>Ga0208789_1000011_pt1 | contig 484613 bp, 440 predicted proteins | sample Methanotroph_Enr_FD_187368 | JGI IMG/M metagenome (GOLD analysis project Ga0208789, IMG submission 187368) | Enriched soil microbial communities from Old Woman Creek wetland in Ohio, USA - Methanotroph_Enrichment_5 (SPAdes) (version 2) | ecosystem: Environmental > Terrestrial > Soil > Wetlands...
CGAAGCGATCCAGTACCTTGAGAGTGGTTCCCTGGCTGGTGATTACCGCCCGCTCAATGACACTTTCCAACTCCCGCACGTTGCCGGGCCAGTGGTATTCCTGAAGGGCGTTCAGAGACTCTTTCGAAATAGTCTCGATCCGCTTGCCGATCTTCTTGTTGAATTTGGCGACAAAATGATCGACGAGCAGCGGGATGTCTTCCCTGCGCTGCCGGAGCGGCGGCATGGTGATAGGAAACACATTGAGGCGATAGTACAGGTCTTCCCGAAACGTACCGGTCTTGATCCTTTCCTCCAGATTCCGGTTTGTGGCCGCGATAATCCGTACGTCGGTTTTATAGGTGCGGGGGCTGCCCAATCGCTCGAACTCTCCGTCCTGAATAACCCGGAGCAGCTTGCATTGCAGTTCCAACGGCATCTCGCCGATTTCATCCAGGAATATGGTGCCGCCGTCGGCCAGTTCGAACCGCCCGATCTGCCGTGCATCGGACCCGGTGAACGCGCCCCGTTCCCGGCCGAAAAGCTCGCTTTCCACCAGGGACGCCGGCAGCGTCGTACAGTTGACCGTCAGCATCGGCCGGTCCTTGCGGGCGCTGCTGCGGTGGATGGCGCGTGCCACCACCCCCTTGCCGGTGCCGGTTTCGCCAAGGAGAAGAACCGTCGCATTCATGGGCGCTACCTGCTCGATCTGCAGGAATACCTGCGAAAGGCAAGGGCTTTGACCGATAATCTCGCCAAAGTTGTGCTGCTGGGCAACCTCCTGCCGCAGGTAGACGTTCTCCTCCTGGAGCCGGTTTTTCATCCGTTTAATTTCCTCAAACGCAGCATGAACTAACTTTTCCGCCATCTTGCGGTCTTCTATTTCCTGCGTGAGCTCTTTCGTGCGCTCACGTACAATCAACTCCAGATTGTCATGCGCTTTTTGCAACTCCTCTCCCAACTGCTTGCGGACCGTGCCGTCAAGGATTGAGGCAAGGATATACGGGGAGTTCTTGTCGCCAGCAACCGCTACGCTCTGAAGTTGACCATGGATAATCGTGCCGTCTTTTCCCTTGAGCCTGATTTCGCATCTCAGCACTACCTGTCGTTGCAAAACCATTTTGAGGTGGTTGTAAAATATCTCCATCCCCTCCTCATCGGCAATAAAACCGGCAAAGGGCGTATTGGCCAGCTTTCCCCTCTCCACCCCCAGCAGGCCAGCACCGGCAAGATTTACCTCCCGGATCACTCCGGCCGCATCAAAGGTAAAGTAGCCGATGGGTGCATAGTCATAGAGTTCGGCATACCGGTCCCGCGATAACTCAAGTTCATCCCTGGCCAGGCGCAGCTCCGCGTTTTGCATCTCCAGCTCGATCTGGTGGATCTCAAGCTCATGGACAAGCCTCTGCATCGCTTCATTAGTCTGGGAGGCGCTCGCTTCCGCCGTTTTTGTACGCGACCGCCCTTTTGCTTTGCCGCTCGATTTGGTGGTTGTCGCTGACAAGCGTTTATCTTTGCAAGTTTCCATTTCCAATCTCTAAACTCCGGCAAACCCCTAAATCCGCGCATTGACCATCGCATTTCCCATGTATGACAAAACAATATTAAATTTTATGTGGAAACGGCCTGTTGTCAAATGGATGGACACTGTCCGGCCGCAACAGGGTTGGGGGAGGGTGCAAGGCAGTGATTTACAGCAAAAATCTTTACCGCAATTATCTAACCAGACAACGCTGACTTTTACTGATCGACGGCCGTTACATCCCGCCACACAGTGATGCAGATCGCGAAGATGACAGGGCCCAGGATCAGGCCCAGTATCCCCAGGGCAAACACCCCGCAGATCGCACCGAGCACAATCGCCGGGACCGGGATATTGCTCTTCGCGCCGATGGCAAGCGGACGTATGGCGTTATCGGCAAGGCCGACGAAAACAAGACACCAGAGCGCCAGGAGTCCCGCCTTGAGATAGGCGCCGTTGATGGCGATAAGGGCTGCAATGGGCACCCAGACGATGCCCGTGCCGACAACGGGCACGAGCGCCGCCAGGGCCGTAAGGGCACCGCAGAGGACCGGGGCGGGGACACCGGCGACATAATATCCGATGCCGGCGGTTACCCCTTGAACGAGACAGGTGAAGATGGTTCCGACGGTCACGGCCGTGATTGTGGAGCGAATCTCGGCGAAATAGCGTCGCGCTTTGTCCTGGTTGGTGGCGAACCGGACGATAGCATCGGACACGACCGTTTCACCGTCGCGGTATATGAAGAAGAGCATGAACAGCGCAACAGCAAGGGTAAAGAGGAGCTCCCCGAGATTTCTCGCGGTATTGGTCGTCACGGCAAGGAGGTATCCCGAAGCGCCGTCGGCCAGCCGAGCGCCGAGACCGGAAAGATCGATGCCGAGCCGCTCTCCCAGGGCAACAATCTCCCGTGCGAAGGGGAAATGGCTGAGCGTGTCAGACCCGGTCGCTGTAAATGCCCGTACGAGCCGCTCACCCTCCTGGTACCACTCGGCGGCGTTTTGAGCGACCATGAGGATCAGGGCGGCAATCGGCAGTATGAAGCAGACCGTAATTGCGAGAACCATCAGGCCGGCGGAGCGGCCAGGGTGGCCGGGGAACTTCCTGGCCAGCCGATCGTGGTGCGGCAGGGTCGCGACGCCTATGATAAGCGCCCACGCCAGCGGTTTGGCGATCGGGGCTGCCAGCAAGGCAAACAGCCATACAGCGGCGGCCGTGGCAAGGGCAGCCATGATGCTCAGGTATGTTTTTTTGTCCATTGTTATTACCTCTCGCCCCTGCGTCTTAAGTTCGGCACTTTCAGCCAGATGATCTTCCCACAGATTTTATCTCCACACCGAAATATTTCCAGACGCGAATCACCGCCATCGGTTTTCCATGCACCGTGGACGTCGCCAAATCGCCGCCCGTGAAGATTCATGCCGGTTCTGCCGGATGAACTCCGCCCCTAACGTGACTGGAGCCTCAAACGCCGGGGCTGAGGCATTCTAAGCGAGCGGAGCCGGGAAGGCGTCACGGATTCAGGTATCATTCTATGCCGTCATGATGGGCACTCATTCCTTCCAGCGCATTTCGCACCTTGGCGGCCAGGTTCTTCGCGGAGAATGGCTTCTGGATGAAGTTCATACCGTCATCCAGTACACCCCGGTGGGCCAGCATGTTTGAGGTATAACCGGACATGAACAGGATTTTCATACCAGGATAAAGTGAATGGAGCTGTTCCGCCAGGTCCCGGCCGTTCATTCCCGGCATGATTACGTCGGAGAGGAGAAGGTCTATCTCGCCCGCGTGCTCCCCGGCCAGCTCAAGGGCCTCGCCCGGCGTGCCGGCGCCCAGCACTCGATACCCAAATTTTTCCAGCATTATTGTGCACATCGTCAGGATCGCGGGCTCGTCCTCCACCACCAGCACGGTTTCGCCGCGGCCTGGTGGTATTTCAGCAGGAGCTTTTTCCAGGGTATCGACGACCTGGTCTAAGAATCGGGGCAGGTATATTTTAAAGGTTGTCCCTTTTCCCGGCTCACTGTAGACGTTGATGAATCCGTTGTTCTGCTTGACAATGCCATACACCGTGGCCAGCCCCAGGCCGGTTCCAAGGCCCAGCCCCTTGCTCGTGAAAAACGGTTCGAAAATTTGGGGGAGGGTATCCTTGTCCATGCCGCAGCCATCATCGCTGACGGCCAACAACACATACTCACCCGCTATAAATCCGGCATTGTGGGCGCAATAGGTCTCGTCCAGGACAACGTTTCCCGTTTCGATGGTAACCTGGCCCACATCGGTAATGGCGTCCCTGGCGTTGACACACAGATTGGCCAGGATCTGGTCAATCTGGGCCGGGTCCATTTTGACGGGACATTGGCCTGCCTCGGGCAGCCAGGCCAGATCGATATCCTCGCCGATGAGTCGCCGGAGCATCTTGAGTGTGTTCTCCACTGCCTGGTTAATATCAAGCACCACGGGGCTGATTGTCTGCTTGCGTGAAAAGGCCAGCAATTGCCGCGTGATGTCCGAGGAACGCAGTGCGGCCTTGTTAATCTCCTCAAGATCGGCATGCAGTTGCTGGTCCTGCCCCACCTTGTTCAGGGCCAGCTCCGTGTATCCCTGGATTACCGTGAGCATATTGTTGAAATCGTGAGCCACGCCGCCCGCCAGCAGCCCCACCGCTTCCATCTTCTGGGCCTGCTGAAATTGCTCCGCCAGCCGGAGATGGTCGGTGATGTCGCGTTTCACCGCCACGTAGTTGACGATCCGGTTCGCGGCGTCACGAACCGGTGAGATCGTTGATTCCTCGGTGTAGAGCGTCCCGTCCTTGCGCTTGTTGACCATGCGCCCGGCCCAGGTGTTTCCGGCCGAGATGGTCTCCCAAAGATCCTGGTAAAAGGGGTCGTCCTGCTCGCCGCTCTTGAGCATGCTCAGATTCCGGCCGACCGCCTCCTTTCCGCGATAGCCGGTCATCTGTTTGAAGGCAGGGTTGACGAACTGGATGATCCCCTGGGCGTCGGTCATGACAATGGCCTCGCCGGCCTGCTCAATGGCCGCCATCAACTGATTGCGCTCGGCCGTGGCCCGTTTGTGGGCGGTAATGTCGCGGATGTTGCATTGGATTACCTTACTGTGGTCCACCAGGTACACATTGCTGACAAACTCCACGGCAATGGGGTGCCCGCCGAGGGTTTCCAGCGGCAAATCCTCATAGCGGATATATTCATTTTCCTGCAGCACCTGGAAAGCGTCCTTGGACGCGGCAATATCTTTGAATACGCCGAGTTCCCAGATATGTTGCCCGCATAATGCGTCGTAAGAATACCCAAGCAACTGCAACAGGAACGGATTGACATCGACCACCTTGCCCGTATCGGCATCGAGAATCAGGATGCCGTCCTTGGCCGATTCAAAGAGCCTTCGGTAGCGCTTCTCGGAATCTTGCAGCGCAGCCACGATGTGATCCTTTTCCGATATCGTTTCTTCCAGGAGCGTAATTCGCCTGTTCAACTCATTGTTGGCTAGGCGCAGCCGGTTTTCACTAGTTGTGTCTGGCATAGTTAGAACCTCTCGGATGGAAGGTAAAAAGGCATGCCGATATTTGCCTTCTCACGCCGTACATCGCAACTAACGCGCCAGAGAAGATCGGCTATCTTTGGAATTGTAACTGGTTGATTGTTAATAATAAATTTCAAGAAGGCGCGTATGGCAAGGGGAAAACCGTCGGCATGCGATGCAATCCCTATGGTTTGTGGTAGCGTCATGTCTCAAATCCCGACGGTTTCTCCACCTCGGCCGATTCGTCAGGCTTGTGCTCAAGCTCCGCAATGACCTGGGCGCCCAACAGCAGGATCAGCGCAACGACCGCTATGGTGAGCAGGGCCACCACCGTAATGGTTATGGAACCATAAATGACATTTACCGTGGACATGGTCGCGTAGTACCAGATCAGCACCCGACGGGTGATCTCCCATAACACCGTCGCGGTTATCCCGCCGATGAGTGCGTGGCGAAACCTGACCCGCACCGGAGGCATCACCAGATAGATGGAGGTGAGCATCAACACCTCGCCGACAATCCCCAAGAGATACAGCGCAACACCGGTGGCGCCGCCAAGGTCCAGAGTCCCTCCGTAAATTGTCAGATGACTGATTTCCAACGCTTTGATGGCGCCCACGATAAACGACACCAGCACGACACCCAGCCCCATCACGAAGATGTACACATAGGGAATAATTGCCGAGACAAAGAAGTTGCGGCGTTGAATCCTGACCCGCTGAAAAAAGATCACCGACATGGCGTTTTCAAGCATGGAAAAGGCCGTGGAACTGAAGAACAGCATGACGAGAAAGCCGATGGTGCCGATCACCTTGCGATGTTCAAGGAAAGACAGTGCCTGTTCGGTCAAGGTAGATGCATAGCCGGGGATCACCATTTCCAGGTAGGTTGACAAGGTGTGAATCAACTGCTGTTCCTCGATGAAATGGGTCAGCACAACCAGGGCGATGATCGACAGGGGAATGATTGACAGCAGGGTATAAAAGGCGACCGCGCCGGACAACAGCAATCCCTGGTTGCGTATGAACCCGCGTATTACCCGCTGCAGGAAGCCAAAGAGGCTACCCATTACGTGATATGTTTTTTGTAGTTCGATCATAATCGAATAGAATAGACTACCAGTGTAACAGGTTAACAGGTTGTTGCAGGCTCACGGATTATTCTTCAATCCATTGGTTAATTGTCCCAGAAGGCTGAGTTGTTCCTGCTGGATCGAAATGAGTTCGCTCCATTGCTTATCCCGCAGTGCATCTATCTTTTCATGAAGCGTCATAATTTCGAGCTCCGCCTTCAGGTTGACTTCGTAATCATGTTCCGCGCTCAAGCGGTCCTTATAGGCTTGGCGGTTTTGAGACATCAGGATTATGGGAGCCTGAATCGCGGCAAGCATGGATAAAAACAGGTTCAGCAAGATGTACGGATAGGGATCGAATGTCGTGTTACCGTACCTGATGAGAATGAACGAGTTCAGGAGAATCCAGATAATCAGGACTACCGCAAAAAGCGAGATAAAGGTCCAGGAGCCGCCAAAGGCAGCGACTTTGTCAGCCATCCTCTGGCCGAACGTCATCTGTTCGGCAAAGTCCTGAATGACATTTTGCGCAATGTGGGTTCTGGCGGCAAGATGATGGACAACGTGCCGTTCGTGCTTGCCAAGTTGTTCATATTTTTTGCGAAACAGTTTTTCCGATAGCTCGATTTCTGTCTGTTTCATAGCAGTATCCCTTGAATTGCCGTTTTACAGGAAAAAGGGTGCACCGAGATGCACCCTTTACGCGTATCTGCTCAAAACGATACGCCTCTTTGGTCTCGGGTCCGGACTACTCGATGGTCATCCGGTTCCGTACACCAGTCACCCCGTTTATGTCGGTAACGAGCTTGGTGACCAGGGCCTTTTCGGCCGTATTCCTGGCCTTTCCCCCCACCGTGACCACGCCATGCTTCGTCTTGACCGAGGTATTGAGGACGCTGGTCGAGCGATGGTTCAAGAGCGTCATATTGACCTGGGCGGTGATGGAGGCGTCATCGATCTTTTCACCAATGGTTCGGGAGGTCTTTTTCGTTGCCTGAGACACGGTCATCTCATTTTTGACCTCTTTGACCCCTTCGGCATCCTTGGCGTATTCAGTCGCCAAGTCCTTCTGTGCCTGGCTGGCAGCCTCGCCGCGCAGGGTTACGATGCCACCTTTGACGTCAACCTCGGTGGTTCTGGCGCTTACGCTACGATGAAACAGAAGCGCGACCTTCACTTTATCACGGAGCCATGCATCCGAGTTTGCGGTGGGAGGGGCGCCTTTGACTTCCAGCCTGTTGTCCACGCTCCTGACGCCGGGGAGGCCTGCCACGGTTTCCTGGGCCAATGATTTGTGGAAGTTTTCGGAGACGATCCCCGTCAAGGTGACAGCGCCGTCTTTGGACTGGATCTTGATGTCATCCGCCTGAAGGTAGGTTTTGAATACGTACGACTGCTTGGCGGATGTTTCGATGCGGCTGTCCATTTTACCCGCATGAGCAGGCATACTGAGCGTCAGCACAGCGACCGCTGCCGCCAGGATGGATAGAGAATAGAGAGCTTTCACGGGGCATTCTCCTTTTGTCGATTAGTGGTGTTTCTTCATCATCTTTTTTTCCGGTTTGTTCTCACCCATCTTCATGGACATCATCTTCTTCATCTTTTTAAACTGGTCGTCCGTTAAAATGGTCCGCATTTCTTTCATGGCCTTTATCATTTCCAAATGATGGGCTGTTTTTATATCGGCAATCTTTTTAACGGCAACATTTGCCTTTTCAAGGTCAAAATCCTTTACGTCCAGAATTTGCATAAGTTCAATCTCGGCAATCTTCACGTCAGCTTTGAATCGGGCCTGCCTTTTTTGCATTTCAGTGTGCACGGACTTCATCTTCATGGTCTGGTCTTCGGTAAGCCCCATCATATCCGCATGTTCGATGCACGTGCCCATCATATCGTCCATCATGTCCATACTACCCATATCCATCATCTGTCCATGAGCGCCCTTTTGCGTTTTCATGGTCATGCCCTTCATCTCTGAAAAAGCGGGTGCAGGAACCATGAATGTCAACAGAGCTGCCGCTGCCACCAGTATGCCTATCGAATAGAGTGCTTTCATGTCGTATCTCCTTTTTGTGATAACAGCTTCAGTAATGCACGTCATACTTCTGAGTTGAGAAACGGTTCGCGGGTTGCCGTCAAATACAGTCTGCGTCCAGCCTTTTGTTACAACAGGAACAGCTTGAACAACCGGAATTCCGCCTGGGCGGCAAAACGTCCATGGCCGCAGTTCGTTTGATAGAACGCGTCAAGTTCATTGCGGGTTTTTTCCGTTATTTTACCCGGTATTCCCGGCAGATAACTGCCGACATAGAGTGCATTCGCCCGGCTGAATTTTTCGAGGGCCGCTGCATGGTTGCCGAGGGATAACAGTTTAAGCCCTTCCAGAACAGTGCTGTGAAACTCGAAGGCATCCACATGGATGCGTTGATGGTCTATTCTGATTCCATCAGGTTCCGTCATGAGAGGGTTGAAACCAAACTCCTTTATCAGGAATAGAGTGAGTGGCCGGATGACGGCCTCATCCAGTCGGCGCCTGTTGGCTCGCGTCGCTGGTATACCCCACATGGAACGGCAAATCCGGTCCCAGGTAAAAAGCAGATCCAGTGGCGAAAGCAACGAGCAGAAGAACATCTTTATTGTTTCGTCCGGCCATTCGGTCGCTACAGGTTTTCCATCGACAGAAATACTGAAACGGCCCAAGGTCTGGATTTCCAGTATGGTTTCAGGCACATCCATGGGAATCCCCTAGAACAAGATAACAACTAACAACCAGCAGAAGACACGGCTACACAAGGAGAATCTTCATATGAACGTTCCCGTACCCCTACCGAATAAAAATCGGTGGTAAAAAGATGCCGATGCCCGGCGGTGCGGGGGGCTCATAGATTACCCGCGGCGGGGCATAATATCGTTCCCTGTAGCGATCCGGGTAATACACGCGCCTGCCATGATCGTATCGGCCCCGGTCATACCCGCGCCCCCTATGATCGTAACGGCCGTTGTCATGTTTTCCTTGCCCCTTATGATCATCCTTGGCAAAGGCCGGTGTCACGTCAGCGCTGCCGATCATTGCGGCCAAAACAAGCCCCATCATCATCTTGCCCACGATGGAGCCAATATTCCACGTGCGTACTGTTTTCATAGCGTCGCTCCATTTTTGGATCGATTCCAAGCGCCTGTCTGGCGTCAATCTTCGATTACATGAACTAAACCGGTTATTTCAACGTCTTTTTCCCATGTTTTCCTGTCCGGAACAGAGTATCCGTAACCTTTTTCTGCTCATCCGACAGACTGGAATAGAACGCCTCGAACGGCGGAATAAATTTATTGAGCTGGGTCAACCGGGCTTCGGTAATTTGACTGTAGAGCTTCAAACGCTCGACAGCATTCATGGTTTTGGCGTTTTCCGCCTTCTCCTTGGTAAGAGTGTCCATGTCTTTCGCATTTTCACGCATTACCCTGGTAAGGTTGTTCCATGATTCTTGCTGCTCCTCGGTGATTTTCAGTGCATCTTGAAGCTGTTTGATGCGGGCCTCGGTATGTTCGACAGCTGACGTTTTCGCAACCACCGCCGGCTTTTTTTTGCCCGATGCGGCAAAAGAAGGTTGTGCAGTGGCAAAAAAGATAACGGACAGGAATGCTACCATCACAACAATGAGTGGAGATGAAAACGCACCGTGCTGAGCCTTTTGTTTCATGATTGATCTCCCTTTGTTTTTGAAATGCCGATTTATTTGGATGCCTGCACTGCGCGTTCGATGACGATCTCGACACGTCGGTTGTTGGCGCGCCCCTCGGGTGAAGCGTTGTTGGCGATCGGACGGCCTTCGCCCTGACCACGTGACAGGAGGTGGTCGGCTGGGTAGCCTTTTTGTACGAGAAAATCGCGAACCGCATCGGACCTGCGTTGCGAGAGACCTTGGTTGTATGACTCGGAGCCACGGGAATCGGTGTGCCCCTCAACGATAAGGTTACGCGCGGGGATCGCCAGCAGCGCCTTGGCCACTTGTTCAAGCCTTACCTGCGCGGCGGGCAGCAAGGTTGATTCGGCGCTGCGAAAGAGGATGCTTCCGGAGAGCGTGACAACCAGTCCACGTTTTTCTTCCTTGAGCGTGGCGAGCGTGGCCAGTTCGGCAAGCGCGGCGGCTGTCCGCTTCTCGGAATCTATCAAATCCTGTTTTCCTTGCAGTGCATCGGCATCGGATTTTTCCTTGGCTGCCGTGATTGCGGCTTGCTTGTCAAGTTCAGCCTGTGCGGCGGCCGCCCGTTTCTCCGCGTCGCTCACGTCCTGTTTCCCCTGCGCGATCCTGGCTTGTTGCATCTGGTAATCAGCGTCCGCTTTTTCCTTGGCTGCCGTGATTGCGGCTTGCTTGTCGAGTTCAGCCTGTGCAGCGGCCATCCGTTTCTCGGAGTCACTTAAGTCCTGCTTCCCCTGCTTTACGATTGCGGCTTGTTTTGTCTGGAAATCGGCATTAGCGGCGTCTTTGCTTGCCTTGTCTGCGGCAATGGAACCGAGCGCTCCCGCCTGTTCAGCCTTGCGCTGCGCGACATAAGCGAGATCTTTTGTTTTGAACGAGTCCGGCTGCTTCTTGAATGATTCTTCCGCCAGGTTGAGCGCCTCTTGCGCCTTATGTAATTCCGCCGGCACAAGCTGTTTCGCCGGCCCATCACTGGCAATCTGATAGGCGGAACGTGCGTTGACGAGTTCGTTTGGCACCACGGTAGCGCAACCCGCGAAGCAGGCTACAGATGCGGCCAGGATTAACAGTTGCAACGTTTTCATGAAATACTCCTTGGTTAGTTAATGCACTATCCTGTGTATCAGGCTAGGGTTATTGGTTGTCTTTCAGGAGTTGGCGGACACGCTCCACCGCTGCCGTGGCCTCCGACTTCTCAGCATCTTTGTGGGAGAGCACAATAGCCAGCTCGCCGTCGGCTTCGGCCCGCAGCAACATCGACTTGGCCTCTTCCTTTTCGCCTCTCGCGGCCAGCCTTCTGGCTGTTTCCAGCTCTTCCTTGGCCAGTTGCAAATGAAGCGAGGCTTGCGGAATTTTGGCTGCTCCGGCCTCCTCGGCGGCACGGATTCCCGACGTTGACGCCTCTGTGCGCAGCGGGGGTGTGCTTGCGCATCCCGCGACAATTGCGGTGGTCACAACGACCACGGCCAACACCATAATCCTGAACTTGGAAGTGTGTTTCATGTAGTCCTCCTTTTGTATGTTGTTTTGTGGATGCAGCCATATCTTCCGCGCAACGTTCACGGAAAACACGACACTGCTCATATGCTGCCGATAAGGTACATCGCAACAAACGAGCCAGAGAACATCAGCAAAAACGGTGGATGTAAGCAGTTGATTATGCTCGATATAACAAAACAAGAGGGGTGGTGATGGAGAGGGGCCGTCAGCGGAAGCCGTCATGTTTGACAAAACTGCCATATATGACGGGAGGGATAATAAAGGCTTGATGAGGGATGAGCAAAGTCATCTCTCAACTCTCATCGGTTTTGACGACTTTCCAGGCGTTTATCCGACCGGGTCCTTGTGCATCAGAACGCCTTGCTCCAGATAAGGATCAGGCCGCTTCCCGGCTTGCCGTTACGGATGAAGCCGGAATCCCACGAGTATCCGAGATACACCGCGGAATTCCAGAATATCCCGCTATCCACTCCGATGGTCGTGGCTGCACCGTTTGAGCTTTTGAATAAAAACCTGTTAGTATCCGTAACCGCCGCCCGGTCGGCCCAGATGACTGTTTCACGCAGATGGACATAGAGGAAGGGTGCGAGCTCACGCCGGTATTGCAGAGCCGCCAGGGTATAATTGGCCACGAGTACCTGGTTGAACATGGTGCCGGGATAGTCGGGGCGACAAAGGTCATCCGATTCGCCAGGCAGGGGGCCGCCACCGATTTTGATGGCGTTGTAACGATCAGCGCTGCTTGTGGAGGTAACACCGCCGTGGAGGCTGAAGAGCACCCGGTTCTTCTCCGACAGCCCGGGTATCCCGCTGACCCCTATGAAATAGCCGTTAACCTGGAGGTAATCCTGGGTATTTGACTTGGTAAAGACCGCTTCGGGAATGGTGCCAAAGTTTGCCCACCGGTCCCTGTACATGTAATCCAGGTCAAATCCGGCTGCTATTCCCGTATGGGGGAGTTCCAGCAGATTCCGGCGCATACCGTCATATCGCCCCCGGAGTTTCACTCCGTAGAGCATGGTATTGGGCGGCAGCACCAGGTTTGGTCCCGTGTTGTCCGTACGTTCGGCATAAAAGTACCCGACCCGGCCGAGCAGTTGAAGCCTCACGTCATTGTCCACCTGGAAGGGAGCCACCTTGTAGCGGAGACCGGGTCCCAGTGAAGCGACCAGCGTTCCCCATGTCGCTTCGGACGATGCAATCTCCCGGTTGTTCACCACTTCCCTCTGGCCGCCCGGGACCGTGTTGTTCTCGAATCGCGCGACAAGTTCAACTGCACCGAAGCTCCTGTCATACTCCAGGTCATTGACGAAGATACTCACGATGTTACGTGTCCGGGAATGCTCCCACAGCCGCTTCAGATACAGTACGCCAATCGGTGTTCCGGAGGTCTCACCCTGTTTGGGAAAGTAGAATTCCCCCCCCAGAGCCAGGGCCGTAACGTTACCACGGTTCCGGGCAGGAATGTCCACCGATCTGCCTTTGACATTAATGTGCAATGGCTCTCCGGCCAGCGGCGTGCGATATTCGGCGGAATCGCCGGAACCGGCCGCATCCGCGTATTCCTGGGGTGCGGACTCCTCAGGCTTTTGTGCGGCATGGGCAATTCCCGGTTTCGTCAAGCCTGAAAATATGAGAGTGCCTGCAATGATGTGGGATACTGCATAAGCTCCCCATCCGACCGCTATGCTCCCGCCCATGATCTGCATTTCCTTTGTTCCAGCTCAGTGGCGATCACCACGATCATCATGACGATCATGGTCTCCGCGATGGTCTCTTTCACGATAATCTCCACGGCGTGGACCTTCGTCTACCGGCACCCAGAGACAACCCGACAGCGTCGATAGTGTCATACCCAGAATTGCCAGTTTCACCAAAATGGATTTGTTCATACGCCACATCTCCCTTCCATGGTGCGAATACCTTCTATCAGTCCAAGTACGTTGTAACGCTTATTATTTCTGAAAGTCCCCCCTCCCCTTGTGGGAGGGGGCTAGGGGGAGGGGGAAGTTGCAACGGGTCATTCCATGGCAACCCACCCCCTCCCTAACACTCCCCCACAAGGGGGGAGGGGATTCTTTAAAGCGTTACATGGTCCAAGTATACTATGCTTCACAGAAATCACGACTGGTGCCATGAAGACAAATCGCAACTAACGTGCCAGGGCAAACCTTCGACCAGTGTGAGCACAACAGGTTGATTGAACAGGGTAAAAACGGGATGGGGGCGTGAGCGCGAGGGAAGGCCGTCAACGGATTCCGTCAATTATGACATAACTGTCATCATATTTGACGGATGCGTGATGAAGGAGCAGGTTGAGAGTTGAGGGATGATTTTGACTTTCTCATCTCTCAACATGTTTTCCAAATTTACTGCCTGACAATGCCGTATTTCCGCATCCGGGCGCGAAGGGTACTGGCGTTGAGGCCGAGGAGGCCGGCCGCACCGTTTTTACCCTCGATACGCCACCCGGTTTTCCGGAGCACCTGGAGGATATGGTCGTGTTCCAGTTCGACAAGGGCCTTGATCCCCTGCACGCCAGGTTCTTCTATCTTCGGGATGGCATCGAAGCGATCCAGTACCTTGAGAGTGGTTCCCTGGCTGGTGATTACCGCCCGCTCAATGACACTTTCCAACTCCCGCACGTTGCCGGGCCAGTGGTATTCCTGAAGGGCGTTCAGAGACTCTTTCGAGATGGTCTCGATCCGCTTGCCGATCTTCTTGTTGAATTTGGCGACAAAATGATCGACGAGCAGCGGGATGTCTTCCCTGCGCTGCCGGAGCGGCGGCATGGTGATGGGGAACACATTGAGCCGGTAAAACAGGTCTTCCCGGAACGTGCCGTTCTTGATCTCCTCGTCCAGATTCCGGTTGGTGGCCGCGATGATCCGTACGTCGGTTTTATAGGTGCGGGGGCTGCCCAGCCGCTCGAACTCGCCGTCCTGAATGACCCGGAGCAGCTTGCATTGCAGTTCCAACGGCATCTCGCCGATTTCATCCAGGAATATGGTGCCGCCGTCGGCCAGTTCGAACCTCCCGATCTGCCGTGCATCGGACCCGGTGAACGCGCCCCGTTCCCGCCCGAAAAGCTCGCTTTCCACCAGGGACGCCGGCAGTGTCGTGCAGTTGACCGTCAGCATCGGCCTCCCCTTGCGGGTGCTGCTGCTGTGGATGGCGCGCGCCACCACCCCCTTGCCGGTACCTGTTTCGCCAAGGAGAAGGACCGTCGCATTCATGGGCGCCACCTGCTCGACCCGCAGGAATACCTGTGAGAGCAACGGGCTTTGCCCAATGATCTCGCCGAAGTTGAACTGCCGGTCAACCTCCTGCTGCAAGTAGATATTCTCCGCCTGGAGCCGGTCCTGTAACTGTTTTATTTCCGCATACGCACCCTGGAGCGAGCCTTCCGCCTTCTTGCGTTCCTCTATTTCCTGGGTGAGCCTGATATTCGTACTGGTCAGTTCCTTTGTCCGTTTCTGTACCGTCTGTTCCAGCACCTTGTTGTAACTTTCGAGTTTCTTGTGCAAAAGCCGCACTTCCAGCATGTTATGGATACGCGCCTTGACTTCGACCAGATCAAACGGTTTGGCTATGAAATCCTTTGCACCGGCTTGCAGTGCGCGCAGCTTGCAGCTCGGTTGCGCGGTGAGCACGAGAACCGGAAGATAACCGTCAGTATCGTTCGTCTTGAGGTCTTCCATCACCTGAAATCCATCCATGACCGGCATTTGCAGGTCGAGCAGGATCAGGTCGTAGCGTTTTTTGCGATGCAGCACGCAAACCTCTTGCGGATCCATGGTTGAAGAAACGGAGGTGTAGCCGGTTTCGCGCAGCAATTGCTCAAGAAGAGCGACATTTACATCCTGATCGTCAACGATCAGGATGCCGGCGTTAAGGATTTCGGACTCGGTAAGCATCATGTGCGTTCCTTACTGGGTAACTGCGTTTTCGCATGTTGCATCGTAACGTCCAGTGTGTCCATGAACTCGTTGACCTTGATCGGTTTGGTGAGATACCGGTAGAACCCCGCCTCCAGCCCCTTCTCGATATCGCGGGGGAGTGCATTGGCACTGAGCGCAATCACCGGGATATGCGCTGTTGCCGGGTCAGCGGCCAGGATTTGCATCGCGTCGATACCGTTTATGCCCGGCAGATTGATGTCCATCAGGATGACATCCGGCAGAGAGGTGCGAGCAAGCTCGATGCCACTTTTGCCGTCCCGGGCACTCAGCAGGCGGATATCGGGGCGGCGGGCGATAATATCCTCGACCAGCATCAGATTGGCCGGGTTGTCCTCTACGTAGAGCAGGGTGTGCATCGGCTCGTCACCTTGGGCATGCTCCCGGCCAAGCATCGCTAATTCGGTCGTTCTAACGGCAAGATGAGGTTCAATGGTCTGTTTCAGTTCGATCCAGAACACGCAGCCGTGTCCGACCGTGCTTTCCACGCCGATGACGCCCCCCATCAATTCGACCAGCCGTTTGCAGACCACCAGGCCGATGCCGGTGCCCTCTTCAGCATTAGCCTCTTGTCCAAGACGATTGAACGGCTGGAAAAGCTGCGCAATCTGTTCCGGGGCCAGCCCCTCGCCGGTGTCCCGGACACTGATGCGAATCGAATCCGGGGGGATGGGGGAGCATGTCACGGTAACCGTTCCGCCCGTGTTGTTGTATTTGATCGCGTTGGAAAGGAGGTTGATGAGAACCTGCTTCACCCTGGTCCGGTCGGCGGTGACGACGTAGGGTGATTCGAGACGGGTAAAGATCACGCCAATGTCGCTCTTATGCGCCTGCGGTTCTATCATGACCTGGCATTCGTGCATTACTTCGGCCAGCGATACCGGTTCCTGCGACAGCGACAGCTTGCCGGACTCGATCAGTGCCAAGTCGAGGATTTCGTTGATCAGCTCCAGCAGGTACCACCCGGCCTTTAGAATCTGATCAATACTGCGCTTCTGGGCGGGTGTCGGCTGCGGCGTGCCGGATTCCAGGAGTTGGGCAAAACCGAGGATCGCACCGAGGGGCGTGCGCAGTTCATGGCTCATGCTGGAAAGAAATTCGGATTTCGCCAGGTTGGCCTTTTCCGCCACTTGCTTGGCGCCCTCCAGCTCTCTGTTCTTATCCAGCAGTACCTGGTCGAGCCGTGCCCGCTCGGCATCGACCTGCTTGCGCGCGGTGTTGTCGGTGCCGATCAGCAGATAGCCGATGATGGCCTCCTGCTCGTCGCGCAGGGCGGTGACGGATACCACCGCCGGGAAGCGGCTCCCATCCTTGCGGAAGTAGGTCAGTTCGTAGATGTCCTCGATACCGCGCGAGGCCTTGAATACCAAAGCCTCGAAACCGGGATTGATCGGTGTTCCGAGCTCGGTGCTCAGTGCCTCGGCGCGCGCGATCACTTCCTGGGGATCGGAAATGTCGGCCGGCGTGATCTTGTTCATTACCTCGGAGGCCGTATATCCCAGCATCCGTTCCGCGCCGACGTTGAAGATCTGGATGACCCCTTTCGCGTCGGTGGCGATGCTGGAGAAATTGGCGCTGTTGAAAATTGCCCTCTGCAGGGCCCCGGCCTTGAGCTGCGCCTCTTCGGACTTCTTGCGCAGGGTAATGTCTTCCATGGCCAGGAGAATGATGTGAGAACCGATGTTTTTGCGAAAAATCTGCCGCGCGTTGAGCAGGATAATCTTGCGGCCAACACCGGGAAAGACATGATCGACTTCAAACCCATTGAATACGGTATCATTGGGGAGGATATCCTCAAAGAGCAACCGCAACCGGGGAATGTTCCATTGCCGGTTGCCCAGGTCGTAGATGAACTTTCCGATCGTCGCCTCGGGCGTAACCTTGAATGTCTCGTAGAAGCTCTGGTTTGCCGTGAGAATCTTCAGGTCGAAATCCAGCACCACAAGCGGCTTGCGCACGGTTTCCACGATGTTTTCGGCATATTCCCGGGCATCCTGGATTTCCGCGCGCGATACCTCAAGCTCCTCCTGGACCCTTTTCAGCTCTTCGTTTTGCATCTCCAGCTCGACCTGCTGATTCTCAAGTTCATCCTGGGCCCGGCGAAGCTCGGTATTCTGCACCTCCATCTCCAGTTGGTAGACCTCAAGTTCGTTGACAAGTCTCTGGGTCGCTTCCTTGGATCGTGGTGAATACGGCTCTACCGAGTGCTCACGCAACCGTTCTTCCGCGGTTTGGCGCAGTTCGGCCGCGGATTCCAACAGGCTTGTCTCTTTATCTGCTGCCATTGATAACCCCGATTTCCGGCGATGAATGATTGAAAATGAAGGTGTGGATGAAGGAAGTGGATGAAGGAAGTGATGGTTGAGGGATGAGAAAGTCGTCAGAACCGATGAGAGATGAGCGTTGAGAGATGAGAAAGTCAAAATCATCCCTCATCCCTCATCCCTCATCCCTCATCTTTCAGCTTTCAGCCTGGCAATCTCCTCCCGCAGTTCCGCCTCCAGCGTCTTGGCTGCGGTGATGTTCGTAAAGGTAATCACCACCCCGGTGATGACGTCCTCCAGGGTGCGGTAGGGCATGATGCGCACCGAGAACCAGCGCCCGTCAATGGTGGCGATCTGTTTTTCCGAAAAGACCAGCGTCCGCAGCACATCCCGTGCTTCCTCGGTCATCCCGGGATACAGCAGGTCGGTCACGATTTCGGAAAGCGGCCTCCCCTCATCACCCACTCTCAGCTTGAACAGCTTGTCCGCACCGTTGGTGAAACGCCGGATATGGAGCTCGTTGTCCAGGAATATGGTGACTATTTCCGTGCTGTTGAGCAGGTTCCTCATGTCGTTGTTCATCTTCCCGAGCTCGTCCATTTTTGACTGTTGCTCGGCGTTCACCGTCTGCAGCTCTTCGTTCAGGGACTGCATCTCTTCCCTGGAGGTGGTCAGTTCCTCGTTGGTGGATTGCAACTCTTCGTTGGTGGACTGCAACTCTTCGTTGGTGGATTTGAGCTCTTCCTGAGATGATTGCATCTCCTCATGGGTAGACTGGAGTGTTTCGCGAACCTGCTGAAGTTCCTGCTCCAGTTCATGAACCCTGGGATTGCCTGGCAAAGTATTCTTGGATCGGCCCGTCGCCTTCTTTTCCAGGGGCGTTGCCACATCGGTGAAAACGATCATCACCATCCCGGCCAGCGCCTCCGGATCTACAATGGACTGAACCGCGATATCAACGGTCTGCGTAACGGTCCCCTCTCCCATCTTGAGCCCCTTGACGGTGGCCACCCCGTTTTGCCTGATCGCCTTCCGGAAGGCGCTGCCCAGTTCAAAACGGAGTCCCTCCCGGGCCATGGCAAAGATATTCCAGTTGGCCTTGCCGGCAGCCGGTTCAAGATATTTGCCCGTCCGCCCGCTGACATATAGGATATCCCCTTGATTGTTGGTCAGCACGGCAGGAGGGGAAAAGTGCTGCAGGAGCAACTGGTCCGCGAGCGACTGGAGATTGACTGCCGGTTTCAACATCGGTAACTCCTTTGGTACTCCCGGCAGAATCGGAACAAACGAGGGTGGAAACGCGGCCGGTTCGGCCGACAGGGCGGTCTCGCGTCGCCGGAAGAGCCTCGACTTGATGTTCAGCGGCGCAAAGATTTCGGTAAAGGCGCTGACGGTCTCCGCGCTTCCCAAAAACAGGATGCCGCCAGGGTTCAGGCTGTAGTGAAAGAGCGGCAGGAGCCTTTTTTGCAGATCCGGCGTCAGATAGATCAAAAGGTTGCGGCAGATAAGGATATCCAACTTGGTAAAGGGGGGGTCCATGATGACGTTCTGGGTGGCAAAGGTCACCATCTCCCGGATCTCCTTGCCGACCCGGTAGCCGTTCGCCTCCTTGACAAAAAAGCGGCTCAGACGTTCGGGAGACACGTCCGCGGCAATATTTGCCGGATAGAGCCCCTGTCGTGCCTTGTCTATCCCATCCCGGTCCAGGTCCGTGGCAAAGATCTGCAGCGAATACCGTTTCGCGGGTTTGTTCCGTTCCAGCGCCTCCTTGAAGGCAATGGCCAGGGAGTATGCCTCTTCACCGGTCGAGCACCCGACCGACCAGGCCCGCAGCACCCCGCCCTCGGTCCGGCTCGCCAGAAGCGCCGGGAGGGCCTCACCCAGCAGGTGTTCCCATGCCGCCGGATCGCGGAAAAAACTGGTTACCCCGATCAGGAGCTCCTTGAAAAGGAGTTCAACCTCCTGGGGATTTTCCTGCAGATAGCGGACATAGGCCGCGATCCTGTTGATCTGGTGAATACCCATGCGCCGCTCGATGCGTCGATACACGGTATTCTTCTTGTACAGGGAGAAGTCATGGCCGGTCTTGGCCCGCAACAGGATGAGGACCTTGTCCAAGGCGCTTTGGTCCTTCTCCTCCAGGGGAAATTCGGTCTTGGGGATGGTGAGGGCGTGTCGGAGGTACTCGATGATCTTGAGCGGAAGCTCCTCCGCCGGGGCCACCAGATCGGCCAGCCCGGCATTTATGGCGCTTCTGGGCATGCTGTCGAACTTGGCCGAGGCAGGTTCCTGCACCAGTGTCAGCCCCGCCTTTTCCTTGATTGCCCGAAGGCCCATGGAGCCGTCCGAACCCATGCCGGAGAGGATGACGCCGATACTCCGCTCCTGCCGGTCCTCGGCCAGGGAGCGGAGAAAAAAATCGATGGGGAGACGCAGGCCACGGGGCGCCGATGGATCGAACAGGTGCAGCACGTCGTGCAGAATGGACATGTCCTTGTTGGGCGGAATCACATAGACGCAGTTCGGTTTGACCCGCATCAGGTCCCTGACCTGGAATACCTCCATCCCGGTGGTGCGCTGGAGCAGTTCGGGCATGATCCCCTTGTGGGTCGGGTCCAGGTGCTGGACGATGACGAAGGCCATGCCGCTGTCGAGCGGCACATGCCCCAGAAACTGCTCCAGCGCCTCCAGCCCGCCGGCTGATGCGCCGATGCCGATAATGAAAAAGGGCAGACTGTCGTGCGGCGAGGGAGCGTCCTTCTGTGTCACATCGGCCGGTTCGTCAGTGCCAATTTTCGATTTTATTTTATTTTTCATGGGGATAAGTATAGCAGCATTTCCCGCCACTGTACTCAAGTTATTTCGGCAACGAAGGGGGATAAGCGGCAAGCCCGTTTTTATAGGGCGTTAACGTTGTGGAAACCGGGGGGCCCGGACGAGCTATCCCTCCACAGTACCCCTCAATATGTTGAGGTTCCGTCAAATACTGCGGCAAAAACTAGTAGCTGTTTTTTCTCCCGGATCGTTTTGACCGGGCAAACACCCTGTTATTGCGAGCCAATTGGATCATGTTTTGTATATTCCGTTATTGGGCGGACTATTTGCTTACCTGGGATACGAGTGATACTACACCCCATTTTTTCAGCGGCTTTCGAAAGGAGCATACAAATGAACAGGACAAAAGCATGGAGAGTTTCCGCTTTACTGATTGTCGTGACCTCTGCGGGAACATTATTCGGCTGTGCCAATTACGAGGTGAATACAAAACGCGGCGATATTCCGGGGTATTATATCCGCCGGGAAATGCAAGAAGCTGATCGGGCCGTGGAATCGGCACGGCAGGCGGGAAAAGACAAGACGTGCCCCGAAGAGTTCAATGCCGCCGAGGCTGCCAAGAATCATGCCTATGACGTATTCAGGGCATGCCACACGGAAGAAGGGGCCGCATTGGCCAAAGAGGCGACGGCAAAAGCCAATGCCCTCTGTCCGCAAAAACCGATGGCCGAGGCAACACCCGTTGTTGCTCCGGTAGTCATCCTGGCCTCCGAACCGGCGGTTACGGAGAAGGTTGTTGCCGTCGTGGCGGAGAAGAAGGCTACAGTCGTTGTCCTCGCTTTTGAAGACGTACATTTCGGTTTTGACAAATCGGCGCTGACTCCGGAGGCAAAGGAGATCCTGAAAAGGGATATCAGACATCTGAAAGAAAACCCTAACGCCAAAATCCGCGTTGCCGGGTATACCTCTGCATCCGGCACAACAGAGTACAATCAGAAACTGAGCGAAAGAAGGGCAAAGGCCGTCCAGGACTATCTCATCGATGAAGGCGTCATTACCCCGGACAGGCTTTCGACCATCGGCTATGGCGAAACCCGCCCGGAAGTCTATGAGGCGTCTCCTAAAGAGATTTACTCGGATGCGGCAAAAGCAAACATGCGCGTTCTCTTTGAAATCATAGTTGAATAGTGACATCTGATTACGGAACAAAGAAGCCCGCCGCCGGTTCCGGTTGCGGGCTTCTTTGATTTTAATGCTCACCACCCATCATATTTGACAGCTTTGCTATATACGACGGCCGCCTTTGGCGGCTTTTCCCCAAGGCCTGCACCTCGGTTCCCATCTTATCCAACGCAATCAGTGCGTTATCCCCACCGAACCCGCGGTTTTCCCACGGCATGATAGTTGTACTCTCCATAGATGACAGGCCGCCAGGCTTGCAACCTCTGTAGCTGCCGTTAGTAAGTTACAAATTATTTTCTGCGCTTTTCAGGCAGAAAATAATTTGGCTAACGCACTATCTTTGTTTATCAGGGTTAAAAATAAGGAGCTGAAATGCGAACGAGATTTATTGTTTCCCTGCTGATCTTGACAGTACTTACCGCCATCTTTTCCTTCAATGAAGCCGGTGCGGGGTTTCCCGCGCCTCCGGGGTTGCCTGCCCCTCCCAATGTGAATGTCCGCGTCAATGGTTATCTGCCGGCACCGCCGGGGGTAAACGTCCAGATCGACGCAGGCCGTCCCTACTATGTGGAAAGGGATCGCCGCGTGTATATCGAAAGGGAGCCAAAGCACTATAAAAACAAACCGTATAAAAAAGCGAAGAAGCATCGCGAGGACAACGGCAACAAGTATGGCCATGACAAGCATGAGGGGCACGGCCGGTAGGGGCGTATTGCATACGCCCTGACAACGGTTATTGCAGCAAGGGCGCAAGCATTGCGCCCCTACGTGGTATAATGATTTATTCCATATCCCACATTTTCACCGTTGGAGGAGAACATGAAAAAACTACGCTACGGACTGATTGTGCTGTCAATACTGGTCTGCTCGGCAACCGCCGCGACAGCCCAGGTAAGTATCGGTATCGGATTGCCCAACCTGAGCATCGGGATCAACCTGCCGGTATACCCGGAACTGGTTCGGGTGCCGGGCTATCCGGTCTACTACGCCCCACGGATGACTGCCAACTATTTCTTTTACGACGGCATGTACTGGGTCTACCAGAGCGACAACTGGTATGCCAGTTCCTGGTACAACGGGCCCTGGGGGATGGTACAGCCGGAGGTTGTGCCGCTGTTCGTCCTGCGCATCCCGGTGCGCTACTACCGCCAGCCTCCTGTCTACTTTCGCGGTTGGCAGCCCAATGCCCCGCCCCGCTGGGGCCAGCACTGGGGTCATGGCTGGGAACAACGCCGAAGCGGCTGGAACCGGTGGAACCGCAGTTCTGTCCCTGCGCCCGCTCCGCTGCCGGTCTACCAGCGGCAGTATTCGGGAGACCGCTATCCCCGAGTGGAGCAGCAACACACGATACGCAGCCAGCAGTACCGCTACCAGCCGCGTGACACCATAGTTCGCCAGCATCTGAAACAGGTGGAGCAAAAAGCGCCCGCACCTGTTCAACGGGGAAGGCAGGAAGCGCCTGGGATAAAAAGTCCACGGCAGCAGGAGCCACAACGTCCGGCATCGCCTCAGCAGCGCACCCCGGCTGCCCCGCACGCGCAGCCGCAACCGCAGCAGCGCCAGGGTGGTGATACCACTCACAAAGCGGTCCCGGTTAAACCCCCTGTTCAGCAGCGCAGCCCGGCGGTACAGCAACAAAGACAGCAACCAGGGGCGGCCCAGCCGGGAAAACAGGGCAACCAACAGATGAAAAGCCCCAAGCAGCAAGAAACTCCCCATGCAGCACCACCCCAGCAGCGCGCCCCGGCAGTGCATGAACAGAAACAGCAACCGGGAGCAGCGCAGGAGCGCGGGCAAGGACAGAATAGAGATGAGGAGCGGGGACGGGGACGCGATAAATAGGAGATTGACATCTTAACGGCAAATCCCCCCTAACCCCCTTTAGGCCCGCTGTTTGGGTCCTTTCACAAAGGGGGGACTTAAAAGCTTCCCCCTTTTAAAAAGGGGAGCCAGTGGGACTAAAGGATCGCGGGGGATTTGCTTTTGAATCTTACATTGGAGTTTCCATGCAGACGCTGATACATCTTTTCGATACCTTCGAGGCGCTGGGCGATAAAACCGCCTTTGTGGACCGCACCGGCATACGCCGGTACGTGGTTTCCTATGGGAAATTCCATACCCTTGTCCTGAAAATGGCCAATCTCCTGGCGCAAAACGGCGTGGCAGCGGGAGACAGGGTGCTCATCTGGGGACCCAACTCTTCCTGGTGGGCAATAGCATATTGGGGAATCATCATCCGTGGCGCAATAGCCGTCCCAGTGGACTTCATGTCAGATCCGGCGCGCGCGGAATCCATCCGTGGGCTCACAAAAGCCAGGCTCGTCCTGCAAAGCCGTTTCAAAGCCGTGCGGCTGACCGCAACGGATTCGCTGCTGCTGGAAGACCTACAGTACCTGCTCGAAGATATTCAACCGATCAGCGAGCTTGCAGCACCCTCGCCCGAAGATACGGCACAGCTCATCTATACCTCCGGCACCACCGGCAACCCGAAAGGGGTCATCCTTACCCACAAAAACCTGATTGCCAACATGACCCAGATAAACCAGCAGGTACCGATCATCACCTCAGCGTTCAATTTCCTCTCCCTGCTCCCCTTGTCCCACATGTTCGAGCAGATGGGGGGCTTTTTCACGCCGCACTACCGTGGCGCCGCCATCGTGTATCTGCGCACCCTCAAACCCTCCGCGATCATGGAAGCGCTGGACGCGGAGGATATCTACATCATCATGTCCGTTCCCCGCCTCATGCAGCTTCTGAAAACGACCATTGAGCGGGAACTGGAAGAAAAGCACCTCTCCGGTCTGTTCAGGTCGCTGGTAAAACTTGCAACACGGCTGCCACAGGGTCTGCGCCGGAGCATCTTCTTCCCGGTACAGAGGAAATTCGGCGGCAACTTTACCGCCTTTGTCTCGGGCGGCGCCCCATTGGATCCGGAGCTGTTCACGTTCTGGAGCAGCATGGGATTCACGGTCCTGGAAGGGTATGGACTCACCGAAACCTCGCCCGTGCTCTGCGTCAACACCATGGAGCGCCAGGTGGCGGGTTCGGTCGGTCCTCCCCTGCCGGGGGTTGAGGTAAAGCTCGCGGACAAGGAGATTCTGGTACGCGGTGCAAACGTCTTTCCCGGCTACTACGAGAACGAGCAGGCAAGCGCTGATGCCTTCACGGAAGAGGGCTGGTTTCGCACCGGCGACCTGGGGGAGATCGGTGCCGACGGGTGGCTTATCATCAAGGGGCGGGAGAAGGAGCTGATCGTTACCGGTTCGGGTGTCAACGTCTATCCCGACGAGCTGGAGGCTGTGCTGAACAAGATCGCCGGGGTGAAGGAGTCGTGCGTCATCGGCGTCAACAGGGGGGGCGGGGAAGAGGTGCATGCCGTGCTGCTCCTGGACGGCAGCGGCATTGCCCCCGAAGAGATAATCGAACAGGCGAACAAGAGGTTGGATGCGTTGAATCGGATTACCGGCTACACCGTTTGGAACGAGCCGGAATTCCCCAAGACCACGACACTCAAGATCAAAAAGTTTGCGGTCAAGGAGGAGGTAAAAAAAGGACCGGAGGCGGGCGATGCAACCGTCAGTCGGGACAGCCTGCTCAACCTGCTTGCCAGGGTAACCGGCACCGGCGCCGCGCAGATCCGCGAGGAATCCCTGCTGGTGGCCGATTTGGGCCTTACCTCCATCGACCGGCTGGAACTGGTCAGTTTTCTGGAACAGGAATACCGCCTGGACATTGAGGACACCCAGATCGGGCCGCAGACACGGGTCTCCGACCTGCGTCAGATTATTGTGAAACGGGAAAAAGTGACACCGCACGACCATTTCCGGTTCTGGACCAATGGCCGTTTCTTCAGGGGGGTTCGGATGGCCTGGGATGCCCTGTTCCACGGCCCCTTGTTCCGCAGCTTCGTGACACTTGAGGTGCGGGGGATTGATAAACTGGAAAACCTGGCCGGCCCGGTTTTTTTCGTGGCTAACCATGTATCCTACCTGGATCAGCCTGCCATCATGTTTGCACTCCCACCGAAGATCCGCTCAAGAACCGCCACCGCCGCCTGGGCAGAGTTCTTCTTCGGAGATTTCCATGGGCTCGATCGAATCTGGAGGCGCTTAAGCTACGAGTACGGCACCATCCTGTTCAACCTCTTTCCGCTTCCCCAGTCACAGGGGTTCAGCGGCTCACTCAAATACATGGGAAGACTCGCCGATGCAGACTTCAACATCCTGATCTTCCCGGAAGGGGGACATTCCAGGGACGGCAGGATGCAGCCCTTCCAGTTGGGCCTTGGCATCATGGTCAAGGAGATGGGGATTCCGGTCGTACCGATAAAAATCAACGGAACCTATCAGGTCCTTCCGCACGAAGCGAGTTTTCCAAAACGTGGCACGGTAACGGTAACCTTTGGTGATCCGCTACGGTTTCGCTTCGAGGAGCCGAAAGAGATCGTGGAAAAGACAAGGCAGGCAGTGGAGAAGCTTTGAGAAACCAGTTGAGGGATGAACAACAAGTAGTAAGGAGCACCGCATGAGCGCAGTCCCGATCTCCATACCCTACCGCCGCTACGCCCTGGGACTCCTTTTGGCGGTGAACCTGCTCAACTACATCGACCGGCAGGTGCTCTTCGCGGTATTCCCGCTGATCAAGGTCGATCTGCGTCTCAGCGATACGGCGCTGGGGTTTCTCGGCAGCGCCTTCATGCTCAGCTACCTGCTCTTTGCCCCGCTCTTCGGTTGGCTCGGCGACCACTTGAGCCGGACCAGGCTGGCCTCCGGGGGCCTGGTGGTCTGGAGTATGGCAACTGCCCTGGCCGGTTTTGCCCCCGGATACCGGACCCTTTTGGCCGCCCGCGCCACCGTCGGGGTCGGTGAGGCGAGTTTCGGCACGGTATCGCCCGGACTGATCGCCGATTTTTTCCCCAAGGAGAACCGCGGCAAAATCCTCTCCTGGTTCTATGTCGCCATTCCGGTCGGAAGTGCCCTGGGCTATCTCCTTGGCGGGGTGCTGGGACAGAGGTACGGCTGGCATACCGCTTTTCTGCTCGTGGGTGTGCCGGGTCTGTTGCTGGCCATCCCCATTGCCCTGTTGCGTACCCCGCCTCGCGGCGGCGACGACGCATCGGCGCGGGTATCGCAGGGAACGGCTTCAACAGGATACGCAGCCTTGTTCGGAAACCGCTCGTTTATGTACAACACCCTCGCCATGGCAGCCATGACCTTTGCCATCGGGGGGCTCGCCCAGTGGCTTCCATCGTTCCTGAATCGAGTTCATGCCCTGGATGTGGCAAGGGGGAATACGCTGTTCGGCGCCACCACGGTACTGGCGGGGATATTGGGTACCCTGGCCGGTGGCTGGCTCGGCGACCGCTGGCAAAAACGGAGCGGCAAAGGGTATCTGCTGCTCTCCGGATGGGGGTTTCTGATCGGTACGCCCTTTGCCGTCTGGGCCATCCTTGCCCCTGGCCTGGCCTCGTGCATGTCCGCGATCTTTATTGCGGAGTTTTTTCTCTTTCTCAACACCGGGCCGCTCAATACCGTCATCATCAATGTAACGGACCCGGCGGTCCGCGCCATGGCCTTTGCTGTCAACATTTTCTTTATCCACGCCTTGGGTGACGCCATTTCCCCCTCCATCCTCGGCTGGCTGTCAGACCAATGGGGTCTGCGCCGCGCCCTCCTGATCACCCCTTGTGCCATGGTACTGGCCGGTCTGCTCTGTTTCATCTGCGGCAGGCACGTAGTACGGGATATGGCGCAAGTAGAAGGATGAGGGTCTTGATGACTTTTTAATCTCTCATCTGTTCATTTCATCTCTCAACAAAAAAAGGGATCTATCATGAACTACCTGAAACTGCTGTTTATTACCTGCCTTGTTCTCCTGCCCGTATCAAGCATTGCGGCGGATGACGGCTACGGCTACCCGATTCCGGGATCGTATGAAGCCACCATCCTCGGCACTCCGGCAAAGCTCATGCCCGAGTTTCCCGCAAAGATACGCAGCCGCCGGCTCGTGCTGGATGTATTCCCCGGACGGCAAAGACCACCGGTCTTCTTTTACGATGATGGTCTGCGCTGCACCTTCGCCTATCAACAGCAGAAGGCTCCGCTGGTCTTTCTGATCGCCGGCGCCGGTGCCAGCGACCAGTCTCCCAAGCTTTTGACCATGATGAAGGCCCTCTACCAGGCCGGCTTCCACGTTATAACCCTGCCATCGCCGTCCCATGCCAATTTTATTGTCTCGGCATCCAAAAACAGTGTCCCCGGCGACCTGACCGAAGACGCGTCCGACCTGTACCGAGCCATGGAGACCGCCTGGAAACAGGTAGAGGGCGACATCGAGGTATCCTCCTTTTACCTGTGCGGCTACAGCCTGGGAGCGACCCAGGCCGCCTTCGTGGCAAAGCTGGACGAGGAGCGCCGGGTCTTCAACTTCCGCAAGGTGCTCATGATCAACCCAGCGGTAAGCCTCTTCACCTCGGTGACAAGGATCGAGGACTTGTTGAAGCAGATCCCCGGAGGAGCCAAGAAACAAGGCATCTTTTTCAACAAGATGTTGTCCAAGTTCAGCCAATTCTACCGCTACGGTAATTTTGTCGCCATCAATGACGATTTTCTCTACGCGATCTATGCGGAGAAACTATACTCCGACGAGGAGACCGCCGGATTGATCGGACTCACCTTCCGCATCAACCTGGCCGGCCTTATCTTTTCCTCCGATGTGATGACCAACAGCGGCTACGTTGTGCCGAAGAATCGGGTGTTGAGTCCCACCGATTCCGTTTTCGACTATTTCCAGGTCTCCACCCATTTGAGCTTTTTCGATTATCTCAACGAGTATCTGTATCCCTACTTCCATAACCGCAGCCCAGAACTTACCAAACAGGCGTTCATCGACTCCCTGAGCCTCAGAAGCATCGAGGGGTACCTGAAATCGTCCTCCAAGTTTGGGGTGATGGCCAACGAGAACGACTTCATCCTGACCAAAGCGGAACTCGACTATCTGCGGCAGCTCTTTGGCGAGCGGACCAAGATCTACCCGCGCGGCGGCCATCTGGGCAATCTGGAGTACAAGGAAAACCTGGCCTACATGGTTGATTTTTTCAAAAAATAAGGAGGGTGCCACGATGATGGTTATACGAATATTCCTTGCCCTGCTGCTCCCGCTGCATCTTGCCGGGTGCGCCACCACCATGGCCACCACCCAGGCCGAGGTGCCAGCGCGGCACTCCATAAGCGAGTTCAGGGACCAGGCGTTTGCCGAGGTAACAGACCCATGGGAAGGGTTTAACCGGAATATGTACCGGTTCAACTTCTACTTCGACAAATACCTCTTCCTCCCGGTGGTCAACAGCTACGAGTTTGTCACTCCCACCTTTCTCCAGGAGCGGGTATCCGGTTTCTACAACAACCTGGGAGAGGTCAAGAATCTCACCAACAGCCTGTTTCAACTGAAAGGGAAGGAATCCGTTACAACGCTCGGACGGTTCGTGACAAACAGTACCCTGGGGCTGGGAGGCCTGTTCGATCCGGCCACCTCATTCGGCCTGGAACGGCACAACGAGGATTTCGGCAAGACCCTTGCCTACTGGGGGGCAGATTCCGGGCCCTATCTGGTGCTGCCGATCTTCGGTCCCTCGTCCCTGCGCGACACGGGAGGTCTCGCCGTGGACACCGGTATCACGTACGGGATCTACGCCGGGATCGATCCGTTTGCCAACACCGGCAACGCATTTGCCATCAGCACCGGGATAACAACCCTGGAGGCTGTTGACATGCGACATCAGCAAACTTTCCGTTACTATGAGAGTGGCTATCCATTCGAGTACTACATGGTCCGCTTCTTCTATCACCAGAAGCGTGAAATCGAGTCCGGCAAGCCTCTCCCAACAGATCAACAATAGCCGGGAGGAGGCAGGAGACGGTTTGTGTACAGACCAATCAGATAACAATTGCTAGATATTAGCAGGTGATGGCTTGTAGCGTTGATCAGTTGAGCAGTTTTCGAATATCGGTTCCCGCTCCAAACAAAGAAACAAAGGGTCAGGCATAATCGCCTGGCCCTTTTTGTTTTGCCTCCCCACCAACCACCACCCCCAATGTTTCGCAACATCTTTACAACTGGTTTTCCAGTCACTGGTTCTGTTGATGAAATGCGGTAATCCGGGTTTCACACGCACATCTTATATTTGGTAAAACCTCATTAATTATTTTAGAAATAAAATATAATTAAATTGCATCGTCCGGGCAATTCGTATACAAAAATATTCATAATTGAAAAGCAGCAGGGCACTTCTGTCAAATAGCCGCCGGCATAGTACCAGGGAAAGCAGCCATGATTAAACAAGCCTGTTTCGCAATCATTACCACCTTTACCGCCTTGATTCTTGCCGCTTGCGGGAGCGGCGGTGGACCTTCCGCGCCTGCAACGATATACAACACCACGGCATACAGCACCGGAACGTACTACAACCCTTCAGCACATGCTGCCACGGTGATATTCGGAGGCAGCGCCGGATTATCCCCGGCGCCGGCAAAAGCCCTAGACCTCATGCCCGGAAATACTGTCGACGCCGTTCCTCTGAGGAAAACAAATATCACGGTCGGTGGCTGCCTCGAACTAGCCGCAGCCACGTCGGATATCAAAGTCTGCTACGAGGACAGCGCGATGCAGCCATTTGCCGTGAAATTGAACGACCTGCTCCCCGGCATCCTGGTAACGGTAACCATGGTTATCGGCAGCCCCGGTCCGGTTGATATCCTTGTTGCGCATGTAGAAGCGAATAGCAACTATTCCGGGGTCTACAACAACGGTACACTTGGCAACAGAACCATAGTAGTCACGGTCGACAACACTACATCGTATTTGTGGTTCAAGGGCGAGACCGGCCACGAACTTACCCATGCGGCTTACCAGTATGCGGGCGGCGATCTGACTCAGCCATGGCTCAATGAGGCTATTGCGTCATTAACCGAATATGAGATGAAGGTCTATAAAGACACGGGAACCCCATGGAACGGCCTTGCACTCAATGCACAACCACAAACTTCACTGGACTATGAGCGATCGCAGGCGATAGGCCTCGTAGTACACCAACTCGGCAACTACCCATTTGGCCCTGCCCTATCGCAGCCCGACCCATTGAAGGCAATAACCGGTCTCGCGCTGCCGGATTTTGCGAAATATTTCTGGACGCACACCGCAACAGAGGACGGGGAACATATACCGGTTGCAGCCGGCCCGAATGCAGCCACTATCCCGGCCTATGGCGCAGTACGCTTGTCCGGGCCCGCGACCAGCACCAGTGACCTGTTTGACTTGCAATAAAACAACGCATTTGATACTGACATACCTAAACTCTCTTTGAAGCTGCTGCCTAACAAATCACGGATTTATGCTTGACTGCGTAAGTCCGTTTTTCTTTGTATGTACCCTCGTGTGCACGCTCGAATGTACATGGATTGCCTAGAATTACGTCCACGGCGGGGAGCCAGTGCGGATTCAGGAGATGCTGAAGAGGTGCCTTTTCATTTTAGTGTTTGACAAACTATAATTAACAGTGTTATCTATAATAACGAAGTTATTTTAATCGCGAATTGGGCGGCACATGGGCATAGTCGAGCGAAAAGAACGACAGAAAGAATCACTCCACCAGGACATTCTCGATGCCGCGCGGGAAATCCTGCTTGCGGAGGGATATGCCAAGCTTTCAATGCGCAGTATTGCGAAGCGTATCGAGTATTCTCCCACCACGATCTATCTCTATTTCAAAAACAAGGATGAGATCCTTTTCCATCTCTGCGAAGAGTCGCTGGAGCGCCAATTCGAAGCCATGAATGCGGCTGCCGGCAAAGAATCCTCCCCTCTGCCGCGTTTACGCGCGACGTTACAGGCCTATATTGATTTTGGCCTCTCCGAACCGGATCGCTACAAGATTTCCTATATGGCAGATATTTCCCACTACGTCAGCGTGACAAGCATATTACGAGACGGCAGCTTTGGCACTAAACTGCTTGAATTGGTGCGTAACCGGTTGAATGACGTGCTCATCGAATCCGGATCTGCCCTGGACCCGGAAAGCGCTTTCCAGGCACTCTGGGCACATTGTCACGGCATAGTGTCCCTCTTGATAATCTGTCCCGATTTCCCTTGGGTTGAACGCAAAAAACTCATTGAAACAAACATAGATGTAAGCTTGAAGGGGTTACTGAACTGATCTGTTGCACAACGACTTTTTTTACCCGCAAACTTAACACTGTTCTTTTGATTCACAGCGATAATAAAACCCAAAACAACACGTTCAGTACAGAGCTGAAGGAGGCAGTAATGAAAGTAATCATTCTTATTATGGCAGGAGTATTTGCCATGACGCTCCCGGCATGTTCCTCGGGCAAAAAAAACGAACCTGGCGTGACGGCACCACTACCGGTAAAAATTGGCACACTGCACCATATGGAGGATTATGAGACCGTGTCGGTCAGCGGGACCACCGCCTCTCCGGATGCGCCTGCAAATGTTTCGTTCCTCGTATCCGGTAAAGTAGTCCAGGTCGGCCCGCGGGAAGGGGACTCTGTCAGCAGGGGACAGATGCTGGCATCTGTCGATCCAACCGACTCTCGACTGTCGCTGGCAACGGCCACGGCACAGGTCAATATGGCCCGGGTTGCGTATGAACGCGCCGAGGATGAGCATCGACGGATGAAGATGCTGTACGATTCAAAGAGCCTTGCACCAAATGATTATCAAAAATACCGGGCCGCAGCCGAATCCGCCCGGCAACAGGTGGAGCAGTCTGTCGCTTCCGAGAGATTGTCGCGGAAGCATCTTGCCGACGCAACACTCCGCGCGCCTATCAGCGGGTTCATTGCAAAACGGGCTATCGAACCCGGCGAGATGGCAAGTCCGGGGCGAACAGCCTTTGAAATCGTCAGGCTCGACAGCGTGGAGGTCAGTGTCGGCGTGCCCGAGACCGACGTGCGCCTCGTGCATGCCGGACAGAAGGCCACCATTACGCTGCCCGCATTGCCGGGACGGTCATTCGAGGGGACCGTGCGTCTCGTCAATGTTTCTGCCGATCCCAGCACGCGTACCTTTATGACGCGTATCAACGTTCCGAACCCGAACCACGAACTTAGGATAGGCATGGTTGCGGAAGCACGTATTCGTGGTGACAAGATGGTCAAGGTGCTGACAATACCGGTTGAAGCGATTGTGCGCGATCCGCAGGGCGCCACCATGGTTTACGTATATTTTCCCGACCAGAAACGTGTGTATGCCAAACGGGTTGAAACCGGCGCCATGCACGGCAAAGAGATCGAAATCACGCGGGGTCTTTCAGGAGACGAGCCCATTATCATTGCGGGTCAGGAGCGGCTTCGGGAAGGCGCTCCTGTTGCCGTAACGGCGGCAGGGGAAGTTCCCGTAAACAAGGCAACGGTGCCTGCTACGGGGGCGCGGCAATGAATCTTATCAAGGTCTCGTTACGTTATCCGACCGTTACCGTAATTCTCGCCACAATGCTGGTTATCGTCGGCATTCGCGCCTTCCTTGTCATGCCCCGCACGGAAGACCCCGACATAACGATACGCACTGGCCTGGTGTTGGCCCTGTATCCGGGCGCTACGTCCGAACAGGTGGAAAAGCAGGTAACCAAAACCCTCGAAAAACACATTTTCAAATTTCCCGAGGTCAGAAAGGGAAAGACCTATTCAACAAGCCGCCCCGGCCTGGTCGCCATCAATGTGGAGCTTGAGAACCACGTGAAAAATGCGGATCAGTTCTGGGCAAAACTGCGCAACGAACTGAATGAAACCAGGGCCACGGAACTTCCCGATGGCGTGCGCGGCCCCATCGTTAACTCGGATTTCGGCGATACGGTTGCCATGCTTATCGCCGTGCACGGGAAGCACTATGGCTACCGGGAACTGCGCGATTACGTGGACCGGATTCAGGATGAATTCCGCACGATTCGTGATATCGGCAAACTGGCTACCTACGGCGGCCAGAGTGAAGAGATCTGGATCACCAGCAGCCTTGAGCGGGTCTCGCACTATTTTACCGACCCGGCCCGGGTTATTCAGGCGCTGCAACAGCGAAACATCATTGCCGGTTCCGGGAATTTCGAGGCGGCTCATGCCAAGATCCCGCTGCGCACAACCGGTTTTTATACCACGGAAGAACAGATCCGCACGACCCTGGTCGATGTATCCCAAACCGGACAACCGTTATATATACGCGACTTCGCATCTGTTGAACGCCGCTACCAGGACCCGACATTCCTGGTCCGCCATGATGGCGAACAAAGCATACTTCTGTCCGTTGAGATGCAAAAAGGGAAAAACATCGTCCAACTTGGGGAGCAGATCGAACAGGTATTAACCCGTCTGAAAAATGTACTGCCGCCGGACATCCAGCTAGAGCTGATCGCCAATCAGCCGGCAGTCGTGAAAAGCCGCATGTCGAGCCTGAGCCATGAGTTCATGCTGGCGATCGGTTCCGTAATCCTCGTGACCATTATCCTCCTGCCGATCCGTGTTGCCGTGATCGCCGCGCTGGCCATTCCGATCACGCTTTGTGCAACCCTGGGGGTCATGAACGCCCTGGGCATCGCCCTGCACCAGGTATCCATCGCCGCCTTGATCGTGGTACTCGGGATTGTCGTGGATGATGCCATTGTCATTGCGGACAACTATGTGGAGCTTCTCGACCGGAAGGTGCCGAAGGCCGAGGCAGCGTGGCGCTCAGCCACCGACGTGGTTGTCCCGGTATTCACCGCAACAATTACGATCATTTTTTCATTCCTGCCGCTCCTCATCCTCAGCGGATCGGTCGGGGAGTTTATCATGGCGCTGCCGATCACGGTTGCCATTGCCTTGACGGTTTCGTTCATCGTGGCGGTGCTGCTCACCCCCATATTCTGCCGGTTTTTCATCAAAAAGGGGCTGCACGACCACGAAAAGGGGGAAACACGGGAGACAAAAAAGGGGTTCAGCGTGCTGGACAAACTTCAGGAAGGCTACAAGATCCTGATCACCTGGTTTATGGCAAAAAAACGGTTTGCCGTGCTGCTTGGCGTCACCGCCTTTGCCGCGGGCATCGTTCTCTTCGGGACCGTGCGCGAGCAGTTCTTTCCGTCTGCCGAGCGCAACCAGTTTGTGATCGACGTCTGGATGAGCCAGGGTTCCCGCATCGAGAGCACGGATGCGGTAATGCGCCGCATCGAGAAGCATCTGGCAAGCAAGGCCGAGATTACCCACTACGCCGGTTTCACCGGGGAGAGCGCCCCGCGTTTTTACTACAACGTCAATCCCCAGTTGCCGGATGCGGCCTATGGCCAATTCATCGTCAACACCACGTCTGTCGAAGCAACGCCACGACTCGTTGACGAGCTGCGCACCAGCCTGGCCAGGTTGGCCCCCGAGGCGCTGGTCATCGTCAAGGAGTTGCAGCAGGGAGAACTGATGGAAGCCCCGATCGAGGTCCGCATCTCCGGCGATGATATCGGCGAGCTGAAGCGCCTTGCTTCCCAGGTCGAAACGATCGTTACCGCCGTCCCCTACGCCCAGTACGTCCACAACGATTTTTTCAACGATTCGTGCCTGGTGGATGTAAATGTCAACAACGAACTGGCGAACCGGCTCGGCATAACGAATTCCTCCGTCTCCATGCTGCTGAGCGGCGCCCTTGACGGCGGTCCGGTCAATACGTTCTGGGAAGGCGACCGGCCGGTGAGCATACTGCTGCGCCTCGACCAGGGCTCCCGTAATTCTTTCGCCGATGTGCGAAATGCCTACATGACCTCCCGGCTGACCCATGCCAGCGTGCCGCTCCGTTCCATAGCAACCCTCCAACCGGAGTGGCAAACCAGCCGAATTGTCCGCCGCAACGGGGTGAGGACCATCACCGTACGCGGTTTTGTCAAGCAGGGATGGTATGCCTCCGACCTGTTGAAAACAGTCCAACCGCACATAAAGGCCATGCAGCTTCCTGCCGGCTACCGGATCGAATACGGCGGAGAAAGCTCCAATAGCGAGGAAACGCTTCCGGAGATGACGGTGGCGCTCGGCATCAGCCTGCTGGCAATCTTTTTGGTCCTTCTCGTCCAGTTCAGAACCATCAGCGATCCGCTGGTCATCATGTCGTCAATACCGCTGGCACTGCCCGGTGCGGTGCTCGGCCTGTTACTCACGCACAACCCCTTTGGTTTTACCGCATTCATGGGGATGATAAGCCTCTGCGGCATCGTGGTGCGTAATGCCATCATCCTGGTGGACTACATAAAAGAGAAAATTGCCGAGGGGCAAACTCTCGAACAGGCGGCAACGGAGGCCGGGGAGCGCCGTTTGCGCCCCATATTCCTGACAACCATGGCAGCCGCGGTGGGGGTGACGCCGATGATACTTTCCGGGTCCAGCCTCTGGAGCCCCCTGGCCAGCGTTATCGCCATCGGGTTGATCTTCTCCATGTTTTTTACGTTGCTGGTCGTGCCGGTTTTGTACGTGATTGTCAAATCAAGAACAGGCGTATCGGTCATCCCTGTCGTTGCCCTGGCCGTGGCCGGTCTGCTCAGTATCGGCACGGGGCAGGCTTCGGCGGAGCACGTAAAACTCACGCTGCCCGAAGCTGTCGATCTGGCGCGGAAACAGAACACCACGCTGAAGATTTCCCTGGCAAAGGTCCAGGAAAACCGGCAGCGCATCACCTCGGCACGGGCGGACTATTTCCCCCGGCTGTCAAACGAATCTTCGTATGCCGGCGTTTCCAACCGGGAGCTGGTCACCATACCTGCCGGCAGCCTGGGAAACTTCCCCGGCATAGGGCCATTTCCGTCCCAAACCACCTCGCTCAATCAAGGGTCCGCTTCCATGCTGCTCAGCAACACGACCTTGAGCCAGCCATTGACGCAACTGTTCAAAATCCATGAGGCCAATAACGTTGCGGACGCAGACTACCGGATTGCTGAATTGGACGCCAAAAAGGCGGAACAGGAAATTATCCTGGGGGTACATCAGCTTTATTTTGGTGTAGTGATCGCCAGGAAACAGAAAGCGGCGGCCCAGGCAGCGCTGGTAGCGACCCAGGAAGGGTTGCGCGAAAACGAGGATGGCGTCAAAGCCGGTAACCTGCTTGATGTCGCGGCAGCAGCAAGCCGAGCGCAAATCCTCCAGAACAGGCATTCGGTCATGGCCGCTGAAATACAGATATCCGATTCGATGGCGGAACTGAACGATCTTCTGGGGCTGCCGCCGGATACGGAACTGGTTCTGGCGGAGATCGATGATCTCCCCCCCGCTCCGCAACCCCTGTCCCAGTATCTCCAAGAGGCGCTTGTCCGTAATCCCGAACTTCAGGCTGCAAAGGGTTCCGTGGTAAAGGCCGGGCATGCCGTAAATGCCGCCCGTGACGAGTATATCCCGGAGATCAGCCTCTTTGCCCGCCACACCTATCAGGATGGGGTGCCTTTCGTTGCGCACAACATCGGCACATTCGGCGCCCAGATGACGTGGAATATCTTTGATTGGGGGAACCGCCGGGGTGTCGTCGGCCAGCGAAGGGCACAGATGACCCAGGCCGAAGAGAATGTGAAACGGTTGGAGCAACGTGTAGCGGTTGAAGTCGCCAAGGCGTACCGAAAGCTGGAACAAACGAGGATGATGGTGGATGTAGCCGGGGAAGCGCTGAAACTGCGGAAAGAGCATCAGCGCCTGAGCGCCAACCAGTTGAAAGCCGGGGCTACTACGAGCGCCCGCTATGCCGAATCGGTTGCCGCGGTCGGGAGGGCCGAACTGGAAGAGCTTCAGGCGAGGTTGGGATATCGCCTTGCCCAGGCCGAACTCGACCGGATCGCCGCCACATTCAGCCGTTGACCTTCTCCCCTGAATTCGGTCCGGTTTATTCTCTCTGTTTTTCAGACACAATCGAGGTATAATTAATCAAACATATACACGGCCCGGGAAAAAACGCGCGTGTGCGATCCGCCGCAGTTCATCATACACAAGGAGTCATACCATGAAATACACCCGCCTTCCAACCCTCTGCATTGTAATCTCCCTGATGTGCGGGTGTGCCATGTTCGGAACCAAACAACAGGCCGCGTCTCCGGAGGCACCCAAAAAGCTCCTGTCCGTTCCGGTCGGGAAAAACTGGCAGGTCATCGAAGAAGCACCGAAACTGACCACTGACGGCAGTCTTCCGTTTCAGAAGGAACAGTCTTTGCAGCCCGAAGGGGCAAGCCCCGCACCACCCAAGGGCAATCTTGAAATCGAGACGCCTCACTGAGGCGCATCCAATCTCCAAACCAAGGCGCTATCTGTAATGGCACGTTCATGGGAAACGTGAACCTCCCATGATTTGAATAAATTATATATTCGTGCTTGACATTACAATCCGCTCACTGTAATTGTAACGACATAAAATTAAATACATATCACCGAAATGGCAAAGTCCGGGGAACCGGATGACGCAAAGCCACCTGCCCAGGACGGGAAGAGGGGTTACCGAAGCGGTAAAACGAGGGATTGCACTGTTGCAATACCGAATTATGCCTGCCTTTTCGAAAGAAATAGCAGGTTTTTTGTTTTTCCAGTGCCACAAATAACTACACTAACGGAGAGTGAGTCATGACCCGATCAGATCTGGCGGAACGTCTTTCAAAGGAACAGGGGATCACGTATGCGATTGCCGAGGAGGTTGTACGAACCATCTTCGGCCAGATGACGGAAACACTGATTGACGGAGGAAGGATCGAGATTCGTGGTTTTGGGAGTCTCGAGGCAAGGGAGTATGACGGGCGTAACGGCAGAAACCCCAAAACCGGCCAGGTGGTACAGGTCAAGCCCAAAAGGTCACCCTTCTTCAAGACCGGCAAAGAGTTAAAGGAACGCATCATGGGCGGAAACGGCAAGGCATAGTCGGGATCACCGGCTGTGCGGCACGGAGTTGATTCAGCACGGAACAGGCAGCACGCGTACAGAGGGGGTAAACCAATGTTCTTCAGCAAACAACATCCTAACCTTGAGATAATTATCGGGCCGGAATCGACCATCCGTGGTGACATCACCTCCAAGGGGACCGTCAGGATCGATGGTGGTTTTGAAGGTATGCTGACCGCCGATTGTGTAATAGTGGGTGAAAAGGGTGGCGTCACCGGTGACTCCACGGTGCGGCAGATGATTGTCGGCGGCAGGATCTCCGGCAACATCCGGGCCAGCGCGGGCGTTGACATCCAGCGCACGGGAAAGGTGTGCGGCGACATATTCTCGACGCATCTCTGCATTTCAGACGGGGGAAAATTCGACGGTCGCTCGACCATGCACCGCACCAAGGAGATCCGCTTTACGGGAGAGGAAACCGTCGCAGAAATCGGCTGACACGTCCTTGGCTTGCCTGCTATACTAGCCGTGACTCTTCAAAAGGGTTAGCTCAATGAGCTAGCCCTTTTTATTCCTCCGCTGGCGCGGATTTCAAACACACCATCATGGGGTGTGAGGTTGTAATTGCGGCAACGGAAGGTACACTGGATCTTGATCACCGGGGCAAGGAACTTCTCCTGTCAGCCCTGCCCTACCCTGACGAGTTGAGCCAGCAGAAAACCGCGGCTGGACAGGACATCAGAAAAACGAGGCGATACGGGGTGAACGTATGAAACGCATGGTGGCAAGGATGGTACTGTCTCTCCTGGTGTGTCTTGGCGGTGTCCCTGCCCTGGCTGGCGCAGCCGCATCCGGTCATGTGGCGAGCCAGCAAGGCAGCATCAATGAAGAGCAGTTGCAGAAGTTGCAGGACAGGATGCTGAGCGATTCCCAGGTCATGGCCCTGATATCGGCGCTCAAGAACGATCCGGCCCTGCAGGCCCTTCTTGCCGATCCCTCGTTCATGCAGGCGATCACTACCAGGGATATCGACACCCTTGCCAATGATCCCCGCTTTATGAAACTGTTCGACAATCCCTTGATCAGGGAAATCATCAAGCGGGTCGAATAATGGCGCAAACGCGTCCAAACCTCGTATTGATCGGCATGCCGGGTGCAGGCAAGAGTACGGTCGGCGTGCTCCTCGCCAAGTGGACAGCCCGCGATTTCGTGGACACGGACGTGCTTATCCAGACGTCACAAGGGCGCACCTTGCAGGCAATTGTCGATACGGACGGGTACGCCATGCTCCGAAAGATAGAAGAGGGCGTCCTGCTTGGACTTTCCGTCCGAAACAGCGTCATTGCCACGGGCGGCAGCGCGGTCCACAGCGATGCGGCCATGGCCCACCTCAGGACACACGGCATCCTCGTTTTTCTCGACGCGAGCCTGGCAACACTGGAGTCGAGGGTGCATGATTTCGGCACGCGTGGCGTGGCAATACGACCGGGCCAAAGCTTTTCCGAACTGTTTGACGAGCGCCGCGTACTCTACATAAAGCATGCGGATATCACGATCACCTGCGACGGCATGACGCACGAACAGGTTTGTGAAAGGATTATCGAGAAGGCGACAAAGAGCCGCTGAAGGACGAATGACTGTTTCGCCGCGTCTTCGCCAGGTTTTTCTTCACCAATCATTGCTAATTTCGCCTTTCATGATATCCTGTTCACCATGGCAGACACCACTCTCGCAAAAAAGGCAGCAGGGGCGACATCACCGGAAATGACCGAGAAGGTCATTTTCTATTTCGTCGATCACGGGATGCAGATCCTTACCGCCATTGTCCTGATGGGCCTGGGCGTTGTCGTCGCCCGCTGGGCGGGCAATCTTGTCCATCACTGGCTGAGGGCTAAGGCCTTTGACGAGCCGGTGAGCGGTCTCATCGTCAAAGTCGTCAAGCTCCTTGTCATCGGACTCGTGGCGATCATGGCACTCGGACAGATGGGGGTGCAGATCACGCCGCTCATAGCCGGGATCGGCGTGGCCGGCGTCGGCGCAAGCCTTGCCATGCAGGGGATCCTCGGCAACCTGGTAGCCGGACTGACCATCATCTTCTCAAAACCATTCGCGATCGGCGAATATATCGAACTTCTCGGGGTATACGGCCAGGTTACGGATATCGCCCTGTTTTCCACCACCCTGCTGCATGCGGATAATTCCCATGTGATTGTCCCCAACAGGAAGATCGTGGGGGAGATCCTCCACAACTACGGCAATGTCCGCCAGCTCGACCTGAGCGTCGGCGTGGCATACGGTGCGGACCTCACCACGGCCTTCGCAACAATTCATGATATCCTGCAACAAAACCCCGCTGTTTTGACAGAGCCTGCTCCTGTCGTCGGTATCGCCGCCCTGAACGAATCGGCCATCATGCTGGCGATCAAGCCATGGGTGAAGGTGGAAGACTTTGTCCTTGCGCAGGCCGCAATCTACCAGGCTGTCATAGAACATTTCCGGGACAGGGAGATCGACATACCGGCTCCCCGCCGGGACATCCGTTTTCTGAATCCGGCGCCCTGAAGCGCCGGACGTTTTCGCTTTCGTGCAGGCCCCGGCACCAGGCTTCCCGCTGCACCCCATCAGCTTTCCACCGCTACCCGTTATCCCCGTGAAAAACTGCCCTGTTTCCGCCGACGTAACGTTTCTTTACGTTTCAAGCAAAACCCCATGCCAAAGGGATTTGCACGACAAAACCCCTGCGGCGTAAAGTTTCTTTACGTTTTGCTCAAGCCCCATCAATAGCGGGTTATCGGCCTATACCCGACAAAACGTAAAGTTTCTTTACGCTTTGCTTGAGCCGGGCCCATTACCCTAACCAATCGCCATCTTTGCCCCCATCCTCTCCCCGTTCTCCAGATCCACCCCACCCCTGTTTCCAGCAAACCCTTTTGCAAAGCGGGTTGGCAGCATCGAGCGCAAAGGTCTCGTCAGGGTTTGTGCGACTCGGGTACATGCCCGCACGCTCCGGCACATCCATCCTCCGGCGTCCCGGATTCCCCGGGCACATTCGCCGCCGGGGCAGATATTAGATTGTAACATATTGATATTATTCGTAAATAAATTTCATCAGCAGGTTTGGCATGCAATGTGTAATTTGCTTTGGATTTACATTTGCGCCTGCTTTTGCAGGGCCGAAGGAAGAGAGCCATGGAGAACTCCAAAAGCAACGATTGTTTGATCAATTCGCAGGATACTACGACCGAGCGCAGAATCCTGGAGATATTGCAAGTCTATCCCAGTCTGGCGGATCCGATCATCGACATTTCGCTATTGCAGGAAAAGTGTCTTGATAAAGGGATTTCGATTCAAGAGTTCAGTTATGCCTTTGTGCAGATGCTGACACGCCGCCTGATAGAGCCGCACGGCGAATTTCGCTTTGTCCTCTCCTCGGAGGGCCAGAGACTGAGAGAGATGGGGACTCATGCTGATTAACGGAGAGGTTTTGCCATGGTCTTGCTGATAACAGCCATAGTCATTGCCGTTGCTTGCCTTCTTGGCGTGCTGAAGATGAAGCGGGCACGATCGAATAATGGGCTTGCCTTTGTCAGTTGGGGTGTTCTGCTAACGCCGGCAGAACGATCATTCATGGTGGTGTTGGAGCAGGCGCTTGGCGGGCGCTACCAGGTATTCGGCAAAGTCCGGCTGGCGGATGTGGTCAAGCCGGAAAAGGGGCTGACTCCCAGCCAGATGGCTGCGGCACAGAATGAGATCAACCGGAAGCATGTGGATTTTGTGATCTGCCGGGCGACTGACCTGTCTGTTCTTGGGGTGGTGATGCTGGACAACACGTCTCACGGCGGGAACGACCGGGTCGAGCGGGATGAGTTTGTTGATCGGGCCCTGGCCACGGCCAGGATACCGGTGGTCCATTTCCAGACCAGGAACGGGTATGACCTGCAGGAGATGCGGGCTAAACTGGCGGCGGTCCTGCCCACCTTCCGGAAACCGGTTGGTGCTTCTCTGACGGGGGAAACGGCCGAGCCGGCGCAACCGGCGACAGCGGAGAGGTAACGGGAAGGCTTCGGGATGTTCGGGACGCGGCTTTCTGTTCATAGAGACAACGGAAGTGAATTCATACGCGGAGTTCAAAGGAGGACTGACATGGGAAATCTGAAGATCGGAATCAGACAGGGGATTGGTTTCGCCATCATCGTGACGCTTATTGTTTTCATGGTGGCCTTTGCCCTCAGACAACTCGCCGTTATCGAGCAATCGGTCGAGCAGATTGCAAACAGCAACTTTGTCAAAACCGCCAATGCCAATGAATCCCTGAGCCAGATGAAACTGGTTCTCCGGTCCATCGACATGATCGTCATGCTCAAGGATCACGATGCCCAGATAAAGGAGAAGGAAAAGATCGAGGCGGCACGGCTGAAGTATCGCGATGCCATGAAGAAGATCGAGGAGATGGAAACCTCCGCCAAGGGGAAGGAGATTTTCGGGCGAATGAAGGCCTCGGTCAAGCCGGCGGCCGAGGCCAACAACAAAGCGGTCGCGCTTGCCCTGGAGGGTAAAAACGCGGAGGCCGCCGAGATCCTCGTCACCGAGGCCAACCCCCTGGTAGCCAAGCTGTTCGGCACCTTCGACGAGATGCAGGCCTTTCAGCAGGAGCAGGTGACCTCGCGCTACAAGGAGGCGGTTGCCTCCTATGACAACACACGCATCACGCTGATCGCCGTAAGCGTAATCGTTGTCGTTATTGCCGTACTGCTCTCGCTCTACCTGACCCTGAGCGTTACCCGCCCGCTCGGCACCGTGCTCCTCATGCTCAAGGATATCGCCCAGGGAGAAGGGGACCTGACCAGGCGGCTGGACGAAGACCGGAAAGACGAGGTGGGAGAGATCTGCCGCTGGTTCAACATGTTCGTGGGCAAGCTGCAAAACATCATCCGGCAGGTGGCGCAGACCACGCGGCAGGTAGCCGAGTCTTCCGGCAAGGTCTACAGTACCTCCGAGCAGATGGCTACCGGCGCGGAGCAGGTTGCCGCCCAGGCCGGCACCGTGGCCACGGCAGGCGAGCAAATGGCTGCCACCTCGGGCGAGATCGCCCAAAATTGCAGCATGGCCGCGGAAGCATCCCAGCAGGCCAATGCAAAGGCCATGGACGGCGCCAGGGTTGTGGAAGGGGCCATCGGCATCATGAACCAGATCGCCGACCGGGTCAAGGTGACCTCCACCTCCATTGAGAGCCTTGGCACCCGTTCCGACCAGATCGGCGAGATCGTCGGCACCATCCAGGACATCGCCGACCAGACCAACCTGCTCGCGCTGAATGCCGCCATCGAGGCCGCCCGCGCCGGGGACCAGGGGCGTGGCTTTGCCGTCGTGGCCGACGAGGTCCGGGCCCTGGCCGAACGCACCAGCCGCTCCACCCACGAGATCGGCGGGATGATCAAGGCCATCCAGCAGGAGACAAAGAGTGCGGTGGCCACCATGGACGAGAGCGTCCGGAAGGTCGAACAGGGGCGGCAGGAGGCGGGAAAATCGGGCGAGGCCATCAAGGACATCCTCCAGCAGATAAACGAGGTCACGATGCAGGTCAACCAGATAGCCACCGCTGCCGAGGAGCAGACGGCCACCACCTCCGAGATCAGCAACAACATGCAGCAGATCACCGAGGTGGTACACCAGACCGCCAGCGGCGCCCAGGCATCGGCCAGCGCAGCCACGCAACTCAGCCGGGTCTCCGACGAGTTGCAACGCCTGGTGGGGCAGTTCAGGCTGGTATGATTTAGGGGGATCAGGAAGGACGTATGGCGGATGATGCAGAGCGAAAGAGGCCTGACCATGAAAAAAAGCGAGCCGGACGCCAACCAGGTAGACATCCTTATAGTTGAGGACAGCCGTACCCAGGCCGAGGAATTGAGACACACCCTGGAGCGGCACAACATCGCCGTATCGGTCGCCGGCAACGGCATCGAGGCGCTCTCGCGGATCAGGGCGCGCATGCCGACCATGGTTATCAGCGATATCGTCATGCCCGAAATGGACGGCTACCAGCTCTGCCGGGAGATCAAGAGCGACGAAGCGCTGCGGGACCTTCCGGTGGTTCTCCTGACCGCCCTTTCCGACCCGCGGGATGTGGTCAGAGGACTGGAATGCGGGGCGGATAACTTCATAACAAAGCCGTACGAAGAGAAGAACATCCTGTCGCGCATCCAGTACATCCTTGCAAACAAACACCTGAGGGATTTCGAGAACACCCAGCTCGGCGTTGAGGTGATGCTTACCGGTGAACGATATTTCATCAAATCGGACCGCATCCAGATCCTCAACCTCCTCCTCTCGTCCTATGAGGCCGCCATCCAGAAGAACGAGGAGTTGACCAGGACACAGGACGAGCTCAAGGGGTTCAACGAACAGCTCGAACAAACGGTGGAATCGCGGACCGCCGCGCTGCGGGCGAGCGAGGCACGCTACCGGCTCCTCCTGGAATCGGTGACCGACTATGTCTGTACAACCCAGGTGGATAACGGCCGGGCAATATGCACGTCGCACGGTTCCGGCTGCGTGGCGGTGACCGGGTACATCTCCGAGGAATACGCGGCCGACAGCGGCCTCTGGCTCCGCATGGTGCACGAGGAAGACCGGCAGCTCGTGCTGGAACAGGCCAATGCCGTGCTTGCCGGGAAGCCCCCCTTTACCATCGAGCACCGCATCATCCACAAGGATGGGCGGGTCTGCTGGATACGGAACACACCGGTACCGCACCACGACCAGGAGGGACGTCTTATTGCCTGCGACGGCATCCTTACTGACATTACCGAACGGAAGGCGCTGGAAAGCCAGCTCTTGCAGGCCCAGAAGATGGAGGCCATCGGCCAGATGGCGGGCGGGATCGCCCATGACTTCAACAATATCCTCACCGCCATCGTCGGTTTCAGCACCCTCATAGAGATGAGCATGAGCAAGGACGACCCCCAGAGGGAACACCTGAACCACGTGCTTGCCGCCGCCGGCAGGGCCACCGACCTGACCGGCAGCCTGCTGGCCTTCAGCAGGAAACAGGTCATCAATCCGCGACCGGTCGATCTCAACCAGATCATCCACAAGATCGAGAAGTTTCTGAAACGCATCATCGGCGAGGACATCGACCTCACCTCGTGCATCCACCGGCAGGCACTGGTCGTCGATGCCGACATCGGGCAGATCGAGCAGGTCCTGATGAACCTGGCCGCCAATGCGCGGGATGCCATGCCCAGGGGCGGGCTGCTCTCCCTTGAAACCGGGACAATGGAGATGGATGCCGAATATGTCAAGATCAACGGCTATGGCGAACCGGGCCGCTATGCGGTCATTGCCCTTTCCGACACCGGGGAGGGGATGAACGAATCCGTCCGCAAGAAGGTGTTCGAACCGTTCTTCACCACCAAGGAGGTGGGAAAGGGAACCGGCCTGGGGCTGTCCATCGTCTATGGGATCGTCAAGCAGCATAACGGCTTTATCAACGCCTATAGCGAGCCCGGCAAGGGAACGACCTTCAAGATCTACCTTCCCCTTACCCAGTCGGCAATCGCGGACCAGCAGGTCGGCCGACAGGAGGCTCTTGAGGGGGGAAAGGAAACGATCCTCCTGGCGGATGACGACACCTGTTTGAGGGAGCTGGCCGAAAAGTTTCTCGGCATGTTCGGCTACACGGTCATCACGGCGGTGGACGGCAACGATGCGCTTGCCCGGTTCAGCGCCAACAAGGACCGGATCGACCTGGTCATCCTGGATGTCATCATGCCGAATATGAGCGGCAAAGAGGTCTACGACCGGATAAAGGAGATACATTCCGCGGTCAAGGCGATCTTCATCAGCGGTTATACCGGCGACATCATCCACAAGCACGGCCTGCTCGACCCAAACCTCGTGTTTGTCTCAAAACCGCTGAACCCCAAGGACATGCTGATCAAGGTGCGGGAGGTGCTGGATGGGGGATAAGGGGCGGTTGAGGGCGCAACGCGACTGGTTCAGAAAAGAGACATAAATGACTCCAAAGACAGCAAAGATAATTACGAAATTGTACGAATCATTGCTGTCGTTTATGTCCCTTTAGTCCTTTGTCTGAAAGGGAAAAAACATGGCCAATGGCTTCATCCCGCCCCATGGCGGTTACAAAAAACTGCTGTCCCATCAAAAGGCGGAGATCGTTTATGATGCTACGGTCTATTTTTGTGATCGTTTCATAGAGCGGCGAAGCCGCACCCATGACCAGATGGTCCAGGCTGCCCGTTCCGGCAAGCAGAACATCATTGAAGGGAGTATGGCTTCCGGCACCTCAAAAGAGATGGAGATCAAGCTGACCAACGTAGCCCGAGCTAGCCTGGAAGAGCTACTGGCGGATTATCGTGACTTTCTGCGGACACGTGGTTTGAAGCTCTGGGAAAAGGATAGTAAAGAGGCGCAGTTTGTTCGCAAGTTGGGGAGTGGGATCAATGGAACTCATGGGTCTTATGAGACTTACAGGTCCTATATTGAAACCCGGCCGCCGGAAGTAGTTGCCAATATCATTATCTGCCTGATTCACCAGGCCAGCTTTCTCCTAGACCGGCAACTGAAGAAACTTGAACAGGCATTCCTTAAAGAAGGTGGACTGCGCGAGCGGATGTCCAAGGCAAGGATTGAGGCGAGGAAAAAAGCGGGGGCGGTGGATGAATTGTGAGCCTGCCGTGCCCGTTTCAACTATGAATTTACAAGTTCCACTTGACAAAAGTAAACCTTAAGGTTAACTATTATGCATAGCGGTCGGCTGAAAATCCTCCTGAACGGCGATAAATTCAAGATCTGCGGGCTCATTGTCAACGGCACCTGCGAGGCGGAAGAATTCTTGAAAGAGTTGTCAGACAAAGAAAAAAAGAAACTGATTCCCCTCTTGCAGTACACGGCCAATTCGGGCCCGGCAACGAACGAACAGAAATTCAAAAGCATCGGCGACGGCATTTTCGAGTTCAAGGGATTCCAGTCGCGCCTGTTTTGTTTCTTCGACCAAGGCAAAATCATCATTCTCACCCATGGCTGCATCAAAAAGCGGGACAGGCTGGACCCGGCCGACATAAAAAAGGCTCGCAGCCGCAAAGACGACTATTTCAGAAAGGGCAGCAAACCATGACGTGGCTTGAGAACTATATCGATCAGAACCAGTACACCGTTGAATTTCAGACCGAACTTTCCATTATTGATCTGAACGAAAAGATCATCGCCAAGATGGCGGAGAAAAAGGTCAACCGGGTGGAGCTTGCCAAACGTCTCGGCGTTTCCAAGGCGTTTATCACCAAGCTGTTGAACGGCAACCCCAACATGACCATCAAGACCATCAACGCCCTGGCCTTGGCGCTGGATTGCCAGGTGTATCTCGACATCCACCCCAAGGGATTCAAGCTGGCTCGCAGACCGACGTTCATTTTCGACAACAAAAACTATACCGCCTATGTGCCTACCGTGGCCGACGAGGTTCAGCATGCTTGCGCAGCTTAATCTAAACGACTATTACATCGACGAATTGGCCTTTGCGGCCAATCGTGACCACGAGAAAAGCGGCACGACGACCGGCACGCTCGGTGTGGATTTCGACATCAAGCGCAGCCCTGAAAATCCCCTGAATTTCATGATTTCGCTGGTGGTTGATGTTAATCCGCGCGACGAGGACCTTGAGCGCAGCAACTACCGCATTCATCTGAAGTTGAGCGGATTTTTCAGCTTCGACAAAGGCGTCAACGAGGAAATGATCAACGGCATGATCTACCACAACGGCCTCTCCATGCTTTACGGCGTCGCCCGCGGCACCGTGGCCGACGCCACCGCAACCAGTTGGCACGGCAAGCTCGTGCTGCCTGGGGTCAATTTTATCGAGTTGATAAAGCAGAAGGCGGAGGCGGCGCAGAAGGGGCAAAAAGCGCCGCGCAAAGCCAGGAAGAAATAGTTGTCATGTAGTATTGAAACCGCCGTCAGGTAATGATTGGCGGTTTTTTTGAAAGTGTGGTGTGTGGCGAAGAGAGTTGGTTGGAAATTAAGTATGCTGACTCCGGAATCCCCGGATGCCAAGGGATTGGTAGGGGGAGGAGTGAGGAAATAGATTGATATGAATTAAGTATGGATGTCCCCAAAATTACCTTTGTTGTTATGAAATTCACCCAGAGGAGACGATCAATGAGTGAGCAAACATGGGCAGAGAAGAAATTGAGCCCCCTTCGTATTCTTTTAGATCCTCTAAATCCTAGGATTGAAGTCCCTGATGGCGCCAATCAGACTAGAATTAGAAGAAAGCTTTTAGATTATGGGAAGGTCATCACACTAGCGAACTCTATCATAGGATTTGGCGGGTTGTTACCAGGAGAAAGGATTATTGTATGCAAAGAAGGAAGTCGCTATATAGTCCTTGAAGGTAATAGAAGAGTATGCGCATGTCAGGTAATTCTTGATTCTAGCCTCTTACCTCAGAAATACAAACGGAGCCTTAAGCGTGTAACAGCTGAGGTTAAAGCTAATGTAGAAAAAATTCGGGCTGAGATCGCGCCAACTCGTGATGATGCTGAGCCGGTTATAACAATTCGCCATACAGATATTGGAGTAGAAAAATGGAATACCAGAGCAAAGATGCGTCGTGCATCCAGGTTGCTCGAACAAGGCTATAACATTGACGATATTGCAGATAAACTTTCTGCGCCAAAGGCCACAATTAGAAATGCAATCAGAGAATATCGTCTTTATCATTACGCTGTAAATTTGGGTGGGTGGTCTGAGCGTGAGTTGGATATTCTAATGAATGAAGGTCTACAAACTAATCCGTTTACAAGGTTCTTTAATGTTGGGGGAGTCAAGGAAAAGCTCGGCCTTCATTTCGATGAAAATGATCATCCGAAGACAAGACATTCTCAGGAACTTTTTGACAAACAAATCAAACATATTGCTCGTAGTTTTCTGATCCCGGTGCCAAACAATAACAATAAACCTGTAGCCAACACCAGGACATCAAAAGATGAGATTTTCAACAGCTTCAATCCAGGTGAAAACATAGTTGAGCTAGCTCAAGGAGAAAAACAAGATAGTCAGGCCAAAAGAAATTCAACCCCTCAGAAAAAGAAAACAAGTAGAACAAAACCGAAGGCCGCAACCGCGTCCGTTTTTTTTGAAAATCTGATATGTGCCGTGTCTGATGATCGTCTTATTGGCATAACTGATGAGATCAAGCTGGTCGATTATAAGAAAATGCCTATAGCGGCGACGATGCTGTTGAGAGGGCTTCTTGAATCCGCCCTGGATTATCAAGTGCGCTTGGTTAAAAAATACGGCGAACTTCATAAGTTGATAAAGGAAAAAAACAACGGAAAAAAACGAGATGTCGGTCTCTCCGACTTGATTGGCTTTTGCCGAGACAAAGTAAATAATATTTTTATTTCCCCTCGGGCTGCTGAAGCATTGTCACGGTCTTCTGTTTCAGTGTATAAAGATCAACTGGACATTGTAATCCATGGCAAATGGGCACATGCTGACCCTGACATACTGATTAAAGCAGCTACTGCTTTGCGTCCCATAATTACTTACATCCTCGAAGGTCAAAATCACGAGATTGAGGGTTGATGTGCTACCAAAAGGCGAACCGATAAGCCCATTAAGGTATCCAGGGGGAAAGACAACCTTATCTGGATACATTGCCGATGTGCTCGAAGCGAATATTCTCACGTCATGTACACTATATGAACCTTACGTGGGTGGGGGTTCGGTTTCGTTGGATTTGCTGGAGCGTGGTTACATTAGCAGAGCTGTTTGGCTGGAAAAAGACCCGCTTGTTTTCGCTTTTTGGCACTCGTTGATTCACCATGGTTATGAACTGTATGACGAAGTAGAAAAGCTTGATGTGTCGATTGAAACTTGGAACTCCTTCCTACCTTTCCGTAAGGTTACAGAACCACCAAAAAATGACGAAGACCTGCTTCGTCTCGGGATTGCAGGACTTTTTTTTAACAGGACAAATTTTTCGGGAATCCTAAAGGCTGGGCCTATTGGCGGAAGACAGCAAATATCAGATTATCCTATTCACTGTCGATTTAAGAAAGATCGGATCCTTCACCTAATAAAATATCTGTATGAGAAGTTTTCGAAGCATATAGAAATTCACTATGGCGATGCTGTAAATTTTCTTGAAAATAAGCATGATGAGATCGAAGATGGCTTTTCATTTGTCTATATTGACCCGCCTTATTACAAGGAGGGCAAAAACCTCTATCGTTACTATTACCAGGATGAAGACCATATCAAGCTTGCTGGGCACATCTCTCACCAGGAATACCCTTGGCTGATTAGCTACGATGATGACGCTTTTATCCGCGAGTTATACAGGAACAACGAAATCCAGCCAATATATCTCGACTATACGGTCAAGACCTCCCGGAAGGGGATGGAGTTGCTGATCTCCAACCTTGAAATCCCACCTCCCGTCTATGAAAAACTTGGCATTGTAGCAGCTTAGTAGGCACTGACACTGGCACTCAGGGTTCTTTCTCTCAATACTTGATCTACCCTATCTTACAACAGTGGCGTGTGAACGTCAGGCCGTTGGAGAAAATGGCGTGGACAGATCACTAACAAAACCCATACGTGAACAATCACGGAGGGAAGAAATTGCAAACAGCATCAGCCACGGCATGGGACTGGCCGCTGCTGTCGGGGCAACCCCGCTTCTTGTCTCGCACGCAGTCAGGAGCGGCACTACGGGATACGTCGTTGGGTCGAGTGTCTTTGCCGCGTCCATGGTGCTGCTCTACCTTGCTTCCACCGTGTATCACTCCCTGCCGCACGGCAAGGCCAAGCGTGTATTCCAGGTCATCGAACACTCCGCGATCTTTCTCCTCATCGCTGGTACGTACACGCCGTTTACCCTTGGCATTCTTCACGGCGCATGGGGGTGGACGATCTTCGGGCTTATCTGGGGTCTTGCCGTTGCCGGGGTGGTGCTGAAGGCGTTGAACAGGCTGTTCCATCCCATTATCTCCACAGCCCTCTACCTGCTCATGGGCTGGCTCATTCTGGTTGCAATCAAGCCGTTAGCCTCCCTCGAACCGGCATCCGGACTGCTCTGGCTGGCCGCCGGAGGCTTGGCTTACACCATAGGCGTGGCCTTTTTCGTGGCCGAATCACGCATTAAGTATGGACACTTCATCTGGCATCTGTTTGTAATGGCGGGGACAACCTGCCATTACGTCGCGGTATTCCGGTATGCGGCCTGACGACCCTGGCAGGCGTCGGGCTTTCACCGGCGGACCAATGAGGACTGAGCCAACACTACCCACCATGGGGGCACCCAATGAACAACTCACTCGATTTCTCCAACAAAACCGTCGTCGTCATTGGCGGCACCAGCGGCATCAACCGTGGTGTAGCCGAACTCTTTGCCCGCCACAACGCCCGCGTCGCCGTTGCCAGCCGTTCGCAGCAGAAGGTGGACGACACCGTTGCCAGCCTGCGCGCCTTGGGCGCGGAGGCCATGGGCTTTTGCGCCGATGTCCGCGAGCCTGCGGCCCTGGCGGCCGGACTTGGCGCGGTCCACGGGGCATTCGGCACCTTTGATGTGGTCGTCTCGGGGGCGGCCGGCAACTTCCCGGCCCTGCTCACCCAGATGTCCGCCAACGCCTTCCGCAGCGTCATCGACATCGACCTGATCGGCACCTTCAACGTCATGCAGGCCATCCACCCCTATCTGCTCAAACCGGGTGCCTCGGTAATCAACATCTCAGCCCCGCAGGCGACCGTCCCCATGGAGGCACAGTCCCACGTCTGCGCCGCCAAGGCCGGAGTGGAGATGCTGACCCGCTGCCTTGCCCTGGAGTGGGGCAGCGAGGGGGTGCGGGTCAACGCCATCGTTCCCGGACCGATCGACGGCACCGAGGGGATGCAGCGTCTCGCCCCCAGCGAGGCCATGCGCGAGGCGGCCCGCGAGTCGGTGCCGCTGCGCCGTCTCGGCACACCGCAGGATATCGGCAACGCCTGCCTGTTCCTCGCCTCGGAGTTCGGGGACTACATCAACGGCGCGATCCTGCCGGTGGACGGCGGCTGGCTGCAAGGCGGTGTCGCCGGCCTCGGCCGCATGCTCGCCACCCTCGCCCGCCGGGGCGCGGAGAGTGGCGCCTGAGCGCCATCCAGTACGTATCCGCCCCGTATTCTTGACAAATGATTGAGCAGCAAGGTAGAACTCGATACAAACCTTGAATTCGGGAGAAGATATGAAACTGGGTATTTTGATTACGATGCTTCTGTTGGCAAGTCTCTCAACCGCCCTTGCCGTGCCGACTGCGCCTGCCGTGCCCAAGAAAGTTGCCGCGACAGAGGAAGCGCCGCGGGTGGAGTTGTATGTCACCGACTGGTGCCGTTATTGCCAGAAAGCCGAGGCCTTTCTCAAAAGCCGCAACATCCCCTACACCAGGTACAACGTGGAAGAGGACCCCATTGCCGCCAGACGGAAGGTGGAACTGGGGGGCGGAAGCGGTGTGCCCTTTGCCCTGATCGACGGCCGGCCGGTGAGCGGTTTCAGGGAGTCCACGTACATGAAACTGCTGACGAGATAACCGGGATCGTTGTAAGGGAAGGGACGCTGGTTCACGCGTGAGGAGACCACCATGCAATGTCCGTACTGCAAGGAAGAGATCATTGACGGCGCATTGAAGTGCAAACACTGCGGCTCCATGATCGGCGACGCACCGGAGCTTCGGGAGGTAGGGTCGCGGAGCGAGTTCAGCGCCGCGTTCGACCGGGCATTCGCCCTCTGGAAGGCGAACATGGGCGACCTTGCGCTTGTGACGCTGGTCTTCATGCTGGTGGTCTGGATACCGATTGCCAACCTGGGCTTTATCGCCGGCTATACCCGTTCGCTGCTCAAGGTGGCGCGTGGCCAGGGACGGGCACAAATCGGAGATATCTTCGGCACCTGGGACTGTTTCGGCAACATGCTGGCCTATTTTCTGATCAACCTGATCGTCTTTCTGATCCTGCACGCCATACCGATTTTCGGGACAGCCGCCACCCTTGTCCTGGGGTTTGTGACGGTGCCTGGCGGCTTTCTGATCATAGACAAGGGGCGAAACGCCCTTGACGCCTACAAATGGTGCATTGAAACGCTCCAGGCCGATTTCGGCAACTGGCTGCTGACCTACCTGATCGGCACGCTGATCATCTGCACCGGCTTCGCGCTGTTCTTCATCGGCATCATCCTCAGCGCCCCCCTGGGGCAACTGCTCATCATCCAGCAGTACGAAGCGGCATTGAAAGGGCGCCTGATCAAGTAAGGGCGTCCCGCATGGACCCAATACAAAAGGCCGGCTGTAACAGCGCGGCCTTTTGCTTAAAATTCCCTCTCCCCTTGTGGGAGAGGGCTAGGGAGAGGGGCGGTATGCGGTCTGCAAAAACCTGGTAATTGGTGCCTTTCGACTTACTTGCCTTCGAACTTCTCCCAGTATTGAGTTCGGCGATCGCCTTCCTTGCCCTGGGGCCACCTGCTTAACACTAAGAAAACCACCGCCGCAAACACCCACATGAAAACCATTCCGGTTATGCTCATGATATCCCCCTTGTGAATCTTGGCACTCTGTGCACGGTATGAGTATACCACACCATGCCTGGCGGAATAGTTTTAATCGGGCTTTACATAAATGCCGCCAAGGGGACAGGCGGCATTTACCCGTGAGATAAAACTAGCTGGTCCCCTTTTGGCTCAATTAATGGTATACAAGGTTGTCAGATCGCAATCCAGCACCGGGAGCACCCATGGAAATCATAATCTTCGTCATCGGCCTTGCAGTCGGACTTGCCCTTGCCGGGCTGTTCCTGAAAAAACGCCTGGGCGATGCGGTACAGATCGCCCGTAGCGAGGGACAGGTTGAACTTGCCCTGCTGAACGAGCGCCTGGCCACCGCAACGGAGGACGTGAAGCGGTTGCGGGATGACCTGGCCGAATCGGAACAACTGGGAGAAGGGCTGCGGCGGCAATTCGAGGCGGCGCGCAACGAGTGCGCCCAACTGGCGGAGCGGGCCAGCCGGGTGCCGGTACTGGAGTTGGACCTGAAGACGGCCACGCTAAACGCCGAGGAGCAGGGGCAGCAGATCTCCGCCCTGCGCCAGAAGCTGGGGGCCGCCGAATCGACCATCGCGAGCCAGCTTCAGGAGATCGCCCGCCTGACCGACGAATCCAGGGAACTCACGGTCCGGCATGACCGGCTGCTCGGTGAGCTGCAAGGCCTGAACACCCAGTTCACCGAGGTTTCCACCACCCTGGATGCCGAGCGGCGGCAAAACGATGAAAAGCTGGCCCTGCTCAATGAGGCGCGGGAACAGCTCTCGAACCAGTTCAAGGCGCTGGCGAACGAGATCCTGGAGGAAAAGGCCAAACGCTTCACGGAACAGAACCAGACCAATATCGGCCAACTGCTGGAACCGCTCAAGCTCAAGCTGACCGAGTTCCAGGGAAAGGTCGAAGAGGTCTACGTGCAGGAGGGGAAGGAGCGGAGCGCGCTTGCAGCGCAGGTCAAACATCTGATGGATCTCAACAGGCAGTTGTCCGACGACGCCCACAACCTGACCCGCGCCCTGAAGGGGTCCAGCAAGACCCAGGGCAACTGGGGGGAGATGATCCTGGAGAAGATCCTGGAGTCATCCGGGCTGCGCAAGGGGCATGAGTATGACGTGCAGGAGAGCCACAGCCGCGAGGATGGCAGCCGCGCTCAACCGGACGTGATCATCCACCTGCCCGAGGAGCGGCATATCGTCGTGGATGCCAAGGTGTCGCTCAACGCCTACGAGGAGTATGTCAACGCAGAGGACGACATCGGGCGCGACGTGGCGTTCAAGAGGCACCTTGCTTCGGTGCGGGGCCATATCCGGGAGCTTTCGGACAAGAACTATCACGATATCCACGGGGTCAAGTCCCTGGACTTCGTGTTGATGTTCATCCCGGTGGAACCGGCCTTCATGCTGGCCATATCCCAGGACAACGAGATGTGGCAGGATGCCTGGAAACGGAATGTCCTGCTGGTCAGCCCCAGCACCCTGTTGTTTGTCGTGCGCACCGTGGCCCATCTGTGGCGACAGGAGCAGCAGAACCGCAACGCCCAGGAGATTGCCCGGCGCGGCGCTGAACTGTACGACAAACTGGTCGGTTTCGTGGATGACCTGAAGGGTATCGGCACCCGCCTCACGCAGGCGCAAAGGGATTACGACAGCGCCTACGGCAAGTTCGTGGGGGGCAAAGGCAACGTCATCCGCCAGGCAGAGATGCTGAAGGGGTTGGGGGTCAAACCGGGCAAGACCATGCCGACGGACGTGCTTGATTCGGCCATGGAAGAGCCTTCCCTGCTGCCCGACAATCAGGGCAGCCAACGTCAAGGCGATTGATATTATTTCGTTGTTTTGAAATAATAGGATAAAAGGGGGTGTTGAAAATGATGGGCAAATTCATACTCCTTATGGGTGTTTTGCTCATAACCTGTGGCTTTACGTCCGGGTCGGACGAGATGCGCGCACAACTGAACGTACTTCCGCAACATTATACAAATTTTGATGTAAAAATGGCCTGGGACACAAAGGCCGTCAAGGGAAATACGGTGATTGACGGCGTTATTCAGAATGTCCGCTATGCCACGATGGAGGACATCGAAATATGGGTTTCGCTGCTTGATACCAAGGGGAAGACGGTACAGCGGGCGGTTGGCTATGTCATACCACGGCAACTGGACATGGATGCTACTACCGCTTTCAGCGTGAAGCTGCCAACGGTTGCACCTCATGGCGCCAAACTCGTTTTTACCTATAAGTACGGGGGACTCGATGGCGGCGGTGATGGTCCTTTCGGCGGCGGCGGGACATATTGGATGCAATCGTTTGAGTCGTACGTACCGTAAAACCGCTTGCCTCGAAACGGGTACAAAGAAAAAGGCCGGGCTTGTAATGCCCGGCCTTTCGCGCTTAAAAGTATCTCCTGCCCCATTAACTGAGTGGGTAGACGCAACCGCTCAGCAATGATTCCGCTTCTTCCATATCTTCCTCGGCCACCATGATTTCCATGACTACCGGGTTGTTGCCCAATATTTTCAGGGAATAATTGATTCCCCCGTGCATCAGAAGGTCTTCGACCCACATCAGATTACGGGCATCCGTTGTATCGTAGAATCGTGCCATGAAGAACACCTCCAATCCTGGCGGGACAGAAGATCCGCCCTGCGGTTACACCCCGAGAAATCGCCCAAACCTGCCGATCCGCACCTCTGCCCTTCCCAATATGGTTTCAATCCTCCCGCTGACTTTCATGTTGACCCTTGGTATGACCATACCCGTCGTTGACCGGATAGTTCCTTTGACAACGTGAAACATGCCTTTGAATTGGTGTTTTGTGCTGAATTTCATAGCGTCACCCCCTCGCCACACCAAAAACCCTGGTTAATGGTCCGGCTCGAATTTGACCGGTTCGCAGACGTTGGCCTTGTTGTGGGCCGTGGCCCCGCACCGGGAACAAACATACTCGGCTTCGCCCGACAGTGCGCGAAGTTGTTCGGCATCGGTAACCGCGCATACCTTAACGGATGTGCTTGCCATGACGAAGACCTCCTTTCGAAAAAGATTACCTTCGTGTGTAGTTATATAGTAATCCTTTCCCGGAAAAATGTAACTATTCAGCACATCCGAAGCGTAGGCATCTTGCCTGCGTTTCAAGCGGAAGTATCGCTTGAATTGGTTACAAGCAAACCTGTATTCGGGCATAAACCCGCCCGAAACACGGGCAGGATGCCCACGCTCCATAGGACCAATTCATTACATTGCGGTGCTGAATAGTTACGGAAAAATAAACAGAGCGGTTTGCAGCACACAGCAGATGTAACCGGCATTTCCGAAAGGATCAAAACGTGAAGGCAAGGAGAACGCTGAGCCCCCCGAAGCCGGAACTCTCCTTGCGGGGAAGGGCAAGCCCCGCGCGCTCCTTCCGGGCTTCCGTTTCACCGGTGCAATCGGGTTCATACACCAGGACCATGGCGGTACCGCCGTTGTGGATCATTACATTTCCCTTGTCATCGACACCAAAGACGCGCTGCTTTGCGGCAGGCCGCTGTATGACCACTGTCTGCATCGCATCATATGGCCTGGGCACCCAGGGGATTGTGTCCGCGAAAGTCGTGTGGGAAATAACAGCAAAAAGCAGGGCGATGCACACACTGGAGGCATACCGGCAAAAGCCCCTACGAGTTATCCGGTTTTTCTTCATGTCTTTCTCCCTTCGACAGATTGAAGTGATCTGGCGACGCCGCTTCGGCAAAATAAAACCGGGTCGCTGAATATCAGGGGAGATATTTCGGCGACCCGGCTGTCTCGGGGAGACCCTGTAGGCTTTCCGTCCCATCTTCGCAGATGGTTTAGTATTTTCGTATATCTATGTCGGCTGTTTTAATGAGAGCATAAAGCGTGCCTATGTGTCAAGCACCATAACAGCTTGACATTTTTGAGTTTAATCAAAAGACCCTTTACACGGCACTGCCAAATAGCGTCACCTCGCGTACAAAATGCGCTCAAAAATCGTCTATTCGCCGAACAGATCCGATTCGAGGCAGACCGTCACAACCTGGGGATCGAAATGTGTGCCCGCCCGCTCCCGAATCCGCTCACGGGCACGCTCCGCCGGCAGACCGGCCTGATAGGGCCGCTCCGATCGCAGGGCGTCCCACGCGTCAACCACGGCAAAGATGCGGGCCGCGAGCGGGATCTGTTCACCCTTCAGGCCGCGCGGATACCCGGTGCCATCCCATCGTTCGTGATGGCAATAGGGGATATCGAGCGCCGACCGCAGATAGCGGATGGGAAAGAGCATCTCAAAGGCAAACACGGGGTGTTTCTTCATGACGACCCATTCCTGATCGGTCAGCGTGTCCGGCTTGAGCAGGATATCGTCCGGGATACCCATCTTGCCGATGTCATGCAACAGCGAGCCCCAACGGATATGCACCAGCTCCGTCCCGCTCAGACCGAATAATTCCGCAAGCTTGACCGTGATATACGTCACCCGTTGCGTATGTCCTTCCGTTTCCCGGTCCCGCAGGTCAAGGGCCCGCGACCACCCCTCGATAGTGGAATCGTACGCCAGGGCAAGTTCCGCGTTTGACCGCTGCAGGTTTTCAAACAGCGTGGAATTGTCAATGGCAATGGCAGCTTGGTCGGCAAGGGTCTTGAGGAAGTCGAGCCACTCCTTGTCATGGCTGGGCGGAGTCCGGAGGAAAACCTCCAGTACCCCCTGGATCTGTCCCTTGGCCAGCAACGGTACGCCGTAGTACCCGACAAACCCCTCCCCTGCCAGGTGTGATCCCCGGAGGAAATTGTCATAGTCCTCGGTCAGGTTCGCGATATGAATAATACGGCGATCCAGCGCGGCACGTCCCGCATAGCTGTCTCCCAAGCGCAGGTTACCGCGTTCGACCGCCTTGTTGCGAAAGCCGCGTCCATCGGAGTATTCCAGCACCTGCGAAACCGGGTTGAATATCATCATATCGGCTGCGTCAACCTTCAACTGCGCCATGACCTGGGTAATGATGGTTATCAGGTTGAGATGCAGGTCGAAACCGGAAGAGATGGCCCGATCTATGTCGCTCAAGGCCGTTAAATATTCGAGTTGCCTCTGGATCCGTTCTTCGCCCGCCTTGCGATCGGTGATATCCGCAAACGTGATCACGACCTGCTGCAGCCGTTCCCCACCATCAAATTCCGGATAGGCGTTTACGAGCAACCAGGTATGGCCGCCTCCAGCCAGTTCAACACCCAGGACAAAGTCCTGCAGGCGTTGTATCGAAGTAACCACCTTGTTGGCCGGAAATTCCTCCAACGGCAATCGCGTTCCGTCATCCCGGGTAAAACACCATATGGGGTCGCTGGCAAGCTTGCCCAACATCTGCTCCCGTGATAGTCCGAGCAACTTCGCGGCGGCGCGGTTGGTAAACAGGACCCGGGTGTCGGGTGAAAGTACGATTACGCCGATGGGCAGGTGCTCAATCAGGCCGGAGGCGGTCTCCGCCAGGGTGAATTCGGGTGCGGTAATATCCATGGTCCCTTCCGTTCTGGTGATAACTGGCCTTTCTGTTCTGACCATATGAATCAGTATATCCGACATGGTGGCGATATCAATGTCCCCGTGAGGAACCCTCCGTGGAAAGGCTTTCCATCCCCCCGAAAAAAGAGTGGTTGGCAGGAGCCGGATATACCCGCATAACACCTGACAACACTGTTAAATATGGCGACACGCTCCAGGCCGTTTTCCCGTGTATCCGCATCCGTTTCCTTCAGATTTGTCGCAGATAATCAGCCAGTTACTACAGATGAAATAGACCTTGTGCTTCTTGGCACGCTAGTTGGAATACGGAGCGGGAAATCATCATATTCACAAGGGAGGCTGCATGAAACTACTCCACAAGAGTTGCGGGAAGCGGACCAGGGGGCAAGGACACATACAAAAACGGATAAAGGAGACGATTATGAAGACGTGTATGAACGTGCCTATTTCAGACGAAATATCCGGATGCCTCGTTGAACATCCATCCTGCCAATATGCCGTTAAACTGGGTTTCAGTTATTTATGCGAACATCCCGAATCCACTGATTTCCGGGAAAACAATTCCTCCCATCCGATACCGACCCAGAAGGAACTGCTCGAACAGTACGCCTATCTGCGGCTTAAACGGCGTAACGAATACAAGGACGCCTATGGCAAGCTCCTCGAAGACATGCATATCAGGCTTTGAACACCTCGTACAAAGGAGAACGATAATGGCACTTATCGAATGGCATCCGGGATTAAGCGTAAAGGTAAACAAGCTTGATGATCAGCACAAAAAATTGGTGGATTTGATCAATCAGCTTCATGATGCAATGAAGTCGGGGGAAGGAAACATGATACTCGGCACGGCCCTGCAATCGTTGATCGGCTACACCAAGACCCACTTTACCGAGGAGATAGCGCTGATGCGGGCGCACGGTTATCCGGAACTCGCCAGGCATCAGGCGGAACATACCGCGTTTGTAAAGCAGGTGCAGGAGTTCCAGAATAAATTCCAGTCGGGAGATGCCCTGTTAACCTTGAGTACGCTGAGCTTTCTCAAGGAATGGCTTGTCAAGCACATTCAGGGCGAGGACAAGAAATACGGCCCATTCCTTAACAGCAAGGGGATCGCATAACCTGATCATTGTTTTGCCCCTTGCGGAAGGACAGCAGAGGGATACAATTGGTTCAGAAATACTAAACATTGTCTGCTGACATGAAATTTACCAATGACAGGGTCCGGCACTGCCCAATAATGACTGCTGGAGGAATCTACCATGATCACCCAGATCAGTCGTATCCGCCAGTATGCGCTGGTTCTGGCCACCGTTTGGACGATGTGCCTGGCATCATTTTTTGCCTGGTTTTGGCATCAGGAGCACACCAACGCCCTGAACATCGCCAGAGCCGAGGCGCGGGCAACCTATGAGAAGGACACCCTCTACCGTCGCTGGGCAACCGGGCATGGCGGGGTGTATGTGCCGGCCACTGACCGCACCCCACCCAGTCCGTATCTGTCCCATATCCCGGAGCGGGATATAACAACACCTTCCGGCAAGGTTCTGACCCTTGTAAACCCCGCCTTCATGACGCGCCAGGTTTTTGAACTGGCTGGCCGGCAAAACAACCTGGTGCGCGGTCACATCACCAGCCTGAAGCCGGTCCGCCCCGAAAACGCCCCCGATCCATGGGAAGCTGGGGCCTTGCAGACCTTTGAGAATGGCGTGAAGGAGGTCAGTGAGGTCCAGACCGTCGCTGGGCGCCAGTACATGCGTCTGATGCGGCCGTTTATAACCGAAAAAGGGTGCCTTAAATGCCATGGTTCCCAAGGATACAAGGTCGGAGATATCCGGGGCGGGGTCAGCGCGTCGGTTCCGCTGGATGAGCTCTCCCGTTACACCGACACGGCCATCAGGGGTGGAGCAGCCACCATGGGGGTTGTATGGCTGCTGGGAATCGGGATGATCGGCATGGGAACCCGCACGCTTTCCCGAAGCACCGGGGCATTGCAGGAAAGCGAGGAGCGCTACCGCACCGTAGCGGATTATACCGCGGACTGGGAGTACTGGCTGGGGCCGGATGAAAGCTTCCGCTATGTTTCCCCGTCCTGCAAGCGGATCTGCGGCTATAGCCATGATGAGTTTTATCGCGATCCGACAGTGATGAGGAAGATTATCCACCCTGACGATCTTCACGCATATATGACCCATGCTCATGCCATACCGGTGAATGGTTTTCCTGAGCCCATCGACTTCCGTATTGTTACCCGCGGCGGTGAGGTGCGATGGATTTCTCACACCTGCAGCAACGTTTTTACCCGCGAAGGAAAAGCAAACGGGCGGCGGGCCAGCAACCGCGATATCACCGACCGCAAACGTGCCGAGGAGGCACTCCACGAACAGGCGGTTGTTCTGGAGGAGGAAATCGCCGAGCGCCAGATGGCGCAGGAGACGCTCCAGGAGCAAGCGGCTCAACTGGAAGAGGAGATCGCCGAACGGCAAGTCGCGCAGGAAGAGCTTGCCGACAAGCAGGTACAGCTTGAGCAGCTCAACCAGTCGCTACAGGAGCGCGTTGACACCGCCATAGCACACCTGCGCCAAAAGGACCAGATGCTGATCCAGCAGAGCCGCCTGGCTGCCATGGGAGAGATGATCAGCAACATTGCCCACCAATGGCGGCAGCCGCTCAATAATGTCGGCCTGATCGTCCAAGGCCTCCAGATGGACTTCAATGCCGGCATGCTGACCCCGGAAACCATGTCAAAAAACGTAAAGGACGCCATGGATGGAATCCTTTTCATGTCTCATACCATTGACGACTTCCGAAATTTTTTCCGTCAGGACAAGGAAAAATGCGACTTCAGCATCAACGGGGTCATCGAAAAATCCATTGAATTCATGAGGCCGAGCCTGTCCAGCCATGCCATCAGTGTCGAATTCGAGCATACAGGGGATGTTATCGTTCGCGGCTATGCCAACGAATATGCCCAGGTTCTGATCAATATCATCAATAATGCAAAAGACGCCCTGATCACTCGCCATAGAGACAACCCGCACATCAGGTTCCGCCTGTCACAGGAGAACGGCCGTTCCGTGGTGACGGTGCGGGATAACGGCGGCGGCATCGATGCCGAAATATTGCCGAAAATATTTGACCCGTACTTTACAACCAAGGACAAGGCGCAAGGCACCGGCATCGGCCTGTACATGTCAAAGACGATCATCGAGGAGAATATGGGTGGAAGTCTCACCGCCTGCAATGTGGATAACGGGGCGGAATTCTGCATCAGGCTGTAAGCTTGGCCGGACCAGACGCTACCACAACTCGTCCGTTCCTTATGTCACCTTTTTGTCCTTTTTTCCCGCCAGCCTTTTTTCCCCACACCTTTCTACAGCAAAAAATAGTATTTCTGTTTGAAAACAGTCTTGTTAATGGATGTCGTTGTGGTATTTTGTATACAATTTTCGACAAGAGTGTATCCAGCAGCAATCCGAGAGGAACTATTCACCTACATTTCTATGTACGCATCTAAACTCCATGGGGTACACACGGGATGCACATGGCAATTTTTAGAAGTATGAGCCTGAAAACCAAGGTATCGCTGGCTGTTGCCGCCTTGTTTATCCTTTTTGTCGCTGTCGCATCCTATTTCACCCTTACCTTCTTTGAGCGTAACTTCAAGGAATCCATCATCACACAGCAACAATCCTTTGTTTCGAGCTTGGCCAGCAATATCGACGACAAACTCAGAATCGCCCAGAACGCCTTGATAGCGACAGCCGCGACAGCCCCGCCGGACGCCTTCGCCAACGTGGACCACGCCCAACGCTTTCTCAACAGCAAGACCGGGCTCCTCTCCATCTTCGACAACGGCATCTTCTTCATAAACAACAAGGGCATACTGATCGTCGAAAGTCCCTACCGGCCGAACCGGCACGGCAAGGATCTCTGGTTTCGGGAGTGGGTCCAGAAGACCGTCATCAAACAAAAACCGTACATCTCCGATCCCTATTTTTCCACCCACAGCCCCGGTCAGCCCGCGATCGTGATGACCGTGCCGGTCTTTGACAGACGGGGGAACCTGGCCGGCATGATGACCGGCAGCCTCGACCTCCTGGGAAGGAACTTTCTGGCGGAACTCTCCCGAACAAGGATCGGCAAGGAGGGGTACGTCTACATCACCGACAGCAACCGGACCATGATTGTGCATCCGGACAAGAACCGGATCATGAAACCCGCATCCATGCCGGGGATCAATACGATGTACGACAAGGCTGCCAACGGGTTCGAAGGGGGCGGTGAAACGATAACATCATACGGTGTTCCCATGCTTTCATCCGTCAAGCGCCTGAGCACGACCTCCTGGATTTTGGGGGCCAACTACCCGATTTCAGAAGTTTATGCGCCGCTTAATACGGCCAAGCGCTATTTCGGCATCGTTTCAGGGGTGCTGGCGCTCATGCTGCTGCTCGCCACCTGGTTTACCACGAAACACCTCATGTCTCCGCTAGCTGCAGTAACCCGCCATGTGGAACATCTGCCGGAGAAAAAAGGGAGTGAGCGGTTGATCGCCATTGACGCCGTTGATGAAATCGGAGTATTGACAACCGCATTCAACTCCATGGTTACTACGCTGGACAAGCAGCGGGAAGAGTTGGAGATATTGAACAACTCCCTGGAGGAACGCATCCATGCCGCGGTAGTTGAGCTCCGCCGCAAGGACAAGCTGCTGATCCAGCAGAGCCGACAGGCCTCCATGGGTGAAATGATCAACAACATCGCCCACCAGTGGCGGCAACCACTCAACAATGTTGGACTGATCGTTCAAAACCTGCTGCTCAGTTTCGAATTGGGGGAGCTCACCCATGAGCAGATGAAGTCCGAGGTTTCCACAACAATGGACACCATCCAGTTCATGTCACGCACCATTGACGATTTCCGGAACTTTTTCCGGCAGGACAAGGAAAAGCGCAACTTCCCGATCGTTGACATGCTGCAGATGGCCATTGATTTTGTTTCCGCCGGTTTCAGGAACAGCAACATAACCGTGGATCTCGAGATTATCGATCACGTGACCGCGTATGGCTATCCCAACGAGTACTCCCAGGTACTGCTCAATATTCTCAATAACGCCAAGGATGCTCTAACCGAAGAACGTGTGGCAGCCCCGGCCATCCATGTCCGGCTGTTCAGCGAGGATGGCCGGGCTGTGGTGACGGTCCGGGACAACGGCGGCGGGATCACCGAGAACGTCCTGCCCAGGATCTTCGACCCCTACTTCAGCACCAAGGAACCGGGCAAGGGAACCGGCATCGGCCTGTACATGTCCAAGGTTATCATTGAGCAGAATATGGGGGGCAGCCTGTCCGCTTATAACGTTTCCGGCGGGGCGGAGTTCAGGATTGTCATACGTTCGGAAGGGTGAAGGTGCGTCGCTCCCCGACTTGCGGCCCGATAACATGCGACAAAACATGGTGGCCCTATTAACGCCGGGATAGGGAAGGCTGGGACATGAGCAGATAACAAGATGGGGGCCTGATGGCCCCCACTCTTTTTCGGGTTACCGGGGCACACTGGTGGGATGGGCGCTCAGGCGCCCTTTTGGGCAATCATGATTTCCACAAACCGGTTGAACAGCTCCCTGTTGAAGGCCCCGCCATTCGCATCTGCTTGCATTACCTTGAGCGCATCCGCATGGGAGGATGCCTTGCGGTACGCCCGGTCGGTTATCAGGGCGCTGTAGACGTCGCAGATTCCGGCCAATTGCGCACTGCGGGGAATGTCATCCCCCTTGATCCCGGTCGGATAGCCGTTGCCGTCATACCGTTCATGGTGATGTCGGATAATGGTAAGCGCAACCTCGCTGTTCAGCCCGTTCCGCTTCAGGAACTCGTACGCCTTCTGGGTATGCTGCTTCACCTTGTAGTATTCGACGTCCGAGAGGGCGTCAGGCTTGTCAAGGACCTTCTCGGTGATGAAGATCATGCCGAAATCGTGGAGGATCGAGCCGATACCCACATCGATCATCTCGTCCGGGTCAATGTTGAATATTTTTTCGTGCAGCAGCAGATTGAGGGCTGTCACCTGCACACTGTGGGTGTATATGTAAAAGTTGTGGCCGACAATGGATTGGAGCGATTCCAGGGCATGCGCATCGGTCGTCAGATAGTTCATCATATGCAGGATCAGCTTGCGGCTCCGCGCCAGGTTGGCCGCTATTTCCGGGGTTTCAAACACATCGATCACATAATTGACCGAGGTCTGATAAAGGATTCTCCCTTTTGCCAGACTATTGAGATCGTCCCTGGCAAGTATGTCGGTCAGGTTGTTCTCCAGATACCTGTTGATCGCATCCAGGTCGCCGGTCCTGACGTAAAGGAACTCCGTGAAATTCCGCTGGAGGCGGCGGCGGTCGTTGTCGGTGAACCGGCGTTCCTCGTCCTTGTAGAGAACGTAATTATCATTGCCCTTGAGGTACAATGCCACATTGGGAAAGACCTCGGGATCTATGCAGTCAATGCTGATGGGGCGCCAAAAACGGTCATTCATCGATATATCCTTTGATAGTTTCAGGGGATACCGCACCCCCTCGTGCCGGTGTCCCGTTAAAAACAAAAATACCCTTCACATAACAAAAGAAGGGCGTTGATCTGACTCGATATTCGCCTCCTCCTCGACACCCCGGCCATCCCGCCGCGACGGGACACCGCAACACGGCTCTTTGCTGAAAGGGCTGTTATAATTGTATACAAAATTTGTTATTGTGCAATACAAGAACTCTGGCCCGTTATGTCACGCCTCCTTGATTTGTATTAAATCAATTGACTTATATCATTTGCTTGTTTTAATTTTATCCGACTGTACAACAAGGGCATTTGAGAACTGTTTGTTTATTCAACGCTCTATATCCAAGGAGGAGAACCCATGAGATTGCTGACGCGTTCCGATTTTGATGGCCTGGTCTGTGGTGTTTTGCTGAAGGAAGCCGGGATCATCAACGAGTACAGGTTCGTTCACCCCAAAGACATGCAAGATGGCTTGGTCGAGGTTACCGGAAATGATGTCCTGGCCAACGTACCCTATGTGAAGGGGTGCGGACTGTGGTTCGATCACCACCTGAGCGAAGAGGAGCGCAAGGCCTTTTCGCATGACTTCGAAGGGGCATCCCGCCGGGCCAGGAGTGCTGCACGGGTGGTATACGACTATTACGGCGGCAGGGAGCGTTTTCCCGGCTTCGATGACATGATGACGGCCGTTGACAAGACCGACTCCGGAGATTTGACGAAAGACGAGGTGCTGTGGCCGACCGGCTGGATACTTCTCTCCTTCATGATGGACCCCAGAACCGGCCTGGGACGCTACAAGGACTACCGTATCAGCAACTATCAACTGATGGAGAATTTGATGGAATGCTGTCGAACCATGACTATCGATCAGATCATGGAACTGCCGGACGTAAAGGAACGTACGCAGCGTTACAGGACACAGGACGCACTCTACCGGGACATGATTACAAAGAATTCACGGGTCAGGGGACATGTCCTGACCATTGACCTGCGCCAAACGGATGAAATCGTTACCGGCAACCGTTTTGTGGAGTACTGCCTGTTCCCGGAACAACGTACCTCTATCCGGGTTATGTGGGGATTGAACAGACAAAACGTGGTCTTTGCCGTGGGGCACAGCATTGTCAACCGGTCTTCGCAGGTCAACGTGGGCTCACTGCTCCTGAAAAACGGCGGTGGGGGCCATTTCCAGGTTGGAACATGCCAGGTGGACGCCGAACGGGCCGACGAAGTGCTGACGGAACTGGAAGAAGCCCTCAACGCGTGACAGCGGATTCAGCCTATCCCATCGGTTTCGATTGATACATGCGTACCGGGCGCCTTCACTTTACGCTTGTTGCGGACAACCGCTGATGGTATTTCTGTTTGAACAGTCGACCGGCATATTCACCATGGATAGATTGAAATCACTTCACCTGGAGCCTGTATGAGCCCCGCCAAATCACCTCAAAAATCAGATGCAAAGTCCAAGCTCCATTCACTCATGGAAGTGGCCGCGCTGATCAATTCATCGCTTGACCCTTCGGAAATCCAGCAGCTTGCCGTGGAAACCGCCACCAGATGCGTCGGCGCCGATGCGGCAAGCCTGCTGCTCCTTGACCCGGAAACGCAAGAGTTGTACTTCGAGACGGCTACCGGTGAAAAGGGGGGGCAACTCAAGGAGATTCGCCTGAAACCGGGACAGGGGATAGCAGGCTGGGTCGCGCGAAGAGGCGGCGCACTGATCATCGACGATGTGCGCGCGGACAAGAGGTTTAATGCCGACATTGACCGGACCACCGGTTACGAAACCCGCTCCATGATCGTTGTTCCGGTCGCCAGCAAGGAGCGGATGCTGGGAGTTCTTCAGGCAATCAACAAGAAAGATGGCTGTTTTACGGACGACGATCTGGAGATGCTGGAAACCCTGGCAAACCAGGTTGGAACAGCCATAGAAAATGCCTTGTTATACCAGGAGCAACGGGACACCTTTCTGGGGATTGCCCTTGCCTTTGCGGAAGCGCTGGAAAAAAGGGACAACTACACGGGCGGGCATACGCGAAGGGTTTGTGAATATAGCATGGCCATTGGCCGGCACCTCGAGTTGCCGGAGGAACAACTGGAAGAGCTTCGCCTGTCAGCGATCCTTCACGACATTGGAAAGATCGGGGTCCCTGATCGAGTGCTCCAAAAGCCCGGCAAACTTGAACCGGAGGAGTATGCCGAGATGAACCGCCACCCGGTGCTCGGCTCGGAAATTCTTGAACATGTCAAGTCGTTGCGGGCCATGATCGGCGGTGTACGCCATCACCATGAAAAATATGACGGCAGCGGCTATCCGGACCAAAAAAAGGGGGATGAAATCCCCCTCATAGGGAGGATAATAGCCGTAGCGGACGCTTTTGACGCAATGACGTCTACCCGACCCTATCGCAATGCCCTCAGCCATGAAACCGCATTGAATGAACTGACCACTTTCAGCGGAATACAGTTCGATCCCCGGATGGTGGAAGCATTCATGGAGGTTTACCAAAAAGGCGAACTCGCCGATATCGCCTGATGAACCGGCGGTTGCAAACGTTTCCCGCCCGAACGGAAAGGGGCTGATTGCCTTTTTTGACAATCAGCCCCTTCTTTATCCCCTCAACGCATCAAGCAGACCGCATCCCTCTTTTACCCGGATGTCAGCCTGTTTTTCAGCATACGCATGTACATCACTGAATCTTGCGGATCGTGTAATTATTGGAATCCGTCACGTAGAGAGAGGTCCCGTCGGTGGTGATGCCGATAGGGATTTTGAATCGTGCCACAGACCCGGCGCCATCTGCAGACCCGCCCACACCAGCAGCGCCCGCAATCGTTGTAACCCTCCAGGTGCCGTTTGACAACAAGACCAGCCTACGAACCGTCTGATTATTGGAATCGGTCACATACAGGTTCGTCCCATCCGAGGTGATACCGTTGATGTTACTGAAACTCGCGGCCGCACCGTCGCCATCGACCGATCCTGTCACACCGGAGGTTCCGGCTATCGTCTTGACGAACGTTTGCACGACCCCATTATCCACGGTGGAATATATCATACTGACCGTGTTCTTGATGAAATCCGTAACGTAGAGGTTGGTGCCGTCCGTGGTGATGCGTGCCGGATACTGGAAACGCGCATTTTTCCCAAGGACCGGGACATCAAAGGGATTCGATCCACCACTGCCGGGGACACCCGCTATGGTCGAAACCGAATAGGTTGCATTCAGGCTGATCCTGCGAATCGTCAGGTTGTTGGTATCGGTAACGTAGAGGTATTTCCCATCCGTGGTGATATCGGTTGGGTGATTGAAACGCGCGGTGGTTCCGACCGTGTCGTCGACCGATCCGACCGTACCAGGGGACCCCGCTATGGTTGTAACAATGGTGGAGCTATTGCTGAAAGGCAGGGCTATCTTGCGAATCGTGCTATTGGCGTAATCCGCCACATACAGGTTCCCTTTCCCGTCCGCGGTGATACCGCTGGGATAATTGAACCCCGCGCTGGCTGCGGGAACACGGGCAAGGGTTACGTTATCAGATTCAAACACTGAGTTTGAGTAGGCCGCACCCACACCGGCTATGGTAGTGGTGGAATGATTGCTGAAAGAATACTTGCGGATCGTATGGTTGCCGAAATCCGTCAGGTAGAGGTTGTTCCCGTCCGTGGTGATGCCGTTCACAATATTGAAACTCGCTTTGATTCCGGCACTCGAGGAACCGGCGCCATTGGTTGCTCCGGCACTGCCGGCGATGCCCGCAATCGTTGAAACCGATGTCGAAGCGCTGTCCTTGGTGGCCAGCGGATGTGAGGAGGAGACATTCTGAAACGCCCCGCCCATCACGACGCCCCTTGAGACACCCACGGAACTGTAGTTGCTGTAGCTCGTCAGGATGGGACCCGTCCCATTGTTGCCGCAGGCGGCACTGCACGCCGCGAAAAGAACCACCAGTAAAAAACGCATACATTTCAGCATTCAACTTCTCCTCAACGTTTAGTGGATACTTCTATCAGCGCGGAAAAACATATCACAAAAGGGCGTGAATCTGTAGCGAAGGTTTCGCGGGGAATGATTATTGTTTGAAAATCTATTTATTGCAACGTTTTCCGATAACGCCGGGCTGCGTCATCCCGGTTTGAAGCCACCACCATCTTAATATTAGTAGACAATGCCGTAATCTATACGATAAATTTACAATTACCATGAGAATATTTCAAGCCGCCACCCCCTTTTCCAGGCCATGACCGAGCCTCAAGCCCAAACTCCCGATCCATCTACCTTCGGACCGGCACTCAGCCTGATTCGGAGACGACGAAAATATTTTTTCGGAACCGTTCTTGTCTACGTGCCGGCCTTGTGGATAGCCCACTCCATTTCCCCCACGGACAGGGCCATGGGGTACGTGTTCGGGGTCTGGCTGGTGTTTCTCATTATTACCGCCCTCCTGTCGGCAGTTGTCACCTGCCCCCGTTGCGGGAACTATTTCCATGTGAACGGCATGGTCATTCTGTACCTGCGAAAGTGCCTTCATTGCCAGCTCCACATCGCGGCTGACAAAGAGGACAAAAAAAAGAGGCTCCACGCCCCTTGAATTACCTGTCAACGCTGTCCCGACGGCCTAACCTGATAAACAGGATAGTGCGTCAGCCAAATTATTTCTGCCTGAAAAGCGCAGAAATAATTTGTAACCTACTAATTGTCCTTCCATTTCCTGTCCTTGTAGAGATCATAAAAATAGATAATCGAAACGATTGAACTCACAATAAGGGCAAATATCATATACGGCACGAAAATATCGATATTCGCATCGAAAAACAGTGCGCGTATATGGGGCGACAACGTGGGGAACAGGCATATCATTCCCAGATACAAACCAAAACAGATGGTGATAACGGCATTGCCAATGAACCAGTAATAGAGTGTCGAGGATTTCATGAATTTCATGGCTGCATCCCCCTCTCCCCATGACACGGCACACAACTGTTGTATCATGGGGATGCGAGTATATCGGTTATGATTTTTTGGCAGCGGTTTTTGCCTTGTTGCTTACCAGGCTCGCCACACCCTTTACAAGACCGGTCATAAGCAAAATGGCGGGCACTGTTTGCAGCAAGACAATGAGTGCGCAGAATCCCAGGAAGATCCATGCAAATATGCCGCTGTCGTCCACACGCCCCGTCGTGGCCGCAAATGCGGCAACAGGTGCAAACCCGGCGATTGTCCCTATCATGGTGGCTAACGTTTTCATGGCGTCCTCCTTTTTGATATCGTGTACTGCCTACATCTTGGTAGTAGCATCGGCCGTGCCAAGGAAGACCGTCGTGCGGCGCCAAAATTTTAACCTTTTCATATCACTGTGTTGCGGCCGGATTGCGCCGCACATGGCCGAACGGGCTGCCTGAATACATCGAAGGTGTATATATTCGCGATACACCGGAGAGGGGCAAACCGCCATCAATTACCGCCAGCAAAGGCCTCGCGACGAACATGATGAATCACTGCATGTGTATAAACCCCTTCTCGCCGCGATCAGTATCATGCCTATCTTTCCTTGACAGGCAGGCCCTGGTTGAGTAAATTAGCAGCTTATGCCACCTTAGCTCAGATGGTAGAGCAATTGATTCGTAATCAATAGGTCGCCAGTTCGATTCTGGCAGGTGGCTCCACCTAAGAACCCGGCGCTGAAGCCGTTTTGAAGCCCGCCGAAATGGCGGGCTTTTTCTGTATATACCGGCAGGTGACAGGCGATGGCACTCAAAACAATGGCGAGGTGGGGTATGGGCGCACGACTCGGAAGGTGTGGCGCAATCCGGATGATAATCATCATTCTGATGTTTCCGATGGCGCTTGTGGTATCCCCCCCCATTGCCGGGGGCGCGGATTTTGAAATCCCCCTGAAAGAGCTCAAAGGCCCTGTCGGCACGGGATACGAGATCCCTTTGAGCGATCTGACACGGGGCGAGAGGAAAACGCCGAAAAGGTCGGGGAAGAGGCACCGCAAGGAAAAGAAAAAGGCCGACCACCCGGAAGAGGAGACGCCGCAGGCATCCGCACCTTCCACGGGAGCCGTCGCACCTCCTCCTTCGGCACGTGATACCAAGGCGGTTGCGCCTGCCGCACAGTCGCTACAGAAGCCCGTACTGCCAGGAAAAGAACAGAATACCAATAGCGGCACTGCCGGCAAAGCCGCGGCAGCAGCGGATCAGATTGCAATTGTCCACGAGCCCTACAGTTACGTGGTTGCCGGCAAACCGACCATCATTGACGCGGTCATAATCAGCGCCCCCGGCGCGCTCAAATCGGTTCGCTGCCGGTTCCGGGCAGCCGAAACGGGCGGGTACGCCCATGTGGCCATGCAGAAAATGCCCGGGACCACCTACTCATACACCGCAACACTCCCCTCATTAGCCCAGGGTTCAAACCCGTTACGCTACAGTATCATTGCCACGGATGCACAGAACAAGGAAACCCGCAGCCAGGAGTTTGTCACAACGGTACGCACGACATCGGTGGTTCCGGGATGGCAGGTGGAGACAGCTCACGGCACCATCAAGGTATGGCTGGAAGATCCTCCCAACCCGCTGGTAGGCTTTTCCGATGTTACGGTCGAGGACAGTGCCAAACCCTGACGCGGCAAGATAGGGCTCATGACAGCAAAAGACCGGGAATCCATGACAGGAGCCCGGTCTTTTGTTGTGTGGACAGCAATCTTCAGGCGGCAATCTTTGGCCTTTACTGATTACCGACCTTTCTGCTTCTCCCCGAGGAGACCCCTTCAAACCTGAATCGCCCCCAATATTCACCGCTGCGGTAGAGTGAAGCTCCGCCGGCCGGCAGGTGAACCTGGCCGGCATTTGTCACCACAAAGGAATAGCCGGAACGCACCGTGCTGCCGAATGATTCTTCACGCACCGGCAGGCGATACTCGGCCAGCTTGGCCAGAGATCCTGCCGCTGCATGGACAACCTGTCCCCCGCTGCTGTCGGTCAGGCTGGCGGGGGAGGCATAAAGGAGATACCCGGCAAAGCCGCCGGGCAAGCGGCCGTAGAGCGTAATATGGGCGTTGTCCGGGCTGTCCAGGCGTACGTCGTAACAGGGCACCCACCCCTCCCCTCCCAAAGCATAGCGAACCCTGACCCGGCCGTTTTTGGGCGCCAGGGTGACCCGCGCAACCGTCTCCCCACCCGCCCTTCCCTTGGTAATGCCATTGATGCGGGCATCGAGCCGGCGAATCTCCTGTTCAGCCTTGCGCCGTGCCGTGTAAACCGCCTCAAGCTGGGCAATGGCAAACTCGGTCCCCTGGCGGATCGATTGCATGGGCTCGGGGTTGGTCTTGGTCTTGCGGGGTGCCTTGCCGCTTTGCGACTTGGCGGCGGCCTTGAAGATATCCTCGCGGGTATCCAACGCCTGAAGACGGTCCTGCAGGCGCCCCTTCTGCTCCAGGAGCTGATCGAGTTCCTTAGCGCCCTTCCGCTCCTGACGGGCCGGCAGCAACTCGACGTTCCGGATGACGGCGTTGCCCATCGGCCTGATACGCAGACTATCCGCCAGCATGCCACCCGGCAGGCTGATTTCGACACTCCCCTTGGCGGCAGTGGCCTCAAGCTCCACAAGAGCGCCGTCGGAGAAGAAGGTAACGTTCCTGCTCTCGGCGGTAAAACCGATTGTTGCGGATGCCAGCAGAAGGATGATCATCGTTATAATGGAGTTCACCTGTTCTCCTTTCAACTTCCTGTAATATTCTACAAGACTCCGCTGATATACCGCTTTCTATTAGAAACGTCTATTAAAAAGCACCGGACCGTCTTCCGCAAAAACAACGCCCTCCCCGGTATTAACCGGAGAGGGCGTCATGGCAATATCCGTAAATGAAGCGTTACCTGATTGCACCCAGAATCCTGCCCCCGCCCAGAACCTCGTCCCCATCGTAGAACACAAGGGCCTGTCCGGGTGTGACCGCCTTCTGGGGATCGTCAAAGATCACCTCGCAACCTTCGCCCTCCAGCAACCTGACCCGACAGCCGACCGGCTGGTGCCGGTAGCGGATCTTGCAGAAGGCGCTAAACTCATCCGTTTCGGGCGCGACGACCCAACTCATCTCCGCTGCCCGCAAGCCTCGGGCAAAGACCTGTCCTTCCTCCCCCACCACGATCACGTTCCGTTCCGTATCGATCCCGACCACGTAGAGCGGAACACTCCAGGCAATGCCGAGCCCCTTGCGCTGGCCGATGGTGTAGCGGTGCGTCCCCTTATGCCGCCCCAGCACCTGACCGTCGATATGGACGATGTCGCCCGGCACGCTGGTCAAGGCGCCACTCCCCTCCAGAAAGGCGACATAGTCGTCGTTGGGAATGAAACAGACCTCCTGGCTGTCCCCTTTCTCAGCCACCGGCAAGCCGAATTCCCGCGCCAGGCGCCGCACCTCGTCCTTGCTTTCTATCTCGCCCAGGGGAAAGATGACCTGGTGCAGCCGTTCCTGGGTGAGGGTGTAGAGGAAATAGGACTGGTCCTTGCGGATACAGCGCGCGGTACGCAGATGGCAGACGCCGTCACTGTCCGTGGTCTTCCTGACATAGTGCCCGGTTGCCAGCAGGTCGGCGCCCAGTTCCCGCGCCTTTTCCAGCAGCAGGCCGAACTTGACGTAGCGGTTGCAACGTACACAGGGGTTTGGGGTATGGCCGCAGCGATACTCATCGATGAAATCGGAGATGATCAGGTCATGGAAATCGGGCGCAAAATCCACCACATGATGGGGAATTGCCAGATGACGGGCCACGAGGGCGGCATCGTGGGCAGCCGTGCCGGCTCCCTCCTTGTGGGGCGCGAACAGCCGCATGGTGATGCCGATCACCTCATGCCCCTGCTGCTTGAGCAGGGCGGCGGTGACCGAGGAATCAACCCCACCGCTCATGGCAACCGCTATCTTCATTCTTCCTCCCCCAGTATGATCCGCACCACCTGGTTGGCCTGATGACTGGCGGCGATACCGACCCGCGGTGCCATAAGCCCGTTGCCGGGCCGGGCCTCCGAGACCTCGTCTCCCACCAGAAAGAGCCGCCGGGATATTCGGCGGGTAACGATGTCATTGTTCGGACCAAAACCGGCCAGCCCCGAGGCGGCAACGACCGTGGCCCGCGGCATGCGTTCCAGTACCGTATCCACCAGCATTGCCTTCATGTCGGCACGGTCAAATGCCTCCACCACGATGGCGCAGCCGTCGAATATGGCCGGGATGTTGTCCGGCCCAAGCTGCGTGCGATGCGCTTCGACCGTCACATAGGGGTTGATGCGGGCCAGGTTTGCAACCAGGGCATCCACCTTGAACATCCCCAACTGATCCACGAAATACTGCTGCCGATTCAGGTTTGACGGCTCCACCACGTCGAAATCGGCGATCACCAGCCTCCCCACCCCCACCCGCGCCAAAGCAACCGCCACGGCCGAGCCCAGGCCGCCGACGCCGGCTATGCCCACCCTGGCCTGTTTGAGCCGGCCATGTACGCCGGGGGTGTGGCGGGCGGCCATCAGGCATTCCAGTTCATCCTCGCCGGGCTGCTCGCCCCGCCGGATCAGGCAGAGCGTGTCCCCGTCCTTGACCGGTGTTTCGGGCGGCGCGGGAAAACCGTTCAGCACCAGCACGTCGGCCCCTGGCTTGACCTGTGCAGCCAGGTCAGACAGGGTTAGTCCGTCTGTCACGGTTACCGGTTTTTCATTGATACGGATGTTCACTAACGCTCCTCACCCCATGGCCTGTGCCATGTCGGCAATCAGGTCATCGGCGTCTTCCAGCCCCACGGAGAGGCGTACCAGCGTGTCCGTAATCCCCTTGCGCTTCCGTTCGTCGGGAGGCACGGCGGCGTGGGACATGCGGGCCGGGTAGGAGATGATGCTCTCCACCCCGCCCAGGCTGACGGCAAAGGCCGAGAGCCGGGAACCCTCCAAAAGCCGCTTGGTGGTCTCGAAGGTGTCCAGTTCAAAGGAGAAGACCGCGCCCGGCCCGTCGGCCTGGCTGCTGTGGACGGCATGGCCGGGGTGACTGGGCAATCCGGGATAATGCACCGCCCGCACCTGTTTCTGCTCACCCAGCCACTGGACAACCTTCAGCGTGTTTATCTGTGACTGGTCCATCCTGACCTTGAGGGTCTTAAGCCCGCGCTGTGCCAGGAACGAATCCTGGGGTCCCAGAATGGCGCCGAAGCCGTTCTGGATGTAGCGGATGCGATTACCCAGCTCCGTGTCCCTGACCACGGCAAAGCCGCAGATCACATCGCTGTGGCCGCTCATGAACTTGGTACCGCTGTGCAGGACGATGTCGCACCCCAGTTCCAGCGGACGCTGGAGATAGGGGGTCATGAAGGTGTTGTCCACCAGGGTGATGATCCCACGGTCGCGGGCCAGTTCCGCCACAGCCCGCAGGTCGGTGACCTTGAGCAGCGGATTGGAGGGGGTTTCCAGGTAGATCCCCTTGGTATCGGGCCGGATGGCGGCCGCGATGGCCTCAACGCTGGTTGCGTCCACAAAGGTGGACTGGATGCCGAGACGGCTGAACACACCGGTCAGTGCCCGGTAGGTGCCGCCGTAGACGTCGTCGCACACCACCAGATGGTCGCCGGCCGAGAAGATCAGCAGGGTGGAGGTGATGGCAGCCATGCCCGAGGCAAAGGCAAAACCCCGTGTGCCGGCTTCCAACAGGGCGATGGCCTCTTCCAGGGCCTCACGGCTCGGGTTGTCGGAACGGGCGTAGTCGTATTTGCCGAAGGTATCCACCGAATGCTGGCGAAAGGTTGATGTCTGGTAGATGGGCATCCCCAAGGCCCCGGTGCGCGGATCGACGGTCTGGCCGCCATGGATAAGCTTTGTCGCGAATTTCATAACAACTCCTTAAAATTCCAAAAGCGTCCTCTCACAAAGCTCACAAAGAGCACAAAGGAAAATCATTACGCTTAACGCTTAATCCTAGAAAAAGTATTTGAAACACAGAGCAACGTAAGACTTTGGTTTCTTCGTTACTCTGTGTTATTCGAACTGTCGTTTTTAGTTTTATCAACTTGAATTTCTTGGTGAACTTTGTGCCTTTGTGTGAGCAGATTTCATGTTTCTTCCAGTCAGCTTTCCAGCGCCTGGCTCAGGTCCTCGATCAGGTCGTCACAATCCTCGATCCCCACGGAAAAGCGCAGCAGCACATTGTTGATCCCCAGGCTGGCACGCAGTTCCGGCGGGATATCGGCATGGGTCTGCACCTCGGGGAAGGTCATCAGGCTTTCCACCCCTCCCAGGCTCTCGGCAAAGGAGATCAACCGGGTTTTCAGCAGAATCTGCTCGACCAGGGCCGGATTGTCAACCTCAAAAGCGATCATGGCGCCATACCCACGGGCCTGGTCGTTCATCCGCTCGTGATGCGGGTGTTCGGCCAGGCCCGGATAATGGACCCGGGCAATGCGCGGGTGCCCCTTCAGCCAGCAGGCCAGCTTGAACGCGTTCTCCTGTTGCCGGTCCAACCGCACCCCCAGGGTCTTGATGCCGCGGATCACCAGCCAGGAATCCTGCGGGCCCAGCACCGCACCGGCGGAATTCTGCTGAAAATAGACCCGCTCTGCCAGTTGCGGTTCCTTGACCACCACCAGCCCGGCAATGGTGTCGTTATGTCCTGCCAGGTATTTGGAAGCGCTGTAGATGGTGATATCAGCCCCCAGGTCCAGGGGTTTCAGCAGGTAGGGGGTCAGGAAGGTGTTATCCACGATCAGCAGCAGATTGCGTTCGCGGCAAACATGGGCAAGGGCCGGGATATCGGCGAACTTCAACAGCGGGTTGGTGAGGGACTCAACGAATACCGCCTTGGTCTCGGGGCGGATGGCCGCCGTTATCTTGCCGATATCGCTGGTGTCCACGTAGGTGAATTGCAAACCATATTGGTTGAAGACCTTGTCGAAAAGGCGGCAGGTGCCACCGTACAGATCCTCGGTCACAACGATGTGATCGCCGGAACTGAATAGCAGCAACAGGTTGGCAATGGCGGCCATGCCGGAGGAATAGGCAAAGCCGCGGGCCCCGCCGTCCAGGCGGGCAATGCCGTCTTCCAGCGTCTGGCGGGTGGGATTGCCGGAACGGGAGTAGTCGAAGCCGGTGCTCTGCCCCAGCCCCGGATGCCTGAAGGTAGCCGTCTGGTAGATGGGAACCGATACCGATCCCGTGCGGGTATCCCACTCCAGCCCAATCTGAACCGCCTGCGTCGTGATGTTCATCTCTGCACCTCCAAAAAAAATATCCCCTTCCGGGGTGCGGAAGAGGATACCTATAGAGGTTTATTCCCTTCCTTATCTCCCGGGACCGTTGGGTCCCGCTGGAATTGGCACCTTCCCCGTGGGGAGGTTGCCGCGACGTCAAAGGGCCAGTCCCTCAGTCGCTCTAGATAAGAAATACTGCTATGTATACTGCGTTATGTGACAATCTATAGTTGCATGGATATCATTTTGCCACCATTATTGTCAATAATTTTTATCGGACTGACGCAAATACTACATCAAAGCCAGTTCAAGAGCCTCCAGCACGGGCTCCTGGGTATCCTCCGGGTCGCACAACTCCTCTTTCAGCCGGGTGAATTGTCCGAGATGCGCCAGGAAGAGGTCCAACAGTTCGGGATCGAAGAACGTCCCGCGCCCTTCCCGCATGATCTCGACCGCGCTATCGATGGAAAACGCCTTCTTGTAGGGACGATCCGAGGTCAGGGCATCGAAGATGTCCACGATCATCACGATCCTGGCGAAGATATGGATCTCATCTCCCCTGAGCCCGTTGGGATAACCGGTGCCGTCCCACTTTTCGTGATGTTGCAGGGCCACGATCTGGCCGGAGGAGAGGACCGGATAACGGTCCGCCTCGGAAAGGATCTTGCTGCCGATCACGGTGTGCAGCTTCATGATCTTGAATTCCGTCTCGTCCAGCTTGCCCGGCTTAAGAAGGATGCGGTCCGGAATACCGATCTTGCCCACGTCGTGAAGGGCGGCGCAATGGTGCAGCACCTTGCACTCTTCACGGGAGAGTCCGGTAAGCGATGCCAGCAGTCGGGATAACTCGCTGATGCGGCGGGTGTGCATACCGGTTTCCAGGTCACGGAACTCGGCGGCCCTGCCGAGCCGCAACGATATTTCGTATTCCGCCTCCTGAGACAGGTCAAGGGCATCCTGCAAGGCAGCGGTTTTCCTGACCACCTCCGATTCCAGCATGTCGTTCATGTCGCGGGCCAGATCACTCAGCTTCTTGGTGCGGACATGGTTCATGACCCGCAACCTCAGCTCCTGCGGGTCATAGGGTTTGGCAAGAAAGTCGTTGGCGCCAAGGGTAAGGGTTCTCAGCACCTCATTCCGTTCAGCGGTGATGACGATGACCGGGATATCACGATAGACGTCGGCACGCTTCAGGATCTGGAGAGTTTCGAAGCCGTCCATGACCGGCATCTCCAGGTCGAGCAGGATGATGTCGACGGGAGGGCTTGTTGCGAGAATCTCCAGTGCTTCCCGGCCATTGGACGCCCTCAGGAAGGTACAGCCGGTGTCGGACAGCATGACATCCAGCATGTCCAGATTCAGGTCAACGTCGTCAACCGCCAGTATCGTAACATCATCGTTCATTGCTGTCCGTCGACCTCGCTCCTGAACTGGCCGAATTCGGCCTTCAACTCGTCGAGCAGGGCCGGCGCACCGGAGATTTCACCCGACTTGGCCATTTCATCCAGCCGGGTTGCGCATGCCCGGATGCGACCTGCGGCGATGTTGGCCGCGGCCCCCTTGATGGTGTGGGCCTGACGATGCAACTCGTCGGCATCGCCGGCCTCCAGCGCCTTGTGAATGCCCTCGATACCGGCGGTTACGCTGCCGACAAACATGGTGCAAAAACGGGGGATCATCTCGGCCTTCCCGCCGAGCCGACCCAGAAGCTCATCACGATCAAAAACCGGGGCGAGATCTTGTGCGGCCGGTTTGTCATCCGCTGACGCTGGTGCGGAAACGGGCGTTGATGAAGACTTTGTCGCATAACGATTGACGGACGCAATGATTGCCTCCGGCATGACCGGCTTGGAGATATAGGAATCCATCCCGGCATTCAGGCATTTTTGGCGATCCCCGCTGGCGGCATAGGCGGTCATGGCCACGATGGGGATATGCCCGCCCCGCTCCCTTTCCAGCTCCCTGATGGCCAGGGTCGCCTGAAAACCGTCCATGACCGGCATCTGGATATCCATGAAGATCATATCGAACCGTTTACCGCGAAAGGCGTCCACAGCCTCGGCGCCATTACCGGCAATCGTCACCCGGTGCCCCTGTTTCTCCATGACGATGCGGGCCAACTCCTGATTGATCTCGACATCATCCACCAGGAGGATATCCCTGGCGATCGACGGGGACACCACGGAACTCTTCGGCTCATGGGCTTCCGGATGGTAGTAGTGTGCCGGATCCCCGGGCGGAATGGTGAATGGCAGGCGCACCATGAAGCTGCTCCCAACGCCTGCTTTGCTCACAACCGCGATGCTGCCCCCCATCAGCTCCGACAATTGCCGGCAAATGGCCAAACCGAGACCGGTTCCGCCAAAGGTGCGGGTGGTGGAGGTATCCGCCTGGGTGAAAGGCTGGAAAATACGGTTGTAGACCTCTTCCGTCATACCGATGCCCGTGTCCTTGACCATCATCTCCAGTTCCACCGTCCCGTCCCCTCCCCCTACCTTCGTGATGTGAACGGAGATCGAGCCATGCTCGGTAAATTTGACCGCATTGCCGGCCAGGTTGACCAGAATCTGGCGAACCTTGACACTGTCGCCACAGATCATGTCCGGGCAATCGGGAGCCACGATAAACGTCATGGTCACATGCTTGTGCTCCGCCCTGAATTTCAGAGGCAACAAGGCGATCTCCACCAGTTCGCGCAGGGCAAAGGGGTGCGGATCGACCTCCATCTTCCCCGCCTCGATCTTGGAAAAATCCAGGATATCGTTGATGATCGCCAGCAAATTGTCCGCCGAAATGGAGATATTTCTCAGATAGCCGCGCTGGTCATCGGCCAGCGGCGTTTCTCCGAGCAGTTGCGCCATACCGATGATACCGTTCATCGGGGTGCGGATTTCATGGCTCATGGTGGCCAGGAAATCGCTCTTGGCCTTGGTGGCTGCCTCGGCTTGCTGGCGGGCCGCCTCCAACTCCACCGTCCGCTCCTGGACCTTCTGCTCCAGGTTGTGCATATGGTCGCGGAGCATATCGTACAGGGTTGCGTTTTCCAGGCTATAGGCGGTGTAGGTCAGGATAATGGAGAGCGCGTTAAGGGAAGAAACCTCGACATTGACATGCCGGCCGGGCAGGAGCCCGAGGAACATCCCCCGGATGCGGGAATGGGTCTCCAGAACATGGAGAATCAATGTCTGTTCATCATCAAGGCTGGAAGAGATGACCGGATGGTTCTGGTTGAGGGCCCAGGCAAAGGTGCCATCCATGATCTTGGCGTCAATCTCCTCCTGGATAGAGGCCATGGCGCCCACGGGTTCACAGAACGACAGTTCGAAGCTGGCATCCTCTTCGACCGGACAAAAGGCAATGGTGCTGAATGGAATCAACCGCAGTATCTTGCTCACGGCGTACGGCATGATCTGGGCACTGCTGCGCGTATCCGAGGCGCCTGACTGAAGATCGCTGCAGGCAGCCAGGATATCGAGGATAGTGACATAGTGCAGGTTGGTTTCTTCGAGAAACCGAACCCGCTCGCGAAGATTTTCTATTTGATGTTCGGTGCCCGCGCTATTCATTTCCATTACGCACCTTGAAGGATTGAGGCCGTTTCGGCGAACTGGTTATCGATCTCCCTGACCAGCGACGGAAACAGATTGGGAGACAGGGCCAGCCGATCCCAGGCACGAGAGTCAAGAGTCGGCACGCACGCCTCTCCGCTGGCGCCAAACTCGAGGGCATGGGAGATGATGTCGGCCAGATGGAGGATACATGCCTCGCGGGGGTACTGCCCCGCCTGCATGCTGCGATGGTGATATTCGACCGGCTCGGCGACCCTGGTGGGAATCTTCCAACGTTGCAGCAGGACGCCGCCCACATCGCCATGGTCAAATCCCAAACGTTCGCGCTCGACCTCATGCAAGAGCCGCCCCTCGTTCCGGGACATCTCAAGCATCTCGCGGCACAGATCGGGGATGTTGATGAACATGACCAGACGACCGATGTCATGCAGGATACCGGCCACGAAGAAACGCTCCAGGTTGGACTCCCGTTGGCTGGTAGCCAGGATGCGGGCCGTGAGGCCACAGGCTATGCTGTGCTTCCAGAACAGTTCCATGGTCATCAGATCTTCCGGAATCCCCTCGAACAGGCCCATTACCGAGATGGCGAGGGCAAGGTCCCGAACCTGCTGGACACCGATGATGGTAACCGCCTGGGTGATGGTGTCGATCCGGGAGTAATAACCGAACAATGGGCTGTTGGCCAATTTGAGGATGCGGGCGGTAAGCCCCTGGTCCTCGGAGATGATCTTGGCTATATCGGCAATGGAACTGCGCGGATGATTGATGGCCTCATCCAGACGGGCATGAAAGAGAGGCAGGGAGGGGACTGCGGAGACCCCCTCCAGGAGGGTTTCTATTGACACGACGCCGGCTTCAGGACTCATGCGACACCTTGCGTGCGATGCAAAGCCGCATCAGTTCCTTGATGGCCGGATGTTCCCTGTCATTGAGACGGAATAACCGTTTGACTGCCTCCTCGGCGGCCGCCAGCCTGACCGGGTCCACGTCCACGCCAGCCAGTATCTGGGCGGTTTCAATGTTGTCGCCATCAGCGATGTCGGCCTCAAGCACGCCCCAGGTACGAAAGATCTTCAGATGCCTGTCGGTCAGCTCGCCGCCGGCCGGCAGCAGCATTCTGCCGCTACGGTCGCACACATCACTTTTGAGCAGCATGCCGGCGCTCAGATTATCTATAGGAACAATCGCCATTAAGCGCTCCACGGTTTCGCTTGGGATCAATCAGGGCCACCTGTTTTTTCCAAAAGGTAAAACCGTGAACCTATTTCAACAACATCTCTATCTTTGCATTCTTCCTGGTTTCGGCAAGCCAGGCGTTCACCGCGGCCTGGATCTTCTGGTTCTTGAGATATTCCTCGATACGGGGGCGAGCATCCGTAAACGGCACCGTTTCCGCACCTTTCTTCTCAGTCAGTTTGATGATGTGGTAACCGAACTGGGTCTCGACAACGTCACTGATCTCGCCCGGCTTAAGGGCAAAGGCGGCCTTTTCAAAGGGGGGCACCATCTGTCCTTTGCCGAAATAGCCCAGGTCCCCACCCTGCTTGCTGCTGGGGCAGGTGGAATTTTCCTTGGCCAGGGTGGCGAAATCCGCTCCGCCGGCAAGCTCCTTACGCAGCTTTTCCGCTTTTTCACGGGCCTTTTTCTTCTCCTCGGCGGTTGCCTTGGCATCAACGCCACAAAGGATATGGCTGGCGCGGACCGTCTCGCCCCGCTTGAATTTATCCGAGTTCTGGTCGTAGAATTTCCTGCTTTCCTCCTCGGAAACCGTGACCTTTGGAACAATGGTCTGCTCGATGAAATTCGAAATGACCAGATCCCTGCGGGTAAAATCACGCAGATCATTCTCGTTCATTTCCAACGCCTTGATGGCCTTGACAAAATCCTCCGCCTTGGAAAAACGTGCCCTGCTCTGGGCAAGCTTGTCGTCAATCTTCTTGTCGAGGTCCTTAACCGTCAGCTTCTGGCCGGCCTGGTAGAGCAGTTCCGCCGATACGAGTTGCGCAAGCGCCTGCTGGTCAAAATCCTTCAGTTTGTCAGGGGGGATATCCATACTGGGCCGGCCTGACATGATAACCTTTTCGGCCCGCTTCAAATCAACCATCAATATGGCTGTTCCATTAACCCTGGCAATAACCTCCGGCACGCCCGCAACAGATTCTACGGCCTTGGGTGGCGCAACCTTCTGGTCGGCTTCGGCCGTAACCATTGATCCGAAACCGAGCAGCATGGTAATGAAAAGCCCCGCAGCGTACCTGCTATACCGTGATGTTTGCATATCCACATCTCCTTATCGAGTATGATTACCCACTTCATATATCATATTTGCGCCTGATGTAAAAAGGTAAACATAGTTTTGACTTTCAATGGGGTTTCATATACACTTATCAGCGTTTTACGGCCTTGAAGCCGCACAGAGGATGCACGGGGTCTGATCGACCGCGTGCATGAGGAGGAAATGGGGATGAAAAAGGTCCTGGTAGTCGATGACAGCCTTTCGGTAGCCCGTCAACTTGAAAAGATCATCGGCGAATCCGGTGAGTTTGTCTGCGTCGGGCATGCAAAAAACGGCGCCGAGGCGATCAAGATGAATCATACGGAGAATCCCGATATCATCTGCATGGACATGAACATGCCCGGCATGGACGGGCTGACCGCCCTGCGCAGCCTGGTTGTGCTGGACAAGGACGTAAAGGTGGTAATGGTTACCTCGTTGGGCGGTGTAGGTGACAAATTCACCGAAGCGCTCCGACTGGGAGCACGGAACGTCATCTCCAAGCCGTTCGAATCGGCTGATGTGCTGAACATCCTTCGTGAGCTGTAACCATCTTCCGTAACCGGCTTATTAATTTCAATCAAGGGAATGAGACATATGGCTGTTAAATTCTTCGGGCAGTATCTGGTGGAAAAGGGGATCGTCTCCCGGGATGTTCTTCTCAAGGCAATCGACCTGCAGGAGCGGAAGAATCTCAAGTTTGGAGAAATGGCGGTATCCATGGGTTGCGTCACCCAGGCCGATATCGACCGCGCCCATAATGCCCAGCTATCAAAGGATATGAAACTGGGGGATCTGCTTGTTGAGATGGGCATCCTGACGCTCAATCAAATGAACGATATCGTTACCCGCCAGAAAAATACCCACCTGTACATCGGCGAGGCGTTGGTCTTGGTAGGCGCCCTGACCAGTACACAGTTGCTGCAGCATCTGGATGATTTCAAGGCAGACCAGGCCCAGTATGTTGCCGACCGGATAGAACTTCCCGATGCCATCCCCAACAGCCGGATATGGGAGATGACGGCCGATCTGACCTACAAGATGATTACCCGCGTGCTGGGTATCCAGTTTCGGCCGGAAAAATGCCGGGTCGCCGGCACGCTCGATACAAACTTCATGATGGCGGCCATGGACTTGAGTGGTGACGTGGATGCCCGTTACCTTATCTCGGTATCGGAAGGGCTGCAGAAGACGGTGGCCAAGGCTATTCTGCGGGAAGAATCGGTGGAAGCCGAACCGGTAGAGGTACTGGAAGATACCGTCATGGAGTTCGTTAACGTGGTCTGCGGCAATGTGGCCGCCAAGGCCTCGCAGATGGGAGCGATCATCAACATCAATCCCCCGGTCTCCATCCGCCCTCCGGCAGCAGGTTTGCCGGTGCCTGAAGGGCATACCGCCCTCTGTTTCCCGATCCATGTGGGCGAGGGAGAGAAGATGGAGCTGATCCTGCTGGTTGGGCAATAGCATCCATAGGCCTTCACGTAACAACCGCCAAACACAAAGGACGCCCGAAACCGGGCGTCCTTTTTTATTTCTATGATCCCACGCCATCCGTGCCGAGTATGCCGCGCATCTCCGCTGTATAGCCGCCGTCCGGGCCGAAGACGATGAGCGGCGGGAGGACGTGGGTCGTCCCCTTTCTTCCCTTGGCCAGTTCGGCCAGAAATATCTTTGCGGGTGCGTCAAGGGTGCCGTGAACCATACGCAGCCGCAACAGGGCCAGCTTCAACCCTGCTGCGCAATGGATGAATTCGGCCAAGCGGTCGGGGTGATAGACAAAAACTATCCTGCCGGCCGGCTTCACCAGATACTTGGCAACAGACAGAAAATCCGCGATACCGGCGGTGGATTCGTGCCGGGCCGTGTCTCTGCCCGCCTTCGGGCTCACCCTGCCGCTGGCCGGGGTACGAAAGGGGGGGTTGGCAATCACACCGTCAAAACTGGAGACCGGGAACAAGGACTTTGCAGTGACAACATCGTCGCAAACGATCCGGACCCTGTCAGCCATGCCGTTGCGGGCTGCGTTGTCTCTCGCCAGTTCAGCCATTGCCCTGTTGCTTTCCATCCCAACAATAGAGACACCGGGAAAACGTCGACAGAGGATCAGCGGGATGACGCCGCAGCCGGTCCCCAGATCGGCAAACCTGGCGGATTCGGCAGCTGACGCAAAATCGGCGGCAAGCACGGCATCCAGAGAAAAACGATAGCCATCCACCGGTTGGGCTATCTTCAGCCCATACCGCCCCAACTCATCCAGTGTCACCCCTTCACCATTCACTCTTCACCCTTCTTCTTTGCAGCAGCCACTCACGCACCAGCATAGCCGCGAACAGCACAAAGGAACCAAGCGTCAGGAATTTGCCGATCTTGAATGGCAGCGGATCGAAGCGGAACTCCACACGATGCTGGCCGGGCGTCAGATAAACACCGCGCAGGATATGATCGACCGGCACGATCTCCGCTGATCTCCCGTCTATTGTCGCCTTCCACCCTTTGTAATACTTTTCCCCCAAAACGAGCAACGCGTTGCGGGGAGCGGTTGCCTCAACAACGATCTGTTCGCCTTTATACACTGGAATCGATACGTTCTGGCTAGGGAACGGCGATGGCGCGCTACTCGGATCGGCCAATGGTATTGGTGGCGAAGATTCCACTAAAGCTACTTTTACCGGATTGAATTGTGGACTTTGCAGTATCGCCAGGCGTCGTACGGGGTTAGTCTCCAACATAACCGACGGGACCAGCCATCCCTTGGGAAGAACGGCACGGTTCTCCAGAACCACCTCGCTGTTGTCCGGCGCAGTGAATATCGGAGCGTATTTGGCTCCCAGTTGGGTCCGCTCTTGGGTATATTGATCCGCAGTCAGGACAAGGTATTTCAGATTAAGGATGTCAGGCATTGACGAGCCGAGATTGAAGTTGTCCAAATATTCCTGCCAGCGGGTCTGCTGAACAGGCATTGGAATGAACATGACCGGAATATGTTTCGACGAATACGGACCGGGACTACCGGCAAGCGGCAGGACTCGGTACTCCTTGGGCTGTTGCGCCAGGAAGTCCATAACGGCGGTATTATAATCTTTCCGGGTCTCTTTCGGGACATCCACCAGGAACATGAATTTACTGTTTACCCGTCCCACATCGAACAGAAAGACCCCAAGCAGCAGCACCGGCATCCAGCGCGCCAACGATATCCGCCTCGTGCCGGCTATCAATATCGCGGCACATGCCGCGGCTACTCCGGCGGCGATAGCGGTCTCCGTCATCAGGTTTTGCCAGCGTTGCTGGATCAGCTCCGGACCCTGTTCATAACGGGTTGGACGGGCAAACATTTCAAAAAAACGATTGACCAGGTAGTCCCGCCCGGCATATTCGATCCCAAGCAGTACGATCAGGGCCACGGGCAACAGGGCAAGGCCCCAGAGATATCGGCGAAACGCCCTGGATGCACGAACTGTCTCATCCATCACCAGATCGAGACCTCGCGCCGCCACTACGCCAAAGCAGATGACAGGAATAAACATGATCATCTTCGGCACTCGAAAGCGGTTCACACCCGGGAAGTGATCAAACAGCCAATTATAGAAGGGGGTGTATTTCCCCATGGAGAACAAGAGGCAACCGACAATCCCGGCCACTGCCAGCCACGTGTAACGGTCGCGGCGGAAGATAAGGGGCAGCGGAAGGAGCAAAAGCGGTAATAATCCGAAATAACTGATCGTTTGGGTAAAAACCATCCGACCCCAATAATAGGTTGTGATATTTGGGGGGTTCTCTCCCCCCTCCTGGCGGGAAAAGCCGAACATGCCCGGGATTACAAATGCCGCCACCTCCTCGGGTGGCAATGACCAGGACATGGCCTCCTCGCGCTCAAGCCCACCCTTGCCCTGGTTTGCCCCCGACTGGGCACCCCGATTGGTGGCGGTCGACCAATTGGCAAGCGGCAGCAGATCTATCGCCACAGAGGAAAGAAAGAAACAGAGGACGACCACGTTGAGAACAAGGAGCCGAACCGTTGTTCGCTTCTCCTTCTCTTGGGCCACTAAGCCGATATACCGGCAGATTCCATAGACGCCGATACAGAGACAGGTATAGTAGGCAATCTGCCAGTGAGTATAGAAAAACTGCACCGCCAGAATAAAGCCGGTTGCCATGAACCAGATTACACGGCGGGTCAGGAATCCCCTCTCAATCAAAAAAAATGCCCATGGAGCAATACTGATGGTGGCAATCTTGAGCACATGGCCGGCATTGATCAGGGATACCATCTCAGGCGCGAGGGCAAAGACCATGGCCCCCAGCAGGGCCGCCACACAGCTGATGCCAATAGCGCGGCAGTAGGCATACACGCCGGCGGCACCGATAAAAAAGTGGATTACGATGAACCAGGCCACGCTCGCCGGGGGCGGAACAATATGATAAAGCAGCTTCTGCCAGACCAGAAACTGGTTGCCAAGCCCGCCGCCTTCCAAGGTGTTGCCGCTATTGTTGAAAATGTCCCAGTCGGCCGTCAGCTTGATATGAAAGATGTCCGACAATGGCATCTTGGTGACATTCAGCACTGTCCAGTAGTATTCGTTGATGATATCCGGTGCCCGAATAATCTTATTGGTAAAGAGAATATGGCCAAAAAACACCATCATGATGCCCAGCAGGGTTGCCAGCATCAGCAGATTTTTTCTCCGTTCGGTCATACCTGCCCCCTTAGACATGAATACATTCTAAACACCACGTCGCCCTATGCGGGTGTAGATCGCAAGGGTTTCCCGTGCCGCCCTTTCCCAGGAGAAGAGGCGCGCCCTGGATCGCCCTGCCTCCCGCATCCCGGCCGCAAGCGTTGGATCGGCCAGCACCCGTTTCAGCGCCGCTGTCAGCCCATCCACATCGGTCGGGGTAAGGGTGATCCCGGCAGCGCCGACCACTTCAGGCAGCGACGTGGTATTGGAGGTAATCACCGGCACCCCGCAAGCCATCGCCTCCAACGGGGGAAGACCAAAACCCTCGAACAGAGACAGGTACACGAAAACCGTGGCCCTGTCATATATGTAGGGCAGTTCTTCGTCAGGCACAAAACCGGTGAAAATGATCTCTGACTCAAGCCCCAGCTCCTTGATACGGGCAAACAATCGTTTGTACAGCCACCCCTTGCGGCCAACGATGACCAGCTTGTGTCTGGAGCCATCGCCGCGCTTTAACCGGGCAAATGCCTCTATCAGGGTATCCAGATTTTTACGTGGCTGGATCGTGCCGACATAGAGCAGGTACTCGGCGGGAATGCCATATTTGCTGAGAATCGCGTCAGTTTCCACAGCCTCCCGCTGAACGAGCATGCGGGGATCAAACCCGAGCATGATCGCCCGGACCTTCTCCGGCGGGCAGGCGAAATCCGCCAGTATCTCCCTCCGGGCATGCTCCGAATCGGTGATAATGAACGTGGCGCGCCGGGCTGCAATGGGAATCTGCAGCCGCCAGTACAACCGGGCGCTGAACTTTTCCGTCTCCGGGTGCTTCAACGGAATCAAATCGTGCAGGGTGACCACCACCGGACAGGGTGAGAAAACCGGGATCGCGCTCTTGGGACAGTGGAGCAAATCAACCCTTTCCTTGCGGCAGGCAAGCGGAAGCAGGACATGTTCGCGCCAGAGCCGGGCCAGGGGGCTTTTACCCGGCAGGACAACCTCTTTCGCCCGCGGATAACGCCCCAGATGAACGGGATCGTTGTAGAAGATCACATACTCGTTGGCGCTATCGACCTGCAGCAGCGCATCGAGCAATCCCAGGACATAGGTCCGCGGTCCTCCCTGGGTGGAGATGGTTGAGGCGTCAATGGCAATCCGCACGATCAGTCCCCGTCCTGATGATGTTTGAACTTCGGGTGAAGCAGAATAAGCCGGTTCAACCCCAGCCGGCGCAGCATATTCTTGGCGAGGTTCATGCCAAGCTTGACGACAAACCAGCCGGCAGCTCGCCAGCGTGGGTAGCCGGCAGCCACGGTTACGGCATACACCTCTTGGCGCGCTGCAAGAAAACGTTCGTCGCTGGCGCCCCCGTAACGCATGTTCGCCAGTATCCTGTCCAGGTAATGGAAACGGCATCCAGCAAGGAAGAGGCGAAGAACCAGATCGTAATCCATGGCTACTCGCAGTTGCTTGTCGAAGAGGCCAATCCGCTCATAGGCCCGACGCCGGACAAAGGTCGCCGGGTGGTTGAGCGGCATGTCGTGCCAAATCCGCCCATCGACCGGTGTCGCTTTCAGGCGGAAGAGCGGGGTATGCCCTTGAAAACGAAGCATGTCCCCATGCACCACGTCGCACGCGGGCTGAGCGGCAAAGGCCGCTGCAACGGCCGTCAACGCCCCCGCTGCATAGGTATCGTCCGAGTTGATGATGCCGATGATATCCCCATGCGCCATGGCGATCCCTTTGTTGAATGCATCGGAAATCCCCTCGTCCGGCTCCGACACCCACCGGACCCTGTCGTCCTTGCCAGCGTGGCGCTTAATGATATCGAGGGTAGTGTCCGTTGACTCTCCATCAATGAGGATATATTCGAAATCATCAAAGTCCTGGCCAAGTACGCTGGACATGGTTTCTTCAAGGTGTTTCCCGCTGTTGCAGGTCACGGTGATGATGGAAAAGGTCACCGGTTCCTCCCCATTTCCCCGTATACCTGCATCGTTCGTCGTATCGTTTCATCCCAGGTAAAAAGCCTGGCCCGCTCGATCCCCCGACGCTTCATTTCATCACGCACGGCATTGTTGTCCCAGACCTGCCGGACCTTCTCGGCAATATCCTCCGGCGCATGGGGATTGAACAATACCCCCGCGTCACCTGCCACCTCGGGAAGCGACGTGGCATTAGCGCACACCACCGGGCAACCACAGGCCATTGCCTCGACAAGGGGAATTCCGAAACCTTCAAATAACGAGGGAAAAACCAGCATGCGCGCGAGGTTGTAGAGATACGGCAACTCGTCGGCAGGGAGATAGCCAAGAACCCTTACCCGCCCCGCAAGCCCGAGGCGGTCGATTTCCGAGATGATTTCCCCGTGAGACTGCATGGCAATGCCGCTCAGGATAAGTTCCCCGTCAAATTGATGACCTTCCACGAGAATCTTCAGTGCCGCCAGAAGGTTTTTATGGTTCTTGTGCGGCCAGGTTGCGGCAGGGTAGTAGAGAAAAGGGCGTTGCAGGCTGTACTTTTGCCGAAAACCCTCCAGAGCGGCCGGGTCATCAAGAACCCGGTACTGAGGGCCATAACCGGTATGGATGACATCGATCTTCTCAGCGGCCACGCCGTAGCGCTCAACAAGACAATCGCGGGTGAATCTGGCGCTGACAATGATACGTTCCGCCTCATTGGCGGAAGCTTGATACGTGCGGCGCCGTCTCTGAATATCCACTCTGCCGAAAAACTCCGGGAAAAATTCGTGCTGCATGTCCCAGAAGGTCAGGAGAGCGGGAATACCCGTATTGAGCGGTGTCAGAACGGTGAACGGGTGGTGGATGAAATCGAAACCGAGTCCCCGCATCTCCCGACCGAGAATGTCCACATGCAACGTATTGCGCAACACTCCCCTGACAAACCATTTAAAGGAAGGACGGGCATAATTGATGCAGCGAACCTGAAACCGTTCGCTTTCCAGTTGGAATTCGCCGGCATAGCGCCGATCGCAGAGGATCGTGTAACGGTTTGCAGTATCAAGGCGTTGTAGATGCGTCACGAGGTTGCGAAAATAGATCTCCACACCGCCGATTTTGCCCGGAATGAAGCTGATGGCGTTGAGCCCGATATTCATGCCGCTCCCACTGCATCTTCGTGGCGGTTCAATGCCAGCTCGCCATCCACCATGTGCTTTACAATCTCCGTAAAGCCCTTGCTCCGTTCCCAGCCCAGTCGCGCCACTATCTTGGCAGGATTTCCGCACAACGGCACCTTCTCCGTCGGTCGAAACAATTGGGGATCAACATGGACATGGTCACGGTAGTCGAGGCCCAACAGGGAAAACACCTGTTCCACAAATTCGCGGACACTGTGGGTTTCGCCCGTTGCAACCACATAGTCATCCGGGAGTTCCCCCTGCAGCATGAGCCACATGGCCTTCACATAATCAGGGGCAAAGCCCCAATCCCGAAAGGCATCCAGGTTTCCGAGAGAAAGCGCCTCCTGGCGGCCGAGCTTGATCTTGACCGCCGAAGAGACGATCTTTCTGGTCACAAACTCATAGCCCCGGCGGATCGACTCATGATTGTAGAGAATACCCGTGCAGGCGAAGATACCGTACTGCTGCCGGTAGTTTTTCACGAGATGGTGGCTGGCGACCTTGGAGATGCCGTAAATGGAGCGCGGGTTGAACGGCGTTGTTTCGTCTTGGGGAGCCACTTCGACATTACCGAACATCTCGCTTGTACCGGCGAAATACACCCGGCAGTCAGGGGCAAATTCCCGTAGGGAGGCCAGCAGGTAGTGGGTGCTGTTGACGTTGTTGTTGAGGATGGATATCTCGTCCTCGAAGGTATAGCTGACAAAACTGGATGCCGCCAGATGATAGCATTCATCCGGCACCAGGTCCTTCACGATCTTGATCATGGAGAGCACATTGTCGAGCGAGGCAACATGCAGGTGAATCCTGTCAAGAAGATGAGTGACATTCTTCAGCTTGTGTTCCGTGTCCTCAATGGCGATCCGGCGGACTATGCCATGGACCTCGTACCCCTTTTCGAGCAACAGTTCGGCCAAGTACGACCCGTCTTGCCCTGCCATGCCTGTAATAAGTGCCTTTTTCAATCAAATCCTCCTGTCAAGGGACGAACCCGATGCATGTGTGTAGTCGGCAGGAACAAGCGATGTTCTTCCTGCGAGCGGCGCCAGGAAACGTGCTGCCTTATAACGTGCAAACACTGAAAAGAGCGGTTGGCTAAGCCGCTTCTCCGTAAAGAGGTGCATGGAAGAGCCATTGGTGTAAAAGTTCAGGCCGGCCCGTTCGGCCAGGAGCGCCAGGGAACACCGCGTGTAAAAGGCTATGTGCTGACCATGCTCCAAGCCGTAATACCACCACTCGCCAGGCTGGGGAGGGGGATCCGGCAAGAGCAACGTGGTGAAAAGGATATTCCGCGAATAGGCAAAAATTCGCTCCACCTCAGCAGTTGGATCGACGAGATGTTCGAGCACCTCGAACGCTGTCACAAGTTCAACGGTTTTACCGCCTGGAGGAGATGCTTCGAAGCCCTGTGCAAAAATGTTTTCGCTGTATTTGTCGTTCCAGGAAAAGTCGTAACCGCAATCACGCATCAGCCTGACGAAAAGCCCATAACCTCCGGCATAATCGACAAAATGCCCCCTTGGATTGAAAAATAATGTGATCAGGACCTTTGCGACAGCACTCAGTTCAAAATTACGACGCACCAGCCCAACATCGCTGGCGGTGATTGCAGCAGAATACGCCTCGCTCAGCCAGTAAGGCTCCTCGGTCTGGATGAAACCGCAGCCGGTACAGCGGTAATAAGCACTCTCATGGCGACCGAGTACCAATGCGCGCGTAAGAAGCTCGGAAGTTGAATGGCAGATATTACAGTTCAAGTAACCCGTCCCTTTTCTACTTATCCCTTATTCAGCTCAAGCAGATTCCGGTAGAGATGGGCCGGGGCATTCCCGGGTTTCCTGGTAAAGAGAAGAAACTGCACATCCCCCATGGAAAAATCATGATAACAGATGTAATTGCTCAGCAAGTTAACGATGTCTTGGGCGGAAAAATCATGGACGTGATACTTATTGAAATGGGTTGATTTCTTGTTTGGATAAGAAATAAGCACATTATTGACATTACATCTGTCTGCCAACCGGGGGATCAGCGACAGGTCATCGAAATGCTCTATCGCTTCCAGGCTGACGAGGGTGTCGAAGCTCTCCTTCACATCTTCGATATCCTGGCATCTGAATTCTGTCCGGTCAGACTTGAATTCCTTGTTGGCCCACTCAATGGCAGCGCTATCTTTATCGATACCGACGACTTTTTCCACATCAGGATTTACGGACAAGAGGAAAGACCCATATCCACAGCCGGATGCAAAATCAAGCACCTTGCCGTAACAGAACCTTCGTATGGCAGCGTAACGACGCAGATGTTCATGGAACCGTATCTCAGACTCGACCGCGAAAAACTTTTCCCGAGTAATGAGAATACGCTCGAGTGCCTCTTTTTTCATGCTCTCATCCCCCCTTCACTAAACGATATATTTTTCAAGTGTTGAAAGAAAACGCTCCCAGCTGTATTTAGTTTCAACTGTTTTTCTGTTGCTGACCGAAATTTCCATCAGTTCTTTATCACCCAAACTTTGGATTCTATCAATGGTTTCAACGTTGTTCCGTTCGTTTTCCAGGTCCAGCGAAAACACTGTGTCATCCGTATAACCGCTCTCCCTGGTACACGCCACGGGGAAGCCCCAACTCATGGCTTCAAGTACCGTCGTTGCCTGGGCATCGGCCCTGCTCATATTGATGAAGCAGTCGTAGGTTTCGGCGATCTTCGCAACGAACTCCGGTGTCAGCCTCGTCGGCATGGAGATCTTTTCCCATCCTCTGATATCACCGCCGTCACATATATATCCACCAACAAACCCAGGTATCCTCTCGGCCAATTGTTCAAGAAGACATATCCCCTTTTCGTCGCCAAACCTGCCGTAACGCCCGATGTAGAAAAATTTTCTACGCCCCGGCGGGCTGAAATTCCTTTTTAGGAACGGATAGTCGCTTGCATCCAGAGCCATATTAAGATGTACGATTTTACCCGCAAAGCCATGGAGCGGTGAGCGGCTGAAGGTGTCCATCCAGTAATCTCCGCAGATGGCAAAAAATTTATCACATTTCTCAATGGCCTCCCGGGTCCAGAGGATTTGGTGAGCATCATGATTGTAAGGGGCAATGAGATATCTTTTGGAAAAGTTCACGGCGTCCAAGGCGCGCCACATGGCAGATTGCTGGTCAGGCCACATGTGACCGAGCAATATATCACCCTTGTCAGGCTTTATCGCGCATCGTTCCCTCAGATCATACAGTTTTATTCGGAATCGTGACGAAAAATGGCGGGCTATCTGGTAGGTGATCGATAGCGGCGCCCTGACCGGATTGGGCCATCCATACCGATCCCATGAAGGATGGTTCAGTCTTTTCCCGAGCAGCTTCATGGTTATTTTATCCAGAGGGCTCTGCGGCGTTGCATAAACAATATGTAAGGTTATTGCATCACGCATTACGTCAGACCTTCGAAAACCAAGGCAGGGATCGTTTCTTTATCACCGCACGCATCTTTTTAACAACGCCTGCCAGGCCACTCTTGAGCTTTGTAGTGAAAAGCTCATCGTCGTACACAAAATTTGGATACACTTGGCAAGGATGCTTCAAATCATCCACCTCGATATCGTAGGTCGGGAAAAAATTATTCGACGTGTCTCCTGATGTATGGGTACCGCAAATACCGATATTTGATATGAGGTTAACCTTGGAAACCGCGCTCATCCCGTTATTAAAGAGACCTGAGTAGAACCATTGGATATCCCACGTATTGATGCGATTCTGATAGGCAGCGTCGAACATGTCCGTAACATACCTCTGCATGAACTTCTGTGAAAAGAAGGACTTTACCTGGTTTTCCGACCGAAACCTTTCCCATTCCTTCATGGCAATATCATATTTACCCCATGCCCTTCGCCAGGAAGCCCATCCCCAGATCGCAAAATAACGTGAAAAAAAGTAGCTTTCCGGCACAACAAGCCGATCAAGCAGGTAATTCGTCCCCCCGATCATCATTACCCGCTCATCGTCACGATAGCGTTCCAACAGCTGTTCGCAAAACGGGAAGAAGCTGGGATGGGGGAGGCAATCATCCTCCAAGACAATAGCTTCCTCCACCTGTCCAAAGACCCAGTCCAATCCACTTGAAATCCGTTGTTTACAGCCCATGTTACTGTCGGCATAGTTGGTCAGCACATCGCACGGCCAATCTACCTGATCAATGATGGCACGCGTCGCGGCACACAGATCCGCTTCGCCGTAACGATCCGGCCGGGGGCCGTCGGCCACTACAAGCAAGGTTTCGGGCCTGGCCTGGCGTATGGCCGTAAAGACCTGCTGCGTCGTATCAGGCCGATTGAACACCAAAAAAGCAACAGGCGTTTTCAGACCCATGGTCAGTTACCCCCGGGCAGGCAAATGTCCCGGTCGCGCCGAACAAACAACAGATTCTGGAAGGCAAAGAGCTCACAATGAAGCGGTCGGTATTTGGTGAGGGGCAAAAGCCCGCCAGGCAATAACCGGAACATATCGTAAGAGCCACTCAACAGTGTGTAAAAATCCCTGAAAAAGACCCGGCTTATGACGTTCATTTCGTTAAATTCGATCTGAACCATATCGACCATGCCCCGTGCCAAAGTATGTTGCGCACCGAGTAAGACTTGATACTCATGCCCCTCGGTATCGATCTTGAGCAGGGTTATACGTTCGAGTCCCCGTTCCGCAACAAATGTGTCGATCGTGCTGACGCCGACTTCCACAGCAGTCGCCGGGACCTTGTGGATGTCTTCAATAACCTCGCGATACAGGCTGGCATGCTCCGTACCGTCGCCAGCCGGCTTCCGGTCGTAGAGCTGCAGTGTGCCGACCTCTGCCCCCATCCCGCAATTAAGAGCCTCGAAGCCGTAACGTACTGCGACCTGTTGAAGGGCGCGGAAGGTCGCCGGATGGGGCTCAAAGGCGTACAAAACAGCACCGGCGGAACACTGGGCTATTTTTTCGGCATAATGGCCCCGGTTTGCCCCCACATCCAGGACGAGCGGTCTGTCGCACCGGCCCAGTATGTTCTCCAGAAAAAACGACTCCCCACTGATCCGGTCATTCTCGTAGTTTTGAAGACCCATCCCGCGAATGCTCAGATCAAAAAGCGCCTTATTGAACAGATAGAAGGAAGGGCGGGCAAACAGCGCCCGGTAAAGGCCTAACAACATGTAGAACAACTTTTCCTTCATTATTCCCCTCGTCTCATGGCACAGCGATCAAAGGCCCCGCAAATATCGAACAAAGAGGAGCGATTTGAGTTGACAGAAAAATATCGGCCGGGTCTTTTCGTGCAGCACATTCAGAATGACCGCGGCCAGCGCCTGGGAAACGACCGTGGCAATCGCCGCGCCAAGGGCGCCGTATCGCGGTATCAACCACAGATTGAGCAGAATATTGACGATAGCGCCGATTACGATACGGACCATTGCCAGGCGGGTCAGATTTTCAGTCAGGTCCCACGGTCCCTGGGCAACCCCGTAAAAAACAAACAGCGACGCCCATATATGCACCGCCAATACCGGCCCGGCAGCCTGGTAGTTGATCCCGTACAATCGGACCACCAACCAGTTTGAAGCGAGCGACATCGGCAGGGCAATCGGCAGCGACACGGCAGCCATTAAACTGAAGAGCCGAGTTATACGGCGATAGTAGAGCCCCTCGTCCTTATCCTTGGACTGAACCACGGCAGGGAATACCGACGACACGATTATCATCGGTATCATGTACCAAATCTCCGTCAGTTTCGTGGCCGAAGTATAAATACCGACTGCCGCGTTGCCGGCCATCTCGCCAAGCATTACCTGATCAAGCTTCATATAGATGGCAACCGAGAACCCGCTCAAAATCAGCGGCCAACTGTCGGCCAGCAAACGGCGACTACGGTTGAGTGTAGGCAGCCAATCACTCACTCGATGGCCACGCTTTCGATAGGCAAGCACAAGGCCCACGGCTCCAGCAAGAATTTCCGCCAGCGCGGCCCACGCAAATGCAACAAGTGAGGCATGCTCCAAAATGAGGCAGATTTTTACCAGCGCTATCAACAGGAATGCGCAATTTTTTGCAATCACCGTGTAGCGTGACGACACCTGTGACTGGAACCAGAAATCAATAACGTCAAACGCCTGAAAAATCGTGCCGGCAGCGATAATAGCTACCAACATCCAACTCAGGGGCGCGTTATGGCGAAGCAGGAAGATGGCCATAACACTGACAATGAATGTCGTAGCACCCCCAGCGAGCCGCAAATAGAACGCCGATCCCAGGATTTCGTCTGCTTGATGCGGATTGCGGACGACCTCGCGTATGACTATGCCATCAAGCCCCAGCGTGGCAAAGGCTCCAAAGAGAGCAACAAAGGCAATTGCATAGCTCAAATGTCCAAAACGATCCGGACCAAGATAGCGTACCACCCAGATATTGACCGCAAGCCCCACGCACATACGCAGAACCTTGTCAAAGAGCAGCCAGGCGGCATTACCGATTATCTTCTGCAAAGACTGTCGCCCCTCCACCCGGTTTCTTATGAAGGCCGGAAGGTATTCGGTCCACGCCTGATTCATAAGGCACCTGTCACTTTTGCACATGCCTTTGATACAACACATAGGTATTCGCTATTGGCCATGATACCGCAATGTCCGGCCACGAAATCCTTGCGCGATTATTCATATTCTCTTCCGTTTCGGCAGTTGGCCGGGATCAGACATAGGCACAACGGATGAGCCAGGGTAGAGGATACCATCATCGCTGACCCCCAACTCTCTCAGCCGTAGCCGCAACTGCTCCGAACGCTTCAACGAGGTGATAACAACCCGGTGATTGCCCGCCAGAAGCCCGTGGGCCAAGGTCACAATCTCGCGCCCCATGAAGATATCGCCGGCGTGGTCATCATCCATAACCTCGGCCAATTCCAGGCCTACCTCGCGCAACGAGAGCCAGGCGATTTCGGCGACTTCATCAACACCGCAGAAGACGACCCGGGAAATCCCGCGCTCATCCAGGTTCCGGAAGAGTTGCACATAGTCCTGGCGGGTAACCGTGTACAGATTACTGAAGTAATTGACATGTTGGTAGGCCAGTCGTGCCTTTTCAGCCATTCCATGGGGGGTCAGCAGGTAGGCGTACCGGTTGTGCGGATAGTTCTTGACGCGGATGAAACCCTTGGCGACAAAGTTTTTGATGTAAGAGTTGACCAGGCCCAGCGCTATACCCAAGCGCTTTGCAAGTTCACGCTGGGAAATGGGTCGTTCATCCACTACCTCGGAGAGGAGCTGGAAGGCTTTGTAATCGTCCGGTGCACCGCTTTCGGTAGTGTTCATATACTGAACAGTACGTCAGTATTTGAATTAATTCAAGAAAATTTCCAGCAATTTTCCTGGACAACTACAGAAAGTTATTTCAGGTATCCGAATTTTTTCATGCGGTAACGGAACGCGTCGATACCGAGATTGAGCTTTTTGGCCGCCTTTGATTGGTTCCACTCGGCGCTGTCCAACGCCTGGCGGATAAGCTCCTTTTCGACCTCTTCGATATCGACGCCCTCGGGCGGAAGACGAAACACGGACATCGGCGCCCCCCCACCCTCTGAGGTGGCTTTTGCCGCAATCTCCAACGGCAGGTGTTCCAGCAGGAGTGTTTCATCATTGCCCAGGATAATGGCCCGCTCAATGACGTTTTTCAACTCACGCACATTTCCGGGCCAACCGTAATCAAGCATCATCCGTTCGGCCATGGGGGCAATACCCTGGACCTTTTTATTGAAGTCCCGGTTATACATTTCGATAAAATGTGTGGCCAGCGACAGGATATCCTCCCGGCGCTCCCGCAAGGCGGGCAGGAAGATGGGAATGACCTGCAACCGATAGTACAGGTCGTTGCGAAAGGTCTTATCCTCGATGGATTTCTGAAGATCCTTATTGGTGGCGGAGATGATGCGGACATCCACGGTAAAGACACGCCCGCCGCCGATACGTCGGAAGGTGCGGTCCTCCAGGAATCGCAGCAGCTTGGCCTGCATGCCCATCTCCATGTCGCCGATCTCGTCCAGGAATACCGTGCCGCCGTCGGCCAGCTCGAAAAGCCCCTTTTTGGTGGTCTTGGCATCGGTAAAGGCCCCCTTCTCATGGCCGAACAGCTCGCTTTCCAACAATGTGGCCGGCACGGCGGCGCAGTTTATGGCGATGAAGGGCTTTTCGGCACGGCTTGAACTGTAGTGGATCCACTTTGCCACCAACTCCTTGCCCGTACCCGACTCTCCCTGTACCAGCACTGTCGAGGCCTCGCTCCTGGCAACCTTGTCCAGGACCTCCATCAGGTATTTCATGTGCCGGCTGTTGCCGATGATATTGGGCGGGAACGTCTTTTTCGTTTCGGAACGGAGCCGGGCCACCTCACGCTTCAGGTCGGATGTCTCCAGCGCCTTTCTGATGATGATGGTTAGCTCATCGAGATTGAATGGCTTGCTGACATAGTCGTAAGCACCAAGGCGCATGGCATTGACCGCGGTATCCAGACCACTCTGGGCCGTGACCATGATGATCACCAACTCCTCGTCATATTCCTTGAGCCGTTCCAGCACCTCGATGCCGCTCATACCGGGCAACTGGATATCCAGCAGCACCAGATCGGGCTGTTCCTCGCGGGCAAGGCGCATGGCATCCTCGCCACTCGGGGCGACAACCACCTCATACCCCTGCTTTTTCAGGTTTTGTTCCAGTGACCAGCGGATCAGATGTTCGTCGTCAACGACCAGTATCTTGTTACGCTTCACGTTCACTCCTCATATCATCAATCTCGTTCACATTGCATGCAGGTAATTCAACGGTGAAGACGGTTCCCTGCTCGTCATCGCTGGTTACCCGGATTTCACCATTGTGCAGATGGACCAGTTTACTGCAAATAGGTAATCCCAGACCGGTGCCCTGTGCCTTGGTGGTAAAAAATGGCGTGAATATCTTCTCAAGGATCGGTGGCGGGATACCGGGACCGGTATCGGCAACGTCAATCCCCACGAACATTCGCTCCTGTCTCGTGACGAGTCGGGTGGTAATGGTCAGGGTCCCGCCATTTGCCATGGCCTGGAAGGCATTCAGGAAAATATTGAGGAAGACCTGCTGCATCTGCTTGCCATCGGCATAAACCGTGGGGAGGCCGTGAGCGAAATCGAGCCGCTTTTCGACATTCAGCAATCCGCGGTGCTGGGAGGCAAACTTGAGGGTCTTGTCGACGATATCGTTGATGTCGATGCAGGCCAATTCGGGCAACGACGGCTTGCCAAAGAAAAGCAGGTCATTGACCGTCTTGTCCAGGCGCTGCACCTGTTGCAGAACCTCGTCAAGAATGCCGTACCGCGGATCGGCGCCGGGCAGGTCGTCCTTGATGATGGTCACCGCCGCCGAGATGCCCGCCAGGGGGTTCTTGATCTCATGGGCAATGCCGGCCGCCATCTCACCGATAGATGCCAACCTGTCGGCCTGTTCCAGTTGCTGGAAGTGGAACTGCTCAAGTTCCGTTTTGGCAGCGTCAAGACGATCAACCATCGAATTGAAACTGGTAATGAGTCTGCCGATCTCGTCCTTGCCCTTATATTCGATGCGGACACCCAGATCGCCCTTTTCCACCCGGGACATGTTGTCGACGATCCTGTCCAGGGGGCGCTTGACGAATTTCAGCACGATAACGGAAATGGCAATCGCGAGAAACAGGGTGATCGCAATCGATGAGATGATGAAGATACGGGAGGCCTCAAGCATCTGCATCTTGGTTCGGCTAAGTGAATAATTTATATCGAGGATACCGATCACCCTGGCCTTGGTGCCGTGACAGGTATGGCAGGCCATTTCGTTGTAGATCGGCTTGACCATCGTCAGCACCTCGCCATAGGGAGGAAGGTCGAAGATACCGTAGTTTTTGGGACTCTGATACAACCTGTAGTCGCTGGTATTTACCGTCCGACCCACCTCGGACGGGTTGGATGAACGCAAAATCACGCCGTGGGGATGAAAGATACGGACACCGACCAGTTGGTTGTGTTGCCCGACCATGGCCAGGATTGAGCCTACATCCTGCACGCTCCCCAGGTGCATGGTGTTATAGATACTGCTCTCGACCGTATGCAGGAGCAGTTCGGTATTTTCACGTGCCGAATCGATGAGTTGCGCCTGCTGATGACGTACGTTGAAAATGGTGTAGGCGTAGATGCCGCAGACCAGCAGCGTGATGGTAGGAACGATAATTTTGGTTGTCAGGCTCTTGAACACGTTACGGTATCTCCCGGTGTATCAGCACGGCCATGTTTCAGAATGTGTTCTTAGCGGGGGGAAACGAAACAAACAACTGCCGCCGCCAACCGGCAAGAAAAAGGTGATACGGACAGCCGGCGACGAGATCGTTATTTGCCGCGGGCATTGAAGAAGGCCAGCACGGCGGCGTCCAGGCCGGCGCTCGCCTTTTGAGCCACAACCGGCCCCGAAACAGCCGCGGAGACCTCCTCAGGCGGATCAGCATGTCCAGCATGATCAGGCTCCCCGAGGAATACGGGCGGGGGAGATGTGATGGTGGACGGATCACCACCACCCACAGAAGAAGCCGCTTCCGGGGAGAGGGCACACGCATCGAACTCGCCTGATTTGAGACGGCGCATCATCTCCTTGTGCTGTTCCTTCATCAGCTCTTCCACAACCACCTCAAGATTCTCCATCTTGAGGATATCCGCGTAGCCGGTTTTGCGGGAAGCAAGGATGGCCCCATTCTTGTAGAGCAATGTGACGATATGGGGGTTGTCCAGGCCACTGTCCTCGGTCTGGACGTGGAACAGCTCTCCCTTGTACCGCACGTTATGATTGAATCCCAAGACCATGACGCAACCTCATCCCCTCATCCCCTCATCCCCTCATCCTCGACCGCCAGCAGACGCTTGATCTTGGCCACCGCCTCCATGGCATCCCGGGCATACAGGTCGGCCCCGATACGGTCGGCATATTCCTGGGTCACCACCGCCCCCCCCACCATGGTGAAGGTCTTGATCCCGGCGCTACGGAGCCTCTTGATGACGTTGTCCATCTCGGACATGGTAGTGGTCATCAGCGCCGAAAGCCCCACCGCATCCACCGCGTGCTCCTTGGCCTTGGCAATGATGGTGGCGGCCGAGACGTTCTTGCCGATGTCGAACACCTGGAAGCCGTGGTTCTCCAGCAGGGTGCAGACGATGTTCTTGCCGATGTCGTGGATGTCACCCTCCACGGTGGCCATCAGTATCCGGCCGCGGCTCTCGAATGCCTGCCCCTTCATCTCCTCTTTCAAACGGGCGAAACCGGTCTGCATGGTGTCGGCCGACTGCATCACCTGGGGCAGAAAGAAGATATTCTTCTCGAAGCGCCTCCCCACCTCCTCCAGACCGGGAAGGAAACCCTCGCTGCTGACCTGCATCGGCGTCAGTCCCTCGCGAAATGCCTCCTCCACCAGGGAAACGATACCATCCCGGTCACCGTCGATGACGGCCCGGGACAACCGTTCACGGATGGAGAGCGGCTTGTCGGAAACGGGTGTCGCGGTTCCGACGGACACAGCTTCGCCCCGATACGCCTCGATATAGGCAGCCGCCTGGTGGTCGCGGTTGAGCAGCACCATTGCCGAACGCCAGGCGTCCATCATGGCCTTGTCCTTGGGGTTGATAATGGCCGCGTCCAGGCCGGCCGCCATGGCCATGGCAAAAAAGGCGGACGAGATCAGCGGCCGCTGCGGCAGGCCAAAGGAGATATTACTGACCCCCAGCACCGTGGAAAGCCCCAGCTTCTCCTTGACCAGCCGGATGGTCCGCAGGGTCTCGGCGGCCCGTTTCTGTTCGGCGCTGACCGTCAAGGTCAGGCAATCGATGATGATATCCGCGTCGGCGATACCCTGTTTGCGGGCAGCGTTGCGGATGCGGCGGGCAATGGCCAGCCGCCCCTCGGCGGTGTCGGGGATTCCCTTGTTGTCCAGGGTCAGGCCGATCACGGCTGCGCCGTATTTCTTCGCTAGCGGCAGAACCCGCCTGAGGCTCTTGGCCTCGCCGGAAACGGAGTTGATCAGCACCTTGCCGTCGGCCGCCTTCAGGCCGGTCTCCAAGGCTGCCGGGCTGGAGGAGTCCAGCACGAGCGGCGCGCCAGCGGCCCCGCTGACACAGAACACGGCCCGCTCCATGGCGGCCGGCTCATCGATGCCCGGGGCACCCACGTTCACATCCAGGAGCGTTGCCCCGGCCAGGACCTGCTCCATGGCCTCGCGGCGGATATAGGCCACCTTGCCTTCGGCCAACTCCTGGGAATAGAGCTTCTTGCCGGTGGGGTTGATCCGCTCGCCGATGATGGCGGTCTTGTTCCCGCCCCCCACGGCGGTCCAGCCGGCACGGCTGGAGAGCAGCGTAACACCGGTCGTTTCCGCACGCGGTTCCCAAGGACTCTGGCAACGGGACAAGGCATCCTTCATGGCCCGGATGTGGGCCGGCGTCGTACCGCAGCAGCCACCGATCACCCGCACCCCCAGTGCGATCATCCGTTCATGGTAGGCGGTCATCTCCGCCGGCGTGCCGGGGAAGATGGTCTTGCCGTCGATCAGCTGCGGCAGACCGGCATTGGCCTGGGAGATGAGCGGCAGATGGGTCGTTGCCCGCATCTTGCAGAGGATATCATAGATGCCGTCCACACCCAGGCCGCAGTTTGAACCGACCAGGTCGGCTCCGGCCGCGGTCAGGGTGATTGCCGCCGACTCGGGGGGCGTACCCAGCACCGAACGGCCGTTATCGTCAAAGGTCAGCATGGCGATCACCGGGATATCCGGCGACACCTCGCGAATGGCGATCACCGCGGCCCGGCACTCCTTGATGTCCAGGAAGGTCTCCAGGCTGATCAGGTCTGCTCCGGCGTTGATCAGCGCTTCGGCCTGCTCGCGGAAAGCGGCCTTCATCGCGTCGAAGGTAACCTCACCAAGCGGCTCGACAAACTGCCCGGTCGGTCCGATTGATGCCCCCACATAGGCCTTTGTCCCGGCTTCCTTGCGGGCGATCTCCACGGCGCGGGCATTGACCTCGGCCAGCCGCCCTTCCAGCCCGTAATGGGCCAGCTTGAAACGGGTGCCGCCAAAGGTGTTGGTGATTATGATGTCGGCACCGGCCGCAACATAGTCGCGATGAACCGAGGCCACCACATCGGGCATGGTCAGGTTGAGTTCCTCCGGCGATTGTCCCGGCCTGAGTCCCCGCTCCTGGAGCATGGTCCCCATGGCTCCGTCGAGGATCAACACCTTTTCCCGGATGGCGTCACGGAATGGTTTCATGGATTTCCCTTCTTCTGTGAGGTTGGTGGAACAGCTTTACCCGTGTCCGGCGCAATGGGTCCGCTCTCCAGGGTATAATCGGGGGTGAGCGGTTCCGCCAGGTCCAGGTGGCGAAGCCGGGCTTCACCCGCCCCTTCTATGGTCAGCTTGACCTTGGCGATCTGCGGAAAATTGGCACAAACAGTATCGACAATGGAATAGACGGCAAGCATCTCGGCCGAACTGCCCGACGGCAGATCATCGGCAAAGTTCCTGTTCAGATCGATCGTGGCTGTATCGCCCTCGATCCGCACCGCGTTGAACGCCGCGCCTTCCGGCAAGGCAGCGTCCAGATCTCCCACCGGACCACTGGAGAGCTCATCCAGCAGGCTTTTGACGCAGGCGGTCGTTTCACCGCATGGTTCGAGTTCACGGGCCTCCCGGCCCAACCTGCTGCCGTCGGCCACGAAGAAAAGCACTGCCGTGCGCACGCCGGACGGTTGCTGGAGATGCGGCTGGGGAGGCACCTCGCGGCTGGCCTGGTATTTCTGCCGGATCAAAAGGCCGAATACCAGGGCAATCACCAGAAACGGGATCAGCAGGCTGATGTTGATGCGTTTGCGCCGGCCTGACGGCATGGTCAACACTCCTCTCCATCATCGTCGAGATTCACCTGGTACACATCCTCCAGCCGCCCTCCCAGAAAGCGGTTGCCCACCCGGATGAAGCCGGCGGGAATGTCGCTGACATAGTAGTGATGGTTGCCGTTCTCAACGGCGGGGCGCAACAGTTTCTTTTTCGTCAGGATATCCGCCACGGTCCGGGCGGTCTCCTCGGCCGAATCCACCAGGGTAACGCCCGGTCCCATGGTTTCGGCAATGACCGTTTTCAGCAACGGATAGTGGGTACAGCCGAGCACCAGGGTATCCACCCCGGCATCCTTCAACTCCTGCAGGTACGTCTGTGCCGTGAGGCGCGCCACCTGGTTGTCGGTCCACCCCTCCTCGGCCAATGGTACGAAAAGGGGACAGGCGCGGGTCAGGACACAGGCAGCGGGTTTGAGGCGTTTGATGGCGCGGGTATAGGCGCTGCTCTTGATGGTGCCGGTCGTGCCGATCACGCCGATGCGGCCACTGCGGGTCACCTCCACGGCACGCCGCGCACCCGGCTCGATCACCCCTACCACCGGAATGGGAAACTCGCGTTTCAGTCCGCCCAAGGCAACCGCCGATGCTGTGTTGCAGGCCACCACGAGCAGCTTGATATCGCGCTTGACCAGGAACGAGGTAATTTCCTGGGAATAGCGGGCCACCGTCTCCGGTGACTTGGTGCCGTAAGGAACCCGTGCCGTGTCTCCGAAGTAGATGGTATCCTCCTGGGGGAGCGCCTTGATGATCTCGCGCAAAACGGTCAGCCCGCCCACGCCTGAATCGAATATGCCGATAGCCTGCCAGGACACGATTGTTTCCCCTTGGACCCCACGAGTGATTGATGCTACCGAATGGGAAACTATATACCCTTTTGTTCCTTTGAGGCAAGCCATTTGACTGTATTTGGCGGAAACGTCCCAGCCGGCTAACTAGAGAATTGTCCTTGACAAATACCGGGCTACTGATTAATTTGTAAGAGGATTTTAGCACTCTATCACAATGAGTGCTAATTTTTTGAGGCCTGCCATGGACGTGGAACTTTCACCAAGAAGCAGACAGATACTCGAAGCGATCGTCGAGGACTATATCGCCACGGCCGAGCCGGTCGGAAGCAGTACGGTCGCGCGCCGGCACGCCCTGACACTCTCCTCGGCCACGGTCAGGAACGTCATGGCCAACCTGGAGGATATGGGTCTTTTGACCTCGCCCCACACCTCGGCCGGCAGGATTCCGACGGAAAAGGCCTATCGTTTCTACGTGGACTCGCTCATTGCGCTCCGCCAGGTCACCCGCGACGAAAAGAAGCAGATCATCCGACGGTGCCGCCAGGCAGGCGCCGGGCTGTCCAGCATCCTCAAGGAAACCAGCCGTACCCTTTCATCGCTGTCGAATTATATCGGGATCGTGGTGGCTCCCAGTTTTATTTCCGACGTGTTCCGCCACATCGAATTCCTGCGCCTCGGTCCCCACCGGGTGCTCGCCATCCTGGTATCAACGAACGGCATGGTCCAAAATCGCCTGATCGAGACCGCGGAAGACATCCCCGAAGACGATCTGGTCGTAATGGGCAACTATCTGAACGAACTGATGCAAGGTCTCACCATCTCCCAGGCGCGGGAGCGCATCCTGAAGGAGATGCAATCCGAGAAGGTACGGTACGACAGCCTCATGTCCCGGGCTCTGGCTATCAGCCAACAAGCCGTGGCCATGGAAGACGACGAGATCTTCGTCGAAGGCCAGGCCCGCATTCTGGACCAGCCCGAATTCAGCGACGTGCGCCGGATGCAGGATGTCTTCCGCGCCTTTGAACAGAAAGGGCACCTCCTGCAATTATTGGGACAGTGCATGACAGCCGAAGGGGTGCAGATCTATATCGGGTCAGAGACACCGGTCAGCCGGTCGGCCGGGGTCAGCCTGATCACCTCGCGCTTCGTCACCGGCAACAACACCGTCGGTCTGCTCGGGGTTATTGGCCCGACCCGCATGGGCTACTCCAACGTAATCCCCATCGTGGACTACACGGCGCGCCTGGTGAGTAGGCTGCTCAACGAGATTTGACCAGTGCATTACCGGCCGATTACCACCACTTAACTAAAGGAACCACAAGAATCATGAAAAAACACGATCACGTAAAGAACGAGACCGGTGCGGACAGCACCGAACATACCGCTTCCGGCATCGATGCGGCCGCCACGGCGGGGCCGGTCACACCCGAGGAGCACATCCATCAGCTTGAAGAACAACTGGCCGCCAAGACCAAGGAATGTGGTGAGAACTGGGACCGTTTCCTCCGCGAACGGGCCGACCTGGAGAATTTTAAAAAACGGGCCAGCCGCGAAAAAGAGGAACTGCTCAATTACTGCACCAAGTCCTTGATAGAGGAGATCCTGCCGGTGGTGGACAATCTTGAGCGTGCCCTCACCCATGCCAGCGAAGAAGACAACTCTGCTGTTGTGGAAGGCATTCGCATGACCCACTGCATGCTCCTGGGCGCGCTGAAGAAGTTCGGCGTCACCGTTGTGGAGGCGACCGGCACCCCCTTTGACCCGGCCTTTCACCAGGCCATGACCCAGGTGCCCACGGACCAGTATCCGCCCAACACCGTTGTGGAGGAATTCCAGAAGGGATACCTCTTGAAGGAGAGACTGTTGCGGCCTGCCATGGTAGCGGTCTCGACGGCGCCCAAGTAACGGCGGTTTCATGTTGAATGTTACAAGTTCACGTTATTAACCTGAAACCTTCAACTTGAAACTTTGTATTTTTTTTCCCCCTCCCCTTGTTTTTTGGTGAAGCGATAATTAACTTGAACAGAGAAGATCTGATAAGGAGGAAGATACATTATGAGCAAGGTAATCGGAATCGACCTGGGAACCACCAACTCCTGCGTCGCAATCATGGAGGGTGGTGAGCCGGTCGTTATCGCTAACTCCGAGGGAAGCCGCACAACCCCGTCGATGGTGGCCTTTGCGGAAAACGGCGAGCGCTTGGTAGGGCAGCAGGCAAAGCGCCAGGCGGTCACCAACCCGGAGAACACCCTGTATGCCATCAAACGCCTGATAGGCCGCAAGTTTGAGTCGGACGCCGTCAAGAAGGACATCGCCATCTCCCCCTTCAAGATCGTCAAGGCCGACAACAGCGACGCCTGGGTCGAGGTACGCGGCAAGCGCTACTCCCCACCCGAGATCTCGGCCATCGTGCTGCAGAAGATGAAGAAGACCGCCGAGGATTACCTGGGCGAAACCGTCACCGACGCCGTGATCACCGTACCCGCCTACTTTGACGATTCCCAGCGCCAGGCCACCAAGGACGCCGGCAAGATCGCCGGCCTGAACGTTCTGCGCATCATCAACGAGCCGACCGCCGCTGCCCTGGCCTACGGCCTGGACAAGAAAAAGGAAGAAAAGGTTGCCGTGTTCGACCTGGGTGGCGGCACCTTCGATATCTCCATCCTGGAACTGGGCGATGGCGTATTCGAGGTCAAGTCCACCAATGGCGACACCTTCCTGGGAGGCGAGGATTTTGACCAATTGGTGATCGACTGGATCGCCGACGAGTTCAAGAAGGACCAGGGTATCGACCTGCGTGGCGACAAGATGGCCCTGCAACGTTTGAAAGAGGCTGCCGAGAAGGCCAAATGCGAGCTATCCTCCTCCATAGAGACCGACATCAACCTCCCCTTTATCACCGCCGATGCATCCGGTCCCAAGCATTTGACCATGAAGCTCTCCCGCGCCAAGCTGGAATTGATCTGCGCCCAGTTACTGGCCAAGCTGGAGGGTCCCTGTCGCACCGCCCTCAAGGATGCCGGCCTGTCGCCTTCCGACATTGACGAGGTTATCCTGGTGGGTGGTATGACCCGCATGCCTTCCGTACAGAAAAAGGTCGAGGATATCTTCGGCAAGACGCCCAACAGGGGGGTCAACCCGGATGAGGTGGTGGCCATCGGTGCCAGCATCCAGGGTGGCGTGCTCAAGGGCGATGTCAAGGATGTGCTGCTCCTGGACGTAACGCCGCTTTCCCTGGGAATCGAGACCCTGGGGAGCGTCATGACCAAACTGATTGAGAAAAACACCACCATTCCCTGCCGCAAGAGCCAGGTATTCTCTACCGCGGCCGACAACCAGCCGGCCGTTTCCATCCACGTCCTGCAAGGGGAACGGGAAATGGCCCGGGACAACAAGACCCTCGGCAACTTCGAACTGTCCGGCATCCCGCCGGCACCGCGCGGCGTACCCCAGATCGAGGTCACCTTCGACATCGATGCCAACGGCATCGTGCATGTGTCAGCCAAAGACCTGGGTACCGGCAAGGAGCAGTCCATCCGCATCACCGCATCCTCCGGACTTTCCAAGGAAGAGATCGACAAGATGGTGCGCGATGCCGAGGCCCACGCCGAAGAGGACAAAGCGAAGCGCGAGGCGATCGAGGCCCGCAACCATGCCGACAGCATGGTCTACAGCACCGAAAAGTCGCTCAAGGAATTCGGCGACAAGATCGACGCCGTTGAAAAAGGAAACATCGAGAACAAGATCGCCGAACTGAAAAAGGTGATGGAAGGCGAGGACGCGGAGGCCATCAAAAAGGCCACCGACGAATTGGCCCAATCGGCCCACAAACTGGCCGAAGCCATGTACGCCAAGACCGAGCCCGGCGCGGGCGATGCGGCCCCTGATTCCGAGCAGGCCGCACACTCGGCCAACAAGGACGAAAAGGTCGTTGACGCGGACTTCGAAGAGGTCAAGGACGACAAGAAGAAGTAATATCAAAACCGTCTCTCACAAAGCTCTTCGCGGGCTTGAGCGAACAGAGTGAGAGTTTGATGTCTGAATTTGAATTGATGTTATTCCAGTAACGGGCAGCGCCTCATTTTGAGGTCGCTGCTCGTTGCGTTATCAAGGAACCTACAGTGGCAAACGGCGAAAAACGCGATTATTACGAGGTACTTGGTGTTCACCGCAACGCCTCCGAGGTTGAGATCAAGAAGGCCTTTCGCAAACTGGCAATCCAGCACCACCCGGACAAAAACCAGGGCGACCAGGCATCCGAGGAGCGGTTCAAGGAGGCCACCGAGGCCTATGAGGTGCTCTCCGACGCCCAGAAACGAGCCCAGTACGACCAGTTCGGCCATGCCGGCGTTTCCGGTGCCGGCTTCGGGGGGGGCGGTTTCGGCGGGTTCGGCGCCGGCACCCCCTTTGGCGACATCTTCAGCGATATCTTCGGCGACATCTTCGGCGGCGGAGGCGGCAGGGGGCGCAGCCAGGGGCGACGGGGCGACGACCTGCTCTACAACCTGGAGATCAGCTTCGAAGAGGCCGCCTTCGGCGTGGAGAAGAAGATAGACGTCCCCTTTGCCAAACGGTGCGGCACCTGCAACGGCAGCGGCTCCAAGCCGGGCACGGACCCCAAGGTCTGCCCGACCTGCCGGGGAGCCGGGCAGGTCCGCTATCAGCAAGGTTTTTTCAGTGTCAGCAAGACTTGCGGCCAGTGCAACGGCGAGGGAAAGATCGTTGACAACCCCTGCCCCGACTGTCGCGGCAAGGGAAGTGTCAAGGACAACAAGACCCTTTCGGTCAAGGTGCCGGGAGGCGTCGAGACCGGTTCACGGCTGAAACTGACCGGTGAGGGTGGGCAGGGCAAGGGCGGTCCCAACGGTGACCTGTACGTGGCCATCAGTGTCAAGGAGCACGCCCTGTTTCAGCGTGAGGACAACAATGTCATCTGCGAATTTCCCATCAGCTTTATCCAGGCATCCCTGGGGTGCGAGATCGAGGTCCCGACCCTGGATGGCAAGGTAGCCATGAAGATCCCCGAGGGGACCCAGTCGGGCAAGATCTACCGCCTGCGCGGCAAGGGCATTCCCTCGCTCCAGGGCTACGGCCGCGGTGACCAGTTGGTGGTCATCCGGGTCGAGACGCCGTCAAACCTCAACAAACGCCAGAAGGAACTGCTGGAGGAATTCGCCAGGATCAGCGGCGAGGATGTCCATCCCATGAAAAAGGGATTCGTGAACAAGGTAATGGAGTTTTTGAGCTGACAGGACCTCTCAGCCCGCCCGCGAGGCGGGCTTTTCTAATTTTTCTTGCCGAACCGTACGGCTTGCTTTACCATTTAATCCGTTAATCGATTCCACATCAAGGCGCGATCCGCGTCGGCTCGTCTTAGGTTCCTCACGCCTTTGTCGCCCGTCCACACCGCCTTGATTGAAATCTTACCACCCAACTGAATACGGAGAGCACCCCCATGGATAAACAACAGCTTGCCGACAAGGCAGCCGAGACCTTGCGCCCCTTTGAAACCCAAAACCTGATGACAACCATCCAGAACCTGACGCTGCATCAGATTTTTACCCACCCCGCCATATTGATCTGTATCACGCTGGTCTTTTTCTACGGTGTGATCAAACGGTCAAAGACCGTCCTGCTGACGCTCTTTGCCCTGCTCGCATTGATAGTACTCCTGCGCTACGCCATGCCGGCGCCCGGCGAAGAGCTGTCGTTCAGAGCGCTGCTTCCCTTCATAGGCGGCGGCCTGGTCATCGGCGGTGTCATCATCTACTTTTCGCTCGTCAAATCAGACTGATACAAGGACAACAACAGAATGAAGATAGATAAACGCGATTGGTTGTTTGCAGGTTTGCTTGTCGTAATTGTAGGAATCTTTGTTGCCATCTCCGGCAAGGAAAAGACCAAGCCGGTCCCCTGGAACGATACGCATCGGGTCGTCTACGAAACGGCGTACCGCAACGCCCCCGGTCCTGACGTTTCGATCTTCAAGCGCGCCTTTTACAAGCCCGACAAGAAGGGGGCCGAGGTATACTGCGAGCCATGCCACAAGGAGCAAGGGGTTCCGTTCCCTCCTAACCACCCTTCCAAGAACCGCTGCCTGCTCTGCCACAAACTGGTAAAACCGTAATACGGTCAGATGGTATAGACACACACGAATGGCCGTCCCCCAAGGGGCGGCCATTCGTGTGTAAAACTCTTATCTCGCCTTGTTTCCGCATACCATCGAGGTGACCAAATGGCGCGTCAGTACAACTCATACCTCAACAACCGGCACTCGATCGCGCCATTGAAAAACACGAACCGCCGGGATGCCTTGAGGCCGATGTACTTGGCCAGTTCCAGGTTGCCGGTCAGAACGTATCCGGTCCAGCCACGGCAACGCTGCTTCAGTATATCGCCGATCCGGCAGTACAACTCCCGCAGGTCATCCTCTTCACCCAACCGTACGCCGTACGGCGGGTTGAGGATCACCACCCCGGTTTCACTTTCCGGCCTGAACTCCTCCAGGGCGGCATGGAAAAAATGGACCTGCCCTTCAAACCCGGCCTTGGCGGAGTTTCGCGCCGCCAGCACCAGGGCACGGCTGTCCTGGTCATAGCCGGTGATCAGGCCGACCGGAATCTTTCGTATGCCATCCTCCGCCTCCTTCAGCAACCGAACCCACAACCCGGCGTCGAAATCCAGCCATCGCTGAAAACCGAACGACCGGCGCAAGCCGGGAGCAACGCGGCCGGCCACGAGAGCCGCCTCGATAGGGATGGTACCCGACCCGCACATGGGGTCGGCCAGCGGTATGCTCCCGTCCCAACCGGTCTGGGCGATGATGGCGGCAGCCAGGGTCTCTCGCAGGGGCGCCTCGGTGCGTTCCAGCCGGTAACCGCGTCGGTCCAACGGCTCGCCCGAGCTGTCCAGGCTGACGGTGCAGACGTTTTTCGCCAGGTGGATGTTGACGCGCACATCAGGGCTGGCGGTGTTAATATTGGGGCGGCTGCCGCACTGTTCGCGGATGCGGTCCACGATGGCGTCCTTGGCCTTGAGCGCCACGAACTTGGAGTGGGTCAGGGCCGAATCCCGCAGGGTGCAGTCCACCGCCAGGGTCATGGTTGGGGTGATCAGGTCGTGCCAGGCAATGGCATGCACGCCGTTGTAGAGTTCTTCCGGGCTGGCGCAGGGGAACTCGGCCAGGTTGACCAGCACCCGGCTGGCGGTGCGCAACCAGAGGTTGGCGCGATACAGCCCGGCCCGGTCGGTGGCGAACGCAACGCCGCCGCGACCGGCCCGGGCCCCCTCGATACCGAGCCGGTCCAGTTCGGCTGCCGTGATCTCTTCGGCGCCGCGCGGCACCGGCGCAAAGCAGTTCATCCGCGTATCCGGCTGCGGCTCCGGGCGTACGCCCCGCCGCAGGATGTGTGTCTTTTCGCTCATGTGATGTTCCCGATCTCCCTGACCCATATCTCCTGCACCAACCGTCGCGTCTCCTCGGGAGTGCCGCTGTTGTCGATCACCACCCCGGCATGGCGTTCCTTCTCGGCCAGCGGCATCTGGCTGGCAACGATGCGCTCCGCATCCTCTTGCCCGATGTTATCGCGCCTCGTCAGCCGCTCAAGCTGGACCTCCGGGGTGACGGTCACCACCCAGAGCTCATCGACCCGGTCAACGTTTCCCGCCTCGATCAACAAGGGCGCCATATAGAACACCACCCGCCTCCCTTCTGCTGCCAGCCGGGCAAGATGCTCATCCGCCAGACGCCTGATCTCGGGGTGGATGATCTCCTCCAGAAGGCGTCGCTTGTCGGCGAAGGCGAACACCACCCCGGCGAGACGCTTGCGGTCGAGGCTGCCGTCCGGCAGAAGCATCTCCGCGCCGAAAACAGCCGCTATACGCTTGAGCGTCGCGCTCCCCGGCCGGACCGCCTCCCGGGAAAGGCTGTCGGCATCAATGACCGCGGCGCCCTGCTCCTCAAGGAAGCTGGCTACGGTGCTCTTGCCGCTGGCAATTCCGCCCGTCAGGCCGATGACCCGCATGTTGCCCGGCCTAGTCATGGTTGATCTCACGTTTCATGGTATCCATTCCAGGGCGCAGTGTAGCAAACGAACCGCTAAATTGACAGATTTTTGACTTGAGTTGTCGGGCTTATTAGTGTAAATCTTATCAGACGGCCGTTCGGCAGCAACAAACGGTTTTGTGCGGGCGGTTAGCTCAGCTGGATAGAGTACAGGCCTCCGAAGCCTGGGGTCGTGGGTTCGAATCCCATGCCGCCCGCCAATTTATCATTCCGGGGACACGTGTCCCCTTTTGTGTTGGTGCAGCCGCCCACGGGAACCGGCCATGTTTGCACGCTTTCAGACAACCGTAGACAAGTGCTTCGCCTCCCGGTGTTCCGCCACCATCTGCTCCATAAGCCTGGCACTGCTCCTCTTGCTTGGCTGGCTGGATTACATCACCGGCGACTACTCCCTGATCATATTCTACCTGATTCCCATTGCGCTCGTTGCCTGGTTCGTGGGCAAGACCAGCGGTTTGGTATTTTGTGTGGCATCCCTCGTTACGCGCTTCATTGCCGATGAGGCGACCATGTCATTTTCATTTCGCTACTCCCCGTTGCATTACTGGAATATAAGTGAGGAATTCGTCTTTCTCCTGATTATGAGCATGCTCATCTCTGCGCTCAAGAAGAGTCTCACCAGGGAACGGACTAAGGAGCCCGGCGATTTGCCTGACTGATTGGTATGGAGGAAATGTATGGCAAAAGGAAGCTTTAACGTAGCCGAACTGCTGGCTCCATTGATGGTGCGTATCCCGTTGGGACTGATCTTCATGGCCCACGGTTCCCAGAAACTCCTGGGGCTGTTCGACGGCCAGGGGTTGTCCGGCACCTTCAAGACCTTCGAGGTAAAGCTGGGGATTCCCCCCATCTTCACCCTGCTGGCCATCATCGCCGAATTCGGCGGCGGCTTTGGCGTGCTGACCGGTTTCCTGACCCGCCTCTCGGCAACCGGCATCGCGGCGGTCATGCTGGTGGCCATCTACAAGGTACATTGGATGAACGGCTTTTTTCTCAACGCAGCCTGCGTTGCCGGTCGCGGCCACGGTATCGAGTATCCCCTTGCCCTGCTCGGGATGGCCCTGTACCTGCTCATTGCCGGTGGTGGCCAGTGGTGCCTGGACCGGCTGGTCTTTCGACGTTAACCCGCCTCATAGGTTCCTGGTAAATTTCCGAGATTTTATCCACGCCGCTGTGATAGTATAACAAGGACAAGGCGGGCATCAGCCCGCCTTTCGATTGCCGAGAGAAGGAGTTTTAAACGTGAACAGGTTTAATCAGCAGGAAGTAGATAAGCGCCGCACCTTCGCCATCATCAGCCACCCCGACGCGGGCAAGACCACCATCACCGAGAAGCTGCTTCTCTTCGGCGGCGCCATCCAGCAGGCGGGCGAGGTTCGAGCCAGGAAGAGCAGCCGACACGCAACATCCGACTGGATGGAACTGGAGAAGCAGCGCGGCATCTCGGTCACCTCGTCGGTAATGAAATTCGCCTATAACGACTGCGAGATCAACCTGCTGGACACCCCCGGACATAACGACTTCTCCGAGGACACCTACCGGGTACTGACTGCGGTGGACTCGGTGCTGATGGTGATCGACTCGGTCAAGGGGGTGGAGAGCCAGACCAGGAAACTGCTGGAGGTCTGCCGCCTGCGCCATACCCCGATCATGACCTTCATGAACAAGCTGGACCGGGAGGGGCAGGAGCCGCTGGACCTGCTGGACGATATCGAAAAGAACCTCAAGATGCAGACCGCGCCGGTTACCTGGCCGGTCGGCATGGGTAAACGCTTCCGCGGCACCTATCATCTCTATACCAAGGAATTGACCTTCTTCGACGCAGAGGCGGCCAACGGCACCGGGCAGATCCTGACGGTCACCGGTCTGGATGACCCACGCCTGGACGAACTGCTGGGAAGCCAGGTGGACGAGCTACGCCGCGACGTGGAACTCCTGGAGGGGGCAGCACACCCCTTTGACAAGGAGGCGTACCTGGCAGGACGGCAGACACCGGTCTTCTTCGGCAGCGCCATCAACACCTTCGGCGTGCAGCAACTGCTGGACGCCTTTGTGGCCCACGCCCCGTCGCCGCTTCCCCGTGAAACCACCACTCGTGCGGTGTCCCCCTATGAAGAGCCGTTCAGCGGCTTCACCTTCAAGATCCAGGCGAACATGGACCCGGCCCACCGGGACCGGATCGCCTTCTTCCGCATCTGTTCCGGCAGATTCACCCGCGGCATGAAGGTGCGTCACGTGCGCCTGGGGCGCGAGGTGCAGATCGCCAACGCCACCATCTTCATGGCCCAGGACCGCACCAACGTGGAAGAAGCGTGGCCGGGGGACATCATCGGCATCCACAACCATGGCACCATCAAGATCGGCGACACCTTCACCCAGGGCGAGGAGTTGAAATTCACCGGTATACCCAGCTTTGCTCCGGAGCATTTCCGCAAGGTGCGCCTTTTGAACCCGATGAAATCCAAAGCGTTGGAGAAAGGGCTGGTACAGTTGGCCGAGGAAGGGGCAACCCAGGTATTCAAACCGTTGATGGGGGCCGACTGGGTCATCGGGGCCGTGGGCCTTTTGCAGTTCGAGGTGGTCATGCATCGCCTGGAACACGAATACAGCGTCAAGGTCGCCTTCGAACCGGTCAGCTACGTCACGGCACGCTGGGTAACCGGCGAGAAGAAGCGCATCGAGGAGTTCGAGAAGAAAGAGGCCATGCACGTCTACATCGACGGCGAGGGGAAGCTGACCTACATGGCGGGCAGCCAGTGGCGCCTGGACAACACCATGGAGGCATGGAAGGAACTGGAGTTCCACGAGACCAGCGAGCATAGCTGACCATGAAATCTGTCACGGAAGCGCAAAAACACGGAGAAAAGCAGAAAAGGCGCTCTCTCCGAGCCACCTGGCGTGCGATCCGTTCACTTCCCCTTGACCACTTTCCCCTGATCCTGCCGGAGGTTCACCCCATTGCCGCCTTTTTCATTCTGTGGCGACTGAAACATCTGGGATATTCTAACTGCAAGGTGCAAACTACCGCCAAGGGGCTGGTGGTGCACGCTCAACGCTAAACCTGGAAAAGGCAGGTGCACGCGGAGACGCGGAGCGCGCGGAGTACATGCTATTTCCCCCAGCAACCGATCCCCTGATTTTGAATTCCTCCGCGATCTCCGCGTCTCCGCGTGAGAAACGCCGTTTAGGGATACACGATAAAAAAAGGGCGGCCCAATCTGGCCGCCCTCTCTGTTTCTCCGTGTCTCTGTGACTCTGTGGCAGGTTAGAACAATATCCTATCCAGCAAACTTGGATATCTCGAAACCGATCTGCCCGAGCGGCAGCACCTCGTCGGCCACGCCGCCATCCACGCACGCCTTGGGCATGCCGTAGATGGTCGAGGTTGCCTCGTCCTGGGCTATGGTGATCCCTCCCTTGCTCTTCAGGAGCTGCATCCCCTTGAAGCCGTCGTTGCCCATGCCGGTCAGAATGACACCCAGCATGGAACCGTTGGTGGCCTCTGCCATGCTGGAGAGCATGAGGTCCACCGAGGGGATATACACGTATTGCGGATAGGCGCTGGTGGGGACGGTCTTGACCACCACGTTGCCACCCTGGCGAACCAGCGTGGTATGCATCCCTCCCGGGGCGATCAGTGCCAGCCCCGGCTTGAGAACGTCGCCGTCCACCGCCTCGCGGATGGTCATGGAACACTTGGAGTTCAAACGGTCGGCATACGGCCCGGTAAAGGCTTTCGGCATGTGAATGCCAACGATGATGCCATAGGGGAAATTGACCGGTATGCGGGAGAGCACCTCCTGGAGCGCCACCGGTCCGCCGGTGGAGGCACCAATGCCCACGTAGTTGATCTTCTTGCCGGCCAGCCTGGTGCTGATTGCGCGCTGCGCCGGAGGGGCCGCGACAGGGCGGGCCTGGGTGGTTGCAATGCCACGGGTAAAGCGGGACCTGACCGCCTCCTTGACCTTGCGCAACAGGTCTTGGCGAAAGGTATTCTGGGCTTCAGCCGAATCGGTAACATTCTTGGGGATGTAGTCGAGGGCACCGGCATCGAGGGCTTCAAAGGTGGAGCGCGCACCCTCGTTGGTCAGGGTTGAGACCATGATGACACGGGTTGGCGCCTTGGCCATGATCTGGCGCAGGGCGGCGATACCATCCATTCGCGGCATCTCCACGTCCATGGTAATCAGGTCAGGCTTGAGGGCAATGGCCTTTTCCACGCCTTCCATGCCGTCAGCAGCCGTTCCGACGATCTCGAAGGTCGGTTCCTTGGAGAGAACACTGCGAATGGCCATGCGCATGAAAGATGAGTCGTCAACGATCAGTATGCGTATTTTACCAGTTGAGGGAGCAAGCATCCGATTCCGCCTATCCTTTAAGAATTGAAGATCGATTTAACCAGGTTTTTCACATCGGGAATCGCATCGTCAAGTTCGTAACAGAAACGCTCCACATCCAGTTGGCCCAGGCTGGGAGACATTGTCTTAAGGATCTTCCAGGACGGCTCCTCGACCAGGTTGAAGCTGACCCACCCGCCATAGTTCAATTCGCGTACGCTGTAGAACAGGTCCGCCAGGTTGACGATGGCGCACAGCACCGGATCGATGGTCGCATCGGACGGGGAATGATGATAGGCGATCACCTCGCAGTACGCCTCGGGAAAATTCCATTTACGGGCCATGCAGAGGCCAATTTCACAGTGGGTGGTGCCGAGTTGGAGGGCCTCGGCCTCCACCAGCTTGACCGGTTTGTCCTTGATGCTGTCCAGTACCAGCTGAAACTCGTCCCGCAGGTAGTTACTAAGGAAGACCTCGCCGATATCGTGGATAATGCCTGAAATATAGGCCTTTTCCAGATCCTGGTAACCGATCTTCTCCGCAATGATCTTGGACACCATGCCGACACCAAAGGAGTGCTCCCAGAAGGTACCGATATCGAAGGCTCCCGATGTTTCATCAAAAGCATTGATAAACGAGGTAGTCAACGCCACTTCACGGATATGCCGCAGGCCGAGGTACACCAGGGCCCTCTTGAGGGAGGTGATCTCATGACCCGGTTTGTAGACCGGAGAATTGATCATCTTCATCACCCGGGCCGTCATGACCTGGTCGGAGAGCATCAGGTCGGCCACCTCCTCGATCTGCACGTCTGGCTGGTCAAGGAGTTGCAGCACCTGGGTGGCGACCGCCGGAATGGTCGGCAGGTCGTCGATCTTCGCCACCAGCTGTTCGGCTTTTGCGATCATCTCTATTTTATCCATGCTCCAGACCTTTCAGGCTATTTTTTGTAGGTGAAACCACCGGGAAAGTGTACGGTCTTGAACTTGTCGTTGACCCCGTGCAATGACTCGGACTGGCCGACAAAGAAGTAACCGTACGGCTGAAGGTTGTTGTAAAAGTGCTGTACAACCTTGGATTTGGATGCGGTATCGAAGTAGATCAACACATTGGCGCAAAAGATGAAGTCAAAGCTCTTCATGAAGATCATCTTCGAGTCGTCATACAGGTTGAGCTTGTTGAAGGTGACGAATTTCTTCACATCCGGGGAGAGGATGAACTTGCCGTTATCCTCCTTGATGTATTTACGCTTGTACAGATCCGGGATATTGCGGACCGAATAGGCGTTAAAGACGCCCTCCTTGGCCTGGGCGATGACGGTCTCGTTGATGTCGGTGCCGATGATCTCGATGATCCAGTCCTTGAGCAGCGTGGCCCGTTTTTCCAGCAAGATCATGGAGAGCGTGTACGCTTCCTCGCCCGATGACGAACCGGCACTCCAGATACGCAGCTTGCGGAATCCCATCTTGGACTTGGCCTCGACGATCTCTGGCAGCAACTTGGTTTCCAACGCATTCAGCTGGGGGACATTACGGAAAAAGTAGGTCTCGTTGGTGGTGATCTCGTCCATCAGGTACTTGAGCTCCTCGGCACCACGGGGTGATTTGAGGAACAGGTAATAGTCCGAATGGGTCTTGGTGCCGGTGGCTTCCATCCTGCGGGTCAGGCGGCTCTCCAGAAAATACTTCTTGGTGGAATGGAAGTACATCCCGCACAGATTGTAGATGAAGTCACGTAACTGCTCAAAATCTTTATCTGATATTGCCACGCTCTATCCCTTCGATCCTGTTAAAGTCTCAAATGCCCACACTACCGGCTTAGCGACTGGAAGCCCCGTCGCCCCCGTCAATGAGCCCCACAGGATCGACAATCAGTGTCACCCTGCCATCACCCAGGATAGTTGACCCGGCAATACCGGGGATGTTGGCCAGATAACTGCCCAGAGACTTGATGGCAACCTCCTGTTGTCCGACCAGACGTGTCACCACCAGGCCCATGCGTTTGTCGGCGGCGCCAACAACCACGACATAACAAAAATCATCCTGCTCGTAACGCTGTTGTACGTTGAATATCTTTTGCAGACGCATCAACGGCAACACCATATCGCGCAGTTTGAGCACCTCCTGGCCGCCAATGATGTGGAACTGGCGCTGATCGACCCGGAGGGTTTCCAGGACGGAGGAGAGCGGAATCGAGTAAACCTCCCCTTCGACCTCGACCAGAAGCGACTGGATAATGGCCAGGGTCAACGGCAGGCGGAGGATGAATTCCGATCCCTGGCCCTTTTCGCTCTTGATCTCGATAAGACCGTTAAGCTTCTTGATATTGGTTTTGACCACATCCATGCCGACACCACGGCCGGAAAGGTCGGATGCCACATCCTTGGTGGAAAAACCGGGGAGGAATATCAGGTCGAACATCTCCCGCTGGCTCATGGCAGCCAGTTGATCCTCGCTGATCAACCCCTTTTCGATAGCCTTGCGCCCGACCCTGTCCGTGTCGATACCGCGACCATCGTCCTTGATACTGATGATGATCTGGTTCCCCTCATGAACGGCCGCCAGTACCAGGGTACCGACCCGCGGCTTGCCCGCGGCAACACGGTCTTCGGGCGTTTCCAGGCCATGGTCCATGGCGTTGCGGATCAGGTGGATGAGCGGATCACCGATTTCATCAACGACCGAGCGGTCCAGTTCGGTCTCTTCACCGAAGATCTGTAGATCGACTTCCTTGCTCAGGTCGCGGGCCATGCTGCGTACGATGCGGGGAAATTTCTTGAAGACCTTGTCCACCGGCATCATACGCATCTTGAGGACCTGCATCTGCAGTTCGGAGGTGACGAAGTTCATCCGTTTGGTAAGTTTTCCAAACTCCTCATTAAAATCATGACGCTCAGCAGCACCCTGTTGCAGGTCCTGATTGAGTTGGATCATGCGGTTGCGCTCCAGCACCAGTTCACCGACCTGGTTCATCAGGTCATCCAGGCGCTTGACGTCAACGCGGACGGTGGTGTTGTCCGACAGGTCATCCCCCTTGCCCTCGGCGGGCTTCGGCGGCGGCGCCTTCTTGGAGGCAACCCCGTTGGTCGCCTTTGGCGCGGGCACGGGACTGACCGCCTGTGTCGGGGCTTGCTGGGCGGCAGGTTCGGCGGCCGTGGCAGCCTGATTTTCCCCGGCCGCCGGCGCGGCGGATTCTTCCACGACAGGGGGCGCCTCTTGGGGCGCCGGCGCCGGTGCAGCCTCGGCCTGGGCCTGGACAGCAGCGGTTTCGGAGAGTAGGGGCAACAGTTTGCCTATGGTGCCGTCAACCTCCCGCTCCTGGATGTCTCCATTTTTGATGTCGCTTACCAACAGCTTGACCAGGTCGGTCGCCTCGAGAATCACGTCCATGATTTCCGGGTTAACCAGCAACTCTCCCTTGCGAAGCCGATTAAGAACGTCCTCGGTCTTGTGGGTTACCTTGACGAGCAGATCAAACCCGAGAAAACTCGATGCACCCTTGACGGTATGAATGGATCTGAATATCCGGTTGAGCAGATCGGCGTCTTCCGTCGATTTTTCCAGCGCCACGAGGTCGTCGTCGAGCTTTTCCAGTAATTCGGTCGTCTCGGTAAGAAAGCCTTCGAGAAGCTCCTGGTCTTCGCAGTCAATGGGCATACATTCTCCTTCGATAAAACTTGGGCAGGCGCTTACAGCGAACCGAATATCCTTCTTTCATCCTGGGAGAACATCTTCTCCAGGTCAAGCAGCACCAGCAGGCGCTCGGTCTGATTGATCACGCCCGCAATGCACTCCTGATCGATGCCGCTGGCCACGACAGCCGGCGAGGGCTGGATTTCACTACCGGAGATACGGATCACCTCCGAAACGGCATCAACAATAAAACCCATCAGCTCGCCATCCACATCCATAACCATAATACGGGTCTGCTTGTCGTTCTCCACCTCGCCCAGACCGAATTTCTTCCGCATGGAAATGATCGGGATGACCTTGCCGCGCAGGTTTATGACCCCTTCCACGTAATGGGGCGTATTGGGGACACGAGTAACCGTGGGCATGCGTATGATCTCACGAACCTTCAGAACATCAACCCCGTATTCTTCCTGATCAAGATTGAAGCTGACAAGCTGAATCAGTTCGCCGTGCGATTCATCGGTTTTTACCGGAACCAGCGCATTACTCATGACTTCCTCCTCGGTATAAAAAGAGATGGGATAGGCCCTAACAAATCAAATAGTTGGCTTTTGAATCGGCGTAATTTACCATGTTAGCGCCGGTTTATCAAGCAGGATAATCCATATTTCTTTCACCACGGCACACACCCTTGATCCGACAAAACAATAAAAAAAACCTCATTTTATATGAATTTATCCGAGTCATTATCTTGACTTTTTCTCCACATCGCTTTATGCTGGCTCCACCCGTACCACCGGCATGACAAATCCTCGGGAATAGCGACAACCATGCACACTTCCGGAAAAATTCTCATTACTGACAGTGGCCGCAAGAGCCGTGACCTGGTATCGGCATTTTTGACATACCAGGGATACGACATTGTTCACAGTGAGAATGATGCATTGATTTTTGACACCATCCGGGATCAACGCGTGGACATCGTTATCGCCGAGCTATCCCATCTCCACTCCATTGCTCCCGACTTCCTGGAGCGGGCAAAGGGCATCAACCCCCTGCTGGTTCTGATCGGATACGGAAACCAGGAAGAAAAGCTTCCCCATCCGGCAAACAGCGAAAGCTTTTTCTTTCTGCCGCAGCCGCTCAACCTCGATGAGCTGGAAAGCCTTGTCATGCGCGCCAGCGAATCACAGGCAATGAGACTTTTTGACACCGCGGAAGGCTCTGACCGCCACCCCCATATCCTCTGTTCCACCATCATCGGCAAAAGCGCCCCCATGCAGTCCCTGTTTGCCATGATCGAGAAGATCGCCGAATCCAGCGCAACTGTTTTGATCCAGGGGGAATCGGGAACCGGCAAGGAACTTGCAGCACGTGCCATACACCAATTGAGCGACAGAAACACCCGCAACTTTGTGCCGGTCAATTGCGCCGCCATTCCCGACGACCTGCTGGAGAGCGAACTGTTTGGGCACGTCAAGGGCTCATTCACCGGTGCCTACGCCAACCGGGCCGGACGCTTCGAAATGGCCGACAAGGGCACGCTCTTTCTGGACGAGATCGGCGACATGAAACCCAATCTGCAGGTCAAGATCCTGCGGGTATTGCAGAGCAAGGAATTTGAACCGGTGGGGACCTCCAAGGCGCAGAAGGTCGATGCACGGATCATCGCCGCCACCAACAAGGATCTGGAACAGCTTGTGGTCTCCAAGGATTTTCGCGAAGACCTTTATTATCGCCTGTCGGTGATCCCGATCACCATACCTCCGCTGCGGGAACGGAGAGAAGACATCCCGCTGTTGATACACAATTTTCTGACGCGCTTCAACAGCGACAGGAAGCACGCGGTAAAGGGTTTCTCCCGTGAGGCGCTCGACATACTGTGCAACTACAACTGGCCGGGGAATGTGCGGGAGTTGGAGAATCTGGTCGAACGGATGGTTATCCTCAAGGACGCCGGGTTCATAACACCCGACGACCTGCCGGAAAAATATCTCTCCGGCCAGGTGCAGATAGCGGTGCCGACCCTGCCCATATCCGACGAACTCCCCGACGGGGGCATCTGCCTCAATAGCGCCGTGGATGCGTTTGAAAACAACCTGATCCAGCAGGCACTGGCACGAACCAAGGGAAACAAGAAAGAGGCCGCGACACTGCTGAACCTGAAGCGGACCACCCTGATCGAGAAGCTCAAGAAGAAGAACCTGGTCTTCAACGAGGATTAACCAACGCCATGACCATCGGCATCAACCAAAACCAGTCGCTGCTTGCCGCCCTGCTGGCAAAGGAGACGCGCGAACCGGCCGAAACCCGCCCCGGAGCACGGCCCGACGGTCGCTTTGCCGGCAAGCTGGACACCCTGCTGGCCGGCGACGGGCAGGGGGGACGGACCGAGCAGGCCAAAGCCGAGTCCATGGCGGAGATACTCCATCTCCAGATGCTCCGATCAACCTTGAATCTTTCCGGCGACACGCCGGCGGAAGCCGCGTCGCCGTCCCTGTTCACCAAGCAATCGCCCACCTTCCAGGCGCTGGTGCAAGCCTACGCGGCCAACCAACAGGAAGGTAGCGACCAGCCCGCGCAACCAGCCGAGGTTTCCGCCCAACCACTTCAGGAGTTGCCCTCGGCAACGCTCCCCTCCCCCTCCCCCTCCCCCTCCCCCTCTTCCACGACCGCCTCAACGCGGGGGAGTCAATGGCTTGACCCGATCATTGCCAAGGCATCCCGCCGTTATGGTGTCGATGTGGGATTGATCAAGGCGGTCATCAAGGCCGAAAGCAACTTCAATCCCAACGCCGTGTCCCATGCCGGCGCGCGGGGCCTGATGCAGCTCATGCCCGGAACCGCCCGCGCCCTGGGGGTCAGCAACTCCTTTGATCCGGAGCAGAACGTCATGGGCGGGACAAAATTCCTGCGCGACCTGCTGGATCGGTACAACGGGGACGTTGACTCGGCCATTGCCGCCTACAACTGGGGTCCGGGCAACGTTGACCGCCGGCCCGAGCGGCTGCCGGCCGAGACCCGCAGCTACCTGGCACGGGTCAAGCAGCTCTACGCCTCCTACGTGGGCTGATCCGCACGTCGCGGGATGCTCAACGAACAAAGGCCTCCGGGGTATGACACCTCGGAGGCCTTTTGCGTATCTGCGGTATCTCGGGGGCCTACCCCGCGACCGGGATCTCGAATATGAAGGTACTCCCCTTCCCCAGCTCGCTCTCCACCCAGATCCTGCCGCCATGATGCTCGACGATTTCCTTGCAGATCGGCAGTCCGAGGCCGGTCCCCTGGGGCTTGTCGGAAAGGACATCGCCGATCTGCCGGAATTTTTCGAATACGGCTTCGTGATGCTCGGGGGCAATACCGGCGCCTGAATCCATAACGCTGATACGGACACCCCGCGCCGACCGTATGGCACGGCAGGTCACCCGGCCGGCATCGGTGAATTTCACGGCATTGGAGAGAAGATTGATCATGACCTGCATGAGCCGATCGCCATCGCCGACCAGTTCGGGCAGATCGGCTTCGATATCCCTCTCAAGGGCTATCCCCTTTTTATCAAACAGGGACGAGGTTGCGGCCGTGGCCCGGTTGATGATATCGGCCGCTGCAACCGGTTCCGATTTCCACTCAATCTTTCCCGAATCCATCTTTGCGATATCGAGGACATCGGTGATCAGCGCGGTAAGCCGTTCACTTTCGGAAACAATGATGTTGAGATTATCCCGCACCTGGGCCACGGATTTGGCAACCTTCGGATCGTTGCCGGTCAAGGCGGGGAAGATCACCTCTTCCTGCTTCTTTTTGATGAGCTTGGCGAATCCCATCACCGAAGTCAGGGGGGTACGCAGCTCATGGGAAACGGTGGACAGGAAATCGGATTTTACGGAGTCGAGTTTCACCAGCTTTTTGTTGAGTTCCTGCAGTTCGCCGGTGCGCTTCTGGATGGTGTCGCCCATTTGGTTGAAGCTTAGCGCCAGTTCCCCGAGTTCGTCGTTTCGGTTCAGGTCGATGCGCGCATTCATGTCGTTTGAGGTGAATGACTGTACCGCGTCATGCAGGAGTTGAATGGGATGGGTCATTCCTTTGACAAGTCGCACCATGACGCCGATACCTATCAGCAATGAAACGAGCAGTGCCACGGCAAAACCGTAGAAGAGCTTGCTAAGCGGCTTCTTGTATTCCGCTTCATCGGTGGCGATTCCCAAAAACCATCCCGAGGAGGCAATCCTGCTTACCACGACAGTACGATCCACACCGTCATAGTCTTGAATACGCACATTTTGGGCAGCAGGCCCCTTGCCCTGAACGGCTTTCACAAGTCCCGAATAGTCCACTCCAGGCACGGCACTAATATTTTTGAGGCCGCTTTTGGATGCCAGAAAGGCAGCGTTGGGATGGGTTATGATATTGCCGGCGCTATCCAGGAGAAACGCGTAGCTGTTCAGGCCGAAGCTGAAATTGCGCACCGTCTTGGTCATCTCTTTCAGGCTGATGTCAGCGGCAAGCACACCGACCCGCCTCTCGCCCTGGTACACCGCTTTAGCGATGGTAACGATGAAATCGGTTGATTGGTCGGGATTGATTACCGCATCCTCGAAGGGTTCGGTAATGATTACCCCGGTACCGGCGGCAACAGCGTCCTTGAACCATGGCCGGGCCCGGACCTGGAAGCTGGGGGGCGGCACCCAGCCCGAAGCGATTAAAAGCCGGTTTTCCTCGGCGATCCCCAGATAGAAGTCTTTTATGTTCTTCCGCGACACACGGACCTTTTCGACAAAGATCCTTTTCAGTATCCGCGGGTCAAAGCTCCGGGTAGTTTCAATATCCGAGGCGGTACATTCGATCAATTGCTTATAGGTGCTGAACCAGAGGTTGAGGTCGGAGGCGTTCCTGTCGGCCATGGCCTGCATCCGCATATCAAGCTGCCGTGATACGATCGAATGGGAAACGTAATAGGAGGCAGCCGTAACGGCGCACAGCGAGGCAAGGCTGATGAGCAGTCCCGAAATGATGAACCTGGCTTTTATGGACGTTATCCCGATAAACATTGGCGATCTTTCGCGGCAAAAATATTTGATCTTCGTAATACTCCTTGGCGGCGCAAATATCAATTGATATATCAGGATGTTCGACAGACAAAGGCCTCCGGGGTAGCGTACCTCGGAGGCCTTTTGCGTATCTGCATGGTGGGATGCCACGCCCGCCTGACGGGCAGTGCAGGGGCCGTGCTCAGTCGGGCCGTACTCCGGCCTCCTTGGAGGCGGTGCATGATTTCCGGTAATAGTGCATGAGCAAATTCTGCCCCTTGCTCGTACCGTTTATCCGTTTGACCAGCGCTGCGGAATATTTCCGGGTATAGGGACTGACATCCGCGCAGGTGGAAGCTTCCTGAAGGATCGGGGTTACCGTTTTCAGAAACGTGAGATTGGCAATGATCTCCGCCACATCCTCGCACGGCGACTTTTTCATTCTGCTCGGGTTGAAAACCCGTTTCAGTCCCTCAATCTGCTCGTGGCTCAATCTGGATACAAAATAGAATTTGTCTTCGGCCGTAACGCGGGTCATGTCCAGCGGTTCGATTGCGGACACGGTAACTGCATGGGTAACGACAAAGGCAGCAACAATCATTGAGAACAGTTTTATCTTTGCGAACACACCATCTCCTTGTGCATCTAAGGCCATCAGGGGCTAACTCTCCGACAATTTTTCTTCCAACAAACGCCGAACATCCGGCCACTCGTCATCAATGATACTGAACCGGACCGAGTTGCGCTTTCGCCCGTCGGGCATGATGCGTTCATGGCGAACGATGCCCTCTTGCTTTGCCCCAAGGCGAAGCAGGGCGTTGCGCGATTTTTCGTTGAGTTCATCGGTCGTGAACTGTACGCGCACGCAGTTGAGCTGTTCAAAGGCATAACAGAGCATCAGATACTTTGCCTCCGTATTGACGCACGTCCTCTGCCAGGAAGCGGCAATCCACGTATGGCCTATCTCCAGCTTTCTGTTCGTGCGGTCGATCTTCCAGAAGCGCGTGGTGCCTAGTACCTGTTTGGTATGGAGGGTTTCGATAACAAAGGGCATCACCGTCCCGGCTGCCTGGCCTTCCAGGGCAGTGCGGATGTAGGCATCAACGGTGTCCGCCGAGGGAACAACCGTAAACGGAAGGTTCCAGAGTTCACCGTCTGCCGCAGCCGTCACAAGGGCAGCGGCATCCGATGCCAGCAACGGGCGCAGTTGGATTGTTTTGCCGACAAGTGGGTTCATGTGCTTTCCATATGGTCTAACGGGGCGGAAGCCTCAAACGCCGGGGCTGAGGCATTCCAAACGAGCGGAGCCGGGAAGGCGCCACGGATTCAGGCAGGACTGACGACTCCGGGGACTCTAGTTAAACGGAAAACAATAATCCCTTTTCCGGATAATGTTTCACGTTTCTGGTAGCTACCTTATATCCCTTAACAAGTGCCGTTGCTGCGATCAGGCAGTCCAGCGAAGTAAGCGTAACTCCTTTGGCGCGATACTTTCGATACAATTCCCCACCCTTACCTGCAATCTCCGGAGTAATCGGTTCAACAGCGCAAGCCTCGATGAAATTATGCGTCGCAGCCTTCTCCGCATCACGCATACCAGCTGTCAACTCATACACCGTCAACACACTTATCATCGCCTGGCCGTCGCTCCACAAACCACCCATCAGGCGTTGTGTGTAGGCAACTCCCCGCAGAAAGTCAATGGCAATATCGGTATCAATGAGAACGCCCGGCATAGTCGCGATCCCCTTCTTTTCTCAGGTCGTTCACAATGTCCACGCTTGTGTCTTCTCTACCTTTCCAACTGCCAAAGGATTCCATCGCCTTCTGCACTTTTCGCTGGCGGATGTGCTCCCGCAGTGCCTCAGTGATGAAGCTGCTTACGTTTTTCGACATCGTTTTTGCTTCCTGAAGGAGATCGTCGGGCAGGGTAATTGAAGTTTTTACGAGGTGCATATATCCTCCTTATTGGTAGTACAAAAATATACTACCAAGGAGTGTGTATCATGTAAAGGATAGTTTGTTTAATGTCTACGTTTTTGATCCTGTTAACCCGAGTGAAGTGCTTATAACAGTTCGGGTCTTACCCGTACCGGGGCGCTTCTCAGCCCCGGTCGGTGTCCAAGGGTCTAGTTATAGAATCACTCTCACAGGGTAAGTTTCAGAGTAACAACGATTTGCCTCTGTGACGCTGGCAATGGTTTCTTTCGATTTACTTACTGCGACAAACATGAGCGAGTGCCAGTAAATCGCGGTTGCATGGCAGTCGCCAAGGCGCTCCTTGATTCTTTTGAAGTCGGTTGTGAAAGAAATACGGCGAAAATGGTGAAACACTGAAATAACCGCTTCGTTCGGAAACTGGCAAAGAAGATTATGGATGTCCTTGTATGAAATGTGCTTTTCTCCGCATGTTTTTTCAGGTTCAAAACCATTGTCCGGGTCCACAAAAAGCAATTTTCCGGCAGCAAAAGGGACGGCACCGAAGTACTCTCTTCTGTTCTGGTGGGTGAAATATTCCTCTTGTCTCAGGATGTTTAATTGATACTTCGCATTTGTGAATTGCGGCAGCAATTTCACTTTTTCTATATTGCGAGAACTACGAACTTCATGACAGAAGGCAAGGATGGCTCGTCTTGCGGGGAATAATGATGGATGAGTTTTGCCGTCATCTCCACCGTCATCAGGCGTCATCATGAAAAGCACGTCAAGAACTGGCACTTTCAGCGTATCGGCGAGAAAGTCATGATAGTCCCATTTGAAACTATCCTTCGAGTCTCCGAAGTATTGTATTTTCATTATTCTCTTTCGCTATAACGGCCATGAAGTGAGTCGGAAGGGTCAGACCTACACATTTTACATCTGTCAATTGTGTAGGTTCGACCCTTCAGCTTCTTCGAGTTGGATTTTTTTGCCGACTGAGAGAACAACGGCTTGCCGCTGTTGCGATTGGTTATGTATCTTCTTTTAAAATTCGTTGTATGCCACCACTGACTGATTTTTCAAAAAACTCGGGTCCCGGAATAATGTTCATGAATTTTTCATGTAAAACGCTAGCACTATCCAATTGCTCAGATATGTTTTTCTTTGAATATAGAAAAAAACTTCTTCGAGCAATGTACTGTCGAACTCTTGGCAAGAAGATATACAGAATAAAGGAAATTAGCCGCTCTTCTTCATGATCCAACTTACCCAGGTAATCCCAATAAGTGCTGAGAATGTCGATTTGTTCGTCGGAGCTTTTATTCCTGAACGAAAGCATGCTCTTCAGGTTAGTTTTTACGAAATCATTGAGACTATTTTTGGTGCTGTCAATCCTGTTAAAATGTAATAGAGCCTCAAAAGCCTGTAGTAAGTGAATATCATCGTATCCAACCAACACTCTGTGTTCTTCTGGAATGTTATTAAAGTCTATTGCCCCATCAGTAAGAATGTCAAATTCATCCGCCAAGAACATTTTCTCAAGTAGATCCTGGTCGCCTTTAAGTATCTTCTCAGTAGCATTGATGTGAGGAAGGATTGTGTTCTTTTTTATAATTAAACTCGATTGAAGCAAGCGAACACCCACAACAGTCATATAGGCAACGGTATACAATTTCTTTTTTCGGTCCGTGTCGATTCTATAAATAGACTGTAAAATGATTACAGTTAAGGAAGCGCCAGCAGTAGACAGAAATGGTATAAGAAATTTGGGGTCCAGAATGAAACTTATCATATATTTCCTATCGCATAACGGGTCAGAAGATCACCTGACGGTTTTCTGGTCAGGTACATCTTCATGTTTATGACAGAATCCTCTGCGTGATCATATTTGGAACAACAATCAATATGGCTCCTGTAAGGCACAACATTGATAAGGCAAGTCCGGTTAATTTCATGGCTCTGCCCCAACCGAGTGGTCCTTCTTCATTGTTAGCACCCCGTCTACCGAAAAACCAACCACCTATTAACATGTTAAAAAGTAAGCCCAGCACTATAGCAGGGATAAATGACAAAGAGTGTCCAAGACCAAGCGTAGCCGCACGCATAAGAGAGCTACAAATTACTACAACGAGTCCAAATAAGTAACTCTGCTTCCATGTGATTCTATCGTATCGTAGTAGGCGTGCAGACAATTTGATGTATGCTCCGTAGATTGCTGGGATCACCGTAAACATAGAAAGGACTGAGATCAGGGGTAGGATTTGATTCATATTTTTCCTTTCTGGTAATGACCCATTATTGAGCGATTAAAGCAATGTATGTGTATTAACGCGAAGGCAGCAAACCATACCTACGGAGGTAAGAGTGAGTCGGAAGGGTCAGAGGTAGCAAATCCCCCACCGTTTGTCAATCTAACTTACTGATTTACAAATCAAAACCTTCATTAGATTTTGCACAACAAATCCCCAGTTCAGTTCGCCACAGCAATTGCTTTCCTGTTCTGGCTGATTTACTTTCGTGCCTTTCGTGGACCAAATGACTCATGCATTTTGCGCCACGCCGAATTTCCGCCCTCTCCCCCTTCTCCCTTGCATCTCCCCCCTGCAACGTGTAAAATTCACCACCATTTCCGACCACCGGTCGTCATTTCCGATTTCAAATCAAGGATGAAATCAAGGCCGCGAGGATTGAGGCGACGAAGGCGTGCAGCCAGTACGTTGAGGAGCCGAAGACGAGCCAACGCAGATAGCGCCTTGATTTGGAATTGGAACCTTAAGGAACCCCATGTCAACACTCTATATCATAGGCACCGGCCCCGGTGACCTTGCCCATATGACCGATGCCGGCAGACAGGCCATTGCCGAGTCCAGCGCCGTTATCGGCTACGGGGTCTATATCGACCTGATCCAACCGCTCCTGGCGGGCAAGGAGGTCGTCTCCACCGCCATGATGCAGGAGGTGGACCGGTGCCGCGAGGCCATTAGCCGGGCCCGGAATGGCGCCACCGTTTCCCTGGTGTCCGGCGGCGATTCCGGCATCTACGGCATGGCCGGGCTGGTGCTGGAGCTTCTGGAGCGGGACGCGGCCGAAGGAAACGCGGCCCAGCCGGACGTGCGGGTAATCCCCGGCATCTCCGCCCTTCAAGCAGCCGCCTCGGTGCTGGGCGCGCCGCTCATGCACGACTTCGCCGTCATCTCCCTCTCCGACCTGCTCACCCCGTGGGAGTTGATCAAGAGCAGGCTGGAGGCTGCGGCGCGGGCCGACTTCGTGATCTGCCTGTACAACCCCAGAAGCAAGAAACGGGTCACCCAGATAGAGGAGGCTCAACGCATCATCCTTGGCAGCCGCCCCGGCAGCACACCGGCCGGCATCGTGCGCAACGCCTGCCGGACGGGCGAATCCGCCATTGTCACCACCCTGGCCGATTTGCTGGAACATGACATCGACATGTTCTCCATCGTGGTCATCGGCAATTCCAGTACCTTTGTGGACCGGAACGGGCGGATGGTCACCCCGCGCGGCTACAGCCGCAAGCTGGCGAACGAGGCCGCTCCGGTCCCTGCCCCCGCAGCGCCGGCTACCCGGCCCGGCGCCATCATGTTCTGCGGCACCGCCTCTGACGTGGGCAAGTCGGTCATCACCGCCGGTTTCTGCCGCTGCCTTGTCAAACGGGGCATCAGCGTTGCGCCGTTCAAGTCCCAGAACATGTCCAACAACTCCTTTGTCACGCCGGAAGGGGGCGAGATCGGCCGGGCCCAGGCCGTGCAGGCCCAGGCGTGCGGCATTGCCCCCCATACCGACATGAACCCGGTGCTGCTCAAGCCGAATTCCGACACCGGCAGCCAGATAGTCGTCCAGGGCAAGGCGGTTGCCAACATGAATGTCTCGGAATACGACGCCTTCAAACCCCAGGTATGGGAGAAGGTCCGGGAAAGCTTCCAGCGGCTCGGCGCCTCCCACGACATGATCGTCATGGAGGGGGCCGGCAGCATCGCCGAGATCAACCTCCGGCACACGGACATCGCCAATCTCAAGGTAGCCGCCATGGCGGGCAGCCCGGTCATCCTGGTGGCCGACATCGACCGAGGGGGCGTCTTTGCCCAGATCGTGGGCACGATCGACCTGCTGGAACCCCACGAGCGGGCGCTCATCCGTGGCGTCATCATCAACAAGTTCCGGGGCGATCCCACCATCCTTGCCCCCGGCATCGAGTTCATCCAGGAACGCACCGCTATACCGGTGCTGGGGGTGCTCCCCTGGCTCGCGGACCTGAACCTGCCGGCCGAGGACAGCATGGCACTGGTATACCCGGAACGATCCGGCAGCACCGGCAACGGCGGGGCCGCCATCCGCATCGGCGTGGTCCGGCTGCCGCGCATCTCCAACTTCACCGATTTCGAATCCCTCCGGGCCGAGCCGGATGTGGCCCTCTCCTATGTGGACACGCCGCAACAGATCGACGGGCTGGACATCCTGATCATCCCCGGCAGCAAGTCCACCATCCCCGATCTGGAGTTCCTGAAGCAACAAGGGCTGTTCGCAGCCATCAAGGGATTTACGGGCCATATCGTCGGCGTCTGCGGCGGCTACCAGATGCTGGGCAGGCGCGTGCTCGATCCGGACGGCGTCGAGTCGCAACTTGCCGAGGCGGCCGGCCTCGGCCTGCTGGCGGTGGAAACCAGGATGCTGGCCAACAAGGAGACCCACCAGGCCCAGGCGCATCTGGAGCGGGCCGGCCTGACGCTGGCCAGCGGCAATGACGCCGTGGTGACCGGGTATGAGATCCACATGGGGGTGACGACCTGCCTGGACGAGCCGCGCCCAGTCAGCCGCATCTTCCAGCGCGGCACCGTCTCGGTGGCCGTGGAGGACGGCGCTGTCTCGCCCGACAACCGGGTCTTCGGCACCTATCTGCACGGCGTCTTCGACAACACCCCGTTTCGTGAGGGGTATCTGAACCGTATCCGGGCGGAAAAGGGGATGCCGCTGCGCCATGGCAGCCATGAAACGGCGCAGGCGGACCCGTTCGACCGGCTGGCCGGACATCTGGAGCAGCATCTGGACATGCCGCAACTCCTTGCCATCTGCGGGCTGGACAGTGACCGTCCCTGACCCGGCCGTCATCGGGCTGGCCTTACTGCTCGACCTGGCCATGGGCGACCCGCCCTGGCTCCCCCACCCGGTGGTGCTGATCGGACGCCTGATCACGACACTGGAACGGCTGCTGCGCGCCGCCATGCGCAATGAACGGACAGCCGGGGTGCTGCTCTTGATCGTGACCACGGGCTGCACCATGGCCCTGACCTGGCTGGTTCTCCGTAGCGCTGCCTGGCTCCACCCCCTGGCCGGCATGGCGGCCGCCGTCATCGTCTCCTCCACCTGCCTGGCGGCCCGGTCCCTGCACAAGGAATCGGCCCTGGTGGCGGATGCCCTGACAAAGGGCGACCTGGAGACGGCGCGGCGCAACCTGGCGTACATCGTCGGCCGTGACACCGCCAACCTGGACGAAAGCGAGATCTGGCGTGCCCTGGTGGAGACCGTGGCCGAAAACAGTTCGGACGCTATCATTGCCCCCCTGTTCTGGCTGACCCTGGGGGGCCCGGTCGCTGCCATGGGGTTCAAGGCGGTCAGCACCCTGGACTCCATGGTGGGGTACCGGAACGAGCGTTACCTGCATCTGGGATGGGCCTCGGCCCGCATGGACGACCTGCTGAACCTTATCCCTGCCCGCCTGACCGCACTGCTGATGATCGTCGGTGCGCCGCTGGCGGGACTGTCGCTGCAAAACAGCCTTACCGTCACCCTGCGGGACCGGCTGAAACACCCCTCCCCCAACAGCGGCCATCCCGAAGCGGCCGCGGCAGGCGCCCTGCGGGTGCGACTGGGGGGCGCGGCCAGCTATGGCGGCCAGGCATCCTGGAAGGAATACCTGGGCGATCCGCTCGTGTTGCTCGACGAGCGGGCCTACCGGGGGATGATCAGACTGATGTACACCACAACCCTGCTCATGGCGGCCGCCTGCATCTTCACGGCCCTGCACCTGAAAGGCATCCATGTCCCCAACCCCTGACCACGGCGGCAACGTCTTCAGCATGGCCCGTCAACTCGGCACGGCTGCCACCGGCATTGCCGACTTCTCGGCCAGCATCAACCCCCTGGGCCTGTCGCCCCTGGTTAAGCAGGCCATCGCCTCCGCCCTGGACAGCCTGGTCCACTATCCCGACACCGACCATGAAGAGTTGAAGCAGGCCCTGGCCGATCTTCACGGTGTATCGCCGGCCTCCATTGTCGTGGCCAACGGCTCCACGGAACTGATCTATCGCCTCCCGGACCTGCTCCCCGGCAGGCGCGCCCTGATTATCTCGCCCGCCTTCAGCGAGTACGAACGCGCCCTGACCCGGCAAGAATGGGAGACGCAACCGTTCATCCTGCAAGCCGGGGACGACTTTGCCCTGGACCCGGACGCGCTTGCATGCACCCTGGCTGACGGTTACGATGCGCTCTACCTTTGCAATCCGGGCAACCCCAGCGGCCGGCTCTACCCGCCAAAGCTTATCGAGTGGGTCCTTGACCTGTGCAGGGGCAGCAACACCTTTCTGGTGCTTGACGAGGCGTTCATGGATTTCTGCGAAGAGGCATCCGCCAAGCACAGCATTGCCGCGAGCGACAATGCCGTGGTCCTGCGCTCCATGACCAAGTTTTTCGCCATTCCCGGATTGCGCCTGGGGTATGCCATTGCCAACGAGGCGCTCGCCGCACGCCTCGATGCCATGGGCGCCCCCTGGAGTGTCAATACCCTGGCGCTTGAAGCCGGGGTGGCAGCCATCCATGACACGGGGCACAACCGGCGGACCATTGCATTCGTCCGGGACGAACGCGACTATCTCCGCGAACGGCTCTCCTGTTTCCCCATGCTCACGGTCTACCCATCCGAGGCCAATTTCCTGCTGGTGGAACTGACCAACGGCCTCACCGCCCGCGAGGTGCAGAAACGCCTGATGGATTCCCGGCTGCTGATCCGCGACTGCGCCAACTTCACGGGCCTGACCCCGCACTTCTTCCGCATCGCCGTGCGCACGCGGGAAGAAAACGAGCGGCTGCTGGGATGTCTGGAAAACATCCTGGGATAAACATACACCATTCACCGCAGAGGACGCAGAGGACACAGAGGAAAGTCAAGATTATTACGTCAGACTCCCTGTAACCGGATCGATGAAACTTTGGTTTTTACCTCTGTTGTACTCTGCGATCCTCTGCGTACTCTGCGGTGACAAGCTTTTTTTGATAAAGGGAGGACAGGCTATGGGCGAGACGGTACGTTTCGGGATTTCCATCGACAGCGGGTTATTGGAACGATTCGATACGGTGGTGGAGGGAAAGGGGTATGTCAACCGCTCCGAGGCCATCCGCGACCTGATCCGCGATGCCCTGGTGGAGCAGTCCTGGGAGGCGGGCGAGGAAGAGACCGTCGGCACGCTGACACTGGTGTACGACCATCATGTGCGGGATCTGTCCGACCGGCTGACCGACATCCAGCACGATCATCACGACCGCATCATCTCCACCCTGCACGTGCACCTGGACCACCACAACTGCCTGGAGGTACTCATCGTGCGGGGCAAAGCGGGCCAGATCAAGGCCATTGCCGACTCCATGATCGGCGTCAAGGGGGTCAAGCACGGCAAGCTGGTGATGACCACAACCGGCCAGGGGATGCATTGACTATCCCGCAGTTGCGGACCACAAAAACACAAAGGGGATGCCCGTTTCCAGGCATCCCCTTTTCTTTTCCATTCTCTCCGCCCTGCCGTAAGCCTAAAGGACCTCCGGCGAGTTCCTTAACAAGTGGGCGACCATATGCTGCTTCAGGCAAATCCCGCGCAATGGGGCAGCACACCACAGCAGAGAAGGTCCCCCGTACTATATTTATTCCGCCCGGGCGCTACAACCAGCGAACAGGGCAGAGAGAACGCTCGATTCGTTAAAATAATACACCCCGGCCCGAACCTTTACAAGCACTTTTGTATACACTGCTTTCGCTACCTGAATACGTGACGCTGGAATGCCGCAGTGTCCGGAAGAGCCGGGGCCCGTACGCCGCCCGACCGTGAAAACCACCCGCTCCGCCGGGCCTCCGCCAAGTCGGTGCGCATCTCCTCACGGGCAATGGCAAAGGCCTTCCGGGCCAACGGAGACATGGAAGCGTCATGGATTCAGGTTTATTAATAGCCGAGAAAGGTCACCAGCCGCCCCATTTCCTGCATAAGGTGTTCGAATCCGGGGAAGGTCAGGGACTGCGGCCCATCGGAGAGCGCCTTTTCCGGTTCGGGGTGAACCTCCACCAGCACGCCATGGGCGCCGGCCACCAGGGCTGCCAGGGACATGGGGGTCACCAGGCTGCGCTTGCCCGTGGCGTGGGACGGATCGACCATGATCGGCAGATGCGACAACTCCTTGATCAGCGGCGCCACGGCCAGGTCAAGGGTGTTGCGGGTGGCGGTCTCGTAGGTGCGGATGCCACGTTCGCAGAGGATGACCTGCTCGTTCCCCTCGGCCAGGATATACTCGGCAGCAGCCAGAAACTCCTCGATGGTGGCGCTCATGCCCCGTTTGAGCAGCACCGGCTTGCGAATCCGCCCCACCTCGCGCAGCAGGTCGAAATTCTGCATGTTGCGCGCACCGATCTGGAGCAGGTCTGCGTACTCGGCCACCAGCCCCACGTTGTCCGGGCTCATCACCTCGGTCACGATCGGCAGGCCGCTCTCCTTGCCCGCCTTGGCCAAAAGCTTCAGCCCCTCGTCCCGCAAACCCTGGAAGGTATGCGGTCCGGTGCGCGGCTTGAACGCCCCGCCCCGCAGCATGTCGGCGCCCATCTTCTTCACGAACAGCGCGGTCTTGATGATCTGTTCTTCGCTCTCCACGGCGCACGGCCCGGCAACCACCACCGGCCGGCAACCCTGGCCGACGCGGACACCGGCCACATCCACAATGGTGTCCTCAGGATGAAAATCCCGTGAAACCAGCTTGTACGGTTTGGAAACATGGATCACCCGCTGCACGCCGGGCAATTCCAGTATAGTGGTGTCATCCACGTAGCCATGGTTGCCCAGCACGCCGATAGCGGTCCGTTCGCTGCCGGGAATCGGTTCAGCCCTGAAACCCATTTCTTGCACGGTTTTGACTACGGTATCCACATCCGCCTGGGTAGCGTTATGATTCATGACGATCAGCATGATAGTGATTCCCCTCTATATAAGTCCTTTAGGTCCTGTACGTCCTACGAGGCTACTCGTGCCGTTCCGATAACTTCTGCAATTTCTCCATCTGGTGGATCACCACCCGGTTTCCCTGCACCTCGATAATTCCCTCGTCCTTCAGCTTGCGCAGGGTACGGGAGATGGTTTCGCTGGCCGTGCCGAGGCGTGACGCCAGCTCCCCCTTCTTGACCCCCAGCTCCACATAGGTGATGCCGCCGTAGCTGGCCGACTTCTCCGCTGCCCGGCAAACCAGAAACGACGCCAGCCGCGAGGTCACGTCGGCAAAGGAGAGTTCCTCGATCTGGCGGGCAAACTGGCGCAGCATCAGGGAGAGCGATACCACCAGGTTGAGGGAAAAATTGGGGTTGCTAGCCATCAGCTCCAGAAACCCCTCCTTGGGAAGGTAGAGCGCTTCGCCGGCTGCCAGGGCGCGGGCCTCGGCAGGGTATTTGCCGTCACCGAAAAAGGCAGCCTCGGCAAAGGTTTCACGGGGCTGGACAAAGTGCAGCACCTTTTCGCGGCCATCGGCGGAGATGCGGCACAGCTTGATGCTGCCCGACACCAGCAGGTAAAAGCCGGTAGCCTCCTCCCCTTCGCTGAACAGGGATTCACCCTTCCTGAACTTGCGGCGCACGGTGATGGCAGCCAGCTCGGCCAGGTCGCTATCCTTGAGGCCGGAAAAGAGCAGGGATTTTTTGAGCAGCTCGATAAGTTCCATTTTAAACCTGTCTCTCACAAAGGCACAAAGGACACAAAGAAGTAACCCCCAAAAAAACTATTTTTTCGATTGATTTTCTCCGTGGGCTTTGTGAGCTTTGTGTGAGTTCGATTTTGACTTATTTTTTCAAGAATGCGGCAATCCGCTCCGCAACCTGGGGTGTGGTGAAGCCGAACTTCTCGGCCAGAACCTTGTCCGGGGCCGAGGCTCCGAAGTGCTCGATACCGATGAACAGGCCGTCACAACCGATCAGGCGGCCCCAGGACTCGCCCCGGCCGGCCTCGAAGGCCACGCGGGGGATGCCGGAGAGGAGCACTGCGTTGCGATAGGATTCAGGCTGGGCCATGAACAGCTCCAGGCAGGGGACCGACACGATGCGGGCCTTGACCCCTTGGCCAGCCAGGGTTGCCGCCGCCTCCATTGCCACGTGCAGTTCGGAACCGCTGGCCATGATCACCACGTCGGGAGTACCGGCGGGGGTAGAAACAACATAGCCACCCTTGAGGATATCGGCGGCATTGAAACCACTGGCCCGGGCGATGATCGGCAGCTTCTGGCGCGTCAGGATCAGGGCGGTCGGAGCGTTTGTCGTCTCAAGCGCCGAGGTCCAGGCCATGGCGGTTTCCAGGCCGTCGGCCGGGCGCATCACCCGCAGGCCGGGAATCATGCGCAATGAAGCCACATGCTCGATAGGCTGGTGGGTCGGGCCGTCCTCGCCCACAAAGAAGGAGTCGTGGGTAAAGATATAGATCGCCTGCTGGTTCATCAGGGCCGACAGGCGGACGGCCGGACGGCAGTAGTCGGAGAACACCAAGAAGGTGGCGCCGTAAGGGATGAAACAGCCGTACAGGGCCATGCCGTTCATAACCGCGCCCATGGCATGTTCACGGATGCCGAAGTGCAGGTTGCGGCCGCCGAAGGCACCCGGCTGCACCGAAGGCGAACCCTTGATGTCCGAGTTGTTGGAGGGGGCCAGGTCGGCCGAACCGCCGGCCAGGCCAGGGATAAGGGCAGCGGCCTTTTGCAGCACCGTTCCCGAGAGGGCGCGGGTGGCGCCGTCCTTGCCGGCCACGGCCGCGATCAACTCATCGGCCAGGGCGGGCGGAAGCTGTTTGTTCCACATGGTATCCCACAGCTTTGCCTTTTCCGGGTTGGCTGCATGCCACGTTGCAAAACCGCGCTGCCAGGCGGCGTAACGAACCTTCAGCGCCTCGACCCTGGTGAGGCAGGTGGCCACAACCTCGTCCGGTATATCGAACGGTTCGTGGGTCCACCCCAGGTTGGCGCGGGTAGCGGCGATCTCGTCCTTGCCCAGGGGGGATCCGTGGGCCCCGGAAGAGTCCTGGCATTTGGGGCTGCCAAAGGCGATGTGGGTCTTTGCCATGATAATGGAAGGACGCGCCTTCTCCGCCTTGGCAGCGGCGATGGCGGCCGTGATCTGGCCGTAGTCGTGGCCGTCTATCCGTTGTACGTGCCAACCGCTTGCCGTGAAACGCCCCGCCACATCCTCGGACCAGGCCAGGTTGGTCTTGCCCTCGATGGTGATGCCGTTGTCGTCGTAGATATAGACCAGGTTACCCAGTCCCAGGTGTCCGGCCAGGGCCGCGGCCTCATAGCTGATCCCTTCCTGGAGGCAGCCGTCACCCACAAGGGCATAGACGGTGTGATCGATGGGTTTGAAGTCGGCGGTATTGAAGCGGTCGGCAGCCATTTTAGAGGCGATAGCCATGCCGACGCCGTTGGCGAAGCCCTGCCCCAAGGGGCCGGTGGTTACCTCGACCCCCACGGTGTGGCCAAACTCCGGGTGCCCCGGTGTTTTGCTTCCCCACTGGCGGAAGTTCTTCAACTCCTCCAGCGGCAGGTCGAAACCGAACAGGTGCAGCAGCGAATAGAGCAACATGGAGCCATGGCCGGCCGAGAGCACGAAGCGGTCGCGGTTGGGCCAGCGGGGATCGGCCGGGTTGAAGGAGAGGAAGTTGCCCCACAGGGCAAAGGCGCAATCGGCTGCCCCCATGGGAAGACCCGGATGGCCGGAATTGGCCTTGTCCACCGCATCGGCGGCGAGAAAACGGATGGCGTCGGCGCAGAGCCGGGCCTGGGGTGCTGGAATCATGGTGTGCGACATTGCTGCTCCCTTCGGGTGGTTATTGGAAATGGGTAAATCCGTGGCGTTGGGGGATGAATTCGCTGCCGTCGGGCTGGGTGACCATGACCCCCCCGGGCAAGCGTGTTACTATACCAACAGGTGCGCTCTCAATGCCACATTTTTTCATGAGATCGGCGATTTTTTCCCGGTTGTCGGGCGGCGCGGTAAAGGCCAGTTCGTAATCCTCGCCGCCGGTAAGGGCGAGGTGATGCGGGAATGTGGGGAACGAGGCGGCAACGGTGCGAAAGGGGGATGAAAGGGGGAGGCTATCCAGGCGGATCGTGCCCCCCACGCCGGACAATTCGGCGATATGTTCGAAATCGGCGATCACCCCGTCGCTGATATCGATCATGGCGCTGGCCAGGCCCGATTCCGCCAGGGCGCGGCCGGCAACGGTACGCGGGGTTGGGTCGAGCAGGCGGGAGAGGAGATAGCGTGTGGCATCTTCGAATACGGTGCCCGATTTGCCCCCCCTCCCTTGATGGGAGGGGGCTGGGGGGAGGGTGAAGCTGCCATCTTCACCCCCACCCCGGCCCTCCCCTTTAGGCCCCAGAGGGTCCATCAAGGGGGAGGGGGTGATTTTACCTTCCAGCGCCATCAGTCCCAGAGCGGCGTCACCAAGTGTACCGGTAACCCAGATATCGTCTCCCGGCCGGGCGCCGGAGCGGCGCACAATCAAGTCCGGGCGCTGTTCGCCCATGATGGTAACGGAGATGATCAGGCCACTCCTGGAAGAGCAGGTGTCGCCGCCGACCAGAGTAACGCCGTGCTCCCGGGCCATGTCCAGGAAACCACGGGTACATTCATCGAGAAAATCAAGGGGAAGATTCGGGGGGACCGCCAATGAAAGGGTCGTCCAGCGCGGGATGCCCCCCATGGCGGCGATATCGGAAACATTAACCGCCAGGGACTTGCGTCCCAGGCGGTACGGGTCGTGCCAGGAGCGACGGAAATGTACCTCCTCCAGCAACATGTCGGTGGAGGTCAGGAGTTGCATGCCGGGGGTGAGGGCCGTGACGGCGGCGTCATCACCGATGCCGGTAATAACGCCGTTGCCGCCGGCTACATGAGCGGCGATGCGGTCGATCAGGCCGAACTCGCCGATGGTGGCAAGCGTATGTTTGAATGGTTTCGTCACGAGATTGGCCTGATTTTGTCCGTAGGATGCCGCTCCGGCAGAGATGGGTGCAGTATAGTCGAATGAGGGTACAGCGACAAGGATAAAGACCGGCATGCGTCATGGAGGCAAATCGCCATTGCAGCGTGAAAGGCTTTGACGTTCCGAAAACCGAACGGCAAACGAAGTTGAAAACAAATGGTATAAATGCTATGAAATGGTGCCGGGATTCTTGCAGTAATTATCGACATGTCTCTGTCAGGGTGTGGAGAGGCGGACCGTTATAATAAGCATTGAATACTTTGGAACTCAACACGGGCTATTGGGAGCATCATGAAGCCACAAATCCTGCTGGCAGTCACAGATAAAGCCAGACAACACGTCTATGTTGATTTTCTCGGGCGGGAACAGGCAACCCCCCACATCGTGTCATCTTTACGAGAGTTGATTATTCAAGCGGGAAAGCAGCCCTATTGCGGCATCCTTATCGACATGCCCCTGATGCTCAAAACCTCTAAAACCGACAAGGGCCTTGCGGAAGACGCCTTGAACGCATTGCCAAGCGCACGGATCAATATAGCACGGAATGGCACCGACATCCTTGTTTTGACAATCAATGGCAACAAGGATATTACCGCGCCAACCGCATCGGATTTTGTACGGTACTGTTGCGGTGAGCCCCCTAAAATCGTTTTTGTCCGAAACAGGGTCCCACTGCATCTGAATGCCTTACTCGCCACGGCCTCCGACATGTCAGATGCCATACGAACCGCCTGCGTCGACTTTTCCGAGGGAGGCTGCTTTCTATTTACCGTCGATTCAACGTTTGTACCTGACAACACGGTCTGGATCAGGCTGATTGCCCTGGAAGACCAGACCCCGATCAAAGGTGTAATCTGCTGGAAACGAGACTGGGGTACAGCGGACAAAATGCCGGGAATAGGCATTCGCTTTGATGCGCTTACAGAAGGACAAGAATCGGAAATACTCCACCTTATCAAAACACACCGGGGGCGTATCACCACCCACAGTCATACAAAGAGCCAATAAAAACCCTTCCAGTTCAAGCCACGTCTGCACACCGAATTGCCCCTTCCCTCACCTCGTCCGCCATTTTCCTTGGCTCAGAACCAGTCTTTTGGGGGGATAGAAGGTCAACATTGCATTGTCTTGTCATAACGGCACTATCCTGTACTCAACTGTTGCCTCGCCCCAATCAGCAGGTTCAAGCTGATTCAGGCGCTTCAACAGGTCGCTCATCAGACCTGTGGACTGGGCGTCATAAACGGCAAAACCCTCTTGGAACGCCCTTTCCAACAGCGGTTCCGGTTGACTGGTGGCGATAATCTTGATCCGCTCTTCAGCGCCGCTCTTCCGGGAGCCCGGCAGCAGGGCCGCCTTAAGGCGGATACCACTATCGGCCGGCGGAAAAAGGTACTGGCGTTGCGCGACCGCACGGTTCTCCGGCATCCGGCTGTTGGGCAGCAGTTGGGTCACCGAATTATCGGCGGAGATAACGAACAGATAGACATGACTGTCGCGATTCACCTGGTACTGGATACCTATCTCGTCACCTTCCCGCACTGCCGTACGGGTCATGGCGACCTTGACCTGGATGCTGTTCTGGGCGTCAGGGTAGACCGGCCGGACCACGGCCCTGATGTGCACCCGGCAGCCATTGCCGGCTGGCGTCCGTTCCTGTTTCAGCACCTCCAGCCGCTCGATCTTCCCCCGCACCCCCGCATAGATCAGATCTTCGGCCAACTGGATGTTTGAAACTATGGTATGGGAACGCACAAAGGTACCAACCGCCAGTTCAAGAGCGCTGCGCTGTGCCTCGGCCTTTGCCCGCTCACAAACTTCACGGGGGGATTCCAGATCGCTCCCTTCCGCCTCGCCACTCGCATTGACCCAAACCGGTTGCTCTGCGGCAAATAGAGCTACGGGAACAAGGAGAAGCGTAATCAAAAACAGAGCGATTTTCATGCAACCTCCCTATTTCTTCGCCCCGATCAACTGCGGCGTCTGTTCGTTGTTGAATTGTTTCCGGGCAATACGCTCGACGTGTGGCTTGATATAGCCAAACAGGTCATCCATTTTGATGGAACCATCCGGCCTGACGACGTCTTCATTCTTAATCCCCTTGAGCATGAAGTAGGTAAAGAGACCGTGCCCTTTTTCTTCATAAGCAGAGCTGATCTGGTCGCCCGATGATGCGGTCATCACGGAGATGTTCTTTTGAATTGCGGGCATGTTGATTGTCATGACCAGTGGCTTGGCGCCCTTTGCCAAGACAGAACGGCCGCCGCCACCGGAAAAGCAGGAATCGAGAACAACGATGATTTCTTTTGCCTTTAGTTTACCCAGAGAGGCATAAAGACGCGCCAGGGAATATCCCGTCTCGGCAATAAAGGCCGGATCGCCATCGTAAGGAACCAGATAAGCATCGCCATTCTTCACATTCGGAGCGCCGTGGCCTGAATAGTAGATGAATACCCTGCCGTTTTCTTCCACATTATTGTTCAGCCAACGATCAAAATATTTTTCCATGTCACTCTTCAGTGCCCTATCGCCGAGTAAGGTAATCACGTTTTCTTCGGGATAGCCCATGGTTTTTGTTAAATACTCGGAAATGACCTTTGCGTCATGCGTTGCATAATCAGCCTTGGGAAGTTTCTGACGATATTGTTCTATGCCGATCACAATTGCATAGGCGTTTTTGTTTGGCTTGTTTGTAATCGCGGGGAGTTCATCAACATCGGATATGATGGCTGAAGATACTTCTTGAGATGGCCTGAGAACTGGCTTTGCAGGATGGCTGGCAATTGCCCGCTTCTTAGCAATCCTTTCAAGCTGCTTAGTGCCCATCTGATATTGAGCACGCCAGTCGGGAGCAGTCGTTATTGTTGCTAGTCGCTCCAAACCGTTTAGAGCTTCAGCTATATTGGCTCCGTTATCAATCAATATGTTCACCACATCCATGTGGCCACCTGCTGCCGCATTCCCCAAGGCTGACTCGCCTCTCTGGCTCATCGTATTTACTTCTGCTCCCCTTTCGATCAGGAGCTTCACCACATCAAGGTGGCCATAGTATGATGCAGTGAACAAGGCAGTACCGCCATTCCACTCATTCACATTTGCGCCATTATCCAGTAGCTCTTTTACCTTATCGGTCTGTCCCATTGCGGCGGCTCTGTAAAATGCCGGGCCACACCCGGTCAGTAACATAGAAAAAACAAGGATTAAAAGGCATGGAATTTTGAAGCGAATTCGGTGGAAAATAGACTTTGCCATGAGTGGCTCCTTGGGCTCCATTTTGGTAAAAGCCTGAGTGCAGGTATACTAAATATTATTTATTAAATACAGCTATATTTCTAGGTTTACAAGCGGAGTATCGCCATTAATTATGAAGTTATGGTAGTCAAAAATAAAACTAACAGTTGTAAATCGCACTCTATTGAACTCTCTGAATAGCAAAAACCCCTGTTCCGATTATCTCGAAACAGGGGTTGTATCATCCAAACACAGGCAATGTGGTTCACATCAAACTACACCCTGGCTTCCGCACCTCTTTTGCCCTTGGGCTTCGCAGCCGGAACAGCGGACTTCTTCGCCGGTTCGTTCTTGGGTGCGGCGGGCGGATACTTTTCCAGGGCCAGCCTGAGCACCTCATCCACCTCATGGACCGGGACAATCTTGACCTTCTTGAGGATCTCGGCCGGGATGTCCTCCAGATCCTTCTTGTTCTGGAACGGGATGATGACCGTCTTCATCTCGGAGCGGACCGCTGCCAGGATCTTCTCCTTGAGCCCGCCGATGGGGAGCACCTTGCCCCGCAGGGTCACCTCGCCGGTCATGGCAACATCCTTTTTCACCGGGATACGGGCGATAACGGAAACCAGCGCCGTGGTCATGGCAACACCGGCCGAAGGGCCGTCCTTGGGGATCGCCCCGGCAGGCACATGGACATGGATCTCATGTTCCTGGAAGAAATCCGGCTTGAGATTCAGCTCCTTGGAGTGGGCACGGATATAGGAATGGGCCGCCTGGACCGACTCCTTCATGACGTCGCCCAACTGGCCGGTCAGGGTCAGCCCCCCCTTGCCCTGCATCAGGCTGGCCTCGATATGCAGGATCTCGCCCCCCACCGGTGTCCAGGCGAGTCCGTTGACCACGCCGATCTCGTTCTTGTCCAGGTCTTCCTCCCGCAGGTACTTGGGAGCGCCCAGGAAGGTGTTCACGTTCTTGTCCGTCACCTTGACGATGCGCTTGTTCCCCTCGGCCACCTTGCGCGCCACCTTGCGGCAGACCTTGCCGATCTCCCGCTCCAGGTTGCGCAGGCCGGCCTCGCGGGTGTACTTGGCTATGATCTCGCGGATGGCGCTGTCATCGAAACTGATGTCCCTGGACTTGAGCCCGTTTTCCTTTGTCTGGCGCGGCACCAGGTAACGTCGGGCAATCTCCAGTTTTTCCTCCTCGGTATAACCGGAGAGGTTGATCACCTCCATACGGTCGCGCAGTGCCGACGGCACAGGATCGATCTGGTTGGCCGTGGCGATGAACATCACGTTGGACAGGTTGAAGGGGAGGTTTATGTAGTGGTCGGAGAAGGAGTGGTTCTGCTCCGGGTCCAGCACCTCCAGCAGTGCCGATGAGGGGTCACCCTTGAAGTCGTAGCCCAGCTTGTCCAGTTCATCCAGCATGAAGACCGGGTTGTTGGTGCCGGCCTGCTTCATCCCCTGGATGATGCGCCCCGGCAGGGCGCCGATATAGGTGCGGCGATGGCCGCGGATCTCGGCCTCGTCCCGCACGCCCCCCAGGGAGATGCGCACGAACTTGCGCCCCATGGCACGGGCGATGGACTTGCCCAGGGAGGTCTTGCCCACACCCGGCGGTCCGACAAAACAGAGGATCGGCCCCTTCATTTTCTTCTTCAGCTTGCGCACCGCCAGGAACTCCAGGATGCGCTCCTTGATCTTGTCCAGGTAATAATGGTCGTCATTCAGGATCTTCTCGGCCCGGCCGATATCCAGGCTGTCGCGGGAGGCCTTGCTCCAGGGGATCTCCACCAGCCAGTCCAGGTAGGTGCGGATAATACCCGCCTCGCCGGCGTCCGGGTGCATGTTCTCCAGGCGGCCGAGCTGTTTGATCGCCTCCTTCTGGACCGCCTCCGGCATCCTGGCGGACTCGATGGCCTTCCTGATCTCGACCAGTTCCTCTTTTTCCCCGCCATCCCCCAATTCGCTCTGGATGGCCCGCAACTGCTCGCGCAGATAGTATTCGCGCTGGTTTTTGCCCATTTCCTCCCGGGCCGCGCTCTGGATCTTGGCCTGGACGCCGAGCAGCTCCACCTCGCGATTGAGGAACTCGTTGACCTTGGTCAGGCGCGAAATCGGATCAACCATCTCCAAAAGCTGCTGGGCATCGGCCACCTTGAGCCCCAGGTTGCTGGCGATCAGGTCCGCCATGCTGCCCGGCTCCTGGATGTTTTCCAGGATGACCATCACCTCGGGCGAGATCTGCTTGCCCAGTTCGATCACCTTTGCCAACTGCTCCCGCACGGTACGGATCAACGCCTCGGTCTCCAGTGATATGTCCACCAGGGGGGCATCGGTCATCCGCTCGATACGCACGGTATAGAACGGCTTTTCGGTCATGAATTCGGTGATGCGCGCCTTGGTCAACCCCTGGACCAGGATCTTCACCCTGCCGTCGGGCAGCTTGAGCATGCGCATGATCATGGCCACGGTGCCGACCTCATAGATCTTGTCCGGCGCCGGGTCTTCCTCGCTGATCTCGTGCTGGGTGGCCAACAGTATCATTCGGTCGCCGGCCAGGGCGCTGTCAACCGCCTTGACCGACATCTCCCGGCCGACAAAGAGCGGGATGATCATGAATGGATAGACCACCACATCCCGTACCGGCAAGAGCGGCAGCACGTCGGGGATCTTCAGCTCTTCGGTTTCCTGCTTTTCGGTATCTTTTTCCGGGTCACTCAATCGAAATCTCCTTTATGGGAACCTGCAGGTCATCAGTTTTGGGGCACATCACCCGCAGCACACCCCGCCGGTATTCGGCGGTGATGGAACAGGGATCGATAGTGCCGGGGATATGCACCGTGTGGTGAAAATGTCCGTAGCTGCGTTCCACGCAGATGAAACGGCCATCGTTTTCCTCTCTGGGTTTGTAGGCATCCAGCACGAGCGTGAAACCGCTCACCTTCAGGCTGATGTCCGCCAGTTGAAAACCGGGCAAGTCGAACTCCAGGATGACACCGTCACCGGTTTCGTAGATATCGATCAGGGGCCGGTTCTCCGCATCATCCAGTCCGTCCCGCATCTCAAGGGCCAGCAGCAGGCTTTTGATCTCGCCCACCTGCCGGCTTACTATCTCCCGATGGTACTGCTTCTTGCCTGAAAAGCGTGGCATTGCGGACACCCGATCAATGGAAATGTGATGCCGAGACAGCCTCTTCGACTACCCTAGATGATGTAACCATTCCTTTCGCCATTGTCAAGGTTGACGATGTCCGGCCACGCCGAAACGGAAAAAACGATTGACATGAGGGCGGAATTGCAGGATATTTTCAGGTCTTTTGCGCAGTTGCGACTTTGCGTGTATCCAAGATCGGGTCGGCATCGCTGAACCAAGGATCTCATTGGGATAATGGGTAAACAATCTCGAAAGTTGGGGAACAGACTATGGAACGCTGGTCAATAAACGACTCCGCCAAGATCTACAACCTGGACAACTGGGGCGCCGATCTGTTCTCTATCAACAAGAAGGGAAACATCTGCGTCCACCCCTCTTCCAACTCCAAGCAATCCATCGATCTGCGCGCCCTCGTGGACGACCTGATCAAGCGCAAGATCAAACCCCCTATCCTGCTCCGCTTCATGGACGTCCTGCAAGGACGCATCGCCAGCATCAACCGGGTATTCAAGAGCGCCATCCAGGAGAACGACTATCCGGCCAAATACCAGACGTTCTACCCCATCAAGGTCAACCAGCAGCGCCAGGTGGTCGAGGCTATTGCCGGCTACGGCAAACGCTACAACATCGGCCTTGAGGTGGGCTCCAAGCCGGAACTGGTGGCAGCCATCTCCATATCCACCGGCAACGGTCTGCCGATCATCTGCAACGGCTACAAGGACAGCGAATACATCGAAACCGTGCTCTACGCCACCAAGATCGGCTACGACATCACCATCGTGATCGAAAAGCTGTTCGAGTTGGAAAAGATCATTGATATCTCGAAGAAAACCGGCATCAGGCCCAAGCTGGGCATCCGGGTCAAGCTGTCGTCCAAGGGGACCGGCAAGTGGGCCACCTCCGGCGGCGAAGACGCCAAGTTCGGCCTGCGCATGACCGAGATCATCGCCGCCACCCGCATGCTGGAGGCCGAAGGGATGCTGGAGTGCGTCAAGCTGATGCACTCGCACATAGGCTCCCAGATCACCAAGATCGACAAGATCAAGACCGCCTTGATCGAGGCGGCCCGTATCTACTGCGAGATGCGCAAGATGGGGGTCGATATAGACTTTCTCGACATCGGCGGGGGGTTGGGAGTGGACTACGACGGCTCCAAGTCCAGCTACTTCTCCAGCGTCAACTACACCATTGAGGAGTACGCCAACGACGTCATCTACCAGGTGAAGAACATCTGCGACGAGGCCGGTGTACAGTGCCCCAACATCATCTCCGAGTCGGGGCGCGCCACCGTGGCCCACTATTCGCTGCTGGTCACCAACGTTCTCAACACCAACACCCAAAACCTGATGCCCGACTTCGAAGAGATGCTGGCCCAGTCGGAAAAGGTGGCGCCCACGGTCAGAAAGCTGCAGGACATCTACAAGAGCATCGACCGCTACTCCCTGAGGGAGGATTACCACGACACCCTGCAACTGATCAACGAGGCGGTCAGCCTGTTCAACCTCGGTTACCTGACGCTGAACGACCGCGCCATCGCCGAATGGCTCTACTCCAGGATCATCAAGAAGATCAACGGCATCGTGGAGAAGATCAAACCGATCCCCGAGGAGCTGTCAAACTTCCAGTTGCACCTGCGCCAGACCTACTTCGCCAACTTTTCCCTGTTCCAGTCGATCCCCGACTCCTGGGCCATCGACCAGCTCTTTCCGATCATGCCCTTGCAACGACTCAACCAGAAGCCGGACGTCATGGCGTCCATTGCCGACATCACCTGCGATTCCGACGGCGAGATCACCAGCTTCGTGGGCGAAAACGGCCGCACCAAGTCGCTGCCGCTGCACAAGATCAGAAAGGACGAGGACTACTACATCGGTTTCTTCCTGATCGGCGCCTACCAGGAGATCCTGGGCGACCTGCACAACCTGTTCGGCGACACCAACGCCGTGCACATCACCTTCAACAAGAAGACCGGCTACATGATCGACACGGTCATCAACGGCGACGCCACCTGGGAGACGCTCAAATACGTCCAGTACAAGGGACCGGAGATCCTCAAGCACGTCCGCGACAACCTGGAGAAAAGCGTTGCCTCGAAGAAGATCTCCATCGAGGAGAGCAGCCACTTTATCGAGCTTCTGGATCGAACGCTGTTGGGGTATACGTATCTGGGGGAGTAATGTCCTCGCGGACCCGACAGATTTGTACATGGAGAGTTGATGCCGACAATTCTACTCATCATGGGCTGGCGTTTTTTCTTTTACGCCAACGAGGGCAACGAGCCAATTCACATTCACTGCAAAAAAGGCGATGTCGAGTGTAAATACTGGCTCGACAGAGATAATTTTGCAATTGAGGAGGCTTATGCCTATAATATGTCGAACAAGGACAGACGTGAGGTAAAGCGAATTGTCTTTGAATATTTCGAGTTTATCGAGCAGGAATGGGATCGTTTCCAGAAGGGAGGCGGACAATGAACAAGAAACACGATGTGCAACGTGTTGCCTTCAGGGATGGCGAAATGGTACTGACCGTTGATGGGGCGACACATCGGTTTGAGCTTAAAACCATTTCCCAACGGCTTTTCCAGGCCACTCAAACAGAGCGTGAGCGGTACGAGATTTCCCCTTCGGGATACGGCATTCACTGGCCGCTGATTGATGAGGACCTGTCTATTGATGGCCTTCTCGGCATTACCCATGCACCGTCGTTCGGGCTTAAAAGAGCGGCTTGAGACAAGCAGTAGCAAAATCCTCCAGCACATATCTGACAGGTAGTATTCCCTTGTAAAATTTGTGTTACGGGCATTGCGCTTCCAGGCGGATGCCCGTATTATATTTTCCCGCAAACAATCCATCACCATTCAAGGAAGGAACCATACAATGAGCAAGGTACTTATCATCGGCGCAGGCGGCGTTGGCCAGGTTGTGACTCACAAATGCGCCCAGCGCCGCGACATCTTCAGCGAGATCACCCTGGCCTCGCGGACCGTTTCCAAATGCGACGCCATCGTGGCCCAGATCCAGTCGCCCATCAAGACCGCCCGGGTGGATGCCGACAACGTGCCGGAACTGGCGGCCCTGATCCGCAAGGAACAGCCGAAGCTGGTGATCAACGTGGCCCTCCCCTACCAGGACCTGCACATCATGGACGCCTGCCTTGAAACCGGCGTGGATTACCTGGACACGGCCAACTACGAGCCATTGGACACGGCAAAGTTCGAGTATTCCTGGCAGTGGGCCTACCAGGAGCGCTTCAAGAACGCCGGGCTGATGGCTCTGCTGGGTTCCGGGTTCGATCCGGGCGTGACCAACGTCTATACCGCCTTGGCTGCCAAGAAGTACCTGGACGTGGTGGAAGAGATCGACATTATCGACGCCAACGCCGGTTCCCATGGCCAGCCCTTTGCCACCAACTTCAATCCGGAGATCAACATCCGCGAGGTGACCGCCACCTGCCGCCATTGGGAGAACGGCCAATTCGTGGAGTCCCCGCCGCTCTCCACCAAGCGGGTATTCGACTTCCCGGAAGGGATCGGCCCCATGAACTGCTACCGCCTCTACCACGAGGAGATGGAGTCCCTGGTCAAGCATATCCCCACCATCAAGAAGGCCCAGTTCTGGATGACCTTCTCTGACAACTACCTGAAGCACCTGGAGGTGTTGCAGAACGTGGGCATGACCCGCATCGACGAAGTGGAGTTCAATGGCCAGAAGATCGTGCCGATCCAGTTCCTCAAGGCACTCCTTCCCGACCCCGGCTCCCTGGGGCCGCTGACAAAAGGCAAAACCTGCATCGGCGTTATTGCCCGGGGGCAAAAGGACGGCAAGCGGAAGCAGGTCTACATCTACAATATCTGCGACCACGAGGCCTGCTATAAAGAGGTCCAGTCCCAGGCCATCAGCTACACCACCGGCGTACCGGCCGTGGTCGGCGCCATCATGATGCTGACCGGCAAGTGGCACGCACCCGGCGTTTGGAACATGGAGCAGTTCGACCCGGAGCTGTTCCTGGAGGTACTGGGACCCATGGGGCTGCCTACCGTTGTCGTTGATGGCGGCGAGTGGCCGGAATTATAGAATCGAAAGCTATTTGCCACAGAGGACACAGAGAGCACAGAGACCCCCCATAGCCTGTGGCCTCAGAGGCAAAAAATCCAACAGGAGGTGACACCATGAAACGCTTGATCCTTTTCTGTCAGGTCATTTTTCTTCTCTCTCCTTTGACAGCATTCGCCGGAGGACTCGAAGACTTCCTCGCCAGGGTAAATGTCCAGGCGCGGGCCGATCTGCCGGGATTTTCCGCTAAGGTCAGCGCGCAATTCGGGGTGCCCGAAGCCAGGGTACAGGCCGTCATCCAGACGGTGAGCGAGCCTGCCGATGCCTTCATGGTCTTCCAACTGGGCCAGATGGCCAATACAAAGCCGGAACGTGTCCTGGCGGTCTATAAACCGAACAAGAAAAAGGGATGGGGCGTTATTGCCAAGCAATTGGGCATAAAGCCGGGGTCGGCCGAATTCCATGCCCTGAAGAGCGGCAACCTTTCCTTCACCGGCACCCCTGCGGGTTCCGGCGATTCTCCCGGCAAGGACAAAGGACACGGCAAAGGCCATGGCAAAGGACACAATAAGTAGGAGAATCTTCTTTTCCCCTGACTTTTTTACACGAATTTAGATTTCCTCTGTGCCTCTGTGTCTCTGTGGCAGATTAAGGCTTAGACTTTTGACCGGTATCGACATCGACAAAATCCTTGAACTCGCCCCCTCCCCGGCCTACGTGGTGGACCTGGGCCGTTTGCGCCACAACCTGGCCATCCTGGACCATGTGCAGCAGAAGAGCGGCGCCAAGATCCTTCTGGCGCTCAAGGCCTTCTCCATGTGGAGCACCTTCCCGATCATCGCCGAAACCCTGCACGGTGTCTGCGCCAGTTCCCCCTGGGAGGCGCGCCTGGGTCGCGAGGAGTTCGGGCGCGAGGTGCACAGCTTCAGCGCTGCATTCAAGGAGAGCGACGTTGTCGAACTGCTTTCCATCTCCAACCACCTGGTGTTCAACTCCTTCAACCAGTTGGAGCGCTTCCGCCCGTTGTGGGAGAAAAGTGGCGTATCCATAGGCCTGCGGGTCAACCCGGAACATACGGAAGGGCACACCGCCATCTACGACCCCTGCGCGCCCTGTTCGCGCCTCGGCATCCCCAGGGCAGAGTTCGAGGGGCGCTCCCTGAGCGGTGTCGAGGGGCTGCATTTCCATACCCTGTGCGAGCAGTTGTTTGAGCCGCTGGAGCGAACCGCCAGGGTTTTCGAGGAAAGATTCGGCGAGTTTCTGCCGGGTATGAAATGGCTCAACCTGGGGGGCGGCCACCACATCACCCGTGAAGGGTACGACATCGACGGCTTGGTGGAGTTGGTGAAGTACTTCAAGGGGAAATACGGGGTGGAGGTCTACCTGGAGCCGGGCGAGGCCATTGCCATCGGCACCGGCATCCTGGTGAGCGAGGTGTTGGACGTGGTGCACAACGAGATGGAGATCGCCATCCTGGATGTGTCGGCCACCTGCCACATGCCGGATTGCCTGGAGATGCCCTACCGTCCCGATATCCACAATGGCTGCAACCCCGGAGAGAAGGCCCACACCTACCGCCTGGGCGGACCATCCTGCCTGGCCGGGGACGTGATTGGCGACTGGTCCTTCGAACAGCCTCTCAAAGCCGGAGATCGGCTGGCCTTCCTGGACATGGCCCACTACACCATGGTCAAGACCACCACCTTCAACGGCATCCAACTGCCCCACATCTGCACCTATGAACCCCGGAACGGAGAGCTGGCAATCGTGCGCAGCTTCGGCTACCAGGATTTCAAGGGACGGCTTTCCTGAAGTCCGAACACCTGCCCGGGTTTTAATCACCAAGGAGGAATGTCATGAAGATGATCCAAGTTGTGTGTGCCGTTAGTATCCTGCTCTCCGCCCTACCTGCGTTCGCCGACAACTTTCGCTGTCCCAACGGCAACATAGTAACTACCGGGGACAGCATCTCGACCGTAGCGGCCAAATGCGATCCGCCTGCAGGATCGTTCAAGCGCGAGGAGCCGGTAGAGACCGATGTCATCAGGGATGACGGCCGGCCGGGGACCCGAATCATCTACATCGAGGTGCAGGAATGGACCTACAATCAGGGGTCAACGCTGCTGCACACCCTGATCTTCCGCAACGGCATCCTCTCGGAGATCCGCACCGGCAGTTTTGTACAATAGGGGTGAGTGAAAACGTGCCCTGACGATCCGCCTGTCAGGGTGTGGGACGGTTTTCAGCGCTTATCGGCTGGTTTTTGCCAATGGAACCGCACTGCCGGCACTTGTATTTGCCCCAGTAGACCGCAAGGAAAATCAATCCGGGTATGTACCCCAACAGAAATCCCGCAACGAGTATCAATTTGGGGGCGGTATAGTTGGCTATCCATGTCTTCATCTCCCCTTCGTAGCCGCAAGAGAGGCATTTACGATCAGGAACCTCATGAGTGTGGTCGCTTGTAGCGTCACCGGGCTGGATGCGTTCGGATGATCTGTTTTTTTTCCAGGCGGAGTAGGCTATGGAACCACCTACGAGGATGAAAAGCATGACAACAATTTCCATAACAACCTTTCTGATTAAACGTATCCGGGAGATTTGCTTCGTGGGATATTCCGGGGAACAATATTCAGGGGAATGCTAGCGATTCGTCAAGCACATTTGTGCAACCCATCGTATCCGGTAATGATCGGCACTATTAATTACAAGGATTGCGGCAGGTCCTGCCACAGCTCGGTTCTGGTCTTGTACATCTTCAGCCTGTTCACCACGCTGCTCACCGGTGCGGCAAAAATCGCTTCGTAGATAAATTCGTCAGCCAACGGGTCCATGGCAAAGGCAAGCTGTTCCTCGTCAATGCTGAACTGGGCATTGATCCCACCCGTATTGCCCCGCGCATCCACCCGGATCCATTTTTTGAGACTGGCGAGGTAGATTCCGTTAAACCCATGCAATACCGGTTCATTATCAGTCGGAGGGTCGAGACGCAACACTTGGTAGCAGAAACCGGCCGGGATAGCGACGGCACGCAGCAAGGCGGCCAAAAGGTGGCTCTTGGCGAAACAGATGCCGGTGCCATGGTGAAGCACCTCGCTGGCCGTGCAGGTCACTATGTCGAGGCCGGCATCATTGCTATGGGGAATGGCATCCCTGACCCACTCGTACAGGCAGCGCGCCTTGTCAATCTCACCGGAAAATGCTTGCGTAAGCTCCAGTGCCTTCCGGTGCACCTCCGGTGTTTTCCAATCTACGACAGCGTCGGAAACCAGGTAGTCATTCAGATCATCCGATTCAGGGTACATGATTACCGCCTTTGCTTTCTGTCCAGGCTGCCCGGAAATAAACCCGTTCCATTATACGCGGCCGACCTCGTTAATCAAGACGAACCTGGATTAGCTGGGATCAGAGTCTATTTCTGCGGCTTACCTTGCACAGAGAGTTTTTTTCAACATAAAAGATCTTCCTGCCGATCTTCAGACACAAGAACTGATCGGCACTGTTCAGGCAATCGGACAAACGGGATTTTTCCTCTGGAGCGTCAACCATCAGGTCGCCGCTCACGGTTGTCTGGTCCAGGAAGTGCATCGTCACCGGCAGCATATGTATCAGGCTGCAGGAGTCGGGGTCCTGCTCAGGATACTCGACCTCTATCATCAGCAGATTCCTCTTGAAAATGAACTCCGGCTCGACGCCCTCGTGCACCTCCAGGGGAAAAAAGTTGGCGGGATTTTCCAGAAACGCGGTTACCCGCTCATGGGTCGAGTGATCCGGGGGCGCGTACTCGAGAAAGATGGCGCCGTCAATGACCCGCCCGTGATCAAGATGAACCTTGACCGCCTGACGATCCTTGGGCACAACGTAATTGCCCTGATTGCTCATGAAATCCTCCTTTTGATCCCCTGCCTCGGCTCAATGCCACCCACGACAAGCCTGCCGTCAATGCAAGTATATCCGATTAAGATGGATTTACGAGGCGTGGAGAACTATCCGGGTTGAGGCAACTGAACAGCACGTGCATTAAGGGTTGTCTATATTCCGGCAATCACGACATCGGTTGCCTGACAATGGTTTTCCACTTTTCCGGCGCAGCCCGCCGCAAGTCGCTCAGGTATATTTCGTGGTGCTTCCCGACCCTGGTGCTGCCATTGCCTTCAATGAACGCATGCACCTTTTCGATTGTCGGCCCTTCATCCGCGAATGGCCCGATATGCAGTATCTGAGCGGCCTTTCCCTCTTTGAACGCCTCGAACCTCACGAGCGGCAGGGCGCTTGGCCCTTTCTTTCTCTGCACCTCTTTCGTTGCCGCTTCGACCATGGCAGGGGTAATGAATTCCGGCTGCATGACCATCACAGTCCATTTCCAGGCATCCTTGTTTCCCGTGGTGAATGCAGACATGTCATCAGACCACCAGAGCGCCTCAAGCGGCATCACACCGTAATCGACACCTGTTTCACCCTTTTTGACCATGAATTTCAGCGTGTAGGAAAGGGAAAAGAGCGCTTCCACCGCGTCACTGAACGATTTCGCGGTATTTGGGTCACCTTCGCCATCAACCATGAGAAAGTTCATTTTGGGTACTTCAACTATTTCAACCAGCTTGGCAGAGGCCTCATACAGGTGTTTAAGCTGTTTTTTGTAGTCTATCTTTTCCATTGAGGTCTCCTTTTGCGGCCAACGGCTCTCGCTTTCACGGCTTGCCGGAGTGTTTAATGGAGGCAATCCGAGTGCAGGGCGTGGTTATGTAGTGGCTGTTTTCAATTGCTGCAAGTACTCTACATGAGTGGCAATAACGACTCTGGAGCATAGCTCAGCGACTAATACTGCATTGGCAAATTTGGACTGTGATTCATAAGTGCTCACGTTAAGTATCGTTTTTGTGTCGGTGATGAAGTGAGCAACGGCATTTCTAAATTTCTTGTTCAAAAAATTCTCAAAGATCCATTGAACTGACTTTCCAACTAGCTCCTGTGAACTCTGCAGCAGCTCAGGATGTTCCGGCAAAATTTCTCGAATAGTTTCAATTTTAATTTGCGCTTTTTTTGCTCTTTTAAAGAGATCTCTTCTTAACGCCCCTAAAACACCCTCTATGATTTTGTAGTAGCAAAGAAATTTGTAAAAATCACTACTACTGTTTTTTGCCTCCCTGTACAAGGCGTAGACCGGGGACAATTCTAGATGGATAAGCCCAACATGAGGATTGACAGTGGCAACCGGGTGAGGAGAAACATAATTGATCGCATAAAGGTCATTTTTCGTGTCGTTCACTGCAATCAAGGGTGTCTGAATCGGGCAATTAGCTATGAAACTTAGATAATCAATGTAAGGAACAACTATCTGCGCAAATTTGTGTTTTGCCTCGATAATTGATCTTGCTAAACATGTGTAACGCACCTGAGCAAGCTCACCACGGGCATTTTTTTGGAACTCGAATACTCCATCGAGTGTTTGCACCTTGGCGTGAAGAACATGTTCCGGCATGATCAAGTATGAGTCACCATCTTCAGGCGGTATAGCTGCCTTAATTCCCTCTGGATTTTCCACTGTTCGAGACAACTTGCCAGTGACAAGAAATTCTCGCTCTGAATTGTCTTTAAGACGCGCGTCATCAGTACGTGTATCGTTGGCAAATCCATTGATTATGATCAGTTCGCCATGTATTCCTGGCGGAGCAAGCTTCTCAATTTCGATTTGAAAAGTGTTTTCTGTTTTCATATTCCTTCCTTCTACCCAAACGAAATATTCTCGATCCCTACTCCCGCCCAACCGGCTTCTCCCTCAACTCCTTGCCAACAGTCCACCCCTCGCTCGCCTCGGGATACGCGTCGAAACGGGGGATATAGGGTTTGATGTCGATCAGCGGCGTGCCGTCCAAGACGTCGATAGCGCCGATATGCAGGATATTCCCCTCGCGCCGCACAAGCCTGACCACGGAAAGCCCCAGGCCGTTGGGCCGGCAGGGGTGGCGGGAGGCGAAGACGCCGTGCGGCTCGTCGTCGAGGAAGGTCGGGCGAGAGAGTATCACCTCTCCGGCCCGGTCGAAGCGGTAGATGAGTATCAGATGGGAAAAGGTCTCGATATCCTTGAGGCCGGCGGCGAATTCCGCAAACACCTCGACGCGCCCCTCCGCCTCCGGCTGGAATGCCCCTTGTATGGGCGCTTCATCCTTGGTCGCAAAGGGGGAATGGACGATACCGATGGGTTGTATGACCATGTCCATTCGTCACTCCTTCTTCTTCCTGAGCAGATACCCCGAATACTGGAGCACCTCCTCCCCGCCAACGTTTACCACCCGAATCGTCTCGCCCATATTGCGCCCCAATCCGTACATAATCGCTTCCGTGTCGGAGAGCGGTGTAATGGCGACGCTCATCCTGCCGCCGACAAAGAGCGGCATGGCATAATCCAAGATGAGCAGACCGTTATCCTGCCGGAGGCGTACATTTTCGATCAGCACGGCATCGTTGCCGCGGTTGAGGATTTCATACTCGCCGGTTCGCTTCAACCACCTCTCGGGTAGTGGAACCAGTTTAATCCTTTCGCCGAGCAGCAACTCCCGCCCTTGCGAGCGAACCTTCACTATGTCGCGCCCCGCCACTCGTGAGACGGAAAAACCGTCATAGTCCACCTGACCAAGGCTGATCGGGAAGAGCCCCAGCAATTTGTACCGCAGGCCGAGCAGGCCATCGGCACGGGGCACCAGACGAAATGCGGTGCCCATGACCTCGGCCCGCAGATAATCCGATTTTTTGGTAACGTTGACGACCCCTGCTATCGTGGCGTAACGCCCTTCATAGGCCTGCAAGGCCTCCTGCGACAGCGAACCATCACCCGCGGCAGACTGTTGTTTCTGCTCCGGCTGCCGAATTCCGGACTTGACTTCGAAGGCCAGCTTCAATGCTTCCGTGGCTACCTTGCTGACCACATCACCGGCGGTGGCTGAATTGGCCAGAACCACTACTCCCAGTTTCTGCTCCGGGAGAGCGATCAACTGACTACGATGATACAGCGTCGCTCCGTCGTGTTGGGCAACCGGTCCGGTCTTCTTCGTGTCAATGCCAGCCAAATTGCCCAGAAACCAGCCGAGTCCGATGCGGAAATCCAGATCCAGCGGAACATCGGCGTTCTGGGGACGCAACATCTCGGCCAGGGTTTCGGGCTTGATGATCTGTTTTTCACCGGAGCGGCCTCCGGCAAAGACCATCTCCATGAAGCGGGAGAGGTCGAGCACCGTGGAATTCAGGCCTCCGGCAGGAACAATTCCCAAAGGCAGCTCATCGGCTTCTTCTCCCTTCCGGTATGCCTTGGCCGCCAGAGGTGAGTGGTCTGGCGCCGGGTCGAACTTCGAATGGGACATCTCCAGCGGTTGCAGCAGCGATGCGGTCAATTGGCTGGAAAAGTCGTGGCCGCTGACCTTTTCCAGCGCATGCCCCAGGATGGTCACCGCGGCATTGGAATAGGAAAAAACATAGTTGGGTGGATAGGCAACGTACTCGTTCTTAAGCAGTTTGACATCGTTCTCAAACGGTTCAGGTTTTTTGGTCCACATGCCTTTCAGCAACTCGGAAGGAAGCCCGGAATGATGGGTCATGATGGAGCGCGGCGTAATGGGAGTGGTATCCGCGAAACGACTCTTTATGGAGAACTCAGGAAGGTAGGTCTGCAAAGGCTTGTCGATGTCCATTTTGCCTTGTTCCGCCAACTGCATGACAGCTGTGGCCGTTAACAGTTTGGAGATGGAGCCAGCCCGATACACAGTCTCCGGCGTGGCAGGAATCTTGTTTGCCTCGTCGGCATAGCCGAAACCTTCCGCCCATACCACCCGCTGATCGTCCACAAGCGCGATGCTGAGTCCGGTCACATCATTCTTTTTCATCTCCTTATGGATCAGCCAGGAGATGTATTCTTTTGTATAGCTGTAATCTCCCCGTGCAAGGCTTTCCGGCCGTATCGGCATGGTTGAACAGCCGGCCAGCACAGAAACGGCCGCAACCAGGGCCAACACTACATTCGCCACTTGCCTCATTGTTTCACCCTCCTCATGACGATGGCCTGCACAAAAAGTGGGCTGCCCTTTTAAACTCCATTAACGTGCCCACATACCTACGACCAAGATATTGCCGTTCACACGCGCGTATAACCAAAAGGAGCCCTTATTCCCGCCCCGCCGGCTTCTGCCTCAACTCCTTGCCAACAGTCCATCCGGCGCTCGCCTCGGGATACGCGTCGAAACGGGGAATATAGGGTTTGATGTCGATCAGCGGGGTTCCGTCCAGGACGTCGATAGCGCCGATATGCAGGATATTCCCCTCGCGCCGCACGAGCCTGACCACGGACAGCCCCAGGCCGTTGGGGCGGCAAGGGTGGCGGGAGGCGAAGACGCCGTGCGGTTCGTCGTCGAGAAAGGTGGCGCGTGAAAGTATCACCTCTCCGGCCCGGTCAAAGCGATAGATGAGGATCAGATGGGAAAAGGTCTCGATATCCTTGAGGCCGGCGGCGAATTCCGCAAACACCTCGACGCGCCCCTCCGCCTCCGGCTGGAAGGCCCCTTGTATGGGCGCTTCATCCTTGGTCGCGAAGGGGGAATGGATGATGCCGATGGGGTGGATAGTCATCTCCATTTTTTACCTTCCCCTGAATTTGGGTCCTCAGTAGTAATGCACCGAGCGGAACGGGCGTCTGATCGCCTTGCGGTAGGTGATGGCCGGATGCCCCATGATCAACACCAATTTGGGAGCGTGCCCCTCGGGGATTCCGTATTTCTTCAAGAGCGGCTTGCTGCGGCCGACCATCGGGGCCACGCAGCCGATCATGCAGGTGCCGAGCCCCAGGGATTCGGCCGCCAGCATGGCATAGGTGCAGGCGATAAAGGCATCCGCGCCATCGGAGGCATACGGGGACACATGGAACATCAGGGCCGCCGGTGCATCATACAACACCAGGTCTTTTCCCGCTTTGCGCCCTGCCACCAGTTCACGGCCCAAGGGCAGAAGGAAACTTCCGAACCACTGGGCAGCGCTCTTCTTCATGAACAGTCCCAAAAGCCCCTTAGCCAGCCCATTATCCACGAATTTCAGGAACCCTTCGTAGGCCGCGGCGGTGTCCCAGGCCAGTTCACGCACCTTGTCGCGGCCAAGGAACACGGTCACCCCAACCTCCCAGGGCGGAATCCCCATGGGCGCGGTCGCGGCTGCGGCCACCACCCGTTCGACCACCTCTTTGGCCACCTCATCCGGTCCGAATGTGCGCATGCTGCGGCGCGCCAGCATCAGCGCCTCCAGTTGCCCGGCGCGGGCACGTTGCTCCATGGCTGGGAGATCGGCCAGGTCGGCGGGGTTTATCCCGCGTTCGGTCACGCCGATGCAGTCCAACGGGCAGACCATCATGCATTGCCCGCAAGCGATGCAGCCGAAAGCCGCATGCCTGTCGATCTTGATGCCACCCTCTCCTGACGTCAGCACCCCTAAGGGACAGGCGGCAACACAGGCCCCGCAGCCGGTGCAGGCATCCCGGTCGATCACCGGATTGCCGGGATTATCGCCAAGGCTCGATATGGCTCCCATAATTATGGTTCTCCTTGTGGTTTAAGGCCCATCATCCAATGCACTCAAAAACCTGTCCGTATCACGAAACGATTCAAAAACCCTGCGAGCGCCATGCGCCCGCAGCAATTCGTGCTTTCTTCCCACTCCGATAAACCCCATCCCCAGCTCCCGAGCTGCCTTCACATCCCACACCCCGTCGCCGACATAGATGGCGTCCGCCAGTGAGCAGCCCGCGCGGGCTGCCGCGAGCGTGATGATGTCCACCCTGCGGCGGGCATCCGAAGATGAGGCAAAGGGTATCCCCGTGACGTCAAAACCCGACAGGCGCAATTTGGCATGGGCGCTTTCATGCCAGCAACCGGTTGCGATGGCCATATCGTACCGCCTGCTTCCCAGGCAGGCGAACAAGTCCAACGCGCCGTCGATGGGGCGGAACAGTTCCGGTGCCCTCCTCCCCGCGTCTTCCAGCCGCAGCACGAACTCTTCCCGAATCCGGCGCTCCAGGGACGCTACCTCCTTTTCGCCGCATTCCCTCAGGAAGTCCTGCACAATTGCGGCGTTCGTCGCCTCCGGGTAGGCCGACCAATCGACCGTGGCAAGCGATCTCCCCATGACGTGCTCGATGGCCTCCAGGCAACAGCGAGCGTCAACAGTAAGGGTGTCGCAGAGGGTGCCGTCTATGTCGAAGATTATCAGCATGCTGTCTTCCGTGCAGGGAGAATAACCCCGGTCGCGGCCTTAGAGGGATTGCGGCAAATCCAGCCACAACTCGGTTCTGGTCTTGTACATTTTCAGCCTGTCTACCACACTGCCCACCGGTGCGGCAAAGATCGCCTGGGGCCAGGTAGTCGTTCAAATCATCCGATTCCGGGTCTTTCAGTTCGGGCAGTTCCGTTGCCTCACTCTGAAATGTACCGTCCCAGTAAAAAATAAGCCGGATCATTATACGCCGCTAACCACGATAATCAATACGAACCTCGTCCGAAAGGGGAAATCCGATTGAAGTCCGCCGCCGGACAGTGTAAGGTACGAGATGTTGCATCAGCGTGCAAATAACGGCGATTGACGTGAGTTTCCCGTCGCTTTGGAGGTGAATAATCATGGAACTGAAGAACAGGATCTGGATGACCGGCGCACTGGAATGGTTCGCCTATATCGACGACAAAGAGGTATTTCTCGGCAAGCGCGAGGTCCCGGTCCCGCTGGACGAGGGGGATGCATGGACCAACGAACTGGGCGATATGTTTAAGATAGTTGGTGGAACGATAGTTCAGACCGGAAAAATCGATCCACCCAAGAAATACTGGTAGCCACGCAGAACCGCACGCCATGCAGCCGTGCGGTCCCCGTTGCTTCCCCTTTACTTCACTCCCCGGCTCTGCTATCACCATTCCATGTCCGCAACCACGCCACACATCGTTGAAGTCGCCGTTCCCCTCCCGCTGGAGAAGACCTACAGCTACCTGGTCCCCGCGCATCTGAAAGCACGGGTTTCGCCAGGCAAGCGGGTGTTCGTCCCCTTTGGCGGCCGCAAACTGACGGCCTATGTCCTGTCCGTCACGGATGCGGGCTCGACGGACCGGCTCAAGGAGGTTATCGACTGCCTTGATGATGATCCTCTCTGGACCGATAACGAGCTGGAGTTCTTCCGCTGGGTAGCCGCCTATTACCTGCATCCCCTGGGCGAGGTCCTGAAAACGGCCTTGCCGACCGGCATCAACCTGCAAAGCCGCAAGGCGACCGGCGGCGATGCCGAGACGATCGCGGGAGGCAGGACCATCCGCTATGAAACCTTTTACAGCCCCTGCGAGGGGGCGGCCCCGGAACGGTCCCTGGGGAGCAAGGCAGCGGAGATTCTCGGGGTCATCAGGGAGGCCGGCGACATGGCGGCGGGTGAACTGCGCCGAAGGTTCGGCCAGTGCTCACCGCAACTCAAACGCCTGCTGGAACTGGGCCTGGTGTTGAAGGCGGAGCGTGAAAGCTACCGGGACCCCTTTGCCGAGGAGGCGCGGGAACGCGACTGCCCCATGGAGCTTAACCCTCACCAGCAGGCGGCCTTTGACGAGATCCGCACGGCGCTGGACAGGCAGGCGTTTGCGCCGTTCCTGCTGCACGGCGTGACCGGCAGCGGCAAGACCGAGGTCTACCTCCGGGCCATCGGCCATAGCCTCGATCAGGGGCGAAACGCGCTGGTGCTCGTGCCGGAGATATCCCTCACCCCGCAGGTGGTGCGGCGCTTCCGCGCCCGTTTCGGCGACGGCATCGCCATCCTGCACAGCGGCCTGTCCGACGGCGAGCGCTACGACGAATGGCGCCGCATCAGGCGCGGCCTGGTGCGCATCGTCATCGGCGCCCGTTCCGCCATCTTCGCGCCCTTGGACAGAATCGGCATCATCGTGGTTGACGAGGAACACGAGGCATCGTTCAAGCAGTCCGACGGCCTGCGGTACAATGCCCGGGACCTGGCCCTGGTGAGGGGACAGATGGAGCGTGCCACGGTGGTGCTCGGCTCGGCCACCCCCCTGGTCACCAGCCTGCATGCCGTTGAACAGGGCCGACTGGGACTCTTGGCCCTACCCGAACGGGTGCGCGGCATCCCCATGCCAACGGTTGAGGTCGTGGCCATGCAGGGGATCAAGGAGACCATCTCTCCCGTGCTGGGGCGCGCCCTGGCCGATAACCTGGCAGCCAAGGGGCAGGCTATCGTCTTTCTCAACCGGCGCGGATTTTCCACCTATCTGGTGTGCGGCGAGTGCGGCGAACCGCTTACCTGCCCCAACTGCTCGGTCACCCTCACCTTTCATCGCGGCCGGGGACAGAGCGTCTGCCACTACTGCGACTACGCCGTCCCTGCTCCCGGCACCTGCCCTGCCTGCAATGCCGTGGAACTGAAAGAGCTGGGAGCGGGCACCGAACGGGTGGAGCACGAACTGCGCGAACTGCTGCCCGGCGCACGCATTCTGCGCATGGACAGCGACACAACCTCGGGCAAGGGGAGCCATAACCGCATCCTTTCGCGCATGGCGGACAGCACGGCCGACATCCTGGTCGGCACCCAGATGATCACCAAGGGGCACGACTTCCCGGGCGTGACCCTGGTTGGCGTTATCAGCACCGAGGCCAGCCTCAACCTGCCGGATTTCAGGAGCAGCGAACGGACCTTTCAACTCCTTTCCCAGGTCATCGGCCGTGCCGGCCGCGGCGACAGCCCCGGCCACGTGATCCTGCAGGCGCTGAATCCCGGCCATTACGCCATTCAATGCGCCATCAACCACGATGCCCCGGGCTTTTACCGGCAGGAACTGGAATTCCGCCGCGAGGCCGGCTATCCGCCGTTTGCCTTCCTGGCGGCGGTGGGGCTTTCCGGCACCGCCGAGCAGGCCGTCGAGGAGCGTGCCGAGGCAGCCGCTCGCCTGATGATGCGGCTTAAAACCGAACTGAAGGTACGGGTGGAGGTGCTTGGCCCGGCCCCGGCGCCACTCTACCGCCTGCGCGGCCGCTTCCGCCGCCAGATCCTGCTCAAATCTCCCACTCGGGCCGATCTCCGCCGCATGATCGACGCCTGGCAAACCCGCCGTGAACCTGTTTCAACGGTACGCGAGATCATCGACATCGACCCGGTCGATATGATGTAATTCCCCTTCCGTTTGACCGCATATTTCCCTTTGCCCGCCATTCAAACTCATGGTATACATGCACCTTGGTTCAAATGGTCATACCGCTTTTAATGAACGGGAGCATGCGATGATCACCTTCACCGGCGTGCACAAGTGGTTCAAGAAGCTGCACGTACTCAATGACATCAACCTGCACGTCACACCCGGCGAGGTTCTGGTTGTCTGCGGGCCGTCCGGCTCGGGCAAATCGACCCTGATCCGCACCATCAACCAGCTCGAACCGATCGACCAGGGCACGTTGGTGGTGGACGGCATGGATCTCTCCGACAGGAAGACCGACCTCAACAAGCTGCGGGCCGAGGTCGGATTCGTTTTTCAGCAATTCAATCTCTATCCGCACCTCTCCGCTCTGCGCAACATCACCCTGGCTCCGATCAAGATCCGCAAAACACCCACTAAAGAGGCCGAAGAGCAGGCCATGTCCCTCCTGGAACGGGTAGGACTGGCCGAAAAACGCGATGCCTACCCCGGTCAGCTTTCAGGCGGACAGCAACAACGGGTAGCCATTGCCCGGGCTCTGGCCATGAAACCGCGCATCATGCTGTTCGACGAGCCGACATCGGCCCTGGACCCGGAGATGATCGGCGAGGTGCTGGCGGTCATGCAGGACCTGGCAAAAAGCGGCATGACCATGATTGTGGTGACTCACGAAATGGGCTTTGCCCGCGAAGTAGCTCACCGGGTGGTGTTCATGGACGCGGGCACGATCCTGGAAGAGGCCACACCCGAGGAGTTTTTCAAAAATCCCCAACACGACAGGGCAAAGCAGTTCCTCAAACAATTGCTGTCGCCCATGCACTGATAATCCATCGGACGAATCCGTTCCTTGCAGCATCGGGTTTTCCCGAATACCAACAAAGGAGGACGCACTATGAAGAGACTGGTGACGATGTTCATGATGGTGGCGCTTACCGCCGTTTCGGCAAGGGCCGTATTGGCCGCACCGCCGGCCGACACGCTGAAAGAGGTGAAGAAGAAGGGCGTTCTGGTGGCGGGCGTGAAGGACTCCCTGCCCCCCTTTGGCTATGTTGATGAAAAGACCCGCACCATTGTCGGCTATGACATCGACTTTATCAGGGCCATTGCCAAGAAACTGGGCGTGAAGGTCGAGCTGAAACCGGTCACGTCGGCAAGCCGCATGCCGCAACTCCAGGAAGGCAACATCGACATCATAGCCGCCACCATGACCAAGAATGCCGAGCGGGCCAAGGTCATCGACTTCAGCCACACCTACTTCGTGACCGGCCAGAAGTTCATCACCAGGAAGGGTGCGGTCCACAGCCTGAAGGATCTGGAAGGCAAACGGATCGGCACAGCCAAAGGCTCCACCTCGGAGCAGAACGTGAAAAAGGCCATCCCCACGGCTACCGTGCTCTCCTTCGATGACTATCCCCAGGCGTTGCTGGCCCTGGAGCAGGGCAAGGTTCAAGCGGTGACAACCGATGAATCCATCCTCATCGGCATCCTTGACAAAGCCCCGGACAAGAGCAAGTTCGAAATTCCAAACATCAGGATTTCCGACGAGCCCTACGGACTCGGCATGCGCAAAGGCGATAAGAATTTCGTCAACTTCGTCAACAAGACGCTCCTGGAGATGGAGAAAAACGGCGAGGCCGCAAAGATTTTCCACAAATGGTTCAGCCGGTACAACCTGCAACGCTCCTTCAAGATCACGGCGGACTAATTATGTGTGAAGGGCGAGGGGGGAATTTTCACCCTTCGCCCTTCACGAGGTTTTAACGTGCTCAGTTACCACTTTGACTGGTCCATAATCCTGTCGGGCCAATACTTCGACTGGCTCGTTTCCGGTGTCAAGGTCACCCTGCAACTGTCGGCCGCGGGCATTGTCTGCTCATTCCTGCTCGGACTGATCGTGGCGATCATGCGCATGAGCGCCTTCAAGCCCTTCCGCTGGGCGGCATGCGTCTTCCTGGAGTTTACCCGCAACACGCCGCTTCTGGTGCAGATCTTTTTCTGGTACTTCGGTTCCTACAAGCTGCTCCCCACCGCCGTCAACGACTGGCTCAACAATCAGAACTTCGAATTCGCCGCGGGCCTGATCGCCTTGACCATCTACACCTCCGCATTCATTGCCGAGGATATCCGCTCCGGCGTGCTCTCCATTCCCAAGGAGCAGATGGAGGCGGCCCGCAGCGCCGGTTTTTCCTACCTGGCCTCCATGCGGTACATCATTCTTCCCCAGGCGATTCGCATCACCGTTCCTCCCCTGGTGAACCAGTTTCTCAACCTGGCCAAAAACTCGTCGCTGACCATGACCATCGGCGTCATGGAACTGACCTACCAGGCCCGCCAAGTGGAGAGCTACTCCTTCAAGGGGTTCGAGGCGTTCACCGCGGCCACCGTGGTCTACCTGGCCCTCTCGTTCATCATCACCTTCCTGGTGCACCAGTACAACGAACGGGTGCTTCAGATCCACAAGGCGGCCTGAGATGAGCATCCTGTCCAACTTCCAGGTCATTGCCGACAATCTCACCTACTTCATGATCGGCCGCTACCCCCACGGCCCCCTGGGAGGGGTAGGCCTTACCATCTACCTGGCGGTGGTCTCGTGCATCCTCTCTTTTTTCGGGGGCTTGCTGCTCGGCCTTCTGAGTGTATCGCGGCACCGCTGGATCAGCCTGCCTGTCATGACATTCATCAACATCGTGCGCGGCATGCCGCTTCTGATGGTGATCTTCTGGATGTACTTCCTGCTGCCGGCCCTGTTCGGCAAGGTGGCCGAAACCAACACCGTCATCATGGCACTGACCTTTTTCACCTCGGCCTATATGTCGCAGATCGTCCGGGCCGGCATAGAGGGCATCCCCAAGGGACAGATGGAAGCCGCCGTCTCGACAGGGCTGAAGCGCTGGCAGGCCATGCTGTACATCATCCTCCCCCAGGGTCTGCGCAACATGATTCCCTCCTTCGTCAACCAGTTCGTCTCCCTGATCAAGGACACCTCCCTGGCTTTCATCGTTGGCGTCTCCGAACTGACGCACGTTGCAACACAGATCAACAACCGGACCATGGCCTTTCCGACCGAGATATTCTTCTTCATCGCCGTTGTCTATTTCATCCTCTGCTTCGCCTTCACCTCCCTCTCCCGCTGGCTCGAAGAGCACCTTTCCTGGCGCAAAGCCATCTAGCGTTCACTCCGTTTATAAAATAAAAAAGTGCGATAATTGCGCTCCCGCATTGTTGCGCGGCCGTTTTATGGTATGCTGTTATCAAATCGTATACAATTTAGCCGCAAACTCCGCTCCGAGGGCACCATGGCCGATACCACGCCGCAAGATGATATTTCAGTGTTGTACGTCGAGGATGAAGCAGCAACAAGAGAACAGGTGGGACGCCTGCTCACAACCCATAATTTTCGGCTCCTGACGGCGGAAAACGGAATTGAGGGACTTGAACTCTTTCGCACCCATGCACCCGACATCATTATCACGGACATCATGATGCCTCGTATGAACGGGCTCGACATGGCCCGCTCAATCCGTAACCATTCGCCCGATGCCCAGATCGTCGTAATAACCGCATTCAGTGATACCAACTACCTGTTGGAAGCCATTGACATCGGTGTTGACAAGTTCGTCATCAAACCGGTCGAGTTTGCCAAACTCCTTGCCGCCATCGAACAGTGCGTCACCACAATCCGCATTCAGCGCCGCGTCCAGGAACAGGCCGAGCGAATCCGCATGCTCTCCAACGCCCTTGAGCAAAGCCCCAGTATGGCGATGATCACCGACACGCAAGGGATCATCGAGTACGTCAACCACAAGTTTTGCGAGGTAACCGGTTTTTCCGCGGAAGAGGCTGTAGGTAAAACGCCCCGAATCCTCAAATCCGGTGAAACGCCTGCCGCGGTATACCGGGATATGTGGAGCTCAATCACGGACGGGCGTGAATGGCATGGCGTGCTGCAGAACAGGGGAAAGGATGGTGCCTTTTTCTGGGAATACAGCAACATTTCCCCCCTGACATCTCCTGAGGGGACGATCATCAAGTACATCAATACTGCCGAGGACATCACCGAACGCCGCAAACTGGAGGCTGAAGCACTCAAGGCCAGGAAACTCGAGGCGACCTCCATCCTGGCGGGCGGCATGGCCCATGACTTCAACAACCTGCTCCAGGTGATCCTGGGATACGTCAACCTTGCCAAACGGCGTGCCGAGCCGGACAGCCAGGTGTACGAATTTCTCGATGAGGCCGAGAAGAGCTCGGAACAGGCGCGCGAGCTGAGCCAACGACTGTTGACCTTTGCCAAAGGTGGCGAAAGCCTGCGACATACCGTTCCCCTGGGCCGACTCATCACAAGCTCCGTTGGCGGTGTTCTCAACGGGACTGCCATCGCCCGCGAGTTCAATCTGCCCGACGATGCCCCCTTGGCGAATATTGATGAGGCGCAGATGCACCAGGTTTTCTCGAACCTGGCCGTCAACGCCCTTGAAGCCATGCCGGATGGAGGAACCATACGGGTTACGCTTCGCGGCTGCACCATCTCCGGGCAGAACGGCTTACCGCTTGCGCCGGGCGAATACGTGCATGTCACCTTCCAGGATACCGGCAGGGGTATCCTTCCGGAGAACCTGGGGAAGATCTTCGATCCGTATTTTTCGACCAAGCAGATGGGCAGTCAAAAAGGAATGGGGCTTGGCCTGGCGGTGTGCAACGCCATCGTCAGGAAGCATAACGGCACCATAACCGTGGAATCACGGTTACGGGAGGGGACAACCTTCCATATCTATCTTCCCGCAATACATGAGGGGGGAGAAGAGATAACGAGGCTGGGGGGCAGGTCAGAAGCCTGAATCAGGGTGTGCTATCCAGAAGGTTCCGTACCATGTGAAGGAATTTCTCGGTATCCAGCGGTTTACCGATGAAGTGGCAGTTCAGGGGCACGCCGATACGATCAAGCGCATCAAGAGGATAGCCGCTGGTGAAGATCACCAGCAGTTCCGGCTTTAATTTCGTCAACTCGTCATACACCTGTCTGCCGTTCATCACGGGCATAACGACATCAATGATCGCCAGGGCAATGGTATCGCTTTCCTTCCGGAACAGTTCAACAGCCTCCACTCCGCCCCGCGCCGGGATAACACGGTAACCGTTCTCCTCCAACATCGACTTGCTTGCCTGCAACACCAGCTTGTCATCCTCCACCAGCAATATGGTTTCCGTCCCGCGACAACGCGGCTTCACGGGGATATCGTCAACACTGTCCTTCTCAGTGGCCAGCGGCAAACATATCCTGAAACTGCTCCCCCCGCCAACCTCGCTTTCCACGGTTATCCATCCGTTGTGCTGCCTGATAATGCCATAGGCCATGGAGAGCCCCAGGCCCGTACCCCGGCCAACCTCCTTGGTAGTGAAAAATGGTTCAAAGATGCGCTCCTGTTCCTGCTTGGCAATACCGACACCGGTATCCGTAAGGGTCAACAGGACGTACCTGCCAACGGCCACCGACCCGTCGTCAAAGACATGGCCATCCAGCCGGCTTACCGCGGTTGAGATGGTCAGCCGGCCACCTTGGGGCATGGCATCGCGGGCATTGCTGGCCAGGTTCATGATCACCTGTTCAATCTGCCCCCGGTCGGCCAGAACGCTTGTCCCATGATTGCACAACGCCAATTTCAGCTCTACATCCTCACCGATAATCCTCTCCAGGAAACCATGCGTCTGGGTGACAACTTCGTTAAGGTCGATCAGGCGGGGTACGATCTGCTGCTTTCGGCTGAAGGCCAGCAGGCCGCTGGTAAGCTGGGCCGCGCGCTGGGATGCCCCCAGGATCTGGTCGGTCAGCAGGAGGGCGCGATCCCGGTCGGTCAGTTTGTTGCGCAGCATCTCGGCACAGTTGATAATGACCGTCAGGATGTTGTTGAAATCATGGGCAACGCCTCCGGCCAGAGTCCCGATGGATTCCATCTTCTGGGAGTGGAGCAGTTGCGCCTCCATGCTGCGGTGTTTGGTGACGTCCATGCCCAGGCTGGCCATACCGGTTGTGGCCCCCTGCACATCCCGCAGCAAGGTATTGTCCCACACGATCAGACATTCGTCGCCGGCGCGGGTAAGGATCACGTTCTCGTGGTGAATGGGGATGTCGCCGCTGACGATCCCCTGCTGAAACATGGCAAGCAGCCGTTCCCTGATATCGGAGGGAACGAATGTATCAAACCAGTTTTTTCCCAGAAGTTCATCCCGCGACCATCCGGTCAGGTCCAGCAGGAAATCGTTACAAAAGGTTATGGTGCCGTTTGTATCCAGCATGAGGGCAATCATGTGGACCCGCTCCATCAATTCCCTGAAACGGCGCTCCGATTCCCGGTGGATCTCATGGGCATGTTTGAGATTGGTCACATACCTGCGGATAAGAAAAAACAGCAGGGCAGACGTCACCAGAATGAAGGCAAAACCCTTGATAATGGCGATCCGCGCCATGATGTGCGGATCTTTCACCACGATTTCCACCAGGGTATCGGAAAAGAATATCCACAGGCAACTGACAATGGCATATACGGCCACGATCTTGCCCGGGATAGATCGGGGAGCCTGGGGTTCGGGTTTTAGGGATTCCATGAAGCACGCCTTGCAGTAGAGGAATATGGTCTTAAAAATCAGGTCCGTTATAGTCAGAGGGCAATGACCACTTTTCCGACGTGAGCACCGCTCTCCAGATGTCGGAACGCCGGGCATACCTCCGAAAACGGAAATACCCGGTCAACGACCGGACGGATGGCATGCAGGCAGATGACACGATTCATGGCCTCGAACATCTCGCGGGATCCCACGTAGATGCCCTGGATGCGGATACCTTTCATAACGGCCGGAAGCGGGTTTACCTCGCCGCGTTGTCCGGACAGGACGCCGAGCAGGCTGATATGCCCCCCCATGCTGGTAGCTTTGATGGATTGGGCCAGGGTACCGGCGCCCCCCACCTCCACCACGATGTCAACACCCCTGCCGTCGGTCAACTCCAGGACCCGTTTCTCCCAGGCCGCATCGGTACGATAGTTGATCACCTCCGAGGCGCCAAGACCTTTCAGCCGCTCTGCCTTGGCATCGCTGCCGCTGGTGGCGATCACACGCGCCCCGGCTGCCCTGGCCAGTTGCAGGGCAAAGACGGACACACCGCCGCTTCCCAGCACCAGCACCGTTTCGCCACAGGTAAGGCCACCGCTGTACAGGCAGTGCCACGCCGACACCCCCGCACAGGGCAGCGTAGCACCCTCCTCAAAGGAGAGGTGGTGCGGAAGGGCGACAAGCCCTTGCTCACCGAACAAGGCATATTCCTGAAGAACGCCGTCACATGCCCCGCCCAGGGCCGATGCCGGAATGTCGGGCGTGATCCCGCCAGCCAGCCAGTTCTGAAAGAATATAGGGATGACCCGGTCTCCGGCCTTCCAGCGGCTTACACCTTCTCCCACCTCGACAACCTCACCGGCTCCGTCGGAGAGCGGCACCAGGGGCAGTTTCGGGTTGCGGCTGTAATTGCCCGTCACCATCAGCAGGTCACGATAGTTGAGGGATGCCGCCCTGATCCGCACCAGAACCTGACCGCACCCGGGACGGGGAACAGCGCACTCCTCCTGCCGAAGTCCGTCTATGGAAAACGTGCCATCGATGACATACCGCTTCATGTGCCGCCTCCTTGTATGAGTCATGGATAAAACTTATATACAAAAATAAGAAATTAGCAATATAAGGTTCGTGCAAAAACAGCTAAAAAAAAGGCCGCCCCTGGATGGGGCGGCCTTCATGCGGACATGGGCCGATGTCACGGTGGAAGGGGAACCCGTTCCACCCGTCAGACCTCGGATGTACCGGCAGACGCCGGTACGCAGTTCCCTACCACGTATGTGTCCCGTGGCAGGAGTTCGAGCAGGTGCGTTTCGTCGGGTTCCACCCGATGGTGGTGACGATATCCTTGACACCGTTATTGTGCGTTGCCGCGTTCACGGTCGTGTTGCTGTAGCCGGTACCGTGGCATTTGGAACAGGATATTCCCTCTTCGCGATGTGTCGAATGGTGTCCCGTTGCCGGAGGTATGGCGTGGCAACTGCCGCACGCCGGGGTCGGCGCAGGAGCCGGCGCGACACCGGCCAGGGCCGTGACTATGGCCTGCAGTTGAGCCGATGACAGGGTTGACAACGACGACATGCCGCTCACGGTGGAGATGCCTGCCTGGATTTGTGCCAGTGTCGCTCCACCCTTGGCGGAACTGGCCAAGGCTCCGTGACAGCCGGCGCAGTAGGTGCCGTAGAGTGCTGCCCCGTCAGGTGTCGGCGTTGGCGTTGGAGTCGGCGTCGGAGTTGGGGTCGGAGTCGGGGTTGCCGGAGTGAGTGCCGTCACAATCGCCTGGAGTTGTGCCGTGGTCAGCGTGGAGAGGGAACTCATACCACTGACACTGCTGATACCGGCCTGGATTTGGGCCAAGGTAGCCCCTTGTTTTGCGGAGCTTGCCAGGGCACCGTGGCAGCCGGCACAGTAGGTGCCGTAGAGTGCTGCCCCATCAGGTGCAGGGGTGGGGGTCGGCGTCGGAGTAGGTGTCGGAGTAGGCGTCGGTGTGGGGGTTGGTGTCGGGGTTGACGGATTCAGTGCTGTCACGATGGCCTGTATTTCGCTTACGGTGAGTTGTTGGAGCGAAGACATGGCACCCACGGTGCTGATACCGCTTTGCAGGCGGGCAATAGTGACCCCAAGCTTGCTGGAGGTTGCAAGCGCTCCATGACAGCCGGCGCAATTGGCAGCATAGAGTGCGGCGCCATCGGGAATCGGTGACGGCGTCGGGGTTGGCGTCGGAGTCGGAGTGGGAGTGGGCGTCGGAGTAGGCGTCGGAGCCGGGGTTGCCGGGGTGAGTGCCGTCACGATCGCCTGTTGCTGTGCCGTGGTCAGGCCTGACAATGATGACATGGCACCGACCGAGGAGATGCCGCCCTGCAACCGGGCCAACGTGATCCCAATCTTGCTTGATGTGGCCAGCGCGCCGTGGCAGCCGGCGCAATTTGTTGCATAAAGCGCGGCGCCGTCCGGAGCGGGAGTCGGTGCGGGGACCGGCGCGGGGGTGGATGACGGAGGATTCAGGGCAACCACGATGGCCTGGATATCCGCGGCGGTCAGGTTGCTGAAGGACCCCATGCCGCCGACATTACCGCTTATGGCGTTCTGGACCCTGACAACCGTTGCTCCGATCTTTCTCGAAGTAGCCAGGGCGCCGTGACAACCTGCGCAGTTGGCAGCGTACAGGGCTGCGCCGTCCGGTGAGCCTGTTGATGGAGGTACGGGAGCGGGAGTGGGAGCAGGGGCGGGAGACGGGGATGCACCCATGAGTGCGTCACTGATTGACTGCATATCAGCAGCGCTCATTCCCGAGAACATGCTCATTCCGCCGAAATTACTGCCAATGGCACTCTGAATGGCAGCGACCGTCGCTACCCCATTCAGGCTCGTGGTTGCTATATCGCCATGGCAACCGGCGCATTGCGCGGTATAGAGTGCCACACCCGACGCAGAGGGAGAAGGCGTGCCGCCAGCCGAAGGCGAAGGAGATGGAGAGGGGTTGGAAACGGGAGACGGCATGCCGGGCATATTCATGGTACCCGAGCCGACGTTCTTGCTGGGGGCGGTGAATACGACCGAATTGCTCTGCGTGCTTGTGATGGTAATCGTTCCGTTTGCGATGGTAACGGAAATAGCGTCGAGCAATGCGTCTATACCGCTATGGTTGGCGGAAAAAGGGGCATTGAGGAAGTTCATGGACCCAACGCTGTATTGATTCATGAGCGGCGCCAGAGCAGTCTGGACCGCAGCCACGGCATCCGGCATCTTTGCAGCGGCTGCGCTGATATCGGCCTTAACATGATTGTTAAAGAGCGCATCGAGATCGGCGCCCCCAGCAGCCTGGGCAAGCGCCATGGAGGTAAGCGGAGTAACATTGGTAATGCCGAAATCAGTGGCAAGGGAGTACATGTTCTTTCCGGAGGCGCTGGTCTTGATGAGGAACGGAGGGGTCAGGCCGGTGGCATCGAAGGAAAAGGAACCGTCACTGGCAGTGGTCGTTGTCTTGGTGACCGGGGAGGAAGAGGAGTCGAGCAGATAGACGGTCCCCGCGACCGGAGCACCTGTTGCGGCAACCCCGGTAACCATGTTGACCGCCGCCGGTGCCGCCCCTGCGCCGGAGCTGGGACCGCTTCCGCCGCCGCTGCACCCGGCAAGGCCGAGTGCAAGCACCGAAAGGGAGAGAAGGACTGTTTTGATACCTGATTTCATTGAGATCTCCTTTGTCCGTGGTTGTTGATACCCCGGTTTTGGACAAAAAAATACCGGGGCTGGATATCGATGTTTTCGATATTTCGGCGACCCGGCTGTCTCGATGAGACCCTTAGGCTTTCCGTCCCACCCTCGCGGATGGTTTAGTATTATCGTCTATCTAAGTTTGTGCGCATCCTTCCGCAGAAGCCTAGGTCGATAATCTGATCATCATTTCCTCCTTTGGCATTATTCCCCCAACGTACGGATAAAAAAAAGCCGGGACCAAGTATCGAGTGATCGATATTTCGGCGACCCGGCTGTCTCTATGAGACCCTGTAGGCTTTCCGTCCCATCCTCGCGGATGGTTTAGTATTATCGTCTATCTGGTGTAAATTTTTTATACAGTTAATTACTATGGTAGTAAACATACCAAGCATGATCAAAAGAATCAAGAAAAATATTTTGTTATCAATATGGACGGAAACGACTGCGCGAATACATCATTTCCATTCGCCTGTCAAATCTGCTATCGTCGTTACATCTGAAACATGACAACGCTACGGAGTCGCAATGCACCACGGGGGAATCCACGAAGAGGAGATAACCGGCAAGGCCTATGACGCGCGGATTCTGAAACGCTTTGCGCGCTATGTTACGCCGCACCGCACCGCCATCGCGATCGTGCTGATCACCCTTCCGCTGATCGCCGCTTGCAAGCTGGCCCAACCATGGATCATCAAGCTGGCCATTGACGGGCACATCACCACCGGCAGACTGGCAGGCCTGGATGGCATTGCGCTGCTGTTTCTGACAGTGCTGCTCAGCGAGTCGCTGCTCACCTTTCTGGAGGTGTTTCTGCTTCAGTCCGTGGGGCAGCGGGTCATGGCCGAGATGCGTTCGGAACTCTACCGTCATGTCATGCGCCTGCCGGTGGCCTGGTTCGACCGCACCCCCATCGGCAGCGTGGTCACCCGCCTGACCAGCGATGTGGAGGTACTGGGCGAGATGTTCGCGGCCGGCATCATCACCATCGTTGGCGACGTGCTGCTGCTGGTGGGCATCGTCTCGGTCATGCTCTGGATGAACCCGACGCTGTCGTTGGTGACCTTTTCCATCCTCCCCCTGCTGTTCTATATTGCCTGGGCATTCCGCCGCCGGATGCGCCAGTCGTTCCGCGAGGTACGCTCGCGCCTGGGCAGGCTCAACTCCTTTCTGGCCGAGAGTATCGGCGGCATGCACATCATCCAGGTCTTCAACCGCCAGAAGGACGAGCAGCGGCGTTTTCGAGAACTGAACGCGTCATACCGGGACGCCAACATGCCGGTCATCTTCTGGGATGCCGCGCTGTATGCCATTGTCGAGGCACTCTCCTCGGTGGCGGTGGCCCTTTTGATCTGGTACGGCGGCGGCGAGATCACTCGCGGTGCGCTGACCTTTGGCGTGCTGGTGGCGTTTATCCAGTACATCGAGAAGTTTTTCACCCCTATCCGCGACCTGTCGGCCAAATATTCGGTCATGCAGGGCGCCATGGCGGCATTGGAGCGCATCTTTGCGCTTCTGGACACGCCGGAGGCACAGGATGAAAAGGATACCGGCAAATCCCCCCCTCTCCCCTGCTCCCCTTTGCCAAAAGGAAGCAGGGGAGATTTTCCTCTGATCGAATTCCGAAACATATCCTTTGCCTATCGCAACAGCGAAAACGCTCTGGAAAACTTCAGCCTCTCCGTCCAACGGGGCGAACGGGTAGCATTGGTAGGCGAGAGCGGCGGCGGCAAGACAACAATCACCAGGCTCCTGACCCGTCTCTACGATATTGACAGCGGCTGCATCCTGATCGATGGCATGGATGTGCGCTCCCTCACGCACGGAGACCTGCGGCGGCGTATCGGCGTCATTCTCCAGGACCCATGCCTGTTTGCGGGCAGCATTGAGTTCAACATCTGCCTGGGTGATGAGGAGGCACGCCTGCGCGTACGCAAGGCAGCCGCCATGGTCGGAGCCGACCGTTTCATCGAGCGCCTTCCGGCAGGCTACGGTGAAGAGGTCCGCGAGCGGGGCAGCAATTTCTCGGTTGGGGAAAAGCAGCTCATCTCCTTTGCACGTGCCGTGGCCTTTGATCCGGAAATTCTTGTCCTGGACGAGGCTACCGCCAGCATTGATACCACCTCGGAGCAGATGATACAGGAAGGACTGAAGGGTCTGATGCACGGGCGCACCTCGCTGGTCATCGCCCACCGGCTCTCCACCATCCGGGACGCCGACCGGATCGTGGTCATTCACCACGGGCTCAAAATGGAAGAAGGGACGCACTTGGAACTGATGCAGGCCCAGGGGATCTATTACCGCCTTTACCAGCTCCAGTTCAGCGGCGCGTAATAGTTCCTGAATCATGACGCCGTTACGGATTCAGGCAGACTGAACCAGAACTCCCTAGTCGTTGCTTATCTGAACAGAACCTGTTAGATTTTGGCAAAGAAATACCCTGACGGAGGAAAAATATCTATGTGCACCACCTGCGGCTGCGGTCCCCATGACCCGCACGTCCATGATCATGACCATGGACACGACCACGGACATGACGACCACCACGATCATCATGGCGACGGACACGGCCACCGGCATCACCATGATGAAGGAAAACGGACCGTCATCGCCATCGAGGAAGACATCCTGGCCAAAAACAACCGTTTGGCCTCCTTTAACCGCGCCCTGTTCAAGGACAAGGGGATCTTTGTCCTCAACCTGGTCAGCTCCCCCGGCTCGGGCAAGACGACCCTGCTGGAGCGGACGCTGCGCGACCTGGCCGGCAAGTTCAGCTTTGCCGTGATCGAAGGGGATCAGCAGACCGACAATGATGCCCAACGCATCGCCGCCACCGGCGTGCCGGTCAGACAGATCAACACCGGCGCCGGCTGTCATCTGGACGCGCACATGATCATGCACGGCACCGAAGGGTTCGATCTGGACAAGCTTGATATCATGCTGGTCGAGAATGTTGGCAACCTGGTCTGCCCGGCGGCCTTTGACCTGGGCGAACACCACAAGGTGGTGGTACTCTCCGTCACCGAGGGGGAGGACAAGCCGCTCAAGTACCCTCACATGTTCCACAACTCCACGGTCATGCTGCTCAACAAGACCGACCTGCTCCCCCACCTCGACTTCAACGTGGAAAAATGCAAGGAATACGCCCGCCGTGTGAGCCACAACATCACCATCTTTGAGGTGTCGGCCCGTACGGGCGAAGGAATGGATCAGTGGTATCAGTGGCTGGCGACGGAATCGGGCAAGCCGTAACAAGGCGGCGGTTCGTTGTCGCCGGTATTGTTCAGGGGGTAGGGTTTCGTCCCTTTGTTTACCGTCTGGCCCGCACCCATGGCCTTTCCGGCTGGGTACGCAACACCCCGGCCGGCGTGGAGATCGAGGTCCAGGGCGCGCCGCATGCGCTTGTTTCTTTTTCGCGCGCCCTGGCCGACGAAGCGCCCCCCCTGGCAGTCATAAACTCGATCAGCTCAGAGGACATCCCTCTGGTCGATGAACACGCATTTTTGATCCTTTCCAGCGGCACAGGCGCTGCGGCGATCCAGATAGCACCCGACTCGGCCCTGTGCGGCGACTGCCTGCGCGAACTGTTCGACCCGGTTGACCGGCGTTACCGCTATCCATTCATCACCTGCACCAACTGCGGCCCCCGCTACAGCATCATTACCGGCATCCCCTACGACCGTCCCAAAACCACCATGGCCGGCTTCCCCCTCTGCCCCGACTGCCTGGCGGAATACCACGATCCCGGCGACCGGCGTTTCCATGCCCAACCGGTCGCCTGCCCGGCCTGCGGGCCACAGGTGCGGCTGGTACAGGCAACTGACTCCCCCTCCCCAACCCTCCCCCTCCGGGGGCGGGAGTTGAACCCCTCCCCCCAGCGGGGGGAGGCTGGGAGGGGGGACGGCCGGGAGGGGGAGTTGGAAGGCGATGCCGCCATCCAACAGACCATTGCCCTCCTCAAACAGGGACGCATCCTGGCCGTCAAGGGGATCGGCGGTTATCACCTGGCCGTGGACGCCTGCAACCCGGAGGCGGTACAACGCCTGCGCGAACGAAAAAAACGGGACGAAAAGCCCTTTGCGGTCATGGCCGCTGACCTGGCCACCGCCCGCAGGCTGGCCCTGCTGGGGGAGATGGAACAACGGCTGTTGACAGGTCCCGAAAGCCCTATCGTCATCGTGCGTAAAGCGCCTGATTGCCCTGTCTCACCCCTGGTGGCCCCCAACAACGGCTGGCTGGGCCTGATGCTCCCCTACGCACCCATTCATCACCTGCTGTTTGCTCCTCATCAGGCCTTTGGCCACCCTCTCTCAGAGGGTGAAATGAATTCCCTCGCCCTCTGGGAGAGGGATAGGGAGAGGGCATGCCCCCCTGCGTTCCAGGCCTTGGTTATGACCAGCGCCAATATCTCCGACGAACCGATCTGTTACGAGGACAGGGACGCCTTGCAACGACTGGCCGGTATCGCCGACTATTTCCTGCTCCACAACCGTCCCATCCATATCCGTGAAGACGACTCGGTCATGCGCGTCTTTCAGGGAAAACCACTCTTCTACCGCAGGGCCAGGGGCTACGCGCCACGGGCGGTCAGGCTGCCGTTCGACGTCCCTCCAGTGCTGGCCGTGGGAGCCGAACTGAAGGGAGCCATCTGCCTGGCGCACGGTGAGCATGCCTTTCTCAGCCAGCATATCGGCGATCTCCAGAACAGCTCCACATGCGACTCATTCCGTCATACCATCGAACACCTTTCCACTATCCTGGAGATCGCCCCCGCAACCGTTGCCTGTGACCTGCATCCGGATTATCTCTCATCCGTGTATGCCGCGGAATCCGGCCTGCGGGTTGTCACCGTCCAGCATCACCATGCCCACATGGCGGCTTGCATGGCAGAAAACGGCCTTGAGGGAGAGGTGATAGGGATCGTCTTCGACGGCACCGGGCTTGGCAGCGACGGCACCATCTGGGGCGGGGAATTCCTCGCGGGCGGTTACGGGGGGGTCCGGCGCAGCGCGCATCTCCGACCACTGCCGCTCCCCGGAGGCGATGCCGCGGTACGCGAGCCATGGCGCATGGCCCTTGCCTGCCTTTATCAGGCCCTGGGTGAACAGGCCTTTTCCCTGGATCATCCGGTGGCACTGCGTCTGGCGGAACAGGAGAAATCGCTCTTTAGCGCCATGCTCACCAAGGGAATCAACTCCCCGCTCACCTCCAGTTGCGGCCGCCTGTTCGATGCCGTAGCCGCTCTTCTTAATATACGACATATTGTGTCGTACGATGGGCAGGCTGCTATCGAGCTGGAGGCGTTGGCGGAGACGAGCGAGGATGATGCGCTGTATCCCTTTGAGATCGTCCGTGTCGAGGAGAGCCCCTTTCAACTCAATTTTACCCCCCTGTTCACCGCGATCATTGCCGACATGGCGGCCGGCACCCCAACCGCGACTATTGCCCGCCGCTTCCATACCACAATGGCAACGGCCTCGGTCGAGACCTGTGTCCGCATCAGCGGCGAAACCGGCCTCGATCGGATAGTACTTTCAGGCGGCGTATTTCAGAATCGCCTTTTGAGCGAAATGGTATATACTGGCCTGATCGAACGGGGCTTACAGGTATTCACTCACCGCCTGGTCCCTCCCAACGACGGTGGCATCGCCCTGGGACAGGCGGCAATTGCAGGAAGGAGAATAAACTGACATGTGTCTTGGCGTACCAATGAAGGTTATCAGCAGGGTCGGCGACGACATCGTGGCCGAGGTTGACGGTGTAAGCAAGGATGCCAGCGTCATGCTGCTGGGCGAGGATGTGGAGGTGGGTGATTACGTCATTGTCCATGCGGGCTATGCCATTTCCAAACTGGATGAGGAATACGCACGGGAAACCCTGCGACTGATGAAAGAGGTCTTTGCCCCGGAGGACATGCAATGAACTTCCAGGACGAATTCCGTGATCGGGAACTGGTGCGGAACATGGCCGCCAACATCCGCCGCATGGCGGAACGGTTGAATGCGCCCGCCACCTTCATGGAGGTGTGCGGCACCCACACCATGTCCATCTACCAGTACGGCATCCGTTCACTCCTGCCCGAAAACGTTCGCCTCATCTCCGGGCCGGGCTGCCCGGTCTGCGTGACCCCGGTGGATTACGTGGACAAGGCCATTGCCTGCACGACCGATCCCGGGAATATCGTGGCCACCTTCGGCGACATGCTGCGGGTTCCCGGCAGCAGTTCCTCGCTGATGGAGGAACGCGCCCAGGGTGCCGACGTGCGCATCGTCTACTCGCCGCGTGATGCGGTTGCCCTGGCTCAGTCTAATCCCGGCCGGCGGGTGATATTCCTCGGCGTCGGCTTCGAAACGACCACGCCGACCATCGCCGCCAGTATCATGGACGCCGCACGCCTGAACCTGAAAAACTACTTTGTCCTGGCCTCCCATAAGACCATCCCCATACCCATGGAGGTACTTTCGGCCGATCCGGAACTGAACCTGTCCGGCTACCTTTGCCCGGCCCATGTCAGTACGGTCATCGGCGGCAACGCCTACAAGCAGTTGGCGGAGCGGTTTCATATCCCCTGCGTGGTGACCGGCTTCGAGCCGGCCGACGTCATGCAGGGGATCGAAATGCTCCTGGCGCAGATCCTGGCAGGGGAAAGCCGGGTGGAGATACAGTACAGCCGCGCCGTGAGCTGGGAAGGTAATCCCAAGGCCAGGGCCATCATGGAAAAGGTATTCGCACCGTGCGATGCCGCCTGGCGCGGACTGGGGATACTGCCGGGGACCGGCCTCGCCATCCGGCCGGAACTGGCCGTTTTCGATGCCGAAAAGGCACTGGATATCAGGGTTCCGGAGGGAAGGGAGAATCCCGCCTGCCAATGCGGCGAGGTTCTGAAGGGAAAGCTGGCCCCCTTTGACTGTCCGCTCTTTGCCACGGCCTGCACGCCCGAATCGCCGGTGGGGGCCTGCATGGTCTCCAGCGAGGGCACCTGCGCCGCGGCCTATAAATACGGACGTTAATGACGTCAACACCTGCCACAGAGACACGGAGACACAGAGGGACACAGAGTTTTAAAGAAATATCTTGTTACTAATAATATGATGCCTTGTTTTGATCCGCTCACGATTTACACCTAGAATTTGCTCAACGTTTTTCTCCGTGTCTCCGTGTCTCTGTGGCAGATTTTCTAGGTATGTTCAGGAGATGCTTTATGATCACCATGCAGGAGTTGAAGGACCACTACCGCTTTACAGACGACGACACCGAACTGCTCCGGTCGCTCCAGCCGCTTGCGGCCCAGCACCAGGAACGGTTTGCCGAGGAGTTCTACGACTACCTGTACGGCCTGCCGGAAACCGCCGCCATCCTGAATGCCAGCAACCGCACCCGCCTGCGCGAGATGCACACCCGCTGGTTCATGTCGCTCTTTTGCGGCACCTACGACAACCATTATTACAACCACCTGACCCGCATCGGCCATGCCCACGTCAAGATCGGGCTCAACGCCCATTTCGTCAACGCGGCCATGAACCAGATACGCCACTTTCTGCTCAACCTGATCGACAGCAACTACTCGGACCGTGAGCAGCGCCGCATCCTGAGGGAGGCCACCGAGCGGATGCTCGACATGAACCTGGACGTGATGACCGCCTCCTACCGCGAGGAGGAGTTGAAAAAGGTCTTTGTGTCACGCAAGGTGGAATCGTTCCTGATCAAGCTGACCGAGCGTTTCACCTACGGCCTCAACCTGGTGCTGGTGCTGGCACTGGCCGGCGTCTCCATATCGGTTGTCTCGCTGTTTGTCTGGGATATTATCAACATTTTCAGGGGGGACGTGGAGAAGGGCATCCTCTCCGCCCTGGGCGAACTACTGATCCTCTGGATGATGATCGAGTTGATGGACAACGAGATCAAGAACCTGAAAGGGGGCAAGTTCAACATCCTGGTGTTCATCGGCGTGATCATCGTGGCCATGATCCGGGAGATCCTGATCTCAACCCTCCGCAAGGACGACCTGACCACCCAGGCGTTCCTGGCGGGGACGCTCCTGATCCTGGGGATCGTCTACTACCTGGTCTCACGGGCCCAGAAAGACCAGCCCAAGGTCTAGCGGGTGGCCCCTTTCGCCCATATTCTGGCCGGTTTCTCCCTTGCATTCAGGTTCCGGAAGCAACTGGCCAGCGCCATGAAGGAAACCCCGACAGCGACATCCATCCTGACACTCGATCCGGCAGCACTCCAGAAGAGCGGCATCGTGGCCCTGGCCCTGGATTTCGACGGTGTCCTGGCCCCCCACGGTTTTCCCGCGCCGCTTTCCGAAGCGAATGAATGGCTTTCCCGCTGCGCCACAATCTTCGGCCCGGACAAGCTCTTCATCCTCTCCAACAAGCCGACCGATGAGCGCCGACACTGGTTCAAGGAGCATTTCCCTGAAATACGCTTCATCTCGGGCGTACGCAAAAAGCCCTTTCCCGACGGGCTCAACAAGATAGGGGAACTCGCAAAAGTCCCCCTATCCTCGATCCTCATGGTGGATGACCGGCTCCTGACCGGCTGCTTGGCCGCCCTCAACGCCGGAGCCACCCCGCTGTACGTCCGCCGCCCTTATATCTCCCTCAAGCAACGTCCCCTTGTCGAGCTGTTCTTCATGCTGCTCAGGGCCGGGGAACGGGTGTTTGTCAGACTCATTATGTAATCCCCTCCACCTGCCTGTTGTTGAGAAAGCGAAGGAAGCCTGTGCCAACAGCAAACATTACATTTGCGACCATTTCGAGGATGTCTTCGAAATGGTCGCAAGGTCGGCGCGAACGCCTGAACAGGGTGGAGAACGTGTAATTTCTTTTCCTTACTGAATTCACTCAAAACATGAAAAACCGGGTTTCCCCGGCTTTTTACGCATCAACAATTTCACTTTCTGTTCAGTGCCCGTTCTTCCCCAACGCCGCCTCGATTCGTTCGCACAGGGTCTTCAACACCTTGATGCGGGCGTAGTACTTGTCGTTGGCCTCCACCAGGGTCCAGGCCGCAATTTCGGTGCTGGTGCGGTCGATCATGTCGCACACGGCCAGTTCATACTCACCCCACTTGTCGCGGTTGCGCCAGTCCTCTTCGGTGATCTTGAAACGCTTGAAGCCGATCTTCTCTCGCTCCTTAAAGCGTTTGAGCTGTTCCTCCTGGCTGATGGCAAGCCAGAACTTGACCACCACCGTCTTGTTGCGGATCAGTTGTTCCTCGAAATCGTTGATCTCGCCGTAGGCCCGCATCCAATCGGGCCGCGGGCAATACCCTTCCACCCGTTCCACCAGCACGCGGCCGTACCAGGAACGGTCAAAGATGGCAAAGCGCCCCTTGCGGGGGATGTTGCGCCAGAAACGCCACAGATAGGGCTGGGCACGTTCCTCCTCGGTGGGGGCCGCCACCGGAATAACCCGGTACTGGCGCGCATCAAGGGCCTGGGTAATCCGGCGGATGCTGCCACCCTTTCCTGCCGCGTCGTTCCCTTCGAAGACAACTACCACTGACAGTTTTTTAAAGTCCGCATGGCGCGTCAGCAGGTTGAGCTTTCCCTGGTATTTTTCCAGTTCATCGTCAAAGTCGGCCTTTTTGATACGCTTTGACAGGTCCAGCGTTCTCAGCAGCAGCAGGTCGTCAATGGCCGGCACCATCGGCGGGATGGGTTCATCATGTACGGGCGGATCAGGTGCGTCAAGGCGTTGGCGCAACGCATTGAGCAGCGCCTTGCCGATGGTCAGGTAGCGGTAGCGCGGGTCGGTCCCCTCGACGATGGTCCAGGGGGATTCGGCGGTGCTGGTGGAACGCAACATGCGCTCCGACACCTTGCGGAACTTGTCGTAGTTTTTGTAATTCTGCCAGTCCTTCTCGGTGACCCGCCAACGGGTCTTGGAGTCCTTCTCCAGACTTTTCAGCCTTTTCTTCTGCTCGTCCTGCGACAGATGCAGCCAGAACTTGAGGACCAGCGCCCCCTCGTCGCACAACATCTTCTCGAAATGGATGATCCGCTCCAGACGCTGGTCCAACTCGGCGTTCTTGATCTCGCCGTAGACGTTTTCCACCAGCGGAGCGGAATACCAGGTGCCGATGAAGATGCCGATCTTTCCCTTGGGAGGCAGCACGCGCCAGTAACGGTACATCTGCGGCCGCTCCAGCTCCTCGTCGGTCAGGTCGCGCAGTGCATGGGTCTCAACGTGACGCGGGTCCATCCACTCGTTGAGGATGTTGACCGTTTCCCCCTTGCCGGCGCAGTCCACCCCGGCAATCAGGATAATGACCGGGAATTTCCTCGACTGCAACAGGTCCAGCTGGGCGTCCAACAACGCCTCCCGCAGGCCGGGCACCTCTTTTTTCCAGGTTTCCTTGTCGATCTTATGGCCAAGCTCGGCGGATTCAAACATTACTCGCCCCCTTACACTGTTTGTGTTTGCGCTATTGGTTCAGTCGGCGTCGAACAGGAACAAGTGTACCACATGGTGAGAATATATTTACATGGTACGCCGATCTTTTTTGTGCCTATCTTTTCCCTTGGAATGTCAAACAGAAATATGATAAAAGTATCCGTTACTAAATATCAGGAGGTTGCAGGTGAAAAAAACTATCGTTACCCTTCTAGCCCTCACAGCACTCGCCATTGCCGGCTGCAATAGCAAACCGAAGACCGAAGCCCCGGGCGCCCCTGCCCCGCAGGCTCAGACACCCGCGGCGGGACAACCCGCAGGCAATGCCGATCCCCATGCCGGCATGAAGGCTCAGGAAATCCCTGCCGGTGCCGGACAAAAAGCCAAGGTGACCCAGACCATGAATTCCGGTGGTTACACCTATGTTGAAGCGGCTGACGACAAAGGCCAGAAGGTCTGGCTGGCGCTGCCCGAGATGAAGGTCGCCGTGGGTGATGCCATCGAATACCCCGCCGACGCCATGCCCATGACCAACTTCAAGAGCAAGACGCTCAACAGGACCTTCGACAAGATCCTGTTCGTGCCGGGCATACGGATCAACAAATAGCAGCGGGCGATGGAAATGAACGCAAAAACGGGGCCGTTACGGCCCCGTTTTTTTTGTGAAACCACCAAGGGCCAGCCTCGACGGTCCATGATTCGGCACCAGTTTCAGCACCTGCCGGTACGACCGCACCGCCCTGGCCTTGTTACCCCTTGCTTCATATGTCTCTCCCAGCAAATACCAACCCCAGGGGTTATCCGGCTGCTGTTCGGTGATCTCGAGGTATTCCCGCTCGGCTGCCTCGTCGTTTCCGCTCTGCCGAAGCCACTCTCCGGCAAGCACATTGGTAACATAACAATATCCCAAAAGACGTTTCTGTTGGCGAAAGCGGTCGTTCCCCCCCGGCGCATGGCCGGCAAGCGCCTTCAGGAGTCGGCGGGAATTCGGGCCCGGCTGGCTGGCGGCATACACCGCGGGCTCCCGGTTTACCTCGAAGACGTCCCTGTTGATACGGCCTGAGCGAACCGCCTCTTCAAACAGGCGCGTGCCGGGGTAGTAGGCCAACGGGGACACATACCCATCATCCGGACAGATGCGGCGCACCAGGTCAATGGTCTGGCTGATATCGCTCTCCGTCTCTCCGGGGACATCGGATATCAGGTACACGGATAGATTGATGCCCACCTTCCTTATCAGCGCAGCGGCAGCCTCCACATCCCTTGGGGCAATCAACTTGCCCAACATATCCAGAATGCGCGGCGATCCCGATTCAACACCAAGCTGGACGCACTCGCACCCGGCGCGCTTCATCCATACCAGCAATTCCTCGTCAAGTACGCTGACACGGGACTGGCAGTTCCAGAGAATATGGGCCTTGCGCTCTATCAGCAGGCGGCAGAACGCCACGGCGCGACTTCGATCAGCGGTAAAGGTATCGTCCCGCAACGAGAAGTAGATCAAGCCGTAACGATCACGGATGTAAAGAATCTCGTCAACGATATGCTCCGGTGACCGAAAACGGACCTGCCGGTTCCAGAATCCGGGCGAACTGCAGAAATGGCAGACAAAGGGGCATCCCCGGGCGGTGAGGATGAATTCAGGCTGAAGTTCCCGGTCAACACCGATGGAGTCGTCCAGGTAACGCGCGGGAATGGGAAGCCGGTCAAGATCGGCCAAGGGTGGCCGCGGCGGGTTGACAACAAGGGCTCCGTTATCCAGGAAAGCGATGCCCCTGGTATCCTGCCAGTTGCGGCCTTCAGAGCAACGGCCGGCCAACTCCAGAAGCGTCTCCTCCCCCTCGCCCATGACAACAATATCTACGGGCGAACCTTCGCGAAGGATCTCGCGATGACAGAAGGTGGCGTGCCCACCACCCATGACAACGGTACTTGCGGGAAGTACCCGGCGCACAAGCCGTGCCAGCTCAAGGGAGGCATGACGGTTGTGTGTCCACTGGGAAATACCCACAATATCGGGGTTCATCTCGGCCAACTTGTTCCTGATGGCCGCATCCTGCCACGCGGAGAAATTGGCAAGCACGGCATCGAAGCCCGCCTCCCGCAGACAGGCATGCAGATAGCACAGACCTGCGGGCAGGAGGTTGATGTAAGGATCGTCGCGGTTGGACGTCCCGGATATGTAGGCAAGCAGAATTTTCATGGCACCAGGTAAAAAAAATCCGGGTCAACTGACCCGGATTTTTGTAGTACGTATGGAATGTTAGCTTAATTACTCAGGTTCAGAGACACTCCAAGCATATCATTGGACACGACATCACCATCACGTTCCTCTTCGACACCTTGCAGCAAATCTTTGAAATTGAGGGCATCGGGGACCGCCTTACCGACCCGGCGCGCACCAAGGTAGCGGGAGAGGTAATAGGGGGTGTCCATGGTGGAGATTATTACGCGGTGGTCACGGGATGAGGCATGGATCATCTTGCGATTGCCGAGGTAAATTCCGACGTGGGATGGGAAACGGGCATACGTCTGAAAGAACACCAGATCACCCCGCTGCAGGTCACCCCGCTGCACCTCGGACCCGACATAGAACTGTTCGCGGGCCGTACGGGGCAGATTGACCTTCAGTTCACGGAAAACCTGCTGCGTAAAGCTCGAACAATCAAGGGAATTACGGCTGTTGCCGCCAAAACGGTAGCGTGCGCCTAAAAAGCTGTATGCCGTTTTTTTCAGGCCGACAATGCCACTATTGCCATCTTCAATATTTTTCGCCAGGTCCACGGGACGGTCGGAATCGATATCGCTCAATTCCGCCAGGGTATCGGAGAATTCCTGCTCATTGATCAGGTCGCGATTAACCAACTGAAGCCGGCTTGCAGCTGCCGGGGTCCGCGTTGGTTCGTCGGCCGCGGGAGCTGCTTCATTCAGTGCAAGCACCTGTCCCGGCTTAATCCGGTTACCCTTCAAGCCATTAAGACGCCGCAGTTCAGCCATCTTGAGGCCGGTTTTCTTTGCAACCTTCGGCAGGGTATCCCCTTTCACCACCTTATAGGTCTGGGCTTTTGCAGCCATCTTAGCCTTCCTGGTCTGGGCATCGACATGGGAAGGAATAATGAGGCGCACACCTCGATCTACATGGGTGCCGGACAGGTTGTTGACAGATTTGAGTTCATCGAGGGGGACATGATACTTGCGAGCAATGGAATGAAGAGATTCGCTTTTACGCACCACGTGGGTTTTTGACGCCAGAACCAGCTGAGGAGAAGCAAGCAACATGAGACATATCGCAACAATATAACGGCTATGTGTCATTTTCCCTCCTTTTTGTTCTAGTTTCGTGAGAGGCTGTTTTATAACAGAAACAGACCAAAGTCAACCCTAAAGTGTCACGCCCCCTGTCACAAAATGAGACAACCCCATGAATTACAGGGCTATTTACGAGAGACAAGCCTGATCGTGACCGGTTCATCCCTGAGGATAACGACACGTTTCCCGGGGGCGAGCAGATTTTTACGATACTCCTTCCCCTTGCTCAGCCGGCCGGCATCAATCTCCTCCGTTCCAACCGATTCGACCCGTGCAACCTGGCTGGCCGGCCCTTCCACCTCTACCCTGGTCGGATCAGAAACAACCTCGTAACCCGCAGCCCCCTGGGTCAAGCCACCCTTCAGTATCACCCGGACCGGCACTATTTTACGAACCTTCCGTTCCGTCATGATCCTGATTGAAGGTGGATTGACACCGGCAATCACCATGCCCGACGGCAGGTTGAAATCGGAGTTTCTGATCCTGATGGATGTCTGTCCTTCGCGAATGCCAGACAGGTCGATATCCGCCACCAAATCCAGCTTTGCGGGCGGCGGATTGAGGCTTGAGAATGATTTCACCTGAACATCGACCTCCTCGGGGACGCTCCGCACCAAGACCAGCTCAGCGGGAAGACCTTGCAGCCTGACCGGGGCAGAAACAGTAGTGATCTGCCCCTGGCGGGAAGTGATCAAGGCCCAGAATACCGTTACCACAAGCAAAATTGCAGTTTTGGGCACAAGATTCGAGAACCAGCGCTGCCGCAGGCTCATACGGGGCCTCTCGTTGACCGGGCTGACCATTTCCTCAAGGGCGGCAACCAACTCCACCTGACTGGACATCCTGCGCAGTTCTCCGGCAACGGCCAGGGACACCTCGCCCCGCTCCTCGGAAACCACGGCAACCACCGCGTCGGACCGCTCCGAAAGCCCCAGGGCCGCACGGTGGCGCGTACCAAGAAACTGGGGGAGATCGGCATTGACGGACAGAGGCAAATGGCACGATGCCAGGACAATCCTGCCGTCCTGGACCAGGGCTGCGCCGTCGTGAAGCGGGGCACCATCGTAGAAGATCGCTTCAAGTATCTGCGGAGAAATCTCGCAGTCCAGCCGCACGCCGTTCAACATCAGGTCGTGCAGGGACTCGCTGCGCTGAATAACGAGAATCGCCCCGGTCCGCTTTTCAGCCAGGTCGAAAAGCGTTTCGGCAATATCCTGGAACCGGGTATGCTGTTGTGTCTGATTATCCTCGAACAGGTGACGCAGCAGACTGAAACGGTAGAGTGCCTGCCTGATCTCGGACTGGAAAACCACGATGATCAGTACGATCAGGACCGTCCCCAACTCCTGCAAGATCCAACTGGTCATGTACAGGCCCAGGAAACGGGTGGCGAAGTAGATCAGCGTCACGACCCCCAAACCCAGCAACACCTGCATGGCGCGGGTTCTGCTGAACCATGAATAGAGCTGGTACAGTAGAAAGGTCATGATCAGGATGTCGGCCACATCCTGGATGCGGATGAACGATGGCACCGGTCAGGCCCCCTTCGGCGTACGCCGAGGCTTGTGGATTGTTGGTTTTGACTGTTTGATAACAGTGGAGCGGTTCTGCATTGCGGCACGCGCGGCATCGTGGCGCCGGATTTCCTCCGTAACCTGCGCCTTGAGCGGCGGATTCGGATTCGGCTCGGGCAGTTTTTCCAGGTAAGCCGCGTCGGTGTAGACGTTGCGGGCATTCCACATGGAGAATCCCGAAACCCCGGCATCGCGGGCCGCCTGGATCTGCTCGATGATCATTTTCTTGTCGTAGGCCGCACCCAGCTTGAAGTCCTGCAACCAGGGGCGCATCTTGGCTCGCTTTCCCTCCAGCCGCTTCATCCCCCGCAAGCAGGCGTCGTAGATGACCAGGTAGGGATGCTCCGCCGGATTCTTCAGCCCCAGGTGGCCACGCGGGTAATGTGAGGGGTAGACCATCGGGCAGACATAATCCACGTAATCGGCCACATCCTGGATGCGCTGCCCGATGTTCATATCATCGTCCACCATGGTGGTCAGGCCAAAGATATCGGCCGAAGTGAGTACATCCACCGGTTTCATCTGCTGATCCACGTACTGAAAGAAGCTGCGGATAACCTCATGTTTGGGCACATCGCCCTTATAGATCGGATAGGCAAGCGTCTTCATCTTGCCGTCGGTAGGGAAGCGGACATAGTCGAACTGCACCTCGTCGAATCCCCTTGCCGCAGCCTCCTTGGCAATGGCGATATTATAATCCCACACCTCTTTCGAGGCCGGATCGACCCAGGCCAACCCCTTGCGATCCTTCCAGGCCCCGCCCCCCTTGTTTCCCACAGCCAGATCATGGCGCGCCTTGGCCAGGTTAGGGTCCTGGAAAACCGCGATGCGGGCAATGGTGTGGATCTTCCTGTCCCGGCAGTACTTCAGGATGGCATCCAGATCCCTGATACGCCGTTCATAGGCGCCGGTCTGGGCAACCAACGGCACCTTGGAGTCATAGCCGACCCTGCCGGTACTGTCCTTGATGTCGATTACCACCGCATTCAGGTAGGAACCCGCAGCCATGTCGATCAGGGCCGGGAAACGGCTGATACCCGCTGTCCAGGAGGTGATGTAAAGCGCCCGGAACTCCCTGCCGAGAAGTTGCTGACGCTTGGATGCAACCTGCGGTGATTGCGGCGCAGGACCGCCGGTCGATACTGTCGTTGATGCCTGTGGCGATACGTGTTGCGGAACCATGTTCGTATAAACAAAATACCCGGCCACTGCCAGTCCTGCGGCCGCAAGCAGCCCGATAACAACCTTCTTCACTCAACTACTCCATTTTTTGATTTTTCTGGTCTCTGCCCCGGAAGTATGTTACAAGGCAAAAGATTGTTAACATAGCATTAAATCCATGCAAAAGGTAGCACAAAACCATGTTCAGGCTTTCCGAAAAAGGCGAAAAGATCCAGCAGATGTTCGGCACCATTGCCCCGCGTTACGACTTTCTCAATCGACTGCTCAGCTTCGGCATTGACCGGCGCTGGCGGACCAAGGCGGTACGGCTGCTCAAATACCGCGAAGGAGGCAGGGTACTTGATGTGGCCACCGGTACCGGCGACGTGGCGCTGGAGATCGCCCGGTCAACCCCTGCCTCGGTAAAGATCACCGGGGCTGACTTTTGCAAGGAAATGGTTGAACTGGGCGAAGTGAAGGTGGCGGCATCACCCTATGCGGACCGGATCGATTTCCGGGTCGCCCCGTGCGAAGATCTCCCGTTTCCGGACAATACCTTTGACTCGATTACCATCGCCTTCGGGATCAGAAACGTGGTGGACAGGAAACTGGGACTGGCGGAGATGTGGCGGGTGCTGCGGCCCGGTGGCCGGCTGATCATCCTTGAGTTCTCCACGCCGCGTTCGCAACTGTTCAGACAGCTCTACTACTTCTACTTCCGGCAACTCCTGCCGGTCATCGGCGGGCTGTTTTCGCGCTACAACGCCTACAAATACCTGCCCGACTCGGTCCTGGAGTTCCCCAGCCACGAGCAATTTTCCAACATGATCGCCGAGGCCGGGTTCAAGAACATCCACATCCACGAACTGACCTTCGGCATCGCCAGTATCTATGCCGGTGAGAAGGAATAAAGAATAGACCCTAAAGGTTTTGGAACCTTTAGGGTCTGTCTGCCGCTACGCCTTGAATCTGCCGCTACGCCTTGAACTTATTCTCCGTCCCCCCGACAATCCGCTGGATATTTTCGCGATGCTTGACGATCACGATAACCGAAACGAGAGCGGTCACCAGCACCACTATCCGCCCGCAACCCAACAGGGACACAGCCGGGGCCATAACCGCCGCCGCCATGATGGAACCAAGCGAGATGTAGCGCCACTTGAGGACCAGCAGCACGAATACCGCCAAGGCGATGGCCACGGCAACCGGCGCAAGCGCCAGGAACACCCCCAGGGCGGTGGCTACCCCCTTGCCCCCCTTGAATCGCAGGAAGAGCGAAAAGACATGGCCGCAGAATGCAGCCAATCCAACCCAAGCGGCATACTCCACGGGCAACGCCGACAACTTGACCAACAGCACGGGAATGAAACCCTTCAGGCAGTCGCACAGCAGCGTCAGCACACCCACCTTACGGCCAACCGTGCGATAGAGGTTGGTGGCACCGATATTGCCGCTCCCCTCCTTGCGCACGTCAATACCGTACGCCTTGCCCAGCAGGAGTCCCGAGGGTATGGAGCCCAGCAGATAGGCGGCCGCACAGGCCATGAGCAGCGTCGTATATGACATTCCCGCCATGACGTGCCTACTTTTTGCCGATCATCTGTTTTGCATCCTCGACGTACTTGCTGGCGGGAAACTCCCGCACGAGCCGCTCAAGCACCTCATCCCCCTTGGCCTTCCGTCCATCCTTCCGGTAGGCACGGCCCAGTTTGTAGAGCATCTCGTCCCGGCGCTCCGAATCGGGAAAGGTCTTCAGCGCGGTTTCGAAACGGCCGATGGCGGCGGCATAGCTGCCGGTCCTCAGATAAAAGCTTCCCACGTAGATCTCGTACTGGACCTGCTTGTCACGGCAGTCACGGACCTTTTCCGCCACCTCGGCCACGTTCTCGCCATGCGGGTACTGGCTGAGATATAACTCAAATGTGGAAAGGGCGTTCTTGACCGGCGTCTGGTCGGTATCAATCCCGTTGATCTCTTTATAGTAACTCACCCCCTGGCGATAGAGGGCATAGGCGGCCCGTTCGTGGACCGGATGGAGCTTGCGGAAATCCTCATAGGCCGCGGCTGCCTCTATGTAGTCCTTGTTCAGGAAATAGGCATCCGCAATGCCGAGCTCAGCCTTTGACGACAGTTCAGGGGACTTGTAGCTCTCCTTGACCTTCTTCCACTGGGTAATGGCATCCTCGTAGTTACCCCTCTTGAAGGACTCCTCACCATCCTTGTAAAGGGCCTCGGGGGGTTTATTTACCGGCAGCACGGCACACCCCTGCAACAGGGCGGCCGACAGCATGGCAACGGATATGGCTCTGACAATGATTTTCATAAATTCCCCTCATACCTCATGTATTCTACGTGATACTCATGCGCATCACATTTTCACAAAATACCTTCTCCCCGGCCGTCGGCCAGCAATCGGGCGATGGTGTCATGATTGAGCCAGAGGGTCGCTGCTGGAGGGCTCCAGGATGCCTGAACCATCAGCCGGCCGGTGGAGAGAAAGACGATGCGCGACAGTTCGGCGCAGACCAACTGCTTCTGGTCCAGATGCATCCCCATCAGTTCTGCGGACCTGGCCAGCATCAGCTCCGCCTGCTCGCGGGTATTGTGCTGCGGCCAGGTGCCAAAGTCAAGGATCTCGGCCAACAGCGGCGACGCAAGGTAGTCATCGGTCCGCTCCAGCAAATTGCCCAGGGTTTCGCCCTCCTTCAGCATCCCCTGGCAACGCTCGTACAGCGGTGCGGAACGGACTTCGCCCACTTCCCCCCGAATAGCGGTGAGCAATGGGTAGAGTGATATCTCCACGCCTAAAAACAGGGCGCTGGAATTGGTCTGAATCTCGGGGCAGTTGAAGACCGTCGCGCTGATCCCGTTTTTGAATGCCTCAGCCGCTATGTTTTCAAGCCGGATCTTGGCCCACCCCTGCACGTACGGGACGTACGACTGCCAGCGGTACTCGCCCCCCACCAGCACGGCGGTGCCATGATATCCGTACGCGGTGTAGGCTGCCCGGCCACCGGAAGATGTGATCCGCTCACGCAGGCCGGCCGATTCCTCCAGCAGGTAGCGGAAGGTGTCGGCAGTGACCTCATTGAAACTGGCGTCGCACAGGCGGCCGAGATCGCTTTCCCAGAATGCCCTGGACGGCAGGTACTTGTCGCCGGTCCCCTTGAAGATCCGGTTGAGAAGCGGCATGAATACCCGCGCCCGGGGGATGCCGCCGGCCATGGAATGGGCGAAGATGACATTGGCCCCGGCCGGAATACGTGCTTCAAGCTCTTTCATCACCTGAGACAGGGCCGTACGGAAACGTGCGCTGCCGGCTGACGCCGCCTTTTTGATAAAATCGTCGTTGAAGCGGATATCGGCCCACTCGTCCGGCTTGGCCTTCTTGAGCTGGTCGGCGATTGACGGTTGTCCGTCCATAGCCTCCATATCGAAGCCGGCCTCCAACGGAATATTGATGACGGAACTGCCGAGGAGCGCCTCGGCCGCGGCCAGTTCCTCATCGTTCAAAGGCCGCAACGTACCGTCATTGTCGCGGCGCCCCACGGTGGTACCGATCACGGTCATGCCCAACCGCCGGGCCTCATCCACCATGCCGTTGGCATAGCCGCGCCCGAAGAGTTCCCCCACCAGCACCAGCACGTCACCCGCCTTGTAGCCCGCTTTATCCGGCAATTCCTGCATCGCTCTGTATTCTGTCATCCGAACCTCCTGCCTATGATTCCCGTGCAAAACAGTTGTCACTCTTACCACGAACCACCCCGCAATGTGAACAGAAAAAGCGCGGACCGGGGCGCGTGACAAGGCTCTCGATTCGTGTTATCGTGCCGCATATCCCTTCAGGAGACGACTGACACATGAACAACGACCTTATCCTTCTCGGCCACGGCAGCGGCGGGCGCCTCTCCCACCAGTTGCTGGACGAATTGATCATCCCCGCCCTCAGCGGAATAGCGCCGGCCTCCCAGAACGACTCCGCCCTCTTGGACCAGGTTGCGGGCCAGTTGGCCTACACCACCGATTCGTTCGTGGTTGACCCGATATTCTTCCCCGGGGGCACCATCGGCAGCCTTGCGGTGCACGGCACGGTCAACGACCTGGTCATGATGGGGGCCCGCCCGCTCTATCTCAGTGTCGGGCTGATCATCGAGGAGGGGTTCGGCAAGGCCGACCTGGGGACCATCCTGGCCGACATGCGCCAGGCCGCGGATTCGGCAGGCGTGCGGATCGTCACCGGCGATACCAAGGTTGTGCCTCGCGGCAAGGCCGACAAGATATTCATCACCACCTCCGGCATCGGCGTCATCGAGCACAGCCTCCAGATCCACGGCGCCAACGCCCAACCGGGCGACAAGGTCATCCTCAGCGGCACGGCCGGGGATCACGGCATCGCCGTCATGGCAGGGCGTGAAGGGCTCAAGATCGACAGCGACATCCGCAGCGACTCGGCCGCACTGAACGGGCTGGTGGCCGAGATCATCGCATGCGCCGGCGACCGGCTCCACGTCTTGCGCGACCCGACCCGGGGGGGGATCGCCACCACCGTCAAGGAGATCGCCATGCAGTCCGGCGTGGCCGTCACCCTTCGCGAGGAGGCGCTCCCGGTTAATCCGTCGGTGCGAGGGGTCTGCTCGATCCTCGGACTCGATCCGCTCTTCGTGGCCAACGAAGGCAAACTGCTGGCGTTCGTGGCGCCGGATGCGGCCGAAGAGGTGGTGGCACGTATGCATCGCCACCCGCTCGGAGAACGCGCTGCCATCATCGGCCAGGTGGAGGCGGCCCCGGCCGGCAAGGTCAGCATGGAGACCGCCGTGGGCGGCATGCGGGCGGTGGAGATGCTCGCGGGCGAGCAACTGCCAAGAATTTGTTAAATTCGACACCTGCCACAGAGACACGGAGACACGGAGACACGGAGACACAGAGAACGGCAAAAGCGAGAAGATCAAAAGCCTTTTTGTTTTTAAAACCCGAATTCGTTTGTTGCTTTTACAGATTATGCCTTTCTCCAGATTTTCTCTGTGTCTCTGTGGCTCTGTGGCAGATTTAAGGTTTTCAAAAGTATGGCCAAGGAAAAAACACCCATAACCCCGGCTATCCGCATGCTGAGGGCGGAGAAGATCCCGTTCACGGACCACCTGTACGCCTACGAGGAAAAGGGTGGCACGGCCGTTTCTGCACGCGAGCTGGGCGTTGACGAGCATTGCGTGATCAAGACCCTGATCATGGAGGATGAGAACCGCAACCCGCTCATCATCCTGATGCACGGCGACCTGCAGGTTTCCACAAAGGAGCTGGCCCGTGCCATCGGTGTGAAGCAGGTCACCCCCTGTACACCGGAGACGGCCCAGAAACATACCGGCTATATGGTGGGCGGCACCTCTCCCTTCGGGACGCGCCGCCAGATGCCGGTCTATATGGAAGCGGGCATCGCCGGACTGGAGAGGATCTACATCAACGGCGGAAAACGGGGTTACCTGGTGGGGATGGCGCCATCAGATCTTATCAAGGTCGTAAAGCCGGTAACGGTAACGGTCGGGATACGTTAGTAAGTTAAAAATCCTGTTTATCAGGGTTAGGAAAGGGGCAACAATGATCTGCAAGGCCCAGATAAGCGACGTCAAGGAGATCCAGAAACTGCTGACCCACTATGCGGGCAAGGGGGACATGCTCTCCCGCTCGTTGTCGGAGCTGTACGAGTCGATCCGCGATTTCTACGTGGCAAAGGATGGTGAAGCCCTGCTCGGCACGGCGGCCCTGCACATGGTCTGGGAGGATCTGGCAGAGGTGCGCTCGGTGGCGGTGGCCGAGGATTCCGGTCACAAGGGGATCGGCAGCCAGCTCGTGCAGGCATGCATTGCGGAGGCCAGGGAGATCGGCCTGAAACGCCTTTTCTGCCTGACCTACAAACCGGAGTTCTTTGCCAAACACGGATTCCGGCTGGTGGATAAATCCGAACTCCCCCACAAGGTCTGGGGCGACTGCATCAAATGCGTCAAGTTCCCCGACTGCGACGAAAACGCCATGATCCTTGACCTGTAGATTTCCTTTACTGAAGGCTGAAGGTTTTTCCTTCAGCCTTCAGCCTTACCCTCCCCGGACTACCAACTCACAATCCCCAACGACTTCTGCAAGATCACGATGGCATCGCCGACATTGATGCTGCCGTTGGGTGACGGTCTGCCGTTCACCAACGGCGCGACATCGCCATTCTGCAGATCATTCGCTGTCGGGGCAACCATGCCGACCGCGATCTGCAACGCCCGCAGGGCATCGGCAATGGTGACCGTCGAGGTGCCATCGCTGACGATCTTTCCCGTGGGGAGCGGCTGGAACTTGCCCACCGCCCAGATGGACAGGTGACCCACCTGCATGTCTATGCTGTTGTCTGCCTTGACCGTAGCACTCCCCTCGCTCTTCCAACTCGTGCCGTCAAAACTGTAGTAGCCGACTGTCGTCCCCGGCGGTGCAAAGGAGGCCGGCACCGCCAGGCTGATCGTCATGGGCGGGCTGATACTCTTGACCGTGGCAGCGGTTGTGGAAACGATCAGATCGATGGAGGCGCCGAGGGATACCAGGGACGAACCGTCCGTGGCGTGGCCGGTAGCGGCGGTGGACGGAAGGGCTGTCAGGTTGTTCGTTGATGAGGAAGTCACCGTAAGAGTGCCGCTGACCGGGTTGTCTGACATGTCTTTCAAGAGCGTGCCGGCAGCGATGTTCACCTGGGAGCCCGGGGTTGTGGGAAGTGCGATCGGGGCGATTGTGCGGCCATCGGGAGTGGTGGCCATATCGAGAACACCGAGGGTGCCGTTCACGAAGCTGAATGCATAGTTGGGCGCATTCAGTGTTCCCTGGCTGATGGTGATATCATAGGTGCCGTACGGGCTGGAGGTAGTGGCCGTGGTGGTAATGATTGGGCTGCCAGCAAGGACAGCCCCGGTATCACCGTTGACGAAACCGGTGTAGCTGGCCGTCAAGGCCGGGTTGACGGAACCGATGCTCTTGGTGGTGCTGACGGCCGTGACCGTAAGTGGCGCCTTGTCGACGGTCAGGTTGTAGGCCAACGTGGTTGATTGTGGGGTGGCGGCGCTGTCGGCAGCCTTGAGGACAAAGTTGTAGCTGCCGGCCTGGGTAGGAACACCGCTGAGCGTATCGTTGACGATTGCCAAACCCGACGGCAGGTCGCCTCCTGCCAGGGACCAGACCAGGGGGTCAACGCCGCAGGTGGCTGTGAGAGGTTGGCTGTAGCCCGTGCCGTAGCTGCCGTTGACCAGGGCGCCGGTGGTTATGGTACAGGCCAGAAGAACGGCCGAGCAGCTCGTGGTTGACCCGCCGTTGGCACCGCTACAGGTCCAGGACCAGGGGCCGCTGCCGGTGACGCTGCTCGGCGAACCGGCGGAGCAAAGGTTTACGGTAGGCGAAGCGGAGAAGGCCTGGCCGTTGGCCGGGCCGCATGCGCCGTTGATCTGGTCGGCAGTGAAATTGGCCGTGATGGTCATGGTGGCGGTGATGTTGGTCACGGTCAGCGGATTGGCCGTCGTGGTGACAAAACCACCGGTGCCGGTCCAGTTGACGAAGTGGTAGCCGGAGTTGGCTGTAGCGGTTACGGCGGTGGCGCTGCTGTTATAAGCGACCGTCTGGCTGGTGGTGCCGGTCAGGGTGCCGTTGCCGCCGGGGGTGAAGGTAACGGTGTAGCTGCTCTGGGCAAACGTGGCCTCCACGGTGCAATCCGCCGTTATGGCGTTGGTGGTGTAGATTGTGCCGGAGAGCGCGCCGCCGCAGGTGCCGCCGACCGTGGCGGTGTAGCCCGCATCGGGGGTGACGGTAAAGGTGGTTGTTGCGCCGCTGGTGACCGTCTGGGAGGTGTTGGGGGTGATGCTGCCGTTGGCGCCAGCCGATGGGGTTACGGAGAGAGAATTCTGGCTATTGTCTTTTACACATCTGATTCCCCACGCATCAAGGTAGCCCGTCCATAGATTGTAGCCATTATACACCGCAACTTCACTCGAAGGTGCGTTGTATGGTGATGCAGGCATAAGGTACGCATACGTGTTGCCTTCATGTGTTGATGACCAAAGCATCGCCAAGCCGTCAATCCAGTTGCCAGATCCGGCAGAGAGGAATGCACTCGGTTTCCAATTGAAATCATAGAGGTCCGTGCCCGGAACTCCATCGATAACCAGGCCGCTTGCACGAAGCTTCTGCGATGAATTACCGCCGACAAAGGTTAGCAGGGTGTTCCATTCCGTGGACGAGGGAAGATGCCAGTTGGAGGGACATATGCCGTGCACGTCAGGCGATGTGCCGGACGTGGCTGTTGGTGTTTCCCCGGCGATTGCCTCTGCAAAGGTATATGCTCTGCCATAGGCATCACAATTGGCTGGGGTGTTATCGTTGTTATAACAGCGGCCCGCTCCCGCATAACGCAGGTTTTCCGCCATCCATGTCTGTGTTCCTATGGTGGTGATTTTGTAGACATTACCATCACGGCTGTCGGCAATTGTGGCAATGCCGCCGGTTGTGGCAACCGAACATGCACCTGATATCGACGCCACCGTGGTTCCTACAGTCAATGCGCCGGTAACTTGATCAATCGTATACAACGAGACATTATCCGAACTGAAATTGGCAACATAAGCGTACTTCCCGGAGGGATCAATTGTAACCGAGCGTGGGCCTGTTCCGGCCGCCACCGGGGCTCCGATTTCGGTCAACGCACCGTTGCTCTGGCTAATCGTATACATCGAGACGTTGTCTGAACCCTTATTGGCTACATAGGCAAACTTCCCGGAAGGATCGACGATAATGGACCATGGACCTGACCCCGCGGGTACACTGCCTCCGGCGGTCAATGCTCCGGTGGTCTGGTTTATCGAATACATCGAGACATTATTAGATGTGTAATTGGCAACATAGGCGAACCTACCGGAAGGATCAACGACAACAGCGTATGGATTCGTTCCGGCCGCCGCTACAGTCGCGGCAGTCAATCCCCCGGTAGTCGTATTTATCGAATACACCGAGACATTGTTCGACCCCCAATTGGAAACATAGGCAAATTTACCAGAGGGATCAACGGTAACGAAGTTTGGAGATGTTCCTGCCGCTACTGTTATTCCGGCTGTCAATGCACCGGTACTCTGATTTATCGTATAAACAGAGACATTGCTCGAAACGGGATTTGCAACATAGGCAAACTTACCAGACGGATCAACGGTAACCGATTGTGGCCCCGTCCCAGCCGCAACCGTGGTCACTGCGGTCAATATCCCGGTAGTCTGGTTTATTGTATAAATCGAAATATCGTTAGATGTGTAATTGGCAACATAGGCAAACTTACCGAATGGATCAACGGTGACTGATATTGGGTTTGTTCCAGCCATCACCGGGGTTCCGACTCCCGTCAATGTGCCGGTGGCTGGATCTATCGAATAAACCGAGACATTGTTGGAGACCCAATTGGCAACATAGGCGAATTTGGGAATGTAATTGCCTGGCAATACAACTGCGATGCTCTGCGACACCTGTGGAGCAGCGCTGTAGTTGGCATCCCCCGCCTGATTGGCGGCGATGCTGCAAACACCCGAGGCAATGGCAGTGACGGTGTTGCCGGAAACGGAGCATATACCGGGAGAGGTACTGGTGAAGGTCACCGCAAGACCGGATGTTGCTGTGGCACTCACCGTGGTGGTGCCGCCAACGATCAGCGCGGTCGGCGTAAAGCTGATCGTGCCGATGGCCTGGTTGGCTTTGCTCACCGTAAAGCTCTGGGTCATCTGCGCTGCCGAGTTATAATTGGTGTCACCTGCCTGAGTAGCCGCAATGGTGCACATGCCGGCGGCTACCGGAGTTACCGTGGCGCCACTAATAGTGCAGACATCGGTTGTCAGCGAGGTTAAGGTGACCGACAGCCCCGAGGTTGCACTGGCGCTGACAGTGCCGGCAGATCCACCAAAGGTGATACTGGGGGCGGTGCCGAAGCTGATGGTCTGGCTGGCTTTGGGAGTTACTGTATTGCTGGCGCTGGATGCAGGGCCAGTACCGACGATGTTGGTAGCGGTAACAGTAAATGTGTAGACAGTGCCGTTGGTGAGCCCGGTAACGGCTATCGGACTCGCAGTTCCTGTTGCAGTGAAGCCGCTTGGGCTGGAGGTGACGGTGTAGCCGGTGATGGCCGACCCGCCGTCGTTTGTCGGAGCGGTAAAACTAACCGTGGCCTGGCCGCTGCCAGCTATGGCGCTGACTAACGTAGGTGCGTCGGGAGCGGAAGAAATAGTGCCCAAAATCGCAACCGAGGACGGGTTTGATCCCGTAGCTATCGATGTTTCGGCCGTCAATGCCCCGGAGACAGAGTTTATCGCATAAACCAAAACAGCGGTCGTTCCTGAACTGACTACATAAGCGAACTTTCCGGAAGGATCGGAGGTGACTGCAAGAGGGCTATTGCCGGCCGCCATAGTGGTTCCGGCAGTCAATGCACCGGTGGTCTGGTTAATCGTATAAACCGAGACGTCATTTGAGCTTAAATTGGCAACATAGGCAAACTTACCGGAAGGATCAACGGTAACCGAGTAGGGGATTGTTCCCGCTGCCAAGGCGGTTCCAGCAGTCAATGCACCGGTGATCTGGTCTATGGTATACACCGAAACATTGTTCGTACCTTGACTGGCAACATAGGCAAACTTACCGGTGGGATCAACGGTAACAGATCGCGGAAGAGTTCCCGTTGCCACCGGGGTTCCGGCGGTCAATGCGCCGGTGGCCTGGTTTATCGTATACACCGAGACATTGTTCGTGTTGAGATTGGCCACATAGGCAAATTTCCCGGAAGGGTCAACAGTAATCGAATGCGGGGATGTTCCTGCCGCCACGGCGGTTCCTGCGGTCAACGCCCCGGTTGTTTGATGTATCGTATAAACCGAGACATTGTCGGAGCCGTAATTGGCAACATAGGCGAACCTGCCCGAGGGATCTACCACAATAGATGCCGGCATTGTCCCCGCCGCCACCGCTGTCCCGGCAGCCAACACACCGGTAGCCTGGTCGACTGTAAAAACCGAGACCGTCCCCGCATTGTAATTTGTAGCATAAGCAAACTTGCCATTTGGGGCTACGGCAACAGATCGTGGTTGCGATCCCGTAGCAGCATCGGTTCCGGCAGTCAATGTGCCGGTGGTCTTGTCTATTGAATAAACTGAGATCGTGTCTGAACTTACATTGGTAACATAAGCAAATTTGGGAATATAAACAATCGAAGTGCTTCCGCCCACCATCGCAATAGAATAGGGGGCTTGTTGCGCGGAAATGGTCCGGATCAGTGTCAACGCACCGGTTGTCTGATTTATCGCAAATGCAGATATGTCGTTCGAACCGTAATTGGCTGCATAGGCGAACTTACCGGAGGGATCGACAGCAACTGATTGCGGATTTGTTCCCGCCGCCACCGCGGTTCCGGCAGTCAATGCGCCAGTTGTCTGATTTATCGAATAAACCGAGACATTGTTAGAGTTGTAATTGGGTACATAAGCAAACTTGCCTGACGGATCAACAGCAACCCACTCTGGAGTTGTTCCCGATGCCACGGCGGTTCCTGCGGTCAGCGCACCGGTGTTCTGGTTGATGGTAAAGACCGAAACGGTGTTCCCGGCGTAATTGGCCGAATAGGCGAATTTGCCGGAAGGATCGACGGTAACCGAACGTGGGCCTGCCCCCGCCGCCACAGCAGTTCCGGCGGTTAATGCGCCAGTGCTCTGGTTAATCGAATACACCGAAATGGTGTTGGAGTTGACATTGGCTGCATAGGCAAACCTCCCGCTAGGATCAACCGTAACGGAGATAGGACCTGTTCCCGCTGCCACCGTGGTTCCGGCGGTCAATGCTCCTGTGCTCTGGTCAATCGTATATACCGAGATATCGTTCGAGGCTTGATTAGCCACATAGGCGAACTTCCCGGAAGGGTCTATGGTAACAGCTCGTGGTGCCGTACCGGCCGCAACCATGGTTCCAGCGGTCAAGGCACCGGTGGTCTGGTTTATCGTATAAACCGAGACGTTGCTGGAGCCGTTATTGGCCACATAGACAAATTTCCCGGAGGGATCAACGGTAACCGAATTCGGATTTGTTCCTGTGACCACATAGCCGCTATGCCGCAGTTCTCCGGTTGTGCCGTCGACCGTATACATGGACACAGTGTTACTGTTATTGTTTGCCACATAGGCGAACCTCGGGACTGTGGCCTGGCTCCCTGTGCCAACACTGATATTCTGTGTCACCCGCGATGCTGCGTTGTAGTTGGCATCCCCCGCCTGGTCTGCGGCAATGTTGCAGACGCCCGCGTTGATGCCGATAACGATGGTGCCGGAAACGGTGCAAATTCCGGGGGAGGTGCTGGTAAAATTCACCGCAAGGCCGGAGGTGGCGGTGGCACTTACGGTAGTGCTGCCGCCAACGGCAAGTGTGGTTGGCGAAAAGCTGATTGCGCCTATGGCCTGATTACCCTTGTTGACGGTAATCCCTGCCTGGGTGCCGGTGATGGATGAGGTAACGGTATCCGTGGCGGTGACACTCTGCATGCCGACGGTTCTCAGGGTAACGCCGGAGGTGACGGTGTGTATGCCGGCATCGGCGGCAGTAAAGGTGTAGCTGGCTGGCAGGATCGCCTGGGGATCGCTGCTGGTAAAAGTCACGGCGCCCACATAGCTGGTAGCCCGGTTGCCGCTGGCGTCTTTTGCTTCAACAATGATGTCGCTTGCCGCACCGATGGTGCGTGGAGAAGTGATCCCGGACACAACAAGGGTTGCGGCCGATGCAGGATTGAACTGGGACAGCAGGGCAAAGGAGAAGCCAGGATAATCTACAGCATTCGCAGACGACGACTGTCCGCCCGCCACGGGTTGTCCCAAAATTGAACTCTGGAGTTGATATGAGGTTGAACTTCCGCCCCCTCCGGCCGTGCCGAATCCGTCATACTGCATGGTGTAGCTGGCGCTGGACTGGATTGCCGCATGTGCAAACCCGCCAGTGATCAGCGACAGGAAGAGAACCGCTATACAGCTTATATATATCAGAGTGTTGCGGCCTCTGATCATGTCGATTCTCCTTGGTAAACTGCGATCCAGTGCCGGTTTGATCTAATACTTGATGATCCAGTTGACAGAGGCGTTGACCGGTCGGGTTTCGTTGCCGCCGTTGGCTTGAACTCCGCCAGATGTTGGGTTTTGCAACGTAAAGCCGTAGTAGGCCAAATCTCCATTTTCAAGCTTTAGATGACTAGGTGATGTGCTATTACCATCATTATAATCGTAACCTAGAACACCATGACTGTGAGAGCCATACATGCTCCCCTGTACAGAGCCAACGGCATTCCCGGTATTCCCTCCGCTGTTCATGGCGGTTCTGGCGGCTTTATCCGGATCATTTCCCGCTATGCCGTCAAGCCCACGCAAAAACCTTCCGCGATAGTCGGGTACATTGAAATGAGACACATCGGCGGCTCCGTGGGCGTTCCCTATCGCCGTGAAAAGGGTTGCATAGGTAGCTCTGAGGTAAGAAGTTCCATCACACAAAAGCCAACCCGCCGGTGCCGTTGTCCCGGCAAAGGCGACAACCGTTCCGGCCGGTATGATGCTGGCGGTATTATTCACGGAATCGGCCACGCTGGCCCGAAACGCGTAGCCAACACTTGTAAGCTGGCGACGGGGCGTCATTTCGGCATCCCCCCCCACCTTGACTCCCAGCCAGTATTGAGCGTCGAACGGGATGGTCATGGGTGTACCATTACCAAGCACGACATTGAAGATGCCGTTGCTCACCGTCACACTCCCCTGGGTCTCTGTCCAAAGTGCGGTGCCGCCGGTTGCTACGTCATAGAGCGCAAACGTGACGGAAACCGGCGCGTTCAGCGGCACACCGGACTGGTTGGTGAGATACCCCTGGTAATTCATGGTCTGGGGGACCGCGGCAAACGCCGAACCAGAAAGTAACCACACGATACATGCGCAAATGACTATACGAACCATGTTTTCCGATTGTTTCATAGGTGTTCCTCCTGAATCTCTTGCAAATTCAATCGCTATTATCAGTCGCAGGCCAACATTTCACACCCGCGCAATGCACGCCGGGCCATCGAAGCGCACGTTATTCACCAGGTCAGGCACCTTGTACGCCTCCAAAAGATCTGCGGGGAAAGGGAGGTACAGACCCAGCAATTGCTCCGGGTCGTTCACGCCCTGGTTGAGCCAGAGATCGCACGAACCGGGCGGGAGGATAACCGGCATCCGGTCATTGATGGGCGCAACCAGCCTGTTTGCCGCCATGGTGAGGATCGTGAACGTTTCCGGATTATCCTCGTCTCCGGGGTTCCCGGACTGCTCCCACAGACCGGCAAAACACATGGGCGACCCGTCGGCCATGCGGATGTAGTAGGGCTGTTTCTTCTCATCGGATTGCGACCAGGCATACACTCCCGAGGCCGGCACAATGCAGCGGCGGCACTTGATCGCCTGGTAAAAGGCCGGTTCTTCATGAGCGGTCTCGCATCTGGCATTGATCAACCGGTTGCCGGTCTCCGGCTCTTGTCCCCCGGAAGGGACGAGTCCCCATTTCATCTGAACAAGGCGCTTGCGGTTCCCCTCGTTGCGGACCACCCATGCATGCTGGGCCGGTGCGATGTTGTAACGCGACTCGGCCGATACCGGCACCGGGATGCCGAACAACTTCTTGATCGTGGACAAGAGTTCCGTGGAAAGAAGGGCCGCGAACCGGCTGCACATCATGCGTTAATCGCTTCCCTGAGTATGGGACTGAGCTTGAACGTGATGACCCGCCGGGCATCGATGACAATAGCTTCGCCGGTCTGGGGGTTGCGGCCGTTGCGGTCCCTCTTCTGCTTGACGACAAACTTTCCGAAGCCGGAGATGGTAATATCCTCGCCGGATTCGAGGGTGTCTTTTATGAGACATAATGCCGTTTCAACCATGTCGATGGCTTCCTTTCTCGACAATCCTGCCTGGGTCTGGATCTTCTCTACGATGTCTGCCTTGGTCATGAAACCTCCGGATGTTTTCGCGGTAGCGGCTGTTGTCGGGAGACAACAGCCGCTACCGTCTTGATATTAAGGATATTACCAGGTTACGATCCCCAACGATTTCTGCAGGATCACGATAGCGTCGCCGACGTTGATGCTGCCGTTGGGCAACGGCCGGCCGTCAACCAGCGGCGCCACATCACCATTGGCCAGATCGGCGGCTGTCGGCGCGATCATGCCGACCGCTATCTGTAGCGCACGCAAGGCATCGGCAATGGTGACGGTCGAGGTGCCGTCGCTGGCGATCTTCCCGGTCGGCAATTGTTTGAACCGGGCAACCGCCCAGATGGACAGGTGCCCCACCCGCATGTCAACACTGCCGTCGGCCTTTACCGTGGCCGTACCTTCAGACTGCCATCGTGTCCCGTCAAAGCTGTAGTAGCCGACCGCTGTTCCGGGGACGGCAAAGGTGCGCGGCACCGGCAGGGTGACCGTCATCGCCGGGGAGATGGTCTTGACGGCTGCGCCCCCGGCCGAGAGGTTCAGGTCGATGGAGGCGCCCAGCGATGCCAGGGATGAACCGTCCGTGGAGTGGCCGCTGGCCGCGGACGATGGCAGGCCGGCAAGGGAGCCGGTGGTTGTCGAGGTCATGCTGAGGGTGCCGCTGACCGGGTTTCCGTTGGCATCGGACAGCATGGTGCCGGAGGCTACCTGGACCTTGACGCCGGGCGACGTGGCAGTGGAGATGGCGGTGGTTGTTCGCCCGCCCGTATCGACGGACATATCGACAACGCTGAGCGTGCCGTCGACAAAGACGAAACTGTAGTTTGCCGGCGCCGAGAGCGTCCCCTGGGTCACATGGATCGGATACGTTCCGGCGGCGCTGCCGGCAGCGGCCGGTGTCATGAGAGACGGGGCGCCGCCCAGGACTGCGGCGGTGTCGCCATTGACAAAGCCGCTGAAAATGGCGGTAAGGGGCGGAATGTCGGAACCGGTGGCCTTGGTGATGTTCGCGGCGGTGACGGTGAGCGGGACAATGGGGTTGCTGATGATGTTCCGTTGCACCGAGGCGCTGTTTCCGCCCTGGTCCGTGGTGGTGACGTTGATGGCGTACTCTTTGGCCGTACTGAAGGTGAGTTGCTCCTGGAACGCGCCATTGAGCACCTGCGGGGTAAAGACGAGACCGTCCATGGTGATGGTCACGGTGACCGGTGAGCTGTTGTCGCTTACCATCCCCGAGAGCATGAGGGTCGGCTGGGTTGATGTCATGTCCTGGGGTGGCTCGGTGACGGCAAGGGTCGGTTTGCCGGTGTCGGATGTGATGGTCCGTTTCTCCGTGGCGCTGTTGCCTGCCTGGTCGGTTGCCGTGACGCTGATGGTGTTGATGCCTGCGGCAAGGTTGAGGGAAACGCTGAAACTGCTCCCGTCGCTGCTTGCTGACTGTGGACCCCCTCCGTTGACCGTTGCCTGGACAGTTGCCGCCTTGCCCAAGGTTCCGGTAACGGTGACAACAGAAGCCGCGAGGGCACTGTTGTCGGCCGGAGCGGCAATGGTCAGCACCGGTGCGCCGGCATCCAGGGTAATGGTGCGGCTGTCGCCCGTGCTGTTGCCCAGGGTATCCCTGGCAACAGTGGTCACCGTATTGGCCCCGGCCTGCAAAACGACCGGATGGCTGAAGGCGCCGCTGGTGAGTGCAACGGGCGTATTGTTGATGGTCAGCCCGGCAACCCCGCTGACATCGGTGGCCGTGCCGGCAACGTTGAGAATGGCATTGTTGGTAATGGCGCCATTGGCAAGGGTGGATATTGTCAGCGCCGGACCGGTTATATCAATGCCGGCCGAGCAGGCCGCCGGGCTGCCGCCATTGCTGCCGCTGCACCCCCAGTTCCACGGGCCGCTGCCGGTTACCGCGCCGGGCGTGCCGACCGCGCAGAGATTTGTCGTGGGAATGCTGGCAAAGAGACTGCCATGGGAGCTGCCGCAGACACCGTTGACCGGATCGGCGGCAAAATTCGCCGTGTAGCCGTGTGCGCTCGTGATGGTTCCGGCCGTCCATGCGGCGGTCGTGGCAACCACGGTCGCGCCTTCGGTCCAGTTGACAAAGTGATAGCCGGTTGCGGGCACGGCGGTAACGGTGGCGGCGCTGCCGCCGGCGGGAACCGCCTGGCTGGTGGCGCCGGTAATGGTGCCGTTACCGGCCGAGGTAAAGGTGAGGGTGTATGCGACATATCCCGCCACGGTTCCACCCACCGGGGTTGACGGTATCTCCGCCCCCCCAACCTGACCGAGAACGACATTGGCAAGGGTGATGCTTCTCGTGGCCGGCGTCACTATCCTGAAAACCAGTGTGGCCAGGGTCACAGGGGTACCGGACAGGGGCGGATTATCGAACACCGTGGCGGCAATCATGCCGGAACCGGCAGCTGTCCCCAAATCCTGCGTCACGATCTGGTCAAAGGCGGGGTTGACCGTGGCGGAAACTGCCTGAAGATCGGCGGCACTGTAGGTAAAACCGAATTGAAAGCCTCCCAGACCGGTTACCGAATCGGCCTCAACCGTGACCGTTACGGTCGAGCCTGCCGCACCGCTCGACGCAGCGGGCATGACACGCACCTGCACCGCTGCCCCTGCCCCCGTGGCAAGGGAGAGGAGCACCAGCAGTGCGGCCAGTATGTGCCCAAGGCTACGGAAGGCCATTGAACCCGCCTTTGATGATGCGGAGATTGGTGCTGTCGATGGCGCCGTGACTATCCAGGTCCAGGTCGCTGTTGAAACACGATCCGGTGCTCGTTGTCCCCTTGCCCCCGACTAAACGCAGTACATCGAGGATGTTCACCCCTCCCGAGGCGTCGATATCGTTGGGGTTGGCCCTGGTAAACGGCCGGGCCATGGTCCATCCCGCATCGGCCGGAATCGTCCGGTAGCGTTCGACGATGCAGCCGCTCGTGCCGTGAATCTCCGTGATCCGTATCCGTTCGCCCCCCACGAGGTCGAGACTCTTTCCGGTGGCGGGATCGAACAGGTTGTTGAGGTTGAAATAGTCCCGGTTCGGATCACCGGAAAGGAGGAGCGAAAGCGGCGAAACAGCGCCACTGCCGAGCAGCTCCACGGTGACGATGACCCCGTTTCTGGCTTCGCCGGCCGGCAGGTGGATGGCGGTCGAACGCAAGATGTCGTTGCCGGTCGGGATGAGGTTCGATCCCGCTATCTTGGTTCGTATGATTGCAGAAGCGGTAGCGACGGCAACCGGTGCGGAGGTTGCCTGCTGCGAGGTGGATGCGGATGTAGCCGCCAACCGGTAACAGTACGTCGTGGCCGCTCTGAGGCCGGTGGCGGTGAAGCGCAGGTTGCCGGAGGTGGTATTCTGCTGGAGCGCGGTGGTAGAGCCGGTGGCAGGTGTGGCGCAGTCGGAGGAATAGAGGGAGAACGCCACAGTCGACGGCTCATTCACCGTGCCGATGACGGAGAACGAACGGGTAGCCACATCGGTCACCCGTTGATTGGTGATCACCGGCACCCCGGCCTCCGCCACGGCGGCAAGCAGCAGACAGAGCAGGAGGACATACAACCACCTGTTGCCGGCCGACCGTGTACGAATTATGTGCGTGCCCTGTGCCATACGCCGCTCCAGATCCCCTATCCCTTACACCTTGGCCTTGCTGGCCGGGTACTCCTTACCCGAAGCGGTGATGTAGGTGACCTTCGATTCGCCGTTCATCCCCCCTTCCACCCGGATCTTGGCCACATACTCGCCGTTAAACTGCGGCAGGTTCATGGCTACGGCTTCGGTCACGGTGTAGGTCACCACTGCCTGCAGCACGTTGTTGCCGGGAGAGAGCGTAACCGTGGCAGTCGCCGTTGTGGTTCCAGTAGAACTACCGCTGAATGCGGTGCTGAGCGCCGAGGATCGGACTGCCCCGGATGCGGGAATCACATTCACCGTGGCCGTGGAGCCGGTCGGGATGTAATAGCCGGACAGGTTTACCGTGGCCGTGGTTGTACCGGTGGGAAAGGTAATATCCGCGTTGCCGGTGGGAGTGGCCGGAGAAGCTGCCGTTACGCCGTTCTGGGAGCCGCTTGTGGGGGTGACGCTGACAATGGTCAGGGTCGGGTTGTTCGGGACAAGCACGTGTCCGGGCTGGCCGAAGGTGTAGACCGGATTTGACATACCGGTATTCCAGCCGGTGATGACATTGGACTCCAGCCTGATGAAACCTGCCGCCCCTCCGCCTGCACCACTATAACAACCATTAAGCACCCCCCCGCCTCTGGCATACAGGAGTCCGTAACCCGGACCCGGATTGGCAAGGGTGTTGGCCACCAGCCTGATGGCCCCGCCGCTCCCCCCGCCGCCGGCCCCGCCGCAGCCCGACCCTGCTGAGCCACCGCCGGTGCCGCCGTCGGCATAAATGTAACCATAGCCGTTGCTTTTTCCCACGGTAATGGTCGCCGGGTTGCTGGCGGTTCCCGCCGCGATCAGAATGGCACCACCGCCACCGCCGCCACCGGAACCGTTATAAACTGATCCGGAAGTACCGCCGCCACCACCGGAACCGCCGATGAGAGGGAGAAGCGTCAACTGGCCGTAACTCGCCCCTCCCATTGAACCGATGCACCACGGATCCCCCCCGTTGCCATTAAAGCCTCCCCCTCCGCCATTGGCGACGGCCGCTGAACCGTAGTTGCAAGTATTTGTTGCACTTATCGACCTCCCCCCGCCAGGCCCTTTTCCTGAGCCGCCGGCCAGATAGCTCACGCCGCCGTATAATGCCGCCAGCCCGCCCTGGCCACCGTCAAACCCACCGGGACCGCCGGTGCCGGGTTGCCCGTCGTCTCCCAGGTTGCCATCGCCATAGGTTCCAGAATTGGTGGCGTTGGACCCGTTTACCCCTGCGCTGACATTGATGGTGCCTTCTATGGTCACATTACCAAACGTCCTGATTGTTACCGGCGTATTGGCGGCATTCTTGGTGAAGGTGACCGTCACGCCGGCAGGTATGTAATAGGTCGAATAGTCCAGGATGCCGTCGGCAGGAAGGGGCACCACCGTGTTGACTACCGGTGAAAAGGCGCCCAGGCATTTGTCGTGGCCACCGGCATCACTGGTGCTGGTGCAGGTGGTGCCGCTGTCGAAGGTTACGGCAAAGGCGGGTGCCACACCGAGCGCCACAGCCAGCAGCATCATAATTGTCATCTGTATGGTTTTCATTATCTATTCCTCCCGAGTTTGAATTGCTTTGCTCACCCCAGCGTATACGGCGGTCCTCGCGAGACTTCCGGCAGCTCCGCCGAGGCAAGCAGCCGCTCCCTGTCAAGCCCGGCCACGCCATGCACAAAGACATGCGGGTGGCGGTACTGCACCGGTGGCCCGAGCGCCGCATCGAACCTGCGCCCGTTCACGCCGAAGGGAGTGAATGGCTTTACGGCAGCAGCCAGGAACCTGTCGTACAACTCTGGTATATCCGCTTCAGCCACGCGGACCGCTTCGTTCCCAGCGGGCGGCGCGTTTACGAGCGTATCAACGACTTTGAGGGTATTGGTGACATCGCGAACCGAACTGCTGCCGCCGTAGGGGGTAGAGAGCCGTACCAGCCGATCCCCCAACTCCGCATTGTCAGCAACAATCACCGTGACCGAGACGTGCTCGCCGGTGGCGTCGCTGAACCAGGCGGGCACGGTATCGATGGTGATGCCGGTCGCGGGCAGCACCTCAACCCTGGTCACCCCCTGGAGGTGGCTGCCGTTCAGGGTGAGTGTGACACTGGTGCCGGTCAGGGCCAGCACGGACGAATTGGGATAGGTGGTAGTGATGGAATTCACCACCGGCCGGTAGCCGAGCTGGATGATGCCGGTGCCCGGAACGGCAGGCGGCAAGGCAGTGTTCCCCACCAGCGGCACGATGGTTCGCGTGCCCTGGGCAGCGGCTGCATCCGCCGCGATGGTCACCGTGCCGGAGCGCCCGTCCCCGGCCGGTGTCCAGCTGGTCACCGTCAGGTTGTCCGGGGGAATGACCGCGATGGAGGTCACGGTGTCGAGCCCCACTCCGGTCAGGGTAAAAGTTGCGGAGGCGCCCGGCTCCAGCGTTCCCGGCGACAGGCCGGTGAATACCCCGCCCACGCTCACCCCAACCGGTATCGTGACCACCGGACCGTAAGCGACGTTCTGGGTAGATGCTGCGGTTGCCTGCGTCACCATGACGCCGACCTCGGTCGAGGCAACCGGGCCATAGGGAACATCCGCCTGGCCGCTCGCGGCGGGCAGGGCGACCGCCACCCCCACCATGGACGACAGGAGCGGGGTATAGGTGGTGCCCGAATCGGCGGTTATGCTGAAGGTATTGGCGGCGGTCGCAACCGCGCTGGTCACCCCTCCCGGCGTGGTCACGGTGACAAGTCGGTCACCCAGCGGCGCATTTGCGGCGATGGTGAGGCTGGTGGTGATCATGGTGCCGGCGGCGTTGACCGTGGGTGGATTGATCACCGTGATGCCGGTGGCCGGGGCGAAGTCCACGCTGCTGGCGGAGCCGAAGTTTGTGCCCATGATGGTCATAGCGACGCCCTGGCCGACCATGGCACGGATCGGCTGGAGGCTGGTGATCTCCGGCACCGGCAGGGTAACCCGGAACTGGTTGGAACCGGCGTCCGTGGGCAGGGCGTAGCCGCCTGAGGAAAGGGGCACCAGCACCGTGCGCGGCGCCACCGGGGCATTGGCCGCAATGTCGATGGTGACCTGCGGGTTGCCGTCGCCGCCGATGGCAAACGAGCCGGGCTGAATGGTGATGCCGTCGGGCGGCTGGAAGGAGATGGCGCTGGCGTCGCTCAGTCCGGTCCCCAGGACCCGCACCACCAAGCTGCTAGCGCCGATATTGCCGCTGATGGGGGTAACGGCCCGGATGGTCGCGCCGACCGCGACTCCAACAGTTGTTGAAGCAACAGGACCGTAGGAGACATTCTGCTCTGTGGCCGCGGCCTGGGTCTGCACCATGACACCAACCTCGGCCGTGGCGAGCGTGTGATCGGCGCCGGGGTCGCTGGCAGCAGTAATGGTGAAGGTGTTGGTGACACCTGCCACGGTGGATGTGGTGCCACCCGGCGTGGTTACGGTAACAACCCTGTCGCCCAGCGACGCGTTGGCCGCAATGGTGAACGAGACCGTGAGGCTGGTGCCGCCTCCATTCACCGTGGGCGGGTTGCTGACCGTGATGCCGGTTGACGGCGTGAGGCTGACGCTGCTGGCCGAGGTGAGGTTCGAGCCGTAGATGGTCATGGTGACGCTCTGTCCGACCACGGAGCGGAGCGGTGTGATGCTTGCCAGCGCGGGGGCTGGCAAGGTCACGTTGAAGATATCTGCCCCGCCCCTGCCGGCCATGATGATGCCGCTGGCGGTCGAGACCAGCACGGTACGGGCGCCAACCGTGGCGTTGGCCGCGATGTCGATTGGCACAGACACGGACAGCCCGTCAGCGGCGACGGAGAGGCTACCGACCGTGATGCCGGCGGAAGGCTGGAAGGCAATAGCGGTGACGCCATTCAGGCCGGAGCCGCTGATGGTGAGCGGGATGGCGGTGTCGCCGATGCCGCCATGGTTGGGCGACATGCCGGTGATGACCGGACCGACCGCCACGCCGACCTCGGTACTCGCCAGCGAGGCGTAGCTGGCGTTGACACTGGTCGGCTGCGTTGGATTGTCGCCCACCTGGACCCCGACGCCTGCCGATGTGACCGGGCCATAGGTCATGCTCTGGCTTGTGGGTGGAGTATAGACCGGCCCTACCTGTACGCCGATCGGAGACGATGTGAGTGGAGTGTAGCTCATACTCTGGGTCGGCATTACCGTTACCGCATTCTGGGCACCGCTGATACCACGGCCGGGCGAGGTAGCGCTGATGGTCGCGCTGCCAAGGGTATTCAGGGCGGTTACAATGACCTGGGCGGAGCTTGCGCCTGCCGGAATGGTGACCGAGGCCGGCACGGTGACGATGCCTGTAGGAGCTGCCGTCAGCGTGACCGGCAGGCCGCCCGGCGGGGCGATGTCGGTCAGATTGACCGTAAGCGGATAGGTCAGGGTCAGGCCGGTCACGCTGGTGAGCGGCGACAGGTTGATGGTCGGCTTCGGCCGTACCGTCACCATTGATCGGGCAATGGTCATGCCGGTGCGGGAGGCCGTGATGGTAACGGCCTGCGGCGTGACACTGCCGGTATCGGGGAGCGTGAGCGGTACGGAAACGGAGGCAGCGCCCTGGGGAACGGTAACCGGCGTGGTCACACCCACCAACGCAGGATCACTGCTGACCAGATCAATGGCCATGCCGCCGCTGGGCGCCGGCACCGCCAGGGAAACCGTCAGGCTGGCACCCGGTTGTCCCTGCCACACGGTCAGGGTAGCAGGGGTCAGCCCGATAACCGTAGCGGCGGGAGGTGTCCAGCCGGTGACAACGCCGGAATGGATCACATACCCCTCGCCGGCTGACAGCGGAAAGTCGTCGCCGACCACCGCGCCGCCATCAACTGCGGCTGTCTGCCACCTGCCGGAAGCTGTGTCAAGCCGGGAGATGCTGGCGATATTCGCCAGGCCGACGGCATTCAGGAACTCCGATACCGTAAAAGGGGCCGGGAGACAGGCAAAACCGGCAAGGTTGAAGCCGGCGGCAAGATTCAGGGGGGCGCAGGAAGCGACATCGCCAAGGGAAAGGGTAGCGGTGGTGGTGGCATAGACAAAGAGGGCGGAGTTTTCAATAAGTGGAAAGTCGCTGCCGGATGGATTTCCGCCACCATCCAGTTCCGCCCGCAACATCCGTCCGTTGGCAGCATCGTAGGACTCGACGACGGTAATACCTGACGGCCTCCACGTTGTCAGGAGCGGGAACGCCGAAACCTGGCCGGCAGCAAGAGGCGCTGTCACGGCAATCACGTTGAGTCCGGGCACGACCTGCGCGGAAACCGGCGCGGCAACTCCCGGCCGGGGGATACACATCCCCAGCATGAACAGGAGCATATGTGGGATAAACCGCAACCTCATGCCAATGCAAACTCCTTCAGATCGTTAACAAAGTTGCCGCCATTGGCATGCCGCACATCAGAACGACACAATAATATAACCGTGTTACGCAATTTAACCGAGAGCCGCCGGACCAGAGCTTTTACGGCCTTTTGTTCGGCAACATTGCCAGTTTGATATTCTTACGTCATTGAGTTGGCGAGTTTTCCCGATATGATAATAGCGATATCCGAATCACCCGTCTGTAGGGAAACCTTGATTAAAACAATGATTTAAAAATTAAAATTGTATTTTACTACGGGAAACGGGGACTATATCTTTGGAAGGCATTTGCGATCGTCTATTGGGAGCAACCGGAGAGATTCAACAATCTGCGCAGCAATTGTGTTACGGACTGCACCAACCGGTTCATCAACTACGTTTCGAGTACTCGGAAAGATCGGGGCACAGCAGCCTTTTGCATTCCCCGTTTGTTTTTCCGCTCGTTGCGCTCAAAAAAAGGTCCCCGGGAATTCCCGGGGACCTTTGCACTACAAGTATGGTTATCTTTCTAAAATCCCAGAATCGCCAGTGAAATGGGCCTGGCCACCGTGACCGAGGCCGCGATGAGATTAAAGTTGGTGACAACGTAATCGGCAACAACCTTGTTAAAAGATGTGCCGCCATCACTATAGGAAATCTGGCCGCCGATCTTGCGGACGCCCTGTTTTACGCCGCCGTTGATTACCGCAAAGAACGGGTCTCCGCCAAGTTTATAGGAATCCCGTAAGGTTTGAGGAATAGTAATCAGCAGCAACTGCTGCCCGGATACGGTCGTGATGGCCCACGGCGCCGTGCCTATTTGGGTGACGATCGGCGGTGACGTACTATAGTCTTGCATGAAGATCTTGACCGTGTTGCCGGTTGTTGTATCGAACTGGGCGAAGAACTCGATATTGCCGCTATTGTTATCAATATTTATGTACGGAGATGGGGACGAGGTCGGCACATCTGCCAGCGCGGATGCGGAAATGACGGAGCCGTTATCCCAGACATTATAGCTGTCTGTTGTCTGGGTGAACGACATCTTGTAGAGTACCGAGCCGGCAGGCAAGACCTTCTGGGCGGTCGAGGTATTCAGGAAAGGCACGAACGGCGTATTTGCCGCTACCGTGCTCAACTTCAGGCCGGAGATATCCATGGCTGTCGTGGATATCTGGGCCTGCGACCCGTCGTATTTGTTGGTAATAGTGGTGGTGGTATTATCCGCACTGAACGAGGCTGTGAAGCCCGATGGGCCAGAACTCCCCGATACCCAACCGCTGGGGGTAAGGTAGTAATCGCTACCGCCGTTAAAGGTGCCGGGCGGCAGGTACGTTGGCCTCGTGGTGGTCCAGCCGCCAACGGTACCAAGCGTATAATCCCAGTAATTCCAACTCTCCGTAAGGCTGTTGCTGCCATCCGTTGCAAGACCGATAGCTTCTATGGCGAAATAGCCGGGGAAATAGTTGACTACGCGTATGTTGGGGGAGCGATTCGCATGATACACAACACCGGCCAGGTAAGAGTCGTATTTAAACGTATAGAGACCGCTTGTAAGGGCAGCTTGCGCGGATATGCCGCCGGCGATTGGGGTGCCGGCCGTTCCGTCAACCGTTATGGCCCCCTTTACCGGAAGCAACAATATTGCTCCATTGGCGTCATATAATATCGGTGCACCGCCAAACGTGATACTCGTGGAAGAGACCGTCACCCCGGCAGCGACATCGCACGTCACCGTGAAAAAATTATCATCGGCCACGAACGAATCGGTCTGGGGATTATTAACCATGATGACAATATCCAGCTTGCCGGTTGTCTGTGTGCCGGTTGCCGCGGTGAATTTCGCGGTCTTCAGACCGATCTTGCCGGCGTTGGTGGAACTGTTTGGGAACGCAATAACACCGTCGGCCACCGTGCCGTTCGCATCCAGGGTCTTTACGGTAACCCCGACCGGAAGGTTCAGGATGATCTCGATCCCCTTGACGGAAGGGCTGGGCGTTCCCGACAAAGTAGCTTTGGATACAAACGTGCCGGTCGTGGCCGTTCCCGTCGCCCCTCCTCCGCCGCTGCCGCACCCCCAGACGAAGGACAGGGCAGCCAGCAGTATCACGCTCTTAATGTATGTTCGTATCTTCATGATTTCCACCTTTTCCATGAGTTGAAATCCATTGCCGCTGCGCTCTTCCCGGACCTTCCCCGGAAATGTCCTACAGAAGGACGTGAACCTTGCCTATTTACGGAGCCCCTTGAAATTCACCCCGATGCCGATAGTGGACGTTGTCGGCGTCGGCGCTGGTGGCGTCGGTGGCGTCGGTGGCGCCGGTGGCGGTGATGGCGGTGTAATTATCGGCGGTATCGTCGTTGTCGTCGTCGTGCTTGGCGTCACAATCGGAATTGTTCCTCCTCCAGAGCCCCCCGAGCCTCCTGCTCCTCCCGTATTCGTCGCAGGCTGCGTGGAGGTATTTTCCCGGAATACCTGAGAGGCACCGCCGGTTGCTATAGTATTTACTGTTGAGGGACCGGATGCCCCGGTAGTTACAGTCGGCAGAGTAGAGATGTCGGGGGCTGTAAACACCCCGCCGCCCCCGGATGCCCCGGTTCCTGAACCGACAGTACCGCCAGTACCACCACCTGAACCGCCTGAGCCGCCTCCCGCACCTCCTGCACTGCCGCCACCACTCCCGGCGCTGCCACCGCTAGCGCCGCCACCTGATGAACCCCCGCCAGACGCAGGCGGAGTCATACCCTGCTGCATATTCTGGAGATCCTGGCGAGAAGCCGGCCGGGGAGGCGCTGGGGGGGAAAATCCGGTGATCGTGGTAACCGTCCCCGGTGTGAGGGTGACTATCCTGCCGGGGATGGTGGGGTTGAAACTGTAGACCGTGCCCGACGTGACCAGGATGCTGGTGGTGCGCTGCTGGTGGGCGACGAAGAAATCGGTGCCGCGAACCCCGGCAATGGCGTTGGGGGTGCGCACCTCGAATTTCTTGGGTCCCGCGCCCGTGGACTTGACGTTCTTCAGGTCCACGATGGCCTGCACCTTGCCCCTGGCAAGTCGCACCTCACCGCCGTTCGGGCTCTTGCCGGCAAAATATTCGCCGATGTCGATGCGGCTGCGCTGGGATATGCGCAAGACCGTGCCGTCGGTGTAGGCCACCTCGGCAAACCCGCCGGTCTTGGTCCGGACCATGTCGCCACTGGACAGTTTCTCACCGTTTTTTGCCGGGATCGCCGGCAAGGCCCCGCCCCGCATGACATCCACCGGCCCCGCCACGTTGCGCAGCGTGCCGATGACGGCGGCGTGGAGATCCGTGATGGCGAAGGACGCCGTAACGAGCCAGGCGATGGCAAACATCTGGAATATCCGGGCATATCGTTGTTGTGTCTTCATAGAGTTCTTCCCCTTAGAACCTGAGTTCGAAACCGGTCGAAATCATGTTGCGCTGATAGTCGTACAGATCGTTATTGGACATGGCGCGCGTGTACGAGTACTGGAGATTGGCGTACAGGTTGCTCACCAGGTGTTGGTTGACGCTGGCCGACCCGATGAAGATCGTGTCCTTGCGGCTGTCACTGCTGTCGCGGTAATCCTGCCAGGTGCCTTCCATGGAGAGAATCAGCTTGGTCCGCTTGCCGAGCGGCACCAGCGCATCGGTACCGATGCGGGTCCCCAGGTTGCGCCATTCGTAACCGCTCGTATCCTCGTAAAACATCTCGCCACGCAGGTTGAGCATCCCCTGCCCCTGGTCGAAGAGGAAGATGTAGCTCAACTGGCCGTTGTAGATGTCGGCATCGCGGTTATTTTCCGGCCCCGGCGCGTTAATGAACATGGTGCGGCTGGTATATCCCAGGGATACCTGCCCCAGGTGCTCGGGAGCGAAGATGATGGTCGCGGTCGGCTTGATGGAGGCCTGGAAGGAATAGTTGTGGTAATCCAGCATGGTCTGGCTGAGGTTCAGGGGCAGGGCTGTCAGCAGGATGTCGTCGCGGTGAATGGCGGTCAGGGTCAGGCCGTGGGCCAGTATGTTGACATCGTGCAGCCGGGTGTAATTGCTGTTCTGGGCGGAGTACTGCAGGTTGCCGGCCCAGTTGCCGCCAAGCGGCGCGTCGTACTCGAAACGCATGTTCTCGCTGAAGGCGCTGTCGCTCTCGTTGCGCGGGTCCCTGAGGGCACCGGTTGACTTCGGCACCGAAAGGGCATTGTCGTCGTACTGGTAGTTGACCCCGGCAAAGAGGTTCCACCGCTTCGCTGCGGCCGCCTGGCTGATGCGCTGATCATACTCTGCCGCGAATGTCGCGGTGTCCGTGCCGGGATAGCGGGTTACGATGGCCTTGAGGCTTTTGCTCGCCTCGGCGGTTCTGCCCTCCAACGCGTAGATTACGGCGATCTGCAGGTCAACCTGCCTATCCTCCTCGGCGGACCCGGTCTTGGCAGCCTTAAAAGCGGCCAGGGCGTCATCGTAGCGCTTTTTCTTCACCAGGATCTGCCCCTTGAGAAACGCGACCTCATGAGGCTTGACATGCTCTTGCTCGGCCCAGTCAACCCACTTCAGCGCCTCGTCAAGGCGATCAAGGTTTTCAAGGGCCGCAACCAGGTCAACGGCGGCATCTTTCTCGGGCGGCTTTCCCTGGACGGCACTGGTAAAGTTTCCGACCGCCGCGGCATAATTGCCCGTCTCTTTCTGACACAGGCCGGTGTAATAATCGCTGAGCGGCGTCTTATCCGTCGCACCGATCTGCGTCAGAAGCTGGAGCGCCTCTTCGTAATTTTCCTGTTTGTACTCGGCAATGGCACGTTGCGTTACGGAATTGTCCGCCATGGACAAACAGGGCAACCCCACTGTCAGTGAAACGACCAGAAGTGCAATCACACGCCTCATAACTACCTCCCCAATAACCTGAACCGTCCATATATCTCATAAATGCATCGGATACAATCTAATCAACATATAACAACGTTATTAGCGTAAACAGTACCTCCATTCTCTTTGTCGCGCAAGACAGAAAATTATTGATTCCAATAATATAAGGAATATTCGTATGTTCACCACCACCCCGATGAGGCCGCATAAAGAGCGGGCAGCCTCTCCGTCCGCGGCACGCCCCTCAATTAGTTGCAACCACTATCCGGTTTTAGCTTTTTATCAGACAAATCATGTGATAATTTTCATGTGCAGCTTTTTTTCAGGAGCCTCCTTATGCATAAAAAAATAGTACCGATTGCCGTAAGCCTTGCCATCATGCTCCTGTTTTGCATGCATTCGGCGGGCATGTTTCAGTCCAGACTGATACAGCAGATGGATCTGTGGCTTTATGACATGCGCCTCCGGATAACGATGCCGGAAAAACAGGACAATCGGATTGTGATCGTTGATATCGACGAAAAGTCCCTTGGTGAAATCGGCAGATGGCCCTGGAGCAGAAACCTTGTCGCACGGATGATCGACAACCTGTTCGACCGCTACAAGGTCGCCATCGTGGGCTTTGACGTGGTGTTCGCGGAGCCCGATCACAGCTCGGGGCTGCCGGTCCTGGAAAAATTTGCCACGGAAGAGCTGCGAAACAGCATCGAGTACAACCATGCGCTTTCTCGACTTCGCCCCAAACTCGATTATGACCGTATCCTGGCCGCCAGCCTGCAAAAGGGCCCGGTTATCCTGGGATATTTCTTTACCGACGATGAAGGGGGAGTAAAGGGACATGCGGCAGGGGTACTTCCCCGACCCACGTTTGCAAAAGGCTCGCTGCAAGCGCCCGGCACATCCTTTGAAACACATGGCGGCTACGGTGCCAACATCGACCTGTTGCAGAGCCATGCCGCTGCCGCCGGACACATCAATCCGGCAATCGACATCGATGGCATCGCACGCCGCGTACCGGTCCTGATCGAACATAACGGGGACTATTACGAGGCGCTTTCCGTTGCCATGGTCAGGGCGCTTTTCGGCTTTCCCGACATCAAACCGTTTGTCCCCGGCAGCGGCAAAGGCTACGGCCGGATCGAGTCAATCTCCATTGCAGACATGAAGATACCGGTTGACGGCCGCGCCACGGCCCTGATTCCCTACCGGGGACGCCAGGGGAGCTTTCCCTATGTTTCGGCGTCCGACGTCATACAGGGGCGCGTCAAGCCCGAACTGCTTGATGGCGCCATTGTTATCGTGGGTACGACAGCTTCCGGGCTGATGGATCTGAGGGCCACCCCGGTTTCCCCGGTGTACGCCGGAGTGGAAATTCATGCGAACATGATTGCCGGCATGCTTGATCAGAGCATCCGCACCACCCCCCCCTATGCCATGGCAATCGAACTGATCACCCTCCTTGCCGCCGGCCTGCTGCTCTCGTTTTTGCTGCCCAGGCTCAGGCTTGTCAACTCCGTACTGGTCAGCGGAGGAATGCTTCTGGGCATCATAGCGCTGAACATGTACCTGTGGAACCGCGGTTTCGTTCTGCCGCTGGCCTCTTCCTTCCTCATGATCCCGACCATCTACATTTTTCATACCTCGTTCGGCTTTCTGATGGAATCCAGGTCACGGCGCCAGATAACCGGTCTGTTCGGGCAGTATGTACCGCCCGAGATCGTGCAGGAGATGAGCAAGAATCCCGGCAACTTCACCATGGAGGCCGACAGCCGCGAAATGACCGTGCTTTTCTCGGACGTGCGTAATTTCACATCCATATCCGAGGGGCTTGAACCGCGCCAACTGGCACAGATGATGAACGAATACATGACGCCCATGACCGGCATGATCTATGAAACGCGGGGCACCGTGGACAAGTATATCGGGGACGCCATCATGGCGTTCTGGGGCGCCCCCATGCAAGACCCGGAGCATGCCCGGCATGCCATAATCGCCGCATTGAACATGCAACGCGGGCTTGACCGGCTTCGTCCGCAGTTTGCCGCCAAAGGCTGGCCCGAGATTCAGATCGGGATCGGAATCAACACGGGTGAAATGAGGGTCGGGAACATGGGGTCCCGCTTCAGGATGGCCTACACTGCCCTGGGGGATGCCGTAAACCTGGCTGCCCGGCTGGAAGGGATAACAAAGGAGTACGGGGTCGGCATCGTCGTCGGCGAAGGCACAAAAAATGCCGTCACCGATATCTGTTTCAGGGAGCTTGACCTTGTCAGGGTCAAGGGAAAAATCAGGCCGGTGGCAATCTTCCAGCCCATCGGCCTGGACGCGGATATGGACGATACCATCCGCGCCGAAACCGGCCTCTTCCATGAATTCCTGGCCGAGTACCGGAACAGGAGCTGGGAAATGGCCGGGCAGATTCTGGACGAGTTGCGCCGGCTCTCGCCGGAGGCGCGGCTCTACAGCCTCTATGCCGACCGGCTCGACTATTTTCACCACACCCCCCCACCCGCCGAATGGGACGGCGTGTTTGTCTTCACATCAAAATAAAGTTTGATTAAAACAATCTTATTTATCTCTTGTTTTTACAAATATTGTTTGATAAATTTAATCCATCTTGGACAGGACAAAGGGCCATGTCATGAGGATTCTATTTACATTCTGCATAGTTGCCATCTTATTGGCACAACCGCTGCCGCTTCGGGCCGCGGCGGTTGATGTTCCCCGTTTTGACGTAACCGGCTACCGCGTGGAAGGAAACTCCCTGCTTCCGCCGGAGGAGGTAACCGCTCTTTTGAACAGGTTCACCGGCAAGGGCAAGGATTTCGGGGATGTCCAGCAGGCCCTGGAAGCGCTTGAAGAGGCCTACCGCAAAAAAGGCTACAATGCGGTCGCCGTCATCCTTCCCGAACAGGAACTTGACAAGGGTATCGTCAAGCTCAAGGTCATCGAGGGGAAGGTGCGGGAATTCGTGATCGACGGTAACGCCCACCACTCGAAAGAAAATATCCTCAACGCATTTCCGTCCCTGAAGATCGGGACAACCCCGCAAGTCGCCAGCCTGTCCAAAGACCTGTACGTTTCAAACGAGAATCCCTCCAAAAAGGTTTCGCTGCAGATGTTGAGCGGTAAAAACGAGGATGACATCATCGCCTCTCTCAAGGTAACGGACCAGCGCCCCTGGAATGTGGGATTAATGGGCGACAACACCGGTTCCGCACAGACCGGCGATTATCGCCTGAGCTTGCTGTTCCAGCACCACAACATCTTTGACCGGGACCAGAGTCTGACCCTCGTCTACAACACCTCACCGGACAAGATGGACAAGGTAAATGTCTTCAGCATGGCCTACCGGATCCCCATCTATACGCTCGGCGACTCAATCGAACTGACGGCAGGCTATTCCGACGTCAACTCCGGATCGGTGGCCTTCGGTTCCTACAATCTGCTCGTCAGCGGAAAAGGCATTGTCTCTGGCATCCGGTACAACCGAAACCTGGGCCGCATCGGGGACTACCAGCACAAGCTGATCGCCGGGTTCGATTACAAAGACTACGATAACAATCTCAACCTTGTAGGAATGGAATTGGGCAACAACGTGGTCGTTCACCCCTTCAGCCTCACCTATTCGGGCTCCCTGGGACTGGTGGGGGGGGAACTCGGCTTCTATCTTTCCGGGATTCACAACGACCCCTGGGGAGACAAGGGCGAACAGCAGGACTTCGACAAGGTGCGCCCCGGAGCTTCCGCCGACTACAGCATATTTCGCTTCGCGACCAATTTTGGCTATTCCCTTCCCAAGGACTGGCAGGTCAGGCTTGCCTTCAGCGGCCAGTATACCGGCGACCTGCTGGTGCCCGGCGAACAGTTCGGCCTGGGTGGCTCGGGTTCGGTCAGGGGGTTCAACGAACGTGAGGTGGCCAGCGATTGCGGCTTTGCCGGAAACACGGAGATATATTCCCCCAACTTCGCCTCCTTGCTGAACATGCCCGACACCCAACTCAGGCTGCTCGGTTTTTATGACGCCGGCACCGCATTTCCCGCCGAAGCAGCGGCGGCTGACACGCCCGATTACACTATTGCCAGCGCCGGCACCGGCCTGCGCCTTTCCTGGTCCACGAACTTCTCATTCGCCCTTGACTGGGGCTATGTTCTCGTGCCGGGCGGAAGCACCAAACGGGGGGATTCGGCCATCCACTTCAAGGCCATGGTTATCTACTGAACCTGAATACGTGACGCCTCCATGACTCCGTTAGTCTGAAAGACCTCTGCCATGATCTGTGAGGAGATGCGCGACAGCTCGGCGGCGGACCGGCGGAGTGAGTGATTTGTTACGGTTGGGCGGTGTACGGGCCCCGGTTCTTCCGGCCACGAAGGCCCCCGGCGTCACGTATTCAGGAAGTCAACGAACTAAACAGATCAACTGGTTACGTTTGAAGCCCCCGCATCCCAGTGGGCCGGAAGGAGTTGCGTCATGAGAGGAACAATGACAAAGAGACAATCGGGAATCCTTACGGGATTGAGGAAGAGGGGCGCCGCCGTTGTCGCCCTGCTGGCCCTGCTCCAGGGGACCGCACTGGCAAACCCCATGGGGGCCCAGGTGATCAGCGGCCAGGCATCCTTCTCCACCTCAGGCAACAGCCTCTCCGTCACCAACTCGCCCAACACCATCATCAACTGGAACAGCTTTTCCATAAATCCCGGAGAGTTGACCCGGTTCATCCAGCAGTCATCGACCAGCAGCGTCCTCAACCGGGTTACCGGGGGCAACGCCTCGGCCATCTACGGCGCGCTCCAGTCCAACGGCAGGGTATTCCTCATCAACCAGAACGGCATCCTCTTCGGACCGGGTGCAACCGTTGACGTGAACGGCCTTATGGCCTCAACCCTGGATATCAGGAATGAGGACTTCCTGGCCGGCCGGTTCAAGTTCTTTACCGGGATAAAAGCGGCCGGCATCGAGAACCAGGGGCGGCTTGGCTCCCCTTCGGGCGGGAGCATCTACCTGATTGCGCCGGATATCAAGAACAGCGGCATCATCAACGCACCCAATGGCGACGTCATCCTGGCCGCCGGCCACACGGTCAGCCTGGTGGATAGCGGCGCTCCCGACATCGCCGCCGTGGTGAGCGCCCCGGAGAACCAGGCGCTGAACCTGGGGCAGATCATCGCCCTTGCCGGCCGCATCGGCATCTACGGCGGCATCATCGCCCAGAAGGGGATCGTCAGCGCGAGCAGCGCCGTTTCCGAAGGTGGCAAGATCTTCTTCAAGGCCGGCAACAACATCACACTTGATGCCGGCAGCACAACCACCGCCAACGGCGCAAAAGGTGGGGAGATCACCGTCCAGTCCGCCGAGGGCACTACCCTGGTGTCGGGAACGGTCGAGGCAAAAGGGAGCAACAGCGTTGGAGGTTCGGTCAAGCTTCTGGGGCAACAGGTCGGCCTGATCAACAAGGGGAGCGTGGATGTCTCGGGAACGACCGGCGGCGGCAGCGCCCTGATCGGCGGCGACTACCAGGGCAAGAACCCGGAGGTGCAAAACGCCAAGGCAACGTACGTGGGCAGGGAGACGACCATCAAGGCCGACGCCGCCAATAACGGCAACGGCGGCAAGGTGATCGTCTGGTCCGACAATGCCACCCGCGCCTACGGCAGCATCAGCGCACGTGGCGGGGTAAGCGGCGGCAACGGCGGGTTTGTGGAGACGTCGGGGCATTGGCTGGATGTGAACGGGGTCCGGGTGATCACCGCGGCGCCCAGGGGCAAGAACGGCATCTGGCTGCTGGACCCGGACAACCTGACCATCAGCAGCACCGCCAGCTCGATCAGTCCGATTGGCGTTAATCCGGACCCAATATCATGGACTGCGTCCGGGGCAAGCAACATCCTGAACACGGACATCAATAGCGGACTGAACGGCGGCAGCGATGTAACGATTCAAACCACGAGCGGCGGCAGCATTACCGTGTCGAGCCCCATTACCTGGAGCACCGCGAAAAACCTGACCCTTGCATCGAACGGCGCCATCCTGATCAATGATGTCCTTGACGGTGGTGCAACGGGCACCATCACCCTTACCGCCTCCAACGGCAGCATAACTCAATCAGGCCTGGGCAGGATCAACGGTGCGCTGCTGACAACAAGCAGCTACGGGGGCACAACCCTTACCGGCGCCAACACCGTGAGCAGCTTCCACGCCTACAACATCGGCACCGGCGCCATACGCCTCACCAACACCACGCCGCAGCTCACGATCACCGGCATCAGCCAGAACGCCGCTGCCGACATCGCGATCGCCAATACCGGCGACATATCCGTCGCCGGTACGGTGAAAAGGGATACCAGCACCGCTGGAGACATCACCCTGACATCAAGCGGCCTCATCACCGTTTCCAACGAGATATCCGTCTCGAATTATGCTTCAAATTTTGCCGGAACCGGGGCGATCAGCCTGACCGGCGTCGGCATCACCAATACTTCTATTATTCATGGACGGGGAACCGTCACCATTGATGCCGGAACCGGCACGTTCGACAACAGCGCGTCCGGCGCTGTCGTGGGAGCATACCAACGCACCGGCGATACTCCTCCCACACTCGACATCAAGGCCGACAACGTCGTGCTCGGAACAGACTCAAACAAGTTGATATCGTGGGGCACGGTAATCATCGAACCGGCGACATCGACCCGGGAAATCCAGGTCGATGGCGTAACGCGGGCCGCGGGCAAGCTCGGGCTGCTTTCCTCCGATTTTGACACAATCAACGCAATGTACGGGACTATCCGGCTTGGAAACTCGACAACCGGTCCCATTACGATAAACAGTCCGATTACCAAAAGTTACGGAGGACTTCTAAGCCTTGTCAGTGCCGACAGCATCAGCCAAAACGGATCGGGAATCATTACAGCCGGCAGCCTGGCCCTGAAAACGTCTACCGGGAACATCACCCTTGCGGCAGCCGACAACAGCATCACCAACCTTGCCGCTGACGTGGGCGGGACGATCTTTACCTTCCAAAACGCCGGTGATCTGCATCTAGCGGCGGATAACGCCGGAAGCATGAACGGGCTCAGCGGCATAACCGTACGAGGCGCCGGCGGCATGGCATCGCTCAACGCTACGGGCGCTGTGAGCCAGGATGCGGGCGCCCCGATTTCGGCGGAGAAACTTGCGGTACGGGCATTGGGCAACGTGGACCTGACAACGGCATCCAACAGCGTGACAAAACTTGCGGCCGCCATCGGGGACGCGGACAACCTTGACAAGAACTTCAAATTCAAAAACAGCGGCGACTTGATCGTCTACGGAAGCGTTGACAGCCTGGGAGGCATCACCACCGAAATCAGCGCCGATCCGAATCAGACCAACGGTTTCATCTCCCTTACCTCCACGGGGGGCAGCATTACCCAGGCCGTTGAGGCGCCCCTTTCCGGCAGGGCCATACTGGCTCAGGCCGATACCAACGTCGACCTGTCCCTTGACAACACCGCCGGCGCTATTGCCGGTTCCGCAACCAACGGCTATTTCAGCTACAGGAGCAACAAGGACATTTTCGTCACCACGGTGGACTCCGTCGCGGGCATACAGGCTGGTGGATATGTGATACTTAATGGAGCGGGGGCGAATTCCGGAATTCATCAGGATCAGCCGATTTCCGGGACAGGGCTGGCCCTATCCGCCACCGGCGATGTCGTGCTGAACAATCCCGCCAACAGTGTCCCCTGGATTGCGGCGGATCTGAGTTCCGGTTCAGGCAAACTGGATTTTGCCAATCACGGTAATCTTGAAATCAGCAGTTACGACGGTTCGTTCTATGCGGGCGGGATCACGACAAACAATCAGCCGGCCGGCGTAACCGTATCCGACGGCACCCTTACGCTCACTGAAGGCATAAACGCAGGGACCGGAAATGTCACCCTTACCGCCGCAGCCCTGAACGGGCAAAACGGCATCGTCGTGAACAGCCAGATCTCCGGCGGCGACATCACCCTGACCGGCACCGGCGGGAATTCGCAATCGAACGGCGGCAAGGGCGTCGTCATAAACAGCACGGTTTCCACGGGTTCCGGCAACATCTCCATCACGGGCAGGGGGGGAGATGGCCTTGCCGAGTGCAACGCCGACGGATGCAGCGCCGGAATCGGCGGCACCGGGGTCGAGATAACGGCCAGCGGCGTCATAACCACAACCCCCAACATCGTCAGCGCCTTGACGAACAGCGGCAAAGGCAATATCGCCATTGAAGGACATGGGGGCGCCGGAGGAGCTATCAACAAGGACGATGCCGATCTCTGGGGGTACACCGAGATAGGCGGAGCCGGCGGCGACGGCGGCGTGCTCAACGGTTCGGTCGGTACAACCAGCACCATAGCGGCCTCCGTTTCGGGCAGCACGGTAGGGACCATAACCATAACCGGCACCGGCGGAGCCGGCGGTGAAGGGAGGCTCGGGTTCGATCAATCGGGCGTGGACGGGGGTAGAGGCATTGTTATCGCTGGCTCGGTCGGCAGTGACAGTGTCGTCAATTCCACCGGGATAGTGGCAAGCAACAGCGCCGTGGGTACGATCACACTGAACGGCACCGGCGGCGACGGCGGAAAGGTGACCTCGGCGGAGTACATGGACATTACGGCCGGCTACGGCGGCACAGGCATGGAATTGCAGAATTCGCTGACCACGACCGCAGCCATTGCCGCCGGAGGCAGCGTTTCCGGCAAACTGGGAGACGTTGTCATGACCGGCACCGGCGGCAATGGCGGCGAAGCCGTCAGCGAACGGGGAAATGGCAACACGGTAGACGGCGGGAGCGGCGGCCGCGGCATCCATATCGCGTCAAGCAGCGATATAAGCGCCGCCGGCACCATCACCCTGACCGGCACTGGCGGTAATGGAGGCAATGCCACCGGGGCAAGCGCCGAACCCAACACCGATGCCACGGGAGACAGCGCCAACGGAGGATGGGGCGGTACGGGCATACTCGCGGAATCCACCATAACGGCCACCAGGGATGGCAGCGCCATCAAACTGAACGGCACCGGCGGCGCAGGCGGCGCGGCCACCGGCGGAGACGGCGATCCCGTTTGGGGTGATGGCGGAACAGCAACGGGCGGCAATGGCGGCGTCGGCGTCCAACTTGCAGCCGATATACTTGCCGACACTGGAACCACGGTTACCGTCGATATCCAAGGCCACGGGGGTGCCGGCGGGTCGGCGATCGGCGGTCGCGCAGGAGACGTCACTACGGGGGACGGTTGGGGCGGCGATGCCTCCGGCGGCGACGGGGGGAACGGGGTTGAACTCGGTGCCCAAATTGACACCACGGCGGGGGCCGGGGCCATCACGGTCACCGGATGGGGCGGCAATGGCGGCGATGCAACCGCGGGCGAAGGGCGTAACTATGATGGAGGGATGGCCTCTGCCGGCACTGGCGGGATGGGTATCTACGCCAGTTTCGCAACAGTAGCCAGCGCTGCGGGTGCCATAACCTTGACCGGCACCGGCGCTAACGGCGGCAACGCCATAAGCGGCGATGGCGACACCGCCGGCAATGCCTATGGAGGCAATGGCGGACTCGGCTTGGAACTGCTCGGTGAGACAATCTACTCCACGGCCGGTGTCGTCAACCTTACCGGCACCGGCGGCACAGGCGGCAACGCCACGGCAGGCACCGGCATCATCCTCGCCGGTGGGTATGCCAAAGCCGGTTATGGCGGAAACGGCATCTCCGCGGTTTACGATGATTCAAACAACAATACAGCCATAACCTCCGCCGGCATCCTCACCATGACCGGTACCGGCGGCGCAGGAGGTATCGCTGCGGGCGGGGCAGGGACCACCGGTGGCGAGGCCGATGGAGGCAACGGCGGGTATGGTTTGTATTTTGAAGGTTTCTCTTCCCCCGCTCCAATTGTCGGAACAGCCGGGATCAACCTGGCCGGCACCGGCGGCGACGGCGGCAATGCCACGGGAGGCGCCGGCAGCATCTCTGGAGGGGATGCCAAGTCCGGTTACGGCGGAGACGGCATTACCGCACTATACACCGACATCTCAAGCAATACGGGTACCATAACCCTGGACGGCAGCGGCGCCAAGGGGGGCGATGCAATCGGCGGAAACGGCGGCACCAGCGGAGGCAATGCAACGGGACGCGCCGGCGGATACGGCCTGTACCTTGATTATTTCAATCTCTCACGGACCGCCGGGGCTGCCGGGGTAAACCTGATTGGCCTCGGCGGTAACGGAGGCAATGCGGCAGGGGGCACCGGAAGCTCCACCGCCGGGAGCGTCTCGGCTGGTCTTGGCGGTGACGGCATCTACGCCTATAGTAACGTAACCATCACAAACCCAGATGCCGCCATCACCCTCAACGGCACCGGAGGAGCCGGTGGAACCGCGGGAGAAACCAGCAACAATAGCGGATACGGCGTGTTGTTTGACTGTTACGGCGGCCCTTGTTATCTTTCTTCGGCGAGCGCCCTTGTCACCGCCTCCGGCGGCATCACCCTCTACGGTTCGAGTCCGACGGTTTCCCTCGCCAACAGTGGCAGCGGCGATATCAATTATACCGGCACCACAACGGGCACGCAGACCGTCACGGCGTCGAACAGTGCACCCTATGATTCTTCAGCCGAGTCGGGAGGAGGGGTCTTCATCACCGAACAAACCGGCAACCTGCAAATCGGTGCGGCAGGGATTTCAGCACTCCGGTGGATAGAACTCAACGCCCTTGCCGGCTCCATCACCACCGACTCCGACCCGGCTGCGGTGGTGAAAGCACCTCTTCTCTCCCTCTATGCCATGAACGGCATCGGCGACGCCGCCAATCCCGTCAGGACAGCCGTGGGCACGCTGAATGCAGCCAACAACGGTGCATCGGGGGATGTGGTCATTGTCAACAACACCGCGATACATCCGGGGGCTCTTCTCGTCTCCACTCTCACCAACGCCAGCAGCGGCGCCATCAGCCTCGAAAACTACGGAGCCACGACCACCGACAGCCTGGTCACAACAGGCGGTGACATAACGATCAAGGCCCACAGCCCCCTGACCATCGGCTCCGGCGGCGTCACGTCAACTGGCGGCAACATCACCCTCGCGGCCGGCCCCACCGGCATGGGCGCAACGGGAGACGATCTGACCCTGAACGGCCCCTTGTCCGGCGTGGACATCAACCTTTCGGCAGGCAACAGCATCTTGGAAAACTCCACCATCACCCACAGCGGCGCCGTGAACAGGACACCCAATCTCAACCCGCCGTTTCCGACCATTGACCAGTGCATTGCAGCGCCAACCCAGCTCGGGTGTTCGGTAGTGCTGCCAAGCCTGACAGCCTGCACCGCCACCCCCACCCTGGCCGGATGTTCGGTGGTGCTGCCGAGCCTTGCCGCCTGTACGGCAGCCCCGGCAACGGCGGGATGTACGGCAGTGCTCCCCACACTGACGGCATGCATCGCCACCCCAACGCTGGCAGGGTGTTCAGCGGTTCTGCCCACACTGGCGGCCTGTACCGCAACGCCAACCCTGGCAGGGTGTACGGCAGTACTGCCCACGCTTGCCGCATGCACAACCACCCCCACCCTGGACGGCTGTTCGGCGGTACTTCCGAGCCTTGCCGTCTGCACGGCAGCTCCGGCAACGACGGGCTGCTCGGCGGTGCTCCCCACCCTTGCGGCATGCATCGCCACCCCCACGCTGGCTGGGTGTTCAGCGGTTCTGCCCACACTGGCGGCCTGTACGGCAGCGCCAACCCTGGCGGGGTGTACGGCAGTACTGCCATCGCTCGCCGCATGCACCACCACCCCCACACTGGCGGGCTGTTCGGCGGTTCTGCCCTCCTTGGCAGCCTGTACCGCAACACCGACCTTGGCGGGATGTTCGGCGGTACTCCCCACGCTGGCAGCGTGCATCGCCAATCCCACACTGGACGGTTGTTCGGCCGTGGTGCCCACCTGCTCCGCGGGCCAGGTTCTCATTGGAGGTCTCTGTCTCACCTCCATCTCGCAACCGGAGCTGATCCCACAACCGGTAAAACGGGTCCTGGACCAACTGGCTGATGAGATGAATTCCCGCCCCACCACACAATCTTTCGTCATCGCATTTACGCCAAGCCCGACTCAAGACCGGCAGGGGCAGGACGACAAGAAAGACACGGGTAATGGCTCAACTCAACAAAGCATTTCGGAGAAACGGGATGAAATTAAAAGGAACGGGCAGTTCTGCAATTAAGGGGCTGTTGCTTGCGCTGCTGTCGATCTGCATGTGCGCCGGTTACGCCTTTGGCGGACACGCGGTCGGCAAAATCACGCATCTGAGCGGCCCCCTGCTGGCAAAGAGGAGCGACGGAACCACCAAGGTCCTTACCCGCGATTCCGCGGTAGAGGAAGGGGACACCCTTGTTACGGAAAAGAGGACCTATGCTCGAATCCGGTTCACAGATTCCAGCGAGGTCACGCTCAAGCCCGGCACACAATTCAAGGTTGAACGCTTTGCCTTTGACGAGAAGAACCCGAAAGGCGACAGCGCGGTAATGAGCCTGGTGAAAGGCGGGTTGCGCAGTGTGACCGGCAAGATCGGCAAGCGCGGCAACCAGGATGCCTACGAGATGAAGACCCCCACCGCCACCATCGGTATCCGCGGCACGATCTACGGCGCCACCTTCTGCCAGGGAAGCGAGTGCGGCACGCTGCCGGCGGGGCTGTATGTGGATGTGGTCGATGGCAAGATCGTCGTTTTCAACTCGGCCGGGACCCAGCTCTTTACCGTGGGGCAGTTCGGATTCGTCCCCAGCAGCACGACCCCGCCGGCACTGCTTCCCCATAACCCGGGCGCGGGATTCACACCACCTCCCTCGATGAACAGTGAGGGATCGCCGGGACAAAACCATGGGGGCAATTCCGGACCAAACCAATCAGTACCGACCGATTGCGAAGTGCGATAAGGCCGAACGTATCCGAGGTCCATGACACAAGGGCGCCTGTACGGGCGCCCTTTGCTTTTTCTGACACAGAGCACTGCCCGCGTATAACTTGCCCCTGGCAGCAGGCATGATAGACTGATACTGGTATCTGCTTCAGCAAAAGGACCATTACCATGACAACTGCCGCCACCAACCAAAACGAGTCACCCGCCTGCCCGTACCCGGAGGTCGAGGAGGCGATCCGGAGCTTCCGGTGCCGTGATGACGCCCTGATCGAGGTGCTGCACGTGGCCCAGGAGCGGTACGGCCGGCTGACACGGGATCTGCTGGGCTACGTGGCGCAGCGCCTGCGCCTCCCGCCAAGCCTGGTCCATGGCGTCGCCTCCTTCTATCACTTTTTCACCCTGGAACCGCACGGACGGCATCATTGCACGGTCTGCACCGGCACCTCCTGCCACATCAAGGGGGGCACTGCCCTGTTGCGCGAACTGGAACGCCGCCTGGGCATCCCCTGCGGCACGACCAGCGATACGGGCGACCTATCGCTCGGCACGGTGCGCTGCATGGGGCTGTGCGGTATGGCCCCCCTGGTGGTGCTTGACGGAACGCTCCTCGGCGGAATGACACCCGCAACGGCGGCCGATGAGGTATGCGAACAACTCGCGTCAGCAGGCGCCGGGGAAGAGACGCCATGACCCGTGCAACGACGCGCGACAGGGTTCAGGGGAGGCAGCGGGGGCATGACGCCACCGGGCTGAAAATTTCGGTCTGCATGGGCTCGCCCTGCATGGCGTCCGGCGCCGTGGCGGTGCTGGCCGCATTGCGCCGGACTTGCGGAAATCGGGAGATCCGTGTCATGGGGGTCGGCTGCATGGGGCCGTGCAGCCGCGGACCGTTGCTCCGGATCGAGAGAGAGGGAAACGCTCCGGCCTATTACGAAAAGATGACACCGGAGGCCGCTTGTGCGGCAATCCGGGCGCATCAGGAAGGCAGCGGCCCAGGAGAGGGACGGTTGCCAGCGGACTTCCCCTTCATTGCCCGCCAGCAAAGGGTGGTGCTGGCCAACTGCGGCATCTGTGACCCGGAAAGCCTGGAAAGCGCCCGTGACTGCGGCGGCTATTCAGCCCTGGCGCGTGCCGTTGGCGAGATGACGCCGCAGGAGGTGTGCGCCGAGATATCGGCCAGCGGGTTGCGAGGGCGAGGCGGCGGCGGGTATCCGACCGGAGCCAAATGGGAAATGGTGCGGGTGGCCAAGGGGAAGCGGAAATTCGTGGTGGCCAATGGGGACGAAGGCGATCCGGGCGCCTTCATGGACCGCACCCTGATGGAGTCCGATCCGCACCGCCTGCTGGAAGGGATGGCCATTGCCGGCTATGCCGTTGGCGCCGGGCAGGGATTCATCTATGTGCGGGGCGAATACCCCTTGGCAGCCTATCGGCTGCAACGGGCCATAGCCGAGGCGGAGCAGGCCGGTCTCCTGGGCAGGCGGATCAACGGAAGCGCCTTTTCATTCACCATCCGGGTCCGTATCGGGGCCGGGGCCTTTGTCTGCGGCGAGGAAACCGCGCTGATGGCGTCGGTCATGGGGCGGCGCGGCCAGCCGGTCATCCGTCCGCCCTACCCGGCCCAACACGGACTGTGGGGCCGTTCCACCCTGATCAACAATGTGGAGACCTACGGCAGTATCGCACCGATCATCCTCAACGGTCCGGCATGGTTCACGGCCATGGGGAGTAAGGGGAACAGCGGCACCAAGGTATTCTCCATCTCCGGCGACGTGGACACGGTCGGGGTTCTGGAGGTTCCGCTCGGCACATCGCTGCGAACGCTTGTGGAAATGGCCGGCGGCGTCACGGGCAGCGGTTTCAAGGCGGCCCAGACCGGCGGCGCCAGCGGTGGCTGCATACCCATGGAGCACCTGGATACGCCGATGGATTACGAGAGCCTGACCTCGCTCGGCTCGATCATGGGATCGGGCGGCCTGATCATCATGAACGACCAGCGCTGCATGCCGGATATGGCCCGCTTTTTCATGCGCTTCTGCCAGGACGAGAGCTGCGGGAAATGCGCCCCGTGCCGTGCCGGCACGCAACAGGCAAGCCGGTTGCTGGACCGGATCACGGGAGGAGATGCGGACATGGATGATCTGCGCCGGCTGGAGGAGTTGTGCCTTCTGATGCGCGACGCCAGCCTGTGCGGCCTCGGCATGGCCGCCCCCAACCCGGTTCTCGGCACCCTGTGCTGGTTCCGGAAGGAGTACGAGGCGCACATCCGTGGCGGACACTGTCCCAGTGGCGTCTGCGAAGCATCGGCTCTCACAGAGCCCACAGAGGCACAGAGAGGTAAAAAGCGGTCAACCGCAGATGGACGCGGATAAACGCAGACAGATCGAAAACAGACAACAACCAAAAGGTTGATTGTGACGACTTCACGGCTTCAGGATCGCGTTACTAATCAAAACTCTTTGCCTTCCTCCGTGCCTCTGTGAGCTCTGTGAGAGAATGGTGTAGGATTACATCCCGAATGAAGTTCGTGGAGCCAGTTGCATGTCCGCTATCACGCTGACCATAGACAACCAGACCATTCGCATCGGACCGGGCGAAACCATCCTGGCGGCTGCCCGTTCCCACGGCATCTTCATCCCGACCCTGTGCAACCTGGAGGGGCTTATCCCGCTGGGAGGGTGCCGCATTTGCATCGTCGAGGTAGGGGGGCGTGCCCGGCCGGTGCCGGCTTGTTCAACCAGGGTGGAGGCGGGGATGGTGGTAATCACCGATTCCGAACGGCTGGCCACGGCGCGGCGCATGATCGTGGAACTGCTCCTGGCGGAACGCAATCATACCTGCCCGGTCTGCGTCATGAACGGCAACTGCGAACTGCAGAGCCTCGCCCTGCGGTTCGGCATCGACCACGTGCGCTATGATTTCATCTCACCGAAGGCCGATGTGGACATCAGCCACGAGCGTTTCGGCATCGACCATAACCGCTGCATCCTCTGTCGGCGTTGCGTGCGAGTCTGCAACGAGATCGAGGGGGCCCACACCTGGGATGTGGGGGGGCGGGGAGCGGCCAGCCGGATCATCAGCGACCTGGCCCAGCCGTGGGGAGAAAGCGCCACCTGCACCGGCTGCGGCAAGTGTGTCCAGGCCTGCCCCACCGGCGCGCTGTTCGAAAACGGGGTCGTTGCCACCCGCAAAGGGACGATCTGCCTGGAACGGCTGAAGGAATGGCGCAAGCGGGGTGAGACATGACGCGGCGGATCAGATTGGCCACCACATGGCTGTCCGGCTGTTCAGGCTGCCACATGGCCCTGCTCAACCTGCATGACGGGCTTCTGGACCTTTTCGCCAGGTGCGATCTGGTCTATTCGCCGTTGGCTGATATCAAGGAATTCCCCGCTGGCGTTGACATCTGCCTGGTGGAGGGTGCGGTGGGGAATGAGGATAATCGTGAAATGGCCCTGCTCATCAGGGAACGGTCAACCGTCGTGGTGAGCCTGGGGGATTGCGCGGTGAACGGCAATGTGGCGGCCCTGCGTAATCCGCGTGGAAAGGCGACGGCAGTTGGCTGTGCCTACCCGCACGCGGGTGGCTTCACCCCCGATGTTCCGGACCTGCGGGAAACCGTGCTGCCGCTGCACCAGGTCATCCGGGTGGACGCCTTCATCCCCGGCTGCTCGCCCGAACCTGAGGCCATCCGACAGGCACTTGAGCGACTTATCGCTGGCGTATAACGACCATCCCATAAGACGTCACGTTCAATCCTTGTTTTCTCCGCGTTCTCCCCGTCTCCGCGTGAAACATGTTTCTGGATTCCGGTTGTTCCGCACAGGATTACAGGTCGTCCCTCACCCCATTTTTATCATTTTACACCTTCGCCAAGCCGCATGTAATCGGCACCTGAAATGTAAACCCGCCTCCAGAGCCAGTTCAGGAGCGTAAAGTTTCTTTACGCTTTGATTAACTTACTGTTAATAAATGTTTTTAAAACCATTTTGCCACAAACGTAAAGTTTCTTTACGTTCAATCAAATCCGCACCAGCAGCGGGTTTGCGTGCCTCAAATCCCAAAACGTAAAATTTCTTTACGTTTCATACCCCTCAAATCAGTCTTTTTTTCGCCATTTTTACATTGAATTATTAATCGCATCTCAGCAGAGCCTCATTTCATGAGTGTTTGCAAACCTTGGCATGGTTATTGATATGGTATACGAAAACTTTGGATAGTTTGGCGTATTTGAGGGTAACCACGTAAATGGAAGCGTAAGCAACTGAGCAAGACCCCACAAATGCAATTTGCATAAAGTCATATTAATCACGCATCACTATTTTCAATAGTCTGGAGGGGGCAATGTATTCTAAAGCGCGTCAGGTAGTTATTCGAGTCTTGATTACCAGTTTGTTCTTAACAGTTGGAATGACCTCAACTGTTCTGGCAAGCTCCTGTGGTTGGGTTAGCAGGACTGTGTGTGCTACAGATCCTGATCCCCATGGTGCATTCTGCGATATATCTGATTGCTATTGTGGCCCTGTTTACTATTCAACCTCAACAATGAGAATAAGCAGGTGCCGTCAACCAGCTTGGATATGCCCTAACTGCTGTAAATATATTCTCTATGACTCTATATCAGAATATAAATGTCAGTGTGACATCAAAATAACCGATTTTCACAGTACGAATGAGACAATCGAACCCGGTGGGAGCGTGACATTCACTGGTACTGTTTCCGAATCATCCGCTGTGAGCTGGATCATTACCCTGCCAAATGGAAAAACGGTAAATGGTAGCAACAAAACCCCACAAGCAACTTGGGACGGCACAGGTTCTGATAATAATCCGGCCCCTGATGGGGTTTATACTGCCATGGTTATGGCCAAAACGTCAGCCGGCAACTGTAGCGATTCAAAAACTGCCCAAGTTACCGTCAAATCCTCTTGCAACCTCAACATAGCCGCAAATAAATCTTCTATCACCCCTTACTCAGGAGGGGATATAAAAATTTCCGGTGACATCACTGATTCCTCTGGAAATCCCATAAACTGGACCATAACCTTACCAGGCAAGCAGCAGCAACCAGTCACCGGAGACGGCAACCAAGCGGTCGCTTATTGGGACGGCAAGACAGACGGTAAAATCCAAACAGGCACTTACAAGGCAACCATTACCGCCAAGAGCAGCGAGACGTGCAGCAAATCGGTAAATGTCCCGATAATAATCACCCCGTCCGCGGATAACAATACCTGCGGACTTCAGGTTCAGGTCGGCTCGTCGGCCAACGTGGCAAACGGCAACCTTACCCACAGCCAAGCATTATTTTCCTCTAAAGGAAGTACCTCCCTTGATGTAACACTCTACTACAATAGTCTCGATCCCCATAACGGCTCACTGGGCAGCAGTTGGAGCTACACCTACGACGTATCGCTCAAGGAAAACAGCGACGGTTCGGTGCTCATTACGGAACCCAACTGGAAATACCAGTACTTCATCCTCAGCGACGGCTCGTATGCCGGCCAGCCGGGCAACTACTCGACGCTGGTCAAGAACGCGGACGGTTCTTTCACCTTGACCGCCAAAGACGGCCAGGTATCTGCATTCAGCAATAACGGCACGCTCACCTCCATAACCGACCGCAACGGCAATACCCAGACCTTCACCTACAGCGGCGCTAACCTTTCTACTGTCACCGACTCCTCCAGTCGAACAGTCGGTTTTGCCTACGACGGAGCCAACCACCTGACCGCAATCACCGATCCGGCCGGGAACAGTTATTCACTCTCCGTGGGCACCACTTTGAACTCCGTCACCCAACCGGACGGCGGCACGTGGCAGTACAGCTACGACGCCAACGCTTATATGCTCACCAAGACCGACCCGCTGGGGAGCACCACTACCTACACCTACGACAATCAGCATCGCGTCGTCACCTCGGCCGATCCCGAAGGCAAGACGAGAAGCATCGCCTATCCCCAGACAACCGACACGGTGAAGAGCACCACCTTCACCGAAAAGGATGGCGGCACCTGGGGCTACAGCTACGATACCCAAGCCGGGACGCTCATGAGCAAGACAGACCCACAAGGGGGCGTAACAAGCTATGCCTACGACGCCAACGGTAACCGCACCTCCACCACCAACCCGGATGCTACGACCACCAGCGCCACCTACGACAACCGGGGCAACATGCTTACCAGCACCGACGCACTTGGGCTGACCACCAGCTATGCCTACAACAACTTCGGACAGGTCATGTCCATCACCGATCCCCAGGGCGGGACCACCGCCTATGCCTACGATGCAAAAGGCAACATGATTTCGCTGACAGACCCGGCGGGTGCGACTACCAGCTATGCCTATGATGCCAAAGGGAATGTCACAAAGGTTACCGACCCGGCAGGACAGGCCACAAGCTTTGCCTATGATGCGCAAGGCAACCTGGCCACCGTAACCGACGCAAGCGGTGCAACCACCAGCTATGCTTATGACGCGGCGGGCAATGTCGTAAGCATCACCGATCCCAAAGGCGGCGTCACAAGATTCGCCTATGATGTCAGGAATCGCCTAGCCAAGACAATCGACCCGCAGAGCAACGTCACGCTCTACACCTACGATGCCAACGGCAACAAACTCAGCGAGACAGACGCCAATGGCAACGTCACCCGCTTCGAGTACAACTCCCGTAACCAACTCATCAAGACTATCGACGCACTGGGCAACATAACCACCTACAGCTACGGCGGCAGCAGTTGCCCGAGTTGCGGGGGCGGATCGGGCGAGAAGTTGACTTCACTGACAGACGCCAACAGCAACATTACCGGCTACGAGTATGACCAACTCGGCAGGCTGGTCAAAGAGACCGATCCGAAAGGCAACGTCACCAGCTATGCCTACGATGCCAGGAACAACCTCGCCTCGAAGACCGATGCAAACGGCGCGACGATCACGTACAGCTACGACGCCAACAACAGGCTTCTCAAGAAAACCTATCCAGACAACACGGAAGAGGCCTACACCTACAATGTGAAGGGCAACATCCTCACTGCCACCAACAAGGACATTGCCTATACCTTCGGCTACAACGTGGCGGGACGGATGCTCTCATCCACGGATTCCAACGGCCAAGTCCTCCAGTATTCCTACGACAATACCGGCAGAAAGACCAATACCACCTACCCTGATGGATCGATAGTCAGCTATGCCTACGACGGCACGGGCCGGCTCGCCTCGATTACCAATGGAGGCGGCAGGACGTATGGCTACAGCTATGACAAACTGGGGAGACGCACGAAACTTTCCTATCCCAACGAGACAATAGCCACTTACAGCTACGACACCGCCGGGCGGCTGACTAACCTGACCCACAAGCAATCAAACGGCAGAACCATAGCCTCATTTGCCTACACCCTGGACAAGGTGGGCAATCGTCTGACCAAGGCCGAGCCGGATGGCAGAACCAGTTACACGTATGATGCCATCTATCGATTGCTGAAAGCCCAGCCGAACCGGCATGACGGCCTGGCCGAAGCATATGGTTACGATGCGGTCGGCAACCGCCTCAGCGGCCCGGAACACCACACTACCTATACTTACGGTCCGGGCAACGAGTTGCTGAAACGGAAACATACGGAATTCAGTTACGACAAGAACGGTAACATGATTGTGCAAGGGCGTCTCGGACATGACGGCGAACATCACGATAACGAAGGCCACCATTACGGCAAAGACAACGGCTGGACCTACACCTACGACTTTGAAAACCGGCTGATCAAGGCAGAAAAGAAGCGGGGGCACGAGTCAACAACCGTAACGTACAAGTATGATCCGTTTGGCAGGAGGATCGAAAAACGGGTGCGAGAAGGTGAACATTTCCGTGATGAAGACGAGGTAATATATACCTACGTTTACGACGGTCAGGCTATTATCTTGGAATACGAGGCTAAGGGCGAAGGACACCACCACTCCCATGTAGAAACAACAAAATACGTCCATGGCCCGAATATCGACGAACCGCTGTCAATGACGAGGGACAATGAGGTATATTACTACCACGCTGACGGCTTGGGCAGCATCGTTGCCTTGACCGACAAGCGGCAGAAGATCGTTGAGAGCTACGCCTACGACTCGTTTGGAAATCTGAAACAGGAAGTTAACAAGACGAAGACAATACAGCCGTTCACGTACACCGGAAGGGAGTGGGATAAGGAAACTGGGCTGTATTACTATCGGGCAAGATATTATGATCCGATGGAGGGACGGTTTATCCAAAAAGATCCAATCGGGTTTGAGGGTGGGGATGTTGTCTTGTATGGATATGTTCAAAATAATCCGGTTAAACGTAAAGACGCTTATGGGTTAGCGTACTTTGCCAAAAGGCCCTTAGACGGATGGCCATGGCTCGGAACCAATACCGATGACAACAGATTGAATACGGAATTAGTTCACGAACAACTTTTCTTTGAAGATGGTGAACCACTAAGCAATATTGGTTACTTTAAGGGCCCTGAAGGTGAATTCCATGTGGGATTATTAAAATCAGACTCACCAAAGAATTTAGCTACCTATAAAACTAGGGAAGGTGGATACGACGATTGTGTCATGAGAAAAGCCTATAAGAAAGTCACGCCATTGCCATATTTTGAATTGGGTTTCAATTGCCAAGCATGGGCTGACGCGGTAAGAAAAGAGTATTGGAAATTATATAATTCAACAAAATAAACCAGGAGTTTGCATAAAATGATACTTATCAGTTTAATATGTTTACTAGTCTCATTGTTGTTTTTTGTGATTTCAAAAAAGTTTAATACATATGTGAGATATATTGTTACTGCCACAATTGCATTTGCTCCTGTCATGATTTTAATATTTCTTATGTTAACAGGCGATAAAGCACCTATTGATACACCAATAATTTATCTGGGACCAAATATGATTTCAAATTTTAAACAGGAAAAGCAGTACAATATCTTACTTGAGAGTGGAAAGGAATTTGAATCGAAAGGTAAGTATAAGGAAGCTATTTTTGAATACAATAAAGCAATTAAAGTCAACAGAGTAGCGCTTCCTTCATACTATGTTTTGTTGAATATGGCAAATGCACAATATTTAGCAAAAGACACCTCAGGGTGTAAAAAATCTTTATTAGAATTTATCAGATTAGCAGAGATAGAAATCAACCCAGAACTTGTTAAGAATCCACCATTTACAGTTCTGGACAATACAGACATAAGATTAACAGAGCTCAAGTCTGACATCAACAAAGCAAAGAATTTACTAGCTAAATGTACCCAATGAGACCTGTTAACGTTTCGATGAAGGATGTTATCATTACTATCTCTGTGTAGTGATGGTATTCACCTGACAGTTGGCTGATTCTAAGTGGTGGCCATACCGCCCTTGAATGGATTAAAGATGAAGTTGTCCAGACAACATCTAATCCATCAAGGGACGACTGAGGGGGCGACTGAGGGGACGTTGTTGAATGGGGCGACTGAGGGGACGTTGTTGAATAGTTGACTGACTTGTTTTCCCCTGCTATCTTTTGCCCATGCCACGTACAGCACGCATAGACATTCACGGTTTGTTACAGCACGTTATCGTTCGTGGGATTGAGCGGCGGGATATTTTTCTCGACGACAATGACCGCCGCTTATTTCTTGACCGCCTCGCCAAACTCCTCGCCGAAACCGACACCGACTGCCTTGCCTGGGCTCTCATGTCCAATCACTTCCATCTGCTTCTTTGTCCGCGGGTGACAAAGCTCTCCGTCTTCATGCGTCGCCTGCTTACCGGCTACGCCGTTGTATTCAACCTCCAGCACAAACGATCAGGACACCTTTTCCAGAATCGCTACAAATCTATCGCCTGTCAGGAAGACGCCTATCTGCTTGAACTGATCCGCTACATTCATCTGAATCCATTGCGGGCAGGTCTGGCAAAAACAATTGACGATCTGGACAGCTATCCATGGTGCGGACATGCGGTACTTATGGGGAAACGGGAGTTACCCGGACAAAGTATCGATGATGTCTTGCGGCTGTTCGACCAGAGAAAGAGAATCGCCCAGCAAAAATATCGGGAATTCGTCATTGACGGCATCAAGAACGGCCACCGGGAGGATCTTGTTGGTGGCGGATTGCGGCGGTCACAGGGGGCTCGAAACATTGGAGAATATGAAGCCTATGACGAGAGAATTCTCGGCAGCGGTGAATTTGTGGAGAGTCTCTGGCGTGAGACGGAGTCCAGTGAAATCCATGTCCCGAAAATATCCCTTGATGAGATAATGCAAAGAGCAGCCGACACATTGAAAGTAAAAGTTGACTTGCTGCGGCAGAAGAACAGGACAAAAGAGCTTGCCGATGTCAGAGCAGCCATCTGTTACCTGGCTGTGAGAGAGTGTAACTTTAGCGGAGTTACAGTTGCCAGAGCGCTGAACATGACTCGTTCAGGAGTGAGTATAGCAGTAAAACGGGGCGGGAAGATTGTCAGCGGGAATCCGGCTCTCAGGGGCAAGTTAATCGACTAATCAACAACGTCCCCTTATGCCTCCCAAGGTTGATGACAAAACGGCGATCTCGTTCAATACCGCATTGACGGGACAACTGCTCACCATCCCTGCTGATTTGCGCAAGACGCTGACTCTCGACAACGGTTCTGAGATGGCGAAATTCAAAGAGCTGGAAGCAGCCACCGGCATAAACACCTACTTCTGTGAGCCGCACTCGCCGTGGCAACGAGGTGCCAACGAGAACTGCAACGGCCTGTTACGCCAGTATTTCCCAAGAGGAATCAGCTTTCGGAGCATCACGGAGAAAACGATTCAAAGAGCCGCCATACGGCTCAATACGCGACCAAGAAAGTGTCTCGGCTATCGGACGCCCACAGAAATCTTCTCACAAGCTCTAAGTGGTGCACTTGCAATTTGAATTCACCGGGATAAGGAGACTGGGCTGTATTACTACCGGGCACGGTACTATAATCCGATGGAAGGAAGGTTTATAAGCCGTGATCCGATAGGATTTGCCGGAGGAATCAACCTATTTGCTTATACCGACAACAACCCCATCAATAGGACTGATCCAGATGGTCTATTTTGGGCACTTGATTGCGTTAAATGTTTTTACTATATGAATGAATGTGCAAAGCAAGGGTTAAAGTGTAAGAAAGATAAATGCAATGAAAAAGACTTGCCACCTACTAGTAGTGAGCTTTTTAATGAATGCTATAAAGGTATTCCTGTATGTCAGAAACAATTAGAGTACTGTGGTAAATGTGCTCTAACTGCACAGGGTAGCCCTGTTAAAGGAGGCAAGTAATATTATGAGAAATATTATTGCAATTATTTTAGGTCTAATAGTGTCGTTTATATTGTTTTCTTTGGTGTCAATATTGATTATGAAGCTTAACATTGAGCCTTATTACGGTTTTAGCAAAGGTAATTTTGTAAAGAACGAACTTGGCACTATCCAAAATAAAGTTATATTTTTAAATTATTTTTTAATATTTCCTTTTGTGTCATTAATTACTTGTTGCATTGTTACTTTTATTGCAAAAAACAGAGAATATATTGTCGGGCTATGTAGTATAATTCCTGTTGTTGTATTATCGTTTGACAGTTCTATTCTTTGGTTGTTTAGCCTTCTTGTGGTTGTAGGTTTTTCCTTAATAGGTGTAACACTTTCAAAAAAGTTGAAAGCTAAAAAAACAAAGTTGAGCCCATAAGGATCAATCTGCCGCACAACTATTATCATGCCGACGGATTGGGGAGTATAGTTGCCTTGACGGACAAGCGGCAGAAGGTCGTTGAGAGCTACGACTACGACTCGTTTGGAAATCTGAAGCAGGACAACAAAAAGACGATGCAGCCATTCACGTACACTGGCAGGGAGTGGGATAGAGAAACCGGACTTTATTATTACCGGGCACGGTATTATGATCCGATGGACGGCCGGTTTGTAAGCGTTGACCCCGTTCCTTTAAAAATACGCTCTCAGGATCAGTTAAACCCATATCCGTATGCTGCTAACAATCCGATTAATTTTACAGACCCGACCGGAGAAAACATTTACGGTAACTGGTGTGGTCCTGGTGGTAGTGGCCCTACACAAGATGGAGTTGATAAGATTTGCAAAAAACATGATACGTGTTTTAATAAAACAGGTGCAACTTGGATAAATAATGTTTTTGGTACAAGTGACAATAATAAAGAAAAGTGCATGGATGATTGCAATAAAGAACTATGTGATGATTTAAAAAACTACGTTCCAATCACGTACGCAGAGATTTTTGGCCGTCGCAAGATAATGCTATTTTTCAGATGCAGTAATTAGGACGACAACCATGATTATAATCATTAATAAATTATACTCATTGCTGGGTATAGTTATTAGTTTATGGCATTTGTATCTAGGTGCTATGTCAATATTCTTATTCAGAAATAATGAACCTTTGACGTCTTGGTTGATTATGATATCTGGCCCACTTCTTACGCTCCCAATGTATCTAATTGGGTTTCAAAAACCACGCATATCCTCATGGGGTTTATTTTGCGGTGCGAGTCTATCATTGTTTTTAATGACAATAAGTAAAGACGTTAGTGGAGACAGCGTACCAGTACATAATTATGCCTTAATGGTAAGCGCCCCCATGTATTTATTGGCAATTATGTGTCTTATTCGGGAAAAATCGTAGAAAACAGCTCTGCAAATCCAACTGGGCCAACAACGTAAGGGTCGCGTCTCCATTCTTCACAAACCAAACAAAACAAAAACGCCGTGAAGCCCTTTATCACAAGGCTTCACGGCGGCAAACGCCTCAATAAGTTTATTCCCGCACCACCCGCCTAATCAAACATCCCCGTGGACAGATACCGCTCGCCCGTATCCGGCAGGATAACCACCACGTTCTTCCCGGCTCCCAGTTTCCGCGCCAGTTGCAGCGCCCCGGCCAGGGCAGCCCCGCCGGAGATGCCGCATAAAAGTCCCTCTTCACGGGCAAGCCGCCGGCTGCACGAAAGGGCGTCATCGTCGGTTACGGCAATGACCTCATCATACACCGAGGTGTTGAGTACATCGGGAATAAAACCGGCGCCGATGCCCTGGATTGCATGCGGTCCCGGTTGCCCTCCCGAAAGCACGGCCGAACCTGCCGGCTCCACCGCGGCGATACGGATGGCCGGGTTGTGGGCGCGAAGCGCCTCCCCCGTGCCGGTGATGGTGCCGCCGGTACCGACACCTGCAACGAAACCGTCGATCGAGCGCCCCTGCATGGCCCTGACGATCTCCGGACCGGTGGTTCGGCGATGCACGTCGGGATTGGCCGGATTCTTGAATTGCTGGGGCAGCAGCCAACCATTCGTTGCGGCCAGTTCTTCTGCCCGCTGAACTGCGCCTTTCATCCCCTGGCTGCCCGGGGTCAGGACCAGTTCGGCACCATAGGCCAGCAACAGACGACGCCGCTCAAGGCTCATGGTTTCGGGCATGGTCAATACCAGCCGATACCCCTTCACGGCGCAGACCAGGGCCAAGCCTATGCCGGTGTTGCCGCTGGTTGGCTCGACAATGGTCGCGCCCGGTTTGAGGCCACCGCCCTGTTCCGCAGCCTCGATCATGGCCAGGGCAATACGGTCCTTGACGCTGCCGCCGGGATTCGATGCCTCGACCTTGGCGAAAATGGTCGCAGCCCCCGTCTCACCAATCCTGCCAAGCCGCACGAGTGATGTGGTGCCGATCTGACCGAGGACGCTGTCGCTGATTTGAATAGGCATAGGTTTGTTCCAAGAGATTAGGTTGCAGGAGTGTGGATTTTTCGCAAGGTCAAGGAGATCAAGGGATGGCGAGGAGGCGTACTTACGGTACGCCGCACGAAGCCGTTCCGAAGATTGACGCGGAGATTGCGGAAAAGCCGCGCTCCCTTAGATGTAGTACATGAAGCGGTGGTCTTGTTCTTTCTTTATCCCCATCTCCTGCCCTCGCTGACAAAGGGTCTGTAGGGTCATGCCGGAAAAGAGGGTATTGAGGAGATCGCTGGCATCCTGCCACACCGTCTGGGTGACACACTTGCCCTCGAAGGGGCATTCGAGCTTGCGTTTCGGCTTTTTTTTCGTGGTGCCGCTGCAATCCGCCAGCAGCACATCCTGTTCGGTTGCGTTCAGGATCTCCAGCACCGTGATCTCCTCCGGCTTCCTGGCCAGGCAATAGCCGCCCTGGGGACCGCGCTTGCTCTTGAGAATGCCGGCACGCTTGAGATTTTGAAAGATCTGCTCCAGGTAGCGGGGCGAAATCTGTTGCCGCCGCGAGATATCCTGGATCTGGGCCGGCGTATTGCCGCAATTGTAGGCGATGTCGAACAAGGCGCGTAGTCCGTAGCGGCTCTTGGTAGTCAGGCGCATGTCTCCTCCGTTGCAGCAAATGTTTACAATAACGATTACTGTAACACACCTGTATTGTCAAGAAAATACACCCCGCATCCCCTTGATTTCCCACCATGAATTGATTATTGCATTCGGCCTCAGGTCACGGCGCGGGCCACGGTAACAACCGTCACCTCGGTCGCACCAGCCCGTTTAAGTACCCGTGAGCACTCTTCAGCCGTACTGCCAGTAGTCAGGACATCATCCACCAGCAGCACCCGCTTTTCCGCCACCAGGGATGGATCAGCAACGGCAAACGCCCCTTTTACATTTTCGCGTCGTTCATGGGCGGCCAGGTTGATCTGCGGCTCGGTCCAGCGAATCCGGCGTAATGCCCGTCGTGCCAGCGGGAGTCGCCACTCCCGCGCCAGCAAGTCCCCCAGCAGCACCGCCTGATTGAAGCCACGGCTCCGCAGGCGCCGGGGATGCAGCGGCACCGGTACGATCAGGTCAAGAGCGCGGGACGCGACGAATCCCGACAGGCATTCCATGGTCAGCAGCGCTAGGGGGCGGCGCAGATGGGTCTTGTTACGGTACTTGAAGGCGTGGACAAGATCGCGGCACGGCCCCTCATAGACCAGGGCGGCGCGTGCGGCATCAAAGGCGGGGGGGGCGGTGAGACAGGCACCGCAGGGATGATCGTCGCCCGCTCCCTGGAACGGGATGCCGCAGACCGGGCAGAGCGGATGCCCCACGGCCGGCATCTGTTCCCGGCAGGCGGGACAGATGTGCAAGGCCCCGGCATCGGGGATGAAGGTGCGGCAAACATGGCAGAGCGGCGGAAAGAGGAAGTCGAGAAGAGCTGAAACAAAAGGTTTAAAAATCATATCTCTCACAGAGCTCACGGAGCACACGCCCCACCACTCATCAGAATCCCATATCCGCGTTGACCACCAACACCCGCACGTCCGTAAAACGGGGCCTGCGGTCGATGATGGTGGTCACCCGGCAGAGCCGGTCGGGAGAGTTGCAGTTACTGCAGAAACCGGTGCGGGCGCAGGGGGTATTGAAACTGAGCCGTTTGGCATTGGGGGGCGTGGCCCATCCCTTGACGCGGGTAATGGCCTCCTGGACGGTGCCATCCACCAGCTTGTTGCGTCCGGCCACCACGATCACCTTGCGGGGACCGAATGACATGGCTGCCACCCGGTTGCCGGTAGCGTCGATATTGACCAGCTCGCCGTTCAGGGTCAGGGCGTTGCACCCCGACAGGAACAGGTCGCAGGTAAGCTGGCGGCGCATGATTTCCAGCCGCTCGTCCCGTGACAGCCCCTGAATGCCGTGATTGAGGATCTCCTTGCCCTGCTCCCGCAGGGCCGCTTCGATACCCAGGCCGACAATGGTCATGGAACCGCCGAACCCGATACGGTGGGCATCGGCTGCCTCGGCAAGGATGTAATCAAAGGCTTCTTGCGGCGTGGCGCAATAGAGGGCGGTAAAATCGTGTTTGCCCAGCGACTCTACCGCCTTCTGGCATTTTTGCTCATGGGTCCAGGTTACCAACTCTTCGGTCAGGCTCATGGTCGCTTCCTCGTTTCCAGTGTATATCCAGAGTCAAAACGCCGATTACTTCAACAGCTTGATGGATTTAATCACTACCGGTTCCACCGGTACATCACCCATACCATGGTAAAAGCCGGTCTTGAGCGCCTTGATCCTGTCGACCACGTCCATCCCCTCCACCACCTTGCCAAACACGGCATAGCCGAAACCGTCCGGGTTGGGGCGGTTGAGCATGTCGTTGTTCACCACATTGATGAAGAACTGGGATGTGGCGCTGTCCGGGGCATTGGTACGGGCCATGGCAATGGTTCCGCGCTGGTTTTTGAGTCCGTTGGCCGCCTCGTTCCTGATGGGCGCATTGGTCGGTTTCTCCCTGAAATCAGTGGTAAAGCCGCCCCCCTGAATCATGAAGCCGTTGATGACGCGGTGAAAGACCGTGCCGCCGTAAAAGCCGCTGGCAACATAGGCGAGGAAATTCTTGACGCTGACGGGAGCCTCCTTTTCGAACAGCTCCAGCTTCACATTGCCCTTGCTGGTCTCCATCAGCACCTGCGGGTTCCTGGCTTCCGCGGTAACGGCCATGGCCATGCAGACGGCCACGCCAGCCGCGACACATAATTTCTTCAGCATCTTGTCCTCCCTGGACGGAATAATGATCTGGAGCGGATAGTACGAAAAAAGGGATAGCGCTTCAAGCGAAATCTCCCGGCAATTCTTGTGATTGCCGCGTCAGGCGTTTTACTGTAACCTTTCATTCATGTGCCTCGTCTACTAGACAGAACACATTCTCAGGGAGGATTCACATGAAAACAACGATCAGAACCCTTGCAGCCGCTGCGGCGTTGATTACCGCGGTAAGCCTTGCCCCCACCGGCGCATCCGCCTTCATGGGTGACGACGGACCACCCATGGCCGGCCGGCACTTCAAAAGGATGGCGACGGAATTGGGCCTGTCGGCCCAGCAACAACAGGACATCAAGGCGGTCTTTCAGAAGGAACGCCCTCAGCTCCAGATGAAACAGCTTATGGTCGAGCGGCGTGCCCTGCGAACACTCATACACGCCGATACGGTCGATGAGGCCGCCATCAGGGCGCAGTCCGCCAAGGTTGAGGCAATCCAGGCCGACCTGGCAGTGCAGCGAGCCCTTACCGGCCAACAGGTCCGCAAGCTGCTGACGCCGGAGCAGGCGCAAAAACTGAAAGACTTTCAGGCGAAAATGGAGAGCAGGCATGGCAAGGGCGGCCCTCGCGCCATGAAGTGCATGGACCGGGACAAATAAGCGGCGAACGTGGTGGACAGCGCACCCCTTGAACCTTCGGACGAACACCTCATCAAAGCCACGCTTGCGGGCGATGATGGGGCGTTCGCCCTGCTCGTGACACGATACAAACGGCGTATCTTTTCCCTGGCAGCCCGTTTTTCGCGGGACAATGATGAACTGGAAGACATCTGCCAGGAGGTCTTTATCAAGGCCTATGAGAACCTGAAGTCGTTTCGCCGTGATGCCCCTTTTGAGCACTGGATTACACGGATCGCGGTGCGGGCATGTCATGACGCGGTGCGAGGGAAACGGCAGGCATATCGGTACACCTCCCTGGACGAACAAGCGCTGGAGGTACGGGATTATGCCGCCGAGGCGCGTCAGGAGGCACGTCAGGCTCGTGAGGTGCTGGCCAGGGCCATGGCGCTCTTGAAACCTGATGAAAGGGTTGTGATCACCCTGCTGGAACTGGAAGAATATACCGTGAACGAAATAGCCGAGATGACCGGGTGGAGTACGGCAAACGTGAAGGTTCGGGCCCACAGGGCCAGGCAGGCATTAAAGCGGATAGTGGAGAAAAGCGATGAGCGCTGACATTGAAGAAAAACTGGACAGGTTATTTGCGGAGGCGCGTGCCGGACGTCCCGACACGTCAGCTTGGGAGATAAACTTCGAAACCAGGGTCATGGCCACTATACGGGAGCGCAGGGAAGCGGCTGTGTCATGGTATGCGCTGATCTGGAGAATGGTCCCGGCCTTTGCCGTCATCGCCGCCATCACGACGGTATGCAGCATGACCTTCACTCCGGCACCTTCCGGAGACCTGTTCGCGGCCATCACCACCGGCCAGGACGAATACATGACCACGAGCTTCCTGACAGGAGAATGACTACCATGCCGAAAAACGCCAAGGCCATCGTGGGGATACTGCTTGTTTTCATACTCGGCACCGCCAGCGGTTCAGTGGTGACGTACGTGGTTCTCCAGAACCGCGTTGAGGCCTTCATGCATGGCGGCCCGGAAGCACGGGAGGAACACATCGTCAAACGTCTTTCCAGGGAACTCGGCTTGGACAGCGGACAGCAGGAACAGGTACGGGGCATTATCCATGAAACCCACACAGCCATACGCGAGATGCGCGGCCAGATGCGCCCCCGGATTGAAACCGTGCTCCAACAGGGGCAGACGCGCATCAGCGCGGTTCTGAAACCGGAACAGCGTGAAAAATTCGCAAAGATCACGGCCGAGCGAAAAGCTCACCGGCTCCGGGGAGGACCACCTCCGGAACACCCGTGACCCGTCGTACCTGAGCAGTTTTCCTACCCTTCCCATCTATCGTAATGAACAATCTCATCCAGCGGTTTTCTCGGAGATCCGCATGTTTGCTCATCTTGCGGATAACCGAGCGGGAGCAGCCCCACGATGCAGATATGAAACGGGATATGCAACAGTTCGCCCACCAGCTTCTCGTCAAACACGCCCACAAAGGCGCTCCCGAGCCCAACGGCATGGGCGGCGAGCATCAGGTTTTCCACGGCCATGCCCACATCGGTCATGTAGTACTGCCGGCTGCGCATATCGCTGGACTGGTTCGGTTCACCACAGGCGACGATCACCACCGGCGCATCGGCCAGTGCCCTCTGGGCCGGGTTGCTCTTGTACCCCTTGGGTGCGAAGAACGGTTCCACGTATGCGCACTCGCTTATCCTGGTCTTGATGACCGGGTCCCGCACCACCACAAAGCGCCAGCACTGCATGTTGGCCCACGAAGGCGCCATGCGGGCCGCATCCAGCACCGCCTGGAGTTTTTCGGGCTCCACCGGCCGGTCGCTGAATCTGCGTACGCTGTGCCTGGTTCTGATCATTTCAAGGGCGTCCATTCAGCGGCCATCTCCCGGCAGGTTGTAATCATCCCCCTCGACACATTCCGATTGTGCCTCAAGAAACGATTTTTCCTGGGGGTCCCTGATGATTTCCGTCACACCGTGGTTAACCGACCAAGCAGCCCCACAGATACTGCATTCCGTGATGCCTTCATCGAAGCCATCTGAATGTAATGTTATATCCACCTGCTTATGGTTCTTGCAAACGGGACATTTCATGACAATCCTCCTTTCACAGGGGGTAGGTCTGCCTTTGCTATCTACAAGTATGGCAAGTAATTGCCCGTTTGCAAGCATGAAACCGTCATCGGATGGCAAAGGCCTTCCGGACAAGTGGAGGATGGAAGCATCACGGATTCAGGCGTGAGTTTGCCGCCCAGCCCGCTTCTGATATACTGATGATGAAAAGCAGATGTACAGGAGTATCAATTATGGAGAACACAATGAAAAGAATCCTGATCTCGATATCAGCAGCATTGTTCGTCCTGGGTCTCGCTGCCGGGCAGGCGGCGTGGGGCGACGACAGCTATGATCAACCGGGAGGCTATGACATGCCTGCCGGCGACACCCTGTTCACCGCCGATGAGCTGAATGACCTGCTGGCCCCCATCGCCCTCTACCCGGACCCGCTGATCGCCCAGATACTGCCTGCCGCGACCTTCATCGACCAGGTGGACGAAGCGGCACGCTACGTCAGCCAGTACGGGCAGGCGGCCCGGATTGACGATCAACCGTGGGACGTGAGCGTCAAGGCCGTGGCCCACTATCCGAACGTGCTGTTCATGATGGATCAGAAGTATGATTGGACCGTATCCCTGGGGCAGGCATTCGTCAATCAGCAGCAGGATGTGATGGATGCCATCCAACGCCTGCGGGCCGAGGCGCAAGCTGCAAACAATCTGGTTTCCACCCCCCAGCAGCAGGTTGTCGTTGAGGACGGGATCATCAGCATTGTCCCGGCCGTACCCGATGTGATCTACATCCCCCAATACGACCCCTTGGTGGTGTACGTGGAGCAGCCCTACCCCTCGTACGGGTTTGTCACCTTCGGTGCCGGTTTCACCATCGGCGTCTGGCTCAACAGGGATTGCGACTGGCACCGGCACCGTGTCTACTACCATGGGTGGCGCGGCAGCGGCTGGATCGGCCGAGCCCGTCCGCACGTCCATGACCGGGACCATATCTACATCAACAACCGCTTTAGAGTTATCAATGTCAACCGCAAGGTGATACAGCACGATACGCACCGTTTCCGCGAAGACATCCGCCAAGGAGTGCAGCGCCGCGGGCATCCCACACGTCCTGCCCCCAAGAGCATCGAACCGTCGCGCGGCAAGGGAGACATCCGTGGTTCCGCGCCGCGCTCGGCCCCGCAAACAGCCGCCCCTCCCCTTCAAACACCCCGGCCGGCAACGGGCGTAACCCGGCCGCCGCAACGCCCCGATACACGGGATGTATACCGGGGACGTGAACCACGGGGCAACCGGCCCGCTCCGGCAACCATGGGTTACGGTGGATACGGCACCGCCAAGGACGCACAAACGTACCGCGAACGGGGTCAGGCAAGCCGCGGGAACATGCGTCAGCCCGAGAACCGGCCCGCACCGCCGGTGCGCATCCAGACCACTGCTCCGGCCCAGCCCCGCAAGACGGTCGGAAAGCCGGTCACAGCGCCGTCCAGACAGCAAGCGCCACGCCAGAGCGCGCCTGCCGGCCGTGACGGAGGCGAAAAACGGCCCGGCACGAGATAGCCCCCTTAATTCAGCGGCCGCACATTCGCTCCAGCGGCCATGCATAGTGAAAGGAACAGGTATGATGAAACACATGCGCAGCATCGTATTTCGCGGCATACAAGTATACGGAACAGTCGCCATTCTGCTGTTGACGGTACTCCAGACCGGTGCGTTCGCTGATCAGCCGGTCCCTGCCCGTCAGCGCACCTTTTCCTCACCCGAAGATGCCCGTCAAGCCTTGATTTCAGCTGTTCAGGCCAAAGACCATGTCGCCCTGAAAGCGATTTTCGGACCGGTCGCCGCGGAACTTGAACCGGGCGACCCGGTGGAACAGGCGGCGGAATTCGCGCATTTTGCCGGCCATGTAGCCGAGGGGGTTGAACTTGTCAAGGAAGGAGAGGTAAAGGCTACCCTGCTGATCGGCACCGAAAAATGGCCTTTCCCGGTGCCGATCGTCAAAAAGGGAGATAATTGGCAGTTCGACACGGAGGCGGGTCGAGAGGAGATTCTCAACCGGCGCATCGGGCACAATGAACTGCTGGCCATCAATGTCTGCCGAGCCTACGCCGAGGCACAGCGGGAATACTACACCATGCCGGAACCGGATGGCGACCAGATCCCCAAATACGCACAGCGCATGATGAGCACGGCAGGCAAGAGGGACGGCCTCTACTGGCCGACCCCGGCAGGTGCGAAAGAGAGCCCGCTCGGGCCGCTGGTGGCCAAGGCCAAGGAAGAGGGTTACCTGAAACAGCGCGCGCCGGGAGAGAAAGGTTTGCGCCCCTTCCACGGCTATTATTTCCGCATTCTCAAGCAACAGGGCAAGAATGCTGCCGGCGGAAAGTTCAACTACGTCATCAACGGCAATATGATAGCCGGCCATGCCTTGGTCGCTTATCCGGCCCGCTGGGGCGTTTCCGGGGTCATGACCTTTATCGTGAACCAGCGCGGCCGGGTTTACCAGAAGAACCTGGGACCGGATACCGCTGGGATCGCCCGCAAAATGAAGGTGTATAACCCCGACCTGACCTGGAAACTGGTTGCGGAGCAATAACCAGCCGTCATGACGTAATTGCTTGTTTCAATAAGAAAAGCCTGTTGATGCAGGCTTTTCTTATTCCTGAATCCGTGACGCCTTCCCGAGTTGCTATCAGTCTCGTAAACTCGGTTGCGGTTCTGCCGTATGCTCCGCGAAAAATTATTATGCTTTTTTTTCATTAGGGTTGTAATATACCGAAAAATTGGAACAACCGTACAATCGAACAGGAACAGCGAAAAGCTGAGCACAGGGAGAGGTGACGGATATGATTAACGCTGAGATCTTGAAACAACTCGATACAACGGAAGAAATGCTTGTCGAGCATCTGGACAGGGCTACCCGGGAGGTTTTCTCCACCATGGTTGGCGCGGATATATCGACTCCTCAAAAAACGACCCCGGTAAAAAGATTCAAGGATTGCGTCACCGCCATGGTGGGGTTTGCCGGAATCTATAACGGCATGATCAGCATAAACACCCCGCAAAAACTGGCAATGTCCTTTGCATCCTCCATGCTCGGGGCGAAGGTCAAGGAATGCGACGACGAGGTTCATGATGCGCTTGGAGAAATCGCGAATATGATCGCGGGTTCGTTCAAGCACCACTTCGTACGTGATGGCCACGAGGTCAGGCTCTCGACCCCCTCCGTCATTTCAGGGCAGGAATACGTCATGACCGTGGGGTCTCTTACGGATACGCTCACCCTCATCTTCCAATTCGGGAAGAAGCATTTTTCGGTAAGTGTCTATCTGGAAGCAGGTGAATAAAAGGCATCATAACCCGTAGAAGCGGCGCACAAAGATTCTGAATACACGAAATTCCACATGCTGACGTGATGCTGCTGAAAACCATCCTTCTCCCGCTGATCCAATCCCTCCTGAACACCCGCCCTGTTTCGTGACCTCCTGTAACCATTTTTACCTTGCCAACCATTGTGTCGTTTTTATGTACAACCACAAACGACTCCCACCTCCCCACCAGCCACATAACATTGTGATATTTGGTGTTATAGCAAGCAAGGCACGGATTCTGCTTATCAAGCAAGGCTGATACTGCAAATTCGGGAGGGTTTCATGTTCCGCATTCAATGGGATGACAGCCTGTCAGTGGGCGTACACCAGTTTGACGAGCATCACCGGCACCTGGTCGAACTGCTGAACAAAACCTACAACGCCTGTACAAGCACCAACAAGGTCGATGAACTCGAATCGATAGTCAACCAGCTCATCGAATTCACCCATGACCATATTGCATCCGAAGAAGACCTTATGGAGAGGTACGCCTATCCGGAAGCTTCATTACACAAATTGGAGCATCGGATGTTTATGGAACAGGTCGGCAACATCCATAAAGAACTGCAAGAAGCAGAAACGAATCCCTCCATAACAGTGCTGGATTTGGCCATGTTATTGGGCCATTGGCTGTCGAACCATATCATGAAAACTGACAAACGGCTTGGTACGTACCTCGTAACGAGGGGAATTGCTCAAGCGGAATCCTGAATACGAGACCCCCCTTCGAATAAACGGAGGGGGCCGGGCGGAATCCAGGCGGCACCATGGTTTGGAACGTATATCTGGCGGAAGGAGGCACCATGCACAAACGTATTATACTGCTGTCGATACTCTTGATCATTGCGTGCGCGAGCCACGTCACCAGCGGATCAACGGACCCGTTGCCGCATGTGGTCAAGGCCGTGTCAAAATCACGGACACAGGAGCGCCTGGAAACCCTGCTACCGGAAACAGTGGCAAAACTCATAACCGAGAAAACCGACTATCCGTTTACCATGGGCGCAATAGCATATACGGAAAGCAGCGGAGATCAGCGAGCCATCAACAATAACGGTTCCTGCAAAGGGCTGTTCCAGGTCATGGAAAGGTATCATGGTCCGGTGGACCTGAATTCGATGGAAGCGCAGGTGGACCAGGCCAACAAGCTGTTCCTCAAGCTGGTCAAACAATACGGTTACCAGCAGGCGGTGGCACATTGGAACGGATCTCCCGCCAACCCGGAGGTGAAGAGATATCAACGGAAAGTCCTCGCAAAGGTCCATAAACTCCGCTCATAAGACAAACCGTCGGCCCGCGAGTCATGCTTATCCCAACCGGTTTCTACTGGTGGACCTGGCAGGTTTCACCTGTTCCTCTCTGGAGGTATAATGGAGTAACTGGAGATAACCGTCATGGTACGAAAAATTCTTCTCGCGGCACTGCTCGTACTGACAACTGGGTGCGTACATTATCACAAGGAACTGGATACCAATCCCCCGTTCACAGCCCACCGTTTCCGTTACTACGACGTGGAGATCAACTGGCAAGCGGTGCAAGGCAACGACGGTGTCAGGGTGGATGGTACGGTCAACAATCTGCGTTCGGACTACCTGGAGAACATGGAGCTGACCGCCCGGCTCGTGGATCGGCAGGGCAAGGTCCTTGCCCGGCAGACCTACACCGATTTTTCCACTGATATTCCGCCGGGCAAGCCCGAACCGTTCCGGCTGGAGTTCAATATCGCTCCCGGCACACAACCGGCGCTGATCCGCTTCAGCTACTATTACTGGCCGATCGAGGCCGCACCCCGGTTCAGGGGCGAAACGGGAGACACCCCGGTCTTCGGCAACTTTGACGCGCCGCCGTAACGCTCTCGTCCCCTGTTCCCAGGGATCAGTCCAACGCCACCACAAAGCTGCCCGGATAACCGCCCCGTTCGAAGCTCACCTTCGCCTCTTCCGCCTTTTTCAGCGAATCATACCTGCCGACCCGCACCCGGAAGAAACGGGTAGTGTTCACCACCGCCTCCTGGATGGTGCTGGTGCCGTAGCGTTGCCGCATCCGGTCCGCCATGCGCCGGGCATTGCCGATCTCCGTAAAGGCGGCCACCTGGATGCCATAGGCGCCGGTATCGTAGCTTGCCGGCGGGCGATAGGCAACGACGCCCGAACCGCTGTCGCCGCGATAACCCAACGCCTCGATGCGCACCGGCGCGGTCCCGGTGTCGGCGATCCCCAACTGTTTCGCCGCCGTGTAGGAGAGGTCGATGATCCGATCCTTCACAAACGGGCCACGGTCGTTGATACGGACGATGACCTCCCTGCCGTTCCTTTTGTTGCGCGCCTTGACGTAGACCCCCAGCGGCAGGGTCTTGTGAGCGGCGGTCAGGGCGTACATGTCGTAGGTCTCGCCGTTGCTGGTCCGCTTGCCGTGGAAGTCGGCGCCGTACCAGCTTGCCAACCCCTCCTGGACAAAGCCCTCGTGGCTCAGGAGCGGCTGATAGCGCTCGCCGTTGACCTCGTACGGCCGCTGCCACGCCTTGGGCCGGCGGCTGTCCGGTGCGGTGGAAATATAGGCCTGTTTCGTGGCGCAGGCCGAGAGCAGGCAGGCGGCAAGGAGGGCAGCCCAGGAATAGCGGCTGCTCCGGGAAGGCTGAAGGAGGGATGTGAAGGAGATCGGCATGATAGGTACCCTTGGATACGTGATGCTTGACACTGGCAGGGCAGTCGGCAAGACGGGTTACAAAATTGTTCTCGGATTTGGGTCGGATTGGGTGGGATTTGGCCGGGCTGATAGCGGCAAACCGTAAGAATTTGGCGATTGAAGGCCGGCCAGATGGTCCGGGGATGAGACGCACAACCTACCTGACCGTTACCTCGACCCTTCTGTTGAGTGGCTCACGCACTCCCCGGGGTGTATCCACCAGCGGGAAGGTGTCGCCATAATAATCGGTCCTGATCGACGAGGGGGCAACTCCCTTGTCCTTCAGGATAGCCGCAACGGCATGCGCCCTTTCCGAGGATATCCTGGCATTCACCGCCTTTGTGCCCACCTTGTCGGCGTGCCCGATAACCGTGATATCCGTCGAGCCTGTTTCCTTGATATATTCAAGGACCTTGGACAGGGTTTTCTCCGATTCGCCTGTCAGTTTTACCGTCGCAAACTCAAAATTGAGGATAAACGTTACCGGTCCCGGCGGCAGCGCCTCCAGGGCGTCTTTGAAAATCAGCGCCACATCCGCATCGGCCATAACGACAGGCTCGGGGGGAGGTGCCTTTGCCCGCTCAATGGTCGTCGATGCATTGGCTTTGTTGAGTGTGACCTGGCCCGCCTCGGTGGAAACCTGGACCATGCCGATATGGCCATCGGGTGAAGGCAATACCACGAACCGGCTTTTGGGTGGGGTCGAACAGGCGGTGAAGAGGAGCATGATCAGTATCGACAGCGCCGCGACAGGGAATCGTTCAGTCATCATCCCCGCCTTCGACGCTGATGGCCAGTTTGGTGCCCTTCACGCCCGCAATGGCCGTGGGGGTTTTGAACTTCACCGCATCCGAGTTCATCTTTGCGATCAACCCGCTCAGGTAGACCACGGTTCCGTGGCGGACCCGGCCTACCAGGCTCGCCTTCTTGTCGGCCACGTCAAACTCGTACTCGGAAAGATGCATCTTTGAATTGGCGCCGAGGGAGAGTGTGCTGTTATCGCTAAAGAGGAGGCCAAGGGAACTGTTGGCGCCCGTGATGAGCGTGTCGTTCCTCAGAACGCCCATCCCGATCCGGGCGGGAACGGGTGTATTCCCCCTCTGAATGAGGACGTTCCCTTTCAGGGCCTTGACCGTGCCGACTTCGTCTGTTCCGGAAGCGGCAACCCCACCAACTGTCACAAAAAGCAGCCACATAACGGCAAGAAGCAGCGTGCGCATAATCGAATTCCCCTTCCCCTCTCCGGCAACCATTAAGAGGCGCCGGCTACCGGCATTTCTCTCTCTTTTACACTATCTCCAAATACCCCCCTGGTCAAGGGGAGGAATGCGCTATGGCACACCAATAAAAAGGGCCTGCTTTCGCAGGCCCCTTGGGTGGTTGTCAGGCAGCTATGTAACTGGATGTGCACACGGCATTATGCCTGTGTGACGAGTCATTACACGGCACGCATTCATAACTACTCCCCTCGGACCGGAGTCGTTCCACGGCGCAACCATTCTCCGTGAATGAGCACATGTGCTCCCAGTGCTGCATGCTATGACCGCATTTTTCCGTCATGACCTTTCACTTCCTTTCTCCTAAGACATTATAGATCTACGTCACGCGCAGTTCAATCCCTGCCGTGTCCCCGGTCATGGCGACGGTCGTCCCGCTCCTCGCGACGCTCTTCCTTACGGTGCTCCTTTTCGTCCCTGCGCTGCTCCTTCCACTGCTCACGGCCGGCCATGAAGTGCTTGCCGCGGTAGTGGTCCCGGTCGCGCCGGTAGACGTCATACTCCGCGTTGCGATAGGCGCGGATCCTCTCGATCTGGTGCCTGCGGAGACCCGGCGGCAGATCGCGGCGGCCTACGACCACCCACGGCCCCCTGCTGGCATACGCCCTGAGCCAGGCCCCGTCGCGGTAGACATAGTAGGAGTTGCCCACGTAGAACAGGTCATAGGGCACGCCCACGGCCACGTAAAAACCGAGCGATGGTGGAAAAACGAAATTGACGTCCTGATCGATGCTGACTGCCAGTTGCGGTGGCGGAGCCGGCGCAACAATCACCTGCCGGGGCTGATCCCCCAGGTGAAGATTCAGGTCTACCCCGATGTTGCTGGCATGGGCGGCCGATGCGGCGAGCGTCAGGATAACGGCGAGTTTCCAGGTTATGCGGTGTTTCATTGTTGTTCCTCCACGTCTAGGTTTTTCCTCAATCCCGGATTTCCGCCCCGGAAACAGAACAGCCGGGGCCGGATATCGTGTGATATTTCGGCAACCCGGCTGTCTCGGTGAGACCCTGTAGGCTTTCCGCCCCATCCTCGCGGATGGTTGAGTAGTATCGTTTATCAACTAGGTATGAAGATTGATGGCTCGTAATGTAGCACGTAGCCGTCCGAAAGTCAACCCGCGGGGCACGCGCTAAGCCCCCTCACTCCTCCCGAATCCTGCGCGTCTTGAGTCCGCACAGCGGGCAGCGTTTCTCCGTAACGGCCTGCTCGCAGGTTGCGCACCAATAGTGCGCAATCACCCGTTTTTGGCAAAGGCGACAGGCAGGCTCCGTAACCTGCTCGCAGCAGGTATCGTTATCCTTGTTTCCGGCCATGTCAGCCATTGATGATCTCGTCCACCCGCGCACCGTCCAGGGTTTCCTCTTCCTGCAACGCAGCGGCCAAGAGGTCCAGCTTGGGCCGGTTGACGGCAAGAAGCTCATTGGCCTGCTCCTCGGCCCTGCGAACAAAGGCGGCGATCTCCTGGTCGATGCGCCAAGCCATTGCTTCGGAAAAGGTCTTTTCCGCGGCCAGCTTCATCCCCAGGAACGGGTTTTCCTCGCCCCGGCTGAAGGTCATGGGGCCTACCTTTTCGCTCATGCCCCACTGGCAAACCATCTTTTCCGCCAGGTCGGTGACCTGTTTCAGGTCGTTCTGGGCACCGGTGGACACCTCGCCGAACACCAGCCGTTCCGCCACCCGGCCGCCCATGGCCACTGTCAGCCGTTTTTCCAGGTAACTCAGGGGATAGTGGTATCGGTCGTCCTCGGGGAGTTGCTGGGTCACCCCCAATGCCATGCCGCGCGGGATGATGGTCACCTTGTGGATCGGGTCGGTGCCGGGGAGCAGCTTGGCCACCAGGGTGTGGCCGGCCTCGTGATAGGCGGTGACCCGCTTTTCCTCGGGCGAGATGAACATCTTGCGCTCGCCCCCCATCAGGATCTTGTCCTTGGCCTGTTCCAGGTGCTTCATTGCAACCTTGTCCGCACCATCCCGCGAGGCCAGGATGGCCGCCTCGTTGACCAGGTTTTCCAGGTCGGCGCCGGTCATGCCGGGGGTACCGCGTGCAACCACCCCCAGGTCGATCCCCTCGGCCAGGGCGATCTTGCGCACATGCACCTGGAGGATCTTCTCCCGGTCGCGCCAATCGGGGCGTTCGATCACCACGTGCCGGTCAAAGCGGCCGGGGCGCAACAGGGCCGGGTCAAGCACGTCGGGCCGGTTGGTGGCGGCAATAACGATCACCTCCTGGTGCTGGTCAAAGCCATCCATCTCGGACAGGAGCTGGTTCAGGGTCTGTTCCCGCTCGTCGTGGCCGCCGCCGAATCCGGCGCCCCGGCTGCGCCCCACCGCGTCCAGTTCGTCAATGAAGATGATGCTGGGGGCGGCCTTCTTGGCATTGGTGAACAGATCGCGCACCCGGCTGGCGCCGACACCCACGAACATCTCGATGAACTGGGAGGCGGAGATACTGAAAAAGGTCACCCCGGCCTCACCGGCCACGGCCCGCGCCATCAGCGTCTTGCCGGTACCGGGCGGGCCGACCAGCAACACCCCCTTGGGCACCTTGCCGCCGATCCGCTCGAACTGCTTCGGATTCCGCAAATAATCGACGATCTCCCTCAACTCCAGCTTGCTGCTTTCCAGGCCGGCCACATCATCGAAGGTGACGTCCACCTTCTCCTGCGTCGTATAGGTGCGGGCGCCGGAGCGGGAAAAACCGCCCAGCATCCCGCCCGGCCCCTGATTGCGCATCGCCCGCGTCCCGAACCACCAGATGCCGATGATGATCAGCCACGGGGCTATGTAGATCAGGGCGTTTGTGAGAAAGGATGCCTCCGTGGATACGGCCGTCACATCCACCTTGTGGCTCGTCAGGTCGGGCATCAGGGTCGGGTCGTTTATGGCTGGCATCACAGTGGTGAAACCGGTCACCTCCCGCACCACCGGCTTCCCCTGAACCTGTTCACTCACCTTGGTCTTGGCCCGGAACTCGCCGGTTATGACCGGTCCCTTGAGACTGATCTGCTTGATGTTGTCGGCTGTCAACTCCGCCCGGAAGCGGCTGTAGCTTATCTCCGCCGTCTGGGCAGCCGGTTGCGCAAACATGACGAACAAGACGTTCGCCACGAAGATGGCCAGCATCACGACAATCAAAGGCCTCCAACTGAATTCCCCCATCGGGCGACACCTCATTCATTAAACTAGCCTTCTGGGGAAAGTGTACCGTAACCAGCGGAGATGACAAGGGGAGCAGCGGGGTGGAAAGGCACTGGTCCAATCTGATGACGTCCCCCCTTTGAAAAAGGGGGGGCAGGGGGGATTTGAAGTTATTCCATTGAAAAGCAAATCCCCCTAACTTGTCGCGTCAGCGCCGTTTGCCCACTATCAGCATGAGCAGCGGGATCGTGGTGACAACGCCCACCGCGAACAGGGTCCAGCCCACGGCCTTGCGCTGTTCCTTGCCGAGCCGGTCCGCCAGCAGCAGGGCCGCTCCGGCGCCGAGCGCGGCGCGGGTGCTGGCGAGCAGGCCTACTTCGGGCAGGGTCAATCTGGTCTCTTTCATAACGCCTCCTGTGCCGGGATCAATGAAGGATAGTGTCTACGCCGAAAACGCGCCATGGTTACAGTATAGCGGTCAATCCCCGCGCCGCAACCGCCCGTCCCCTCCCCCACTGCGGTGTCTGCCGTCTCATTAACAATATAAATTTATAGCAGCAGATTGGTCGTTAAAGGCGGATTCTGTGTAGTGTATCGGGTTTTCGCTATACCGTTCATTCTGGCTTTGGCGAGCCGTCAAGGAATCTTCCAAGACGTTATATACAGAATCGAAACTAACCATCTTAAAGAGCAACGAACTAGGAATGCCGATAATTTATCTTGCCAAATTTATTGCCATTGACATGCGCTTCATTGCGTATATAATGTGACATGTAAATTGTCATACCAGCTATTAAATAAACGTATCTATTTTATTTTATTAAATTTATTATCAGTTAAAAAAGGACATTTAATATGACAAAATCAAGGACATATTTGAAGACTCACCCTTGGATTTCTTTTCAACTTGATCTCAACCGGATTCCCTATTCGGTCTGGATCGAATTAGGAGAAGCGCAGTCAAAGTGCGAGCATATTTCTGGTGTACCGTTGAGACCAGAAACCGCAGCTAAACTTTACAATATTTATCTTGCTAAAGGAGTATTGGCAACAGCGGCAATTGAAGGAAATACATTAACTGAAGAAGAAGCCTTGGGGCGAGTTGAAGGAAAATTAAAGCTACCTCCTTCACAAGAATATCTTGGTCAAGAGCTTGATAATATCATATCAGCATGTAACAAAATAAAAGATGGCCTTTTAGATGGATGCGCGCTGCATATCACTACTGACGAAATTAGAGAGTATAACAAACTTATATTTCACAAACTTTCACCGAGAGAGGACGTGTCCCCTGGCGAATTAAGGCAACACTCAGTTGGAGTTGGTTCATATAGAGCCGCACCCGCAGAGGATTGCGAATATTTATTGCAAAAATTCGTAACTTGGCTAAACGATGAGCTTGTTCCTTTTGATGAAAATGTCATTGCTTTTAACATACTTAAAGCAATTGTTGCTCATGTTCATTTTGCATGGATTCATCCTTTTGCTGATGGTAATGGAAGAACAGCTAGATTAATAGAACTCAAAATACTTCTATCCTCTGGAGTGCCTGTACCTGCAGCACAATTATTGACTAATCATTACAACCAGACACGGCAAGAATATTATAGACAACTCGATATTAGTAGCAAATCAGGAGGAGATCTCATTCCTTTTATTAAATATGCAGTACAAGGATATGTGGACGGGTTGAAAAAACAATTGACAGAGATCCGCGACCAACAGTTCAAAGTGGCTTGGGAAAATTATGTACATGACAGCTTTAAGGACATGGATACTCAAACAGATGTGAGAAGAAGACATTTAGTATTGGATCTATCTCGTCAAAACAATAATAAGCCTGTTCCAATTGCAAAAATAACCGAAGTTAGCACAAGAATAGCCACGAGCTATTCCAGAAAAACAAAACGAACAATAATTAGAGATATCAATTATCTTGAAGAAATGAATTTAATTACAAAAAACAAAGCTGGAATTAGAGCTAAAACAGAAAATATTGAGGCGTTTCTACCTGCTTGCAGAAAGGATTGACACTCCTTCACAATATTAATTTATAGCAGCAGATTGGTCGCGAAAGGCTTCTGTGTGGTGTATTGGGTACCGTTTATTCTGGCTTTTGCGGGCTAATGAGGAAAAGAATGAAGCAAATTTTTTGAGAAATATTATGTTGATATTTCTTTAGCTCACTGGATAAATGTTTCATTTGGGGTAGATCACCAGTTCATGTGCGTGCAGCGTGAACTGGTCAATAAAGGGTTATGCACATTTAAAAAGGGGGAATTATGATTCTGGGAATTAGATGTAGCAATACTGATTATAGCTTTGCGCTGCTGAAAGGTAAGAAGCATGCTCCGCAGTTGCAAAACGTCAAGACAGCTTCATTTCCGAAAGGATATACCCGCCCGAACTCACTCCGTTGGTTTTTCCAAGAAATTGAGGATTATTTTGTCAAACATGCTGGAATTGCTGAATGCATTATTAAGGGTGCGGAGCCTATGGCGCAAAAAGGCTCGGCCTATTCTGAACGTGTCGAACATGAATCCATGATTTTATTAACTGCGGCAAACAGCGGAATAAACGCATCTAGAAAAGTTAAGGCAACCATTGCTAAAAATCTTGGCTTAACAGGCCGGGCAAAAGCGCTTGTAGAAGACCTTGATAGCTCTGTTCTTGCTGGTTACGATGATTACTCCGCAAAAGAGCAAGAGGCAATTTTGGCAGCTTGGAGTGGGCTTAAGTCATGACTGTTTCCTTTGACTTTAAAAAGAGGCTTGGCAGCGGATACTTCGGGGAAGTATGGCATGCCATCGATACTGGTCTGAATGCCGAATGTGCACTGAAATGCATTCCCAAAGACAAGGTGATAAACCAAGCTAACTTTTTTCAAGAAGCTCAAGTATTGAAAGCAGCCGAACATGCAAACATAGTATCAGTAAAGGACACTGGCGAACTTACTGACGGTAGAATATATGTTGCCATGGAATATCTGCGCAAAGGCAGCCTGGAAGACGAAGCAAGCGGAGGGTACATCAAGTTGAGTCGGGCAAAGCAGCTTATGATCGACTTGCTGCGAGCACTGCAATATGCGCACTCTAAAAACATCATTCACAGAGATATAAAGCCAGCCAATATTCTTATTGGGAATGGTAATGAAGGTAAGCTCTCGGATTTCGGACTTGCACTGCCAGAGATATCAAAACTAGATCTAACATCCATCAAGCAATATCAATATATCCTTCATTTAGCACCTGAAGTTGCTAAGTTTACTGACTATACGTATCTTTCCGACATATATGCTTGCGGAGTCACATTTTATAGACTTGTGAATGGCGACAGTTACTTGCCATCTGTCCCGCCGTCTGTCGCCAGAGCAATGGCTATGGCTGGAAATTTCCCCGACCGCTCAAAATACCGGGCGTTCATTCCCAGAAGCTTCAGACAACTCATCAATACAGCGATGAATGTGGACCCAGCGAAACGTTTCAAAACTGCCGAAGAAATGAGGCGCGCAATTGAAAAGCTAGTAGTCTGTATTGACTGGAATGAAGATATCATCCCAAAGGGAATGCGCTGGACTGGGAAAAATAGCAAGTCCTACGAGGTTATATTACAAGAGACTTCCGTAAATAAATGGTCAATGGAGGTAAAGAAGGGTAAAACGATATCCTCTATGCGCCGCGATAACGGACTTTGCTTTGAATACTTCAAAAAAACGGAGGCAGAGAAGGCTTCTTCAAAGCTCCTTCAAGATCTCGTCCTTGGTAAAGCATAACACTCGGGTGCTGCCGCCAAGCGGCAGGCCCTCAAGCGGCTAGAACTCAGTACCCCACCCAACAAACCCATTGCCGCCGCACAGGCGGCATGCTATACACGAAACACTTCAAACCACAGGGAAACACCCCTGTGGTTTTTGTTTTCAGGGAGCTGCCATGCCTGCCGCCAAACGCCCGCCGGCGAAATACCAACCCAAAGGCCTTACGATCCTTTACGAGGACAGGGATGTCATCGTGGTTGAAAAACCGTGCGGCCTGCTGACCATGGGGACGGACCGGGACAAGACGCGAACGGTCCATACCATCGTCAACGAGTATGTCCGCAAAGGCGACCCACGCTCCCGCAACCGGGCCTACATCGTCCATCGCCTGGACCGGGACACCTCCGGCATCCTGATCCTTGCCAAGAGCGAAGCGGCCAAGACCTTTCTGCAAGGACACTGGGACGAGACCGACAAACGCTACCTGACCATCGTCCATGGCCTGCTTACGCCGAAAACCGGGACGATCAGCAGCTACCTGGCGGAGAACAGCGCCTTTACGGTCTATTCCACCCCTGACCCGGCACAGGGGAAGCTCTCCCATACCGAGTACACGGTCCTGAAAGAGGCCAGGGGATTCAGCCTGCTGGAGATCCACCTGCTCACCGGCCGCAAGCACCAGATACGGGTGCACCTGTCGGAACGGGGCAACCCGGTCGTGGGGGACCGGAAATACGGCAAAGGGAAGGATGCCTATCCAACCCTGGCCTTGCACGCCCGGTCGATCTCCTTCACCCACCCGGTGAGCGGCAAGCGGCTGACCTTTGAAACCGCTGTTCCTGATTCCTTTACCCGCCTGGTCGGCACTGTTCCAAACGCATGTACGGCCCAGCAGTGAACCCGCTTCGCATCAAAAGCTAGTCCGCTCTTCCAACCTCCCGCCAGCTCCCCGCCAGCATTTGTACTCTCGCACCCACCGGCGTACAATAAGGTATATCGAAACATACCACCGGCTTTCCATCCGCAAACACCGGATGCGAAAACGGTTGCTGATCTGGAAAGGGGATGAACACGATGACGAACAAGATAGCGGTTGTAACCGGCGCAAGCCGGGGCATCGGGCGGGCCATCGCCCTGCGCCTGGCCCAGGGCGGCAGCGCGGTAGTCGTGCATTACGGCACGAACCGCGAGGCGGCCGATGAGGTCGTCGGGCGGATCGAGCGGAACGGCGGCCAATCGTTTGCCATGCAGGCCGACATGGGAAGCGTGGCCGACATCACCAGGCTCTGCACTACCCTCAAAGAGGAACTCACCCGCAGGTTCGGTGAGCCGCGCTTCGACATACTGGTCAACAATGCCGGGATCGCCACGCGGCTGCCGCTGGAGGAAACCAGCGAGGCACAATTCGAGCGGCTCTTCAGCGTCAATGTCAAGGGGCCGTTTTTCATGGTGCAGCACGCCCTGCCGCTGTTGCGCGACAACGGGCGTATCATCAACCTCTCATCGGTGGTGACCCGGCTTGCCACCCCCGGAATAGCGGCCTACGCCATGACCAAGGGTGCCATCAACACCTTGACCCTCCTCCTCGCCGCCCAACTCGGGCCGCGGGGATAACGGTGAATGCCGTGGCTCCGGGGGCCACCGATACGGACATGAATGCCAGTTGGCTCAAGGCGCCGGAGGCACGGGAAACGGTGTCGGGCGATACCGCGCTCGGCCGGGTGGGGGCACCACTCGACATCGCCGGGGTGGTCGCATTCCTGGCCTCGCCGGACAGCGGCTGGGTCACGGGACAGTGTATCGAGGCGAGCGGCGGAATGCGCCTGTGAACAATAGCGCACCATAATAAAGGCGACCGATTGGCCGCCTTTATTCGCGGAAAATAATGAACCTCCCCGCGGCAAGCAACGGGGTATCTCGGGATGATCTATTTTTTCTCGTCGCAGCAAGCTGTGGAGAATTGGGCCATGAGAGATTAAAGCGGTAGGTGTACATAACTGCTGGGTAGAAAACAAGGATTTATTGGCTATCGCAAACAGAGGGATTGTGATAATGAAATGAATATGTAAGGCCGATTCGGAATTTGTCAGCTTTTGGCGTTGATCGCCGCACTCCGAACTTTTGAAATATAACCCTGGAAGCCGTACTGCGCTTCCTCTTTGTCCTTGACCACCATGCGTATTGCACTCATCTCCCCTTATTCCAGCGGCCCTATGCGGGGTAACATTACCACCGTACGGCGCATTGTGCGTTTTCTCGATAAGGCAGGCACCGAGACGCTCAATAGTGCACCAGACTGCCTTTCAGTTATCGAGATGGAGCGACAGCTGGAAGAATTTCAGCCAAACCTGATTCACTGTTTCCATGCGCGTTATTGCGGAGCTATCTCCAGGCGTCTGGCAGAGCATTTTAAGCTACCATACATAATCACCATTACCGGAAGCGATATTCATGACCCATCGTTGCGGAACCATCCCGAGACAATACAAGCCATCAGGTCTGCGCAGGCTGTTGTTTGTTTTCACAACAGTGATGCGGACAAGCTGGTAAATTATTTTCCGCGTCTTGGCGGAAGAGTTGTTGTAGTGCCACAAGGATTTGAACAATTACCAGTTGACACGAGTGAAAACTTTGGCTTGGCCCATGATGCGTTTGTATTGCTGCTGCCAGCGGCGCTACGTCCTGTCAAGCGCGTAGAATTTCCTTTGCAGGTATTATCTCAACTCATTCATGACATTCCCCTGCTGCACCTCATTATTGCGGGCGGAGTAATTGATCAGGATTACGCTGCAATGATTCGTAACATTCTCTGCGATACTCCTTTTTCCACATGGCTCGGCGAGGTGCCTCATGAACGGATGGGGAATTTGTATAGTCGGGCCGACTTGGTACTAAACTGCTCCTACTCAGAGTCCATGCCCAATACTCTCATGGAGGCCATGGCTCTGGGACGACCGGTACTGGCTGCCAACATTCCTGGCAATCAATCGTTGATTGAAGACGGAAAGACCGGCTGGCTCTATGATGGCGAGAATGCTTTCAGGAGTCTGGTTCTGAAACTCTGGGGGGATAAAAAGCTAAGAGAAAAAACTGGCAACAGTGCTAAAGATTACATCATGTCAAATTTTTCGCCGCAGCTAGAGGCAGATCGTTACTTATCGTTATACCGCAAACTGATTTGACCAAAACGCCGATCAAGCACTCTACCAAGCTAAAGAAAATGCCGGACCAAGCGGTACGTTACCAAAACCAGGTCTTAGGATTTTTAGACCGCAGGTGCCGATACCTGAGGACGTGCGTTTCAGATTAAGCTCGCCCGCGGTTTATCCCTGAGCCCCAAACGTTATACAGGCTACCCTGAAAAGTAGCCTGTCCGGAGGATATATGCTGAATCGTACGTTGCACGCGATCTGCCTGTTGATCGTACCGCTGCTGTTCGCTGCCTGCGGAACCACCCCTATCTACAAAGGGTATGACGACAACCGACCGGTCGCCAGAAAAGATCTTGCCGTCGTGGCATTGAATGGTGTCTGTGCCGATATCACCAACAAACCGTGCGAACCCCGCGCCTGCCTGCGTGATGCGGATATTTTCCTTGCCAGGCTTTACAACAATGCCATGGAAAAAGAACTCGTGGTATGGGACCATGTCGGGGTTACCAGCCACAAATATCACTATCTGCTCCTCAAGCCGGGAGAATACGCTGTCGGCATACAGGCATATCTTGGCACCGCGTTGCGCAACAAAGAGATTATGGGTACCGTACGGAGCAAGGCCATAACGAAATCGACCCTACAGGCCAGATACGGGTTTACGTATGTGCAACTGTTCGCGGAAGCCAATGGAGTCTACCGACTTGATTGCAACAAGGATAATGGCATTGAGTTCAAGAAGATGCCCTTCGGGTATTCAGGCATTGAATGGTCTGATAATGATTTCGACAGGCAATATGTTCAGTAGTGACATCACACCAACCGACAGCCAGGACCAATCCGCCCATAACAAAACAGGCAGCCGATCTTATCGACTGCCTGTTCGTTCGTTTTGAGCTGCCTGTCCCAGGTCAGCAGTTCAATTCCCCTATCCTCTCCCTCGTCTCCTCGTTCAGAAATCCCCACAATCCCAGCCGTTGCAGGGTAGCCTTGGTCGGGATGCCCGAGCCGTTCCAGCCGCGCGGCTCGTCGGGAGCGGCAAGTGTCATGTGATTATTTGACATGGACGTAAAAGGCCTTGACAACCATTGCCGGCTTTTCCTCCACCATGTCTGCGATCAACTCCACCTTTATCCTTCATAATCAGCATGTTGCATAAAAAATCGCACGGCACCCTTTTAGGCATGAAAATTGGAGTATACTAAGAACATTATTCAGGCAGGCCAAGTACGGCAAAGAGGGGACATATGTCCAGATCCGCACAAAAAGAGACGCACAACGATCCCGATTTCGACGAATGCCTGTCAAAGGGAAGGGTGGACGACCTGTCCCGGTGCATTGCCCAGAAATCCGGGTGCCGCCATGCGGTCCCTGCCGGCGTCAACCGTCTCTTCTGCCAGCACCCGAGGAACAGGATGGATTTGCCCTACGGCTTCCTCGTAAAACCGTCCGGAGAGACGGAGAAACCATAACCTGCATCGGATTACAGAAGGGAAGGAGGCCATATGTCTGCCCGAAGGTTTCATGCGGAAGCCGAACCCGAACCCAGCACATGCCGTACGATCATGCTCCGTCATGACATGTACCGGTGTGTTGCCAATGACAGCGATTGCAATTATGGCATCTCCGCGGGGAACGCCGGCACCTTCTGCGTACATCCCCTGAGAGACGATTATTGTATCATCTGCGAAACCAGGCAAAATCCGGGAGACGGGGTAACGGTGCAGGATTCAAGGCGACAAGAAGGGAGTTGATGACCAATGAGTACCACCGTGTCCTGTGATGAGTTGAAACCACACCTCGATAAGGGGGCCGTGGTGGTGGATGTGATGACGCCGGAAGAGTACGCCTCCGGCCATGCGGCAGGCGCCAAAAACGCCTGCATCTACGAGATGGCCTTTCTCGACCGAATTGCCGAGCTGGTCCCCGCGCGCACAACAGAGATAATCGTCTATGACGCCACCGGCGCGACCAGGGCGGCGGTGGTCGCCCGGGAACGGCTGCTCCAGGCCGGATACGATGCGGTGTCCATCCTCTCCGGCGGCCTTGCCGCCTGGTGCGCGGCCGGTCTTCCGATTGAGCCGGATCAAGGCGCCGTTTGGCCTGAACCGGCGCTTCAGGACGGCACCTACCGGATCGATACCGAAAGCAGCAGGCTCGAATGGATCGGACGCAACCTCAACAACCGCCACTACGGCAGCATCGCCATCCAAAGCGGAGAGCTGGTCATTGACGAAGGCCGGCCAACGGCTGGCAGCATCGTGCTCGATATGCGGACAATCTCCAACCTGGACCTGCATGACCCGGTCTGGCACGACATGCTTCTCCGCCACCTGCGGTCGGACGATTTCTTCGGCGTGGAGCGTTTTCCGACCGCTGCGTTCAGCCTGACCGGATGGGCAGCGCGGGAGGGGGAGTCGCCCGAAGCACCCAACGGCCTGGCAACGGGCGACCTGACCATCAAGGACATCACCCGGCCGATCATCTTTCCGGCCATCGTCGCCCCGCAGCAGGACGGCAGCATCAAGGCGCATGCGGTCTTCGATATCGACCGTACCCTCTGGAATGTCAGCTACGGGTCGTGCAAGCTGTTCGAGCGCCTCGGCATGCATCTGGTGCACGACATGATAAGCCTGGAGCTGTTCGTCGTAGGGCGCAGGCCATGAATCCATCAAGGAGTACCCAGCCATGAGCATTCGCCGTATCGCCAAGATCTTCAAGAGCCGCCCCACCATCGAGGGGGCCGGGGTGCACCTCAAGCGGGCCTTCGGCTATTCCCAGGTTCCGCAGTTCGATCCGTTCCTGATGCTGGACGACTTCCACACCGCCAATCCGGCCGAATACCTGCCCGGCTTTCCCTGGCATCCCCACCGGGGGATCGAGACCATCACCTACGTGCTGGAAGGGGTCGTGGAGCATGGCGACAGCATGGGCAACAAGGGGGTGATAACCCCTGGCGACGTGCAGTGGATGACCGCCGGCAGCGGCATCATCCATCAGGAGATGCCAAAGGAGAGCCCGACCGGGATGATGTGGGGCTTTCAATTCTGGGCCAACCTGCCGGCCAGCCACAAGATGATGGCCCCCCGCTATCGTGATGTGAAGGCTGCCGACATCCCTCAGGTGACGCTGGATTCAGGGGTAAAGGTCAAGGTTGTCTGCGGAGAGCTGTCCGGTGTGCACGGTCCGGTCAGGGACATCGTCATCGACCCGGAATTGCTGGATGTGTCGATTCCTGCCGGGACCGCCTTCACCCACGCGGTAAAAGCCGGCCACACGGCAATTGCCTACATCCTGGACGGCGAGGGATACTTCGATGACCGGCGTGACGCCTTTGCCTATGAGATGGTGGGTTCGGGATGGATGGATGTCACCCGGAAATGTCTCTGCGGGCCGGAAACCATCGTGCTCTATGAACGTGACGGCAGGGAGGTGACCGTCGTGGCCGGGGAAAGGCCGGTGCGATTCCTGTTTATCGCGGGGATGCCGCTGAACGAGCCGGTAGCCTGGTACGGTCCGATTGTCATGAATACGCAGGATGAGTTGCGGACAGCCTTCGAGGAATACGCCAAGGGGACGTTTATCAAACAGGGCTGATTACAATTCCAAGGGCGGAAATCAGGTCAGGATCGATTTGAGCTTCTTCGCGAATTCGTTGACCGCAAACGGTTTCTGAATGAAGTTTATCCCCTCGGCCGGCACACCGTGCTGTACCATCACGCTCTCGGTGTAGCCCGACATGAAGAGCACCCGCAGGCCGGGATAGGACCGCAGCAACAGGTCGTACAGTTCGGAACCGGTCATGTCGGGCATGACGACATCCGTTACCAGAAGGTCAATGGCCTGCCCGGCGGCAACCTTCAGTGCGTGGGTCGGCCCCTCTGCCTCAATCACGTTGAAACCGAAGTCGAGCAGCAGTACCTTTGTCAACTGCCTGACCATGTCATTGTCCTCCACCAGCAGGATGGTGCGACCAGCCCCCCTGACGTCCACACTCTCCGCCATACGGTCGGGCAAATGTTCCGGTTCACCGCCGATGACCGGGAAGTATATCTTGAAGACAGTTCCCCTGCCAGGCTCGCTGTACACCCAGATATTTCCTCCATGCTCCCTGACAATGCCGTACACGGTAGCAAGCCCCAATCCCGTGCCCTCGCCGGGCCCCTTGGTGGTAAAGAACGGTTCAAAGATGTGGTCAAGGGTTTCTCCGTCCATCCCGCTGCCCGTGTCGCTGACCATGAGCATGGCATAGTGCCCGGGGCGTACTTCGGCATGTTGGCGGGCATACTCCTCATCAAGGCAGACCTGCGAGGTCTCGACGCCGATGACCCCGTTGCCGTCGATGGCATCCTGAGCGTTAATTGCCAGGTTCATGAGGATCTGTTCGATCTGGTTTTTATCCGCCAGGATGGCGCACCCATCCGGGGTCAGGCGCAGTTGGATCTCGATGCTTTCCCTGACGGTTCTGCGCAGCATTTCATACATGGACGATGCCACGTCGTTCAGGTCGATTGGCTTCATCTCCAGGATCTGCTTGCGTCCGAAGATCAACAGTTGCTGAACGAGCCCCTTGGCCTTATCTGCCGCCTGCACGATACGCCCGATCTTGTCGAGGCAGGCGCTATCGCGAGAGTATTGCTTGGCCAGGAGTTCCGAGTATCCCATGATCGGGGTCAGGAGGTTGTTGAAGTCATGGGCTATGCCGGCGGCAAGGCGACCGATGGATTCGAGTCTCTGGGCCTGGTTCAACTGGTCCGTCAGGAGCTTGTTGTCCGACTCGGCCTGCTTGAACTCGGTGATGTCGGTGGCGATCTCCATGCGCACGATGCGCCCGTCCATCCAGGGCAACGCCCGATCCCTGATGTCGTACCAGCGCCCGTTGGTCGTGTTGCGGAATTCCCAGTGAACGATGCCGGCTGGGTTGCCGGCTGCGTCCAGCAGCCGGGCGTTGGTGCAAAAATCGCATGGCCCGCTCCGCCCCGATTGTATGGCCTTCCAGCAGGGCTGGCCAACGATGTCCCCGAAGATATCCCGGACGTATTGATTCACGAACAGCAGTTCGTAGGTCTGCATGTCGGCAACGTACACAATGGCATCCAGGCCGTTCAGGATCGTGAACAGCCTCTCGTGGGACTCCCGCGTCACCTCCTGGGCTCGTGTGCGGTCGGCAATCTCCTCCTCCAGCAGCACCGTTTGCTGCTGGAGTTCCTCCTGGGCCAACTGGCGCTCGGCAATCTCCTCTTCCAGCATGACCGCCTGTTCATGAAGCGCCTCTTCCGAACGCCGGCGCTCGGCAATCTCGGTTTTCAAGAGATCGGACTGGGCGGCAAGCCGGTGATACGACCGTTTTACCTCGTCCAGGCTCCTGTTCAGCGCCATGAAACGGTTGCTCGCCACTGCCTTCGGCTCACACCGCAGGAGGATGAGCGCCGGCGCATTACCTCCGGCCGGACGCAGCCGATTCCCGTAACAGCGGCAGGGGACCTCGTGGCCCTGGCTTGCGCGCCAGGCAATCGCTCCGGGCAGCGGTTCCGCGTTACGCAGGCATACGGCCAGGTAGCGCATCACCTTGGAGGTATCGTCCATCACGAGGTCACCGATGTTCCGGCCCAGGAGCGTCGGCGACTCCATGCCCAGCATTCTGCCGGCGGCAGGGTTAGACAACCGGATCGCGCCGGACTCCTCCAGGACAAGCCATGCCTCCGACAACGCCCGGGTCAGTTCATAAAACGATTCACTGGTCATGATTCCCGCCGGTTCCGAAATACTCCCGCCCTTCTGCCAGATCAGCCTCCGGCGATGGTTTCACGTGCACCACCACCCGGCAGATTGCGTCGTGTTTCGCAAGTGTCCGTTCCAGGACCACCTTGGCATATCCCAGGTTCTCCGCCGTAATGACACCGAACACATTGGAGGTCATCATGCACATGGAAGGCCGGTCCACGACCATATCCTCGAAAGGACATGCCCGATTCTCCAGGACGATCATGGCGTCGTCCTGCCGGGTGACCGCGAATTCACCCAGGATGTGCGATTTGAGATCAACGAGCACCGCCGCTACCTGGTCGGGGGTCAGGCGTTGCGTTGTAAGCTTAGTTTTGTACATCTCATTGATCCACTCGCCGAGACGCTGCCCCACAAGACTCAGATAGCCCGCCGCCTCATCGTAGCCGACCACGTCTTCCAGAATGCCGGCCAACTCCCGGATCAGCGCCCGCAGAAACAGGTCCCGTTCCAGCGGAATCTTCAGTTCGCTCAACACCGCATGCTCATTCATGACCATACCTCCGCCTATCGTGTGGTACTCGTAGTGCTTGCCGCGCTCCAGCCGTACGCGATGACCTGGGCATGCAAGGCATCATCGGCGGTCCAACCGTCCGATGGGGGTTTGAACCAGATCGGTCGAGGTTGATGAATCCACGGTGCTTTCCGAGCAGATTCTGTATGCCGAAGTTGGTGAGGGTGTTGTTGTTGACGTTTGCGCTGGAAAAGGGCGCATCGAGCACGTTGGCGGCATTTTTTGCCGCAATGGAGCGGAAGAGCAGTCCGTAGGCGACAACGCGCTCGTTATCGGCAAGGATGGGTTGGCGCCCTATAAGACAGGTTTGGGGTCGCATGATGGCGTAAGTGTAATCGGTATCCGCCGGATTTCAAGTGACTGAATCCGTGATGCCGGGAGCCTTAGTGGCCGGAAGAGCCGGGGCCCGCACGCCGCCATGGTGCAGCAGACCGCTCACTCCGTTGGCCCTCCGCCGGACCGGCGGGAATCTCCTGAAATGCAATGGCAGAGGACTTCCGGACAAGCGGAAGCATGAGGCGTCACGGCTTCAGGAAGTGGTCGGTTCAGCAAGCCGTAGAAGGGATTTCGGCGAAACGCGCCTAACTCACACCGCTTTCCGATACCCCGACAGCCTGTGCAATGACGGCTGACAGGGCCGATTTGACAACCGGTTTAGCGATGTAATCGTCCATGCCCGCTTCCAGACAGCGTTCACGATCACCGGCCATGGCATTGGCGGTCATGGCGATGATGGGCGTGCGGCGCCGGCCGCTTTCCGCCTCCATCTCCCTGACGATCCTGGTTGCTTCAAACCCGTCCAGGACCGGCATCTGGACATCCATGAACACCAAGTCATACGGTTGTTCCGTAATCATTTGAACCGCCTCCCGGCCGTTCCGGGCAATATCGGCATCGCAGGAGAAAAAGCGTAACAGCATCCGTTTCATGATCGTCTGGTTGATCCGGTTGTCCTCGACGACCAGGACCCGCAGGGATGACAGCCGCACGTCACCCTTTGTTTCCGGCACCGTGGCCGCATCGGCACTCTCGGAGCCGCTCCAGGGGAGAAACTGAAGCCTGAACCTGAAGATCGAACCCTGGCCGGGCTCGGATTCGACGCCGATTGTCCCTCCCATCAACCGGACCAGATTCTTGGCAATGGAGAGCCCCAGGCCGGTACCGCCGAATTCGCGCGTCAGCGACGAATCTATCTGCGAGAAACTTCTGAACAGGGCTGCCTGGTCTTCCTGCGAGATACCTATCCCGGTATCGCTGACGGCGAATTCGACCGTCACCCTCTCCGGATCGTCGTTGTTCTCACACCATGACACCCTCACCAGCACGCTCCCCTTGAAGGTAAACTTGACCGCGTTGTTTACCAGGTTCAGCAGCACCTGCCGAAGCCTGACAGGATCCCCGGTGAGCAGCACGGGAACGCCGGTGGGAAACTGGTACGAAAGGGCAATCCCTTTTGCGTCCGCCACCGGTTTCAGGAGCGAGCAGACCCCGTCCACAACGTCGTGCAGATTGAGCTTTGCGTTGACCAGCTTCATCTTGCCGGCCTCTACCTTGGAGAGATCGAGGATATCGTTGATAAGGGTTGTCAGGGAGGCGGCGCTTTTCGAAATGATATCGGTGTATTCCCGCTGCTCCGGGGTAAGATCGGTTGTCGCAAGGAGTTGGGCCACGCCGGCGATGCCGTTCATGGGGGTCCGGATCTCGTGGCTCATGTTGGCGAGAAACCTTCCTTTTGCCACACTGGCGGCCTCCACCCGTTGCATGGCTTCGTACAGCGCCAGCTCCGCCATCTTCTTCCGGGTGATATCCGAGTTGGTCCCCCTGACCCCGAGAAACTCGCCGTTCTGCCCGTAAATGGAACGGCAGGTGTGTTCGAGCCATTTTATGTCGCCCTGCTTGGTGATGACCCTGAATTCCAGGTGCATCGGCTCAGTCTCCAACTCACTATTGGTGTCATGGCGTCGCGAGGCATGTTCGCGCCAACGGGTACGGTCATCCTCGTGGATCATCTTGTTGACCCGATCCGGATCGCTGGCGATCTCGGCGGGGGTGTAGCCGGTAATGACCTCGCAGGCCGGCGAGGAGTACGCCATGCTGCCGTCCGGCATCCGCCAGAAGATCCAGTCGGTGGCAAAGTCGGACATGGTCTGGAACAGAGCCCTGTTTTTCTCCAGTTCAGCCTTGCGGCCAGACAGCATCAGCATCATGCGGTCAAAGGCATCCGCCAGCGACTGGATCTCGTCGCCGGTAGTAAGCCTGAGCGGCTTGAAATCGGACTCGTCCTCCATTTCGCCGATAGCCTTGGTCATCCGCACCAATGGCCCTGTCAGGTACTTCATCATCCACCAGAGACTGCCGGTGATCACCATACCGAAACAGACCACCAGGAACCATACCTGGTTTTCCGCCTGGCGCAGCGGCCGGTAGGCCTCCGCGGAAAGCGCATCGACGGGTGCGGCACCATGCCCTGCGCCCATTGACCGCTGCTGCGCCACGATTGCCTCCCTGAAACTGTCCGAATAGATCTTAAGGGAAACGACCATGGTAACCGGCGCCGTGGTAAAAAAGAGAAATATGACCGTCAGGACGATCTTGCCCCTCAACGTCATGTTGAAACGGTCGCCGATCATCGGGCCACCACCTTGCCGCGTAACGGGTATCGCATTGATCTCTTCACCACTCCACTCCCCTGTCGTGCCGACTGCCCGGTCATACCAGGTTACTCCTGCCCACTTGTACCCAAATTGAACGGCCATGTACAGATGATTTCACCGTGAGCAACGCCCCCTGCCACCAGATTTGTTACGGAATTGTTACATGAATTGCAATACCACCGGCATGTACTATACTTCCTACAGACATTTTTCAGGAGGATACCATGATTCTGTATATCATGAGACATGCCGAGGCGGTTGAGGCCAGTGACGCCCTGTGCGACGAATGGCGCTTTCTCACGGAAAACGGGCGTACGTCGGTAGAACGGATTTCGGGGCAGATCGGCGAATATGGCCGCAAGCCTCGCCTGATCATCAGCAGTCCGCTGGTCCGCGCGGTTCAGACGGCGCAAATTGCTGCCATGAATGCCTGCCGCAAGAACCGGGTGGTGATCAGCGGCCTGCTGGCGCCGGGTGGTGATATAAACGAACTCATCACCCACCTCAGGGGGTGCGCGGATGCAAAACGCGTCATGGTGGTCGGACACGAGCCCCAAGTCGGCACCCTGGTTGCCGCGCTTTTGCGGCGTAAAAGTCCAATCTCCCTGAAAAAGGCGGGCTGCGTGGCCCTGGAGCTCTTTCCGGAAGAGGAAGAAAGGCGGGCAGACTTTCTCTGGCACATGATCCCCGGCAAAAAGGTGATCACCGCCTTGAAAAAGGCCTTTCCCGCACCATGACCGGGAAGCGACCCCGTAATGGCAGACATGCTGAATGACGATGCCGTCATCGAGCGCGGCCAAAATATCCTCTACGACCAATGGGGCGAGATGCGCCGGCTCAGGCGCGTGGTCCTTACCACCTGGGCGCTTGAAGACATCCATGACCTGCGGGTCGCCTCGCGCCGCTTCAGGGCGGCCTTGAGGCTGTTCTCCCCGTTCACGCCCCGGGATCAGACAACAGCGCTGCAAAAAAGGGTCCGCAAGCTGACGAGGGCGCTTGGCAGGCTGCGCAACATCGATGAGGCCGGGGAGTTCTTTCTGGCCATCGTGCCTTCCGGAAGCACGGGGCATGCACGACCGCCACGATCGGTTGTCGCCGTCCTGACCGATATGCGGAAGGACGAGGTGGCAAGGGTTCGCACGGTGTTGAAGGCATTCAGACCGAAAAAGCTCGACCCATCGGTACGGGAGGTGGCCTCGGGCATCATCCGTGGCACTGCCCCGGATTTGAGTGACGCCGACTTTCCCGCTTACCTGGCAGACACCTCTCTCGGGCTGCTTCAGCAGATCCGCGGCCACCTGGCACCCGCGGAGCTTCCCGAAAACGCCGAGGCGCGCCATGCCCTGCGGATTGCCGTCAAAAAATGGCGCTATTTTCTCGAAATCGCGGCACGTATCCTCGGCAGGGATTACGCGGCCATTCTGGAGCGTCTCAAGAACTACCAGTCGGTTCTGGGCCGGATGAACGACATGGTGGAGTTTTCCACACTCTGCCGCGACCTTAAACTGAAGCCCCCGGAGCGACAGGCGGTTGAAGAGGCGCTCCGCCGCGAAGCCGGACTGCTGTGGGAACGCTTCGTTGAACTGCTGGAGATGCAGCCACTCTGCACGAGTGACACAGCGGCCAACAATCTGACGTGCTCCTTGCATACACAGTCGTCAACGCTGAATACAAATGGTTAACCGGCAGGAAGCAAGGCTTTCGGGGGTATCGCCGTGAAGAGAATCTGCGCATGGTGCAAAAAGGAGTTGGGGGCATCGGCCGCTGAAGACGACAAACGGGAGATTATCACCCATGGTATCTGCGAAGAGTGCACACATGCCCTCTTTACAGCGGACACAGGCACGACGTTGATGCAATTCCTCACGGCACTTAACGTTCCCATACTTGTGGCCGACAACCGATCCATCCAAGCGGCAACCCCGGCTGCGCAGGAACTCCTCCGGAAAGAGTTGCCGGATATTGTCGGCCATACGGAGGGAGATGTTTTTGAATGCGCCTATGCATCCTTCCCGGAAGGGTGTGGCCATACGGTGCATTGCAACGGCTGCGTGATCAGAAACACGGTCAGGGATACCTATTTTACCGGCAACAGCCACGTAAGGCAGCCGGCCACCCTGAAGCGGGGAAGCCTTGATGATTCTGAAGACATCGATCTTCTGATCTCAACGGAAAAACTCAAGGGCGTCGTTTTGTTACGGATTGATCGGATTGAACAGGGGGATAAGAAATAAGGAGCAAGGGGAGTTGCGAAGGGAAATACAGGGGAACCCGATAAAGGGTTCCCCTTTTTGTTAAGCCTATTTCTTTTTACCCTTGGGTGCTGCCTTGGCCTTGGCCTTGGCCGGCGCCTTGGCTGCTTTTGCCGGTTTCGGAGCTGCCTTGGCAGGCTTGGCCTTCAGATCCTTTAATGCCTTGCCGGGCGTAAACTTCCCGTTCGTCTTGGCAGCGATCTTGATCGGCTTGCCTGTTGCCGGGTTTCTGCCGTTGCGAGCAGCACGGGTAACCGCACTGAAGGTACCGAATCCAACCAGGGAAACCTTGTTGCCGGCTCTCAAAGCTGCTGTCGTTTCCGAAATGAAGCTTTCAAGAGCCTTCCCCGCCTGAACCTTCGTGATTCCTGCTGCCTCGGCCAACTTTGCTACCAGATCCGCTTTTGTCATGGTGCCCTCCTTTTGTTGGGATTTCCTTGTATATAGCGCAACGAGGCCAATGTCTACAACAAAGTTAATCAAGTTTTACATTTTTTTTGCGACAACCCCTTGAATGTGCGGATAAAAACAAAAGAGGTGGTACGCAAAAGCCCATAACACCTTGATTTTATAGTATCCACAAATAAACCGAGCCGGGGACATGAGGATTTCGGCAACAAAAGATTTTTTTTAGATTTTTGCCACGAGCCCCTGTGATTGTGACGATTACCATGGCGCCCGCTTCAATTTCTCGTATTTTTTAACTCCATGCCGAGTTGCATCCAATAATGGGCAGGCGGCGAGGAAGAGCCGATGAGCCAACGAACGCAGCGTTTGAATGCGACGTGGCAGTACCCGCCTCGCCGCGTTCCTTCTTCCACGCAACACAACGTTTACCGACAATTGTCCGGCAAGGGCGCTCTGCATAAATGCTGCTATACTATCCCTAACCCTGATAAACAGGATAGTGCGTTAGCCAAATTATTTTCTGCCTGAAAAGCGCAGAAAATAATTTGTAACTTACTAACACCCAGTGTCCAGGGGAATCATCGCCTCTGACTCGACCAGTATCGGCCAGCACCGGATCTCCTGATCCATAACCAGCATGACGATCTTACAATGACCATGTGCCGACTGCTTGCATTTCTGACATTGAGCATCATTCTGGGCGCCTGCACCAGCATGGTCCCCCGTAACAACCTGCCCTATCCGCTGACCAACGACACCTTTGCCGAACAGGTGAAGGTCGTTACCGTCCCGCTGCCGATCATTGCATCAAGCCCCAATGAAGGGGTTACCGCCGGCGCCCTGACCGCTTTTCTCCTGCACGATGCCAACAACGAGGTAAGTACGCTGGTGGCGCCACAGGTGAACTACAACAAGAACTTCGGTGTCACCACCATCCTGCACGGGTCGTTCTACCCCTCGCCGGAGAGATCCTGGCGGATCAACCTTGCCAAGTCAACCAAGGTCAACGAGGAATACCGGTTCAGATACACGGACAGGAAATTCCTGTCGGACAGGCTGGAACTGCAGGCAATGGCAGCGGCATTCACCGACGGTTCGGCACGCTTTTTCGGTTTCCAGGCAGACGCCAGGAAGGAAAACGAGACCAACTACGCCGATCAGGAACTGACCGGCGACATATCCGTCGGATATCGCCTTTCCAGAGAGGTAAAACTGGTTGCCGGCGAGCGGGTCAAAAAGGTCAACATCAAGCGGGGCGCCGTTGCAGGAATCCCCTTCATCACCGACAAGTTTTCGCCAGCCAGTATCCCCGGTATCAACGGGTTCAGCGTCCATGCCCAGAGGTTGTCCCTGGTCTACACCACCCTTGATTCGCCCACCCTGCCCACCTCCGGCATGGAGGCCAGGGTTTCCGTGGAAAACAGTTCCCGGACACTGGGGAGCAGCGGCAACTATCAGGGATTCGAAGCCGAGGTCAAAGGCTATTTCCCGTTTCAGGAGGCACGCTACATCACGGTGGCGCGCCTTGCCTACCACCAGGTCACGGGCGACGGCATCCCGTTTCTTGAAAAGAGTGCCTTGGGCGGAGAAACGACCCTGCGGGGATATGGCTGGAACCGTTTCATCGACGACAGTTCGCTTCTCCTCAACCTGGAGGAGCGGATCAGGATCATCCGCTGGGAATTGTTCGGCGTACTGGCCGACTGGGAGGTGGCCCCCTTCATCGATTTCGGCTCGGTCATGGCATCCCTTGACCGGGCAAGTCCCACCAGCTTCCAGTTTAACCCGGGAATCGGCGTCAGGGCGGTGATCCGCCCCAACATCGTCTGTCGGGTGGATGTGGGGTTCGGAAAGGATGGACCGGCGGTATTTGCCGGGTTGGGGTATCCATTTTAACCTGTCCGGCGCTGATTTGACATTGCCGGAAAATACACTACGCTCTCAGAGCACGGCACGTAAGCACCGTATTTTGAAATCGGGCGGGAACGAAAAGGGGGTGACGCGATGCATCGCCGGAAACAGACAGCACACCCGGCAGCACCCATTCCGGGCGGCTCCCTGCACAAGGGCCTGTGTTGCCTGGGCAGGGCAACGATGTCCGGAGTCAACGCCTTCTGTCGAATGGCCCTGCATGATGGCCGCCCGTTCGTGAGACTGGACGAAGCCACCCTTCTGGACAAGAGCCGCGGGCTCATGGGGCTGGATGATTTCGGTGACGCCTCCTTTCGCGAGCCGCTTGCCATCCTGTTGAGCTCGTTTGAGACCGATGCCGAACTGAATCTGGTGGGGCGAATCACCGTGCATTCCGAGATCCTGCGCATGTTGTGCAACAGGCTCCGCATGGTGGAGGACTGCAAACGCCATCCCGGGATCGCCGACGAGCAGATCCGGCGGCCCCTGTTCATCACCGGGCTCCCCCGCAGCGGCACGACCTTTCTGCATGCACTCCTGGCCCAGGACCCACGCTGCCGCGCCCCCCAGATCTGGGAGGTGATGCACCCCTCCCCACCCCCCGAACGGGGTACGTATGACCGGGACCCGCGCATCGATCAGACCCAGCGGCAGTTGCGCTGGCTTGACGTCCTGATGCCCGAGTTCGAGAAGTTCCACCTGATCCATGCCCGCTACCCGCAGGAATGCATCGCCATCACCGACCATGCCTTCTTGAGCTACGTATTCGAGACGATGTACCAGGTTTCATCCTATCGCGACTGGCATGACGGCCAGGACAAGCTGCCCGCCTACGCCTTTCACCGGCGCTTCCTGCAACACCTGCAATGGCGTTGTCCCGGCACCCATTGGGTGCTCAAGGCGCCGAGCCATCTGATGGCGCTGGAGGCGCTCCTGCACGTCTACCCCGATGCGGATATCGTCCAGACGCATCGAGATCCGCTCAAGGTGCTCCCCTCGTGCGCCAGCCTGACACGGGTCCTGCGCGCGCCGTTCACCAGCCGCTTGCAGGAGGAACAGATTGGCCAGGAGGTGAGCCTGCGCTGGGAGGAAAGCGTGCGTCTCGCCATGCAGCTTCGCCAGCACAACCAGGGAGCGCGGGACCGCTTCTTCGATGTGCTCTATCCGGACCTGAGGCGCGACCCAATGGCGATAGTGCGGGACATATACCGTCATTTCGGCCGGGAGCTTGCCCCCGATGCCGAGGACGCCATGGAGCGATTCGTGGCGGACCACCCGAAGGACAAGAACGGCGTACATCAGTATACCCTGGAAGGGTTCGGCCTGAACCGCGATATGGAATGGCACAGGTTCAGGTTCTACACGGAGCAGTACGGCATCTCCCCGGAGCCGTGAGCCGGGGCGCCCTGCCCGCCAGATCACCACATGTCCAATCCCGGACAGGAGAGTTCGTTATCCCATGCGCCGCCTCAACCTGATCCTTTTGTCCATTGCCGTGATCTTTCTTTTTGCGATGCTGAAGCGGATCGGATGGTCAGACCTGGGCCATTATCTGCGGGAGGTGGGCTATTCCTGGCCCCTTGTGCTCGTGCCGTATGGGGTGACGAACCTCCTGGGCGCCGTTGCCTGGAAGATACTCCTGATAACGGAGCGGGCGAACCCAACCATCGGCCGTCTCTTTTTTCTGCGCCTGGCAGGAGAATCCCTCAATCAGCTCACCCCCACCGCCTCCCTCGGCGGGGAGCCCTTCAAGGCGCTCCGACTCCGCAGCGACGGCATCCCCTGGCAGCAGACAGCCGCCTCCCTGATTATCCAGAAAGCGCTGCTGGTGCTGAGCCTGGTGCTGTATATCTTTCTGAGTATCGCCCTGGTCCCCTTCGTCCTGCCGGGCGCCCCGCTTCATCTGGGCAGCCTCACCCTGGGAGGGCTCGTTCTGGGGGGGCTGGCGGTGGCCTTTGTGGTGGTGCAGCGGAGCAACCCCTGCGCCACGCTGATTCGCCTGCTGAAGCGATGCGGTCTAAGCCCGGCGCTGATGGAGGCCAGGGAAACAGATCTCGCGCTCCTCGACGCAGAGCTGGCAGGCTTTTACCGTGAGCACGCCGGCCGTCTCCTGACTGGCCTCATGATATCCTTTCTGGGCTGGGTAATGCTTTCGGTGGAGGTCTTTCTGATCTTCAACCTGATGGGGCATCCAATCGGCTGGGGACAGGCGATCTGCCTCGACGGCCTGGCCATGCTCTTTACCGCCATGGGGTTCATGATCCCCGTATCCCTGGGTGTACAGGACGGGGGCAATGTGCTGCTCTCGATGGGGTTCAGTCTGGGAGCAGCCCTAGGAGCAGCGTTCAGCATCATACGGCGCATGCGGGAGGTGTTCTGGCTGTGCCTGGGGTTACTGGTGGTTGCACGGGAAAGGTAACATTGTGAACCTGGGAATGACTTCGGGTCGGCTGCCAGCAACAGCAGGGGTGAAGCAATCGCGCAACCACCGGCACACTCCTGGCACCCTGCCATATTAAGCGGAAAGAAAGGAGGCAAGCGATTATGGATATCTTTGACTTCGCCATGAAGATGGAGTTGGACGGCAAGGCGTTTTACGAAAAACTGGCCGGTGAAACCGGCGATGGGGGGCTAAAAACGATATTTGCCAGTTTGGCGGCGGATGAGCAGAAGCATTACGATACCATCCAGGCCATCAAGACGGGTGGAAAGTGGACAATGACCGATTCAAGGGTGCTGGAAGCGGCGAAAAACCTGTTTGAGAAGCTGGCGGGAGACAAACATATCGGCGGAGGTCTGCGCAAATCTCTGGACGGCTACCAGTATGCCAGAAAGATCGAAGCCGATAGCGTTCGATTCTACGAGGAGGCGGCGAGCAAGGAAGGGAATCCCGAAACAGCACAAATTCTGCTGCGGATTGCCGAGGAAGAGAAAAAACATTTCAACATCATGGATAATCTCTACGATTTCGCCCTTGCGCCGGAATACTTCCTGGCCTGGGGTGAGTTCAGCAATCTCAAGGAACTGTAAGCCCATGCTTCGGCAGTTGCACGACATCAGACAGGGGCGGGTGAACAGTGATGATCCGCCACGGGTATCGACAAGGGTTGAGATGCATTACGTGAGGAAAAGCGGGATTGAACACCTGTTTATCTGTGCTCTGTAAGCTGATTTGCAGCACTATCCGCGTCAAAAGAAAACGGGCGCCTACGACCAGTATCGTAAGCGCCTGTTTTATTGGGTGTGAATGGTGCCCAGGGACGGAACAAAACCCGCCTTTAATAAGTCTGCAGCAACCCCTATGGCGTGGTCAATGCCGGTGCAATCCTGTGGTTTGCGGACGTCACCGCCACAATATTGGTGATGGGACCATTCTTTATGCCGGGCAGAATGGGCATTTCGGAAACTACCCGCTCCGGCGCTTGCTCCACCACGTAAAATTCGATATTCCCTTCAATTTTCATATGATCTCCCTGACATCTTGACTAGGATTCGTTTTCAACCCTTTTAAGATCGTCTATAGCATCCTGCAGTTTTTTATCCAGCTTTTTCACTTCTTCCGGTGAGCCATTCTTCTTCTGGATTTCACTTTTGATCTCCGTGATCCTCTTCTCTAGGATTTTAGCCTCATCGAAGCAATTACCGGCTGTCCACGCACAGGCCAGTCTTTCCTGGTGTGACATGGCAAAAACCGGACCCGCTGTAGACATCAGTAACGCCGACAGTACTGCCAATGTTGTTGTTTTCATGACGTTCTCCTTTATGGTGTTTGATTGTTCAGGGAGATGCTTTCCTGAATTCGTAGGTACGTATCTCACTCACTCCCCCCGCCCAGAACCTTGTAGAGCGTCACCAGATTGCTGAGCCGTGTCAGGTTGACGCTGATCAGCCCCTGCTGAGCACCGTAGAGTGAGCGCTGGGAATCCAGTACGTTCAGATAGCTGGTGACACCGCCGTGGTAACGGGCCTGGGCCAAGCGGTAACTCTCGGAGGCAGCCTTGGTGAGCGACTGCTGCGCCTGTACCTGTTCCCCCATTGTGCCGTTCTGGGCCAGGGCGTCGGCTACTTCCCGAAAGGCGTTCTGGATCACCTTTTCATACCGGGCCAGGTAGATATCCCGGTCACGCTCGGCGACTGTCAGGCCTGCCTTGTTCCTGCCGTAATCGAAAATCGGCAGGGTGAACTGCGGGGCAAAGCCCCAGGCAAGGGAGCCGGGCGAGAACAGTCCGGTCAGTTGGTCACTGGAAGTGCCAATGCTGGTGTTCAGGGTGATACGCGGAAAGAAAGCGGCTCGTGCAGCGCCGATGTTGGCATTGGCAGCCTTGAGCAGCAGTTCGGCCTGTAGTACATCCGGACGTCGCTGGAGCACATCGGACGGCACTCCGGCCGTCAGTTCCCGCAGGGTTCCCACCGCATTGAATCCGGTGGGCAAAAGCTCCGTCGGTACCTGGTCGCCGACAACCAGTGTCAGCAGGTTTTCATCCTGGGCCACCAGGGTAGTGTAACGGGCCACATCCACCCTGGCCGAATCCACGCTGGTCTGGGCCTGGCGCAGGTCCAGTTCCGACGAGGCGCCGGCTGTAAAGCGGCTCTGGATCAGCCGGTAGGAAGCCTGCTGGCTTTCAAGGGTGTCAAGGGCCAGCTTCAGCCGTTCCCTATCGGCGGCCAGTGCCAGATAGTTATTGGCCACCTCGGCTACCAGGCTGATCTGAACGCTCTGGCGCGCCTGTTCGGTGGCCAGATACTGCTCCAGGGCCTGATCCTTCAGGCTCTGGACGCGGCCGAACAGATCGATTTCGTAGCTGCTCATCCCCAGGCTCAGATTGTAGTTGCGGGCAATCATGGCTTGCCCGCTGGGGGAAACAGCCGCCGGAAGGCGCTGCACCGCGCCGCTGCCCGCGGCAGCGACAGTCGGCAACAGATCGGCCCTCTGTATCCGGAACTGGGCGCGCGATTTTTCCACGTTCAGCGCAGCCACGCGGAGATCACGGTTATTGGCCAAGGCGAGGCCGATCAGTTTTTGCAGTTGCGGACCGACGAAAAACTCGCTCCACTTCAGGTCTGTGGCAGCCGCTTTGCCGGTCACTGAGGTGTTGTTCTTGTAGGCCGGGCCTGTGGGCCAGGCGGCGGAAACCGGCGCCTCCGGTCGGGTATAGCTCGGCGCCATGGTCGTACAGCCCGCGAGACAGGCGCTTGCTATGCTCAGTAGTGCAATTGAGCGGATCATGTCAGTGCTCCTTCTTCTGTGGCAGCATCGGTATGTTTCACCTTGAACCAGATCGCGTAGAGGGCCGGCAGGAAGAGCAGCGTCAGAACCGTTCCGACCCCGACTCCGCCGATCAGGACATAGGCCATTGATCCCCAGAAACTGGAAAACGTCAGGGGGATAAAGGCTAGCATGGCAGCCACAGCGGTCAGGACTACCGGGCGTGCACGACGTACGGTGGATTCCACGATTGCATTGTAATCACTCAGTCCTGCCGCCTGATCGTGTCGAATCTGGTCGACGAGAATCAATGTATTGCGCATGATGATCCCCGCCAGTCCGATCAGCCCGAGGATTGCGTTAAACCCGAACGGCTGATGACATATGAGAAGGGTTGGTACGGCCCCGACCAGACCAAGCGGGGCCGTGGCAAATACCATGAACATGGTGGCGAATGACCGGACCTGAAGCATGATGAAGATCAGCATCAGAAGGATCATCGGCGGGAACAGCAGGCCCAGTGCCGTATCGGCTTTCTTGCTCTCTTCCACGGAACCACCCGTTTCCATGCGGTAGCCGGGGGGCAGGGCTGCTTTCAGCTTTTCAAGTTTGGGGAGAATTTGGGCTGTTACATCCGGAGGCTGGACCCCATCGACAACGTCCCCCTGAACCGCGATGTACGGCTCCCGGTTGTAGCGTTTCAGCAGAGGATCTTCCATCCGGGCTTCGAAATGCGCCATCTGTGATAGCGGGATCGAACGCCCGTCCCTGGTTGTCAGGGAAACATTGGCGATATTTTCCAGGCTGTGGCGCTCGGAACCGGGAGCGCGAACCATCACGTCGACCGAACGGATGCCGTCGCGCATCTGCGTTGCGGGAGCACCGTTCAAAATCGCCTGTAATTGCAGCCCGGCATCCTGCGGTGTGAGGCCAAGGAGGCGCAGACGATCCTGATCAAGGACGAGGCGCTGGCTTGGGGTCCGTTCCCCCCAATCCAGGTGCAGATCACGTACATTCGAATTTTCAGCCATGATGGCTTGTACATCACGTGCAATCCTGCGAAGCTCATCTACATCCGGTCCCATGACACGGAATAGTACCGGAAACGGGACGGGCGGCCCGAATACGTATTGTTTCACCCGCACGCGTGCTTCGGGGAAGGCACCCTGTGCAATGATCCGGCGAAGTTTTATCTTGAGGCTATCGCGTGCAGAAGAGCCTTTGGTCAGGACGACGATTTGGGCAAAGGCCGGGTTAGGTAATTCGGGGTTCATCGGCAGTATGAAGCGGGGTGCGCCTTGACCGATATAGCTGGTCACCACTTTGGCCTCCGGTTCGGCCAGAATCGCTTTTTCGATGTTCTTGACCGATCTGTCGGTTGCTGCAAATGCGCTGCCCGGGGGGAGGTTTACCTCGACCGTCAATTCCGGGCGGTCCGAGTTGGGAAAAAACTGTTTCTCCACAAATCCCATCCCGACCACCGACAACAGGAAAAAGGCAATCGTTACGCCGGCAGCAATCCATTTATGATCCACCACGCTCCGCACGATACTGCGAAACCGCTGATAGTTCGGGGTAGCATAAATAGCATCATGCCCTCCGGGAACCGGTTTGATGTCAGGCAGAAGCTTGACGCCCAGGTAGGGGGTAAAGAGCACCGCGACAAACCAGGAGGTGATCAATGAGAATGCCACTACCCAGAAGATGTTTCCCGCATATTCCCCTGCCGTTGACTTGGCAAAACCAACCGGCAGGAAACCGACGATGGTCACCAGCGTACCGAAAAGCATGGGGCTGGCCGTGGATGTCCAGGCAAACGTAGCTGCCTGGACCCGATCCAATCCCTCTTCCATCTTGACCACCATCATCTCGATGGCGATGATCGCATCATCCACCAAGAGCCCTAATGAAAGAATCAGCGCCCCCAGTGTGACCCGGTCAAAATCCCTTCCCGTAAGCAGCATGATAACGAATACGGCGGCAAGGGTCAGAGGCACGGCGGCCGCCACGACGATACCGACACGGAACCCCATCGTAGCAAGACTCACCACCATGACAACGGCAAGCGCAACCACGAATTTGATCATGAATTCGTTAAACGCCTCGGAAATGACGTGGGACTGATCCGACACCTTGGACAGCACAAGTCCGACCGGTAATTCTTTGTGAATCGCCGCTTCTTCGGCTTTTAGCAACGTGCCCAGTGTCAGGCCGTTAAAACCTTTTTTCATGACCAGGGCCAGAATGAGTGATGGCTCTCCCTGATGGCGTATCTGCTTTGTTGCCGGGTCTTCGTAGCCACGGATGACCTCGGCCACATCGCCGATTTTCAGCAGTTTCCCTCCGCTTGCAACGGGAATCGCCTTGACTGCTTCGACTCCGTTGATGCCTCCGTCAAGCCGTAGATAGACCCGTGGTCCGGCCGTATCCACAAATCCTGAAGGTGTAAGATCGTTCTGGGTTTCCAGTGCATGGAACAGATCGGTCGCTTTTACGCCGAGAGTTGCCAGACGTTTGTAGGAGATCTCAACATAGATCTTGGGGTCCTGCTCCCCGAGAATGATAACCTTCTCTACGCCACCTACCCGGGAAAAGCGCTGACGCAACGCTTCCGCCTCCAGCACAAGCTGGCGCTGGGGTAACCCTTTTGCTTCCAACGCATACATGGCGAAATACACATCGGAGAATTCATCATTCACAAGTGGGCCAATCACCCCTTTTGGCAGATTGATCTTTTCGTCTCCCAGCTTTTTTCGTGCCTGGTAAAATTCGTCCGGGACATCCTTGGGAGTCGTGGAGTCTTTCAGATAGAGCTTCATCATGATCATTCCGGGGTATGCAGCGGTTTCCACCCGGTCGTAATGTTCAAGTTCCTGAAGGCGTTTTTCCAGTCGATCGCCCACCTGATGCTGCATTTCCTTTGCGGTAGCACCTGGCCATACGGCCGTCACGGTCAAGGTTTTTACGGTAAATTTGGGGTCCTCTCCCCGTCCCAGTTTCAGAAAGGCAAATCCCCCCGCCATTATGATCGCAATGATAAAAAACAGGGTGATGGCGCGTTCGCGGACCGCAAAAGCGGATAGATTGAAGCGGCTCATTATTTTTGCTCCTTCGCCGGGCCAGGGAGGATCTTGACTTTTTCCCCTTCCTTGACGAGGTGAGCGCCCAGCGCGAGAATCCTTTCACCCGGCTTGAGGCCTTTGCTGACCAAAGCGGTCTCACTGCCGAGCTTCGCAACCGCGACCGGTCGGCGCGATAAGGACGATGCTTCGGGATTTATCACCCAGACGCTTGTGCCGGTGCCGCCGTCGTACAGCGCGCCGACAGGGATTTCGTACTGCTGCAACGTGTCACTACGGATCTCGCCATTCAGATGGACAGTCACCGTTGCGCCAAGCGGGGCGTTCTTGCCGACACCATCCAGGCTGAAGCGTGCCTGGTAGGTGCGTGTGAGCGGATCGGCCATTGCGGACAATTCACGGAGTTTTGCCGGAAAAGAGTGGCCTGAATCGGCATAGAGGCTGGCGATGGCCTTGTTTTTTGCGAATTTTGTATTTACTTCGGGAAGGTTGACGACCGCTTCGCGGGCACCGTCCTGTGCGAGACGAACCACCACGTTTCCCGCACCTACCACCTGGCCGACGTCAGCCGGTATTTCCATGATGACACCGTCCGCTTCAGCCCTGAGAACGGCATAGCCCTCCTGGTTTTCCAGTTGCCGGGAATAGGCAACGGCGGAATTGAGCTGTGCGGTTGTTGCGTCTGCCGCCGATTTGGCCTGTTCGTATTCCTGTACGGATACGGCCTTTATGGCAACCAGCCCACGCTGCCGCAGTTCATCGGCGAGCGCGCGCTTGTTCTGTGCTCGGGCCGCTTCGACCGCCTCCCTGGCCGCATTGGCGGCAAGCCGCAGGTCTGTCGGATCAAGCCGCATGAGCGCCTGTCCGCGTTTGACGTGGTCTCCAGCCTTGACGAGTTTACCGATGATTTTGCCGGGCACGCGAAAACCGAGATCGCTCTCCGTGCGAGCGTGGATCACCCCGGTATATTCCATCGAGTCACTCCCGGCGGAACCCACTGTAAAGGCTCGGATCATGCGGGGAGGGGTCGCATCTACAGGCAACGGCTTCTTGTCTTTTCCAAATACAACGCCGATGGCAATGACAACCACTGCTCCCATGATGAGCGCTATGCGATACCTGCGCGACAAACTGCCTAACTTCTTTAAAACGGTTGTTTTCATATCAATCCTCACCAGTGGTTAGTCGTTCTGCTCAACCGTTCATGATGCGTGAGATGACTGCCTGGTGCAGCCATCGCGGCGTTGCCCGGATAAAGATCACGGTGGCCTTGTTGGCCCAGCCCGGCACGATGCTGATGCGTCCGGCCTGCAACGCGCGGATACCGGCGGCTACCACGGGGGCCGGCTGCATCATCAATAGCTTCAGCGCGGGCGTGAGCTTCTGGTGCGCCGCGGTGGCGAATCCTGTGTCTGACATGCCCGGGCAGAGCGCCGTCACCGTTATGCCGTCGGGCTTGAGTTCGCGATGAAGCGCATCACCCAGACGCAATACGTAGGCCTTTGCTGCCGCATAGACGGCGAACTTTTGCACGCCCAGATAGGCCAGCATGCTGGCTACGAGCAGGATTTTTCCTCGTCCGCGTTTGCGCATGTCCTGCGCAAAAACGTGAGTAACGGCGGTCAGGCTTGCAACATCCAGCTGCACCACCGCCAGCGACGCGTCCAATTGGGCGTCAAGGAACATGCCATGCAGTCCATGGCCGGCGTTGTTGATCAAAATATCGATCGCAATGCCTCGCTCAAGGAGCCGCTGGTGCAACAGTATGACTTCCTCGACAGATGAAAGATCGACCAGCTCCACTACGACATCAATGCGGTGCTGCTGGCGTAGTTCCTCGGCGAGTCTTTGCAGCCGATCCAACCGGCGTGCCACCAGGACCAGAGGATGGCCTTGCTCGGCATATTGGCGGGCGAACTCTGTGCCGAAGCCACTCGATGCACCAGTGATGAGAACCCATGAATTATCTGTTGTCGTCATTTTGTGTACCTCTTGTCTGTAGATGTTATCGCCTAGACCGGTCTACGTAATAAATTGCAAAAAAATATTTGGACTTATGTCTCTTCTCTTTTTGTAAGAAAAACATCAAAATACAAATGAATGAAATTATTCAATGGTTCCGGAGACTTTTTCACTTTCGAGCGAAGCAGTGCTCCCTGGAATGAAGAAATCAGGTTTTCCGCCAGCATTTCTGCATCCATGCCTGCTGGAATTGCATTTTCCTTCTGCGCTTGAAGAAGTAACCCGGACACCCCCTTGGCCCACTCTTGCAGAGACATCTCAAGGCGTTGGCGGACGTTCTCGAATTGATCAGCCATTTCCTGGCTCAGGTTGCCGATCAAGCACCCTTTGGAGCATTCAGCACCTTCAAATGCCTCAATCAAGGTTTCGAAGCTCCTTTTGACGCGCTCCAGAGGTGGTAAAGATTGATCGCTGAAAATGGGGGAGAACACCTCAACCCTGTCTGCGACAAATTTGTCGATTATCGCAAGGGCAAATTCTTCTTTGCTGGAGAAGAAGTTGTAAAATGAACCCTTTGGAATGTTCGCCTGCTTCAGGACTGCTTCAACACCGGTAGCATTGAATCCTCTGCTTAACACGAGGTCGAGTCCAACCTGAACAATATCGTCTTTATTGTGTGTCCGTTTCATAATTATAACTTAGACCAGTCGGTCTAATAGGTCAAGCGTTTTTTTACCCTTCTGAAAGTAGGCAACCGTAGCGGTGCCCAGGCAGACACTCGAACCCCTGAAATGAAGTTGTGCAAGAAGTAACTAGCTTAAATTGCGAGGCATTGACGCGGGGTAGCGTACCAACGGTGTATCAGATCTCCATTCAGTATAAAAAATAAAAAGGCCAACCACTTTAAATGGTTAGCCTTTTTGATTTTGATGGTGCCCAGGGACGGAATCGAACCGCCGACACGAGGATTTTCAGTCCTCTGCTCTACCGACTGAGCTACCTGGGCGAAAAAGAAATAACTTTATAGCCCAGGGCACTCGTCCCTGTCAACAGATTATTTCCCCTTCCCCGCATCCTCCTGGCGCTGCACCCTGATGGGGACGTAGTTGCAGAAAGGCTCTTCTTCCATGTAGTCGCCATGGATGGCATCCGCCCTGGCGCGGCATCCGCCGCAGACATTAAGGTATTCGCACTGGCCGCATTTCCCCTTGTATGCCTTGAAGTCCCGCAGGTTGCGGAATATCTCCGAGTTCTCCCATATCTCGCGGAAAGGGGTTTCCTTTACATTTCCTGCGGTGCGATGGAAGTAGGAACAGGGTTTGACGTTACCGAAACAGTCGATAAGACAGATGGTCTGGGCAGCGATACACCCTTTTCCACCGCCGGTGGAGAAGGTCAGGGAGCGACGCTCGAACTTGATCCCCTCGGCCTTGGCCTTTTGGGGCACAATGCGGTAATAGTGGGGGGCGCAGGTGGGACGCATAAGGATATCGTCCTCCAGCTTCTCCTGCTGATAGTGCCAGTCCAAGATATCCTCGTAGTCCTCTTTGGAGATAAGCTCACTCATGATCTCCTCGCCGCGGCCCGTGGGAACGATCATGAACATGTACCAGGCTGTGGCACCGAGGCTTTTGGCAAGCTTGAAGGTATTGGCGATGTCGTGCTGGTTGCGCTTGGTAAACGAGGAGTTGATCAAAAACTTTTGCCCGTTGCGCCGAAAGATCTCAGCCGCACGGACAACACCGTCAAATGATCCGGGGCATTGGCGGAAATTGTCATGCACGGAAGCCGTCGAGCCGTCCAGGGACAGCGAAACCATTTTGAGATCGGCCTGTTTCATCTTCAGGCAGATCTCATCGGTAACCAGGGCACCATTGGTGGCCATACACATGCGCAGCCCCAATGACGTACCGTATTCGGCCAGTTCGAAAATATCCGGCCGCATCAGGGGTTCCCCCCCGGAAAGGACAACGACCGGCTTGGAAAAATCGGCTATATCCTTGAGCAGCCTTTTCCCTTCCTCGGTGGTAAAGTCACCTTCGGATGAGGTCATCTCCGACGAGCAACGACAGTGCACACAACGTAGATTACATTTCTGCGTCGTTTCCCAAGCGATCCATTTGGGGATGAATTCCGTTTGCATACAACTCCCATCGTAATCAAATACGGGCGCTCTCACGTGGCGCCCTAGTGAAAATCGTACTCGAAAGGCCATACAAACTCAAGGATAATTACAACACAGCGTCTCTAAAGGTTTTCTCCGTATAAGCTTGAAACGCTACGGCAATTCTGCTATAGCAGTTCCAACAAGAGATCATTCCCGTTGTTACTGCCCGATTAAGCGTTGTTACTGCAAGGAGAGCGGCGTGTCCACTCCTCAGATGGTCATGTATGACGAAGAATTCCAGGAGATCAATGCGGTCATCGAACGGCTCCTGAAGGAAGCCAACGCAAAGGTGATTTTCCTGGTCGACAAGAACGGGCAGCTCATCTCCGGCGTGGGTGAAACCGAGCGTTTCGATACCACGTCACTGGCATCGCTGACCGCGGGAAATATTGCCGCCACGGGCGGCCTTGCCAAACTGATCGGTGAGAAGGAATTTTCCATCCTGTTCCACGAAGGCGAGAAGGACAATCTTCATATTTCCATTGTGGGCGGCAGGGTCATCCTGGTTGTTCTGTTCGACAAGCACTCCTCCCTGGGGCTGGTACGCCTGCGGGTAAAAAAATCATCGGAAGAGCTTTCCGCCATTTTCGACAAACTACTCAAGAAGGCCGAAGAAAAAGAGAAACGGGGCGTCTCCGACTTTCCATTCGCCGAGATCACCGATGACGATATAGACAACCTGTTCAGCTGATCTCCTCGGGGTAATCCAAAGCATGTCCTTTATCAACTATGCCTCCCGCGAAATAAACTGCAAAATCGTCTACTATGGGCCGGGCCTGTGCGGCAAGACCACCAATCTCCAGTATATCTACCAGAAGACCGCTCCGGAGGCAAAAGGCCAGATGATCAGCTTGGCCACCGAAACCGAACGGACACTCTTCTTTGATTTCCTGCCGCTGGCACTGGGAGAAATCCGGGGGTTCAAGACCCGCTTCCACCTGTACACCGTACCGGGCCAGGTATTCTATGATGCTTCCCGCAAACTGATACTGAAAGGGGTTGACGGTATCGTCTTCGTGGCCGATTCACAGGAAGAACGCATGGATGCCAACATAGAATCCCTGGACAACCTGCGAACCAACCTCAACGAACAAGGTTACGAACTGGATAAACTACCCTATGTGATACAGTACAACAAACGCGATTTGCCCAATATTGTAACGACTGAAGAGTTGCGCAAAGAACTGAATCCAACTGCTGTCCCTGATTTCGAGGCGTGCGCCGCCACCGGTGAAAATGTTTTTGAGACCCTGAAGGCCGTTGCCAAGCTGATTTTGATGGATTTGAAAAAGGGAAACCGGGGAAGTGATTCATAGCTGCCCGGCGAGACAGTCTCTCACGACAGAGCATTTGACTTGATTTTTGTATGGGCTTCATGCTATTAAGATCATTCTGTTTAACGCGGCAGGAACAACTTCGGAGAGATGGCCGAGTAGGTCGAAGGCGCTCGCCTGCTAAGCGAGTATACTGGGAAACCGGTATCGAGGGTTCGAATCCCTCTCTCTCCGCCACTTTTACTCTTTTATGGGTACCACACCTGGTGAAGACGGTGAATGTACTAACAGTTCTGCTAATCCTCTGTTTCAGCCTGACAGGGTGCCTGCAGAAAGAGTCGCCTCTGCCAAAAACCGATACGGCCAACTCCCATGCGGTCAAAAAGCCAGCCTCTATTGTCGTCCCTGATGCCGTCAAAGGCAAATGGAAGGCTGTCAGAATTGCCGTTTATGACAAGTCTGCCGCCAAGGAGTCCATCTACACCATCCCCATCGGCGGCAAGACTACCCTCCCGCACTCAGCCATGACCATCACGGTAGAGGCGTTTCTGCCGGCCTTCGTCATAGAAGGCTCAACCATGACATCCGCCGGAAACGACCCAAAAAATCCGGGGGCAAAGGTTCGGATCGCTGAAAACGGGGCCGCTCTCTTCAAAGGATGGATGTTTTCACGCTATCCGACTACCCACGCCTTCAGACATCCCCGGTACAGCTTTACGCTCAATGAAGGCGTACCCACCTCCCCTCGCTAATCTTCCAATCGTACCCTGCAATGGCTACGCCCCGCCTTTTTGAGTCACTTCCATAACCGCCTCTCTCGCCAGAACATCGCACCGCTCGTTTTCGGCATGGCCGTCATGACCACGAACCCAGCGCCATTCAATGGTATGCAGGCCTGCAAGGGCGGCAAGCTGCTCCCACAGATCCCGGTTAAGTACCGCTTCCTTCTTGCTGTTCCGCCACCCCTTGCGCTGCCATCCGGCAATCCACTCGGTCATCCCCTTCACCAGATACTGGGAATCGGTGGTGAGAATGACCCGACAGGGGCGCGTCAACTGCCGGAGCGCCTCGATAGCGCCGCTCAGCTCCATACGATTGTTGGTCGTGTGGGGCGCGCCCCCACTGATCTCCTTCTCCCGGCCGTTGTAGCGCAGTATGGCGCCGTAGCCTCCGGGACCGGGGTTGCCGCTGCAAGCCCCATCGCAGAATATTTCCACAGCTTGACAACCTTCCGCTGCTCCCTGGCCACGATCAGGCTTCGCCGACATAGGCACCTTCTCCCTTCAACAGCTCTGCAATGGCTGCCATGACCCGTTCCACGATCAGTATATGAGTTTCCTTGCAATCCTCGCGTTCATACAGATCGCTGAAATCGAGCGGTGCACCGAACACGACCGTGGCCGGCTGCCCGAAACCAGGGAATCTCCAGTGGTTAAAACCGACCAGCGCCGTGGGGATGACCGCGGGGCGCGTATCATAGATGATCTTGCCGACGCCGCGATTCCCTTTTCCCAGCCGTCCGTCCTTATGCCGCGTCCCTTCGGGAAAAAGCATCACCTTTTGATCCTTCAGCAGCTCATTGATGACCAGGTTGGCCTTGACATCCCGTTTCCGCCTGACCGGGAAAGCGCCCCACGACGAATACAGCAGGCGCTGGAAAGGTTTTTCGAACAGTTCTTCCTTGGCCGGAGCCCAGACCATCTGGAGGGGATGCGGCCCGATGATGGCCCAGGGGAGAAAAATCGTCTCAAAGGCGGATATATGGTTGGACGCCACCAGCACCCCGCCTGTAGCAGGGATATTCTCCACCCCCTTTGAGACGAATTTATTGAGGGTTGAGGCATAGAACCCCACCACATGGACCGAGAACGTCACCCAGATGCGCCGCAATAATGATACTCTCACGTGCCTGCCATCCCCTTCACGCCGCAAAATCGGCTGATTTCAAGATAGTAACCGTCCTGCGTTATAGCATTTCCGGTCCCGTTCGGCAACAGCGAACGAGCCCGCAATATTCGTTGGAAAACCCCATTATTATTGGTATAGTTTGTTCTCCGGAAAGGAACACTATGAAGACGCACAATCGGCACACCATCTTCAACGGCCTGATAATCGATATCGAACAGATGGAGGTTGATATCGGTACGGCCGGCCGGCATACCTTTCAAATAATCCGCCATCCCGGCGGCGCGGGGGTCCTTCCCGTGCATGACGACGGGAGCGTCTGCCTGATCCGCCAGCTTCGGCCGGCAATCGGGCAGGAGCTGATCGAAATTCCGGCCGGGCGCCTTTCACCGGGCGAGGAGCCGCTCCTCTGCGCGGAGCGGGAACTTCTGGAGGAAACCGGGTTACGCGCGGCCGAGTTCATCCCGCTCGGCCACATCCATTCGTCTCCCGGCGTGTTCGACGAGGTCATCCATCTCTATGCGGCCCGCAGCCTGACCGAAGGGATGGCACAGCCCGAGGATGATGAGGAGATGGAGCCCTTCAGGATCGACTTTCAGGAGGCGCAAGCCATGGCTGCCGACGGCCGCATCAGCGATGCCAAGACCATAGCCGCCATTGCCCGCTGGGGGAGTATGTGCGTCTCACCCGATGCAACCGGGACAGGGGAATGACATGACCGAACAAGACGACAGCTATATCGTCGGGCGGCAGCCGATCCTGGACCGGCACGAACAGATCTACGCCTACGAACTCCTTTTCCGGGCCACCGCGGGCGGAGATGCTGATGTGCAGGATGCCTCCCAGGCCACCGCACACGTCATCCTCACCACCCTTTCCGCCTTCGGCATCAGCGACATGCTAGGGGAGCACAAGGGGTTCATCAATCTCGATTACGAACTGCTGATGGGTGATACGGTGGAGATCCTCCCCAGGGAACAGATCGTGATCGAGCTGCTTGAAACGATCGAACCGACCCCCGAGGTGGTCGAGCGGTGCCGCGACCTGAAGGAAGCGGGCTTCAGCCTGGCCCTGGACGATCATGAGTACCACCCGCGCTTCGATGAACTCTACAAGATCGTGGACCTGGTAAAGGTCGATCTCCTGCTGACCCCCCTGGAGCAACTCCCGGCCATGATGGAGCGGTTCAAACCCTACCCGTTCAAGCTTTTGGCCGAAAAGGTGGAGACGCGCGAAGCCTTCGAGGCATGCCGGGACCTGGGATTCGACTATTTCCAGGGGTATTACTTTGCCAAGCCGTCCATCATGCAAAAAAAGCGGATGAACGAGAACATGGCCACGCTGCTCAAGCTGTTGCGCCTGCTGGCGGATGATACTGATCTCGCGGAGGTGGAGTTGACCTTCAGGGGCAGTCCGTCCCTGACTTACAAACTGCTGCTCCTGGTCAATTCCGTTGCCTTCGGTGCCCGCCAGAAGATCCAGAGTGTACGCCATGCCCTCAGCATGGCAGGCATTCAGCAGATCAAGCGTTGGGTACAATTGGTGCTGTTTGCCGCGGACGATAATGACACCGTTGACAGCCCTCTGGTGGATATGGCAGCGGTCAGGGCCGGCTTCATGGAGCAACTGGCCCGTGCCCATCCCACCCTGCGACATGATGGCGAGGCACCGGAGCGGGCCTACATGACCGGAATCCTCTCCCTGTTGGAACGTATCTTCGACCTGTCCATCGAAGAAGTCAGCGTGAGCCTCAATCTGAGCGAGGAACTCATCGAGGCGCTTGTGGAGCGAAAAGGGGTCTACGGCCGGCTGCTGGTGGTGGTGGAGCAGATAGAGGAACTGGAGTTCCCCGCGGCAGCCCGGGAACTCACCGACATGGGCATATGCATGGACGAAATGGTTGATCTTCAAGTCAGGGCCTATAATTGGCGCAAAGGGATAGCGTAGTCATGCCCGGGTTTGCCGTGAGCGAGGCGAAAAACAGCTGGTTGCGGCTCAAGATGGCCGAACTGTCGGTGCGGGAAGAGGACCTGGAGGAGACCTTCGTGCGCTCGTCAGGAGCCGGGGGACAGCATGTCAACAAGACCTCCACCTGCGTCCAGTTGCGCCACATCCCCAGCGACATCAGCGTCACCGCCTCTCGCGAGCGCAGCCAATCCCTGAACCGCTTCCTGGCCAGGCGGGAACTGCTGGAACGGATCGAGGCGCAAAAAGGGATCAAAACCCCGGAGATGAAGCGAATTGAACGGCTGAAAAAACAGAAGGACCGCCGCCGGAGACGGGGCACCGGAAAGGACGCATGATCACCCCCGAAACCCTGAAACGGCTGGAGTTCGACAAGATACTGGCCGAGATCGCCACCCTGTCACACAGCGAGGTGACCCGCGAACAGATTCTGGCAACGGCGCCACTGGCCGGCGCGGACCCCATCCGGCTCACCTCCGGCCGGATCGGAGAATTGCGCGCACTGCTCAGATTCGGTATAGCCGTGCGGTTTACCCCCTTCGAGGATATTCGGCCGTTGCTGGAGATCATCAGGCCGGCGGGTGCCTTCCTGACGCCCCAGGACCTGCTGTTCTTCATCCCGGTCCTGCAACTGTTCAACGATATAGCCCGCCAGTTCGCGCCGCGCACGGACATCCCCCTGGTGGCCGCGCTCACGCCTCCCCTGCGCCCTTTCCCCGACATCCTTGAGCCGCTGACCGCTTCCATTGATCACGACGGCAGCATCATGGACGGCGCATCGTCTGATCTGAGGGAGATCCGCCGCGCCAAACGCTCGCTCTCCGCCCGGATCCGCAAGAAGATCGAGGAGATCGTGCGTGCGAGCAACATCGAGATCTTTCTCCAGGACGACTTCATCACCCAGCGCTCGGGACGTTGGGTGATACCGGTGCGCATGGACTCCAAGGGGATGGTCAAGGGGGTGGTGCACGACGTATCCGCCTCGGGCGAGACCGCCTTCATGGAACCGCTGGAGATCATCCCCTTTGTCAATGAACTGGAGAACCTGGCGGCCGAGGAAAAGGCCGAGGAGATCCGCATCCTGCGGCAGCTTTCGGCCTGGATACGCGAGGACTCGGCCGAGCTGGGGGGCTGTTTCGCCACCCTGGCCACCCTGGACGGATTGAATGCCATGGCCCTGTTTGCCGAGCGCTACAATCTGGAGAGGCCTGAGATCAACACCGATGGGGTGCTGCGGCTGGTTGAGGCCCGCCACCCCCTGCTCCTGATGCTCCAGCGCCAGGGAGCGCTCGCCTCGGTGCAGCCACTGGATCTGCACCTGGGAGACGATGGCCGGGTGATGGTCATCACCGGCCCCAACGCCGGCGGCAAGACCATCGCCCTCAAGACCGCCGGGGTGCTGACCATGATGGCGCTGTGCGGCCTGCCGGTGCCGGCAGGGCCACGCTCCAGCTTCCCCCTGCTCGACACCCTGCTGGTGGACATCGGCGACGAACAGTCCATTGAACAAAGCCTCTCCACCTTTTCCGCCCATGTGGCCCGCATCAGCGCCATCCTTGACCAGGCGGGCCCACGCTCGCTGGTGCTCCTGGACGAACTGGGCGCCGGCACCGAACCGCAACAGGGGGCGGCCATCGCCTGCGGCGTGTTGCGGGATCTGCAGCAGCGGGGCGCAACCGTGATCGCCACCACCCACCTGTCGGAGATCATCGGTTTTGTCCACCGCACGACCGGCATGATCAACGCCGGCATGGAGTACGATGCCGCGTCCTACACCCCGCTCTATCGGCTGATCAGCGGCGAACCGGGGCATTCCCATGCCATTGAGATCGCCCGGCGCTACGGCATGCCCGAGCGGGTCATCGCCTCGGCCCGTGAGCTGCTGGGAAGCGCGGGCGCCGATTTTACCACCCTGCTGGCCGAACTGCGCCGGAAACGGGAGGAGCTGGAAGAGGCCCGCCACGAGGTGGAACAACAAAGAGAGCAACTGGCTACGGCCCGGCACGAGGTGGATATCCGGGCAGCAAGTATTGAGCAGGCGCGGCGGGATGCTGCGGAAAAAGCCTGGAGCGAAGGGCGCGAACTGATCTCCACGGCGCGGCGCGCCATGAACGAACTGCTGGACGAATACAAGCGCGAACGGCGTAACGAGACCATAGAAAAGTTGCGCCGGGCAGAGGCCGATATCACGGAACAACTCAAAGAGCGCATGGGTGAGGCAGTCCCCCGTCCGCAGCTCCGCGAGGTCAGGGCGGGTGACGCGGTCCACGTCGGTTCCCTGGGGTATGACGGCATCGTCATCCAGGTGGATGAGCGGCACGGCAAGGCGCGGGTGAGGACCGGCAGCATGGAGATTGACCTTGCCCTGGATGACCTGTCAGCCCCTGTCAGGCACGGCAAAGAACGGGCACGGAAACCATCCCCGGCGGCCTGGAAGGGCGATGTGACCGCAACCGACCACCAGGAATTGAAACTGATCGGCCTGCGGGTGGAGGAGGCGCTGGACCTCCTTGAACCGTTCCTCAACCACTCCTCGCTGGGCGGACTGCGGGAGGTGCGCATCATCCACGGGGTGGGCACGGGCAGGTTGCGGGATGCGGTACGCGAGCACCTGGCCCGCCATCCCCTCGTGGAAGAGTATCGCCCCGGCGGGCCGCACGAGGGGCGGGACGGAGCGACAGTAGTCATGCTAAAGCAGTAAGCCGATTCTCTCACTCGCTCACTTCGTTCGCTAAAGCTCACAGAGGCACAGAGAAAGTCAAGCCTCTTTAAGATGTTACCCAAAAAATTATTTTTGATTTTCTCCGTGAACTCTGTGTGCTCTGTGAGAGGCGGTTTTTGGCGGTCGGTTTTGGACCTTTGGAGGTGCTTGTTGAAAATAGTCAGTGGAGGTTTACCCTGAACCCCTTCATCATCGAGGTCAGCGAGCAGGAGATCAGGCGCGAGCGGGACAAGTCCCGCGAAATGCGCCGCAGCCGCTGGTGGCAAAACAAGCTGGCCCTTGGGCGTTGCCACTGGTGTGACGGCACATTTCCTCCGGAAGAACTGACCATGGATCACATCATCCCCCTGGCGCGAGGCGGCAAGGCGTCGCGCAACAACGTGGTGCCGGCCTGCAAGGAGTGCAACAGCAAGAAAAAATATCTGCTCCCCATGGAATGGGAGGAGTATCTGCACCATCTCGGAAAATCGGAGACCTGATTGGTGACCTCATCGAAAAGCCGCTACAAGGTAGTCATCTACGACTGTGACGGGGTCATGTTCGACTCCCTCGAATCGAATTATATCTTCTACAACCGGGTGATGGACTACCTGGGGCGACCGCCGCTGGACCGGAACGATTGCGAGGCCAGGAAGGTGCTGCACACCTATTCGTTCGTCGACGTGATGGCGTATTTTTTTGCCGGCGACGAACGGCGCGACGATGCCCTGTCATTTGCCAAAACCATCCATTACCGCGACCTGGCACCCTACATGCGGATGGAGGAAGGACTGGTGGAAACCCTGGACCTGCTCAAGGGGCACGTTTCCCTGGCGATCTGCACCAACCGGGCCATCTCCATGGAGATGATCATCGAGGATTTCGGATTGACGGGGTATTTCGACTATGTCATGACCGCGGCAAAGGTAGTCAATCCCAAACCCCATCCCGAACCGCTCCTCAAGGTAGTGGACCACTTCGGCATAGAGCCGGGCGAAGCAATATTCATCGGTGACGGCGAGGTCGACATGCAGGCAGCGCTGGGCGCAGGCGTTCCATTTGTGGCATATAAATCGCCGCTTCCATCGCTGGGTCGCATCGAGCGCCACAGCGATATCCTGCGGCATGTCTTCGGGGGTGACGAGCCATGAAGGCCATGAACAACAAGGTGGCGCGGTTTCTGATCGGAGTGGGGATTACGGCCTTGTTCAGCCTTGTCCTTGTCATCGATCCCACGACCTACGAAATGCTGGAAGCAAAGCTCCTTGACGTCCGCTTCAAGGTGCGGGGCCCGATCAAGCCCCCCGAAACGGTGGTGATCGCCGCCATCGACGAGAAGAGCCTGGCAGCCTTTGGCAGATGGCCCTGGCCCAGGGATGTGCAGGCCCGGCTGGTGGATGCGCTGGCAAAGGCGGACGCGGCAGTGATTGCCTATGATGTCATCTTTCCCGAATCGGAGAAGAATGACCACACATTTGCCCGCGCCATCAGGAATGCCGGCAATGTGGTACTCCCCATGGCCCTCGACTTTGAAAAACAGGCGCCGCCGATACCCGACCCGGTACTGAAAAACTCCGCCATATCCTCGGTGGAGGAGCCGGAACTCTTCAAGAAGTTTGCTCCAATCATGTCCGGCGGCGTCCTGACCGTGCCGGTAAAGGGTCTCAAGGAGAGTGCCGTATCACTGGGGCATATCAACATGTTTCCCGACGAGTTCGACGGCACCCTGCGCTGGGAGCACCTGCTCCTGGGATACGACAACGCCCTCTATCCATCCCTGGGATTGCGCTGCGCCGCGCTCTTCCAGGGAATACCTGCCGAGAAACTGACCGTCAAGGCGACCCAGGGGATTCGCGTGGGCAAGACATTCATCCCCACCGATCACTATGGGCGGATGCCGATCAACTACTACGGCCCGGGCCAGACCTTCAAAAATATCTCCATTGCCGACATCCTTGACGGGACCGTGGGGCGGGCCGACCTAGAGAACCGCATTGTATTCATCGGGGCAACCGCCATCGGGATCTACGACCTGAGGGTGACCCCGTTCTCGGCAGCCATGCCCGGGGTGGAAAAACACGCAGCGGTGGCCGCCTCCATCCTGGAGAATCGCTTTATCAGAAAGGCGTCACGGCTTCAGGACATGCTCTTCCTGATCATTCCCGGACTCCTCATGGCACTTGCCTTAACGCGAATGAGGCTTCTGTGGGGCGCCGCCGCATCCCTGGGCGGCCTGGTCGTGGTCGGCGCCATCGGCTATATCCTCTTCGCCAAAATGGGGCTTTGGATCAACCTGGCATGCCCCCTGAGTAACGTATTTTTCATGTTCATGTCGGTGACCGCCTGGAACTACGCCTTTGAAGAACGGTATGCCCGCAGGATCAGGGCCATGTTCTCCAGCTACGTCACCCAGACCATCGTCAACGCGCTGATCAACAACCCGGACATGGCCAAGCTCGGCGGTGAAAAACGCGAGATAACCGTGCTCTTCTCCGATGTCAAGGGTTTCACCACCTTTTCGGAAAAGAACTCACCCGAGCAGGTTGTCGCCACCCTCAACGAATACCTGGGGGCCATGACCGACGTGATCTTGAAATGGGAAGGGACCCTGGACAAGTTCATCGGCGATGCCATCGTGGTCTTCTGGGGTGCGCCGGTCCCCAGGGAAAACCATGCCGAACTGGCCGTGCGGTGCGCCCTGGAAATGCTGCACCGCCTGGGGGAACTTCGGGAGAAATGGGACCGGGAAGGGAAACCGGGATTATCGAGCGGTATCGGCATCAACACCGGCGAGGCGGTCGTGGGGAATATCGGCGCCGAAGGGAAGAAGATGGATTACACCGTTATCGGCGACGCCATAAACCTGGGGGCTCGGGTGGAATCGCTGACCCGCAAGTTCGATTCAGATCTGCTCATCACCGAGGGCACCCTGGCAAAGCTGCGGCCAGCTCTTGAGGCGGGAGAACTGAAGGGGATGGATATCAGAGGCATGAGGCGGGTCATTGTCAAGGGGAAGGATCTGCCGGTCAACCTGTACGCCGCTGCGGCCACCGATGCCCTGCAGCCGGCCGGTTTCAGCGAGTGCCCGGACGAGGAACCGCTCAGACTGACGGAGAAGTAGCCCCCCTTAGTTCAAGAGGGGCCGGGGATCAACGCACCAGCTTGGAGAGCTTTTTGAATTCGTCAGTGCCGGCCACCTTCAGAAGTTGGAACAGGACCGACTCGGTGCAGGTGGGGACCGCGCCGGTCAGGGTCATGGCCTCTATGGCGGTCTGCCAGTTGCGCTTGCTGCGGCTCATGACCGCGTCCTTCACCAGGTGTACCTCGAAACCGGCATCGCGCAGCTCGATTACTGTCTGGAGCACGCAGACGTGGGTCTCCATGCCGGTAACGATGACCTGGGTGCGTCCCGTCGCTTTCAGTTTATCCACGAATTCCGCACTGCCGCAGCAACTGAAGGCCATCTTCTCATAACAGGGCGCACCGGCCGCCTTCTCCGTCAACTCCGGAAGCGTCGGCCCAAGCCCCTTAACGTACTGCTCCGTGACCATCACCGGCACATTCAGCTCCTGGGCAGCCTCCAACAGGATGCCGATATGCTTTGTCAACTGTCGAAGCACCTTTTCGTCCATGGCCACGCAGAGTTTCTCCTGCACATCGATCACTACCAGCACAGCCTTTGCACGATCCAGAAAAAACCTGTCTTTTACCGACATATTCTGTCACCTCCAAAAATATAGCCTAGACAACCGTTGCACCGCAGAGGACGCGGAGGTTCGCAGAGAAAACCAATTCATTATGATGGAAATGCTTTTGAATTTTCATCATATGATCTATCTCTGCGTTCCTCCGCGTCCTCTGCGGTAAATGCTTTCTTAATCCCGCTTCAACTCTATCCCCAACTCGTGGATCTTCTTGCGCAGGGTATTGCGGTTGATGCCGAGGATGTCCGCCGCCTTGACCTGGTTCCAGCGGGTCTTTTCCAGGATGAGCCGCAGGAGCGGCCGTTCCACCTGTTCCAGAACCATTGCGTGGATGTCTCCCTTGTCAAGCTTGTCGATGTTGGTGAAGCAGGCGCGCAATTTCATGTCAACCAGCGACTCAAGGGATGTTTCCTGCGTACCCGCCGTTTTTGCGCCCATGGCCGGGGCCAGCCCCTCGAAATCGGCCGAGGTCAGCAACAGATCGTTGGAAAGAATGACCGCGCGCTTGATGGTGTTTTCCATTTCGCGCACGTTGCCCGGCCAGGAGTGGGCGGACAGGACAGCCATGGCGTCATCCGAGAGGCGTTTGGGCGGGATGGAGAGTTCCGTGCAGGTGCGTTCCAGGAAGTACTGGACCAGATCAGGGATATCCTCCTTGCGCTCCCGCAACGGCACCAGGGTGATCGGCACCACGTTCAGACGGTAGTACAGGTCCTCGCGGAATTCCTTCTCGCGGACCTTTTCCACCAGTTCCTGATTGGTGGCGGCAACGATGCGCACATCCACCGGGATACTCTGGTTGCCGCCGACCCTGCTCACTTCCTGCTCCTGGAGGACACGCAGGATCTTGGCCTGCAGATCCAGCGGCATGTCGCCGATCTCGTCCAAAAAGATCGTTCCCAGATTGGCTTGTTCGAATTTACCCTGCTTCCGTTCGGTTGCCCCGGTATAGGCCCCCTTTTCCGAGCCGAACAGTTCGCTCTCCAGCAGGTCACGGGGGATGGCGGCGCAGTTGATGGCCACAAAGGGTTTGCCGAGCCGGCCCGAGTTGAAGTGGATGGCCCGCGCCACCAATTCCTTGCCCGTGCCCGACTCCCCCTGGATCAGGACGGTTACGTCGCTCCCCGCCACCTTGCCGATAGTCTTGTAGACCTCGCGCATGGCAGGCGAGTTGCCGATGATGTTCTTCTCCACCTGGTAGCGGTCCTTGAGTTCGTGCTTGAGCATGGAAACCTGGCCGGCGATCTCCCGCGCCCGTTCCACCTTTTCCAGGATGGCATCGATCACGTCCAGATCGAACGGCTTGGTGATATAGTCGTAAGCGCCCCGCTTCATGGCCTCCACGGCGTTCTTCATGCTGGCCTCGGCGGTCATGATCACCACCAGCAGGTCGCTTTTCAGTTCACGCACGCGGTCCAGCAGATCAAGGCCGCTGATACCCGGCATCTTGATATCCAGAATGGCCAGATCGTAGCTGTTATCCTGGATCAGGGCCAGGGCCTGACGGCCGTCATGGGCCAGATCAACCGTGTATCCTTTTCGTTTAAGCGCCTTGGAAAGGACCCAGCGCATGCTCTCTTCGTCGTCGGCCACCAGGATTCTGTTCAATGACATGGAAAACCTCTGTTATGAGATACTATAGTTTTTTATAGGTCGTATGAGTCCTATAGGACCTATAAGACGTATTCACTGCACTAACGGCAGCAGCACCGTAAACTTGGTACCGTGCCCCGGATCCGAATCCACCTTGATCATGCCGCGGTGCTCGGCCACGATCTTGTGGCAGATGGTCAGCCCCAGCCCGGTGCCGCTGGATTTGGTAGTGAAGAATGGCGTCCAGATATTCTCCAGGTCATCACGGGGAATGCCGGGGCCGTCGTCGGCCACCTCCACTGCCACCATGCGGGAGTGCCGCTCATTCTGGGTCATGCGATAATCCGACACCACCCGGCTGACCACGGTCAACTGCCCGGTCTCTCCCATGGCATCGATGGCATTGCGGATCAGGTTCAGGAACAGCCGCGTCAGCATCTCTTCATCCGCCATGATATCCGGGATGCTGGGGTCGAACTGTTTGCTGAAGGAGATGTCCCGTCCCGCCACCGCCTGCTTCTGTAACAGCAGGATATCCTCCAGCACCTTGTGCAGATTGACCGGCGTCAGCCTGAGCCCCCGGGGCGAGGCCAACTCCAGCAGCTCGCGGATGATGTGGTCGATACGCTCGGTTTCGCGGATCATCACCCGGGTATATTCCCGCAGATCGCTCCCACTGGTCAGTTCCCGCTCCAGCAGTTGTGCAGCCCCCTTGATCCCCCCCAGGGGATTTTTGACCTCGTGGGCCAGCCCGGCCGCCAGGGTTCCCAGGGTCGAGAGCCGGTCGGCCTGGCGCACCGCAGCTTCCAGCTCGCGGATATAGGTGATGTCCTTCAGCGTCAGAATCGCACCGATGTTTTCACCGCTGGCCAGCATCAACGGGTAACAGGTAACCGCCACCGGCTTGACCTTGCCGGTGGAACGCACCACCACGTTCTCATGATCCGAGATGGTGATCCCGGTGCGAATGGTCTTGGTGACCATCTCCAGCAGGGTTGTCTCCTGGGAAAAAAGCTTCTCGAATACGGCCCCTGATGCCTGGCGCCGGGAAAAACCGGTAATCTCTTCCGCGGCCGGATTGAACAGGGTAATGATCCCGTCCCGGCCGACAACGATCACCCCGTCGCCGACACTGTCGATGACGGTGGCGTAGTAATCACCCAGGTTGTTCTGTATGTCATTGGCCGTGTCAGCCGATTGCGTGCTGTGCATCGGGAATCTCGCGAATCCGTTCCGTAATGGTTTCAATATCAGCCGTTGAACGGGCGTTGTTGGCCTCGCGCCGGATCTCGGCGGCACCGGCAAAGCCTTTGGCGTACCAGCCGATATGCTTCTTCATCTCCCGCGCAGCCACGGCCTCGCCGTATTCGGCCAGGTACAACTCCAGGTGCTGCCGGATAGTCTCGGCCCGTTCGGCATTGCTGACCGGGTGCACGGTGCCTTGCTGATCCAGCTCCAGCACCTGCCTGAAGATCCAGGGCGCCCCCAGGGCGCCGCGTGCCACCATGATCCCGTCGCAGCCGGTTTCGGCAAGCATCCTGAGGCAATCGTGCGGTGTAAACAGATCGCCACTGCCGATAACCGGTATGGAGAGCCGTTCCTTCAATTCCTTGAGATGGGTCCAGTCGGCCTGCCCGGAGAACATCTGCGAGCGGCTGCGGGGATGCAGGGTGATGGCGTCGCACCCCTCGGACTCGGCGATCCGGCCGATCTCTCCGAACATGTCGTCGCCGCAGAGCCAGCCGGAACGGATCTTGACCGTCAACGGCAATGTAGTTGCGGCCCGCACCGCCCGAATGATGGCCGCGATCTTGAGCGGTTCGCGCAACAGGGCACTACCGGCGCCGGTCCCCACCACCTTGCGCACCGGACACCCCATGTTGATGTCCAGCAGATCGCCGTACCCTTCCACCATGCGGGCAGCCTCGGCCAGGTCATGTGGGGTGTCCCCGAAGAGCTGAATGCCGAGTGGACGGTCCTCAGCAGCGCTTTTCAACATGGCCAGGGTCTTGGCCCCTTCGCGTACCAAGCCGTTTACGCTGACCATCTCGGTAAAGGCCAGGCTGGCGCCCTGCCGACGACAGAGGATACGGAACGGGAGATTGGTGATTCCAGCCAGGGGGGCAAGCACGACGTTGTGCGCCAGGGCGAGAGCACCGATTCGTAATGGTTTTAACATGATGCACACAGAGTAATAAGTAACGGCGGGGAGAAAAACAGCCGAGTGATGCCTAATTTTTGTGCATAGTAGCACAGCACAAGAAAATGGCAAGGGGAAAATGCAGAAAATAGTTGTTGCCAAGAGGCCTGATTAAGGTATTAATATAGTGGCTTGGACAATTGTCGCCCGCAGCAGATTCATCCTAACCCTGATAAACTGGATAGTGCGTTAGCCAAATTATTTTCTGCCTGGCCCGGTAAAACTGGATAAGTACGTTCACGAAATCATTTCTGCAAACAACCGCAAAAATTATTTCTACCGTACTAAAAAGCGCAGAAAATAATTTGTAACTTACTAAAAATACACGAAGAGGTTACACTATGTTTGGTATTGGGATGCCGGAAATGATCATCATCCTCGTCATCGCTCTGATCGTGATCGGGCCGCACAAGCTGCCCGAGCTGGCCAAATCGCTGGGCAAGGGACTGGCCGAGTTCAAGAAGGCGTCCGAGGACTTCCAGCGTAACGTACAGGAAGAGGCCCGCAAGACCGAGGAAAAAGAGAAGGAAAAGGATACCGTGGCCCAGGAGCTGGCAAACGTGGAAAAGGCCTACGCGGATGCCAACGTGCAACACCCGTCAGCCGCCGCCGAAAAACCGGCTGAAACGAAGGAAACAAGCCACTCCTAGCCTTTGTTGTGCCATCCGCAGAAACAGAAAGAGCCGGGGCATTCCCGGCTCTTTCTGTTTCAATCTGTCTGTACCCTACCTGGATTCGTGACGCAGGAGGCCTTCGTGGCCGGAAGAACCGGGGCTCGCACGTCGCCATGGTGTAGCAGACCGCTCACTCCGCTGGTCCTTCGCCGTGCTGATGGTAATCTCCTGAAATGCAATGGCAGAGGCCTTCCGGACAAACGACATGGAGGCGGCACGGATTCAGGTCCTATTTAACCTGGATATTGATCTGTTTCGGCTTGGTTTCTTCCTTCTTGGGCAGGGTAATGGTCAAAACCCCCTTCTCGCAGACGGCGCTGACGTTCTCCTGCCGCACGGTCGCGGGCAGACTGAAGCTGCGCTGGAAACCGCCGAAGTAGCGCTCGATGCGGTGATAATTCTCCTTCTTCACATCACTCTCATGTTTACGTTCGCCCTTGAGCGTCAAGGTGTTATCCTCGATGCGCACCTCGATATCCTTCTGGTCCACATCCGGCAGTTCCGCCTTGATCACGATGGAATCCTCGGTCTCATAAATATCCACCGCCGGCTGCCAGATCCCCTCCTTGATATCTTCTCCCCCCAACTCATGATTCCAGGAAAGGTTCAGCAGCCGGTTCATCTGTTCCTGCATGGTGCGCAGTTCCCTGAGCGGATTGTACTTGACGAGTGCCATGATCGCGTTCCTCCTTCAACTGGTGTGCTTGGGTGGAACCTCCACCTGACAAAAAAGATAAGCGCGATTTTACGCCTGTCAAGGGGTAGCTATTCGTCACCCTTGAGCACCGGTTGTTTCTGGAGACGCTTATAGTAAAAGTTCTGCCCGTAGAGCACCGCCACCGGGTTGTGGCCGGTTACCCGGTCCTTGACCACCAGGGTGGTCACCGGCGCCTTGGAATGCTTGTTGAACAACATGTCATGGCCCACGCAGAGACCGAGGATGATGTTCATGTCTGTCCCCTGCCGGTTCAGGATCTCGGCCTGGGCAATGGGGTTGCAGGCCGGCTCGAAGGTCCCGGGCCGGACCTTGTCCGACTCGGCCAGGCCCAGTTCCAGCTTGTCGATGCTCCCTGCCTTGCAGCAAACGCTCTGCGGCTCGAAGCCCTGGGCGCGCAGGATGGCCGCAAGTCGATCCGCCTCGTCCAGCATGCCGATGCAGGTGGCGATGCCGATCTTCGCATACCCCATCAGCTTGGCAAAGGCGATGGTATCCTCCACCCGTGTCCAGCGGGCGTTCACGGCATCGCTCCCCGGCACCGGCTGATAGCAGAGTCCCTCGACCCGCGCGGCCACAAAGGCGATGCGGGCATCCTCGCTCTCCCCCCGGTATTCGTTGAAGGTATCCGTCACTACTTCGCCATAGTTGCTGGAAGGGCAGTTGCCCGGCCGGGGCGGCGCCGTGGCCGGGTCGCCGCTCCAGCAATTGGTGGTGCCGCACTTCTGCCATACCGCGCTGCATTTCGAGCATGATACCGGGGTTTCTTCGGACATGTGCATCTCCTTTTCTGGAATTATGTAAGTATTATGCCATGACTACCAGCAGCGCCGCAGGCGGCAGGGCCACGATGCAGAGGGCGAACAGGACATCCAGCCAGAGGCGCGTCCCCATCTGGCCCAGTTGGATCACCCATACCACCGGGACCAACAACAGCTTGGCGAACAGGCTGACATCGGGGCTGCGAACGTCCTGCCAGAGGCTATCAGCGTCACCGGTGCTGGGGAAGGCGTGCAGGGCGCAGGAGAAGCTGACCCACGCAGCCATTAGCGACACGGCGTCGCGTATTTCGGGAAAGGACGTGGACCTGGCAAGGACACAGGCAGAAAGACTTGCGACCAAACCCAGAGCGGTGGAGACAAAAAAGGGCGCCACAGCAACCAGGATATGCTGGGCCGCATACGCAGGGGCATCGTGGAGCACATACCCCAACGGATTGCCGAGGCGCAGATAGCAGACCTTATGGATGCGTATCCCCATCCTGCGACAGGCCCAGGCATGAGCGAATTCATGGGCCACGACACCGGGAAAGGTGAGGTATGACAGAATGTGTCTCACTCCTTACCCCGCCTGTTCCGTTGCTGCTCCCGCGCCTGCAAACGGGCTCGGGTCATGATTCCCATTATTCCCATCAACACCCTTGTTCACAGCTGCCCCCAAATCTAAAACAAGCACCTCAGCCATTTATGCTTCGTTAAACCGAGCTACCCGAGTCCTGCCCCACCAACTCAAGAAACTCCTCCTCCGTCAACACCGCAACCCCCAGCTCCCTGGCCTTGGCAAGCTTGCTGCCGGCATCCTCTCCGGCCACGACGTAGTCGGTCTTTTTCGAAACAGAGCCAACCGCATGCCCCCCCTCGTTCTCCACCAGCCGCTGGGCCTCTTCACGGGTAAAACGGGTCAAGGCGCCGGTGAACACGAAGGACTTACCGGTGAACCTGCCGCCGATCTTTTTCTCTTCCGCAACCGGGGCCACACCCGCATCCAGCATGCGCCGGATGACGGCTATGTTCTCCTGGTTGTCAAAGAAGGTACGGATACTCTGGGCAACCGTAGCACCGATATCGCGGATGCTGATCAGTTCTTCAAGGGTGGCACGCTCCAGGTTTTCCAGGCTGCCGAATGCCTGGGCCAGGGCCTTGGCGGTCCGTTCTCCCACATGACGGATACCGAGGGCAAAGATGAAACGACCGAGCTCCCGATGTTTGCTGTTCTCTATGGCTGTCAGCAGATTCGAGGCCAGCTTGTCCCCCATGCGCTCGAATTGCATGAAATCGTCCCTGGCCAGATAGTAGAGATCGGCCACACTGTGCACTAGGCCAAGGGTTAGAAGCTGTTCTATGAACTTTTCCCCCAGTCCCTCGATATCCATGGCATTGCGCGAGGCAAAGTGCCTGATTGACTCGCGGATCTGGGGTGAACAGGCCAACCCCATGCAACGCACCGCCACTTCGTCGGCGATACGGACAACCGGCGAGCCACATTCCGGGCAGGTTTGGGGCGGTTGGGAGGGGAGCGCATCCGCGCTGCGTTGTTCCACCAGCACCCTGACCACGGCAGGGATGACGTCGCCGGCCCGCTCCACCACTACGGTATCGTTGACGCGAATATCCTTGAGAGCGATCTCGTCCCAATTGTGCAGGGTGGCCCGGGAGACGGTTACGCCGGATATTTCCACCGGCCGGAGCTGCGCCACCGGTGTGATCACCCCGGTACGGCCGACGGACGGGATGATCGCCTCCAGCACCGTTACCGCCTGACGCGGCGGAAATTTGCAGGCTACTGCCCAACGGGGCGAGCGGCTCTTCTCCCCCAATTCCCGTTGCAGGGCAAAGGAGTCAACCTTGATAACCGTGCCGTCGATCTCATACGGGAGTGCCTCGCGCCGTTCCTGCATCTCCTGATAATATGCCACCGCTCCCTCGATCCCTTGTACCCGCCGGATCAGGGGATTGATCGGCAGCCCCCAGCCGGCCGCAGCCTGGAGAAACTCCTGCTGCGAGCCGAATTCGGTCCCCTCGCAAAGACCGGGGGCATAACAAAACACGGAGAGCGGCCGCCGGGCCGTGACGGCCGGATCAAGCTGGCGCAATGAGCCGGCTGCCGCATTGCGCGGATTGGCAAAGGGCGCCTCCCCCTGCTCTTCCTTTTCGACGTTGATATGCAGGAATGCCTCCAGCGACAGGAACACCTCTCCGCGAGCCTCCAAAAGCCGGGGGATGTGCTCCCCGCCAAGGTGCAGCGGCAAGGTGCGAATGGTCCTGATGTTAGTGGTCACATCCTCGCCGGTAACACCGTCGCCACGGGTGGAAGCAACCGAAAGCACACCATTCTCGTAGACCAGTTCCACGGCCAGGCCGTCCATTTTCGGTTCGCAGACATAGTCGATCACGGCGTCGGCGGAAAGGCCAAGGACTTTCTTGACCCGCAGGTCGAACTCCCTGATCTCGGCCTCGTTGGTGGCATTTTCCAGGGAAAGCATGGGAAGACGGTGCGTCACGGCGGCAAACTTCTCCAGTGGCGCCCCGCCAACCCGCTGGGTAGGCGATCCGGGCGTCATCAGGTCGGGGAAACGTTCTTCCAGTGCCTGCAACTCGCGAAACAAGGCATCATATTCGGCATCGCTAACCTGCGGGGCATCAAACAAGTAGTAGAGACGGTTGTGATGTTCCACCAGGCGGCGCAACTCCTCCATACGCACCTTGGCGGCTTCACGGGGATCAAGGGTATCAAGAAGCGACATCTGCATCGATTTCCTCACCTGCTCTGATGTTGATTGATCTGGTTGACTTCGCATCAGGGTACAGTATTATTTTGATAATTTCAACGCATCCCGACTACCGGAATTATCATGGAACAATCCCGACTAGATGCCATCCGAACGTGGTTCGACGGCTATGTCCAGGCCTTTTACGACATCGACCCCGAAGGACTCAGGAATATCCTGCTCAAGGTGGAGCACACCCATAAGGTATGCCAGGTCATGGATCTGCTTGCCGCGGGTGAAGGACTATCGCCCGAAAACGCCCCTATCGCCGGGGCAATAGCCCTGCTGCACGATGTGGGGCGCTTCCCCCAATACCACCGCTGGCGCACCTTCCGCGACAGTGATTCGGATAACCATGCCCGACTGTCCGTGGAGGTCATCCGTGAACAACAGGTTCTGGACGGACTCGACACCAATGAACGCCTGTTGATCGAGGAAGCGGTGCGTTTCCACAACCTGCTCCACCTGCCGGAACAGGTCACGTCTCCAACCAGACTCTATATGGAGTTGATCCGCGATGCCGACAAGCTCGACATCTGGCGCGTGTTCCTTGGCGAATGCGCCCTTCCGGATGAACAGCGGGCCTCGGCCGTCAATCTGGGACTGCCCGACCTGCCCGGGTTTTCGCCCGCCTGCCTGACAGACCTGGCGGAAAAGCGGGTCGTGCGCCTGGACGAATGCCGTGTGGTCAACGACATCAAACTGATGCTGATTTCCTGGGCGCTGGAGTTGGGTTTCGCCAGTTCGTACCGTCTGCTGTTGGAGCGGGGCTACATCCCGCGACTTGCGGCTACGCTGCACGGTCCTCGAGACGACGTGGATCTCCTGCTGTTGGAGATCATGTCCGAGGTGGAGCGGCGGGCCCTCAACCATGGGGTTGCGGAGACCGGATCATGACCTGTGCCGCCCAACGGGCAAGGGAGGAATAGAATGGAAACCAAGCTGCGCCTGGTCATGGTGGACCAGAAACTGCTGAAACTCTACGAGCAGATGTTTCTCGCTCGCGAATTTGAAGAGCGATGTGCCGAGCAGTACACCAAGGGACACATTACCGGCTTTCTGCACCTCTACAGCGGACAGGAAGCGGTGGCAGTGGGGGCTACGGCTGCCCTGCACCGTGACGACTACATCCTCTCGGCCTACCGCGAGCATGCCCAGGCCATCGTGCGCGGCGCCGAGCCCAAACGGGTCATGGCCGAACTGTTCGGCAAGGCAACCGGCATCTGCAAGGGCAAAGGGGGCTCGATGCACCTCTTTGACCCGGCCCTCAACTTCATGGGGGGATATGCCATCGTCGGCGGCCAGTTCCCCATTTCTCTTGGCCTGGCCTTTGCCGCCCGCTTTCGGGGCGAAGACCGCATCACCGCCTGTTTCTTCGGCGACGGCGCGGTCAATCAGGGCACCTTCCACGAATCGCTCAACTGGGCGAGGTTGTGGGAGTTGCCGGTGCTCTTCGTCTGCGAGAACAACTTCTACGGCATCGGCACCGAGGTGCACCGTTCCTCGGCCCTGGCCTCCATCCACCGCCGCACCTGCGGCTACGACATCCCCTCGGAAAAGGTGGACGGCATGGACGTGATTGCCGTGTACAAGGCGATCAGGCATGCCGCGGAAAAGGTTCGCGAGACCGGGCTGCCCTACTTCATCGAGGCGACCACCTACCGTTTCCGCGGCCACTCCATGTCCGATCCGGGCAAATATCGATCGACGGCCGAGCACGAGTTGTGGAAATCTCGCGATCCGATTCCCAACTATGCCCGGCAGTTGCTGGACGAAGGCATTGCCGACCGGGCAGCCCTGGACGCCATCGAGGTCCGCTGCAAGGCCCTGGTGGAGGAGGCGGTAACCTTTGCCGAAGAATCACCCTGGCCTGAGGATGGCGAGGTATACAACGATATTTACGTCTGAACGTCTGAACGTCTGAAATGTAAAGGTTTTATGGAGGTTGCTAATGCCAGAAATGACCTATAGAGACGCGCTCAACATGGCCTTGCAGGAGGAGATGCGCCGTGACCCCACGGTGGTGACCTGGGGCGAGGACGTGGCCCTGTACGAAGGCGCCTTCAAGGTGACCCGGGGGCTTCTGGCCGAATTCGGCGAGGAGCGGGTCAAGGACACCCCCATCTCGGAGAACACCATCGTGGGCGTTGCCGTGGGTGCCGCCATGGGAGGATTGCGGCCGGTGGCCGAGTTGATGACGGTCAACTTCGCCCTGCTGGCCATGGACCAGATCGTCAACCACATGACCAAGGCCCGCTACATGTTCGGAGGCCAGACCTTTCTGCCCATGGTTATCCGCATGCCGGGAGGCGGCGGAAGCCAGTTGGGGGCGCAGCATTCCCAAAGCCTGGAAACCTTTTTCATGCACTGCCCCGGGGTGCACATCGTCTATCCATCAACCCCGGCTGACGCCAAGGGGCTGCTGAAGAGCGCCATCCGCGACAACAACCCGGTCATCTTCCTGGAACATGAACTGCTCTACAACAGCAAGGGAGAGGTGCCGGAAGACCCGGAATTCCTGGTCCCCATCGGCCGGGCCGAGGTAAAGCGGCCGGGCGAGCAGATAACCATCGTTGCCTACGCCCGCATGACCGTCCTGGCCCTGCAGGCTGCCGAGGAGTTGGCAAAAGAGGGCGTATCCTGCGAGGTGCTGGACCTGCGCAGCCTGGCGCCGCTGGACGAGGCGTCCATCCTGGCGTCGGTGCGCAAAACCGGGCGGGCCGTGGTTGTGGAGGAATGCTGGCGAACCTGCGGCCTGGGAGCCGAGATATCAAGCCGCATCTTCGAAAACTGCTTCGATACGCTCAAGGCGCCGGTCAGGCGCGTATCCGGGCTGGATGTGCCCATGCCCTATTCGCGCAAGATTGAAAAGCTGTGCATTCCCCAGAAGGAAAGCATTGTAGAGGCGGTAAAGGCGGTCATGCAGGGGAGTTATTGAGGAAACTCAGTCAGACTAGTCCGACAGGTCTGACAAGTCCGACCTGTCCAACATCAGAAGAAGGTGATATCCATGGCAACAGAAATAACCATGCCGAAACTGTCCGACACCATGACCGACGGCCGTTTCATCGGCTGGCGCAAGAGCGTGGGCGAGCGGATCGAGCGGGGCGATGTGATCGCCGAGGTGGAGACGGACAAGGCGGTCATGGAACTGGAGGCCTTTGTCTCGGGAGTTCTGCTGAAAACCATGACCAGCGGCGGAGAGACCGTGCCGGTGGGCACGGTGCTGGGGCTGATCGGTGAAGCGGGTGAGGCGGTGTCCGCATCGCCACCGTCCGAACCGGTTGTTCAGCCTGTTGCGCCAGTGCCGCAGCCCGAGCCGGCTGTTGCCCCGGCAGTAGCGCCACCTGCCCCGGAAACCGCACGTCCCCTGCCGCCACCGTCGCCATACCCGGAGGAAGGGCACGAAAAGGCCTCGCCCCTGGTGCGCCGCATGGCGCGCGAGGCTGGCATCGACCTGGCGCAGGTGCAGGGCAGCGGGCTTGAAGGCAGGGTGGTGCAGGAGGACCTGGAGGCCTTCATTGCCTCCCGTGGCACGGGATCTGTTGCCCAGTCCAAGGAGGTCGCGAAACCGGCACCCAGCGAGCCTCGGGAAGCGCCATCTGAACCTGCCCCGCCGGCGAATGCCATGCGGCAGGCGATCAGCGCCACCGTCACCCGCTCCTGGCACGAAATCCCCCATTTCACCGTCACGGTGGAAATCGACATGCAGGCCTGCGTCGAGATGGTTCGTGAATTGAAGGGGAGCGATACGGCCGTGGGATACAACGACCTGGTGATCAAGGCGTGTTCCGTGGCCCTGGCACGCTTCCCCCGCCTGGTCGCACCCCGTAGCGATGATACCGCTGAAAGCGGCATTCATATCGGTTTTGCCGTGGCTCTGCCCGACGGTCTATTGGTGCCGGTCATCAGGGGGTGTGACCGGCTCTCGCCCAGCGAGATCAGCCGCGAGGCGACCCGGCTGGCGGACAGGGCGCGCAGCGGGCGGCTGTCCCAGGCGGAGATGGCCGGCGCCGACTTCACGACCTCCAACCTGGGCATGTACGGCGTGGACGAGTTCATGGCCCTTATCATGCCGGGGCAGGTGGCTGTCCTGGCCATCGGCACAGTGATTGAGCGCCCAGCGGTTCGCAATGGCGGACTCGTTGTCGCGCCGACCATGCGGGTCACCCTTTCCGCCGATCATCGTGTCGTGGACGGCGCATACGCAGCCGCCTTCCTGGCGGAACTCAGGCGTATTCTGGAGCAGCCGCTGCCGATGTTTTTGTAAGATGCATATCGAGAAACCTTGACAGCAGAGCCTTCTCACTCCACTATTAGTAACCTGTTATCCTCCGGGCGCCCCGGGACAAGGAACCTACCCATGCAACCTGAAAACCGCCGGGTACCGGCCGAACGACTCCGCTGGAATTGCGACCCGTCCCTGTTCGATTTCGAGACCACTGAGCAGCTTCCCGACCTGGAAGACGCCATCGGCCAGAAGCGGGCGCTCCGCTCCATCGAGTTCGGCCTGGGCATGGAAGAAACGGGGTTCAACCTTTACGTCTCCGGCGAGACCGGCACCGGCCGCGCCTCCACCATCCGCGCCCTTCTTAAGAAACGCGCCAGGACAGAACCGCAACCCAACGACTGGGTCTACGTCTCCAACTTCAAGGACAGCGACTCGGCCGTTTCTCTCTCCCTGCCCGCCGGCCGGGGAAGCGAACTGGCCGCGGACATGAAGGAGCTGGTGGAGTCCTTCAAGACCGATATCCCCAAAGCCCTGGAGAGCAAGGAGTACGAAACCCGCAGGACCGAGATTCTCGAAGAGTACCAATCGCGGAACAACGAGCTCTTTCAGGGACTGGAAAAGGAGGCCGAGGGACAGGGCTTCACCCTGCAACGGACCGTTTCCGGACTAGTGGTCGTCCCCCAGAAGGAGGGGCATAACTTTACCCAGGAAGAATACGAAGCGCTCGCCGACAGCGAGCGTGAAAAACTGGAGCAGACCGGCAAGGAGTTGACCGAGAAGCTCAACGATGTCCTGCGCCAGGTGCGTGACAGTGAGAAGGCCACCAAGGACGGCCTGGCCCAGGCCGACCGTGACCTGGGCATGTCCTGCCTGGGGCACCGCCTTGACCCGCTGCGTGAGAAATACGCCGACCTCCCCAAGGTGCTGACCTATCTTGAGGCTGTCCAGGAGGACATCCTCAACAACCTGGACGACTTTAAGCCCCAGGCGCCCCAGCCGCAGATCCCCGGCCTGAAGCTGCCCCGCCAGGAACCTACCTTTGAGCGCTACGAGGTCAATCTGTTGGTGGACAACAAGGAGACCAAGGGTGCGCCGGTCGTCTTCGAACCCAACCCCACCTACAACAACCTCTTCGGACGCATCGAGCATGTCATGCAGTACGGGGGCGTGGCGGTGACCGATTTCACCATGATCAGGTCCGGGGCGCTACACCGCGCCAATGGCGGCTACCTGGTGATCGACGCCCGCGAGGTCCTGATCAACCCCTTTGTGTGGGACGCGCTCAAACGCTGTATCCGCACCGGCGAGATCAGGATCGAGGACGTGCTGGAACAGTACCGCTTCATGACCATGGTGACGCTCAAGCCCGAACCGGTGCAGCTCCAGGCCAAGATCATCATGATCGGCACCCCCTGGATCTACTACCTGCTGTTTTACCTCGATCCGGACTACCGCAAGTTTTTCAAGGTCAAGGCCGAATTCGACAGCCATGTGGCCCGCACGCCGGAGATCATGCGGGACTACGCCCTGTTCGTGGCCACCCACTGCCGGTGCGAGAAACTCCTGCACTTCGACCGCAGCGGCATCGCCGCCCTCCTGGAGTATACTGCCCGCATGGTAGAGGACCAGCACAAGCTCTCTTCCCAGTTCATGGAGATTGCCGATTTCATCCGCGAGGCCAGTTTCTGGGCTAAAAAGGACGGCCGGTCCATCGTTACGGCCGATGATGTGCTGGCTACGATCGAGGAAAAGGTCTACCGGGTCAACCGCATCGAGGAGCGTCTGCACGAACTGTACGAGGACGGCACCATCATGGTGGATACGGACGGCGCGGTTGCCGGGCAGATCAACGGGCTTTCGGTGATCGGGCTGGGGGACCACACCTTTGGCCGGCCGTCCCGCATCACGGCCCAGGTCTATACCGGCCAGGCCGGCATGGTCAACATCGAGCGCGAGGTCAAACTCTCCGGGCCGATCCACGACAAGGGGGTCATGATCCTGACCGGCTACCTGGGCGGGACCTTTGCCATAGAACGCCCCTTGTCCCTGTCCGCTTCGATCTGCTTCGAGCAATCCTATGACGGCATCGAGGGGGACAGCGCCTCATCCACCGAGCTGTACGCCCTGTTGTCGGCCCTGTCCGGCGTACCGATCAACCAGGGAATCGCGGTTACCGGCAGCGTCAACCAGCGGGGCATGATCCAGCCCATCGGCGGCGTCAACTTCAAGATCGAGGGGTTCTTTGCGGTTTGCAAATCCAAGGGGCTGACCGGGCAGCAGGGGGTGATGATCCCCAAATCCAACGAACGGCACCTGATGCTGAACGACGAGGTGGTGGCGGCGGTCACGGCAGGCCAGTTCCATATCTGGAGCGTCGAAACCATCGAACAGGGGATCGAGATCCTGACCGGCATGGCCGCCGGGGTACGGGGCAAAAACAAACGCTTCCCCAAGGGGACGCTCTACCACCTGGTGGACGAACGGTTGCGAACCATGGCTGAACGGCTACGGAAGCAGTCCGAAAAGCCGCAGGGGAAACGCAAACGGAAGCCGGCGGCGAAAAGCAAGCCTTCCGCTTTGACACACTAAAATTTAACAGGAGTAACGGCACAATGGGAATTCAATGGAGAGATTCACTCGCCATCGGCGTGGAACTGATCGACAGCCAGCACAAGGAACTGCTGCAGCGGTTCAACGATCTTTTGTCCGCGTGTGAATCAGGCAAGGGGATCGACGAACTCAAGAGACTGCTCGTCTTTCTGGACGACTACATCGTCAAGCATTTCAACGACGAGGAACAGTTGCAGCGCAAAAACGGCTATCCCGACTATGAGGCGCACAAGAGGGAACACGACGGCTTCATCGGGCGGGTCATGGCCGTCAAGGACGAGATAAACGCCGAGGGGGTAGCGGTCCATCACGTCATGGAAACCAACAACATGTTGCTGAAGTGGCTGCTGAACCACATCTCCAAGGTTGATGCGGAATTGGGGAAATTTCTCCGGGCAAGGGGTGTGTAACGGTTAGGGGCGCTTCCGGATGAAGCGCCCTTTTTTCATGGTCGAATGCGCCCCGGCATCATACCAGGTTGCATTCAGTTTGAAGCGACGACGTATCAGTCGCAATCCGGTCGCCACAGGCAACCATCCTGTCCGCATGTGGATGATGCGCCGGTCTCGAAACAGGGTATATTTCCCTCAGCAGCCTGAATGGCCTGTACCAGTTCCGCCTTTTTCATCTTGCCGACCTTGATGTTGTGCTGTTTGGCAATTTCCTTGATCTCTTCGAGTTTCATGTCGCTATCACTCCTGATCATGGGATGGAAATAATTTGCATAACTTTGTAACAGTATAGTCCAGGTCCAGTAATTTTCCAGAGTTATCGCAAAAAAAATAAAAAAAAGGCAGACCATCCGGTCTGCCTTTGTACGTCATAGGGGTAATTTATACCATCAAACGCTGATCCCGGTGATGCGGAAAAGCGCCTCACGGTACTTCTCGCCGGTCTTGGCGACGATCTCAGCCGGAAGCGGCGGCGCCGGTGCAGTCTTGCCCCAGTCAAGGGTTTCCAGGTAATCCCGCAGGAACTGCTTGTCAAAGCTGGGCTGCGGCCCCCCCGGCTTGTACTGGTCCTTGGGCCAGAACCGGCTTGAATCCGGGGTCATGCATTCGTCGATAATGATCAACTCACCATCGTAGACGCCGAACTCGAACTTGGTATCGGCAATGATGATCCCTTTTTTGTCCGCCAGGTCGCGGGCCCGGGAATAGATCTTGATGGTATAGTCACGGGCCTGCTCAGCCAGATCACGGCCGCACACCTTGGCCATCTCCTCAAAGGAGATGTTCTCGTCGTGGGTCCCCAGTTCCGCCTTGGTTGAGGGGGTGAAGATCGGTTCGGGCAGGCGGTCCGACTCTTTCAGGCCGGCCGGCAGTTTGATGCCGCTGATAGCGCCGGTGGACTTGTAATCCTTCCAGCCCGATCCGGAGACATAACCGCGCACGATGCACTCGACCGGCAACGGCTTTGCTTTTTTGACCAGCATCGAACGTCCCTTGAGCACCTCGGCGTAGGGCTGGCATGCTGCCGGATAATCTGCCACATCGATGGAGATGATGTGATTCTTGACGATGTCTTCCATCTGGCGGAACCAGAACGCCGAGATTTGGGTCAAGACAAAGCCCTTGTGCGGGATCGGCTCGTTCATGATCACGTCAAAGGCCGAAATACGGTCGGAGGTGACCAGTAGCAGGGTATCACCCAGGTCGTAGATATCGCGCACCTTGCCGCGGGCCATGAGCTTCAGTCCGGGGAAGTCGGTCTGCATGACGGGTTGTGACATGAAAGCCTCCTATTTTTCAGCGACGAGCGCTTGGTTGATCTCTATCTTGGCCTTGGCCCTCAAATCCTTGATCCATTTGTCAACAGCCTCATCCTGTTTCCTGGGGAGCAGCTTCTGCCTGACCTGCTCCTTGGTCTTGTCGAATTCAGCCTTGGGCGCCTCGGTACGACTCTTCAGACGCACGGCATACCAACGGTTACCCACCTTGAAGGGGGTGGCAGCGGCCGGCGCCGCCGAAGTCAGCTTGAATGCGGCCTCCATAAGATCGGGAGCAACACCGATGGTCGGAACATCCCCCTTGGGCGAATAGCCGAAACTGCCGGTTGCCTTGGCCTTCAGGGCCGCCTTGGCCGCAAACTGCTTGGCGGCCTCTTCGGCCTTCTGCTTGGCCAGATCGATAGCCTTGGCCTCCCTGGCCTTCTGCTCCACCGCGGCCTTGATCTCGGCAAGGGGGGGGACAACGGCAGCCTTGCGCTCTTTCGCCTTCAGGATATAGATCCCCTTGGCGGTCTCCACCGGTCCGCCCAACTCTCCCTGCTTGAGCTCAAGCGCCTTCTTGATGACGGCATCCTCGCCTGCCAGGGCCGGAGCCGGCGCATTGGCGCTGAACAGAGGGGTTTCCTGTACCTTGAGCTTCAGTTGCCCTGCAACCTGGGCCAGGTCACCGGATTTGATATTCTTGAACAGGGTGTCGGCAGCCAGCTCATAGGCCTGCTTGGCGGCCTTCTGCTTCAGCGCATCGGCCTTGACCTTGTCCCTGACATCCTTGAGCGGCAGGATACCGTCCTTCCCCTGCCACCGGTCGATGTTCTTCTGGTAGAAGGTCTGGATCTCATCTTCCGTCAGGGTCAGCTTGGCTGCCTGGGAGGCGGGATCAAGCAGGACATAGGAAAGCGCCACCTTCTCGGGCGTCTTGAATACCTCCTGGTTTTTCTGCAGGTAATCGTTCAGTTCGGCCTCGGTCAGCTTCACCTCGCCGATTACGTCGGCCGGCGCATAGGAGACATAATCCAGGTCGATCTTGTCGTTCTCCTTCTTGTACTGCGCCAACGCCTCGTCGTCGCTGACCGTGACCTTGTCCTTGATTGCCTGGCGTACCTTCTTGATGATCAACTCCTCCTTCTGTCCCGCCTCGAAATCCTTGGCAGTGATGCGGGCATTCCTGAGAAGCTGCTGATAGAGATTGAAATCGAAACGCCCATCCTTCTGGAACGTAGGCACCGCCTCGATGGACTTGGCAACCTCATCGTCGGAAACCTTGATCCCCATGGAGCCGGCCTCTTTCAGGACCAGGCGATTATCGATCAGGTTGTCCAGGGCAACCTTTTTCAGCCCCAGAACCTTTTCCATCTCGGTCGTAAGAGACTGGCCATAGATCTGCTGATAGATGTTTCTGATACGCTGGTAAGAACTCTGGTATTCCTCCAGACTGATCTTGCTGCCGTCCACCTTGGCCGCGTAACCGAGCGAGCGGCCGCCGCCGTCGCTCCCCTTGCCCCACACCAGGAACATTGTTCCGACAAATGACAGCACGATAACAACGAACACGATCTTGATGATGATGGTTTGCTTTTTCCTGCGCATGAGGTCCAGCATGGCGGTAAATGCTCCTTATTCTTTGTGTGGTGCCTGCGTCCAAACGCCGTCACAGGCGGCCTAGGAAGGCGTATAGTACTATACCCCCCTATCGATTGCAAGCTGTTGTTTGGGACCGGATGCCCCTGGGCGGGGGGCATCCGTGGCGGGTTTACATTATACCGGCACCTGTGTTACCGTGCCGCACCACTACATTTTACACATGGCACGAGGTTACGGCATGGAACTCAGCTTTTCCCAATCGAGCAACGAGATAGAGCAGGCCATCAACCGCCTGATCGAGGCAACGGGCGACATCCACCACCCCCGCATCACCCGCGAAATGTTGCTTTCCTGTCTCAAGATCGGGCAAGAAGTGGATTACCTGGCCGATCTCAAGCTGATCAACCAGACCCTGCGCGAGATGCGCTACACCGCCCGCGTCTTCGGCCCCTACCGCAACCGTAAAAAGGTCACGATCTTCGGCTCGGCCCGGACCGGAAAGCAGGAGGAGATGTACCTGAAATGTGTCAGCTTCAGCCACATCCTGGCGGAAAAGGGGTACATGATCATCACCGGCGGCGGGCCCGGCATCATGCAGGCAGGCAATGAGGGGGCGGGCAGCGAGAACTCGTTTGCCGTCAACATCCGCCTCCCTTTTGAACAGAGCCCCAACCCGGTCATGCTGCGCAACCCGCGGCTGGTGACCTACAAATACTTCTTCAACCGCAAGGTGGCCTTTGTCAAGGAGGCGGACGCCGTGGCCGTCTTTCCGGGAGGATTCGGCACCCTGGATGAGGCCATGGAGGTATTCACCCTGATCCAGACCGGCAAGACCTCGCCCAAACCGCTGATCCTGGTGGACGACCAGGACGGCTACTGGGAACAGTTCTTTGATTTCGTCAAGCAAAGCCTGCTGGTAAAGGGGTTCATCTCGGGGGAGGATTTTTCGATCTTCACCGTCACCAAGGACGAACAGGAGGCGGCCGAGGTGATCGACACCTTCTACCGGGTTTATCACTCGCTGCGTTTCATCGATCACCGCCTGGTGATCCGCCTCAACAAGGAGCTCACCCCTGAACAGGTCGCCACCCTGGAGGACGAATTCCCCGAACTGATCAAGGAGGGGGACCATATCCACTGCTGCGGGGCATTCCCCGAAGAGGAGGACGAGCCGGACCTGGCCGGACTGCCGCGCATCTCCATGATCTTCGACCACCACCACTACGGGCTGTTGTTGGCGTTCATCCACCGGATAAATACGTTTTAACTGTTTTGCCACAGAGCCACAGAGACACAGAGAACATCACAGAGAAAAGCACTGCAACGTGGTGTAAAAGCAGCAAATACGACCTCGTTCTTGTGCTCTTTACAGGGCACCAACCCTCTGTGCCTCTGTGACTCTGTGGCAAACCGCCTGGTTTCCAAATTTTCAAAAGCCTTCAAATCACTTCATTCATTTTGACTTTTCCCTCCCCCCTGTGATATAAATATCCACTTTTTTTAGCGGTAAACAGAGGCATGCAATGAATCACGTTCAGTACAAGGGCGACAAGCCGCACCGCGCCGCCAAGATAGGAGTCGCCCCCCGGAAAGTCGTTTATTCCGGGGTTGGTAAAGGTGTGCCGATCGCCTGGTTCCTGAATACCCATACATAAAAACAACAAATTTCACCTCAAAGGAGGGAACACCATATGTTTAAAGGAAGTATTGTTGCCATTGTTACGCCGTTCAGAAACGGCAAGGTTGACGAGGAAAAGCTGCGCGAACTGGTGGAATTCCAGATAGCCGGCGGAACCGACGCCATCGTACCCTGCGGCACCACCGGCGAGTCGTCCACCCTGGACTACGAGGAACACGACCGGGTGATCGAGATCGTCATCCAGCAGGTGAACAAGCGGGTCCCGGTCATCGCCGGCACCGGCTCCAACTCCACCGCCGAGGCGATCGAGATGTCCCAGCATGCCAAGAAGCTGGGCGCCGACGGCTGCCTCCTGGTCGCCCCCTACTACAACAAGCCGACCCAGGAGGGGCTCTACCGCCACTACATGGCCATTGCCGACGCCGTTGCCATCCCCCAGATCCTCTACAACGTGCCCGGCCGCACCGCCGTCAACCTGCTGCCGGAGACCGTGGCACGCCTGGCCGAGCACAGGAACATCGTGGCCATCAAGGAGGCCACCGGCTCGCTGCAACAGGCATCCGAGGTCCTGGCCCTGTGCGGTGACAAGATCGACGTCCTTTCCGGCGACGACTTCATCACCTTCCCCATGATGGCCTGCGGCGCCAAGGGGGTCATCTCGGTCACGGCCAACATCATGCCCGCCGAGATCGCCAGCCTGGTGGACGCATTCAATGCGGGCGACATGGAGAAGGCGCGCCAGTTGCATCTGCGGACGCTCAAGATCAACAACGCCATGTTCATCGAGAGCAACCCGGTGCCGGTCAAGACCGCCCTGGGGCTCATGGGCAAGTGTTCAGACGAGGTGCGCCTGCCGCTTTGCCCCATGTCGGACGCCAACAAGGCCAAGCTGGCCGGCATCATGAAAGAGTACAAGCTGATTTAAATTCTATTTCACCGCAGAGGACGCAGAGGTCCGCAGAGAATAAAAAAGAACCACATGGATTTGTTTTTGGTTTTCCCCCAAATCCTCACGATTCTGATTTTGACTTCCTCTGCGTTCCTCCGCGTCCTCTGCGGTGAGCCAAGAGGTTTCAAATGATAAAGATCGCTGTTTGCGGCGCTGCCGGTCGCATGGGACAACGCATCATCAACTCAATTACCGAGGCCGAGGGGGTTGTGTTCGCCGCTGCCCTGGAGCGTCCTGGGCACCCGCTGGTCGGCCAGGATGCCGGCCTGATCGCTGGCTGCGGCGAGCGGGGGGTTACGATTTCCGATGACCTGAACGGTGTCATCACGGCGTGCGATGTGCTGATCGACTTCACCGCACCCAAGGTATCGCTCAAGAACCTGGAGGCGTGCGCCCTCAAGAAAAAGTCGATCGTGATCGGCTCCACCGGCTTCACCCCCGAGGAACGCGCCCTGGCGGCCGAACTGGCCAGGGAGATCCCGGTGGTGCTCGCCCCCAACATGTCGGTCGGGGTCAACGTCTGCTTCAAGATCCTCAAGGACATCGCCAAAACCCTGGGGGACGACTTTGACGTGGAGATCGTGGAGGCCCACCACCGGCTGAAAAAGGACGCCCCGTCCGGCACGGCCGTGCGCATGGGCGAGGTAGTGGCCGAGGCCTTGGGACGCGACTACAACAAGGTGGCCAACTTTCACCGCGAAGGGATCACCGGCGAACGGACCAGGGAAGAGATCGGCATGCAGACCATCCGTGGCGGCGACATCATCGGCGAGCACACGGTCTACTTTATCGGCATGGGTGAACGGATCGAACTCTCCCACCGCGCCATGACCCGCGACATGTTCTCACGCGGCTCGGTGCGGGCCGCTAAATGGGTAGTTTCTCAGAAACCGGGCTTGTACGACATGCAGGATGTGCTAGGATTAAGGTAGGCGCGCGTTTCGCGATGCAAAGCCACACCGGCACCGGCACCGCTGCCCATTCTCGCAACAGAGAGAGCGCCCGACCATGGCCACCGTAACCCCCACCATACGGCACGGCATCGCCTTCAGAATGACGGTGGCGGTGTGCGTCTTTATGGTTCTGTTCCTGTCGCTGCTGGCAATGGGCACCCTGGCATTCTTCAAACACGAGTTGAAGCAGACCATCACGGCCCAGCAATTCACCATGCTGACCGTGATCAGCCGGAATATCGATCAGAAACTGCGCAGTTCCCGGAAGGTCATCGTCGATGTATCCCGGTACGTTACCCCGGAACTGGTGAATGACAGCGACAAGGCGCAGCGGTTCCTCGACTCCCGCCCCGGCACGAAGAGTACCTTTGACAACGGCCTGTTTCTCTTTTCCAAAGAGGGGCGGCTCATCGCCGAGTCCCCGTTTCTTCCCAACAGGCGCGGCCGGGACATCTCATTCCGGGAGTACTTCCAAAGAACGCTGGCGACAAAGCAACCGGTCATATCGGCCCCCTTCATCTCCACCCATACACCCGGCGTTCCAGCCGTTATATTTACCGCCCCGGTCCTGGATGACAAGGGTACGGTGATCGCCATACTGGGTGGCGGAATGAACCTGTTGCACGGCAACTTCCTGGGGGAACTGGCCACCACCAGGATTGCAGCTTCCGGTTATCTCGCCCTGCTGACCCCTGACCGGACCGTAATCATGCATCCGGACAGGTCGCGCATCATGCGGCCGGCCGCCGCGCCGGGGGTGAACAAGCTGTTTGACGAGGCGCTGAAAGGATTCGAGGGTTCACGCGAGAATGTCAATTCCCGCGGAATGCGGTCTCTGACCTCATACAAACACCTTCAGGCGGTCGACTGGATACTGGCGGCCAACTACCCGCTGGCCGAGGCCTATGCGCCGGTCTACCGGGCGCAGAAATATCTTGCCGTTGCGCTGCTCCTCGGCACGGCTGTCGTCGTCCTGGTGGTCTGGCGGATCATGGAGCGCAATACCCGTGCCCTGGCGCGCTTCGCCACCCATGTCAGGAACATCGCTACAAAGCAGGGGGCGGAGCGGCAGTTCCACCATGATTCAGACGACGAGATCGGCATCCTGGCCCGGACCTTCAACGACATGATCCTTGACGAGGACCGCAAGAGCAGGGAACTGTTCCACACCAGCACCCACGATGCCCTGACCGGCCTGTTCAACCGCGCCTATTTCGACAACGAGATGGGGCGCCTTGGCCGCGGTCGCCAGTCACCGATCTCCGTGGTGATCGCCGATATCGATGGCCTCAAGTTCTGCAACGATACCTGCGGCCATGCGGCGGGCGATGCACTGATCAAGGCCACGGCCCGGGCCTTGATTGAGTCCTTCCGCGCCGAGGACGTCCTGGCCCGCATCGGCGGCGACGAATTCGGCGTGCTCCTGCCGGGGGTGGCCGCGGATCAGGTGGAGGTGACACTCATGCGCCTCAGAACCGCCGTGGACAGGACGGAGCCTCCGGTGGCCGGTTTTCCGCTCTCCGTCTCGTTCGGGAGTGCAACAACCCTTGTGCCGACCGGACTCACGGAGGCGATCAAGCTGGCGGATCAGCGCATGTACCGCGAAAAGCGGGCCAAACTGGTGGAAGAACCCGACGCATAATCCGATTCCATTTTGGAATGTATCTTAAAATGCTGGAGGAAATTGTGGCAAAGATCAACGATAACTACCTGAAACTGAAAGCCGGCTACCTGTTCCCCGAGATCGGCCGCCGCGTGCGCGCCTTTAGCGAGGCAAACCCGACCGCCAAGGTCATCCGCCTGGGCATCGGCGACGTCACCCGCCCCCTGGCCCCGGCCGTACTCAAAGCGTTCCACGCAGCCGTGGACGACCTGGGCACCCTTGACCAGTTCGCCGGGTACGGCCCGGAACAGGGATACGACTGGCTGATCAACGCCATCATCGAGAAATCCTACAAACCCTTGGGAGTATCCTTGAAAACCGAGGAGATGTTCATCTCCGACGGTTCCAAGTGCGACTGCGCCAACATCCTGGACATCTTTGCCCTGGACAACGTGGTGGCCATCGGCGACCCGGTCTACCCGGTGTACAACGACACCAACGTCATGATCGGCCGCACCGGCGAGGCAGACGCAAAGGGGTACTACCAGAACATCGTGTACATGCCCTGCAACGAGGCCAACAATTTCATCCCGGCGCTCCCGACCCAGAAGGTGGACATCATCTACCTCTGCTTCCCCAACAACCCCACCGGCACCGTTGCGAGCAAGGCCGAACTGAAGAAGTGGGTCGATTACGCAAACGCCAACGACGCCATCATCTTCTTCGACGCCGCCTACGAGGCGTTCATCACCAACCCCGACATCCCCCACTCCATCTACGAGATCGAAGGGGCCAAGAAATGCGCCATCGAGTTCCGCTCCTTCTCCAAGACCGCCGGCTTTACCGGCGTCCGCTGCGGCCTGGTGGTCGTACCGGAAGAGGTCATGGGCACAACCAGTACGGGCGAGCGCTACAGCTTCAACAAACTCTGGCTGCGCCGCACCACCACCAAGTTCAACGGCGCCTCCTACCCGGTCCAGCGCGCCGCCGCCGCGGTCTACTCCGACGATGGGTGGAAACAGACCAAGGAGATCATCGACTATTACATGGAGAATGCCCGCATCATCCGTGAAGGGCTGAAAGAGGCCGGCGTAACCTGTTACGGCGGCGTGGATGCCCCGTACATCTGGCTCAAGACGCCGGGCGGCATGACCAGTTGGGAGTTTTTCGACAAGCTCTTGACCGAATGCAACGTGGTCGGAACGCCCGGCTCCGGTTTCGGGCCAAGTGGCGAGGGGTTTTTCCGGTTATCGGCGTTCGGACATCGCGAGAATGTAATCGAGGCGGTGGAACGGATTAAAAAGAATCTCAGATAAAAGTGAAGAAGGGCAGCCGGTTGGCTGCCCTTCTTGCTTTTTGACGTTGAAATACCGTATACTCCCGCCAATGAATCTCAAGGAAGCGGGCTATCGTCAGGAACAATGAAATGCCATCTTGTTCTTGCAAGCAGATAATGTATGCCGGCCTAACGATGTTTATGGATGCTGTTCGGAAACTGCTATCCATTCCGTGCATGGGTAGGGCAGGCAAAGCGAGGGAGCACACGCGTATCAAGTGACTGACCGAAATTAGTAAAAAGCAGGGGGAAGGTATGTATAAGCCCCAATGACCCATAAAAGGCCGTTTGTGCCGGTTGAAAGCCGGCATAGCGGCCTTTTGTCGTTTTGCAACCGTTTCTCGGCAGGAGGCCGAACCATGAAGATCGGCAAATCGCTTCATCAAAACGATATGACCGTAGTGTCAATCGGTTTCATCCTTATGTTTGCGACCTACCTTGCCGATTGCCTCATTGACCTCCTATATGATGGAGGGAGCTTTTATCAGCAGCTATTTGCTCCCTCCCCCAAGGAAATCGCCTGCCGATTTTCTTTTATGGCCATTCAGTTCATATTTGTCATGTATGCGCTTAATCATTTGAGACAGCGCCGACGCGCAGAGCAGGCCCGGGAAAGCAGCGAAATGCGGCTTGCCGAGGCGCTGAACAGGGCTGAAAACGAAAAAGCCCGCTCCGAGGCGATCGTTGCGGCCATCGGGGAGGGGTTCTGTATCCAGGACAGGGAGTTCAAGGTCCTCTACCAGAACCGGATTCATCAGGAAATGTTCGCGGGAAGCCATCTGGGGGAGTACTGCTATCAGGCCTTCGGGCACAGGGATGCGGTCTGTCCGAATTGCCCGGTAGAGATGACATACCGTGACGGCACTATCCATACCATCGAAACTGCACCCCGGCTGGCCGGCAGGACGATTCACACGGAGATCACCGCCTCTCCGCTACGCGATTTTTCAGGGGAGATTGTGGCGGGCGTCAAGCTGGTAAGGGACATCAGCGAACGCAAGCGGATAGAAGACGAGCTGCGTCTGGCCAAGGAATTGCTGGAGGAACGGGTCGCGGAGCGGACCAGGGATTTGGACCGGACCATTGCCAGCCTGCAGGCGGAAATCGTTGAACGGCAAAAAACCGGAGAGGCGCTCAGGGACAGCGAGGAGCGTCAGCGGCTGGCCATCGAATCGACCGGCCTCGGCATGTTCGATTATTATCCGCTCACGGGTGAGATGATCGGGTCGGAAACGTTCAAAGCCCATTTCGGTATGCCAAAGGATGCGCAATGGAATTACAAATTGTTTGTTCATGGGCTCCATCCTGACGATCGCGAACGTGTTGAGCGTGTTATTGCGGATGCGTTCCAGCCAGAGAGCGTTGGCGAGTACCATGTCCAATATCGCACGATCGGGCACCAGGACGGAGAGGTGCGCTGGATAGCAGCGCGAGGACGAGCATTTTACGACAAGGCGAGGCAACCCGTCCGTTTTATCGGCACAACCCTTGACATAACCGCATACAAACAGGCCGAAGATATGATAGCGCGGCTGAACCGCCTCTACACGGTCTTGAGCGGCGCCAACCAGGCTATAATTCGTTCATCGGATTGCAACTCCCTGTTTCAGAAAATTTGCCAGGTCGTCACCGATCAGGGGGGATTTCGGATGGCCTGGATCGGTCTTGTCGACGAGGCGACCGGGATGGTGAAGCCGGTGGCGTGGAGCGGCGTTACGGCCGGTTATCTCGATGACATCCGGGTTTCCATCAGGGAAGAACCGGAGGGGCTTGGGCCTACCGGTACCGCCATCCGCAATGGGGATTTCAATCTTTGCTGCGACATGATGGCCAATCCCCACTTTGCCCCCTGGCGCGAAAAGGCATTAAAACGCGGATACCGTTCATCGGCGGCCATCGCCCTGAAATTGAACGGAAAGGCCATCGGTGCCCTGACCATGTATGCCGTCGAATCGGATTTTTTTCAGGGGCAACTGGTCGATCTGTTGAAACGGATGGCGGAAGACATCTCCTTCGCACTCGACAACCTTGACCGGGACTCGCGCCGTCAAGAAGCGGAGCGGGCATTGCGGGAGGAGACCCTGGAGCGTCTGCGCGCCGTGGAGTCCCTCCGTGAAAAGGAACAGATGCTCATACAGCAGGGGCGCCTTGCGGCCATGGGGGAAATGATCAGCCACATAGCGCATCAATGGCGACAGCCGCTCAACTCGGTGGGATTGCTCGTGCAGGAGCTTCCGTCAATGTATGAAACCGGTGAACTCGACAAGGGATGCCTTGAAGAAAACGTCAACAAAACCATGGAAACGCTCTTGCACATGTCCCAGACCATCGACGACTTCAGGGATTTTTTCAAGCCGGACAAAAAAAAGGTCAAATTCAAGGTCAAACATATTGTCGGCAAAACGTTATCCCTCATTCAGGAGAGCTTAAAACGCCTGGATATAACTATCGAGTTGACCGCACTGGATGATCCCGTTATCAATGGTTATCCGAATGAATTCTCCCAAGTACTCCTCAACATCCTCCATAATGCCAGGGATGCGTTTGAAGGGCGAAACCAGAACAAGACGCGGATCGTCAAAATCACCCTGTTTACTGAAAACAACAACTCAGTGGTGACCATTGCCGATAACGCGGGAGGCATTCCCGAAGAGATCATCGACAAGATTTTCGAACCGTATTTTACCACCAAAGGCCCGGACAAAGGGACCGGGGTCGGACTGTACATGTCGAACACCATTATCAGAAGAAACATGAATGGCGATCTTACCGTGCGCAACATCGAAGAGGGTGCGGAATTCAGGATTGTGGTCCGGCCTTGAACATCCCGTCCGGCATGAGCAAGCGCCTCCTGCAGCAGTTTCTGCCACGAAAGGAACCAGTCATGAAGATATGGTTACATCTCATCAAGGGAATGCTAGCAGCGTTGCTGTCCCTGTTTTCCGTATTCATTCCGTTGGCAGGGGCCACACAGGACGGGCCATGGCGGTTTGCGGTGATCTCCGACACGCGCGGCAACCCGTGTGACCCCGATGGCAAAAGCGGCGTCAACACCCGGATAGTGAACCGGATTGCCACGGCCGTGGCGAGCGAGAAACCGGACGTGGTGCTCGTGCCGGGCGACCTTGTGCTGGGGAAAAGCCACTCGTGCGGTTTCGCGACCTCCTTTGAAACCCAGTTGGCCACCTGGCGCGAGGCAATGAAGCCGGTCTACGGCGCCGGTATCCCGGTGCTCCCGGTTCGGGGCAACCATGAATACCAGAGCAAGGACCGCATTTTACTCGATCCGTGCAAGCCTCTCGCCCCCAACCCTGCCGCGCTTGCGGCCTATCTCGCCGTCTTCGGCAAGGATGTCCCCCAGAACGGCCCTGACGGACAGAAAGGGGCCACCTTTGCCTATCCGCACAAGAACGCCCTCATCATCGGCCTGGACGAGCTTTTTGACCTGTACTCCTACGACCGGGCATGGCTCGACGCCATGCTCAAGGCGAACCCGAGGCAGCACCTCTTTGTCTTCGGCCACTACCCCGCCTTTGGCGTGTTGCACAGGGACAATCTCTCGTGCAACAGCAGCTCGCGCGATGCCCTGTGGAACACCATCGGAGCCCATAACGGCAGAATGTACTTCTGCGGACACGACCATCTCTACGACCGGGGCGAGGTCATGGACGCGGACGGGAACAGTGTCCAGCAGGTGCTGGTGGGTAACGGCGGCGCCCCCTTTTACAACTACAGCGGGGGTTATGCCGACAAGCGGGTGAAACCGCACAAACGGGTCCTGAGCAAGCCGGGGTATGTGGTGGTGACGGTGGACGGCGCCAGGGTTTCCGTGCAGATGAAGACCGTCGATCAAGACGGCACAACCGTCTCAGACGAGTTTGCGTATAGCGTGCCGAAGTAGGCGACGCCGCACCGGTAAAGACGCCCTTTCTCTTGTCTGAAAATTGTTGTTGTATTTACGATATTGTATGTACATAATGTGGGTGCGGCATGATCTTCGAGTGGGATGAGAACAAGAATAGGATCAACAAGGTAAAGCACGGAATCGACTTTGAATCGGCAATTACGGTTTTTGACGATCCATTGATGCTGAGCCGGGTTGATGAAGATGGTCGTTGGCAGACCATAGGGTATTCCGAAGGTTGCATATTGTTGCTGTTTGTGGCGCACACCTACCACGAAGCGGACGAAATCGTTGTCAGGATCATATCCGCGAGAAGGGCCAGCAGGCATGAAAGGGAGCACTATGAAAAAGGAAGCTTCTGAAAATATAGTAAGGATCAAAGGGGTCCCAAAACTGACAGAAGCACAGCTTGAAAATCTGAAGCGGCTCGCTGAACGCCCGGATGATGAAATTGATTATTCCGACATCCCGGAAGTCACCGACTTCAGCTGCTTTGAGGTCGGCAAGTTTTATCGTCCCGTTAAAGAGACTGTCACCGTCAGACTGGATGCGGATGTTGTTCATTGGCTCAAACGTGATGGTAAGGGGTATCAGACGCGCCTCAATGCGATTCTGCGGCGGGAGATGGAGCGAAGTGGTCGGAAGGCGGCGTGACATTAGGAACTTCGGTACTTCATTGACTTTTTGTGAGCAGTTTACTACTGTTGCGGCGGGTGCTGACGTGATCTTTTTTTCTACAATCTGCTGAACGATTGCAACGTGGTCGGGACGGAATTCTGGGTACATCCATACTTAATTCATGGTTAAGAATTGCCTTGATCCCCCATAGCTTTCCGGGACAGCATCATCAGACACAAAAAAGCCCGCTCGTAGCGGGCTTAAACTTATAATTCACTCAGGCTATTTTTTGCCCGTTCCTTTGCAGAATTGGCACGGGACCTCGATCTCATCATAACCACTTTGTCGGAAAGCAGTGACTACCTTCCCACGACCTTTACATTTCGGACACTCGATCATCGTCGATCTCCTTTCCTGCTTACTCTTACCACACTATTATTATATCCCTCCTGCGGGAGAGATGGATGCGATTATTTTGCGGCCTCGAAACACCAATAAATGCTGTGCAGCCATGCGCCCAACGGGCGCCCTTGACTTATGCTCAGGTATCTGCGGGCTTGTTGATTTCGTATCCGATGATGCGGAAAGCGTTTTTGAGGGATGAGCGCTGCTCGTCTGTCATCTCTCCAAGCAGGTCACTCATGTCTTGCTTTGTCTTGTCCTTGGAGCAGATCGCTTCTTTTATTCTCAACTGCAGGGAAGTGGGCAGGTTCGAGCAGGCAACGACGCGGTCAATGTCGCCTGAATCACAGAGCAGCCGCTGTCTCTCAGGGCAGTTGCTGGTAATGAAAAAATTCATTCCATCCTTGTAGACCATAAAGGTTTGAGTACCGCACCCGCCTGCCATGAATGCCATAACAAGGACTGCTACGCCGGTGAGTAACCATCGCATGGCCATATCTCCTTTCCGGTATGCACGTTCGACTAGGTAGAGGCAGACTGTAGAAAAAATGCGGGACAGCTTTATGCTATTACAACCAAAACGGCCAATCGGCGGCCTTTTCTATTTCAGTCAATATCCGGATCAAGGCGTCTTGACAATTTTGGTATAGAGATAGTCGTTATTGGCAACCGGTATGTGGCAGCCGAAGCACTCTCCGACGAAACCGGCATCCTTGCCGTACGGCTTCAGATCGTTCCCCACAAAACGGGCAAATCCCCACCCTCCGGTATCCTTGTACTTTTTAGCGTCTTTGACCATGAACTCGACCTGTGCGAATGCGCCCGGCACGGTGGCAGCCGGGAATGCCGGATGTTTTTCCGCTTTCCAGGCCACCTTGGCCAGCACACTGCCGTCCGGGAGCGGCTTTTTGCCGGCATGCAGTGCTGCGACGGCTATCTCGTTGCCGGTGATGATGCGAATCTGACCCTTGTCCTCGCGGTATGAAGGTGCGATCACCTTCCATGACATGTAGCCGGGATAGAGGGCAATTCCGTTGGGGGCCACCGGCCGACCATCGGCACCGACAGAACCTGCAACCAGTAAAAGGGCGACACCAGCCAACACTAGTTTCCGCATAAGAGCCTCCTGGGTTTAAAATTGAGCGTCCACCTAATAGTAACAGTGATTAGCCCGGTTACAACCGGAGCAAATCCCGCGCAACATACTCGCTCGCCTACTCAGCGCCAAATATGGACAGTTGCCGCAATGGACAAAAAAGATTACCCTGTTGGATATGGCCCATCCCATGGAGCAGAAAAATCACGGGGAGATCACCATGAAAAGTGGCGCGTTATTATTCATTGTTGCAGTTGTGTGCAGTACTCTGTTGTCTGCCATACCGGCACATGCCGACACACAGAATGTATGCGCCAATCAGATTATGCCCGGCTGGATATTGGTGAATACCTCCTGGGATCCCACTAAATGCGGCAATCCATTTACGCGTACTCCCAATATCTGGACGATAGAACAGTATGACACTATGCCTGTGGGGTCCCAAATAGTGGCATGTTACGGCACTGTTCCCGCGGGTTGGGGAATCGTCAAGACCAGTTTCGACCCTTCCCGTTGTGGAAATCCTACCGGATACTCACAGAATATGATGACTATCATGCGCCGAAAATAAACAACGAAGGCGGCCAAGCGGCCGCCTTCGTTGTTTCAAACTTATACCCAAAATCACCCGTATCCCGCCAGGAAAGTACATATAAAAAGAGGCCAAGGAACGCATGCTCCTTGGCCTCTTACCGTCCACGACTGATAGATCCGTTACAGTTTCACATCCAGCTCATTCTGGAAAATCTGCTCACGAACCTGCTTCTTCCTGATCAAGACAAGTTCGGAACTGCGTGTTCTCATGACGGCCGGCGGCTTGCGGTGCGAGTTGTAGTTTTCCGGCGACATGCTCTCGGAATAGGCTCCCGTGCCGCCGATCACGACATAGTCGCCGATTTCCGGCTCGGCAATCAGCACCGGCACGATGTTGCCGTCGCCGTCCAGACGCACAGAATCGCCGCTTTCGCAGCAGCGCCCCACGATCCCGAACGATTTCAGCCCGGCCGAAGGCTTGCGGTCATATTCGCTGGAGATCAGCGTACCGTCCCGGCGCACGATGGCAATGGGATGCTCGGAGCCATACAACAGCGGGCGGGTCAGCAGTTCCATGCCGCCGTCAACGATCAGGAAGTTCAGCTCGTTGGTCAGCTTCTTGTCGATAATCCGGGTGATGATATGTCCCGAGTTGGCCACTACAAAGGTTCCCGGCTCGATCTCCATCTGCAGTTCGCGGCCGGTTGCCTCCTTGAACTCCTTGATCCGCTGCGCCGCATAGGCGCCCAGGCTGGCGATGTCGGCCTGTTTTTCCCCCGGCATCCTGGCAACCTTGAGCCCTCCGCCGAAGCTGACCGTGGTGGCATCCGGGAAATAGGCCTTCACAAAGCCCAGTTCACGGTCGATGTTCTGCCGCCACTTTTCCGGGTCGCCTCCTGAACCGATATGGACATGGACCTGGGTAAAGCGCAGTCCCAGCTCGTCAGCCATGGCTTTCACCTTGGGGACATCGTTCAGGTGCACGCCGAAGCAGGAATATTCGCTCCCGGTATCGCGGGTGGCGCTCTCGCCGCCGCCGGCGGCTCCCGGATGGACCCTGATGGACAGGTCGATGGTGTTCTTTTTGGCAAAGTCGGCAATCAGTTGAAACTGCGTCATGGAGCATACGTTGTACTTAAGTCCGCTACGGATCATCTCCTCCAGTTCCGTGCGCTCCTCACCGGCCGGAACCTCCTGGGTCGTCAGCATCATCCGGCTATAGGGAACCCCGGCGGCAAAGGCGCGGGCCGCTTCATCGAGCGACGAGCAGTCCAGATCCAGTCCCTTGTTGGTGACGACCCGCAGCACGGTGCGATCCGAGTTTGCCTTCATGGCGTATCTGACATGCAGGCCGTACGCATTCGGCATGTTCAGCAACTGTTCGCAGCTGTTTTCTATGTATTCCTGATCATGCAGATAAACCGGCGTTCCCCATTGCTGAGCTATTTTCGGGATGAGCGTTGCGTCCAGTTTGGTCGGACCAAAGTGTTTCATTGTCATTCTTTCAACCTCACAAAGGTGATATGAGCCCGCGTTCCCCGATCCCATCAGTACGTTAGAAATTCTTTTATGCAATTTTCAGGCAGAAAATAATTTCGTTAACGCACTTATCCTGTTTATCAGGTCAGGGCGACGTGAAGAGGGTTGCCTATCCTATGTAGCATTTTCGACCGGCACGGTGCAACATCTCTCTGGAAATTTGTTACGGAGCAATGAAGGCATAGGACGGCCCAGGCAACTCAAAAGGCGGCCAAATGCCGCCTTTGCCGTGTTGCGTACAATCGCACAAAATCATCATAGGCCGCAAATCCGGCCAAGCGCTTCCCGCCGCAGAGGTGGATCGGCACAACGGTGATGCACAACTCCATTGCCCGCTGCCAGCCGGTATCCCCCATTTAACCCCTGAGAGCCGCCAGGACCTCGCGCAGATGGTCGATGTGAAACTGTACATGGTACTCGCCCAGTCCATAGATCATTCCGTCAAGGGTAGGGTACTCGCCCAGCGGCGACTCTTTCAGCTTCGGGATATGCGCCTTTCTTGCCAGTTGCTCCTCGGTCAGTTCCACCGCGAAGCGGGCTACCCGTTCATAATTCCTTTCGCACTCCGCGACAAGCTCACTGAAACTCATGGCTGCACGATGTTCGGTAAAGAACGGGTCCTCGGTAACAAGATCCAGCATCGGGACATCACTGTCGATGAAGGACTTAAGGAACGGCAGATGTCCCACCCCATCGGGACCGCACAGGTGGGAAAGAATCTGCTTGGGTGACCATCTGTCCGCCGGAGCGCGCGAGGACAGGTCATCGTCCACTCCCTGGCATGCCTGTTTCAGGTCTGCTACCTTCTGCCGGATTATGTGAGCCAACTGATTGCCACGTGAAGTTGCCATGATGACTCCTCCTTGTGCTGCTCATTTCCTTTCTCTTATTTTACCGCAGATCGTCCCCCATGCCCAGAAGGCACCAGGAGCCTCACTGATTCTTCTGCACTTTAAAAAGAAAGTGTGGCAAGATGTCACTACATGAAGCACTAACGTTTATCTCTGAGTACCTGACTTTTATGGCCAATTTTTTATTGTTTCCAGCACCGTCGATCATACTCCCGGTGTTGAAGCTCTTTGTCATCCCCGTGGGCGGCGGCATTCCTGCCGGCGTCATGCTCGCCCAGTCCAAGGGCGTGGCCTGGCCGGTCACCGCACTGCTCTACCTGGTGTCCGACATCCTCCTGGCGGTTATCTTCGAACCGGTGCTGCTCCTGCTTGCACAGGTGTGCGTGAAGGTATCGTTTCTGGCCCGTTTCGGCGCCCTCATGAAACAGGCCACCGCCCGGAGCGTGGCGCATTTCGGCGGGACCGGCGCAGGCCCGGTGGCGCTCGTCATGATCGCCTTCGGCGTCGATCCCATGACAGGTCGCGCCTCCGCTCTTGCCGCGGGTCACGGGTTCGTTGCCGGATGGGCGTTCGCCATTGCCGGGGACATGCTCTATTTCGCCGTCATCGCGATCACGACCCTGCGACTGAATGCGTATATCCACGATCCCAACACAACCATGATGATCGTCCTTGCCGCCATGTTCATCGTGCCGGTGCTGATCCGCCGCATCCGCTCGCGACACGCGCTCCCCCAAGGGGTTCATGATTGATGGAAATAAAGCCCGCAGACTGCGCACCTGATTCAAAAGGCGGCCACGGAGCCGCCTTTGTTGTCCGTACCGCACTTCACCACCGAATATGGCGGTTGCCGCAATGGCCGAAAAGGACTATCCTGCTGATATGGCCCATCACCACCCCATACTTGCCCGTCGCTGCTGGATCTTCGACCTGGATGGAACGCTTACCGTGCCAGTGCACGATTTTGTCGCCATCCGCACGGCGCTCGGCATGGCGGACACCGATCCCGACATCCTGGGGTTCCTTGCCTCCCTGCCGGAAGCCGAGGCTGCGGCCAGGCATGCCCGCTTGATCGAGATCGAGTATGAACTGTCCGCCAGGACCGCGGCCGCTCCCGGCGCGGGTCAACTGCTCGACCGGCTGCTCGGGCGCGGCTCGCGCATCGGCATCCTTACCCGCAACACGCGGGAAATCGCTCTCCACACCCTGGGGCAGATCGGTCTCAGGAAATACTTTACCGCCGATGCCATCCTCGGCCGTGCAGAGGCCGCACCGAAACCGCACCCGGAGGGGATCGAAAAGCTTCTTAACGCCTGGGGGAGCGCACCGGACGAGGCGGTGATGGTGGGGGACTACCTGTTCGACCTTCAGGTGGGACGAGCCGCCGGCACAGCCACCATTCATGTGGATACCAGCGGTACCTTTCGCTGGCCGGAACTGGCCGACCTGGCGGTGGCCAATCTCGGGGAACTGGCCGAGGGCTTGGCGGATGCTGCTCCCCTGCCGATTGACAGGCAGTGAGGTTTTCCCGCTCGCCGACGGCAACACCATGACCACGACGACAAATCCTCACTTAAAAATCCCAAATAACCCCTTGAAGAACCTCTGCACCTTCCCAGAAAAACTCTGATCCACCTTCTTCTGCATGCCGCTGATATCCGGCACCTCCGCCATGGCTTGGCGGTACTCCGCCGGGGTCAGCACCCCGTTGTCCCTCATCTGCCGCAGCACCATGTCCGACCGTTTCAGCACCCTGTCCAGGTGTTTGTACGGGTTGTAGACCTTCTGCGGGCCGGGGAGCATGGCGGCCAGGAAGGCGCATTCACGAGGTGTAAGAAGGGCGGTCTGTTTGTTGAAGTAGTAGTGGGCAGCATGGCCGATGCCATACACCATCGGTCCCAACTCGACGATGTTCAGGTAGAGCTCCAATATACGCCCCTTGGTCAGCTCATGCTCCATGCGCTTGGCCAGATAGATCTCCTCGATCTTGCGGGTAAAGGTCTTTGCCCGGGAGAGGAACAGGTTCTTTGCCGTCTGCTGGGTGATGGTCGAGGCGCCCCGGGCCAGGCGTTTCTTCTCAAGATCGTACTTGATGGCGTTCTTGATCGCCTTTATATCGATCCCCTCATGGTGATAGAAGTTGGCGTCCTCGGCCACGATTACCGCCCACTCCATTTCCGGCGGTATGCTCTCCGACCGGCTCCACCAAGGGTTTTGCGGCCCGACCACGAAGGGGTGAAACTTGCCCTGCCAGTCTTTCACCTGGATAGTCATGTTCTGCCGCCGGTCTGCAAGCCCTTTCACAGACGGGAGGTTGTAGAGCGCGATCCCGATGTAAGCGCCATACAGGGCAGTACCGACAAGAATGATTGCCGCGAACCAGGTAACTACCTTCACATATACCTCGCATTTTCCGGGCTGGGCGCGAACAGAACAGGGCATGATCCGACTATGCACCTCTATTTCTAAGTATCCATCCATCAACGTCACCTGTCCAGCATACTCAATCAGCTTGCTATTTGTGCACGTGAAATTGCCCTGGACAGGCTGTTTTATTGAGATGTGACCAGTCACCATTTAGTCTTTGGGCGTTGCCCATGTGTTTGAGCAGCACAAGGCTGGGGACAGCACAATAATTCCAAACCTGAGTAGAACCAATCTACCGCAACAAGTTCCCCCTTTGAAAAAGGGGGACTTAAAGGCAAGCTGGAGATTAGTACCCATCAGGATTCCAAAAGGCGGCCGATTGTATCGCCAGGCCATAAAATACTGGTGACTGAAAATAGAAAGGGCCGCTGATTTAGCGGCCCCTTTACCTCCTATTCGGTTGTGTCACTGCCAACCTCCTTGGCGTAACTAGTTTTTGGCTATCGCGGTTGCTGGTTTCTGGCTGACGACTTCCTTGAGCCCTTTTACCATCCCGGCGGCCATCAGCACTGCTGGCATTACCTGACCTACGACTATCAGGGCGCAGAATCCGAGAAAGATCCAAGAGAAGATTCCGCTGTTATCAACGTGATGCGTGGATGCTGCAAATGCTGCTGCCGGGGCGATGGTTCCAATGATGGTGATAATTAGTGCTCTCATGACATCCTCCTTTTATCTTCTGTTTGCTTTTTATTTCACTCTTGTCTTTTACATAGCATCGCCCGTGCCAACTCCGGTTTAATTCAACGCTGTCACAGTTAATAGCCCTTGTTTACAGGGTTTACAGGTATCAGTGTGCAACGGGCTGGTTCTTTTGGTTTGGAAACGTGATGATACGTGTATAAAAATGCGATACACGTCGAGAAGAATGGAATAACAGAAAACACCGTATTGGCGGGCTATTCCAGTGGATAACCGGGAATACTGATAGTGTATATAATGGAGAACGGTTAGTTGGTAAGGACTTCCGGTAGTGCAAATTCTTTACTTATTGTTCCGGTTATGAGGTATTGTTGACTGATGGGAGATAACTTATATGGAAAGAAAAAAACCGGATTTAAGAACCAAAAGTGATTCAGATTGTCTGCTGATTGGACTTGATGGAGTTACCTATCAGGCAGTCCTGGGAGATATATCACCTACCGGAGCATTGATAACAATGGATAAGGATACTTCTCATGGCTTGCACGAGGGGGAAATGTGTGGCTTCATGTTACGTAACAAACGTACCGCTCCTTTTGCTAAACACACGGGGACGATAGTAACGCTTGATTCGGGCAATGTCGTGATTAGTTTTAACCATCAGGAACATCATTATCATAATAAGAAGAAGTTTACTTCTAAAGCCTCCTCGCTGCCAACCAAACCGTTACCCACTCAAGACTTTCTATAAGCTCCTACCCCCTCCCGTCAGCACCCATCTGTCGCAAATTCGTGATGTCCCGTAACGGCGGCGCCCCGAACAACCGGTTGTATTCGCGACTGAACTGGGAAGGGCTCTCGTAGCCGACCTGAAACGCCGCGTTTGCGGCATCCATACGTTCCGCCAGCATCAGACGCCGGGCTTCCTGCAAGCGCAATTGCTTCTGGAACTGTAACGGACTGAGAGCGGTCATGGACCGGAAGTGGTGATGAAACGTGGAGCTGCTCATGCGGGCTTGGGCGGCCAGGTCATCGATACTCAACGGCTGGCTGAAGTTGGCCTTCAGCCAATCGATGGCCCGCGCTATCTGATGGCTCTGGCTGCCGGCCGACGCTATCTGGCGCAGGCGCTCACCCTGGTCCCCCACAAGCAGACGGTAGATGATTTCTTTCTGGATGATCGGCGCCAGGATCGGTATGTCCTGCTGCTCTGCAAGCAGGTCGATCAATCGCTGGATAGCGGTGATGAGCGGCAGCGTCACCTCGCCGGTCGCCATGCCGCGGCTTGATTGCTGCACACGCGCTGGGGGAAGATTGCTGTCAACCATCAGTTGCGAAATCTCCCGCTGATCGAGCATCAACCTCAGCCCCAGGTACGGCTTCTCGGGGCTCGCCTCGATGATCTGCACCACCGTGGGGAGATGCACTGACGTGATCAGATAATGGTGTGCGTCATACACATAGGTGTCATCTCCGAGCCGCACGCGCTTGGCACCCTGGGCGACCAGGCACACGCTCGGTTCGTACATGCCGGTGATCGGTTCGGTCGGTTCGATCCGCCGAAATAGCGACAGGCCCGGGATAGCGGTTGTATGCAACTCGCCGCTTTCGGTCAATCGGGCAATGCTCTTCCTCAAGACCTCAAGCGCAACCTCCAGGCCGGTATCCACCGCATCCTGTTTACATGACTCTTTCATTGTAGATTCCTCCTCCTCAAATACTACCCATCCCCGTTTCTCGTTACAACCATTATCCGCTGATCCGGACGATTAGGCAAAAAATGGGCAGGATTGGTCTACCGGTCAGTGCTCATGCTGGAGTACGGTATAATCATCAGCGAAGTCCTCCCCTCCCCCACGCTCATCTCCCCACGGTGGGAGATGGTGACCGAAGGCCGGGTGAGGGGTAAACAGCGATTTTATCAGTCTCATCTTGAGTGCAACAACGAATAACCAGGAAAGGAGAACACAATGCAAAAACGTTTATTGGGGAAAAGCGGGCTGGAGGTTTCGGCGCTGGGCTTGGGCTGCATGGGCATGAGCTTTTCGTATGGTCCACCCAAGGACAAGCAGGAGATGATCGCGCTGCTGCGGACAGCCGTGGAACGCGGCGTCACCTTCTTCGATACGGCAGAGGTCTATGGCCCGTTCATCAACGAGGAGCTGGTCGGTGAGGCGCTTGCTCCGCTGCGCGACCGGGTGGTGATCGCCACCAAGTTCGGATTCGATACCAGCGTCGATCCCCGGGGGACAAAGGGTGCACCACGCCTGAACAGTCGTCCGGCGCACATCAAGGAAGTTGCCGATGCCTCGCTCAAGCGGCTCAGGATCGATTGCATCGATCTGTTCTATCAGCACCGGGTCGATCCGGACGTGCCTATCGAAGAGGTGGCCGGAGCGGTAAAGGAGCTGATCCAGGCAGGCAAGGTCCGGCATTTCGGACTTTCCGAGGCCGGGGTACAGACCATTCGTCGCGCCCACGCCGTCCAGCCGGTGACCGCACTCCAGAGCGAATACTCACTCTGGTGGCGGCGCCCCGAGGCGGAAATACTGCCGACACTGGAAGAGCTGGGGATCGGTTTTGTGCCTTACAGCCCGCTGGGCAAAGGATTCCTCACGGGAAAGATGGACGAGAAGACTACCTTCGACAGTACCGATTTCCGCAGCACCCTGCCCCGCTTCACGCCAGAGGCGCTTAAGGCGAACCAGGCCATGGTCGATCTGTTAGGCCGGATCGCGACGCAGAAGAAGGCGACCCCTGCCCAGGTAGCCCTTGCGTGGCTGCTGGCCCAGAAACCGTGGATCGCACCCATCCCCGGCACCACGAAGCTGGAGCGCCTGGACGAGAACATCGGGGCGGTTGCCGTCGAACTCACGCCCAACGATCTCGGCGAGATCGAGACCGCCGCCGCGCAGATCGCGGTGCAGGGGGCGCGCTACCCTGAAAAGCTGGAGCAGATGACCGGCCGGTGACAAGACAAAGGCCGCCACACGTGAGTTCGGACTGCATCATTACCAGTCACCCTGTAGAGAACATGATCATATTTGCCGGCACGTCCATGCACCTTACGGTTGCATCAAGCGCACAAGAGCCCGTTAATAGGGGCTCGGATGGCTTCGTGACCGGTTGGCATGGATAGTGTAACACCTGTGGTACGGCGACGGAGGTATCGTCACCGCCACCACAATCAGACACTGACAACCAGGCACCCACGCCCCGCTCTCAGACTTGAGATGCGGGGCGTTTTTTTTGCGGCGGTCATGTTGGAACTGCGCACTCAGCAAAGAATGGAGCACGCGGCTCAAAGGCCGGGGATCATGGCCGGATATATCCAGCCGCCATGAGGCGCCTCTATTCGCCCCCCGATACACGACAGACAAGGGAGACTCGTATGAGACAGATTGCGATTTACGGAAAAGGCGGCATCGGCAAGTCGACCACGACCCAGAATACGGTGGCCGGACTGGCGGCGCTGGGAAAAAAGATCCTCATCGTCGGCTGCGACCCCAAGGCGGACTCCACCCGCCTGATCCTGCACGCCAAGGCTCAGTCAACGGTCATGGACCTGGTGCGCGAACGCGGCACTGTAGAGGATCTGGAACTGGACGAAGTCCTGAAGGTCGGGTACGGCGATGTCAAATGCGTCGAATCGGGCGGTCCCGAGCCGGGTGTAGGGTGCGCCGGGCGCGGCGTCATCACCGCCATCAATTTTCTGGAGGAGAACGGCGCCTACACGCCGGACCTGGATTTCGTCTTCTACGACGTCCTTGGGGACGTGGTTTGTGGCGGGTTTGCCATGCCGATCCGCGAGGGAAAGGCAGAGGAGATCTACATCGTCTGTTCCGGCGAGATGATGGCCATGTATGCGGCCAACAACATTGCCAAGGGCATTCTCAAGTACGCCAGTTCCGGCAAGGTCCGCCTGGCGGGGCTGATCTGCAATGCCAGGAAGACCGACAAGGAGTTCGAACTGGTAACTGCGCTGGCCGAAAAGCTCGGCACCCAGATGATCCACTTTGTTCCACGTGACAACCAGGTACAACGGGCGGAGATGCGGCGGATGACCGTTATCGAATACTCCCCGGATCATCCCCAGGCCCAGGAATACCGGACCCTGGCGCAGAAGATCAACGACAACAAGATGCTGGTCGTCCCGACGCCGCTGGAGATGGAAGAGCTGGAAGGGCTGCTGATGGAGTTCGGTATCATGGAGGCGGATGATGAAGCAAACGTAGGGGTGGCAGAGGTCGCGTAGCACCCGGTCCCACGTCATCATTCGGGAGGCGCTTCCGGGAACACCATGCGCAATTCAAAAGGCGGCCGAAATGGCCGCCTTTGCTGCTTCACCCGCCACTCGTATCATGCGTCGTCAGACAATAAAGGGCGCGGCCGCCATTGCCACGCATGCGGCGATGAGCAACAATGTATTGCCGATGAAGTACGGCACGATACAGAGAGCAACCCCCCAGCACACTACCTTGATGTTGCTGGTTTTCCTGCCATACATGAAATAGGCCGAGCCGATAAGCCCCGCCAGAAGATTTACACAGATCACGGTCATGCTCATATTGCCGAGCAACGACCCTATGCCGAGGGTAGTCGGGTCCCCGACTGCACCTGACTGAAGCTTTGTTGCCAAATCGCCTATCCCGGCTAGCCCCTGTGTCATGTCCGCCATGCCGACCTCGTTCTTATGGGTTTAGTTTGTGCAGAAACAATTCTACTCCCTTTGTATTTTGATGTACCCATAAAAAATCATAATAATTCCGGTGATACCATACGGAATAGTGAAAAAACGGCCAATTGGCCGCCTTCCCGGTTTGCTGGGAATGAAATCCGGAAGGCGTTCATTGCAGCGCCTTTTTATTTGTGGTATGAGACACCTACGGGATGTGCAGTCACATCGCCCGCACCCAGGACAAGAAGCGCCGAAGGTGAGACCATAATGCCGAAAAACCGCGAAGCAGCCCGCGCCAACCTGGAAAACCTGTACCGGATCTTCACCGTGCCGGAAGCGCCCGATTCGACCCTCGGCGCCATCGATCAGGCGATTGCCGGCGATGTTGCCGGTTTTTTGCAGACCCATATCGTTGCCATCGAACGGAGCATGGAAGAGATCGAGGCGCATTTTGCCTCTGCCGCCATCCCGGAAGAGCCGACCTACGTCTCCGACTATACCGAATTCGTCAAGGAACACCTGGTCGCCCAGTCGGTCCATACCGCGGCCCCCGGTTTTATCGGCCACATGACCTCGGCGCTCCCCTACTTCATGCTCCCCCTGGCGCGCCTCATGACCGCCCTCAACCAGAACCTGGTCAAGGTGGAGACCTCCAAGGCCTTTACCCCCATGGAGCGGCAGGTTATCGCCATGTTCCACCACCTGGTGTACCGCCGTGACGACGCCTTCTACCCCCCCTGGATACACAACAGCCAGCACGCCCTGGGTGCCTTCTGCTCCGGCGGCACCATTGCCAACGTCACGGCGCTCTGGGTGGCGCGCAACCGCCTCTTTGCCCCGGATGGAGAATTCGGCGGTATTGCCCTTGAGGGCCTGGGGCGCAGCCTGCGCCATCGCGGCTGCGACGGCATCGCAATCCTCGTGTCCGAGCGCGGCCATTACTCCTTTGGCAAGGCCGCCGACCTCCTCGGCCTCGGCCGGGACAACCTGATCAGGGTGCAGACCGACAGCCACAACCGCATCGACCTGAACTCGCTGCGTGCGGAGTGCCGGCGCCTGAAGGAGCGGAACATCCTCCCCCTGGCGCTGGTCGGCATTGCCGGCACCACCGAGACCGGCAACGTGGACCCGCTGGAGGCCCTGGCCGATTTCGCCCAAGAACTCGGCTGTCACTTCCATGTGGATGCCGCCTGGGGCGGGCCGAGCCTCTTTTCCGACCGCTACCGCCACCTGCTGAGCGGCATCGAACAGGCCGACTCGGTCACCATCGATGCGCACAAGCAACTCTACGTGCCCATGGGAGCGGGGATGGTCGTCTTCAAGGACCCGACCGCCCTGTCTGCGATTGAACATCACGCCAACTATATCCTGCGCCATGGTTCCAAGGACCTGGGCAGCCATACCCTGGAGGGGTCGCGGCCCGGAATGGCGCTGCTGGTGCATGCCGGGTTTTCCATCATCGGACGCAAGGGGTACGAACTCCTCATCGACATGGGGATCGAGCGGGCGCGAACCTTTGCCGACATGATCCGGCAGCATCCCGATTTCGAACTGACCAGTGAACCGGAGCTGAATATCCTCACCTACCGCTACTGCCCGCCCAAGGTACAGCAGGCCTTGGCCAGAACAACGGCCGAACAACGCGGCGCCATCAACGATCTTCTCGACCAGGTCTGCCAACTGTTGCAGAAATATCAGCGGGAAGCGGGGAAAACCTTTGTCTCCCGCACCCGGCTGCGTGTGGCCGGGTATGGCGAGGAACTCACCGTCCTGCGCGTCGTATTGGCCAACCCGCTGACGACCGACGAGATTCTACGGGCGGTTCTGGCCGAACAGTGCGAGATCGTGCAGCAGCCGGAGATTCGGGCATTGCTGCGGCAGATTGAGGAGCTTTACGTTCATAGTAATTAGGGGAAAGGCACTGCTGCGCTTCAGGCGTTGACAAAAACAGTGCCGCCGTGTCATAAAATCAACTTCGCAAGACACAACCGCTTTCACCTGATGAAGCGGTTTTTGTATTTATCGTGCCGGACGCTGAATAATTCCGGCTCCAAATCAAAGATGACATCAAGGCGGGGAGGATTGAGGCGACGAAGGCGTACACATTGTACGTTGAGGAGCCGAAGACGGACCAACGAAGATGCCACTTTGATTTGGAATTGGAATAAAGCTGGAGAATGTGTATGGATGCCAGAAAACGACTGCTGATCAGGAACAAGACCATCGCCACGGGATTGATGGTTGGCGCGACCCTGCTGTTTGTGGTTGCCCGCACCCAAAAAGGGCATGGCGCGTGGGAGTGGGTCGCTGCGTTTGCGGAGGCGGCCATGGTCGGCGCCCTGGCTGACTGGTTTGCGGTGGTGGCGCTGTTTCGCCACCCATTGGGGGTGCCGATTCCCCATACAGCCATCATCAAGAACAAGAAGGACGCCATTGCCGGCAATCTGGCCGGTTTTATCCGCGACAAGTTTCTTGCCGGCGACACACTGATCGCCAGACTCCGGGCGTACAACCCGGCCGAGCACCTGGCCGTCTACCTGATGTCGCGCGACAATGCCGCCGGCCTGGCCAAAGGGTTGGCCCGCGTGTGTGCCGACTCCCTGGATTTCCTCGATGACGAGCGGGTGCAGGAACTGCTCAGGGCCGTCCTGAGCAACCGGATCGAAGGCTTTGATGTCTCCTCCTCCGCCGGGGCGATCCTCGACACGCTCAGAAAGGACAACCGCCACCAAGCCGTGCTGGATGACCTGTTACGGCGCGCCGCCGCGTGGCTGGCGACCGACGAGGCCCAGACCAGGCTGGCCAACGCCATCGACGACATGGCCGCCAAGGAATATCCGCTGCTGATGGCCTTCATGCCCAACCGGGACCAGTTTGCCCGGGGAGCGGGGGAGAAGATCGTCAAGCGGCTCAACGCCTATATCCAGGAGGTCAATGTCGATCCTGCCCATGAGGTGCGGTATCGCTTCGACACGGCCGTGACCGGCTTCGTTGCCCGGCTGAGGACCGACCCGGTGTTGCGGGGCAAGGTGGAGGCGGTCAAGCGCGATGTAATCCAAAACCGGGCCATTAGCGATTATGCCCTGAGTATCGGCAACGATCTGAAAAGCTGGCTGCATGACGACCTGAACCGGCCCGAGTCGCGGGTGCGGGAGCGGGTTGCAGCCGCGGTTTGCAGCCTTGGCACGACCCTGTCGAACAACGGCGGCCTGAAGGAGTCGTTGAACGAACACCTGGAAACCCTGGTGCTGCACTACGGGGATACGCTGCGCGCCGCTGTTGCCGGGCATATCTCCGGTACCATGCACCAGTGGGAAAGCGAAGATTACACCACCGAGATCGAACTCTCCATCGGCTCGGACCTGCAATTCATCCGCATGAACGGCACCCTGGTGGGGGGCGTTATCGGCCTGCTGCTGCACGCCGTCTCGCTGCTGCTGGCCTAGTCGGTCTCCGGATATTTCACCGGGCGGCCAATCGGACGCCGTTACTGTTTTTCACCCTCGGCCCGTCTCTGCCGCCTGCGCCGCCAGGCGGCACGCCCGCCGAAGAAGGCGCCCGCACAGGCCAACACCCAGATGGTGATGGTAACGGCATATTCGCTGGTGGTGATCATACCGCTGCCAACCGGTAGCCGGCGCCGGCAAACTGGATATTGGCCGGATCGTCGCAGCGAGGCGGCGAAACGGCATGGACGCCGCCGCACTCGGGGCAGACACCCACAAAGGTGGCCAGGGTGAAGGGCGCGCCGCACCCCTGGCAGGCCGTCAGCAGCCCCCCATCCGGCAGCAGTCTGTCCCTGAGGGCGCCACCATGGGCCTGTGAAACAAACTCCACCAGATCCCTCCCCTCGGCAAATGGCCCCTGGCCCATATCGTGACCGCATCCGCACTTCCCCATTGTTGTCTCTCCTTCTGTCTGGCGCCCGAACTGCGCGCCGATGTAATCATGCAGGCTGAGACTACACCAACCCTGGCAGCAGAATACATGATGCATATCAAGAAAATGCCTTCATCGTGTGAAATACCCGGTTTCGGCGTTTCAGCAGTTGAATTTTGGACACCGGGGAGCCACAATAGAATCGATAGCTCCAGGGCATCAAGGAGGCAGAGGTGAAAAAGGTCGTTCTGGTCGTCATGTCGTTCCTGCTCGTTGCCGCCTGCTCTTCCGGCAAGGACTGGCGCACCGCCAGCCGGGAATCCGCAGGCATAGCACCGTCCCCGGCGGTCAGCAACGAAGCGGTGTTGCAGGTATATGGCGCCACCACCTGGGGGTGGCGGGGCTGGTTTGCCATTCACACCTGGTTTGCGGCCAAGCATACCGGTGAATCATCCTACACCGTGTACGAGGTCATCGGCTGGCGGTTGAACAGGGGGCTGCCTGCCGTGCGCATCGAGCGGGACCTGCCCGACCGCTACTGGTACGGCGAGAAGCCCAGGCTGCTCAAGGATCTTCGCGGGGCCGGGGTGGACAAACTGATCACGGAGGTGGACAAGGCGGCGCATGCTTATCCCTGGCCCACTACGTACACGGCCTTTCCCGGACCGAACAGCAACACCTTCACGGCCTGGGTGGCACGGCAGGTCCCAGGGCTCGACCTGCACCTTCCCTTTTCCGCCATCGGCAGCGGATACGCAAACTAGAGGCACGCTGCCCATTTCATAAAACATCACACGGCCCCCTTCCGTCATACGGAAAAGTTCCCCACAAGCTGGCGCAGTTGCACGGTCATTCCGGCGAGCTGCGAGGCGCTCCGGGCCACGGAGTGGGCCTCCCGCGAGGTGGAGCGGATGGCGTCGTCGAGTTGCCGGACGTGGTCGTCGATTTCGGCGGTTGCCGAAGTCTGCTGTTCGGCGGCCGTGGCGATCTGCCCGATCTGGTACGTTACCTCGCCCACTTCGGCCTTGATGTTGTTCAGCGCCTCACCGGAGCGCAGGGAGGCGTTGCTGCCGTTTTCAACCTCGTGCACCCCCTCTTCCATGCAGGCCACGGCCTTGCGGGTATCCTGCTGGATGCTGTCGATCATGCCGGTAATCTCGCGGGTAGCCCTGGTAGTGCGTTCCGCAAGCGCCCTGACCTCGTCGGCAACCACGGCAAAACCGCGGCCCTGTTCTCCGGCCCGGGCCGCCTCGATGGCGGCATTCAGCGCCAGCAGGTTGGTCTGGTCGGCAATGTCTTCGATCGTTTCGATAATCTGCCCGATCTGCTCGGAGCGTTCCCCCAACTGATCTATGATGGTTGAGGTTTCCTTGACCTTATCGGCGATGCCCTGCATCCTGCTGATCGTCTCCTGAACAACGGCGGTGCTCGTCTCGGCAATGTTCAGGGTATGGGTCGAACTGGAAGAGACCGCGCTGCAATTGGACGATATCTCCTGCGAGGTTGCCGCAAGTTGACTGGTGGTAGATGCAAATCCGGAGACCTCGGCCGTAATCTGATCCGATCCCGCCGCGATCTGCTGTGAAGCGGCGTGCAGCCGCTCCGATTCCGAAGAGAGGCTCATGGTGGTGGCACTCACCTGGGTCACCATCTCGCGAAGATGGGAGGTCATGGTATCCAGGCTCTGGAGCAGCGTCCTGATGGAACCTCTCCCCTCAACCGGTATATGCACGGAGAGATCACCCTGTGCCACGCGGTTGGTGATGTTTGCACAATAGCTGATCGTACGGTAAATGGAACGGATGACCAGGAACGACAGCAACAGCGACATGCCGACAACCAGGAGAGCCACCACGGACATTATCCAGCGGGAGGAGGAGAGGAGGCCGGCCGTTTCCTTTTCGATCCGGTCGTTGCGAGCGTTGGTGATGGTGACGATACGGTCGATGGCGGCTCGATGGTGCATGTAGTGGGGAGCAAGGACATCACGCATCAGCCGGCGGGCGGTTGCGGAGTCTCCCCTTTGCAAAGCGGGAAACAGCCCCTTTTCCGCGCTGTCGAAGAACTCGCGAGCAGCCTTTGCCGCGTCAACGGTCAGAAGGGTCTTGGACTCACCGTTTGCCAACTCCTTTGTCCAATAGACCTGGCGCTCTTCGAATTCCTTGTGAAGACGGGCGAACGTTGCGACATGATCCTTGATCTTGGACGGATCTTCCTCTTCCACCGCCTGAAAAACCACCAGGTACGCCTCGATGATATATTCCGGCGGGGGCAGTATGTCGGCCACCAGATCCTTGCCCTGAACGATCTGCCCATAAATTGGTCCGTTTACCGATGTCTTGCCTATTGTATAAGCGGTCAGGGAGATGAAGACGGCAAACCCGACCAGAAATATTCCGGCCAGAAAGGTCACCTGTTGCGTGATGCTGAAGCGGGAAATAGCGGTGTGATGTTCCATTGAGACCTCCATGTCTAATGAATAAAATGGGCAACGATGCCAAATGCTGTTTACTCATTAAAGCAAGCGACATGCCATGCGCCTGTCCGGGGCCGCAGCCCCGGCATGTCATCACGGAATACGTTGCAGGACACGACGACACCCACTGTCCCGAAAAACAAACCCCTTTCACACAAAAAGAGGCACCGGGTTCGTTACCCGATGCCTCTGCTTGACCATTTCCAGGCGCCCTCCCGGTCTCAGTGTGTGCCCTCTCGGGTGATGGCAGGCACAATGCGGTAGTCGCGCTGGAAAACCAGGTTGTGCAGGTCGGCGCTGGCAATTGCCCGTAATGTCGGCAACTCGGCCGCGGCGTCGTCATCGCTGAATACGTTGAGAGGCCAGACACCCACCGTTGCGCCGCGCAGGTGCGGATGGTGGAAGCTGTGGCCAAAGAATGCCTCCAGGGTGACGGGCGGAATGCCCGCCTGCTCCTGTTCCGGCCACCCCAGGGTCCAGAGCGCCGCTTTGTCGCCGTTGGACGAACCGGTGACACCGGATGCGGCAATGGTGCCGGTTTCCAACAACAGGGTTGCGTTCAGTTCGGCCAACGCCTGCCGGGCATACGGGTCGAGATAATCGGCTGCAGCGATAAAGAGCTGTTCCTTTTCGGCCCGGCTAACGGCCCCGTCGCCATGGGTGCCGTCGCGCAGGTCGGCGAAGTGGCGCAGCAGACCGCGAAGATGACCCGCTGCCCGGTCAAAGTCGTTACGTGCCGGTGGACTCATGGTAAAACTCCTCTCTCCTCTTTTCCTGCCAGGCACACTGACTTAATCGTTGTCGTACGCCCGCCGCAGCCCTTCTATGTCGATTTTGACCATCTGCAGCATGGCCTGCATGACCCGGTTGGCCTTTACCGGGTCGGGGTCGCTCAGCAACTCGATCAGGGCGGTCGGTACGATCTGCCACGACAGGCCGTATCTGTCTTCCAGCCAGCCGCACTGCACCTCTTTTCCACCTGCCGAGAGTTTTGCCCACAGTTCGTCAACCTCTTCCTGGGTTGTGCAATTTACGACAAACGATATAGCCGGTGTGAAGGTAAACTGTGGGCCGCCGTTGAGCGCGACAAACTCCTGCCCGTCAAGCACGAAAGAGGCCGTCATGACCGACCCGGCCGGTCCCGACGCTGCTTCGCCATACCGGGTAATGCCGACCACCCTTGAATTTTTGAATACGGAGACATAAAAATTCATCGCCTCTTCCGCCTTGTCATCAAACCACAAAAATGGCGTTATTTTCTGCATGGCACTCCCCTTTCGTCAGAGCCTCCCAACCGGAATCGGCCGGGCAACCACCTCTCGGCAGAGTGGCCCGGTTGCTATCGATCCTGAGCCTTGCCGCCGCTTCTCAACGAATCGACGCTCCAGATGCCGCCTCCCATGGCAGCGATACACAGGAACACAAAGCAGTACACCACGGCCAATTCGCCTTTGTTCTGGATCGGCAGCAGCGCATTGGGCCCGTGTACCATCCAGTAGGCGAACGCCATCTCGCCGCTGCATATGAAGGCGGCCCAGTGGGTGAGCAGGCCGATCATCACCAGGATGCCGCCCACCAGCTCGATCGAACCGGCGCCATAGGTAATGAACGGGGGAGCCCCCGGCGGCATCCCGGCCGGGAAGCCGAACAGCTTCTGACTGCCGTGCCACATGAACAGAAAACCGATAACGATCCGCATCAGCGCATAACAGTGCGTACTGTATTTCGACATGAATGATGTCATGACAACCTCCGGTGCGATATTTGTGTGGCCGGTTGGGCCCACGATACTATAAGATTATTTTAGTCCTTTATTGCCTTGTCGCAAGCCTTAAAGTTTTAGCGGTAGTGAATACTATTACACCTGAATCCGTGACGCCGGAATGTCCGGGCAACATACCTAGCCCGCAAACAACCTCGGATTCTCATTAACAAAGAAAATTTTAGCGGCAGACTCGGCAGGGAAAGTCATATTTAATGACTTTATATGTTTTTCAACATATCTGCATTTGGGTGGTTACGGGGTCTAATGAACAAATGAAGTGTTGTCAGTAATTAATGGCGGGAATAATATTTCCTAATTTGGTTGTATCTACAGTCCCGCGTTACCGAAACAGGGCACCGGTTCAGAAGCTCTGGCGTGTGCGATGGGGGTTGATTCGGGGGGACAGGGAGCTGGTGGAGAGAGTTGTGAAGGGATAGAGCAGGTGACCAATATAAGGAATATCGTAACTTCCTCATATTGGGCATAACTTCCTCATATAGGTAATATATGGCTAATATAGGGAAACCTACTAATAACTAGTTGGGAGAAAATAAGCGTGAATAAACTCCATAAGATTTTTGTGATGGTTGCTTTCCTGCTCCAAATAAGCGGGTGTACTTACTATATTGTGTCCTTTGAGGATGTTAGTAATAAAGCGCCTTATTCAGCGGTGGTTAACACGACTTACAAAACAAAAGCAGAACTCATCATGTATGGCTATAATCTTAATTCGACTCCTGGAAAGGAAATCCATGAGTACTCAATAACGCCACCGCCTGGGCCTAGTAATAGATATATTTTGTCACGGAAGAGAATTACTTCAGGAACATCAGTAAAAGTTGTTGCCGTTAAACGTTGCGCAGACTGTTTTTTGGACTTTAAACCAAGAATAAAGCTTGAAGTTGCGTCAAAAGAGATCATTAGAGAACACGACGTACCGATATTAATAGACGACAACCTGCTCGTTAATAGCTGGGGAAATGATGGGAGAAATATACAATTTAACAGCGAATATTTAATGCGGGTTGAGTAACTTTAAAAAGAGTCTTCTGGCCTTGAAATTTAAAGAAATGACTCCCAACCAGCCGGTTAGACACCGCCCCAAAAACCGGGCCAACCGGGCACGCCGTTGAACCATAAACTAATCGGAGGAAATTTGTGAAGGGTTCGGATATTCTCGACGATATTAAGAAGCGACATAATATCAAAAATGACGCCAGCCTAGCAAAACATTTGGGTCTTAGTTCGGGCCGAATGAGTCAGTTGCGGAGCGCTAATGAGCTCACAAGCAAGCAGGTTCTAACATTGCTAGCAAAAGCGGAGTCTGCTGCTAGGAAAGCGGAGTCCGCCGCTATGAAAGCCATAATGGAAAACTCTATCCTTCCTATAATTGAATACTATCCCATTAAAAGAGCACCATCGAAGCAGGATGCAAAATGGGATGTCTTACCAACTGGCGCTAATCATGGAAGAAATTCAGAAATTCGCCGGGTGCTTGAGGCAGCAACTGGAATCTACGTGCTTTACGATTCTCAGGGGGTGGCGCTGTATGTCGGTAAAACCGAAAAACAAAATATTTGGAAAGAAATGAAAGATGCATTCAACCGAGAGAGATCGAATCATCAAGCGTACTTCGTACAACATCCATCGAAGGGAAATGATTTCGAACCAGCTCATGAGAAATTGCGCCAACCTGTTAAGAAGATTGTCTATCTATGTGACACAGCCCATTATTTTTCGGCGTATAAAATTTCTAAACCGCTTGTCTCCAAAATAGAGGCACTACTTGTCCGAGCATTCTGTAACAGTCTTTCAAATAAAAAGATGGAAAAATTCTAGCCAACAGCGTCAAGAGAACCTCACGAGGAGGTTGTATTTGTTCAGAAGTAGCCAACTATTTCAACAAGGCTTACGACCCGCCTAAAAACCTGCGGGTCAAAGCCATGCCCGTTATGCAGGTAAAGAGAATGAACACACCAAAGAAAATTCATATTCTCAGCATCAGCATAGGTACGGCATCGATCTTCGGCACTGTCTTTCATAGACTATGGTCAGATTGGGGTGCTTTGGTACGTGATGTCGGGGAAGACGGTGCATGGATCACTACTATTTTTTACTACGCAATATATGGATGCATCATCAGCATTGGTGCTTTGTTGAGTGCCGCAACTCTGAAAAAATTCGATAAAACACTAAGCCATATCAGTATTGGCATCGCTGCCCTATTGAGTATTGTAATTACGGAAGTATATCTGAAGATCAATATGCCAATATTAGACATATTCTGGGAGATCGCCGCGATTTTGACCTCCTGTGGCTGGATCATCAACTGCATCATCGCCCCCGACGTCTGGATGCATAACCAGAAAAATGCACCTGCCCAAAAAGCCGTCAGGTGATTTTCCAAACCGTTGAACGAAGAGGAAGATGAAAATGAGATTTATAGCAGCCTTGGCTTCTGTTCTGCTTATCGCCACTCATGCATACTCTGCTGACATTACTCCGCCTCCTCGATTTCCCCTCGAAGTTGCCCCGAAGCCAACAATGAGAGTTACTCCCGCCTCATCAATTAAGATCGGCAAAGTCAGAATCGCTTTCGACAAAACCACTCTCGGAGAGGCAATCAAAGAAATCAAAACAGGAAGAATCCAACATCAAGGAGATGCAGGAGAAAGTGAATACTGGGCCTGCTACTCCCGACGTTCGGGTGAAGTTTGGGAACAGCTATGGTTACTTTCACACGGTGAAATGGGCGGTACTGAACATGTGATTGGAGGCGTAGCGGCAAAAATATCTTCAAAAAAACCTTCTCCATCTTGCCCAGAACTTCCAGCAATCCTCAGCCAAATACAACTTGATAACGGGCTTTGGCTCGGGACGACAACTGAAGAGATAAAGAAAAAGTATGGAAAACCATCTCTTCAACAAAAGCAATGGCTGCATTACGAGTCAGAGAAAGAGCTGGTAGGAGACCCACGGGCAAAAGACATGGGTACAGACAAGATCTATGAACGTGGCGGAGTTTCTGTCCGCTCTGTAAATGGGAAGATCGTAGAGATTTGGGCAACGAAACAGACGACAGACTGAAGACGTTCAACTAGCGGCAACAGCGGTCTCCGCTGACGCTCCGCCGCTGGTGCCTTATGACGTTATACCAAGAATAAAAAAGACCGAATTACTTTGCGGGCTTGAGGCCCGAATAAAACCGAGAATCAGAGTGCTCCACAAGGGCACCATTTACCCAAGAAAAAGGAGATACCTCATGAAAACCTGCCACTATTACATCGTTGAAAAGACAACTGTCCGTGGATCAATAGGCGGACCAGAGTTCAGAGAAATAATCAAAGACATTTATTGCGCGCATAAAGACTCCAAATGTCGTCAAGGTGTTATGTGTGAACCCCAATGCAAAAATGACATCGACAAATGTGTGCTACCTGGTGGCTTTAACGGATAGCCGCCATAATTTCTTCGGGTAAGTCTGTGCGGTCTAAGCTGCTTCCTGTCTCTTTTTCCTTAAAGTAGCGACAAATTCCTTTGACAAGTAAGATACGCTTTATGCCACAGCCTTTTACGAAATAGACACAATCGTCAGATATGCAATGTATTCCATCGGATTTACAGTCAATTATTACAGGAATTATTGCAGGAGTTGCAGGGTCATCCTTTGTAAGCCGCTTAAATAGCGGCTTAAGAGGAACACATAATCAAGCGGACTTTCGCCGCCGCTCTTCTTCCCAGCCAATACAGGCAAGCTGAACGGTACGCGGTACGGGACGCGCTCCAGAACCATAAGCACTTACCGTACGAACAGTGACACCAAGTTCACGACTTGCAGCAGCAAGGGAGAGGCCGTTTCTGATTCGCCAAACAGTGAAGCGGTCGGCAGGAGTTTCCGAATGCTGATCGAGCATGTCTGCAAAAAGCGTATCTGCGCCAATTTGAATATCAAACTGAGGCCATTCGGCTTCCCAGCCGTATTCTCCTAAAACAGCAGCGGAGAATGCATCGGGATCACGAAGAGGCGCAAGGCCAGGTAAAGAAAAGATGGACTCCTTAAGACTTACCATGCCGCCGGAACCGTCGGCGAAGTGAACTTCGAGACAATAATCGGTAGCAGGAGTTACAGCCGTTAATTTTGGGCGGGTTATCCGTGTAGCGTGTGCCATTGTTTTATCAACTCCTCTCTGTTGTCTGCTATCCACCGCAGAGCATGACGCAGAACCTTTGAAGGTGCAGAGCCATCCATAATGTCCAGCGTCGCAAGATTTATTACCGCTTCAAAATCAGGCCCCATGAGGTGTACATGAGGAGGATTGTGATCTTTCTCCCTCAGCGTAATCCTGAAATTTGAAAAGCGGTACTTTGTCGTCATGAGATAAAAGATATAGAAATATTTTCCACATGTCAAGATAAGAACAAATTATGCCCAACCACTCGGCAAGACCCGCCGAGGGCGGGTCAGCCTCAGCCACGTTCGCCAATCAAATCAAAACAGATTTAAACCATATTATAAGCCATATAATAATATGGTTTTTTACTTTGATTCCTGATAAGCTAATTGCATGACAATAACGCATTTTGAATGGGACTCAAAAAAGGATCATGAAAACCTGCAAAAGCACGGGGTCTCATTTGCATCAGCCCAATATGCCTTTGCCGATCCCCATCGTATTATCGCTGAAGATGTGAACCACAGTGATGATGAAATGCGTTACTACTGCTTTGGCAAGACTGGTGACGGGATACTTACAGTACGATTTACTTATCGAAATAACATGATGCGTATATTTGGTGCCGGATATTGGCGGAAAGGAAAGGCGATTTATGAGCACGAAAATAAAATACACCGATGAACCATTGGGCGAAATCAAGATTGTACGAGATTTCCTCCCATCCCCGGCAGAATTAGCCTTCAGTGAGGAGTCGGTAAAAGTGACAATTTCCCTCAGTAAGAAGAGTGTTGAATTTTTCAAAACAGAGGCATCAAAATATCATACGCAATATCAGCGAATGATCCGGCAGTTACTTGATTCCTATACGGATGTGCAGACAGAGCAGCGAACAACGCACTCAACCGGACGCGCGAAAAAACTGCGCGCCGGTTAGCGCCGGAACCGTTACGGGGTCTGGATACTACCAGCTTGGCTGTTCATCGGAAAACCGCCCCCTGGGTTGTGCCGTGAAGCGTCAGGACATCGTAATACAGGTCCCGCCGTTTGTATTTCTCTATGATATTGTCGGCAAATGTGTTCGCGGCGTTTTGCACCTCACCGCAACTGCGCATCGGCCGCAGTCCGGCAATTCCCGACTCGATCTCCTGAGCGGCATGAATCCCGTGCTCTTTATGCCCGTCTTCATGTCTCTGGAGCGCCTTCATGAATTTGTCCCATTGCTCCCTCAGCTCCGGGCTCCCGGCGGCCGGGGTTGTCCATCGGGGCATAGTGAAGGTTACATGAACGGAGGTGGCGACCTTATGGACGCGGCAGCCACCGGGAACCGGCAGCAATCCGTAGCTCCAGTTTACCTGCCACTTGGTACGGGCGTCCCCCCAAACTTTGCTCGCTCCGGGACCGTTCCTTTTCATCTGCTCTTTCAAGTCCCCGGCGGTATTGCCTGAAACCGGGTAGAAGGAATGCTTGACGGAAATCGACGGCCTGGCATGGGCAAAACCGGCCGAACCGCACGACAGCCCTATCAGTATGGCTGAAAGCCATCGTGCTGTCCGGAGGATTTGCATGTTTTTCAACAAAAGGTCTCACCTGCTCTCTTATATGCGATTGACCCCGGCATTTCGCTCGTTACGCCGTTCAGGCGTCACGTATTCAGGTTAAAAGAAGTACCTGACTCCGAACAGGCCGGATACATTGCTGGGATCGAACGAACCCTGGTCGTTGGCCGGCCGGTAGTGCATGTCGGCTGTGGGGCTGATGGTCCACTTCAACTCGGCATTGAGGGCAACACGCGGATTGATGTAATAGTCGATGCCCCCCTTCAGATTGACCCCGACCGTGGTATCCACGTTCGAATCGGTATAATCATTAAACAGGATGCTTAAACCACCCCCCGCATAGGGTGTGAACGGCCTGTCTGAGGCGAAACGCCACTGGGCACCCAGGGAAAGGTTGGTCACATTGGCTGTTCCGTCCTTGGAAAAACGATCGAAGCGGACATCATAGATTGAATGGGTGAAATCGATCTCCGCCGCGATATTCCGCGTAATGCCGTACAAGAATCCGCCGCCAAAGATAAAACCGGTATCGCTGCTCAGCGGTCCCGCCACCTGCCAGTCGCTGTCCGCGGGGAGCGTAAATCCGATCCTGCCGGTAACGCCCAGTTTCCCCGTCAGATTTTCCGCAGCGGCAAAGTCAGCCGCCATCATCGTCACCAGTGCCACAGCCAGTGCTACCATAACCTTTTTCATCTTCACGAACCTCCTAGATAGTAGTGTCCGATAACAGGCGGCCCCAAAAAAACCAGCACCCTGGGCATGACCGGGCAACAAAAAAGCCGGGTTGCCGAATATCATGGGATATTTCGGCAACCCGGCTGTCTTTGCAAGACCCTGTAGGCTTTCCGCCCCACCCTCACGGGTGGTTTAGTATTATCGTGTACCGCCTGCTATGTAAGACTATGGCGCATACCTAACGTATGCGCTGCCGTTTTGCAAGAAAAATGTACATCCGGCTTTGGAACCAGTTGAAACATAACAGTAAAAATGACCTGCCCCGCTTTTGCAGGCAGGGTTATGCCAGCACGGCCTCACGTACGGGAATAGATTCGCACTTCCGGGTCCGCTGCCAGGAGCGGCGCCAAAGCGGCTGCCACGTCATTTTGGAACAGGGCGCTCTTCAGATACGCTCCGGCATGCTCCACGGTATCGAATCCGTGCAACACCTGCACATCCTCCTCGCGGAGCAGCAACTCCTTCGAGAGCGCACCGGGAATGCCCTTCAGGAATGGGTCGCGGTAATCCTTATAGATCTTGGCCGCGGCCGGGCGGTTATCGTCGGCTATTTTCAATGTGATTTGCAGATATGCTCCGATCATGACTGTCCCCTTTCTGTCCTGACCTCATGGATCAGGTACATCTGCAATCATTATACGCCGACATCGGGGAAATGGTTGCCGGGGATTTATCGATGTGACCCGCTCGAAACGCATTCAATAATCGACAGCCTTACCTTCTTTCACGCGACACCGTTCTCAGAAATAATCGGCCAGGCCGACCGGGATTCGTTCATAGGGGCGCAGCGCATCGGGAAGTCGCGTGAGCGGGGAAAAATCGTTGAAAAACAATGGGGCAACCGGTATCAGGGGAGAAACCGGGCGCCTTTCGACAACTATCCGCCGACCGGAGGGGAGCATGATGTCGAACACTGACTGGCCATTGCTGGTGCCGGGCAAGGTGACCGCCTCGAAATACTGGACATTCCCCGTACTGAGCGATCGCATATAGCCAACGTCGGTGACAATGTCGTGCTCTCCCAGAATGTACGGGATGCCGCGACGACGCGCCGCGGCATGCTGGAAGCGCCGTTTATAGGGGAAGGAGCAGTAGTTGACCGGCAGTTTAATGTTCTGCTCGATCCCATAGCGTACCAGGCGCAATGCCGTGAGTTCCGATTCCAGAACCGTCACCTTTTCGCCATGCAGAAAGGTGTAGTCCCTGCTCACCAAATGGCGCAAATTATGGGGAGTCACACGCATTTGATGCAGATTCAGATAGTGTACCCCTGCCGCTGCCATTTCCACCAGCTTCTCCCGTAACAGATCCTCTTCCTCCGGGACGGTCGGGATTTCCACCGTCACCGTTGGAATAACGCCAACAGCCAGGCGAAGCTTGGTCAGATCATAGTTGGTCGCACCGATGTCGAACCGGATCTCGCCGAGACCGGCATCGCGTAATGCAACGGCGATCTCCGTGGTGAGCAATGTGCCGTTGGTGTACATCCAGAGATGAACGGCATCTCCGCAGCGGCGGCGGACAGCGGCAATATAGGCGAGGGTCCGGTCCAGGGTAAGCAGTGGTTCACCCCCGCTGATGCTGGCTCCCGCAAAGCCGAACAGGGCCACGTATTCGGCATAATCTTCGGGGGTATCAAAGGGGATGCCATTTGACAGCGGCCCATCGGTCTCGTCCTGGGATGTCGGGCAATAAAAACAGGACGCATTGCAACGGCCATTGATGAACAGGCACGACCACGCGCCATTGGCACAGGTCCGGCAACCGGGGGAAAGCCTGCGGCTGTCGACCTTGGTGTCGCAGCAGCCGAATTCCGCATTACCCCGCAACCAGGCCAGCAACTCACCCCTCTCTGCATGGGCTGCCGAAGCCCTGGCAACCGTCGAAAAATCCAGGAATTCATACTCGCGGCCATATTCCTGGCGATTGCCGGCTATCAACACGTTATTCTGTTCATCTCTGGTCATCGGTTCACCTTTTTGTGCCGCGCTACCCGGCGCGGTATATATCCACACTACACGGTTTTGCCCGAATGAACAGGATAAAGGACGGCACCCCGCACACCTCCTCACCCCACTGCCTCCCGCTGGAATCCGGGCAGCGTCAATCGGCTAATACATTGCACCGCGAGCCGTAACATGGTATAGGTGCTCAATGTCTGAGCCACAGGGTCCACCCTGTGGTTTTTGTTTTTCGAGAAAATGGTACAAGGAGTTTGATCAATGTCATTCGAATCTCTCGGCCTGCGGCCAGAACTGCTGAGCGCGATTGCCAGCCAGGGCTATACCACGCCGACCCCCATCCAGACCGGCGCGATCCCGGTGATTTTCGAGGGGTGCGACCTGCTGGCCGGCGCCCAGACCGGCACCGGCAAGACCGCGGCCTTTGCCCTGCCTATCGTGCAGCGGTTGAGTGAACAGATCCCCAGGGAAAAGCGGCGCAAGCCGCGTGCGCTGGTCCTGGTGCCGACCCGCGAACTGGCGGCCCAGGTCAGCGAACAGATGAACCAGTATGCTCGCCGTCTTGGGCTCCGCTCCACCATGATCTACGGCGGGGTGACCATCCAGGCGCAGATCGAGCGGCTTCACCGCGGCGTCGATATCGTGGTGGCCACGCCCGGACGGCTCCTGGACCATGCGGAACGGGGCACCATCAACCTCTCCCGCATCGGGTTTCTGGTGCTGGACGAGGCCGACCGGATGCTTGACCTGGGGTTTATCGACGCCATCAAAAAGGTGGCGGAGTATCTGCCGGTCAAACGCCAGACCCTGCTCTTTTCGGCAACCTATTCCCCGAGCATCAAACAGCTTGCCGACGAACTGCTGGACCATCCGCGACGGATCGAGGTGGCGCGCCGCACCATCACCGCCGATACGGTGACCCAGGCGGTCTATGAGGTGGAACGAAGCCGCAAACGGGAGATGATCTCGTTCCTGATCCGCCAGGGGGGGTGGAACCAGGTGCTGGTCTTCGCCCGTACCCGCTACGGCGCTGACAAGCTGACCGAGGAATTGCTCTACGACGGGATCAAGGCGAGCGCCATCCACAGCAACAAGAGCCAATCCATCCGGACGCGCACCCTGGCGGAGTTCAAGCGGGGCGACGTGCGCGTGCTGGTGGCAACCGATGTGGCGGCGCGCGGGCTCGACATCGAGCACCTGCCCCATGTGGTGAATTACGATCTCCCCCAGGTCCCCGAAGACTATGTACATCGCATCGGCCGCACCGGCCGGGCCGGAGAGGACGGGGTTGCCATCTCCCTGGTCTGCCCGGAGGAAAAGCCGCTCCTGGCTGCGATCGAACGGTTGATCAAGGGCACCATCCCGCACCGGACCCTGGCCGAGTTTCCCCAGGTTGCGGCCAAACGGAGCATGCGGGTGAAGGAACTCAAACAGGCCGCCAAGCCGCCCAAAAAACGGAAGACCCAGGAACGGCAGGCCAAGGCTCCACCCAAGACCGCTGCCCCCCGGCGGGGAAAACCGGTGGCCGAACGGCCGGCCCCCAAGACCGGGCGACGGGGGAGCAGGTCGTAACCCCATACCTTCAGCTAGTACATTGTAACGCTTATTTCTTCGCGGTTAACCCCTCTAAATCTCCCCTTAGATAAGGGGAGACTTCAAGGCTTCCCCCCTTAGGTAAGGGGGGACTGAGGGAGGTTAGATTTGAAATATACTAGTTGTTGCCTTTGTTTGTGTTTTTAGTGTATTTCGTGGACAACTGTTTTTTCAGGTTATATCAAAACCTTTTGGAGGCTGGGGCATGGAACTGGACCTGGATGTGCTGCGCAATCTGATCAGCAAACGAAGGGATGAAATTGAGAAGGGCGTTGCCGGGACCGGCTATCTCGCAAAAACAGTCATCGGCGTCGCCACCTTTTTGCTCGATAACGAAGGGGATCTGGATCTCCTGTCCGCCAAACAGCGGGCCACCTTTGATAAATTCATCAGGCCGCTGCTTCGATAATTCCAGCTCCACCTCAAGGATGAAATCAGGGCGGACAATCGGCCGCCGTATGCTGTGTTAGGGAAAGGAATCTTTCCATTCCCGGGTCCAAGGAGTGGTATACTATGGCAGGTTTTGATACGCATCACTAACCGTACGTCATAAGGAGGAAGGTCATGAGCAAAGGCGTGGACAGCAAAAAAGAAACAAAAAAAGAACCGGCCAAAACCCCGAAGGAAAAAAAGGCTGAAAAAAAGATCAAAAAAGCTGAAAAGAAATAATCAATACAAGCGGTAAGCGGTGGCAAGGCAGGCAGGACACTGGGGGAGCAACCCTTGCCCCATGGCACAATGAACTACGTGAGGCGGCCAACCGGCCGCCTTTATTGTTCCTGTTGTTTGATTCGACGGCACATGGTACCCTTCGACCATGAGAATAACCCTGCTGACCCACTTCAAGGAATTCGACAAACGCTCCAATACCGGCCAACTGGTGCTGGAAATCCTGGGGGATGCGGCCGAACAGGTCCGTTGGGACCGGATCAATCCGCCTGCCGGGCTCGTGGAGGAGATCGAGGCCGGGGGCGTGGCACTGCTCTATCCCGGAGCGGACAATGGGGGCAATGACGACCTGTCGGACATCACGCGGTTTATCCTGATCGACGGCACCTGGCATGAGGCCCGCAAGATTCACCAGCGCAGCCCGTATTTGCAGAAAGCCCGCCGGGTCGGCCTGAAGCCGGCCGGCGCGTCACGGTACAACCTGCGGAAAAACCAGAAAGAGGCATGCCTATGCACGGCCGAATGCGTGATCGAGATCCTGCGGAGTACCGGCAGGACCGAGCAGGCCAGGCTGCTGGAGGAGCGCTTTCTGGCCTTTATCAGGCCGCCGGGCGTTATGCGCGGCGAGGCCATGGGACAGTAACCTGAATATGTGATGACTGTACGGTAAAACGAGCGTAATGCCGGAGCCAATCGCCGCCCGTGAAGATCCATGTCGGCTCTGCCGGGTGAGTTCCGCACAGCCGTGACTGGGACCTCAAACGCCGGGGCTGAGGCATTCCAAGCGAGAGGCACCGGGAAGGCGTCACGGATTCAGGTATTAAGCGAGACGAGGTTAGCACCATGAAACAGAGCACACTCGGCAACACCGGCATTTCCGCCTTTCCGCTCATCTTCGGCAGTCTCCCCCTTGGCCCGCTGCAGGCCGGGCTCTCTCCCTCGGAGGGGGGAAGATTGATCCGCCATGCCCTGGAACAGGGCGTCACCATGATCGACACCGCGGCCCTCTACGGCAGCTACCCCCATATCCGGTCGGGGTTGGCCGGGTGGCAGGGGCAGGTGACCATCGCCTCAAAGACCCATGCAGCCGACGCCGCCACGGCCCGTACCCATGTGGAAGAGGCGCTGCGGGAACTGGGGCGCGAGCAATTGGACATCGTTCACATCCATGGAGCCCGGATCTCCGACCCCTTTACCGACCGGGCGGCGGTCCTCGATGAGTTGCTGCGGATGAAGGAGGAGGGAAAAATCGCCCACGTGGGACTTTCGTCCCACTACATCCAGGCCTTCCGCCTGGCCGTGGATCATCCCGAGATCGAGGTGGTCCATCCGCTGATCAACCGGACCGGCATGGGGATACTGGACGGCTCTGCCGCCGAGATGGCCGCGGCAATCGCCGCCTGCGCCCTGGCTGGCAAAGGGGTGTACGCCATGAAGGCCCTGGCCGGCGGCAACCTGATCTCGGAGGCACGGCAAAGCCTGGCCTATGTCCTGGCCATCGAAGGGATTCACGGGGTGGCTATCGGCATGCTCTCGGAACGGGAGATCGACGCCAACGTCGCCTTTTTCGACAAGGGCATAGTAGATGATGAGGTATGGACCGGACTGGAAAGCAGGCGGCGACGGCTGAAGATCATGGAGCAGTTCTGCCGGGGATGCGGTCAGTGCGTGGAGATCTGCGGGAGCAAGGCACTGTCTCTAGTGAATGGCAAGGCGGTGGTGGATGAGGCGGCCTGCATCCTGTGCGGCTACTGCGGCGCCGGCTGCCCCGACTTCATGATCCGCGTGGTATAGGCCCGGACTAGCTCCGGGGATGGTCTATTAACATATAAAGGGCGGCCGTTTTGGCCGCCCTTTCGTGTAGTACCCGACAACATCATGCAGCGAAAACCTGCCGACAGCCCTATCCGCAGCGGAGCAGTTTCTTCCCGTCCTTGAACAGTACCGCCATCTTGTTTGGCGGAAGGTTCGCCTTCACGATGCCGAGCCCGAATGTGGGGTGGGATATCAGGGCGTTCACGCGATACGCCCTGTTCATATCGTACGGAATTGCCCGTTCCGGGGCCATGTCCTGCTGCAACGCGGCCCACTCCTCACGATCGACGGCGTCAGGATCGACCCTCGCCTTGCGAGGTCCTGCTGCCGGCTTCTTCTGGGCAGCTTTTGCGCCAACGGGTTCTTTCGTCACCTTCAACGGGTGAAAGGCATGGGTTCCGTGGCAGGTATTGCACTCGACGCGCACAATCTTTTCCCCGACCATGGCGACAATCGTATGATTCATCACGGCGCGGCAACGGGTACACTTTGTTTCGACAATACTTCCGGCTGATAACGGCTTGTTCAAGATATTCTCCTTGGGGTTCAACCAGTTGTTTCGTCAGCGACAGTCAGCTTCAGGCAGCACTGGTCTTGCGGTAACTTGATGCGGTGACAAGAAAAACCACAGGGATGGCCCCTGTGGTTTAGGTGCTGTTCAGAATACCATGTTATCCCTGACGTGGCAAACCCTTCGTACACGGAAAACCACAAAACCCCCTGGGGTGACCTTGGAAAATTGGTAGTTCCGGATAGTGTTTTGGCCCGAGGAGTGTCTGAAATTGAAACGTTACGGCATTGTGCGTCTTTTCTACTTTACTGTACTGCCGGCAGCCTTTCGCGGCTAAAATCAGGCCGCAAAAAGCTACATAAATAATGTATCCATCACGGCCACACTGATAATGGAGATATTTTGCAAAGAAATATTTGCCGTTAATAGCTCGCCGTTTTTCATAAAGTTTCAGTTAAAATGGCATGTTAACCTGAACAGACGGTATATGTTCATCCGCACTATATTAAATAGTGCGGATGATCCTTGCTAATGAACAATAATAGTAGTATGATTAAATTTGTCATATAGTCTGAAGCTGTATCGTCTATTATCTATAATAGATTGTTCTCGGGTTGATCGGTGTGTGACACACAACCCTACAAAAGAAAGCGGCGTAAATCGATGACAATCAAAGTCGGCAAAATCGTAACTCACACAGGCGCGCGTGAATGGGGCGCCGGCAAGGTTCTGGAAGTAACGGCCTCCTTGGCAATGATTCAGTTCAGCGACGGCAAAAGCCGGAAAATTTCCTCTTCCTTCTTTACTACCCTGCAACCAGCCGACCCGGGCTCCTTTATACCTCTCCCCGAAGTCCCTCTTGTGGTAAAAGCCCCCCGAGCGCCCAAGGCAGCAAAAAAGAAGAAATAATCACGAAAGGCGGCCGATTGGCCGCCTTCCCTTTTTTGTCCGAACCATCAATCAGACCGTAAATTCTCTTGTCTTCCCGGCGTGCATCTCCTCGAGCATTTTGTGGATCTCCGCAATGGCAATGTTTTGCGCTTCCAGGTTTTCCAGGATGACGCGGATTTCCGTTTCCGCCTTGAGGTTGACTTCATAATCAACGTGCGCCTCTATACGGTCGCGATCCGCCTTGCGGTTCTGGCTCATCATGATCATGGGGGCGGTATAGGCCGCCTGGAGGGAAAGGACGAGATTCATCAGGATGAACGGGTACGGGTCCCAATGCCGCACCCAGGCGGTGACGTTGAGGATCGCCCATAAGGTAAGCAGCGTGGATTGCCCGATAATGAACTCCCAGGAACCGACCTTGGCGGCGATCCAGTCGGATGCCCTCTGGCCGAGCGTCAACCGTTCCCTGATGACTTCATTGACGTTCTTGATCGGCGCGTGTTCATGCCGGTATGGTGGGGGGAATGCGGGCTGATGCATGGCTGTCTCCTTGTCGTTGTGTCCTGACGTCACCATATCAGGTCGCAGCCGGCATGCAACCCTTTCCCGAGCCCGGCGATTTCTTCGGTCAGCCGCGACGCCGAGCCTCCTTGAAACTGATCATCCTGCGCTGCCCTTCATCATACAGGTTCTGGTGCAACGAATTCAGGCTCGTGCGCAGGGTAACGGGCCTGACCGCCTGGAGTTGCGGCACCTCCCGGTAGCACTGCTCCAGGTTGTAATTGGGGATGCCGGGACGCATGTGGTGGACATGATGAAAACCGATATTGCCGGTGATCCATTGCAGCACCTTCGGCAACTGGTAATAGGAAGCCCCCTCCATGACCACCCGCCAGGGGTCCCACTCGTTGTGGCGCGCCCAGTAGACATCCTTAAACTGATGCTGGATGTAGAACAGCCAGACGCCCAGCGTGGCGGCCATTAGAACGACCGGCAACTGGACCAGCAGGTAGGTCCTGAAGCCGATGGTCAGGCTGGCCGTGACGATGATGGAGGCGATGGCCAGATTGGTGAAGATGACGCTGATAACGTCGATCCGCTTGGCGCCTTTCGAGGGATAGCGGTTTCTCAGCAGGAAGTAATAGGCCGGCCCAATGCCGAACATGATCAGGGGATGCCGGTAGAGCCGGTAGGAGAGCCGCTTCAGAAACGGCGCCGCACGGTATTCCTCCACGGTCATCAGGGTGATGTCGCCGAAACCTCGGCGATCCAGGTCTCCGGCCGTGATGTGGTGCCCGGCATGGCTGCGCCGCCAGTCGTGAAACGGCGTGAAGGTCAGGATGCCGCAGACATAGCCCAGGTTCCTGTTCCAGCGGGGTGTTGCGAGGAACGAGCCGTGGGTGCAGTCGTGGAAAAAGATGAAGATCCGTGAAAACAGGGCGGCAGCAGCCACGGCCAGCAGCAGGGTCACGGCATAGGGATACCCGTGCCGGACGGTATGGGCCATCAGGCCCAGCAGCAGAACATAAGGCACGATCGTAGTGATGATCTGCCGGGTGGATTTGCGCATATCAGGACGGGCATAGAGCGCGGTGGATGCGTACCATTCCGGCTTTTCCGTTTTCGCGACGATAATGACGGGGTTGAACGACATGGTACCTATCCTGCCTTGTAGTAGATTTCTGCCAACGGTGTTCTTAATTATAACAAAAAAATGTACTGGCAAAAGAGCTGACTCATGGCCTGTCACCCCGGTCGTAATCCCATCATGTTGACTCCGGTCCTCTCCCTGCTATCCTTCCTTCATGCCTGAAATCTTCCGAACGTCCAGCTATGCATAGTTACTCCGGTTCCTTTCCTGACCGGACAAAGGAGGTCACCATGCCTGACACTACCATCCAGGATCGCGCGGCAGGCGCCGTCATGGGCGCTTTTATCGGTGATGCCCTGGGGCTCGGCCCTCACTGGTATTACGACCTGACCGAACTGCGCCGTGACTACGGCGAGTGGATCACCGGCTATACCGATCCCCGGTCCGGCCGCTACCACTCCGGGCTCAAGGCCGGCCAGCTCTCCCAGGCCGGCTTCATCCTCAAGCTGCTGGCCGGCTCGCTGGTCGCCTGCGGAGGGTATGATGAAACTGACTTCTGCCGCCGCATGGATGAAGATCTGCTGCCGCTCCTGGACGGCACCCCCATCAGCGGGCCGGGCGGCTATACCAGCCAGTCGATCCGCGATTTGTGGCGGCAACGGGTGGAGCAAAGGCGCCCATGGGGAGAAACCGGCGGCCATGCGGACACCACCGAGGCGATCGAGCGTACCCTTGCCCTGGCGGTGCGCTATGCGCTCGATCCGGCGCGCCTTGCCGCAACTATCACCGGCAACACGGTCCTGACCCAGTCGGACGCCACCATTGTCTCCATGACCGTGGCTTATGGCGCCGTACTGGGCCAGTTGGTGCAGGGACACCCCCTGGATGCGCACCTGTCGAGCCGGTTGATGCGGCTGGTGAATAGCGGGGCGCTCCCGTTCCACGCCGTTACCGCCGAGAATCTGCAACCGCCTCGCCCCGGAGACCCGGACCCGCCCCGTGCCGGACGGTTTGCCTCGCCGGATGCCCTGCTGACCCCGTCGTATATGGCAATCGCCGCGGCGGACCCGGAGATCCGTATCGAACCGGCCTGGAAGGTATCCATCGTCTACGGCATGCCCTGCGCCATCTATCACCAGTTGCCGGCGGCCTATTATCTGGCGGCCCGTTTCCGCGGCGATTTCGAATCCGCCCTGCTCCATGCCGTGAACGGAGGCGGACAGAACCAGGCGCGCGCCATCCTGACCGGTGCCCTGGTCGGCGCCCAGGTCGGTCTCACGCGTATCCCCCGGCGCTTAATCGACGGGCTGGAGGATGCTGCAGCACTCTGCCGGCTGGCCACGGAATTGGCCGTGAGCATCGACCAACCCGCCTGAGAATGGCATGCGACCGCGCCGGAACACCACAAGGGGGTAGTGATGAAAACCGAGAAGATTGCCTTCCCCAACGGCCGCGGGGAGACGCTCGCCGCCCGACTGGAACTCCCGGAGGATGAGCGGCCGCTGGCCTATGCCCTGTTCGCCCATTGTTTCACCTGCTCCAAGGATATCTCGGCAGCGGTGCACATCAGCCGCGCTTTGAGCAGCAGGCGCATTGCCGTGCTGCGCTTCGACTTTACCGGACTGGGGGAAAGCGAGGGGGAATTCTCCGCAACGACCTTTTCCTCCGAGATCAGCGACCTGGTGGCGGCGGCCGGCTTTCTGGAACAGCACTATCAGGCTCCGCGGCTGCTGGTCGGACATTCCCTGGGAGGGGCGGCCGTGCTGGCGGCAGCAACGAAGATCCCCTCGACGCTGGCAGTGGCCACCATCGCCGCCCCGTTCCATCCTGCCCAACTAAGGGGTCTGTTGGGCGAGACTGCGGCCCGGATCGAGCATGACGGCCAGGCAACCGTTCAGATCGGCGGCCGCGGCTTCACCATCCGCAAGAGCCTGCTGGATGACCTGGAGGCCCAGAAGCCTGCCGAGACGCTGGCCCGGCTCACGGCAGCGCTGCTGGTCATGCACTCCCCCCGCGACCGGGTGGTGGGTGTTGACAATGCCGCCGAGATATACCAGGCCGCCCATCACCCCAAGAACTTTATCTCCCTCGACCCCAGCGACCATCTGCTTTCCGACAGCAGGGACTCCCGCTACGCCGGTGAGATGATCGCCTCCTGGGCCGGGCGCTATTTGACACTGCCCGAGACATCGATGACCTCACCTGTACCGACAGAGGTCATCGACAACCGGGTGACCGCCCGTACCGCTGCCGGGGCATTCCGCACCGAGATCTTTGCCAACGGCTTCCCCCTGGTGGCCGACGAGCCCGTGGAGTACGGCGGAGGCAACGAGGGGCCTTCGCCGTACGACTACCTGCAGGCTGCCTTGGGCGCCTGTACCGGCATGACGCTCCAGATGTATGCCGGCCGCAAAAAATGGCCCCTTATCGAGACAGTTGTGCGGCTCTCCCACCAAAAGATCCATGCCGAGGACTGCCGCGATTGCGATGACAAGGAGAGCCGGATAGACCTGTTTGTGAGGGAACTGGAGTTGAAGGGGGAGTTGGACGAGGCGCAGAGGCAGCGTCTGCTGGAAATAGCCGGGCAGTGTCCGGTACATCGGACCCTGGAGGGGGAGGTGCGGGTCGATACTACCCTGCGCCAGCCATGAGGGGTTTACGGCAGGAACTACGGGTTGTTGCCCATGTTCCCGTGTGCCCCTTCAGTGTCCAGCCGCTGCAACGACCTGCCCTTCCCGCTTCGGCAGACGAATGAACTGGGCCAGGAGCAGTGATACCACCCCCAGGCCGGCCCCGGCCTGGAAGGGGATCTTGTAGTCGATCATCCAGAGGTAGCCGCCCAGGGCAGGCAGAAACACGGCAGCGATATGGTTGATGGTGAATCCGACCGCCGAGGTGGGTGCGATATCCTGGGGCTCGGCAATCTTCTGGAAGTAGGTGCGGATGGCCACGGCAAAGTTGAAGAGGATGTAGTCGATGATGTACATGGCAGCCACGACACCTTTTGACGTTGCGTAGGCATAGGTCAGGAACACCGCCACAACGCCGATGTACTCCACACTACAGAGCAGCCGTTCGCCAAAGGCGTTTATGGCGCGGCCGATCAGCGGGTTGATGAACCAGTTGATGGCATTGTTGACGATGAACAGCAGCGTCATCTCCTGCACCGAGAAATGGAAGATCTTCACCAGCAGGAACATGGAAAACACCATGAAGATCTGCCGCCGGGCGCCGGACATGAAGGTCAGGGCATAATAGAGCCAGTAGCGCCGTTTCAGGAACATCCGCAGTCGCTGGGGCGGGATGCTGGCGTGCGTCGGGTCCTGGAACAGCGCCCAGATCCCCAGGCAAACAACCACCCCGCCGATCACCATGAACATCCCCTCATACCCCATGAAGCTTCCCAGGCACCAGATGATGCCGGCAGAAACGATGCTGGCAATGGCCGCCATGCTGCGCAGCTTGCCCATTACCAGGGGAGAGTGATGCGTGGAAAAGTACTGCAGGGTCAGGGACTGGTTGACGGTCTCGTAGTAGTGGAAGCCGAAGCTCATGACCAGGGTGGTGAGGGCCACGCCGCCGAAGGTGGGAAACATGCCGGTCAGGGCGACGCCAAAGCCGAGCAGCACGATGGAAAACGCCGCCAACCGGTGCTCGCGGATCACCATCATCACGTAAACGGCGGCCAGGGCCAGAAAGCCGGGGATCTCACGCACCGACTGGATCAGGCCGATGTGATCCCCCTCCAGGTGCACCGACTCGACGGCAAAGTTGTTGATCAGGATGGTATAGCCCTGCAGGCCGACCATTGAAGCGGCGGTCAGGACGGCAAGAAAGCGGAACATCGGTTTCTGGTGTGATTCGAACATGGGGCGGTTTCCTGTGGGGAGATAAACCATAAACGGCAGTTGCACCGCAGAGGACGCAGAGGCTCGCAGAGAAAACAAACTGAAATAGTACATCACTTCTCTACAATCGTGAACTGTGTTGAAGGTGTACCCTTATGATTTTCCTCAGCGTTCCTCCGCGTCCTCTGCGGTAAATGCTTTTCAGATTAACGGCATTTTAACCGCAACGGTGGTACTGCAACAAATAGCGAGCATTGACGAAAAATCATTTCCCCGGAATGGTAATGCAGAGGCACTCGGCTTCGGCATAGGTGGTCTCGCCGCAGAAGATACGGCCATGCACCATCACCTTGCGTCCTTCGGCGGAAACCACCCTGCTTTCGACCGTGACCACCTTCAGAAGTGGCAACATGGTGCGAAAACTGACGTTCAGGTTGCCGACCACAATGGAATAGCCTGCCGCCCAGGCGGCCAAACCCAACGCCTCGTCCATTACCGCGGCCAGCGAACCGCCGTGGGCATGCCCCGGGGGGCCGCCTGTCTCGGGACCGAACCAGATGCGCGCATGGAGGTGTTTCTCGCTGTCCCGGTAGTAGCGGACCCGGAAGCGGTTGCCGTCCGGATCGCCGGAAACGAAACGCAGCGATTCGCCCACCAGGGACGGCGCATCAAAGGGAATCCAGTCGGCCTCTCCGCTCAGGTCTACCGGTGGGCACAGGGTCACACATACTTCTTCAGCAGTTGTTTCAGACACGGTTGTTCTCCTTTACAATATTCTTACCCTTTACGAAAACGTAATATCAGGGCACAACACTAGCAGACTCTTGCCTGAAAATAAAGGGGGTCGGGCCAACATTCATACAGATGAGCGTTACGGAAACACTGCCTGCATGAATTGTTGAATAAATGATGCAAATGTAGGACTATCAACCCTCTCCAGACCTATCACAAAGGAAATCGACCATGACCAACAATGATCTGCTCCGCAGGCTCCGCTACGCCCTGAACCTCACTGGTGTCACCATGGCGGAAATAATGGGGCTGGCCGGACGGGAAACAGGCCCCGCAGAGGTGCTGAAGCTTCTGAAAAAGGAGGACGAGCATGGTTTCGTGGCGTGTGACGATGCACTCATGGCCGCCTTTCTAGACGGGCTGATCACCTATAAGCGTGGCCCGCACACCCTGAAGCCGGCTTCGCCGCAACCAGAGGCAACGCTGAGCAACAACCTCATCCTGAGGAAGCTCAGGATCGCCCTGGAGCTGAATGACGAGGCCATGATGGCCGTCCTCAAACGGGCCGGCGTAACGGTCTCCAAATCCGAGTTGTCCGCGCTGTTTCGCACGGCAGGACACAGGAATTACAAGGAATGCGGGGACCAGTTCCTGAGGAACTTCGTACGAGGTCTTACCCTTGCCCACCCGCACACTGACGGAAGCAGCAAAGGGAACAGGTCGACCATAAACGTGCTTGACGTCAACTGATATTTATATTAATCAGCATGATCGCAAAAACCATCCACGGTGATGAATGAAGAGGACAGCAAATGAATCAGATCGACAAGAACAGCGTCGTCACCCTTGCGTACAAGGTTACCGACCCTGATGGGAATGTGCTCGACGCGGGCGAAGAGCCGTTAACCTACCTGCACGGCGGTTACGGTGATATCTTTGCCCCTATCGAGGAGGCATTGCAGGGAAAATCGCTCGGCGACTCGGTGATGGTCAAGATGCAACCGGACCAGGCCTTTGGGGAATACAATACCGACCTGGTCACGATAGAATCGGTAGATGCCCTGCCGCAGCCGCTCAAGGTGGGCATGCAGATCGAGGGCGAACTTGCAGGGGAAGCCGAAGATGCCGTGTTGTACCGGGTTACCGACATCGCCGATGGCAAGGCCGTTCTGGATGGCAACCATCCCCTGGCCGGCATGGCACTGGTATTCACCGGCACCATCACGGCGGTGCGGGCCGCACACCCTGACGAAATAACGGCCGGCCACGCTCTATAACCGCTTGGCGTAGTACCACAAGGGGACAGGCGCCCTTTTCACACAAGCGCTCTGTCCCCCTTTTTTTCACCAGCCCGGCCCGGTTTCTCAGGCGGCCTTCATCGGTATCATTTTCCGCAGCACTTCTTGTACTTCAAACCGCTGCCGCAGGAGCAGGGATCGTTACGGCCGATCTTGGTGACGGTGATCGGTTTCGGCTTGACCATGGCGCCATCGGTAAAGAACCAGCGACCTTTGTCCCGTTTGAACTGGGCGTTCTCATGGTGCTCACGCGGGACGCCCTTGTCCAGGAAACGGGCGATGAATTCCACCTCGCCTACGGCATCATCAGGACCGCCCTTCCTGGTGGAAACAATCTCCAGCCCCTGCCATTCGGCACCCTCGGCCCACTCTCTCGTCCCCTTGTGGTCGTATCCCGTACGATGATCCGGATGGGTAGTCTCGAAAACGAAATCCATCTCCACGCCCACATACGCCGAGTAGCGCGCTCTCATAAGTTTTTCCGCCGTTTCCGCGGGTCGCGCCCCGGTTATTACCGGTTCGCAGCAATCGGAATAGGCAGCGCCGCTTCCGCAAGGACAGCTTTTCATGTTGTTTCTCCTTCGTGGCAATTTGAGTCACTTCGGTGCCACAGAAACGCCTCGCTTGTCAAACACTATCTGCACGCATACCGGGAGTAATTTCCACATACATCGAAAATAACGATCACATTAAACGTATTTATCTATTATTTGAATTTGTGTCCCGACGTTATTCGATATATGATCCTGCGGCACGTGCCAAGGGGATCGCTTGCGACCGGCCGCCGTGCATGAAATTTCTGATCAAGGGGCGTGTATGAGAAAAGTGGGTGTTTCAGCAGTACTGTTGTCCTTGCTTGTGGCGGGGAGCGCCTGGGGGGCGGCGCAGCGTGCGGGCGAGGTGTCCCTGGAAGTGGACCTGTCCGGCCAGACGCCGGGAAAAGAAGCAAAACTGTGGATACCCTATCCCGTAAGTGACCGTTACCAGGCGGTAAGTGCCATCAAGGTTGCGGGTGATTTCGCAGCGTCCGGGGTATATACCGACCGGACCCATGGCACGCCGATGCTGTACGCCGCATGGCCCAAGGAGGCCATAAGCCGCAAGCTCTTCTTCTCGTTTCGGGTTGAGCGCCGGGAGGTTGCACAGCGGGATCTGCCAGCCACGGAGCCGAAATGGAATCCCGGCGATTACGCCGAATACCTGCAACCGACCAGCCTCGGCCCCATCGACGGTGAGGTAAGGACGTTGGCTGCCGGGATCACGAACGGGGCGCATACGAATCTGGAAAAGGCACGGGCGATCTATGACTGGACCGTGGAGAACATGTACCGCGACCCCACTACCACGGGATGCGGCACGGGTGACGTCTGTCTGCTGCTGAAGCGGCCGGGAGGGAAATGCACCGACATCTCCTCGGTATTTATTGCCCTCTGCCGTGCGGCCGGGGTGCCGGCGCGGGAGGTATTCGGCATCCGTCTCGGCAAGAAGGCGGAAGAGGACATCACTACCTACCAGCACTGCTGGTCGGAATTTTTTGTTCCCGGCTACGGCTGGGTAACCGCTGATCCGGCGGACGTGCGCAAGGCAATGCTGGTGGAAAAGCTGGCGTTGGATAACCCCAAAACCAGGGAGTATCGCTCGTATTTCTGGGGAGGTATCGACCCGTATCGGGTGGCCCTTGCCAGGGGACGCGACCTGCGCCTTAATCCGCCCCAAGCTGGAGCACCGTTGAACACCTTCGGGTATCCCTATGGTGAGATTGGCGGCAAGCCGCTCGATTTTTACAATCCGCAGGGTTTCAGCTATCGGTACACCTATAAGGAAAAATAGGCGGTTCAGAACCGGGAATAGAGATAGCAAAGGCGGCCAATCGGCCGCCTTTTTTTCTTATTGCACGGCAGGCGCCAGCCGCATCCGCGGAACAAGGGCAGGATCAATCTCCGCCATCCGATCTGTCTCCAGAAGGAGCAGCGCCTCCCGGAAACGGTCGGCCGCGGCGACCATGTCAGCCACGGCGATTCTTTGGCAGACCGGGCTGACGCGGCGCAGCTTGTCGCTCCCGCTGGCAAGCAGGTGAACGGCACCGCCAAAATTTCCTCCCCGCCAGTGATGCAGCCCTACCGCGATTTGCAGCAATCCCTGATAAAAATCCCGAATCTCTCCCTCGGAGCCGACCCACAAATCCTCCAGGGTTTCATGGCATTCGAACCAGTCACCCCGGTTGAATTCGCCCATGGCACGCAGAAGTTCTCCCGAAGGGGATTGCGCACAACAGTCCATAGCCTTCCTTTCAGCCAAAATAGTGCAAGATCTACTGTTCTTCATTTTACCGAAAAAGACGGCCGATTGGCCGCCTTTCCGATAAAAACCCTTATTTCACGCCTTGACACCCTACGGTTGGCAGGGCAAGCCACGCCGGACAGTGTATCAACCCACCGATGCCACCGGTGCCCTGGGTGTGTCAAAGCTGCAAATTCCGCTTTCCTCCAGCGACTTGAACTGGCGCTGCCCCCTCTTCGACATATCGAGACGGTCCATCATGAAACCGGTGCTCTCAAAATAGAAAATGGCATCCCGCATCATGCCGGCATATCCGGCTGCGGTGTCGGGCTGCTTTTCCGGCGTGCAGACCAGCACCTCGTGGGCGTCTGCCAGGAACCAGGCCAGGTTGATCATCCTCGTTCGCCCACGCTTCAGCGCGATGATATAGGCCCGGCATACCTGCGGAGTTCTGCCGAAAGGCCCGGCCTGGATAGCGTTCATTGAGCCATGGACCTCGATGACTTCCTCGCCGGAGTGGCAGGTGATGGTGGACAGCTCTTGATTGTAACGAAAGACCGTATCTCCTGATTTGAAGGCGGTACAGACCCTGTCGGGAACCCTGCCCGCGCCCGGTCCGGCCGCCGGACGTGGCGACCCGGCATCCGCTTCGGCAACAGGCAGGGGCATGGGAGTGGGCGGTGCATCAGCCTGCTCACGAAGACGCCGCACCTCCTGCTCAAGCTCCCGGTTCTCTTCCTTGAGCCGTTCCACAGCATCGCGCACCTTTTTCTTGAAGGCCGACAGGCCGAGCTCCGACGCCCGCTTCTCGGAAGAAAGCCGCTCCGCATCGGCAGTCAACAACGCCACCATCTCATTGGCCGTATGCTGCTCCATCTCCTTTTCCCGCAGAACCTGATCGTGTCCCCTCTGGATTTCATCCAGGCGGGCGGCCAGCACCTGATTGGCCTCTTTCAGTTGCCGCATTTCCTCCGCAAGCGCCTCACGATCCGACGTCTGCTCCAACCGAACCGCAGCCGCCATCTCCGAGAGTTCATCACGAGCGGCATCGCGTTCCGCCACAAGTGCCCGACACTGGTCCTCGAGATCTTTCAGCCTTGTTTTGGGTGCGCCGGCCTCCTCGCGCAATGCGGCAAGCTCTTTTCGCAACTGCCGTTCCCGTTTCTTGGCAGCCGCTTCGTCCTCGCCCTGCAACTTGGCGGCGGCCTCAAGGGCGCTTTCGGACTTCCGCAGATCGGCATCGGCGGCCAGGAGGCGCTCTTCCAGGGCTGCTTGCCGCACCCCGCCCTCCTCCAGCTCCGTTTCGAGCCGGGCAATCACCTCAGCGGCCCGGACTTCACTCTCCCCATGCAAGGCGATCTCCCGTTCCAGAGACTCTTCAACCGTCTGCCGGGCTTCGGCAACCAGTGCGAGTTCGGCTTTGAGCCGGTCGATTTCCCGCGACCGTGAATCAACCAATTGCCGGTAATGCTCACGCTCCTCCTCCCCGGACCTTTCCGCCTCCCTGGATGCGGACCGGGCCTGCTCCACCTGTGCCGTAAGCTCGGAAACCGCCTGCCGGGCCATGGCCTCGGCCCTGGATTTTCCCTCTGTAAGGCGTTCAACGGCCTCCTTGAGGGAGGCGAGTTCAGCGGAGAGGTCTGGCCCCTGTAATGCCGATCTGACTGGAGATTCCAAAGGTATGGTTGCCTGTCGGGGGGGGATGGCGGCTTGGGGGGATGGCGGCTTGGGGGCATGGCGGGGAGCAACCGCCGTCTCCTTGTCAACGGACTCAACCTCTTGCTTCGCGACGGGCACCTGTTTGGTGGGGGGCGGGACGCGCCGACCGCGGTCCGGCGGCCGCATGATGCGCAGGTTGCGGATAATGACCTGCCGCATGGCAGCCCCGTAATCAATGGTGACCTTTTCCAGGGCAAACCCCATGGCGGCGATAAAATCATTCGCTTCGGCAACCAGCAGACGACATGCGTCCAGATCCTTGCCATCGCAGGTCGCGGTGAAAATGAACGGGGTCCTGGTCACGGTGTCCAGGACGGCGACATACGCCAGCAACAGACCCTTTTCGCGGCCCGTGCAGAGATACGCCTCGCACGGATGGCCGTCATACATCGGATCGGGCGGCGTTGTCGGCCCGGTGGAACGATATATCTCGATGATGACGGACTCATCGAGATCGATGAAGTTTTTGGATTTGGCGAGTGAAAATGTCATGCTGTGCCCCCGAATCCAGCCAGGTTCCGGTTGAGGTACGTTACTGTCCGCCCAGCTCCATGAGTTTGCCGCGTAACATAGAAAAAGCCGGGTGCCGTCTATCCTTGTGGATATTTCGGCAACCCGGCTGTCTCGGTAAGACCCGTGGGCTTTCCGCCCCACCCTCACGGGTGGTTTAGTAGTATCGTGTATCCTTTATTGTTGCAGTTACGCTATCATTTATGGGCAGACCATGTCAATACCAACCACAAGCGCTATCTAAAAGTGCGGGCCACCCGGTTTGGCCCGGCTTGCGGCCCATGACCGATAGCGGGGCAGATAATCGGCCAGGACCCTGGGGGTGTCCAACGAAAGAAATCGCGTGTACTCGATGAGGTAACTCCGCAAGTAGACTTCAGCCCGAAAAGATTCGAACCGCTCGTTTTCAATGTCTTCAAGGTACTGGAGCTGTATGCGGGTGGCGGTGAACAGCTCTTTCAAATCAACGGCCATGCGCTCCCGGACACTTTTGAGCGCGGCGCCGCTGAAGCAGGCAATAGTCGATATCCAGCCGCACAGTTCATCGTCAAGGCGTACGGCAGTCTGCGCCACGGCCGGCTTTTTGTTCTCCAGCAACTGGGTGAGTTTTTCATGGGCGTCGTCAAGGCGGGTAAGATACTCCTGCCTGAGCTCCTGGGAAAAATCCGTGTTAAGGGCGATAATTTCAATGGAATCGCCGGAATAGAGGTTTTTGAGATAGTCGTGATTTTTGCGGATATCTTCGATCCCCGCTTCCGGCGACAATTCGAGAAGGTCGAAATATTTAAGAAAGGCTTCCATTGGCGATATCCTTGCGAACCGAGAGATGGGTTCCGGCGATGATGTTTTCGGTCAACGCCTTGATCTCCGTGACGACCGGCGAGAGACGGTTGCTCAGCATAAAGGGTTCCTTGCTGTTGATGTTCTTCAGCACCGCTTCGTCGAATCGGGAATACCCCGCATACACCACGGGCAGCCCCAGGAAATTCATACAGACGCTTTTCAGGTTTTCACCGACAAGGATGTCCCGCGGGGTCCTCACCTGGTTGAGAACGATATGCACGACAAATCCCGACATCTCACGGTCAAATATATCGCGGATATCGTCTGAACTCTCTTTGAGGTGGGCGATGAGATCTTTCAGGTTATGGATGTCGTAGGAAACCCGGTTCTTCCACGTTTCATGTATGGATGTGGTGAGGTCGTAAGCCTTGAAGATGAATTTCAGTTTTCTGAAATAGACGCTTTTTATGAACTGGTACATGTTTTCCAGGGCGGTAACCTCGGGAGCGGTTACCACGATCATTCGGTCAGCCAGAAGGAACGTATCAAGGGTGTTGATGTGGGTGCCGGCGCCAAGGTCAATGAGGATATGATCGGCATCAAGGGCCCGGACATGTCGGAACAGTTTCTGTTTCTGCCCATGGTTGATGCTCTCCGAATCAAGAGAGCCTATGGAACCGGTGATCAATTCCAGATTGGCAATACCGCTCTGCACGATGATGTCGGGGAGGGGAATTTTTTTGTCGAAAAAGTCGGTGAGCGAATGACGGGGCCTGGTCAGGCCAAAGAAGCTGTGGAGATTGGCGCCGCCCAGGTCTGCATCGAGCAGTATGGTCTTGCGCCCTTTCTGGGCCAGATACGTTCCTATGCTGCTGGTGAGGAAACTTTTGCCCGTTCCGCCCTTCCCCCCCCCGACAGCCCAAATTGTGCCCTGTTTCCCGGATTGTTCCATAGGCTCCTGTGTGGTCGGCAGATAGCTTAATTCACTCCGGACGGCGGCGCATATCCGAATCGCTGTCACTGTATATCATTTTTTATCGAATGTGAATCAACTAACTATGAAAGAAGCAACATTCCCCCTTTCCCACGTCACGACAAATATTCAACCGCAAAAATATACCATCATTGGCCCACACAAACCACAGCAGTTCTCCAACGCAAACCCAGGTCAAAACAGGCCCGAAGCACGCCGCCGTCAACCCGCAGGGCCGCGCCGTAGAGATATCACTTGGTCACCTCAAGCAGTTCGATCTCGAAAATCAGCGTGGCATTGGCCGGGACAACACCGTTACCCCCCTTGCCAAAGGCCAGCTCGGGTGGGCACACCAGCCGCGCCTTGCCGCCCGGTTTCATCATTTGAATTCCCTCGGTCCAACATTTAAGCGCACCGGCCAAAACAAACTCGGCTGGCTGACCACGCTTGTAGGAGTTGTCGAATTCCGTGCCGTCGACAAGGGTACCGCGGTAGTTCGCCTTTATCCTGCTTTCCGGAGTCGGGCCGGCACCCTTCCCCTCCCGTAACGAAAGATAGACCAGGCCGGATGCGGTCTTGATCGCCCCCTTTTCCCGGGCGGCCTTTTCGAGAAACGCCTTTGAAGCGGCAACAAGCTTTTCACCCTGGGCGTCACGGCGGGCAACGGCCAATTCCTGGATCTTCTTTTTGTAGGCATCCACGTCCACCTGCGGCGTTTTACCGGTCACTCCGTCCGCCAAACCCTGCTTCACCATCTCGAATTCGGCAGGGGCCAGGTTGAATATGGAAAGCTGGTGGGCCATGACCAGGCCAACGGCATACAGGGTCTTCTGCTCTTCGGTCAGGGATTCGGTGGCGGCAACAGCAGGGAGGGCAATCAGGACAACAAGTGCGATCATGACGAGTCTGCGCATGGTATTCCTCTTTCCAAAGGTGATTTTTTCTACATGGAGTTTATCAGAGTTATGGGATTGGACAATCAGGGGAGAAGTTTTACCGATGGCCATCAACAGCAAATAGGTATTGTGTCGCCGGATATTTCCTAGTAGGCTCCGTAACGGTAAAAGAGCCGGATTGCCTAACATCCAGGGAGAACAGCGCAATGCCCGATAGCCAGCACCCCTTTCATACCCTGACCCCCAGCTTCATCATGGATGCCGTGGAGAGCCAGGGGTTCCGGTGTGACTGCCGTACCATGGCCTTGAACAGCTACGAGAACCGCGTCTACCAGGTAGGCATCGAGGAAGGGCAACCGCTGATCGCCAAGTTCTACCGCCCCGCCCGCTGGAATGACGACCAGATTATCGAGGAGCACCGCTTCTGTTTTGAGCTGGCTGAACACGAGCTGCCGGTGGTGGCGCCCTGGACCAATCCCAACGGGGAGAGCCTCTTTCATCACGATGGTTTCCGCTTTGCCCTGTACCGCCGCCAAGGTGGTCATGCCCCGGAGTTCGACAACCTGGATAACCTGCTGATCCTGGGGCGCATGCTCGGTCGCATCCACTGCATCGGGGCGGTACGGCCATTCGAGCACCGCCCGGTGCTGGATAGCAGGACCTTCGGCCATGCCAGCGTGGAACTGATCCGCGAACACTTCATCCCGCTGGAATACCGGGCCAGCTACGCGGCCGTGACCGAACAGCTGCTGGAGACCATGGATGCCATCCTGGCCGAAGCCGGTCCGATCCGCTTCATCCGCACCCATGGCGACTGCCACAGCGGCAACATCCTCTGGCGCGACGATGCGCCCCATTTCGTGGACTTCGACGACTCCCGCATGGCACCGGCCGTGCAGGATATCTGGATGATGCTCTCCGGCGACCGCCCCCGTCAGACCGCCCAACTGGAGGCGCTGATGGAAGGCTACTCCGAGTTTTTCCGCTTCGACCCGGCCGAGCTGCGCCTGATCGAGGTCCTGCGCACTCTGCGCATGCTCCACTACAGCGCCTGGCTGGCCAATCGCTGGCACGATCCGATCTTTCCCAGCACCTTCCCCTGGTTCAATACCGTCCGTTACTGGGGCGAGCACATCCTGGAGCTGCGCGAGCAGTTGGCAGTAGTTACCGAGCCGCCGTTGGAGCTGGAGTAATCCCTGAATCCGATGACGTCTCCATTCCTCCGCTATCCGGAAGGCCTCTGCCGTTGCATTTCAGGAGATTACCGTCACCCCGGCGGAGGACCAGCGGAGTGAGTGGTTTGTTTCGGCATGGCGGCGTGCGTGCCCCGGCTCTTCCGGCCACTGCGGCATTCCGCGTCACCGGATTCAGGTAATCCCCTTACAGCCTGTGCATCCAATTGAACCGGTCAGGCAGCCTGCCGTACTGGATACCGGTCAGGGTGTCGTACAGCCGCTGCGTTATCCCCCCCACCTCTCCATTGCCCACGGTGAGCAGTTCATCCCGGTAGCAGAGCGCCGAGACCGGCGAAACCACTGCCGCCGTGCCGCTGCCGAACACCTCCTGCACCCGGCCGCTTTTGATGCCGGCCATGAGTTCATCCACGGGCACCGGGCGCTCTTCCGCCTCCAGCCCCAGGCGCGGAGCCAGGCGCAGCAGGGAATCGCGGGTGATGCCGGCCAGGAACGAGCCGGACAGAGCAGGTGTCACCAGCCGCCCATCCATGACAAAGAAGATGTTCATGGCACCCACCTCCTCCACAAAACGACGCTCCACGCCGTCCAGCCAGAGCACCTGGTCAAAACCTCGCTTGGCCGCCTCCTGGGCGGCAAGCAGCGAAGAGGCGTAATTGCCGCCGGTCTTGGCCTCGCCGGTCCCGCCCGGCACGGCACGCACGAAACGATCCTCCACCAGTATCCTGACCGGTTTGAAGCCGGTGCTGTAATAGGCTGCCACCGGGGAGAGAATAATGAAGAAGCGGCAGGTCCCGCCCGGTTTCACCCCCAGCGCCGCCTCGGTGGCGATCAGGGCCGGCCTGATGTACAGGGATGTGCCGGCCGCTGCCGGTACCCACTCCTGTTCGAGACGGACCAGATCGAACATCCCCTGGAGAAAGATATCGTCCGGCACCCGGGGCAGGGAGAGCCGTTCGGCCGAGCGGTTGAGACGGGCCAGGTTCATGTCCGGCCGGAACAGGGCGATGCTGTTGTCGGCCCAGCGATAGGCCTTGAGCCCTTCAAACACCTCCTGGCCGTAATGCAGGACCGCCGCCGATGGATCCAGACTGAACGGGCCATAGGGCACGATACGGGCATCATGCCACCCCTGCCGGCTGTCCCAGTCTGCAACCAGCATACGGTCACTGAACATGCGCCCGAAACCGAGTTGGGCCGGGTCGCTCCATTTGGTTTTTTTCAGGTCATCCGGCAAAGGTGTGATAGTTAGCGTCATCTCTTTTCCTTTCGCAATACGGGTGCTCTATCCCTCAAGCGGTTTTGCTTACGCACGCGTCGCAGCGTGCAACCGGTTCTCTTACGATTCCTTCCCACCCGCCAGGACCAGTATGGGACAGGCGTACCAGTACTCTTCACCCCGCAAGTGCACTCCCACCCCCAGTTCGTCCTTTCCCAGGTCGTCACGGATGATGCGGCGTACCTTTTCTTCATCACCCGCATGGGGAAAGGACGCCGCGATCTGGGCTTCCAACTCCAGCTCCACCGTGTGAAAGGCGCTGCGGATATCGTGCAGTCCGGCCGCATGTGCCATTGTGCCGAACTCCTCCACGGTCAGGGCGCGGGTGTGGGAGGGGTCGCGCAACCGCTCCAGCCGGTTGTAGGCATCCACCTTGTCCCCCGGCAAGGCCACATCCACCACCATCACCCTGCCGCCGGGGGCGCAGACCCGCACCATCTCGGCCAGAACAGCGGCCGGGTCGGTGAAATGGTGAAACGAAAAGCGGGTAAATACCAACGTGAATGAGTTGTCGGCAAAGGGGAGCGGCGAAACATCCCCCACCCGCCAGGCCATATTTGCCAGCCCCTTCTCCGTCTGAAGGCCGACAGCCTGGCCGATCATGGCCGGTGTGATATCGATGCCGGTCACGTTCCGGGCAACAGCGGCAAACTCACAGGCGGTCAGTCCGGGACCGCACGCCACGTCCAGCACGGTATCGCGTGCCGAAACTCCGCTCATCTCCCGGTAAAGCCGCATGGCCTCGCCACGGGAATGGGCAGGCATGCGGGCAAAGGGTACGGCCTGCAGGGTAAACTGTTCAACGATGGCTCTGGCGTGGTCAACGGGAGTGCTCATGACACTGGCTCCTTGGAGAGGTGTACTATTCTCAGCCGTTATCATATCCAACGGTCTCATGGCCGTCTAACGCGTACAGGACAAAATTAAGCTTGAAACGGACATCCAACAGGATATACTGACCCTATGATGAAACGTCTATCGCAGGCAGAGACCAGGGAACAACTTGACGCGCGCGGGATCGAAACCTCGCTGGTGGACTCCTTCGCCTACCTGGACCGGGACGAAAACATCCGCTACGACTGGCACGCCCATTCGCGCCATCAGCTCATGTACGCCTTCTCCGGCACCCTGCGTCTGGAGGCGGAGAACGGCCTCTACCTGCTCCCCCCCCAGCGGGCCGCCTGGATTCCGGCTGGGGTGAAGCACCGGACAACACTCCACAACGTCAGATCCGGATCGGTCTTCTTCGCTCCCTCCCTGGTGGCAACGGACAGCGGCGGCGTCCGGATCATTCCGGCAGCCCCCATCGTGCGCGAGATGGTCTGTTATGCCCTGCGCTGGCCGCCGGACCGCGAGCCGGACAACGGCTTGGCAGACACCTACTTTCGGACCCTGGGGATGCTGTGCGTGGAATGGATCAGGGAGGAGATGCCCTTTCGCTTGCCGGCGGCCCGGACAGAACAGGTTGCCAGGGGCATGGACTATACCCTGAACAACCTGGAAGTAGCCGGCATCAACGGCGCCGCCGGTGCGGCAGCCCTATCGGAACGCCAGTTCCGCCGCCGTTTTTACCAGGAAACCGGCATTGCCTGGCGGCAGTTCCTGTACCAGGCGCGCATGTTGCGGGCCATGGAACTGCTCGTCGACCCGCATGCGAATATCACCGGCGCGGCCTACGCGGTCGGCTTCAACAGCCTGAGCGCTTTTGCCAAGAGTTTTACCCGGTTTACGGGGCAGACGCCCAGCGGTTTCAGGCGGGGAAATGAGTAACAACGGCTCTTCATGCTAAAAGCATTTGTTTCCCCTTTATCCCCTGTGCTATGCTCTGACAGCCCGTCAGGGAAAAAACAATTCAAGGAGAACATAATGGCCCGTGCAAGTGCCCGTCACATTTTAGTCAAGACCAAGGAAGAGTGTGAAAATCTCAAGACCCAGATCGAAGGAGGCGCCGATTTCGCGGCTGTCGCCAAGGAGCACTCCCTCTGCCCTTCCGGAAAACAGGGAGGCGCCCTGGGTGAGTTCGGTCCAGGACAGATGGTCAAGGAGTTCGATCAGGCCGTCTTCACCGGTGAGGTGGGCAAGGTTCTCGGGCCGGTGCAGACCCAGTTCGGCTACCATCTGCTGGAGGTTACCAGCCGGACCGAGTAAACGCCGGAATCACGGTAAAAGTTGACACACCCGAATTCGGAGGCGGCCTTTCGGCCGCCTTTTGTAACAGCCAATTACCCGTAACGGGAGATCAGACCCGCATGATCGACAATCTCCACAGATGGCTGATTATCAGACTGACACTGGCCTGGCTGGTCCTGTCCCTCGTGATCGGCGGGATGGTTCATTACCTCGGAAATGCCCGGCTGGACAACCATGTGGTGAACATGGCAAAGGGCGAAACCGCAAACTACTCCGGCGAGTTTACCGCCTACCTGAGATCTCCTTCTGCACGGACCCTCGCAGATTTCAACCGTAAGATTCATGCCACCATCGAAAAAGACAACCTGATCGTGGTTGAATTCTATGATGCAAACTCCCGGAAGATCACTGAAGCAGTCAAGCCGTCGGCCAGGGAGGCCGAGGCGGCGCTCCCCAAACATGGCACCGAATTCTCCCGTTCCAGCAACATCAACACCAAAAAGTTAACCATTGGCAGCGACACCTACCTGCGGGTATTTGTCCCCATCCTTAATAGCGCCGGGACCAAGATCGGCTACCTTGAGGGCATTTACCATGCGCCCGGCGAGGTCATCACCCAGATCAAGCGCCAGACCCTCTGGTCGCTGATCCTGGTGGTGCTCGTGGTATTCGTGACCAGCCTGGTTCTGTACCCGCTCATCATTCGTCTCAACAGCAAGCTTCTGGATTATTCCCGCATCCTGGCGCTGACCAATATCGGCATGCTGAAGGTGCTGGGAAGCGCCATTGCCAAACGGGACAGCGACACCAATATCCACAACTACCGGGTGACGCTCTACTCGGTACGGCTGGGTGAAAAGCTGGGACTCCCGAACAGCGCCATGCAGGGATTGATCAAGGGGGCGTTTCTGCACGACGTCGGCAAGATTGCCATCAGCGATTCGATCCTGCTCAAATCGGGAAAGCTGACCAATGATGAATTCGAGGTCATGAAGACCCATGTCCGGCATGGCGAGGAGATTATCGGCGGCTATGCCTGGCTTTCTGACGCGGTCGAGGTGATACGCTGCCATCACGAGAAATTCGACGGCAGCGGCTACCTGAAGGGAGCGGCGGGAGATGACATCCCGCTCAATGCCCGCATCTTTGCCGTGGCGGATGTGTTTGACGCCCTGACCTCCCGGCGCCCCTACAAGGAGCCGTTCAGCATCCCTGTCTCGATCGGCATTATTCGGGAATCACGGGGAAACCACTTTGACCCGGCTGTCGTGGACCTTTTTCTGGAACATGCCGAGGCGCTTTACGGGGAGATCTGTCACGAGGACGAGGCATTGCTGCACAAAAAGCTGGAAGAGTGTATCGGGCTGTATTTCACCTGAGTCCGTAAGAGGAGTCATGAAGGCGTTACGGACTCAGGCCCGAATTGCGCTGTGGGATAGTTGCAAAAGCGACTGGCCATTCAGCCTTTCCTCGGGTATATTTATGTCAAGGTGATTGTACCTCGCTACATCTTTTCAGAGGTGGGGCTGTTATGACTTCGAGGCAGGAATATGATCTTCTGGATGCCTGCCGCATCCTGTTTCCCTCGGCGGATATCAGTAGGGATTTTCTCTATTATATCCAACCCGAGGGATTGAAGAACGCCTACCGCAACCGTGCCTGGGAATGTCATCCCGACGCGTGCGGCGACGGGGGAGATCAAGCCAGGCGAACCGAACTGTTCCGTCGTTCGGTCGAGGCCTATAATCTCCTGAACGAGTACCTCAAGACACGAAAGCCGGTCATCCCCCTGCGTTACCCGCAAAAAAGCGCTCCGAAACCAGCCCTGCCGCGTATCGAGGTTATTGGCCGGGTTGAGGGCGAGCAGTACTACGACGGCCCCATGCCCACCATCGAACTGAAGATCGGCTTGTATCTCTATTACCGTGGGATAATTTCCTATCAGTCCGTGGTGCGCGCCCTGATGTGGCAACGGGACCTGCGTCCGCCTCTGGGCGACTTTGCCCGCCAATGGGGATGGCTGAGCGAAGAGGATGTCTCCACGGTCCTAAAGGCAACCCACATCGTTGGCTCGTTCGGCGAGCGTGCCGTAGCCATGGGGTTTATCACCCAGTCCCAACTCAACATCATCCTCCTGCACCAACGGTCGCGGCAACAGCAGGTCGGTCGCTATTTCGTGGCAAACTCCCTGCTCTCCGAGCTGACGCTCAAGCATCATCTGCGTGAACTTGCCCAGCATAACCGGCAGGTGCGCGAAGCGCGAAGCTGATACCGACCGAGAGCGTGAACAAAAAAAAGGGCAGGCGCTTTTCCCGGAAAAGCAGCCTGCCCTTTTTTTATTGGTATCGAGCCGTTTACGCAGCGAAACTGTATTCATCCGCTCCGATACATTCGGAAAGCGCCGAAAGAAACGATTTTCGCTGGGGGTCCCTGACAATGGCAGTCGCACCGTGATTAACCGACCAGATGGTTCCGCACACACCGCAGGTATTGATCTCTTCAGTGAACCCGTTCAAATGAAGATCAATCTCATCATATTCCCCACGAGCCTTACATATAGGGCACTTCATTATGTATTCTCCTTTCAACCTCTTCGATAATTTAATAAGACTATAAACGATACTTCACCTGAACGCAAGCAACAAATCAGACAAAACCACAATAATACAGTATGTTACAATTTAGTATCGTGAGTGGTTAGACCAATTTTTTGTAATGGTGGGTATGTCGGTTTTATTAAAACTATAACACATCGAAATAATACGGAGTATACTGACCAAACATCATTATGTTTTGAAACCGAATCATCCCGGCGGACAAGGATCTCGCCACCCGGTACCACCGACTTTTATGTTCCCCGTTTGACATTCGGGACGATAACATGTGATATGCTGTTTTCAATCAGGCACCTACGTTACGAGCTTTTTCATCACCGCACAGCGGGGACACCCACCATGGCACGCAAGATCTTTATAGCAGCGACAGGACAAAACAGCGGAAAAACCACTACGTGCATCTCCCTGCTGCACCTGGCCAGAAAGAAATACCAGCGGATCGGCTTCATCAAACCGCTCGGCCCCAAGCCGGCCACACTGCGGGGATGCCCCGTGGACAAGGACGCCGCCCTGATCGCCCAGGTCTTCGGCCTGCAAAAGGACCTGCGCTTCATGTCTCCGGTGGTGGTCTACCCCGATACTACCCGCAGGGTAATCGACGGCGAAATTTCGACGGACGAGTTGCAGGAGCGCATCCTGCACGCCTATGCCGAGTTGGAACATCACTGCGATTTTATTGTCATCGAGGGTTCGGGCCATCCGGGGGTCGGGTCGGTGATGAAGCTGTCCAACGCCCGCATCGCCCGCATGCTGGACGCACCGGTGCTGATGGTGACCGGCGGTGGGGTGGGAAACGTGGTGGATACGGTCTGCATGAACATGGCGCTCTTCAGACAGGAGGGGGCCGAGGTACGGGCGGTCATGGCCAACAAGCTGATCCCTGAAAAACGCGAACGGGTGTTGGACTACCTGCAACGAGCCATGGTGGACGAGCCATTCAGACTGATCGGCGGTTTTGATTTTCAACCGGTGCTGGCCAATCCTACCTTGCGCCGTATTTCACGGCTGCTCGATCTCCCCCTGCACGGGAACCGGCGAGAAATGGGGCGCATCATACACCACGTACAGATCGGCGCCGCCTCGACCCAACGCATCACCGAACTGCTCAAGGACTCCGCGTTGCTGATCGTCACCAGCAGCCGCGACGAATTGCTGGTGACCCTGGCCAACCTGTACCAGATGCCCGAGTACCGCTCCCGCATCGCCGGCCTGGTCATCCCCGGCATCATTCCGATCAGCACCATCACCCAGCGCATCCTCGACCGCAGCAAGATTCCCTACCTGCGTACCGAAGCCCAGACCACGGCCGAGTTGTACCGCATCATCACCGAGGATGTATCCAAGATTACCGCCGAGGACACGGAAAAACTGGACCTGGTGCGCAGCCTGGCTGAACGGAGTCTCGATTTCGATAGCCTGGACACGCTCTTTGCCCCAGCCTGAACCGTACGGTTCACTACCGCGAAACGGAAAAGACGGGTAATGCTCTCCGGCGGGCATGGCAGCAGCGGTTTCCGCGACAGCCGTGGTTATGGCGAAAATCAACATACATGGAGGGATTTATGGACAGGTCGGCTACTCGTGGTGCGATTCTTGTGATTGCCATGGCGATTCTGGCAGGGTGCAACAAGGAGACGCCCCCAAAAGCGGCATCCTCGCTAAAACTGCCCGCGCCGCAAAACCTGGAGAAGGGCGCGGCCCTCTTCAACCAGTATTGCTCGCCCTGCCATCCCGATGGCGGTAATGTATCCGATCCCCAGCGGACCCTCCAGGGATCGGTGCTGAGGGGGTATCAGATCACCAGGCCCGAGGATATCGTTATCATCATGCGTAATCCCATGTCCAGGATGATCCGGTTCGACAAGGCAACCATATCCGACCAGGACGCCATGACGATTGCCAACTATGTCCTGACCGCCTTCAAGTAGCGACAACGGGAGGTCGGCGCCGTTTTTTTGCTTACGCCCGCACACAGCGGCTTGAAAAAAATGAAAGGCCCGCATGTTTCGCGGGCCTCGCTTTATTCTGTTTCCGTTCTCCCCTTTTCAAGGGTTATTCCGGCTCTGAAACCGCCGGACGGATACTGCCAAAATGATTTTCTTCGGGAGAAACTTCCTCTATGCCAGTTGCCCTCCTTGTGTCTTTGGCAGTCTGTTTCAGGTAGCGCTACCTGTAATGTACTATACCCCCAAAAATCGAATAATACAGGCTGTTATAAAAAATATTTTGCGTGTATACTTCATCCTTGTGCCGTTCAGGCAAACAATTACTTCCTGATTTCAATCGTTATTGATCCCAAACGAACTAAACCGGCGGCCATCCGGACGCCATCCTCGCGGACCCAACCATGACCCCCTCTTCTCCCGACACGCCGCCACACCAACCCCTGTTGCACCGCAAACCTTTGGTGCTGTTTCTGTGCGGCCGCGCCATGTCCTCGGTCGCCTTCCAGATGATGGGGGTGGCCGTGGGATGGCAGATGTACAGCATCACCGGCAGCGCCTGGTATCTCGGCCTGGTCGGGCTGGCCCAGTTCCTGCCCATGTTCCTTTTGACACTGGTAGTGGGACATGTGGCCGACCGCTTCGATCGGCGCACTATCGCACGTGTCTGCCAGACCGTGGAGGGGCTTGCTACCGGTGTACTGGCCCTCGGCAGCTTCAGCGGATGGCAGAGCAAGGAAAGCATCCTCGTCATTGCCTTCGTGATAGGCGCCAGCCGCGCCTTTGAGTACCCGACCATGCATGCGTTGGTACCGAGACTGGTTCCATCCGAATTCTTGTCCCGTGCGCTGGCCTGGTCCGCCTCGGCCAACCAGGCCGCCATCATCCTGGGACCGGCGCTGGGCGGGGCACTGTATGCAGTCGGCGCCACCACAACCTACGTAACTACTGCCATCCTGTTCCTGGCGGCAAGCATCTTCATTTCGCTGATCCGCATCGAACGTACGCCTCCAAAGCATGAACCGCTCAGCCTCCTGTCTCTGTTCGCCGGCATCACTTATATCCGCAGCAAACCGGTCATCATGGGGGCCATCTCACTGGATCTCTTTGCCGTATTGTTGGGAGGCGCGACAGCGCTCTTGCCGATCTATGCCCGTGACATCCTCATCACCGGACCGTGGGGCCTGGGTCTGCTGCGCTCGGCCCCGGCACTGGGGGCAATCTCCATGTCGCTGTACCTGGCACGCAGCCCGCTCAGGCACCGGGTGGGACGGATCATGTTCACGGCAGTGGCGATTTTCGGCACCGCCACCATTGTGTTTGCCCTTTCACGGTCATTTCTGGTGTCGCTGGCCATGCTGGCGGTACTCGGCGCGGCTGACATGATCAGCGTCGTTATCAGATCGACGCTGGTCCAGCTTGAAACCCCCGACGAGATGCGCGGGCGGGTAAGTGCCGTCAACTCGTTGTTCATCGGGACATCGAACCAACTGGGAGAGTTCGAATCCGGCGCCACCGCAGCCTTGTTCGGAACCGTACCGGCCGTAATGATCGGCGGCATCGGCACGCTGCTCGTGGTCATGATCTGGACACGCCTCTTCCCGCAACTTTTCCATGCCGATTCCCTGGAGAAACGGGGCACCTGATAGAGCGAAAAGGCGGCCAAATGGCCGCCTTTTCTGTTACTGCGTTCTAAAAACCGGAGGTTCTACGGGGCCGGGAGGATCTCCAGCAGCTCAACCTCGAAGCAGAGGTTTTCGCCCGCCAGCGGGTGGTTGGAGTCAAAGGTGACGCTTTCGTCACTCACCTCGACCACGGCCACGCCCAGTTCCTCATCATCCTCGTTGGAAAGCACGAGTTCATCGCCGACCGCCGGTTGGAGGTCCTCCGGCAGATCCGTGCGCGGTACGGTGAAGACCTTTTCCTGGTCGTACTCGCCGAAGGCATCAACGGCCGGGATAACTACCGATTTTTTCTCGCCAGGCGCCATGCCGATCAATGCGTCATCGATCTGGGGAAACAACTCGCCCGTTCCGATGACCAGTTCCATGGGGCCGCTTTCGCAACCGCAGCCGCAATCGTCATCGCCGCAATCATCGGTCTCGCATTCGTCGTGATCGCACTCTCCCTCCAAAGTGGAATCGAAAACCGTGCCGTCTTCGAGTGTGCCTGTGTAGTTGATTGTGACCTTGTCGCCTTTTTTTGCCAGTGCCATTGTGATACCTTTCGCTGTTTGATGTGGCTATAAGCCTGTTTTTACTCTGATGACATGGTACGAGAGAAAGCGGTCGACAGTCTACAAAAATCATACATCATATTTATCAAACTATTTTTTGTTGTCTTCAAAATTAAGCAGGAGTATTTGTATACAGAATCACGAAGCTATTTTCATGGATCGACAACACATCTTCGGGCAGAAATCCTTCACTATACGGAAGCATGGTCACACCCCATGACAGCCAACCGCAACAGGCTGATTTTCTTTCAAGGAGGAACAGATGAACGCATTGACCCTGGTGTTTGTCGCTCTGTGTGTCTTCGCCCTGGCCTACCGGTACTATGGATTGTTCATCGCCCGCAAGGTGCTGAGCGTCCAGGAAGACCGGGAGACCCCAGCCATCAAGATGGCCGACGGCGTAGACTATGTGAAGACCAACAAGTACGTCCTGTTCGGCCACCACTTTGCGGCCATTGCCGCCGCAGGACCGCTTTTGGGACCGGTGCTGGCGGCACAGTTCGGCTATCTCCCCGGCGCACTCTGGATCATCATCGGCTGCGTGCTGGCCGGCGCGGTCCACGACACCATCGTGCTCTTCGCCTCGGTCAGACATAAGGGCAAGAGCCTGTCGCGCATCGCAGAGTACGAGATCGGCAAGCTGACCGGATCGGTTGCCTCCTTTGCCGTCCTGTTCATCCTGATCCTGACCCTGGCCGGCCTCTCCATCGCCGTGGTCAACGCCATGTTCGCCAGCTCCTGGGGGACCTACACCGTGGTCTGCACCCTCCCCATCGCATTTATCATGGGGCTGTACCTGCATAAGTTCCGGCCCGGCGACGTAAGGGGGGCCAGCGTGATCGGCGTGGCCCTGCTCTTCCTCACCATCGTCACCGGCCCGTACATCGCGGCTGATCCCGCCCTGGCGGCCATGTTCACCTTCAGCAAGAAGCAGATCGCTCTGTTCATTCCGACCTACGGCTTCATCGCCTCGGTGCTGCCGGTCTGGCTGCTCCTCTGCCCCCGCGACTACCTCTCCACCTACCTGAAGATCGGCACCATCATCATGCTGGCCCTGGGGATCGCCGTGGTGCATCCGACCCTGGCCATGGAGGCGGTCACCAAGTACACGGCAGGCGGAGGCCCGATCATTCCGGGCGCGGTCTTCCCCTTTGTCTTCATCACCATCGCCTGTGGCGCCCTGTCAGGCTTCCATGCCGTGATCGGTACCGGCACCACTCCCAAGATGATCGGCAATGAGCGGGAGATCCTGTTTGTCGGCTACGGCGCCATGCTGACCGAAGGGTTCGTGGCGATCATGGCCTTGATCGCTGCCTGTGTCCTGGTCCCTGCCGACTATTTTGCCATCAATGCCGCCCCCAAGGTCTTCCAGACCCTGGGCATGACCCCGGTGCACCTGCCTGAACTGGCGCAACAGGTGGGCGAACAGGTGCAGGGACGTCCCGGCGGCGCCGTCTCCCTGGCCGTGGGCATGGCTTACATCTTCTCCGCCGTTCCCTTCATGAAGGGAATGATGGCCTACTGGTACCACTTCGCCATCATGTTCGAGGCGGTGTTCATTCTGACCGCGGTTGATACCGGCACCCGCGTGGGGCGCTACATGCTTCAGGAGATGTTCGCCAAGGTCGTGCCCAAATTCGGGGAGCGGGCCTGGAAACCGGGCATCGCCATCACCAGCTTTATCTTCACCTTTGCCTGGGGCTACCTGGTCTATACCGGCGACATCACCACCATCTGGCCCCTGTTCGGTATGAGCAATCAACTCCTGGCCACCAGCGGCCTCATCATCGGCACCACCATGCTGATCCGGCTCGGCAAGGCGAAATACGCCTGGGTCACGGCGGTTCCGGGCATCTTCATGATTCCGGTCACCATGAGCGCCGGCTACCTGAACATCACCAAAAACTATCTCCCCAAGGGGTTGACGCTCTTGGCGGTTATGTCGGTGATCCTGATGGTCCTGATGACGATTGTCTTTGTCTCCGCCTTCCTCAAGTGGTATGAGTTGCTGCGGATGAAAGAGCCGGTTGCCGACCAGTACGGGGATATGGTATTGGAGGTAGTGGAAGAGTAGAGTGGGTAATTAAACCTAAAGCATTCACCGCAGAGGACGCAGAGTAACGCGAAGGAAAATCAAAAGGTTAAGGTTACCATCGCTTCGTCACCTTTTTTTCCAAAGTCTAATGCAGTTTTCTCTGCGAACCTCTGCGTCCTCTGCGGTGCAACCGATGTTTTCCTAATGCGCAATCCATCCCGAATGAGATGAGGTGTTCATGCTGTATTGGCTGTCGTATTGTGCGTTGGGCGCCTGTGCCGGGATGCTTGCCGGGCTGCTGGGGGTCGGCGGGGGACTGGTCATCGTGCCGGTGCTGGTGTTTCTGTTCACGGCCCAGCACCTGCCAACCGAATATATCCTGCATCTGGCCCTCGGCACCTCTCTCTCTACCATCATGTTCACCTCCATCTCCAGCATGCGGGCCCATAATAGCCACGGGGCGGTGGAATGGCGGATCGTACGGCGGATCACGCCCGGTATCCTGGTCGGCACCTTTCTCGGCTCGTGGGTAGCGGCGCACCTTTCCGGCAGATTCCTCAAGGGCTTCTTCGTCCTGTTCCTCTTTTACGTTGCCATCCAGATGATCCTGGATATCAAGCCCAAGCCGCACCGGCAGTTGCCGGGCGCCGGCGGCATGTTCGGGGTCGGCAACGTGATCGGCGGCATCTCCAGCCTGGTGGGGATCGGCGGCGGCACCATGTCGGTGCCGTTCATGCTCTGGTGCAACGTCCCCCTGCACCGCGCCATCGGCACCTCGGCAGCCATCGGCTTTCCCATTGCCCTTGCCGGAGCCATCGGCTATGCGGCCAACGGCCTCATGGCCAGTTCACTCCCCCCCTTCACCTTTGGTTTCGTGTATCTGCCGGCACTCCTCGGCATCACCGTTGCAAGCGTAGTGACCGCGCCTCTGGGAGCCCGGCTGGCCCATGGCCTGCCGGTAGGCAGGCTGAAAAAGGGGTTTGCCGTGCTGCTGATCGTGATGGGTGCCAAGATGCTGTTCAGCCTGATCTGAACCGGAAACAGGAGTGGCCACTATGGGGACATTTACGGAAGTTGACTCACTGGAATGGCAGCCGGTACGGCCGGACGTGGCACAGGGGGTATACGGCAAGACCATTCTCACTGGAGAAACGAAAATGGTCCTCACCCGTGTTGCGCCCGGCGGGGAATTTGCACCCCATTGCGATGCATACGGTCATCTCTTCTACGTTCTCGGCGGATCGGGAGTCGTGGGCGTCGGGACGAAAGAGGCCCCGGCCGGGCCGGGGCTGATCGTGCGGGTAGCGGCAGGCGAGGAACACTGGTATCGGAATACCGGCAAAGACGACCTCACGCTGCTATCGGTCAACATCCCCTGAGGGGATGCGAGAGGTACTGCTATTGCAAACCGGAGATATCCCGGCACTGGCCGATGGAACCGGGGGCGCAGACCCTGCCGTCCATCCAGATCGCGCCGGACAGATCGGCCTTATCCAGCTTCACCCCTATCATTCCGGAAAGCCGCAGGTTGGCCATTTTCAGGTTCGCTCCGGAAAGGTCGGCACGTTCCAGGTTCGACTCTCCCAGGTCGGCACGTTCCAGATCGGCGTGGCTCAGGTCTACCCCCTTCAGGTTGCACCTGCCCAGGTCAACACCGATGAGTTTGAGACCGCTCAGGTTTCTGCCGGACAGATTCCGTGCACCCTTGAGGATGCTGGTGACCTGTTTGAACGTCAGCTTTTGTCCGGGCAGCGGTTCAGGCTCGGGAGGCGGCATTTTCTTCCTGGATTTTTTCACGTTCGCGGCTTCCGCACCGTCTCCCGATGAATCAGGGGCACCCGCAGCGGATTGTCCCGCCGCTGCACTATCTTCCGCCGCCACGGCAAAAGACGGGTTGATGTGCGCCGCAGAAAGCGCCACTGCCATACCTGCCACAATAACCGCAGTTCTGTATGCTGTCATGATGGTATCCTTTTGTCCTCGTAGCATCCGGAAATCTTCTGAGCAAACCACCTGAAAATTTTTTCAATAGTAGCAACCCTGGCAGCAAAATGCAACTGCCCGGACTGACACGGCCCGGAAAGACACCCGGTTGCGGGGCGCGGATCTTCGGATATACTTTGCGCACGGCACAACTGGCCGGGATGCTGTGAACACACCCGTGACAAGGAGCGAGACTCATGGACCTGCGTACAACCCACACCACCATTCTCAGTGAAGGGGACCCGGAACAGAAGCGGGCCGAGATACGGGAGTACTTCCATGCAACCTACGACATCGACGAGCGACTCTACGACACCCTGAAACATGATTCGACCTTCTACCTGAGGGCCGACCGGCTGCGCCACCCGCTGATCTTCTATTTCGGCCACACCGCCACCTTCTTCATCAACAAGCTGACCATCGCCCGAGTAATCGACCGGCGCATCAATCCCACATATGAGTCCATGTTTGCCGTGGGGGTGGACGAGATGTCCTGGGATGACCTGGACGAGCGGCATTACGACTGGCCGACCCGCCAGCAGGTGAAGGAATACCGCGACAAGGCCCGTGACCTGGTGGACAACCTTATCCGCACCATGCCGCTCACCCTCCCGATCACCTGGGAATCACCCTGGTGGGGGATCATGATGGGGATCGAGCACGAGCGTATCCACCTGGAAACCTCGTCGGTGCTGATTCGCCAGCTTCCCATCGACCAGGTGGTGCAGCTCCCCTTCTGGGAGATTTGCCGCGAAGCGGGCGAGCCGCCCGCCAACCGGCTGCTGCCGGTTCCGTGCGGCGCGGTACGCTTGGGCAAACCCAAGGATCACCCACTCTACGGCTGGGACAACGAGTACGGCCAGCACACGGCCGAGGTGGCCGGGTTCAGGGCCGCCGAGTACCTCGTCTCGAACCGGGAGTTCCTGGCGTTTGTCACGGATGGCGGCTACCGGGAGCGGCGGTGGTGGACCGATGAGGGATGGAACTGGCGTGAGTTCAAACAGGCCGAGCATCCCCTGTTCTGGATCAAGGCCGGCGACGGCTGGAAGCTGCGCACCATGGCGTCTGAGATTGACCTTCCCTGGAACTGGCCGGTGGAGGTCAATCAACTGGAGGCCAAGGCCTTCTGCACCTGGAAGGCGGAAAATACCGGCATGGCGATCCGGCTCCCCACGGAAGACGAGTGGAACCGCCTGCGGGATGTGTGCGAAATACCGGACCAGCCGTACTGGTCAAAGGCACCGGGCAACATCAACCTTGAGTACTGGAGTTCCTCCTGCCCGATCGACACATTCAAAACCGGCGACTTCTTCGACGTGCTCGGCAATGTCTGGCAGTGGACCGAAACCCCTATCTACCCCTTCCACGGCTTCCAGATCCACCCGTGGTACGACGACTTCTCCACCCCCACCTTCGACACCAAGCACAACCTGATCAAGGGGGGATCGTGGATTTCCACCGGCAACGAGGCCACCCGTGACTCGCGCTACGCCTTCCGCCGCCACTTTTTCCAGCACGCCGGTTTCCGTTACGTGGAGAGCAGCGCTGCCGTGGAGGTCCACCAGGACCAGTACGAGACCGACACCCTGGCTGCCCAGTATTGCGATGCCCACTACGGAGAGGTGCACTTCGGGGTTCCCAACTTCCCCACGGCCTGTGCCCGCATCTGCCTGGAACTGATGAACGGCCGCCGGAAGGGGCACGCCCTGGACCTTGGGTGCGCCGTGGGGCGGACCGCCTTTGAACTGGCCAGGGGAGGATTCGAGCGGGTGACCGGCCTGGACTTTTCCACCCGCTTCTTCCGGCTTGCCACCCGCATGCGCGACGAGGGGTATCTGCGCTACGCCTTCCCCGAAGAGGGTGAAGTAGTTTCCTTCCACGAGATCGGGCTGCAAGAACTGGGACTGGACGCAGTCCGTGACCAGGTGCGTTTCTATCAGGCGGATGCCTGCAACCTGCCGGAGAAGTTCAAAGGCTATGACTTGGTGCTGGCAGCTAACCTGATCGACCGGCTCTACTCGCCGCGCCGGTTCCTGAGCACGATCCATGAACGGATGAATCCCGGAGGCCTGCTGGTGATCACCTCACCCTACACCTGGCTGGAGGAGTTCACCAAGAAGGAGGAGTGGCTGGGCGGCTACCGAGAGGCGGGCGAACCGGTCTGGAGCCTGGATGGCCTCAAAGAGGCGCTGGCGCCGCATTTCCACGTGCTGGGCGAGCCTCGCGACATTCCCTTTGTCATCCGTGAGACGAAACGCAAGTTTCAGCACAGCATCGCGGAGATGAGCGTATGGGAGTTGCAATGAACTGTAGCTGGCCGTACAATTGCGGAAACAGGCATTAAACTGCGAGCCACAGAGAACACAGAGAAAGTCTTTTTATAAGATGGTGAAAAAACAGAATGCTAAAATGGACTTGTTTTTCTCTGAGAACTCTGTGTCCCCTGTGGCCAAATGATTTTTTTCAGAATATGCGGAGGAAGCAATGGAAGAACGGATCACCGAGTTGGAGTTGCGCTTTATGCAACACGAGAACACCATCCAGGAATTGAACGATACCGTTTGCCACCAGGAGCAGAGTATCATGCGGCTCGAACGGGAATTGCTCCTGCTCCGCGAGCAACTCACCATGCTGGCACCCTCGGCCCAGGGGGACGGTGAGATGGAAGAGCCACCACCCCATTACTGACCGCGCCCACAGGAGACGCACCATGAAACGCCGGATTGCACTGTTGCTGGTGCTGATACCCGTGGCCGGTTTGTTTTCGTACACGGCAACGGGGAAGGAGGTTGCACGGATGACAACGATTGCCTTTTCAAGCCCGGCCTTTCATGGAGGAGAGGCGATACCGGCCAAATACACCTGCGACGGAGCGGATGCCAGCCCGCCGCTGGCTATCGGCCCAGTACCCATGGGCACCGCATCGCTGGCGCTGATCATGGATGACCCGGACGCCCCGGTCGGGACATGGGTACACTGGGTGATGTGGAACATACCGCCCCAGACGCGGGAGATCCATGAGAACAGTGTGCCTGCCGGAGCGAGCCAGGGAAGGAACGATTGGCATCGCATCGGGTACGGCGGCCCCTGCCCCCCTTCCGGAGCGCACCGCTATTTTTTCAAGCTCTACGCCCTCGACATACCACTTCACCTTAGCGCAGCCACCATCAAGGCCGATCTTGAGAGGGCCATGCAAGGGCATATCCTGGGCAAAGGCGAACTGATGGGGACCTACCGCAAACGCTGACTCCTGTTCACGTCAGGCACCATGTTGCGTGTCCGGCAGGCTTCGAAAACCTGTCGGGCCTGCCTGATGGTATCCCATCTACTTCCCCCGGACAGTGCCACGCCAACCGTTCTCACCTCTCAGCTTGACAAATAAATGAAAATAATTTCTATTTAAACAAATCAAGATCGCCTGTAATGGAGAAACATCATGAAACATGTACGTATGGCGCTGTTCCTGATCGCGTGTCTGGCACTGGCCTGCGCCTGCCAGAAGAAAGAGGCGCCGGTTTCCGGTTCGGCACAGAAAAAACTGGTTGTGGTGACGACGCTGTATCCCCTGTACGACTTCAGCCGGATTATTGGCGGAGACAAGGCTGATGTCAGTCTGCTGCTCCCGCCCGGCGTCGAGGCGCACTCCTTCTCTCCAAGGCCGGAAGACGCCGTCAGGGTCACGGAGGCGGACCTGTTTATCTTTACCAACGAGTTCATGGAGCCCTGGGCGGTAAAATTCGTCAAGGGGCTGAATAGCGGAAAGGTCACGCTGATAGACTCCAGCAAAGGCGTTACCTTTCTCAAAGCCGGTGTCGAAGAGGGAGAAGGGGAACCTGGGCACCACGAACCAGGGCACCATCATGGAGGCGGCATGGACCCGCACATATGGCTCGACTTCGCCAATGCCCGGATCATGGTGGACAACATCGCCGCCGGAATGTGCGGCAAAGACCCCGCAAACAGGGATTACTACCTGGCCAACGCCGCTGCCTACAAGGCAGAACTCAAAAAACTCGACGACGACTACAGGGCCGGCCTGTCATCCTGCGCCAAGAGGACGTTCCTGCATGGCGGCCACTACGCCTTCGGTTATCTTGCCAACCGCTACGGCCTCCGGTACGAGTCGGCCTCCGCGGTGAACGCCGATGCCGAGCCGACACCGGCAAAGCTGATAGAGCTTGTCAAGCAGGTCAGGGCAAGGGACCTGAAGTATGTCTTCAGCGAAGAACTGCTCTCGCCGCGCGTATCCGATATGATTGCCAAGGAGACCGGAGCGTCCGTGCTCTTGCTCCATGGCGCCCACAACATCAGCAGGGATGATTTTGATCACGGCGTGACATTTATCTCTTTGATGAGAAAAAACCTGGCAAACTTGAGAACCGGCCTGGAATGTAAGTAGCACAAAGCACCTTATCACTACATAGTCCAATCGTACGGCCAAAGGGGGCCGCGGCGCATCTGTCGTGGCCTTTTTTCGTTTTGTAACCGCTGTCCGCCGCATTTTCCACGCGCGGCGCCCGAGATTGGCATATGACGCTATTGTAAAATTCGAAGTATACTTAGACATGATTTCTACAACCATCAAATGTCGCTTCGGAGGCACCATGCGCTATTCGCCGCTTTTGACGGATCTGTACGAACTGACCATGCTGGCCGGCTATCTGGAGGAAGGGATGGCCGACAAACCGGCGGTGTTCGACCTCTTCTTCCGCACCAATCCCTTTGAGGGGGGCTATGCTGTCTTCGCCGGGCTGGAGCCGGCATTGGAGATGCTGGAGCAGTTGAGCTTTGACCCGGAAGAGTTGGCATACCTGGACGGATTGGGCGTGTTCCAGCCTCGGTTCTTGGACTTCCTGCGTACATTCAGGTTTCGGGGAAGGATCACCGCCCTAGCCGAGGGCTCGGTGGTCTTTGCCAACGAGCCGCTTGTGACGGTGGAAGGGACCCTGGCCGAAGCCCAGTTTGTAGAAACAGCACTTCTGACCATCATCAACTTCCAGACCCTGATCGCCACCAAGGCTGCCCGGGTCTGCCACGCCGCGGACGGGGCAGAGGTTTTTGAATTCGGCCTGCGCCGGGCCCAAGGGCCGGACGGAGGCATGTCCGCCTCGCGGGCGGCCTGCGTGGGTGGCGCAAGCGGTACCAGCAACGTACTGGCAGGCATGGCCTATGGACTGCCGGTGCGAGGCACCCATGCCCATAGCTGGGTACAGGCGTTCTCGGACGAACTGACTGCCTTCAGGGCCTATGCCGATGCCTTCCCGGACAGCACCATCCTGCTGGTGGATACCTATGACACCCTGAGAAGCGGCCTGCCCAATGCCATCACCGTGGCTCGCGAACTGCGGGGACAGGGGCACGAACTGGCCGGCATCCGCATCGACTCCGGCGACCTGGCCTATCTCTCCCGCGAGGCCCGAGCCATGCTGGATAAGGCCGGCTTCAGCAAGGTCAGGATCGTAGCATCCAATGAACTGGACGAGCAGGTGATCGAGTCGATCCGCGGCGAGGGGGGCCGGGTGGACATCTATGGTGTCGGCACCAAGCTGGCCACCGGATCAGGACCGGGCGGCGTGGCGCTGGGTGGTGTCTACAAGCTGGTTGAAACGTGCGAGCAGCCCAAGCTGAAGGTAACCAGCGACATCGCCAAGGCAACACTGCCGGGGAAGAAGCGGCTCATGCGGGCACTGAACCCTGACGGCAGCTTCATTCAAGACGTCATCTGCCTGGCGGATGATGACGTGCGGGGAGGCGACACGGTCTATGACCCCACCAACCCGCTGCAGCAGAAATCCCTGCCGCAGGGCGCACACCTGGCTGATGTGCGGAAGGTGGTGATGGAGGCAGGTCTGCGAACGGGCAGCAGCGAGTCGCTGGCTGTCATGGCGGATCGCTGCAAACGGGAGCTGACCCTGCTGCCGGCAGGCTGTCTGCGTTTTATCAACCCGCATCGCTACAAGGTATCCATCTCCGCCCGGCTGAATGACCTGCGGAACAGGCTGATCGAACAGATAAATCTGAATGCGTGACACCTTCCCGGCTTCTCTCGCTTGGAATGCCTCAGTCCCGGCGTTTCGGGCATAATTCACGGCGCGGGCGGCGATCTCTCGACAGAGGCGGCATGGAGCGTCACAGGCGGCATTTCGCTCGTTACGCCGTCCAGATGTCACGGATTCAGGATAGAGAAAGGGGTGGGATGACATGGAAAGAGATGCGGCACTTCTGATCGTGGACGTACAAAACGATTTCTGCCCCAATGGCGCGCTGTCGATATCGGATGGAGACCGGGTGGTCGAACCTCTCAATTGCGCCGCGGAGCACTTTGCAGCAGCGGGGTTGCCGGTGCTGGCCAGCCGCGACTGGCATCCTCCGGTGACAAAACATTTCAGGGAATACGGCGGGCTTTGGCCGCCCCATTGCGTACAGGGGAGCCCCGGCGCCGACTTCCATCCGAACCTGCGCCTGCCGGCGGGCACCATCGTGATCTCCAAGGGGATCGATCCGGAACGCGACAGCTACTCGGCCCTTGAAGCGGTCACGGAAGACAGGAGGACCCTGACGGAACTGCTGGCAAAACTGAAGGTACGGCACATCTACATCGGCGGCTTGGCAACCGACTATTGCGTGCGGACATCGGCGCTGGACGCCCTGCGGCTCGGCTTTGCGATCACGGTGTTCACCGATGCGGTGGCCGGGGTGGATGTGCATCCGGGCGATTCAGCAAGGGCTCTGGAGGAGATGGAACGGGCCGGCGCACGACTCCGCACGGTTGTATCCTGCACCGCCAGTGCCGGTTCGAGTGATCGGAAGCGGCATGGCGGATAGCGTATACACATAATAAAGTAAAATACTTAAAATACATTTTGAACTATTTCTAAAATGTGCTATAAATAATTTGTATTTTTTAATATTTGTTACAGCAGGAGCAGATCATGGAAACAAGACCATATTCCGAAAAGGTCATTTCATCAAAAGCAGACGACGAGGCAGCAATCCTGTCCATCTTTAACGACATCAAAGCGACCAGGCCGAACATGAATTTTTCGTTTCTGAATATCTACAAGGAACTTCCCATCAGCAACGATGCGACCATATTCGACGTCAAGGCAAAGCATGTCGAATTCAAGACATGTCCGCTGCAATTTGCCGCAATCCATCACACCATGGAAACCGTGATCCAGGCCCCGTTTCTCAATACGAATATCCTCGGAAAGCTGATCTACCTGGATGGCACCCACAACCTGGTGTCCCTGGGCAATTTTTCCTACGCGGATGTCCATTTCAACAAGCGTGCAGCGGTACGCGTACGTCTGAAGATTCCTCTCAATGTCAACATCGCCGTGGACGGCAACAGGATATCCGGCATGATCCGTGACATCTCGCTACAAGGCTGTTGCATCACCACGCCTGCCGGTTCCCTTCTTGAACAGGCAAACGATATAACCATCCACCTCAAACTCATGCATGACAACAGGCTTATGGAAGCCCACGTCCCCACCCGCCTGCTGCGGATTCATGGCGCCCCCCTGTATAACTGTGCCATGGCATTCGACCACACCCGCGAGACGGAAGAGGTCCTTGCGATCTTTGTCTATCAGCGCCAGCTCGAAATCATCCGTGAATTGAAGGAGAAGTGCTGACACTCCCGGATACCGTACCATTCCCAGCCCGGCCAGTTCACCCCACTGTTTTCCTGAACCTCCCCACCGCCACCAGCAGCACGGTTATGCCGATGACTGTCAGGGCCGCCAACTGTTGCCAAAGCGCGCCGAACCCCACCCCCTTGAGAAAGATGCCGCGGATGACCACCATGTAATAACGGAGCGGATTGAGCAGCGTCAGCCACTGGACCGGCAGGGGCATGTTCTCGATGGGAAAGGCGAAACCGGACAGAAGCATGGCCGGGAAGATGATGAAGAAGGCTGTCATCATGGCCTGCTGCTGGGTTTGGCTTATAGTCGAAATCAACAACCCGATCCCCAGGGAACTCATCAGGAACAGGGTAGTGGCCAGAAACAGTAGTGTCAGGCTGCCCCGCACCGGGACATCAAACACCAGCCAGCCCACCAGGCTGATCAAGGCCACGTCGATGTAACCGATCAACACAAAGGGAAGGGTCTTGCCCAAAATGAACTCCCCCTTGCGGATCGGGGTGACGATCACCTGCTCGATGGTGCCGATCTCCTTCTCCCGCACCACGGCCATGCTGGAGAGCAACATGGTGATGACGAACAGGATATTGGTAATCACCGCGGGAACATAGAACGGCGGACTTTCCAGGTTTGCGTTAAACCAAGCCCGGCTGGCCAGCTCCACGCGGCCGGCACGGAGCGGCAACCCCAGATGGCGGGCAACGAAGGCATCTTGCAGGTTGCCGTTGTAGGTAGTTGCCAACCGGGCCAGATACCCCATGACAACCCCGGCGGTATTGGAATCCGTGCCGTCCAACAGCGCCTGCACCGATGCGGTATCACCCCTGGCCAGTTTTTCGGCAAAGCCATGCTCCACATCGAGCACCACCTGCACCGTACCCCGGTCCAGCAGGTCGCGGGCCTCGGCATCGTTGCCGATACGGGCTTTCAGGGTGAAATGCCCCGAAGCGGTCATCATGTCAACCAGTTCCCGGCTCTCGCTGCTGTTGTCCCGGTCCAGGATGGCGGTGGGGATGTTCTTCACGTCCATGTTGACCGCATAGCCGAAAATAACCGTCTGCAAGGCAGGGATTACGAACAGCACAATCCGCATGCGCGGATCGCGAAAGGCCTGGATGAATTCTTTGATCAGCATGGCGCGGAGACGGTCGAACATCGGCTAACACCTTTTTGAATTAAAATCTTGCTCACACAGAGCTCACAGAGGCACGGAGAAAAAGCTATAACATTTCAAAATCAGCTTTACGATTACCTCGCGAATTTCAAATCTTGTGAGAAGCACACCAATAAATTGAGGAAGTCACTTGTCGGAAGCCGGCGTAACGGTTTTGATTTCATCTTTGTGCCTCTGTGAGCTCTGTGAGAAACGATGTGCTTTAACCGATTTTCTTTTTGAACTTCCGCACCGCCACCGTCATCACGATGGCCCCGAACACCGCCAGAAAGAGCACATCGGGCCAAAGCACAGCCATCCCCACATCCTTGAGGTAGATCCCCCGCAGGATGAGCACGAAGTAGCGGGCCGTCATCAGGCGGGTTACGGCCTGGATGGGAAACGGCATGTTCTCGATGGGGAAGACAAAGCCGGACAGCAGGAAGGCGGGCAGCACCGTAACGACAATGGCCAACTGGCTGGCAAGGAACTGGTTGCGGGCGATGATGCTGATCAGCATCCCCACCGAGAGCGCCCCGAATAGAAACAACAGCGCCAGCGGCGTCAACAGCCAGAGACTCCCCCTGAGGGGCACCCGGAAGACGAACTCCCCAATCAGAACAGACAGGATCAGGTCCAGCACGCCGATGCAGAAGTAGGGGGCCAGCTTGCCTATAATCAGCTCCGGGCCGGAGAGCGGCGTAGCCATGAGCTGTTCCATGGTGCCGGTCTCCCACTCCCGCGCCATGCTGAGGGAGGTCAGGATAGCGGCCATGATCATCATCACCACCGCAATCAGGCCGGGGAAGATGAAGTTGCGCGACTCCATGTCGCTGTTGAACCAGACCCGCGGCCTGAGTTCCAGGGTTGGCACGCGCAGCGATGACCCGCTACGGAGGATGCGCTTGAGTCCCACATCTCGGGAAAAGGTGGCTGCCGTGGCCTCGGCATAGCCCAGGGCGATGGTGGCGGTGTTGGGGTCACTGCCATCCACGATGGCCTGCACCGTGGCCGCATCTCCCAGGGAAAGCCTGCGGGCAAAGTCGGACGGGATCACCAGGGCGATCAAGGCATCTCTCTGATCGATTGCCTGCTCGATGGCGCGATAGGTGTCTACCTGGCTGGCCAGGGCAAAGTAGCGCGAACCTCCGAAGCGGCTGACCAGCTCGCGGCTCTCCACGGACTGGGACTGGTCCCACACGACCAGCGGCACCCGGTCAACGTCCAGGGTCAGGGCATAGCCAAACAGAAACAGGAGCAGCAGCGGGATGCCGACACCCATCATCATGCTGCGCGGGTCGCGCAGCACGTGCAGGAATTCCTTTTTGGCAACGGCTTTCAGGCGGCGTGGATTCATGGGGTTAGTTTACCATAGGGAGTACGGTTATGATGAGTTGGTGGCATTGTTGGAGGTGCTTTTTTCTCAAAGGTGGAGTGGATTCAACCCCGCCCTTTCGCAAAAAAACAGGCCACAAGACATCTTTTGCCCCGTGGCCTGAATGCCACCCCTTCTGTTGGTGCTTATCACGACCGCCAGATCACGCCGCCTGCTTCAATTCCTCTCGAATAACCTGACGCAGAACCTCGGCAATGGGCTTATCCTCCCGAATATGCTGGCGCAGAGTGTCGTTCAGTATGGTCTGATAGCCCTTGCCTTCGGCTTCGCCCTTGGCCTTCAACCATTCTACAATGTCGTTGTCCACATAGGTGGTGATACGGGTTTTGCCTTGCGACTGCTCGGCCTGGAGCTTTGCCAGGTGCGGAACATCCTTTGCCCGCTTGGCGTTGCTGAGATCATATTCCTTTCGCATAACTGTTTTCCTCGTTTCTGGTAGCAGAGTAATCACGCCGCCAGCTTGAAGGTTGCGTCTATCTCATCCCACGGCACATAAAAATGTCCGCTTGTGTCTTTCTCCACAAGCCCCAGCCGTTCCATGGTCTTGACATCGTCAAAGACGTTGCGGTATTGGCGGTGCAGGTGCTTTGCCAAGGCGTTGATGCTGGCATGCCCCATACGGCGCAGCTCGGCCAGCAGTTCGAATCGCTTGGGAGTCAGGTGTTTGAGAAGCGATGGCAGATCGTCGAAATAGAGGCGTTCAATTGGCTTTTCCGGTAACCAGCCGTCATCGATCCGTCCGGCAAGCACTTTCAGTTCATCAAAAAAATCCTTGTCGCTTTTAATTCCGATTTTAATATCCCGTTTTTCTTTCATACCGATCACATCCTTCCGGTGTCTGCTTCAAAATCCTCGATAAGCTTGCGCAAGGTGGAAAATGGATACGCCTCTTCCAGGTCGCCCACATGCCGATGATCCCCTTTGCCGCGTTCGTTGTCGTACCTGACCAGGCAGCTTCCATCCGCCTTGCCGTAGAACAGGCGGTATTTGTAGGGATGAGAACTGCCGGGCAAGGGTTCGGAGAGATGCCAGACAACCACCTCAATGATCCGGCCTCCACGCTCCTTCTTGTATCTGATGATTTCCCGCGCCGTACCCATTGTCACCTCATTGGCTATATGTCATCAAATAACATATAGCCATACTGATTGCAATCGATTTAACCCCCAGCGCACACGACACCGTCTGAGTTCAACAAGCCCTTTGCCCCGTGGCCTTTACGCTTGCAAATCGCCTTCCCGATCCCGCTCCTCGATAAGCCCGATGAACACATCCTCCAGTGTCGGCAACCGGCCTTCCACCATACGCTCTCTCTTCAACCCCTCCGGTGTCCCGACCGCCACCAGTTCCCCCCGGTAAATCATGGCCAGGCGATCACAGTATTCGGCCTCGTCCATGTAGTGGGTTGTGACGAACACCGTCACACCGCTGTCGGCCATGGAGTAGATCAGTTCCCAGAACTTGCGGCGGGAAAGGGGATCGACACCGGAGGTCGGCTCGTCCAGAAAAACTATGGGGGGTTCGTGCAGGATAGCGCATCCCAATGCCAGGCGCTGGCGCCAGCCGCCGGAAAGTTCACCCGCAAGGGACGTGCGGCGCTCCGCAAGCCCGGCCATTTCAATAACCCATTCGGTCCGCTCGCGCCGTTTGGCCGCGGGCAGGCGATAGACCCCGGCGTAGAAGGCGATATTCTCCTCCACGGTCAGATCCTCGTACAGGGAGAAACGCTGGCTCATGTAGCCGATGTTTTCCTTGATCAGTTCCGGTTGGCTGGTGATGGCAAACCCGGCCACGGTCCCGTTGCCCGAGGTGGGGGGAAGGATGCCGCACAACATGCGGATGGTGGTGGACTTCCCGGCGCCGTTGGGTCCAAGGAAACCGAATATCTGCCCCTTGGGAACGGAGAGGCTGACGCTATCAACGGCGGTGAATGTACCAAAACGCTTGGTAAGGCGATCAAGGGAAACAGCGGGTTCTGCCTCCTCACCCTCGGGGAGAGGGGCGGCAAGCGGGCGAGCGGCACGATTGAATCCTCGTTTGACCGAGGAGGAAGAAACCTCCCCCCCGATCCTGCCGATAACCAACTCCTCCAGGGACGTTGTACCTCCGGCGGTCAATTCGGCCGGGGAACCACAGGCGATCATGCGGCCGTTGTGGATCAACCCCACCCGGTCGCACCGCCCAGCCTCGTCCAGATAGGCGGTAGCCACCACAATGGTAACCCCTTCGCCATGCAGGTCCCGCAGGATGCGCCAGAAATCCCGGCGGGAGAGCGGATCAACGCCGTTGGTCGGCTCGTCCAGCAGAAGCAATCGCGGCTTGTGGATCAGGGCGCAGCAAAGACCGAGTTTTTGCTTCATCCCGCCCGAGAGCCGACCCGCCTGGCGGTCGGAGAACGGTGACAGGCCGCTGAAGGCCAGCAGGCGCTCATTGCGCTCCCTGAACTCGGCTACCCCTACGCCGAAGATATCGGCGTAGAAGCGGATGTTTTCCCCTACGGTCAGGTCCGGGTAAAGCCCGAAACGCTGACTCATGTAGCCGATATGGGGGCGCGCCCACTCAGCCCCGGCGGGAAATTGCTGCCCCAGCACACCAAGTTCGCCGGCACTCGGGTCGAGCACCCCGGCCAGCATACGCAGGGTGGTGGTCTTGCCGGCCCCGTCCGAACCGACCAGGCCGAACAGTTCCCCCTCGGCAATGGAGAGGGTGAGGGAGTCCACGGCGGTCAGGTCGCCGAAGCGGCGGGTTAGATTGGTTGCTGCGACAGCCATAAATCACCTGAAATAATTTGCCACAGAGAACACAGAGTTCACAGAGAAAAACAAAATTAACAGGGATACACAGGATGCACAGGATAAAAGAGTAACGATGTACTAAATAATAAGCTTTATGATGTTATCCCGTTTATCCTGTTAATCCCTGTTAAAAACGTCTTTGAATTTCTCTGTGAACTCTGTGTCCTCTGTGGCTGAGGCCTTTAGCTTCCTGTGAGTATCACTGCATCGGCCGGCATGCCCGGTTTCAGCTCCATCTTGGGGTTGGCCAGGAATATCTTGATGCGGTAGACCAGCTTGACCCGTTCCTTCTCGGTCTGTACGTTCTTTGGTGTAAACTCGGCCTCGGAGGAGATAAAACCGACCCGCCCCTCATACACCCGGCCCGGCCAGGTATCCGTTGTGACGCGGGCTCGCTGGCCCACCTTGACCCGTCCCAGTTCCGCCTCGGGGATGTAGGTCCTCAGCCAGACGTCGTCCATCCTGCCCACCGTGATTACCGGGCTGCCCGCCGCCAGCATCTCCCCCGCTTCGGCGTGTTTGGACAGTACCAGGCCGTTCAGGGGCGAGGCCAGAATGCTTTGGGAAAGTCGCGTTTCGGCCAGGGCCAGGCCTGATGATGCAGATTCCGCCTTGGCCCGCGACTGGCGTACGGCATCGGGCCGGGGACCGATCTTCAGCAATCTGAGGCGTTGTTCCGCCTCGCGTACGGCAGCGGCCGAGGCGTCCCTGCCGGCACGGGCAGCGTCCAGGTCCTTGAGCGGTATCACCTCCCGCCGGAAGAGCGCCTCCATGCGCACGAAATCCTTGGCCCGCTGCTCGGCATCGGCCCGCATTCGGGCAAGGGCGGCATCCGCCTGGGCGATCTCCTCACGGCGGCTGCCCGCCTCCAGGTCTGCCAGGGCGGCACGGGCGGCACGCTGCTCGGCCGCACGGGTGTCCCGCTCCTCCTTCAATTCGTCGTCTTCCAGGCGGGCAACCGTCTGCCCGACCCGTACCGTTTCCCCCTCATCCACCAGACGTTGCCCCATGCGACCGGGCACCTTGAACGAGAGTTCCACCGAGGTTACCTCGATGGTGCCTGACACCTTGAGTTCGCCCGTACTTTTCGGCATGCGAAGCAGTACGGCAACCGTCCCGGCAATCACAATCAGGACAACCACGGATGAGAGCAACACCTTCCTTGTCATCAGGAACCTCTTCTTTATGCAACGGCGTAGTTTCTTCTTCAGTTAATGCCCCCTCTTTTCTTCCCTGTCAAGCAGGCTCTCGGGGAAATCGCATAATAAGGGGCTTGACGAAGCTATGGCGGGACACGTTCCCGGATAGCATAAGAGGATGTGCCCGGAATGGGATGAGGGTAAGGCGGATTAATGGGAAAGCTGTTTTTTGGGGGGAATTCAGTCCAGAAGGGCCTCAATGGCTTCGAAATCGATCACCTGCTCGGCCAGTCGGGTAACAAGGGCGATCTTCTCCGTATCCTCGGCGGATATCTTGGAGATATGACCGTTCAAAGCGCTATACACCTCGGCCGTGGTCTGCTCGATGCGGATATTGGGGATACCGCTGTCGTCGATGATCCGCTGGGTAATGGCCGAAACCGGGGCATGGCCGGGGATGACGAGGCCGGCGATCTTGTGATGGTAGGCCGGAATGTTGTAGAGCGAGGAGAGTGTAACCAGCAGTTCGTCGCGGGAACTGGTGGTGATGATCAGCGATGATTCCATCAGGCCGTCGATCACCTTCTGGGAAGAGGCTGCCCCCAGTTGAATATGATGAATGATGCGCTGCTTCTGCCGGGCATCCCCTTGAAGTGGATGGGCGAGCAGCTTGGAAACGTTCTGCAGGGTCGGGTCGGCCAGTACCGGGGAATAGTCGAATGCGCCACTCACTTGGATGCCGCTGCCGTCAAAGTACTTGGACAAATAGGCCAGGGACGCATCCCGCTTGTCCGCCAGCAGCTTGTTGACCAGCAGCATGCGAACATTTACCCCTTCCTTCTCGTAGAGCGGCAGGTTGAGCCGCACCGAATCGATGACGCTGCCGATACCGCCTCCGGCCACCATGACGACCGGCGCATCCACCAGCCTGGCCACATCGGCGTTGTTGAGGCCGATGACCGAGCCGACGCCGCCATGTCCGGCACCCTCCACCAGCAGCAGATCGCAGCACGATTCAAGCTTGCGGCAGGCGCTGGTTATCTTTTCCTCGGCCCATTCGCGACAGAGCTCGCCATCCAGGAACCGCTTGGTCGATCCTCTGCCCAGGACCAGCGGCGACATGAGGGCGATCTGCCCTTCCAGGCCGTAGACCTGGGCCATGAGAGCCGCATCCTTATCGACCACCACCCCGCCGAACTCCTGGCATTTGGGCCCCAGCGGCTTGATATAGCCGACCCGGGCGTACCGTTTTCGCGCCAGGTGCATCAACGAAAGACTTATGGTGGTCTTGCCGCAATGCTGACCGGTAGCGGCGATGAAAAGTTTTTTGCACATAACGGGTCCCCTTGGCTAAGGTAGTGCCGACGTGTCACTATACCAGCCCGCAGCGACCATGCCAAACATGTATACCTGTATACAATGCCTTCACGGTTCAGGGTATACGCTTTGATCCAGCGGCACATGCTGGTATACTATTCCCTGAAATTCAGGTCTTCAGTAAAATCGAGCCATGCTGCAAAGGAGAACCCGTGGAAACGCTTCTGAACGATATCGAGACAAGGATTCTGGGGTGTCTGATCGAAAAGGAGTTGACTACTCCCGACTATTATCCCCTTTCACTCAACGCCCTCATGAACGCCTGCAACCAGAAATCGAACCGTGACCCGATAATGGAAGTGGGGGAGGAAGAGGTCGTACGTGCCCTCGATTCCCTGCGTTTCAAGCAACTGGCGGTGGTCTCGGCCGAGGGAGGGCGGGTACCTAAATATCGTCATATTCTGGCTGAAAAGTTGGGACTGGTGCGGGCGGAACTGGCCGTGGTATGCGAGTTGCTGGTGCGTGGTCCGCAAACCGTGGGGGAGTTGCGCACCAGGGCGGAACGGATGCACCCCTTTTCCGATCTTGCCGCCGTTGAAGAGATCCTGCGGGAGCTGATGGAACGCGAACAACCGCTCGTTACCCGCCTGCCGCGCCAACCCGGCCGCAAGGAACCGCGCCATGCCCACCTGTTCAGCGGGACGCCGGAACCGGTTGACGACGAGGCATTTCCCCTACCGGAGGCGGGACGGCTACGTGTCATGGCCGAAAATGACCGCATTACTCACCTGGAGCAGGAGGTGGCAACCCTGCGCGAAGAGGTCGCCAAACTGCAACAAACCGTCCAGGAGTTCAGGGCCCAGTTCGAATAGAGCATAAGGAAATGGGCCTTTTCCCGACACACGTAAAATTTCACTTGCACTGCACGTGATCTTTTGATATTTATTTCAGTCTTCATTGCGCTTGTAGCTCAGCTGGATAGAGCAACGGACTACGAATCCGTAGGTCGGGAGTTCGAATCTCTCCAAGCGCGCCAGAAATTACAAGGACTTAGGCGGTTTAGCTAAGTCCTTTTTTCATTTCAGCGAACAATTTGAATGGGATGTTTTTTCGAGGAAAAAGGAGACTCTGCCCCAGGGTCAGGCTTGTCTTGTTTTCTTGCGGGGCAGGTTGACTTCCGGCGACAGAATCAATTGAGCAGGAGCCTCCTGAGCCCCCAGCATATTCACCAACTGACCCAACCCATCCGAAATCCCTGCCAGCTTCTTGTGGGAGAGAGCTTCAAGCCCTTTTACCAGTATCCCTTGCACCACTTCCGGAGACTGGCCAACTATTTGGCTTCCCAACTCCGTCAGGGCGACTTCGACAACTCGCCTGTCTTTCTTGGACCTTGTCCGCTCAACAAGCCCCTTTGCCTCCAGCCTGTCCAGAATTCCAACAACTGTCGCAGGATGCAGATACATCTTGCGGGCAAGATCCGAAACCTTGACCGGGGCCGATTCGGCGATAACCTTGATCGCCCAGAGTTGCGGGCCGGTAAGGCCGGTCTCGTGCTCGGCCTTCTTCGATTGTTCATTCACGACCTGAAATACCCGTCGCAAATTATCTACAATTAATGCCACCAACGCCGGCGAAACTTGAGTGATGTGCATTGTTTTCCCCTATGTACACGCACTTTGAACCTGATAACGCTCCATTTATACCACAATTTACCTACCATTCTCAATTAGAATCATTTTCTTGCGGGCGCAACATGATTGGTTCCTGCCTGGTCCGGGTTTCACCCGAACCGTTACGTCAGGACTGAATATCGTGGGAGAATGTACGGTATGGGGGCAAGGTTCAAAAAGACATCGGAAATTGCATATATCCACAAAAATCAAAACATGCGTTGACGAATGCAAAACCACTCGCTGTCTCAAGATCCCATACATATCCAATGTTTTCAGCTTGTTATATTCACCAGCAGGCATGCGCTAACGAACTTTGGAACGTTTCAAAATAGTCTTGCACATAAAATAAAAAACGGTTATAAATATCTTAGTTGGTATACAAATCATTGATGCAGTAATTTTATGCAATCAAATCAAGCAAAGAACAAAATACGGTACGCGAGGCGATTATGAATACAGACAATAGCAGCGCATATACTGTTCAAGCTGTTACAAAAGCGTTTGAATTATTGATGATGCTCTCGGATCAGAAGGTGCTCGCCGATCTGCCCCATCTGTCGGCAAAGGTCGCCATGACCCGCAACAAGACATTCAGAACCCTGACAACACTCGTAGAAATGGGACTGGTGGAACGAGATCCACAGACCGGTTTTTATCAGCTCGGGACCAGTTCCATTTCGCTGGCCCAGAAGATGTTGAAGCATTCAAGTGTCATCAACCTTGCCCACCCGATCATGGAGAACCTTGCCAAACGTCATGACGAGGCGGTGTACATGACGGTTATCAGGGGAGACGAGGTCGTGTTTCTCGATATGGTGGATTGCGAGCAGCAGATAAAGGCGATGTCGCTTGTCGGAGAAAAATTTCCCTTTTTCACCAATGCCGCGGGCAAGGTCATCAAAGCGCTTGAAACACGGGAGCTGCCGGATTGGTTGTCCCAGAAGAGGCGCGGCAGAGCGAAGCTGGTGCCGAATCCTGAAAAACTTGCATCGGAATTGCTTGAGATTCGCTCGAATGGCGGCGTGGCAATCGACAATGGCGGGCTTGGGGAAGGGATCAGCAGTGTCGCCGTTGCGGTCAAGGACTATGCCGGCAAGGTAATCGGCGCGATCACGTTACTTGGTCCTTCATTCAGGATGATAAGTGAAAGAATTGAAACCGAGATTATCCCTTCGCTCATTGAGGGGGCAGCGCTGATCTCGGAAAAATTTGGCTATATGCCGGCGTAACGGCTTCAATGAATTATCCCCACAGTTGCATGGTGTAAGCCATTACATGAAAGGAGAGATGGACTGAGTACAAGGAGCTGGAAACGTATCAAACCATCGATGACTGAAGCTGGTTCGCGAAGCAATTTCAAAAACATCTCAAAAGGAGAATAGGTATGTCGCTCTTAATCGCAAGCAATATTCAAAAAAATCCAAAATACCTTGAATTGGTCCATCGACGTAATGTGCTTGGCTGGACGCTTTCGGCAGTTGTATTGGCTATGTATTTCGGTTTCATCCTGATGATCGCGTATACCCCCGGCATTCTCACAGCACCCATCGGCGACACGGTGATCCCGCAAGGCATGCTGATCGGCGTCGGAGTCATTTTGATTTCCTGCATAACGACGGGTATCTATGTTTACATGGCAAACAAGACCTTCGATCCTATTATTGAAGAAATCGTTCGGGAGGCATCCAAATGAATATATTTAAAACGGCTTTCACTTCAATGATGTCTTTTGCTTTGATATCCATTCCCGGTCTTGTTTTCGCTGCCGATGCCCCCGCCCCTGCGGCGCCCGGGGCCGCAGCGCCTGCCGTTGCCCCGGTGATTCCTGCCGTCCCGGCGGAAGTTCCTCTCAACTGGCACGCCATTATCATGTTTCTTATCTTTGTTGGCATTACCCTGATTATTACCTACTGGGCTGCAACCCACACCAAGACAGCGACCGACTTCTATGCTGCCGGGCGAGGTGTTACCGGCCTCCAGAACGGCATGGCCATTGCCGGCGACTACATGTCGGCCGCATCGTTCCTGGGTATCGCCGCCCTGGTGTACTTCAACGGCTTCTACGGTCTGATCTTTTCAGTCGGCTGGCTGGTCGGGTGGCCGATCATCCTGTTCCTGATCGCCGAGCGTCTGCGCAACCTCGGTAAATACACCTACGCCGACGTGGTCTCCTTCCGTCTCAAGCAGGGACCGATCCGCATCATGGCGGCCATCGGCTCCCTGATCGTCGTCATCTGGTACCTGATCGGCCAGGCGGTCGGCGCCGGGCAGCTGCTGCACACCCTGGTGCCGCAGATGTCCTACACGATGTCCATCATCATCGTCGGCGTGCTGATCATTCTCTACGTTACCCTGGGCGGCATGAAGGCCACCACCTGGGTGCAGATCATCAAGGCCGGCCTGCTCCTGGGCGGTGCATCCTGTATGGCATTCGGCGTCATGTACCATGAGGGCTTCAGCTTTGCAAAATTGTTCTCCGACGCCGTGGCCGCTCATCCCAAAGGGATAAAAATCATGCAGTCGGTAGTGCCGATCGGTGCCAAGGCCAATCCCATCGAGTCCATTTCACTCGGTCTCACGCTGATGTTCGGTACTGCAGGCCTGCCGCACATCCTGATGAGATTTTTCACCACGACCGATGCCAAGGCTGCCCGTAAATCGGTTCTGTACGGAACCTGCTTCATCGGCTATTTCTACATCCTGACCTTCATCATCGGTTTCGGCGCTATTCTGCTCGTTGCCAACAACCCGGAATACGTGGTTAATGTTACCAAAAGTGTTCTCGATCTGAAGGGCGGCGGCAGCATGCCGGCCATTTATCTGTCGCACGCTCTCGGCGGTAACTTCTTCCTCGGTTTCATCGCAGCCGTTGCCTTCGCCACCATCCTTGCCGTTGTCTCCGGGCTGACCCTGGCAGGCGCCTCGGCTCTGTCGCACGACATCTATGCGAGCGTTATCATGAAGGGCAAGGCGGACGAAAAGAAAGAAGTGTGGGTATCGAAGATGAGCGTTATCGGATTGGGCACACTCGCCGTGCTCCTCGGAATCGCCTTCGAGAAGCAGAACGTTGCCTACATCGTGGCCCTGACCTTCTCGATCGCCGCCTGCACCAACTTCCCCATCCTGGTACTGTCCGTTTTCTGGAAGGGACTGACCACGCGCGGCGCCGTGTGTGGCGGTTATACCGGCATCTTCGGTTCCATCGGATTGTTGATCATCGGTCCGACAGTATGGACCAAGGTTCTTCATATGGGGCCGGCCATCTTCCCGTATGACTTCCCGACCTTTGTGGTTCTGCCGGCAGTGCTTGTCGTTGCGTTTATCGTTTCGATAACCGACACCAGCGAGAGCGCGCAGAAAGAACGTGATGCTTTCGAAGCTCAGATGATCCGTTCAGAAACCGGCCTGGGTGCCGAGAAGGCTGCCGAGCACTGAAATCGAAGTAGTTATCAGCAGCTAAACATGCGTCACCAGCAGTAAACGCTATGCGATGGGGGGAGGGCAGCAGCCTCCCCCTCTTTTTATCGTTTTCCCACACGGTGAAAGAAAAAGTGAAACGGTGTTTAAGACGTAGGCACACATGCCGAATAGGCGATAAAACAATCCAAAGGAGATGAACAGATGAAAAAGATCGTCATTACCTTGCTTGTCCTCGTGGCCTTTGCAGGGTCAGTGTTTGCAGCCGGTCCCGAAGTTATTGAACTCAAGGCTTCCATGGGCAAGGTCACCTTCCCTCACAAAATGCATCAGGAGATGCTGAAGGACTGCAAGAAGTGCCACGCAAAGGGGCCGGGAAAAATAGCCGAGTTGGGCAAGGACTGGGCGCACAAGACGTGCAAAGGCTGCCATGCTGAAGGATTCAATGGCAAAAAAGGTCCTACCGCCTGTAAAGACTGCCACAAGAAGTAATAAGCAGGTGACATGTTGTTGCTGAACAAGGGGTGATGCGATTGCGTCACCCCTTCTTTTATGTATGGTGAAACAGGCCTGCACCAATGATGATCTCGGGGACCGCCCGCTGTTATAGACATCCAGCCCAGGAAGCAGTTCGGCATGATTTCAGGTTCCGGCCTGTCAACCGGCATCAACGGGGGGTTTTTCGATAATCTCGGAAATTGCTTTGCCGGAATGGGCTCGAAAAAACTTGAAAATATTTTTGTTTTGTGCAGAAATGATTTGTATGCAAATTAGATGTCAGTCCAAAAAGAAAGGAGCAGAATAATGAACAGCAGTAAAAAGATGGTGTTTACAGCGCTCGGGCTTGCCATTATGGCAACCTTCGGCTGCGCCAACAACGAGGTGGTCAAGAAAGAGGAGCCCGTTGCGGCGACGATGAAAAAACCGCCGGTGGAAGCGGTAAAACCGGCAGCAACACAACCGGCGGCAACCAAAGCCGACCAGATGAAACCGATGGAGACAACGGGAGCAAAGGCGTCGGTAACTTCTGCCGCATTCGAGGCCGTATATTTCGATTTTGACAAGGCTGACCTGAGCAATACGGCCCGTGCCGTACTCACCAAGAATGCCGATCTGTTCAAGGCAAATCCCAACGAAAAGATCAGGATCGAAGGGAATTGTGATGAACGCGGCTCGGCGGAATACAACCTTGCCCTTGGCGAGCGGCGCGCAAAATCGGCCCAGCAATATCTGACCACGCTTGGAGTGCCTGCCGGCAGGCTGTCCGTCATCAGTTATGGCAAGGAGCGTCCAGCCGTTCAGGGAAATAATGAAGCCGCATGGGCAAAAAACAGGAGAGACGATTTCGTTGTTCAAAAATAGTCTGTAAAAACAGAGATGAAACCCAGGTTATCTGAACAACTCACGCTTTTTGGCAGCATCGTCAAATGGTCTGCTTATGCCGCCGTCGTCGGAGTACTGGCAGGTGGAGGAACCACGCTGTTCCTGACGATGCTGTCAAGGAGCACGTCGTTTGCCGTGACAACTCCCCATGACCAGTATTTTCTGCAACGGGGCTGCCAGGTTTGCAGCAATGGTACGCAACGGGCTGGATGATGCGAGTGACGATACGCTGGAACTATATATGAATAAAAAGGGGGGGACGCGTCAAGGTCCCCCCTTTTTATTTGCCGAGTCAGAATAGCGCTGCTTTGTACAAAGCCGCAGGAATTGCCGGCACCGCAATCATGCTCACGCAGGCATTCGATTTCCCGTTTTTTGTCCCTTGACTCGGACAAAAAAATGGCTGAATGTATGTCCATCTGTTTCAGGTGCGCCACGCTTCGTAACGCGCTCACCCGACATGTCTCCGGATAGGGAGCAGCACCATGTATGACACGATGACCAGAGAAGAGTTGATCCAGGAACTGGAGCGCAACAGGAGCAAACTGGGGACCTGCACGTTGCATAACCCCACGCTGTGTCACTGCATCTACGATGTCATACAAACCGGAGTCATCGTCCATGATTCCGATGCCTCCATCCTGTTTGGCAACACCAAGGCCCAGGAGATTCTCGGCCTTGACCTGCCCCTTCGCGGCAAAAGCATCGCAGACCTTGAATGGATCCTTTACGACGAATCGGGCAACAAAATTGAACCTGGCGACTACCCGGTCAACAAGGCCATTGCCGGACGAAGGCCGGTTAATGACATGGTCATCAAATACTGCCGGCCGCAATCGGATGAGCAGTGCTGGTTACGGGTCAATGCCATCCCCTTGATCAAGGGCGAACATCTTGAACAGGTGGTCGTTTCCTTTGTGGATATTACCGCGGAAATCACGGCAACCATCCGGTTGAGGGAGAGCGAGGAGAGCTTCCGCGCCATATTCGAGAATGCCGTGATGGGGATTCTCATAGTGCACCGGGGCGGCCAGATCGTCACCGCCAACGCGACCATCGAGAACATGCTGGGATATACGGTGGAAGAGATCAAGGCCCTTCACCTCTGGGACATCTCTTTTCCGGAGGATTACGAACTTGATCGGGAGTTGCTCCTGGATATCATCGAGGGAAGGCGACAGTACTACCAGGTCGAAAAACGCTATGTCAGCCAGAGCGGAGCCCTGATCTGGGGGATGCTGACCGCATCGACCGTACGGGACGAAACCGGCGCACCCCGCTTTATCGTCAACATGATCGAGGATATCTCGGCCAGCAAATTCGCCGAAGAGCAATTGCACTACCTGAATACCCACGACTCCATGACCGGCCTGCGCAACCGCGCCTGGTTCGATGAGGAGTTCAATCGTCTGCACTATGGGATACAATTCCCCGTAAGCATCATAACCATCGACCTGGATGGCCTGAAACAGACCAATGATTCCCAGGGGCACAAGGCCGGCGATGCCCTGATCATCGGCGCGGCAACGATCCTGAGGGAGACGTTCCATGACCGGGACATAGCGGCGCGAATCGGTGGGGATGAGTTTGCCGCGCTGCTTCCCGCAACGGATGAGACGGCTGTATCCGCCATACTGGAGCGGATTCGGGAATGCCAGGACAGGTACAACGAATCGGGGCACGAACATCACGTATATTTTTCAACCGGGACAGCCACGGCCCATTCCAGCGTACAGTTTGCCGATATTTGCAAGGAAGCGGACGGGCGGATGTATGCCGAAAAGGCCCTGCACAAGCGTTTACGCGAAAAATGACTCCTGCACACTAACCGTAATTACCGCACCACCAACGCCCCTCCCTCCACGTCAACACGCAGCACCCCACCATCCGTCACCGTCCCGGCAATGATGGCCCGCGCCACGCGGGTCTCCAGCTCGCGTTGCAGATAGCGCTTGAGCGGTCGTGCACCGTAGACCGGGTCATAGGCTGCCTCGGCGATGAAACGCATCGCTTCCTCGGATATCTCCAGGGTAATGTGCCGGTCTTTCAGGCGCTCTTTCAATTGCCCTGCCAGCAGGTCGGCAATCCTGACCACCTCCGCCATGTGCAGTGGCTTGAACAGCACGATATCATCCACCCGGTTGAGGAATTCGGGACGGAAGCCTGCCTTGAGTTCCTGCATGACGTCTTTTTTGGCCTGTTCCGTGATTTCCCCCGCAGGGGTGATCCCTTCCAGCAGATGCACGGCGCCGATGTTGGAGGTCATGATGATGACGGTGTTCTTGAAGCTGACCGTACGCCCCTGACTGTCGGTCACCCGACCGTCGTCCAGGATTTGCAAGAGGATGTTGAACACGTCCGGATGGGCCTTCTCGATCTCGTCGAACAAAAGCACGCAATACGGCTTGCGCCGGACCGCCTCGGTCAACTGCCCCCCCTCCTCGTACCCCACATAACCGGGAGGCGCGCCGATCAGGCGCGACACGGCAAATTTCTCCATGTACTCGGACATGTCGATGCGCACCATGTTATCCTCCGAGTCGAACAGGGCAGCGGCCAGGGTACGGGCCAGTTCGGTCTTGCCCACGCCGGTGGGACCCAGGAAGATGAACGACCCGATCGGCCGGCGCGGGTCCTTGATCCCTGAGCGGGCACGCAACACGGCATCGGCCACCAGTTGTACCGCCTCGTCCTGGCCGATCACCCGCTGGTGCAGGATATCCTCCAGTCGCAGCAGTTTCTCCCGTTCGCCCTCCACCAGCCGGGTAACCGGGATGCCGGTCCAGTGGGACACGATCTCGGCAATCTCGTCCTCGGTGACCTCCTCCCGCAACATCTTCTGTCCCCCCTGCTTGACGTTCAGGGCCGCCTCCTCGTTTTTCAGGGCGGTCTCCAGACCGGGCAGTTCCGAGTACTTCAGCTTGGATGCCTCCTCAAGATTGTAGGACTGCTCGGCCTGCGCAATGGCATGGCGGGTCTTTTCGATCTGCTCCCTCAAACCCTGGATGCGCTGGATGGCCACCTTTTCCGTGTCGTAGCGGGCACGCATGGCCGTGGCCCGTTCCCGGTCTCCGGCCAGATCCTTGCGCAGGGTATCCAACCGCTCCCGGCTGGCCGGGTCCTTTTCCTTCTTCAGGGCCTGCTCCTCGATCTCCAGTTGCATGACCCGGCGGGACAGGGCATCCAGCTCCGAGGGAAGCGAGTCCATGTCGGTGCGCAGCATGGCGCACGCCTCGTCCACCAGGTCAATGGCCTTGTCCGGCAGGAAACGCTCGGTGATGTAACGGTCGGAGAGCGTGGCGGCCGCCACCAGGGCGTTATCCTGGATCTTGACCCCGTGGTGCACCTCGAAGCGCTCCCTCAGCCCCCGCAGGATGGAGATGGTGTCCTCCACGCTCGGCTGTTCCACCAGCACCGGCTGGAAGCGGCGTTCCAAGGCCGCGTCCTTCTCGATGTGCTGGCGATATTCATCAAGGGTGGTGGCGCCGATGCAATGCAACTCGCCTCTGGCCAGCATCGGCTTGAGCATGTTGCCGGCGTCCATGGCCCCTTCCGCCTTGCCTGCACCGACAATGGTGTGCAGTTCGTCGATGAACAGGATGATGCGCCCGGAGGCCTGTTTGATCTCGTTCAGCACCGCCTTGAGCCGCTCCTCGAACTCGCCCCGGTACTTGGCCCCGGCGATCAGGGACCCCATGTCCAGGGCAAACACGGTCTTGTCCTTCAGCCCCTCGGGCACGTCGCCCCGCACGATGCGCTGGGCCAATCCCTCCACGATGGCGGTCTTTCCCACCCCAGGCTCACCGATCAGCACCGGGTTGTTCTTGGTCTTACGGGAAAGCACCCGGATCACCCGGCGCACCTCCTCGTCCCGTCCGATGACCGGGTCCAGTTTGCCGTCCCTGGCCATCTTGACCAGGTCGCGGCCATATTTTTCCAACGCCTCATAGCTTGCCTCCGGGTTAGCCGAGGTCACCCGCTGATTGCCGCGCACCTCGGTCAGGGTCTTGAGGAACCGTTCCCGGTCCACGCCCGCCTGTTTGAGGATCTTTCCGGACGGGGTCTTGTCCCCCTCCCCCACCAGGGCCATCAGCAGGTGTTCCACCGAAACATATTCGTCCTTGAGCCGTTTGGCCTCGTTCTCGGCCGCCACCAAGAGCCTGGAGAGGCGCTGGGATACATAGATCTTGCCCGGCTCCGCACCCGGTCCGGAGACATGCGGCCTGCGTTCCAGCTCGGCCTCAACCTCCTTCCGGAGCATCTCCGGGCGAATATCCATGCGTGCCAGCAGGCGCCCTACCAGGCCATCCTCCTGGTCCAGCAAGGCCCAGAGCAGATGTTCTCCGTCCACCTCCACGTGGCCCTGGGTAACTGCCTTATTCTGCGCCTCGGTGAATGCTTCCTGGGATTTTTGCGTCAGCTTGTTGAAGTCCATGGTGGTGCTCTTTTCTTCGAGATAATGCGGATGCCGCACTTTAGAGGTAAGCACGAAAGGTGGGAAAGTCAAGGAGGGACAGGCTGAAGTGGGATTACATCTCGATTCGGAACTTCGCGCCGCCATTTATGTTGCGCACGGACACTTCAGGGTTATGTGTAACTATTTTCCATCAACTGTCGCTAAAGACGACGTTGATGCCGCCCCGCCCGATGATCGCAAAATGGGTTGCAGACGTAAATAACCTGCAATCCGTGCCAATTAAACCCACGGAAAACAACAACCCCGTGATGGCACACAATCTGCTCACTCCGATTATCATGCACTGCGTGACGGTTGGGAGGACCAGATGGCGGTACAGATAGACCCGAAAAAGAGCAGTCTGCTGCGGGCAGCGCCGCGGCTGATGCAGATCCTGCGCGTGCTCGCCCGGCACAAGTTCCTTGGCGCCCTGCGAGGCAAGGGACATTGGCCAAAGCCTGTAGAGGTGCGGGAAACCTTTGAGGAGCTGGGCCTGACCTTTCTCAAATTCGGACAGGTACTTGCCATGCGGCGCGACCTGTTGCCGGACGCCTACATCGATGAACTGGAACTGCTGCATGACCAGTTGCCGGCCCTGGGCATCGACGCGATAGCCGCAACGGTTGAAGCCGAGCTGGGTGCTCCGCTCTCGGAGTTGTTCGCATCATTCAGTGAAACGCCGCTGGCAGCCGCCACCATCGCCCAGGTGCATGAGGCAACCATGCACGACGGACGCCATGTGGCCGTGAAGGTGCAGCGGACCGGCCTTGAAGCGATGATTGCCACGGACATCGCTGCAATGGCCTTCCTGGTGGCGCTGGTGGAAAGCCTTTCTCCCCGTTTGCGCGGCCTTGACCTCCCCGTTCTGGTGACTGAATTTGCCAACAGCCTGAACCGGGAAACCGATTTCAATCATGAAGCGCGTTCCATACTGCTCTTTCGCGCCGCCCTGGCTGATGTCCCCGGCCTCTGGATTCCGGATGTGGTGGCGGAGCGTTCCAACGGTAACGTGCTCACCATGGAGTTTTCCGACGGTGAACGGGTGGACCTCTACGCCCGATTGCATTTGGAAGAGATGCCGGGACTGATCAATACCCTGGTCAGGCTGACCTTGCAAACGATCTTCGAGGAAGGGCTGTTCCACGCCGACCCCCATCCCGGCAATGTGCTGGTCCTGGCCGACGGGAGGCTCTCCCTGCTCGATTTCGGGATGACGGGCGAGCTTGACGAGCAGATGCGCGAATCCCTGACCCTCCTCCTGGAAGCGGTCGTCAAAAGCGATGCACGGGCCGCCACCGAGGCGTACCTGGAATTGGCGCCCCAAGGGAGCGAAAAGGTCAACCGTTCGGCACTGCTGCTGGACATAAAGGCGGTGCTCTACGAGATCCACCGGAGCGACCTGGCGGAGGTGTCCATCGGTGATTCCTTCGATTCGCTGTTGCGCGCCGGAAGCCGGCACGGGGTCCACAATCCGGGCGAGTTCTTTCTGCTGACACGTACGTTTGTTATCCTGGAATCCATGATACGCCAGCTCGACCCGGACCATGACTACCTGAAATCATTCCGTGAAGAGATCTCCCGCCTGACCGCGAAACACTTCTCTCTGGAGCGGATAAAGGAAAAGACCACCAAGTTTGGCCGGGAACTGGAGCGGATGATCAGTGATGCGCCCGGCGATACGCGCCGTGTCCTCAGGCGTATCGCCGAAGGCGATCTGGGCCGTTTGCAGGCTCCGGCCATAGAGGCCCTGGGGGGGCGCGTCAGCCGAAAGCTCGAGCAACTTACCGGCGCCATCGCCTCCGCGGGGCTCATTATCGGTGGTTCAACGATGATAACTGCTCCGGGAGGTGGCTGGCATCATACTTTAGGCGAACTACTGGTTTCAGCAGGGGTTTTGGGCACGTTCCTTATCTCTGTCAGTGCCTTGCGGCGCGACCGCGGCCGTGGCAGTGGCCGACGATAGTGAGTACAGTATTAATCATTATGTATTTAGTATTAACGATAAAGACATAAGTATGAAGCCTTAATGAATGATGTATGAATGTATAAGGTTGACGGTTTAAGATAAAAGGCCGAATGTAGAAAGTAGCATATTAATTGATGAGAGATGAATTCAGTTCTTTTCATACTCAATACGTTAAACTTCAAAAGAGGTAGCAATGACAACAGACAAAGACAAGAGCTTGTCAGCGGTTACCGCCGATACAGAAAAAACAAGCTCCGAGGGGCGTAGCGAAGCAACCCTGCTCAAGGCAGGGGCGCTCCAGAACGCGATTTTCAACAGTGCCAACTTCTCCAGTATCGCCACGGACGCGAAGGGGGTCATCCAGATATTCAACGTGGGCGCGGAGCGGATGCTGGGGTACACGGCCGCCGAGGTGATGAACAAGATCACACCGGCCGATATTTCCGATCCGCAGGAGGTGATCGCACGCGCCGAGGAATTGAGTCACGAACTGGGAACCCCGATCACTCCGGGTTTCGAGGCGCTGGTGTTCAAGGCCTCGCGCGGCATCGAGGACATCTACGAACTGACCTACATCCGCAAGGATGGCAGCCGTTTTCCGGCGGTCGTGTCGGTCACGGCCCTGCGCGACGAGCAGGACGCCATCATCGGCTATCTGCTGATCGGCACCGACAACACCGCACGCAAGCAGGCGGAAGAGGCGCTGCTCAAGGCGGGCGCGCTCCAGAGCGCGATCTTCAACAGTGCCAACTTCTCCAGTATCGCCACGGACGCGAAGGGGGTCATCCAGATTTTCAACGTCGGCGCGGAACGGATGTTGGGGTACACGGCCGCCGAGGTAATGAACCAGATCACGCCGGCCGACATCTCCGACCCCCAGGAAGTGATCGCACGCGCCGAGGAATTGAGCCTTGAACTGGGAACCCCGATCAGTCCGGGTTTCGAGGCCCTGGTGTTCAAGGCCTCGCGCGGCATCGAGGACATCTACGAGCTGACCTACATTCGCAAGGATGGCAGCCGTTTTCCGGCGGTCGTGTCGGTCACGGCGCTGCGCGACGAGCAGGAGGCCATCATCGGCTATCTGCTGATCGGCACCGACAACACCGCGCGCAAGCAGATCGAGGCAGATCAGAAGCAACTCAGCCAGCGTCTGCGCGACCATCAGTTCTATACGCGCTCCCTGTTCGAATCCAATATCGACGCGATCATGACCACAGATCCAGCCGGCATCATCACCGATGTCAACAAACAGATGGAGGTACTCACCGGCTGCACACGCGATGAGTTGATCGGCGCGCCGTTCAAGAACTACTTCACCGATCCGGACCGGGCCGAGAAGAGCACCAAACAGGTGCTGCGGGAAAAGAAGGTCACCGACTACGAGCTGACCGCACGCGCCAGGGACGGCAAGGAGACGGTGGTCTCCTTCAACGCGACCACCTTCTATGATCGGGACAGGAAGTTGCAAGGGGTGTTCGCCGCTGCGCGCGATATCACCGAACGCAAACGCCTGGATCAGGTGCTTCTGGAAAAGAACGTCGAGCTGGAGAGCGCCACGTCGATTGCGGAAAAGGCCAACCGCTCCAAATCCGAATTCCTTTCCAGCATGAGCCACGAGCTGCGTTCCCCACTCAATGCGATCCTCGGTTTCGCCCAATTACTGGAGTCGGATACGCCGCTGCCAACGGATACGCAAAAAGCAAATATCGACCAGATCCTCAATGCGGGATGGTATCTGCTGGAGTTGATCAACGAAATTCTCGATCTCGCGCTGATCGAATCGGGCAGGTTGTCGCTGTCGCTGGAGCCCATGTCGCTGGACGACGTCATGCTCGAATGCAAGGCCATGATTGAACCACAGGCGCAAAAAAATGGCATCCACATGAGCTTTCCACGGTTCGAACTACCTGTCTTTGTCCATGCGGATCGAACCAGGGTGAAACAGATCCTGATCAACCTGCTATCCAACGCGATCAAATACAACCGGGCGCAAGGAACGGTAGAAGTGACGTGCAGCCCTGGCAGTGCACAACGCATCCGTATCAGTGTGCATGATACCGGTGAGGGATTGACTCCCGAAAAGATCGCACAACTTTTCCAGCCATTCAACCGTCTCGGACAAGAGGCCAACTCCGCGCAAGGCACCGGCATCGGCCTGGTAATGAGCAAACGGCTGGTCGAATTGATGGGGGGCGAAATCGGCGTGGAAAGCGGTGTCGGGGTGGGTAGTGTGTTCTGGTTCGAACTTAACCTGTCGACTGAACCGCAACATACCGGCGGCGTGGTTGAAGCGCTGGCACCGCATCACGCTCATGTTCCGCATGGCGCGGTGCCGCACACCCTGCTGTATGTGGAAGACAACCAGGCAAACATGCAACTGGTCGAGAGGATCATTGCACGGCGCCCCGACATGCGCCTGCTGAGTGCGGGGGATGCCATAGTCGGCATTACGCTGGCGCGCACCCGTCAGCCGGAGGTGATCCTGATGGACATCAACCTCCCCGGCATGAGCGGCCTCCAGGCGCTGAAAATCCTGCGTGAAGATCCGCTGACGGCGCATATTCCGGTGCTTGCCATCAGCGCCAACGCCATGCCGCACGATATCAAGAAAGGGCTGGAGGCCGGCTTCCTCCGCTATATTACCAAGCCGATCGATGTCAACGAATTCCTGGAAGCGTTGGACATGGCACTGGAATATGCGGAAAATGGAGCAGACGACACGGAGACACGCGATGGTAAGTGACACCGATATTCTCAATGCCGGCATTCTGATTGTAGACGACCAGGAAGCCAATGTGCAACTGCTTGAGCAAATGCTGACCAAGGCCGGTTATACGCGCGTTACGTCCACGATGGATCCCCATGCCGTCTGCGACCTGCATCGCGCCAACCATTACGACCTGATCCTTCTCGATCTGCGGATGCCGGGCATGGATGGCTTCCAGGTAATGGAATGCCTGAAAGAGGTTGAAACCGATGGCTACCTGCCGGTGTTGGCCGTTACCGCCCAGCCGGCTCACAAGTTACGCGCCCTGCAGAGCGGCGCGAAAGATTTTGTCAGCAAACCGTTTGAACTGGCAGAGGTGCTGGTGCGGGTTCATAACATGCTGGAGGTCCGCCTGCTGCACGAGGCGGCCCGCAATTACGGCAAGATACTGGAAGCCCTGGCCCTGAACGACCATCTGACCGGACTTGCCAACAGACGACTTCTTGCCGACAGAATGTCCATGGCCTTGGTTCATGCACGTAGGAACAGGAGCGCCATGGCGGTTGTGTTCCTGGATCTGGACGGCTTCAAGCAGATCAACGACACATTGGGGCACGGCACCGGGGATGTTTTGCTGAAAATGGTCGCGGAACGCCTGCTGGCAACGGTGCGCGAAGAGGATACCGTGGCGCGCCTGGGGGGCGATGAATTCGTCATCGCACTGTGGCACGTCAGCGGAGCAGACTATGCGGCCGCGGTGGCGTCGAGGGCGATTGAGGCGGTTTCTCAACCTTACGACATTGAGGGCGCTACCGTCAGTGTAACCACCAGCGCGGGTGTCAGTATCTATCCCGAGCATGGCGAGGACGCGGACACGCTGATGAAAAACGCGGACCTGGCCCTTTACGCGGCCAAGGCCGCGGGCAAGAACGCCTATCAAATTGCGGGGTGCACTGACTTGTCGGACCTGTCGGAATAATTATGATCAATGAATCCGATATTCATACTGCCGGCATTCTGATCGTAGACGACCAGGAAGCCAATGTGCGGCTGCTCAAGCAAATGCTGAGCAAGGCCGGCTATGTTTCCATTACGTCCACGATGGATCCGGGCAAGGTCGGCGAGTTGTATCTCAAGAACCGTTACGACCTGATCCTGCTTGATCTGCAAATGCCCGGCATGGATGGATTCCAGGTAATGGAAGGGCTGAAGGCCATCGAAACGGACAGCTACGTTCCGATCCTCGTGATCACCGCCCAACCGGGCCACAAGCTGCGGGCGCTGGAAGCGGGGGCAAAGGATTTCATCAGCAAACCGTTTGATCTGGTCGAGATAAAGACACGTATCCGCAACATGCTGGAAGTACGGTTGTTGTACAAGCAAATCGATAATTACAATAAGGTGCTGGAACAGACGGTGCAGGAACGGACGGGCGAACTCTTGCAGGAAATAGATGAGCGCAAAAGGGGAGAGGCGTCACTCAAAAGCGCGTATGCGGAGATAAAAAGCTTGAAGGACCGGCTCCAGGCAGAGAACATCTACCTGCAACAGGAGGTTGCCCAGGAGTACAACTTCGGCGAGATCGTCGGTAAAAGCACTGCCCTCGCGAATGTCTTCCTGCGGGTCGAACAGGTAGCGCCCATTAATGCGACCGTTCTTCTCACGGGCGAGACCGGCACCGGCAAGGGGGTGGTGGCACGCGCCATCCACAGCAGCAGTGCCCGCAAGGATCGGCCAATGATAACGGTCAACTGCACGTCTTTGCCGGCGAATCTTATCGAAAGTGAGCTCTTCGGACGGGAAAAGGGGGCATTTACCGGGGCTCATGCCCGGCAAGTCGGGCGTTTCGAGCTGGCCGACCACGGCACCATATTTCTCGACGAAATCGGCGAGATGCCGCTGGAGTTGCAAAGCAAGCTGCTCCGGGTCATTCAGGACGGTGAGTTTGAACGACTGGGCAGTCCCCGCACCTATAAAACCGACGTGAGGATCATTGCGGCCAGCAACCGGGATCTGGAAGCGGAGATCAGAAACGGCAGGTTCCGTGAAGACCTGTTTTACCGGCTCAATGTGTTCCCCATCACCATGCCGCCGCTTCGGCAACGCAGGGAAGACATCCCGCTGCTCGTCAATCATTTTGTCGCCAAATTCAACAAGAAGATCGGCAAAAAGATAGATATCGTGTCAACAGGCACCATGAACGCGCTCCGGGAATACCACTGGCCCGGCAACGTGCGGGAGTTGGAAAGCGTCATCGAGCGGGCGGTAATCACCAGCCAGGGGAACGCACTACAGGTATTGGACCGGTTTGATACGTTCCGGAAGGCAGAGGGGCCGGCAAGGGAGGAGGTCAAAGCCCTCGCCGAATTGGAACAAGACCACATCCTCCGGGTGCTCCGGAAAACCGGTTGGCGCATCAATGGTAAAAACGGGGCGGCGCTGCTCCTTGGCCTCAACCCCAGTACCCTTCGCGCCCGGATGCAAAAATACGGCATTGTCAGGCAATAAACAGGTTGAGAGTTGCGAGATGAGCAATGAGAGAAAATCATCCCTCAACCCTCATCAAGCCTTGCCGAACACTTCGTGATCAAGAAGTTGGCAATGTAAAGTAAAAGCTCGCCCCTTTTCCCGCCTCTCCATGCGCCCAAACAGAGCCTCCCAGGCGGTTGATGATGCGCCGCACTGCCGCCAGACCAATGCCGGTTCCCTCAAAATCCTTGTTGAGCCTCTGGAAAGGCATAAACAAGCGTTCGGCATATTGTGCGTCAAAGCCGATCCCGTTATCGCGTATGAAATATGTGGGTTGGCTGCCGGTTTCCTCAACGCCGAACTCGATCATGGCAAGCTGTTGCCCTACGGTAAACTTCCAGGAATTGGCGATCAGGTTATCCAGGACCACCTGAAGCAAGCGGGGATCACCCCAGCCGTATATGTCCTCCTGGATATTGAACCTAACCTGCCGAAGCGGATCCTTCCGTTGAAATTCGGAGACGATGCCGGATGCCACCCTGCTCAAATCAACCGTGGAGCACACGGTCTTCTGCCCCCCGATGCAGCACATCCCCAGCAGCGCATCGATCATTCCGGCCATGCGCTGTGCCGCAGAGCAAATCCGGTCCAAAATGGACTGTTCACGCTGTTCCAGTCGGGTATCATCTTTTTCCAGAAGATAGGAACTGCCTGCCATGATAATGTTGAGGGGGGTGCGCAGGTCATGGGAAATCGACAGCAAGGCCGCTTCCATGCTCAGATTTGCCTCCCGCAGCACCTCGATCTGGTGTTGAAGTGTGGCGCACTTATCCTCTGTTTGGGCTATCCGCAAGATAAAGTAAGGTACCATTCGTTACAGAGCCTCCTTCTCGGGGCTGCTCAAGTTTCACTGTTAAATATCCCGCGTCCCTTATTAAACAACCACGGAATTTACCTGCACAGCCTGCTGCAGGAGGCAAAACGGGAGACAGGCTGAATTACAATAACAGCCTGCCTCCCCTTCCATCCTGCTTTCACACCGGATACTACATGCCTTACGGCGCAGTAATGGCGGTTGCGTTCAAGGTAACCGCGGTCTGTGCCAATGCCCGGCCGGTCATCTTTGCGCCGGTATTCATGGAAATCAACGTTTGACTCAAGATAATCCCCTTGAAGTCGGCCGCCGTGCCAAGGTTTGCCTGGCCGGACACCTGCCAAAAGATGTTCTTGGCTTGTGCGCCGCCGATCAGGGTAATAACGGCACTGTTGTTCACCGTGAGATCTTGCGCAACTTGGAAGATCCACACGTCATCTGCACCACCAGAAAGGGTGACGCCGGCACTTGTAATCAGAACCCCGGTGCCCCATTTGTAGAGACCGGGAACGAGGGTCAGGCCGCTGATATCTCCAGCTCCCTTTTCAGTAAAATCAGGCGTTGTCCTTCCGGCGGCATCGGTGAACGCGGTTTGCATATCGCTTACTGCCGTGGTCATGATAGCAGGAGTGGGTGGGGTATAATCGGCTGCATAAATTTTTCCGGTCACTAACGATGATGTTGAAAAGGTATTCGTGGCATCAGCGATCGCCCCAAATCCCGTTATGAAACTCGCGGCGGCAGGACTGATACCCATATCCCCAACAACTGTAGTGGTTCCCGTGGTTGAGACTCCCGAGGTTGCCAGAATTACAAAATTGCCTGCGGTCCCGAGTAATACTGGCGCCGGACCTTTGGCAGCGGCCACGGCCACGGTCACCGTTACGGTATATGCCGCCGTTGTAGTGTCAGCTGCAGTTACCGTGTATATCACCGGAGTTGTGAAGTCATTCGGTGTTGTCCCAGTCGTCTGCGCCACACCAGCAATACCCGCCTTTACGCCTGTACCTGTGGTCGTGAATACCGCTTTCAGGTTTGTCAGGATTGTCCCGTTCGGCACGGTCACCGCAATGGTCTTTGGCGTTGCCGCTTCATTTATCGTTCCTGCAATCCCGTTGAGCAAATAAGCGGTAATGGCCTTGGCAGAGACAGGGGCCACGGTTACCGTTACGGTATATAACACCTTTGAATTGTCGGCAGCGGTTACCATGTATGTCACCGGACTGGTGAAGTCATTCGGCGTTGTCCCGCTCGTCTGCGCTAAATCAGCAATGCCTGCCGTTACACGTGCCCCTGTGGTCGTGGATGTCGCAACCAATGCCGTCACATCTGTCCCATAAGGCATCATTACCGCAATCGACTTTGCCGTTTCATCGATAGTCCCTGTAGCCCCGTTAAGGGAATAAGCGGTAATTGCCTTGGCAGAGCTTTGGGCAGAGTTCCGGGGTACGGTGTCATTGCCTGCGCACCCGGCCACAAAAGCAACAAATAGCACTACCAGAAACCAGATCCTTGAAATCCCTTTACACTTGTTCATAGCTGTCCCCTCCTTAGGGACTGATGAAGTTGCGAAGCTGACACGTCAGATATGTGCGTCGGCAAAGTTGTTGCCAATCCCTCACGCATTATGGCGCAGGCACGTTGATATGGGTATTTACCATGGTAACCGAAGCATTCAGGGCCAACACTCTCCCCTCCAGCGTCACTATCTCGACGTTACCGGCGGTAGAGAACGTAGTTGTCGCTGAAGAAATGATGGTTCCCACCATGGTGCCGCCGCCTGCCGCGTTAATCGTGGCTGCGCTGCCGACCTGCCAAAATACGTTCTTGGCTTGGGCGCCGTTGACCAGGATGACACTCTGGGGGAATGCAGCTCCCGGCCCGCCCACGGTGAGCGTAGACGCCATCTGGAAGACCCAGACCGCATTCGGGTCGCCACGGCCGTCAAGGGTAAGATTCCCTCCTTGTATGGCGAATGATCCAGGCGCGGATTTGTAGATGCCGGGGGCAAGGGTACGATTGCCGAGCTGCCCGGCACCGCCGCCCAATGACGACACATCCATGCCTCCGGGAAGTGCTGCGGGAGAAAGCTTGTCAAATGCGGTTTGCGCGGCGAGTGCGGCCGCGGCGGCAATTACGTTCGGGACGGAACCGGCAGGAGCGGTGGCCGTATGTATCGTCCCATTCACCTTTCCGACATTGAGAGGCGTTTCCGTATAAACGGCGCCCGCATCGTGGAATCCGGTGATCATGGTGGAAACACCTGTGGTCCCAATATCCCCGTTAACTACCGTGTAAATCCCCTGGTTGGTCATTCCGGCGCCGCCGCCAAATCCTGCAAATGGTGCGGCCGCACCAAGGGAGACTGGTGATGCAGCATGGGAAACCGTGGTACGTTTTGCGGCAGACTCCGTGCCGGGTGTAGCCGCACTTCCGCAACCTGCCAACATACCGATAAAAACACTCGAAATTACCATACATACTAGATACGCTTTCCGTATCGCATGACTTTTCATAAAAAACCCCTTTTACACATGTTTAAATAGTTATTGTTTATATAAAATTGCCTGTTACGTACGCCTCTTCCTCTCTCAGATTTTTTCATATCCATAAATAATGTTTGTTTCCTTATATTTGAGTTAATTACAGCCGCTAAATGCTACACACTCTACTTATGAAGAAATGATCAGGATCATGAACGTAGTAAGGCAAATACTCTGCCAACGAGTTACGTACAATCTGAATTCTGAATTAATAGCCTTATTATAGGGTGTTGGGTTGGCGGGAGAGGGCGTGGGATGTGAGTCGCATGATCGTATTGCTCTCAGCATTTGGTAAATACTCAACATGTTGAGAGCTGCTTTGTGGGGGGATGGCCTGATCCGGGTTCTGTTTACCTAGACGTCTGCCCTGGTGATCTTGCGGGAAACCACTTTGATCCGCACGTTGTCAAGGTGTGTCTTGATTCGGATATTTTCGTGGATTGATAATTATTGAGTACACTTTTTGTTGCGCCTATTCCTGCCAGTAGATACAGGAAACCGGACAGATGTCGATGGCCTCCCGCTGGATAGTGTCTTCGCTCTCTCCTCCCGGATCAAACACTTCCGCCTTGCCATGTTCAGCCAACCGAAACACCTCGGGAACATTGGTCACACAGAGTCCGCAACCGATACAGGCTTCCTGGTCAACCCGTGGTATTCTCATCGTTATCTCCTTTTTAGTAAGTTACACATAATTTTCTGCGCTTTTCAGGCAGAAAATAATTTGGCTAACCCACTATCCTGTTTATCAGGGTTAGGATAAGATTCGGGCCGGATTTCGCGTACCGCGAAACTGACTATTTGGCCCGCAGGTACTGGTTCGGCCAGGTTGCCTCCACGTGCAACGCCTTGGCGGCATGGAGCGGCCAGTAAGGGTCGCGCAGCATCTGCCGCGCCAAAAGCACAACATCGGCCTGTCCGGTGGCAACTATCTGCTCGGCCTGTGCCGGCTCGGTGATGAAACCGACCGCTCCGCTGGCTATCCCGGCCTCGGCCCGGACCCTGGCCGCAAAGGGGACCTGGAAACCGGGACCGAAGGGAACCGGTTCATCCGGCACGGCAAATCCCGAAGAACAATCGATAAGGTCCACCCCGATCTCTTTCAGTTGCCGGGCCAATATGACCGACTGATCGATATTCCAGCCCCCCTCCACCCAGTCGGTTGCGGAAATACGGACAAAGAGCGGCAATTCCGCCGGCCACTCGTCCCGCACCGCCCTGGCTACCCGCAGGGGAAAGCGAAGCCGATTTTCCAGAGGCCCGCCGTAGTTGTCGTCCCGGTGATTAACCAACGGGGAGAGGAACTCGTGGAGCAGATAGCCGTGGGCCATATGCAGCTCGACCATCTGGAAGCCGGCGGCAAGCGCCCTGCGTGCCGCGGCGCGGAACTTGGCTTCGATCTCGTCCATCTCGCTCAGTGACACGGCATGGGGAACCGGATGACCTACGTCAAAGGGGGCGGCACTGGGTGCAAGCGGTTGCCAGCCGCACGCATCCATACCCAAGGGGCCGCCGCCGAGCCACGGCAGTGAGCACGACCCCTTGCGGCCGGCATGGGCGAGCTGAATCCCCGCTACCGCACCTTGCTCTCGTATGAAGCGGGCGATGGGAGCAAATGCCTCGGCATGGGCATCGCTCCAGATGCCGCTGTCATCCGGGCTGATACGCCCCTCCGGGCTTATGGCGGTCGCCTCGACCATGACCAGCCCCGCGCCGCCCACGGCGCGGCTGCCGAGATGCACGAGATGCCAGTCGGTGGGTAAGCCGTCGCGACTGGAATACTGGCACATGGGAGAAACGAAAATCCGGTTGCGAAACGTGATGGACCGCAGGGTAAGGGGTGAAAAAAGAATGCTCATATGTTATCTCCATGGTCGGTATGGACTGAACAAATAGTACCACTTTTCAGAACGTGCGCTCACAGACCGCCCTCCGGTCATTCATTTTTGTCTCAACAACAGGCAACAAACATGCCATGCAAGGCATTCAATTTTAATCATTAACAACAGCCGGTTATCTGCGTAACACCATGCAGGGGTGTAATCTTTTTTTACCTGGGTCGTACGTACGGTTGAAAAAGATGGCTCTACCGACACATCCCGTGCGGCCGAAAAGCAGATAACCTTACATCGGCATTTAACCGCAGATAAATAGGATATACGCAGATAAAACCAAACAAATTCTTACTTCATGCCGTAACCATTTTGGTAAGCCTTATTTAGTTCCATGTTTTTGATCTATCAGCGTTCATCTGCGGTTAACTGCTTTTTCCAGGAGAAATCGCCATGTAGGCAACCACTACTCCACAAAACAGAAAAGGCCGGCTGTTTATAGCCGACCTTCCATTAAACGTGTCTCCGAGCCCTGTTTACTAAGCTGTAACAGGTGCAACTCACAATCGATGGTCTAAATTAAATAGCCAATCGTGGTTGCGGAGGCACGCACTGAACTCTTTTTCTCTGTAATTATATGATAGGCCTTTGTAACAGAAATTACCACGGCTATCTGCCGAGCCGATGTCTCACTCGGCGCTATGGTATATGTTTGACCACGTCAGAGGAGTCAGGTGTTGCGTGGAACGGCTCCGCCTCCAAACATTGACTACAACCAGCACACCTACCACGATCAAAAATACAATTACGATGATTGCTACATCCAGTCCATTCATATCAAGACCTCACTTCCTTTCCAGAGTTTTCCTATCACATGTTTGTTCAAGCTTGTGACGACTCCCCCATACGGACGCGGATCTGATGCTTGACCAGACTCCGTTCCAGAGCGATCACGCCACCGGCCACAACCTGGCCGTCCATCTCCACCCAGGCGACACCGCGTTCGAAGCCGTCCGGATTTTCCACCTGTATCGCATAGACCGTTTCGCCATGCCGATAGGTGAGACTGAAGCCCGGCCACGTTGCCGGAATGACCGGATTCACCCTCATCTGCCCGGCACGCACCTGCAGGCCCAAGACCTCTTCAACCCAGGCACGGTACATCCATGCGGCCGAACCGGTATACCAGGACCACCCCCCCTGCCCAATTCGGCCGGGCAACCGGTAGATGTCGGCGGCAACCACGTAGGGTTCAACCCCGTAGTGCCAGACAGCCTCCGCATCACGGGCGTGCTCGATCGGATTGAGCGTGCGCAAGAGCTGCACCGCCCGTTCACCATCACCTTTGCGGGCGCATGCCATGGCCATCCAGAGGGCGGCATGGGTGTACTGGCCGCCGTTCTCCCGCACCCCGGGGGGATACCCCTTGATGTAACCGGGTGAGGGTTCCGATGTGTCGAAAGGGGGCTCGAAGAGCAGCACCAGCCCCTCATCCTGGCGGACAAGATGCTGCCAGGCCGACTCCAGCGCCTGATCCGCGCGCTCCGGGTCGGCGGCACCGGAAAGCCACGCCCACGACTGGGGCAGTGAATCGATCCTTGCCTCCGTGTTGTGGCGGGAACCGAGGGGTGAGCCATCGTCAAAGGTCCCCCGCAGATACCACTCCCCATCCCAACCGGCAAGCTCGGCACGCTGGATCAGGGCATACCTGTCCGCCTGGTAGGTAGTGCTCAACTCCGGTTGGTGCAGAAGGTCCGACAGTTCAGACATACCCTGTAACAGTTCGCACAGGAACCAAGCGAGCCATACGCTCTCCCCCTTCCCACCCGCGCCCACCAGGTTCATCCCGTCGTTCCAATCGCCTGTCCCCATCAAGGGGAGGCCATGGGGGCCGATGGTCAGGCCGCGGCCGACCGCACGTTGGCAGTGGTCAAAGAGCGTGGCCCGTTCAAAGGTGACCTCCGGCGTGGAAAACAGCTCGTGCTGCTCATCCGCCAACTGGGGGGCAGTGAGGAAGGGGACCTCCACCCGCAGGATATCCACATCGCCGGTTGTCCGGACATAGTGGGCAACCACGTACGGGAGCCAGAGCAGATCGTCGGAGATACGCGAGCGGATTCCGGCGCCACTGGGTGGATGCCACCAATGCTGGACATCCCCCTCCTTGAATTGCCGACTGGCGGCCAGCAGGATCTGTTCGCGGGCCAGTTCGGGCCTGGCGTAGAGGAACGCCATGACATCCTGCAATTGATCGCGAAACCCGAAGGCGCCTCCTGACTGGTAAAAGGCGGAGCGCCCCCAGATGCGGCAGCTCAGGGACTGGTACTGAAGCCAGCGGTTGATCAGGAGGTCGGCGGCCAGTTCGGGTGTGTGTACCTCAATCGTGCCGAGCAGGCTGTCCCACCATGCCCTGGTCCGATCGAATGCGTCCTCGAATGCCCGATCCTCACGAAAGTTCCGCACCAGTTCCCTTGCCTGTGCCACGGACCCTGCCTGGCCCAGCATGCAGGTAATATCACGTTGCTCGCCCGGAGCCATTTCCATGACCACCCGGACAACCCCACACGGGTCCAGCCCCGCCCCGGTCCGTTTGGACAGCCGGATCGACTCCATGGCAACCGGGTTGGCCAGCGAGCGGTTGCGGCCGATGAAGGCGGCGCGGTCGCCGCTGTACGAGTCGGTTTGGTGAGTTATGGCCACGAAGGCAACCCGATCCCCGTATTCGGGGTGATAGCGATTGTGCGCCAGCAAGGCCTGGGCTTCGTCATCCCAGGTGGTCATGACGTGCATCTGGGAGGTTTCGCGGTTCTCGCCGAGGGTCAGCTCCACATAATAGGTTACCGAAAGCCTGCGCCTCCGGGAGGAGGCATTGGTGAGACGCAGGCGCTGCAGCTTGATCGGCTCCCCCCCATTCTCATCCACCGGTACGAAGACGGTCAACTCCTGCTCGATAGCGTTACTGTTATGCTCAAAGACCGTATAGCCGGCCCCGTGCCGTGCCCGATAGGCGGTCTTCTCACGGATCGGCCCTGCGGTCGGCGACCAGAATACGCCGTTCTCCTCGTCGCGGATGTAGAGCGCCTCCGACTCCGGGTCCAGCACCGGGTCGTTCGACCAACCGGTCAGACGATTGCGCTGACTGTTGCCGTACCAGGTAAAGCCGGACCCGGTTTCGCTGACCATGGTGCCGAAAGTCGGATTGGCGATGACATTCACCCAGGGCGCCGGGGTGCTGGTGTTCGGGCCGAGATAGATCGCGTATTCACGACCATCCGGGGTAAACCCGCCCAAGCTGTTGAAGTAGTTCAGCTCCATGAAGGGAAGCGGGGCAGAGGGTTCCCGCGGGGCACGTTTTCGGATCAGAGCGTCCTGCAGTTCAGGAGCCTCCACCGGTACCCCCAATTGCTGGGGCAGCGTGCCGCGCGCGGCCACCAGCACGATGCTGGCCGCGGCCTTGAGGAGTATCAGGTCCGCCTCCGGAATCTGCGACGCGCTTTTCAGGAAGACGCCGCCGGCCCGATCAGCCGCCACCGAAAGGCTATGGACCTGGATCAACTGCTCCAGCCGTTCCTGGAGCGGCCGTTCATAGCCGCCGGCCTCCTCGTTGAGTATCACCAGGTCGGTGGAAAAACCATGCATGCGCCAATAGGTGTGGGCCTGGAGCATCTGGCGGACCAGGCTGATATCCCGCGTCTCGCCAATGGTAATCAGGGTTATGGGCATGTCGCCCGAAATGGCATAGGGCCACAATCCCGCCTGACCCTTTCTGTTGTCCGCCAGGCGTTCGGCCGGAGCGCGAAGCAGTTGATTGGGAAACAGCAGGTGACTTGCCAGTTGCTGGAAACGGCGCGCTTCGTCAGGCTGGATGCGCAGCAGTTGCAACTGCTGTTGAGCCGAGTTCCAGGCGAAATCCATGGCCCGCTCGGTCGCAAAGGGGTCGCTGTACTTATCCATCAGCAACAGGACCTGTTCACGCGACTCACCTGCGGCGAGCACCAGGGAAACCTGGGTGCGCTGACCCGGTTCAAGGTTGAGGGTCCTGCGCAGGCCGAGCATGGGGTCCAGGACAAACCCCTGGTTGTTGCCGAGGGCTTGTTCGGCCCCCATGGGATTGGCAAGTGTCCGGCCACGGCCGATGAACCGGCCACGATCTGTTTCAAATTGGAAGTTTTTTTCGTCCGACTTGTCCGACTTGTCCGACTGGTCCGACTGCTGGAGCGTCAGGCAATGTGCCACATAGAGGGGCGGTTCATTCGCGCTGCGCGGCCGCCGATAGGCGAGAAGAACCTGCTGTTCGGGGAGCGCCTCGGTCTGGATGAACAGCTTGTTGAAGGCCGGATGCTGGCGGTCCGCGTTGTGGGGCGCCATGGCAAGTTCCACGTAGCTGGTCAGATTGAGGCAGCGGGGCCGGGCCGAGCGGTTGACCAGGGTAATCCGGCGCACCTCCACATCGTCTTCCGGCGAGACGACCACCTCCATTTCGGTGTGGATTTCATTATCGACGCGGCGGAATAAGGCCCGATCAAGGGCAAAGTCAACGGAATATCCCTCAACCTCCCCGCCAACCGGATGCCAGGTGCTGGACCAGACGCGATCCGGATCGGCCTCGTGGATGTAGCAGAAGGTCCCCTGGCTGTCGCAGGTCGGGTCCGACCGCCAGCGGGTAAGCTCCTGGCTGCCCCACTGACTGTAGCCACCGCCGCTGTTGGTGACCATCAAGCCATAGCGGCCGTTACTGAGCAGGATACTCTTGGGTGTGGTGGTGTGGGGCGTGGTAAAGGTGCTTCCCGCCGGTGCAACCAGGTCTCCGCCCCGGGGCGCGGGTTCACTCTGTCGCGTGGATATCAGGTAGAGCGGCGGCAGGGTTGGGATGCGTTCCTGAAGCAGGGCATCAAAGGCACACACCCGCGGGTCGCCATGAAAACGGCGCTGGAACGGGTTGTCATGGAGGAAGTTGGTTAACGACAGAAACGCCATACCCTGATGATGGGCCATATACGCCTCGATAATCACCCCGCGCTTGACCGCCTGGCTAGCGGCGTCACGCTTCGGCTGCCGGCTGAAATCCATGGCCTCGTAATAGCCGTAATCGCCAAGCAACCCCAGGCCGGCCATGCGCTTCAGATTCTGCACGGTCTCACGGGGAACCACGTTCAGCGCCAGCAGAGTGGCATAGGGAGCAACGACCAGCTTTTCTTCCAGACCGCGCTTCAAACCGAGCGCGGGAACGCCAAAGGCCTTGTACTGATAGTTTCTGTTCAGGTCCAGATCGGCAAAGGCCGACTCGGAAATGCCCCACGGAACACGGTGGGTGCGTCCATGGGCTATCTGGACCGCAACCGCTTCCCTTGCCGCCTTGTCCAGGAGCGAGTTGCCGTAGGAACGCTGAAACAAGAGCGGCATCAGGTATTCGAACATGGTCCCGGTCCAGCTGAGCAGCACCCGCTGTCGGCCGATCGCTCCGTAGGGGCGGCTCATGGAGAACCAGTGTTCCAGTGGGACGTCGCCACGGGCAATGGCGACGAAACTGCCGAGACGTGCCTCACTGGCCAGGAGATCGTAACTTGAACCATCCAGGCGATCCGTGGAGACGTTGTAGCCGATGGTAAACAGCTTGCGCTTGGGGTCATAGAGAAAGCGCATGTTCATCCCGGCCGACAGTTCTCGACAGGTGACGATCAACCGATCAGCCGCTCCCAGGGTCTCTCCGGCCAGCCACTGGCTTGTGGCAAAGGCCTCCATAACCCGGTCAATCCACGGGTCGAGCAGCGAATCGGCACGGGGAGCTGCCTCCCGAATTGCCGTGAGTATCCGGATGGAGTCGATCCGGCCATGGGCAAGGGCAAAGAGCGAAGGCGCCCGGCCAAGGTCCCGGCGTATGGCGATGAGGGCAGCCTGACCCAACGGGGCAAGCTCTGTTTCCGTCTTTTCCGCCAGGATTTCGATCCAGGCGAGATAACGGTCGCTGTTCTGTGCCCACCCCGCAACCTGTTGTTCCAGTTCAGAGGCCCACGGCACTGGTCCTGCGGCAGCACAGACAGAGCCGACATCGGCCTGCATCCGCCGTTGCAAGCGCAGCAGTTCGACAATGCCGGACGGCGGTGCGTGCCAGTCAGCCAAGAGTGCTTCAAGGGTCTGGTCACAAAACCCGGTACCCCCTGCCTGAGTCACTGCCTGCTTCAGGATTTCCCCGGTGTCGGCCAGGCCGGAAAAGGCCATGCCATCCATGAGCGGGGCGTGCAGCAACCCGTCAAGCCCCTGCTCCAGGGCCCACAGGGCACCCAATAGGTTGCCGCTGTCGACCGTGGACACATAGCGGGGTTCGAGCGGAACCAGGGTCTGGATATCATACCAGTTCAGGAGATGCCCTTCGTAACGTTCCAATCGGCCGATGGTTGCCATGGTGTCGGTCAGCCGTTCGCAGACCTGGTTAACCGTCAGGTAACCTGAATCATGGGCACCCAGGGCACTGGTCATCCAAAGGCCGATGTTGGTCGGACTGGTTCGCATGGCCAGGCGGTTCTGATACGCAACCTGGTAGTTGTCCGGCGGCAACCATGAGGTGTCGGCACTGACAAATGCCGAGAAATAACGCCAGGTACGCCGGGCGACCTGCCTGAGGAACCTGCGGTCCGATTCCGGCAGCGGCTGCGCCTGCTGTTGTTCGACGGGCCGCAGGTTCAGGAGCCAGCCGAGCAGCGGCGAGAAAAACCACAGTCCAAGCCAGGGGACCGCCTGGGACAGGCTGGCCGGCATGACGCGCCAGATTGCCCACCCCACACCGGCGCTGAAGACGCTTCCCAGGGCCAGGCTGGCGACGAAGAGCGGTTGCCTGCGGGAGGCGCTCCAATGGGTTGCCTGGGCCGTCCACTCCAGTAGTCCGCGCCGGGAGACCATGCGCCGGTACCAGACCCGGGCGATGGCATCCAGGGTCACGGCTGCCTGGTGCGGCAGCAGCGCGGCGTCGGCGGTCGCACGCAACAGATCGTGCAGCAGCTTGGACGGGGAAAAGTATTTCAACCCCTTACGGGTAGTTGCCATGGTAAAGGGCTGTGCCAGGGGATGAAAGAGCAGTTGCGTGCCGACCACCAGGGTGGCGATCACGCCGAACCTGGGGGAAACGAGCCAGGAGGCAACCAACAGGCCCAGGCTGGTTGCGGGCAACAGGCTGCGGCGCAGGTTGTCCAGGATCTTCCAGCGATTCAACAGGGAAAGCGGATTCGCTCCCCGGCCACCCGAGGCCTGGGGAACCCACGGAAAGATCCACCCAGCGATCTGCCAGTCGCCGCGAATCCAGCGATGGGCACGGCTGCTGTAACTCTGATACCCCTGGGGGAACTCATCGTAGAGTTCGATATCACTGGCCAGTCCCACCCGGACGTGAGCCCCTTCGATCAGGTCGTGACTCAGCACCCATTCTTCGGGGAACCTGCCCGACAGCACGCGACTGAAGGCGCGGACGTCGTAGATCCCCTTGCCGTGGTACGACCCCTCACCGCTCAGGTCCTGGTAGACATCGGAAACCGCCTGGGTATAGGGATCGATGCCGATCGCATCGGCAAAGAGCCGGCTGAAGGTCGAGGCGCTCGTGCTCGGCAGGGTCGGGCTCACCCGTGGCTGGATGATGGTGTATCCGGCCATGATGGTGCCGTTGGCGTCGAATCGGGGCTGATTGAGGGGGTGCGCCAGGGTTTCGACCATCCTGCGGGCAGTTGCATGGGGCAACTGGGTGTCGCTGTCCAGGGTGATGATGAAGCGCACGTCGGTAAGATGATCAGGGTCGCCCACATAGACCATGGGCGCGGCAGTTTCGAGCCGCGTACCGTCAATCAGACGGTTCAATTCCTCCAGCTTGCCCCGTTTGCGTTCCCAGCCGATAAATTTCTGTTCCGACTCGCTCCAGAGGCGCTCCCGGTGGAACAGGAAAAATAGCGCACCCCCATGACGCACGTTGAGCTCTGTCAGGCATTCGCTCGCAATCTGAAGCAGCCGGCTGTCGTCTTCACGGGAAAGCGTAACCGAATCGGTATAGTCCGTGAACAGGCTGAAGAGCAGATTCGCTTCCTTGTTGGCCAGGTAGCGGATCTCCAGCTTCTCAACCTCGGCACGCACCGTCTCGGCGTTCGACAGCATCATCGGCACGACCACCAGGGTACGGAAGGCATCGGGAATCCCCGAATCCTCGAAATCCATCTTGGGCAAGGAACGGGGCGGCAGGAATCGCGTGACCAGGTAATTGACCACCTCGATCGCGAGTTGGCTGGCCGGAATCAAAAGAAGGAGCAAAATCAGTCCGACTTGTCCGACCGGTCCGACGAGTCCGACTTGTCCGACCATTAAAAACAGCAACACAGTGAACCCACCAATGCCGCAAGCATACACGGCAACGTGGTGGCGATAGATCCATTCCAGGGTACGATAGCGCAGCGTTTCACGGCATGCCAGTTGCCGGACCAGTTCGGCCCGTCCCTCCCCGACCAGCCAATAGCCTATGTGGCTGGCCCGTTCATCGGCTCTTGCTTCACGCCCGGCCTGCGTCGCCAGCTTGACGACGCGCTCCGCGACCTGCTCCTCGGCCAGGGCGCCGGCGCGGGCGAGCTCTTCAATTGCCCGGCGGCAGCGGTCGCGGGTAGCGAAATCCATCCCGCCATAGACCCCGGATGGATCCCGGCGCAACACCTGCTCCACGTGGCTGAGTTTCTCGAAGATCTCCCGCCAGTCCAGCAGGGCAAGCTGGCGCAGGCTGGTGAAGGCATTGCCGCAGGACAACTGCTCCCTGGTCTGACGATTCTGCTCTCGCAGATTGAGGTCGTGCAGGGGTGTTTTGAACGTGCGTTCGAGCCAGCTTTGGACCGGCGACAATGCCGCGACCTCGTCGTACAGAAGGCCGACTAATTGGCTGCCGAAATACGGGCTGGGACACGGCTCCGCTTTCGCAAGCTCCGCCAGGATCGCGAAGAGCTGGTTGGAATCGCGGCGATTGGCGGCGATCAGCCGGTTTGCCCAGAAGTCTGCCAACTGACGTTCGCGCAGGTCTGCCAGGGCAGTGACGGCCAGATTCTGGATACTTTCGATGAGCGCTATGCGCAACATCTGGGGAATTGCCCAAAGCTCGCCGATCGACAGCGTGCGCACGGATTGGTGGGCCTCGATAAACGCCAGGATATTCTCACGGTCCAGGCGCAGTTCCGTATGGGAAACGAGATCCTTGGCCAGACCGTAGATGGATGGGAGCCCCCGGTAGGGTTCAGAGGACAATGTGGGCAATTGCCGGTAAAAACCACGGGGAAGGTTCAGCAGGACATCGCGGGCGTTCCCCTCCAGGATGTACTCGTTATCCAGTATCCAATCGGCGGCCGGCGTGGCTTTCTGCTCCAGGCGGCTCGCGGCGTTGAGATCGGCACAGACCTGGCGGACCCAGTGACGGGACTGTTTGAGACGATTGAGCAGCACGGCGGTGTGCTGCGGCCTTGGGTCCACCTGTTGTTCCCCGGCATGGCGCTGGGCATGTTCCTGAATCTGTGTCGGGGAGAGCTTAACCACCGGTCCACGAGCCTCCAGCCGCCGCTCGCGCTTGGGATGCAGGACGAACAGCGCCGGAGGGATATCGCTCCCTTCCCGCAACAGGGTCACCGGACCCTGCAAGGATTCGACAGGGGCTTGCAGGATCAAGACGGACTCCCCGGACACGAGCCAGCGGGCGTGATCACGGATGACCTCCAGCCCAACACCATGTGTGGAGCGGCGCAGCCACAAAAGACCTGCAAGGACTCCGATTGCGCCACCCGCCAGGATCAACACCAGAGGGTTCGAATACCTCCAGCCGGGAAGCACGTGCGACCAGTTGAGGAGCAGGGCGGCCATGCCGCCAATTCCCTCGAACAGGCAGGCAACCAGGGTTGCCCCGAGGGCACGGCGCCAGAGAAATGGGTCTGAGATATGGACATTTCCGTCCAGCCCCCTATGCGCCAAGGCTGCGCGGCGAAAACCTTGCGCCGCCAGTTGCCGAAGGGCTTTGCGAGCTTCATCATATTGTGCGAAGTAACCGATCAGAATACCTACGTCCACTATGTTTCCTTTACGTGACAGCGTGTTCCGGACTTCCAGCCATGGTGAGGGATTTCACGTTGGGAAGCGTACGGAAAGGAACCGTGCGGGCTGTTCCAGAGGATTGGAGAGAGAGGTGGCTGGAGATGACCGGAAAACAGAGGGGGACGAAATGACTGAGAGAGAAATGATTTCGGGTGGGCAGGTCAGTTGGTTAAGTGTACGCGGTTAAGAGATTAATAGATAGGTATATTAATCCTCCGTCAACGCAGCCGAAACCAAACAAATTATAAAATCCACCACGGAGTAGGCGTTTCTAAGCGAGACACGGAGAGGTGGGAGAAAAGTAAAATAAACCCAACCACCCCCAACCCTTTATGCCCCAGAGGGTACTCCTTTGTTTAGGAGGGGAGCTTAAAGTCCCCTCCTATTTCGCTTAGAAGCGCCTACTTCTGGCAGGAGGGGTTAGGGGTGGTAAGGTTTCAATGCAACTCGAAAAATACTACGCCCCCCTGGTGATCTCCTCCAGGTTGCCGGCAATTACCGTTGCCGTAGCGGCCTGCTCTTCCGATGCCGTGGCTATCTGGGAGATGACGCTGTTGATCTGATCGATGGACTGGACGATATTGACCAGGGACGCCTCCACCTGGTGGGAAAGCTTTTCGCTCACCTCTGCCTCGGTCTTCCCCTTTTCGATGGATTCCACCGCCAAAAGGGTTTCGCTCTGGATCTCCCCCACCATGGAGCGGATCTGCTTGGTGGATGCCACGGTGCGCTCCGCCAGACGGCGCACCTCGTCGGCAACCACGGCAAAACCGCGACCCTGCTCCCCGGCCCGTGCCGCCTCGATGGCCGCGTTCAAGGCCAGCAGGTTGGTCTGGTCGGCAATCTCGTTGATGACGTTGACGATCTCGCTGATCTTCTCCGACTTGGCCCCCAGGTTCCCCACGATGACCGCGGAACTGCGCACGATCTCGGCCACCTTCTGCATCTCGTGCACCGCCTGGGTGACGACCTTCTGCCCCTCGTAGGCGTTTCCCGCCACCTGGGCGGCCGAGTCAGAGGCATTCGTGGTATTGCGGGCAACCTCGTTGACCGTCATGCTCATCTCTTCCATGGCCGTGGCGATCTGCTCCACCCGTGTCTCCAGGTAGTTCTTGCGTTCGATCTCCTTGTACTGGTGCTCCACCACCGCCTTCTCGGCGGAGATGTCACTCCAGCAGGCCATGTAGCAGAGGACCCTGGACGAATCGGCGCTGTCCCAGATGGGATAGGCGGTGGTGCGCAAGGTAATTCCGCCGATGGGAATCTCGGCCGTATGGGGCAGGTCGGAACGGGGATTGCCGAAGATGCGCCTGATCCTGGCCGGGTCCTTGTGGAACTGGTGGATTGAATTGCCAAAGGCGTTGGCCACATCCGCCCCACGCAATCCGGCGTTGAGCTCGCCGCGGTGCTGATTGAGCAGATCCTTGGCCCGGCGGTTCTGGTAAAAAATCCGGTTGTCGGGCGTCGTATCACAGAGCATGACGATGTTGTCCACGTTGTCGAGCATCTGCTCCAGCTTGGCAATCTCGGCAGCCTTCCCGTCCCGCTCCTGCTTACTCGATCCCCCGAAAAATCCCATAACATCTCCTTATTAAATGGTGTTCCCGAAACTGGCAGGGCTTTGACACGTTGCATAATACCCTATCGATACCGGTTTGCAACCACGATAAATGCCATCCAAAATCTTTCCCGCCTGCGGCTTGACGGGAAAGGATTGCCAGGGTATAAATAGAAATAATTTTCACTTATACGGCGGTTGGCATGGAACAGGAACAGGGAGCGGCGATTCTCAGGCGTTTGCGACTCAAGGTAACCCCGCAGAGGCTGGAGGTAATGCAGTGTCTCGGGAAGGAGCAGGCATATCTCTCCGCCGAGGAGGTCTGGAATCGTATCCGGCCGACGATCGGCAGCATCGGGCTCCCCACGGTCTACCGCATTCTCGATGAACTGGCCGGCGCGCACATCATTACCCGCATCTTTCGATCCGACCGCAAACAGTACTACTTTCTCTGCCCCAACCAGGAGCATCACCACCACTTCGTATGCGACTCGTGTCGGCGCGTGGAAGACATGGACCTGTGCGGCCTGGACGGCATGACAAACGAGATCGTTCAGCGCTCCGGCGGGCGTGTGTTGTCCCATATCCTTCAGGTCAACGGGCTGTGCGCCGAGTGCAGCAAACAGAATGGGGAGAGGCTCTAGGTGGACGCCATGTCGGCCGAAATAATCAGGACAGAGGGATTGGCGTGCAGCTACCGTGTCGGACGGGTGCTGGAGGAGGTCTCCATAACCGTAGCGGCAGGCGATTATGTGGGAATCGTGGGACCCAACGGCTCCGGCAAGAGTACTCTGGTACAGGCCTTGATGGGGTTGTGCACCATCAGCGCTGGCTCGGCCTCCCTGTTCGGCGTCCCGTGCGGGCGCTTCACCCAATGGGGCCGGATCGGCTATCTGCCCCAGAGCCTGCGGTTGTTAAACCCGGTATTCCCGGCCACGGTGGCCGAGGCGGTCGGCCTGGGACTGCTGTCGCTGAAACGTTTTCCACGGCGGCTTTCACGCCATGACCGGGAGAAGGTACTGACAACCCTCGAACTCCTGGGGGTCCACGATCTCAGGAACAACCTGATCGGCGAACTGTCCGGCGGCCAGCAACAGCGCGTTCTGCTGGCGCGAGCCCTGGTGAACGATCCCGAACTGCTGATCCTGGACGAACCCACCGCTGCGCTGGACCCGGAGACGCGGGAGCGCTTCTATGACCTGATCGGGGGCATCAACCGCTCACGGGGCGTGACCGTGCTGTTGGTGACCCACGATGCGGGGGCCATCGGTCAGCACGCCACCAAGATGCTCTACCTGGACAAGCGGGTCATCTTCTTCGGCAGCTTTGATGAATTCTGCCACTCGGACGACATGTCCACGATCTTCGGCACCCACTCGCAACATTTGATGTGCCACAGACATTGAAACCTTGTAGATCTGCCACAGAGACACGGAGAAAACCCTAAAAAGGCATTTATGGTTTCAACCAAAAAAAGTGATTCCGGTTTTCTCCCGCTCTTCTCTGTGTCTCCGTGTCTCTGTGGCAAGGATATAACGATATGAACCTCTTCGAAATTCTTTCATACGGCTTCATCCAGCGGGCGCTCCTGGCCGGTACGCTGATCGCCGTGCTCTGTTCGGTGCTGGGGGTGTTCCTGGTGCTCAGGCGCATGTCGCTGATCGGTGACGGTCTTGCCCATGTCACCTTCGGCAGCACCGCCATCGCCCTGGCCCTCAAGCTCTACTCGGCCGCATCGCTCCTGGTCTCGTTGCCGTTGGTGCTGCTGGCGTCCCTGGGCATCCTCAAGCTGACCGAGAAGACACGATTGAGCGGTGACGCCGCCATCGGCATCGTTTCGTCTTTGGGGATTTCGGCCGGGATCATCCTGGCCAGCGTGGGAGGGGGATACAACGTCGACCTGCTGAGCTACCTCTTCGGCAACATCCTCTCCATCAGCAGCGAAGAGGTCGCCATCGCCGTGGGGCTGTTCTGCTTGGTGCTGACGCTTCTGGCGCTCTTTTTCAACGAGCTCCTTGCCATCACCTTCAATGAGGAGTTGGCAAAGATCTCCGGCATCCGCACCAACACCATCAATGCCGTACTGGTGCTCCTGACCGCCCTGTCGGTCGTTCTGGCCATGAAACTGGTCGGCATCATGCTGATCTCGTCGCTCCTGATCCTGCCGGCCGTTTCGGCCCTGCAACTGGCCCGCAGCTTCAAAGGATGCGTGACCCTGGCGGCCCTTCAGGGCGGCATCTCGGTCGTGGCCGGCATCTTCGTATCGTTCGTAACCAACCTTCCCACCAGCGCCACCGTAGTGATGATCAACCTGCTGCTCTTCGGCTGCACCTACCTCGCCCGACGTATCCTCGCCCCCCACGGCAGCAACTGAATTCAGGTAAATGACCTAAAAGACTCCAAAGACAACAAGGACGTTGATGTACCTGGAGTCCTTGTTGTCACTGTTGTCCCTGGATCATCGTCCCCTTGTCCTCCCTCAGGGGAACAACTCCGCGTCTCGGAACGGAACGCCTTCCCGGTCCTTGGCCGAAACGGTCGGCTTCCCGGTGACGGGCCAGGCGATTGCCAGGTCCGGGTCGTTCCAGGCGATGCATCGCTCGTATTCCGGCGCCCAGAAATCGGTGGTCAGATAGAGGAATTCGGCGTAGTCGGAGGTGACGCAGAAGCCGTGGGCAAACCCCTCGGGCACCCACATCTGACGCCGATTTTCGGCCGACAAGCTGGTTCCGAACCATTGGCCGAATGTGGGGGAACTAGCGCGGATATCCACGGCAACATCATAGACCTCGCCGAAGACAACCCGCACCAACTTGCCCTGGGGGTGCCGGATCTGGTAGTGCAGACCGCGCAGTACACCGCCTGCGGAACGGGAATGGTTGTGCTGGACGAAACGGCAATCCAGGCCGGTCTGCTCACGCCAGACCCGCTCGTTGAAGCTTTCGAAAAAAAAGCCCCGCTCATCGCCGAATACCTTGGGTTCGATGATCAGGACATCCGGGATGGGGGAAGGGATAATTGTCATGGTCGCTCCTGTAAAGACTTTCCGCCTGCCGTTACTTTCTAGCAAATTAACAGCCAATGCCGCAAGCGTTACTTTTTTGCCGATATTCCTCGGCGCGGGGTGGATTTTTTTGAAAAAGCGGGTATGATTGTCGGCATGATAACCTCATCGCTTCTCAACAACGGCGTCCGGGTCATAACCCAACGCGTCGAGCACATGCATACCGTTTCCATCGGCATCTGGGTCGCCAACGGCACGCGTCACGAATCCGCCGAACTCAACGGCATCGCCCACTTCATCGAACATCTGCTCTTCAAGGGGACCAAGCGGCGCACCGCACGGCAGATATCCTTGGAGATCGACTCCATGGGGGGCATCCTGAATGCCTTCACCGGCCATGAGTATGTCTGCTACTACGCCAAGGTGCTGGCAAAATTCCTTCCCAGGGTAACGGATCTGCTGACGGACATCTTTCTGCACTCAACCTTCCCGCCCGACGAGATCGAACGGGAACGCAAGGTGATCCTGCAGGAGATCAAGATGCGGGACGACACCCCCGAGGAGTGCATCCACGACCGCTACCACCAGAACTTCTGGGACGGCCATCCCCTGGGCTTCTCCATCCTCGGTTCGGAGGCGACCATCGAGGCGCTCTCCCGCGAGGAGATCATCGGTTACAAGCAGAGCCGCTACCACCCCGAAGAGATCATCATCTCGGCCGCGGGCAATGTCAGGCACGAGGAGTTGGTACTGCTGATGGAGGGGGCGTTCTCGGCCGTGGCATCGGACTGGAACCCACGCAGACACGGGAATGGCGCCGGCCATTCCGGCCGAAAGCTCAACCTGAGCGAGCGCGACCTGGAACAGACGCTGATCTGCATGGGAACAGGCGCCCTGCCCCAGGACCATCCGGACCGCTATTCCCTGTTCCTGCTCAACACCATCCTTGGAGGGGGCATGAGCTCGCGCCTGTTCCAGGAGGTCCGCGAAAAACGGGGACTGGCCTATTCGGTCTACTCCTATGTCATCTCCCATGCCGATTCCGGGTCGCTGGTGGTATACGCCGGCACCGAACAGAAACATTGCCGCGAACTGCTCGACATCGCCCTGGGTGAGATGCGCCGGATGAAACGGGAAGCGGTGCCCCAGGACGAACTGGACTCCGCTCGCGAACAACTCAAGGGCAAGCTGCTCATGTCGCTGGAAAGCAGCGACAACCTGATGACCAGGCTGGCAAAGAACGAGATCTATCTGCGGCGAAACCAGCCGGTGGAGGAGATCCTTGCCGGTTTCGACGCCGTTACCGTCGATGATGTCATGAAGCTGAGCAACGACCTGTTCGACGGGACCTGCCTGCATGTGGAGGTGATGGGCAGAAGCGACGGCCTGGGAATGGATGTGGAAAGCATGGAGCTGTAGCCGCCAGCCGTTGCCGTCATGCCGACAGATCAGATGTACCGGGAAGCCCTCACAGCGAGGGCTTTTCTTTTCGCGCTGTTTTGTGGTACGGTTGTCAGCGGTTGCTAAACCCTGTACAGCGATTAGCCACAGAGATCACAGAGCACACAGAGTAAAAGACAACAAAACCGTTTCACACGGATAACAGAGAATATAATCTGATAACAATCTGGTTTTAATTCCTAAAAAAGTTATCTGATTTTCTCTGTGAACTCTGTGTCCTCTGTGGCAAGTGTTTTTTCCGATTGAAAGGCCCCTTGTATGAAACGCGAAGGACTCATCATGATCATCTCCGCCCCCTCCGGGGCGGGCAAGACCACCCTCTGCCGGGAACTGTTGAAACGTTTTCCGAACATGCGGGAATCCATAAGCTATACCACCCGCCAGCCACGCCCCGGCGAGGTGCATGGCGAGGACTACTTCTTCGTTTCCCAAGACGAATTCCAGCGGATGATCACCGAGGACGCCTTTGCCGAGTGGGCCAAGGTGCACGGCAACCTGTACGGCACGGCGCTCTCGACCTTGGAAGACGCCCGCAGGAACGGCATCGACCTGGTATTGGACATTGACTGCCAGGGGGCCAGGCAACTCAAGGAGCAGTTCGGAGGGGGGAGCTACATCTTCATCCTTCCCCCCAGTATGGCCGAGTTGCGCCGTCGACTGGAAAGTCGTTCCTCCGACGCGCCGGAGGTGATCGAGCGCCGGATCATGAGGGCCGCCGAGGAGATCCGGGAGGTGCGCTGGTATGATTACATCATCATCAACGACCGGCTTGAGCATGCCTTCGAGGAATTATCCGCCATAGTAATCGCCCACAGCCGACGCACCCCCCGCATGCTGGAACAGGTTGCGAAATTGTTTGATATTTGAAGCGAAGTGGAGTAAAAATACCGCTCCATTTATAGTGTAACGGGAAGGAGTACAGCATGGCACGAGTAACCGTAGAAGATTGCCTCGATAAAGTCGAGAACCGCTTCCTTCTGGTGATGTTGGCATCCAAGCGGGTCAAACAGCTCTACAAGGGAGCCAAACCGCTGATCGACCCCAGGAACAACCGGCTGGTGGTGACCTCACTGCGTGAAATCGCAGCAGCAAAAGTGAGCTATGAGGTAGGCAAGAACAAGCGCCCCATCTAATTGTCACACAGGGTGAAATCGCGACTATCCGCGGCTTCACCCTTTTTTTGTCCTGCCCCCGCGGTATCCAACGCTTTCTAACACCGAGTTGCAATCACTATGATCAGACTCAACGACATCCTCGACAAGGTGGCGGCGTACAACCCGACGGCGGATCTGAATCTCATCCGCAAGGCGTACGTCTATTGCGCCAAGGTGCACCAGGGGCAGACCCGCCTGTCCGGGGAACCGTACATCATCCACCCCATGGAGGTGGCCGGTCTGCTGGCCGACCTCAAGCTGGATGTCCCGAGCATCATCACCGGCTTTCTGCACGACACCATTGAAGATACCCTGGCAACCTCCGAAGAACTGACCGCGACCTTCGGCGAAGAGGTGACGGCCCTGGTTGACGGTGTCACCAAGATCAGCAAGATCCACTTCAAGACCAAGCAGGAGAGCCAGGCCGAGAACTTCCGCAAGATGCTCCTGGCCATGGCCAACGACATCCGCGTCATCCTGGTCAAACTGGCCGACCGCCTTCACAACATGCGCACCCTGGAATTCCAGCCCGAGCCCAAGCAGCGCAGCATCGCCCGCGAGACCATGGACATCTACGCCCCCATCGCCAACCGGCTGGGGATCTCCTGGGTCAAGGTGGAGTTGGAGGACCTGTCCCTGCGCTACCTCATGCCCGAGGTATACTTCGACCTTGCCCGCAAGGTTTCCCTCAAGAAGCAGGAGCGGGAGGCCTATGTCGAGGAGGCCAAGGCGACCATCGTCGAAAAGCTGGCCTTCCACGGCATCCATGGCGAGGTGTCGGGCCGCAGCAAGCATCTCTACTCCATCTACCGCAAGATGGAAAAACGCAATGTGGAGTTTGAGGAGATCTACGACCTGATCGCCATCCGTATCCTGGTGGATGACGTGCGGGAGTGTTACGAGGTGCTGGGGGTGATCCATTCGGCCTGGAAGCCCATACCGGGACGTTTCAAGGACTACATCGCCATGCCCAAGGGGAACATGTACCAGTCGCTGCACACGACGGTCATCGGCCCCCACGGCGACCGTATGGAGGTGCAGATCCGCACCCACGAGATGCATCGCGTGGCCGATGCCGGCATTGCCGCCCACTGGAAATACAAGGAGGGGAAGGGGTACGACGAGAAGGACGTCAAGCGCTTTGCCTGGCTGCGGCAGCTCTTGGAATGGCAGCAGGAATTGCAGGATTCCAAGGAGTTCATGGACTCGGTCAAGGTGGAGCTGTTCCCCGAGGAGGTGTACGTCTTCACCCCCAAGGGAGATGTGAAAGGCTTTCCCAAGGGCTCCACCCCCATCGACTTTGCCTATGCCGTTCATACGGACGTGGGGCACCGCTGCGTGGGGGCCAAGGTCAACGGCAAGCTGGTGCCGCTCAAGTACGAACTGAAAAACGGCGACATCATCGAGGTCATCACCTCGCCCCACCACACCCCCAGCAAGGACTGGCTCAAGATCGTCCGCAGTTCCCGGGCCCGCAACAAGATCCGCAACTGGATCAAGATCGAGGAGCGCAAGCGCAGCCTCGTGCTGGGGCGGGAGCTGTGCGAGAAAGACCTGCGCAAGTACTCCGTCAATCTTCAGAAGATCCAGAAGAGCGGCGAGTTCAAAAAGATCGCCAACGAGTTCGGTTATGCCGGCGACGACGACCTGCTGGTGGCGGTGGGGTACGGCAAGATCTCAACCGGCCAGATCATCAACAAGCTGCTGCCGGACGAAAAGGTGCATGAACGCGCCGCTCACAAGGAATCGCGGCTTACCTCGGTCATCAACAAGCTCAAGGGCAAGTCATCCAGCGCGGTCGAGATCAGTGGTGTGGATGATGTCCTGGTGCGCTTCGGCAAGTGCTGCAACCCGGTGCCCGGTGACGAGATCATCGGTTTTATCACCCGCGGCAAAGGGGTCACCATCCATACGGCCGACTGCCAGCTCGCCCTGGAGACCGACCCGGAACGGCGCATCGACGTAACCTGGAACAAGGTTAAGACCGCGGCCCTTCCGGTCAAGATCCGCGTCATCTGTCACGACGTCAAGGGCGTCCTGGCCGGCATTACCACGGCCATAACCAATTGCGAGGCCAATATCTCCAGTGCCCATGTCCAGAGCACCATCGACAAGCGGGGCGAGAACACCTTCGAGGTGAATGTCGTGGATCTGGCCCACCTGCAAAAGGTGATGAACGCTGTCATGAAGGTTAAAGGGGTAATCAAGGTAGAGAGGATCAAACAGTAGAAACGTGCCTTTTCCGCAATCTCGGCGTTACCCTCCGGGCTTCCTTGTGCGGCGCGCGAAAAAATCACATTTCAGGAAAAGGCAAGGAGAAAACAATATGGAAACGATTACAACGGACAAGGCCCCGGCCGCCATCGGCCCCTATTCCCAAGCAATCCAGGCCGGCGGACTGCTCTTCTGTTCCGGGCAGATCGCCCTTGATCCCGCCACGGGAGAGATGCTGCAAGGGGATGTGACGGCGCAGACGGAACGGGTGATGACAAACATCGCCGCTGTCCTGGACGCGGCGGGCACGGACTTCAACAACGTGATCAAGACCACCATCTTTCTGGTGGACATGGGTGATTTTGCCTCGGTGAACGAGGTCTATGGCCGCAGATTCGCCAGCCACAAACCGGCGCGCTCGACCGTGGCCGTGAAAAGCCTGCCCCGTGGGGCACTGGTGGAGATCGAGGTCATTGCAAACCTGTGACAAGCTCGAAGGCCACACGTCATAACGACAAAAAGCCGCTGACACATGGTGCCAGCGGCTTTGGAAACTTGAAACCTGAAACCTATGACTTAAATGGCTTTGGTGACGTGACCGGAACGGATGCAACGGGTGCAGGCTTTGATGGTCCTGACGCTGCCGTTCGTGACTGCCTTGACCTTCTGCAGGTTGGGGTACCAAACGGTACGGGTCTTGTTGTTGGCGTGGCTCACGTTATTGCCGAAGCTGGGGCCTTTACCGCAGATTTCGCATTTTCTCGACATGTCACTATTCCTCCATTGATTACTGAAAGAGATTTTTTAGCAGATTTGGTGTATGGATGCAAGAAAAAAGATAAGGACCCACGATGAACATCATCAAGGCTTTCATAACACTGCTGATAATCGCCCTGGTCGCCATTGCCATGCTATTCATCGATTTTACCTACAAAACCTTCTCTTATCGCCCCCGCGAGGTCAAGGCCGACGGCATCGTCGTACTGGCCGGCGGCAAGGGACGGGTCGAGGAAGGGGTGCGGCTCTACCGGGAACACAAGGGGACCTGGCTGTTCCTGATCGGCGTAGATCCCTCTGTGCGCAAGTCAGACCTGTATCACCTCCAAGCCGGTGACCCCTCGCCCGATCGTGTCATCCTGGAAAAGGCATCCCGCAACACCCTGGAGAACGCCATATTCGGCCGCGACGTCATCATGCAGAAGGAGGTCCGTTCCATCCTGCTGATCACCTCGCGCTACCACATGAAGCGTGCCTCGATCCTGCTGCGCAACGCCCTGCCCAAGGACGTGGCCATCTATGCCTATCCGGTGGATTCACACAACCTGAAGGAGACGTGGTGGAACCACGGTGGCAGTTTTCATCTGTTATTCAGCGAGTTTTACAAATATTGCATGTTCAGGGCCTTTTTTCTGCTAGCCCCGGGAGAACTGCGCGAGGGAGTCCTGTCGTCCACATCCGGCGGCTGAGACACTTCCCTAATCGCCGAATATCTGCTACATTTTGCGAAATACCCTGAAAGGAAGCTTCTGATGCGATATATCAGCACCCGCGGCGGCATCCAGCCGATCCCCTTCAAGGATGCGGTCATGATGGGACTTGCCACCGACGGCGGCCTGCTCCTGCCCCAATCCTACCCCGCCATCTCCTGTGAAGACCTTGCGGCCTGGCGAACACTTTCCTACCCGCAGTTGGCCTTTCAGGTCATCTCCCGTTTTGTGGACGACATTCCGGCCGATGACCTGCGTGCGCTCATAGACCGCTCCTACGCCACCTTTACCCATCCCGACGTGACACCGGTGGTACATAAGGACGGTGTCTGGATCATGGAACTGTTCCATGGCGTGACCCTGGCCTTCAAGGATGTGGCGTTGCAGTTCCTGGGCAACGTTTTCGAATACATTCTAGCCGAACGGCACGAGCGGCTCAACATCGTCGGCGCCACATCGGGAGACACCGGCAGCGCCGCCATCCACGGCGTCAGGGGCAAAAAGGGTATCAACATCTTTATTTTGCACCCTGCCGGCAAGACTTCGCCGGTGCAGGCGCTGCAGATGACCACCGTCACCGACGCCAATGTCCACAACATAGCCATCCGGGGCACCTTCGACAACTGCCAGGACATGGTCAAGGCGCTGTTCAACGATCTGGCGTTCAAGGAAAAGTACTCCCTGGGCGCGGTCAACTCCATTAACTGGGCGCGGGTCCTGGCCCAGGTGGTCTACTACGTCTATGCCTGGCTCCGGGTAACCGAAAAGGGGGACAAGCCTGTCTACTTCTCCGTCCCCACCGGCAACTTCGGCGACATCTTTGCCGGCTACGTTGCCAAACGCATGGGACTGCCCATCGAAAAGCTGCTGCTGGCCACCAACGAGAACAACATCCTGACCCGCTTCATCAACGAGGGGGACTATTCCCTGGCAGACGTGGTCGCCACCGTTTCCCCTTCCATGGATATCCAGGTGGCTTCCAATTTCGAGCGTTACCTCTTCCACCTGTATGCCGAGGACCCGGCCCGGGTAAGGGCGGCCTTTGCAGAGCTGCGGGAACAGGGGAGGATCAATTTCTCCGCCGCGGAGATGGCCCAGGTGCGGCAAGACTTTTGTTCGGCCTCGGTGGATCAGTGCCAGACCCTGGAGACCATCGGCCGTTTCCACCGGGAAACCGCTTATCTGCTTGATCCGCACACGGCAGTCGGTGTCCGGGCGGCACTGGACCTGCTTCCAGCCAACGCCGTCCGCGTCTGTCTTGCCACGGCCCACCCGGCCAAGTTCGGCGAGGCGGTCGAGCAGGCCACCGGCGCACCGGCACCGGTCCCGGCCGGTATAGCGGCCTTAACAGGGATGCCCACGCGCTGTGAAGTAATGGAGGCGGATCTGGAGCAGGTCAGGGAGTTTGTGATACGCAATCTTGGCTAGGCTATCAGCGGTCCACCTGTAATTTACAGTTGACAAATCGCCCGACTCTTGGCATTTTTACAACCCCAACGCGGGAATAACTCAGTGGTAGAGTGTCAGCTTCCCAAGCTGAAGGTCGCGGGTTCGAATCCCGTTTCCCGCTCCATTAACAACTAACTGCCTCATGCAGTTATCAGCATACAGCCCCTGACTTTGACCAAAGCTTTGACCAAAAGCAACGGCAGGCTCAGGGGTTTCTGCTATCCCCCTCTTCCCTCGGCTACCCCTTAAACAGGAAGACCGCCATTGGTCTTCGGTGACCATACCGCCCTCACTGTATATAGGGACATTATCACCTTGAAACGACAACCCAGCCGAATCGACCGCAACTCACCGCCCGACATCCCGCCGCTGCTATGTTATCAGGACCAACAACGAATTGCGCTTTGCCCCCTTGACATATTGATGCGACCCTCCACAATTAATGCCGAGAGGGCATGCCATGAAAATTCCCAAGTCCGACACATATGTGGCTCCGTTTCTCGGCAAGAATGGTACGGCGCACACCAGCGACAGGGTGTACGGCATCGACACCTGGCTGGCGCGCGCATTTCTGCACACCATTGGTGACCCACCATTGCGGGTGACGCTGTGGGATGGCGCGGAATTGGCGTCCCCCAACTCCATCCCCGCCGTCGGCATGGTGATCCGCGACAGGGGCGCCCTGTGGCGGCTCCTGACCAACCCCCTTCTCCACTTCGGCGATGATTACAGCGCCAACCGGATCGAGATCGAAGGGGGACTGGTCCAGTTCATGGAAACCGTCTATCAAGCCATGGCCCAAACACCCCGGTTCCGTCAAACCTCTGACCCAGCCGCCTATCGCCGCCATCAGCCCCTCCTGAACTCCCTTGCCGGATCGCGCCAAAACATCCACCACCACTACGATATGGGCAACGAGTTTTACCAGCTCTGGTTGGACGCGGAAATGCTCTATACCTGCGCCTACTTTCCCGAGCCGGACGCCTCGCTGGAGGACGCCCAGATCGCCAAGATGGACCTGGTCTGCCGCAAGCTGCGCCTTCGCCCGGGACAGACCGTGGTGGAGGCCGGCTGCGGCTGGGGCAGCCTGGCACGCCACATGGCCCGGCGCTACGGGGTCACTGTCAGGGCGTACAATATTTCCCACGAACAGATCGTCCATGCCCGGGAGCGTGCCAGGGCCGAAGGGCTGGAGGGACGAGTTGAATATGTGGAGGACGATTATCGCGCCATTACGGGAACCTATGACGTGTTTGTCTCCGTGGGAATGCTGGAGCATGTGGGGCCTGACCATTACCAGGAGTTGGGCCGCGTGATCGGACGTTCCCTGACGGAGCAGGGGCTCGGCCTGATCCACACCATCGGGCAAAACGTGGCTGCCCCCATGAGCCCCTGGTTCCTGAAACGTATCTTTCCCGGCAGCTACCCTCCCACGTTGCGGGAGATGATGGCGCTCTTCGAACCCTTGGGGTTTACCGTGCTGGACGTGGAAAACCTGCGGCTGCACTATGCAAAAACGTGCGAACACTGGCTCGATCGCTTCGAACAGAACCGGGATCGGGTGCGGGAGATGTTTGATGAGCACCTGGTCCGGGCCTGGCGGCTCTACCTTTGCGGATGTATCGCGAATTTTACTATCGGAGCCCTGCAACTGTACCAGGTCGTGTTCGCCCGCCCCACCAACAACCTGGTTCCCTGGACCCGATCTCATCTCACCGCCATGACCGGTGACCTCTGATGGAGAGTTGCGATGTTCTCATCGTCGGCGGCGGACCGGCAGGATCGACCTGTGCCGGACGGCTCGTTCAGGCCGGGCTCGATGTGCTGCTGCTGGACAAGCAGACCTTCCCGCGGCCCAAACCGTGCGCCGGCTGGATAACTCCGGAGGTGCTGGAGGTTCTGGAGATCGACCCAGAGGAATACCGCCGGGGACGGGTACTTCAGGCAATCGCCAACTTCCGTACCGGCCTGATCCACGGGCCGGAGGTGATTACCCGCTATGGCCAAACCGTAAGCTACGGCATCCTGCGCAGCGAATTCGACCACTACCTGCTGGAGCGCAGTGCAGCACGCCAAGCGATGGGCGAAGCAGCAATGGTATTTGAGCGGAGCAACGGGTGGTGGCTCGTGAACGGGCGTATCAGAACCAGGCTCCTGGTTGGCGCGGGGGGCCATTATTGCCCCGTGGCACGCCTTCTGGGAACACGCATCGGCCGAGAGCCGGTCATTGCGGCACAGGCAACGGAGTTTGCCATGACCCCGGACCAGGAGCGTCTCTGCCGCACCCCTGCCGATACGCCGGCCCTGTTTTTCTGCCGGGACATGAAGGGATACGGATGGCTGTTCAGGAAGGGAAAGTTTCTCAATGTCGGCCTGGGCCGGATGGACACGGACCATCTGGGCCGCCACACCAGGGACTTTTGCTCGTTTCTCCAACAGCGGGGGGAATTGCCGCCGGGCAGCAGTCCCACGTTCCAAGGACATGCCTATCGCTTATATCAACGCCGAGGGGGCCGTACCTGCGTTGGAGACGGGGTGCTGCTGATCGGTGACGCTGCCGGGCTTGCCCAACCCCAGAGCGGTGAAGGGATACTGCCGGCGATCCAGTCGGCCCTGTTGGCCGGTGATACGATCCTGGCGGCCAACGGCGATTATGGGAGGGACAGACTGGAGCCGTATGTCGCCGGTCTGGCCCGCCGTTTTGGCAATAGCATGGAGATCCCGTCTCCAGCCATCTTTTCCAGGCTCGTGCGGTTTCTCGGGGCCAGGCTGATCTCCAGCCCCTGGTTTAACCGCCATGTCGTGCTGGAGCGCTGGTTTCTGCATAACTATCAACGGCCACGTTATGCGGCACCGGTTCAGCCGCAGACAGATAGATGATTCATGCGAATCCCCCTGGCACCGGGAAGCCAGACCTGCTCACCTCCTAAGAGACGGAGAAGATGAAAAATGTTCGCCCTCCGTATCGCCGTGTTCCCTAGCCGTTATCACAGCTTGTAGCCGATCTTGCGCAAAAGTTCACGGCGCTCCTGACGATCTTCTTTAGTTTCCACTCCTTGTGGTGGGCTTCCATCGATCACGCCGAGAATTCCCCACCCTTGCAGGGTAGAAGCAACGATTACCTGGAGTGGGTTGGCCGTTGCGCAGTAAATGTGACAGACCTCCTGGCAGTTCTTGATCTGGTTGAGAACATTTACGGGATAGGCTTCTCGCAGCAGGATACAAAAAACATGGCCGGCGCCGATCGTCTTAATGGCCGTTACGCATTCTTTTACCAATGCATCATCGTTTCCCTCCGTCCGGATCAGACATGGCCCAGACGCCTCGGCAAAGGCAATACCGAAACTGGCTTGGGGCACCGTGGTAGCGATAATCTCGTATAAATCCTCGGCCGTCTTAATAAAGTGAGCCTGACCGAGGATGATGTTGCACCCTTCGGGATACTCAATCTTGACGTCATGCATTTCAAGTTGCATAAGTCCTCCTCATCACGAAACAGCCTCCCGCGTCATTATGTCCGACTCGGCTCACCCTTCCGGCATTGGGTCACGGCACGCGAACTTTATTGCCGCAGGCGGAACATTCCCAACCGTATTCCTGCTCCGGGGGGTAACCAAAAAATTCCACGCTGCTCCATTTAGCCCATACGAAGGTTGTCTCCTCTTCACAAGTCAAACAGTACATGGACGTCTTCTCACCAAGTTTTTCGTCAGGTGCATCTATCATGGTGTCCATCTCCCGTTGTTACGACTCCCGATCCTTCTCGACGCCGGCATGCACGCCCACCTCACCCACCATTGACAGTATAGCTCGTTTATTTTGTTTTTCTATCTGCCCTTATCTTGTGGGATTTATGCGATTCGGGGCGCAAAGGAATGCCGTGCCGTGCAGAAAGTAGTGGGGGTGATACCTGATCAACCGTTTTCTTCCATACTTGGCAAAGTCGGTGCGGTCCCCCAATGGTTCGTGACAAGGCAGGGGCATTACATGCCATTAGATTATATTAAGAGCTGTTTGACAATTCACCGTATTATGATTATTATTTAACGGAACATAAGGGAGGTTGTCATGACCACCTTGCCTATTACTACGAATATTAGCGGTTCTGCTCTTGATACCTCCCGGTCCGGGAGCTTGTCTCCGACCAATGGCGTGCCTCAGAGACGTAGCACGGCCGCCAATCCTTCCCTGAATGACACCGTTACCTTAAGCAAAAATGCCACTCAGTATCAGAACGCATCTATCAGCTCCCAAGATTTTGCCCCTTTCGATTTCTTTGCCTCTTACCTCGATACACTTATGCAGCAGCGAATTGGGGGGGCCATGATCCAAAAGGCTCTTACACCTGCCAGCAAAACATCTGGCAGCCAGATGTCGATGCTGGGCAATTATCAGACCTTGCAATACCAGAAGAGCATGTATGAAAGTATCTACAATCTGAAAAGCAATTCCTTCCAGAGCATATTCAACACTACTGCCTGAATCAGGCATAATCCTGTGATCTCGCAGCAACAATTTCCCATTTCCCGCTTCAAAAAGAAAAAGGACTTAACCGATTTCAGTTAAGCCCTTTCTTTTTGCGTCATACCTTTTGTCATACTTTATTTGCAAGCTACCCTCAACTTGAGACAATTCCAAAAAGCCGACCTTACCGGCACGCGCGTTATCATCACAACTCTCGCTCCGTGAAATGAAAGAACCGATTGAGTACTTCCCTGACCTTGTCGACAACAGAATCCTCGGGATCAGGAGACCAGATCTGCTTGACGGTAGCCAGTGGGACATTTTTTCGCACAGTCGTCTGATCGTATTGATCCGTAACGCCGCAGCAGAGGGCCCTTTTCCATTCACTCTTACTCTTTGGGCTCCACTTTTGTTTGTATTCGTTAAAAGATATGTTCCCGCCGAAATTCATTTCACTTACATCAATTGCTGTTGCCTTGCCCTGCTGATCCAGGCGCACTTTTTCAACATAGGCGACGTGCCAATAATTGCCGAGATCGAATATGGCAACATCGCCTTCCGCAACTTCCTGAATTTCCTTGTTGTTAAGGTTAGTAATTTCCGTGACAGTATTCGGAATCGGGAATGCCGGGATTCGTGTTTTGACGTAATCAACGCAATACCCGTCTCTTTCCACCCAATCAACACAGTTACAGCCAGCATGGCTACTTGCACAAAAACCAGTGATCATAAAAACGGTTACCACTATTGAAATTCGCTTCATTTTGCAGCTTCCATGGAAAAGTAATTTACGGTTTTCTAAAATCATAACAACTGTACGCCGTACCATTTTATAACGCCAACTGGCGTCATCATCTTGGCCTTCAACCGCCACTAAAGCATTCCGCTGACAACGAACTTCCCGCCGAAGAAAAGGTCGATAATTCCTTCTTCACCTCGGCAGAGCCACATGATGGGCATGATGCAGTTGCTGGGGCTTTCTGCAATTTTTCAAAATGATAACCACATTTCATGCATAAGTACTCAAAAATCGGCATAGCAACTCCTACTGACAACCAATATTCAAATTATTGAATACAATAACTTGGTCCTGTGATTCTGTCAATATCGAACCAAAAAACGAGGTGGCTCGCGCAACGCTCACATTCAAAACCAGTCACCTTGTTGTGCTTAATAACATTCCCATGAACCGTGCTACGCCAGCCGAAACCTCCCCACCAGGGATTGCAGTTCATGGGCCTGACGCGACAGTTGGGCCGCGGCCCCGGACGTTTCCTCGGCCCCGCGCGCCGTCTGCTGCACCACGTCGGTGATCTGCTGGATATTCATTGACACCTCGCTGGTGGTGGCGGTCTGCTCCTCGGCAGCCGTGGCTATCTGGCTGATCTGCATGGAGACCTCGTTGATCCGGCTCAGGATCTCCTCCAGAGCCTTGCCCGATTTCTGGGATGTTTCGGCCCCCTTCTCGGCCTCGGCAACACCTTCCTCCATCGCGCTGACCGCGTCGCCGGTTTCTTTCTGGATGGCCTTGATCATTTCGCCGATCTCGCGGGTGGCGCGGGTGGTCCGCTCGGCCAGGGCGCGCACCTCGTCGGCCACTACCGCGAATCCCCGCCCCTGTTCACCGGCGCGGGCCGCCTCTATGGCCGCGTTCAGGGCCAGGAGGTTGGTCTGGTCGGCGATGTCCTCTATGGTACCGACGATCTGGCCGATCTGGTCGGAGCGGCAACCCAGGGCCTCCACCGTCTGCGATGTGCTGCGTACCCGCTCGGCTATGACGGCCATACCACTGATGGTCTCGTCCACCACCTTTGCCCCGGCGGTGGCCGACTCGGCCGTATGCTGGGACGCCTCTGCCGCGCTCAGGCAGTTGCGGGCGATGTCGTTCGAGGTGTGGGACATCTCCTCGCCAGCCGTGGCCATGGTGCTGGTCTGACCGGCAACCTCCTCGGCGCCCGCGGCAATGCTTCCCGCTGTGGCGCGGAGCTGGTCGGAGGCCGAGGCGATGCCTGCCGAGATGTCCACGGTCCTGGCGATAATTTCATGGATCTTATCCACGAATACGTTGAAATATCTGCTGGCCTCGCTCACTTCGTCCCTGCCGGAGCTGGAAAGCCGCTTGGTCAGGTCCCCCTCGCCCTGGGCGATGTCGTGCAGCATGGCGGCCATGGCCCCCAGGGGGCGGGTAATGCTGAACGTCATGACCAGCGCCAGGGCGATTGCCGCTGCCAGGGCAACCACACTCCCCACAAGCAGGACCAGGCGCAGTGTCGTGTAGGTATCCTCGCTCTCCTTGTAGCGGGCTGCTACTTGTCCCTTTTCGTAGGCCACCAGGTCGTGGAATGAGGTAAAGAGCGTGTCGCACAGGGGAATGGCCTCTTTCGCCAGGATTTCCAGGCCCTCGTCCCGTTTACCCTCCAACGCCAGGGTCACGGCCCGGTTGTTGGCCTCGGCCGCCGGCTTGATCCCTCCCTTCATCCGGGCCAGGATGTCTTTTTCCTTTTGGTTTTCCGATATTGTCTGTGCGACCAGTTCCTCCAGCCGTTTCATGTTTTCACCGTACTTGGCCCGGGCAGCCTTGATCTTTTCCTTCTCCTGCTCCTGGGCTGCCGGGTCTTTCTGCACGACGATATTATTCACCGATCTGACCACCGCCTGCATGTAGGCCAGCGCCTCGGACGCCGCCATCTGCTTGGCGGTGGCGCCGTTCACGATGCGCTCGGTGGCATGCTGCATCCTGGCCATCCCCCTGAGCGAAAAAAGCACCATTGCCAGCATCAGCGCCACAATCACACCGAAACCGAACGCCAGGCGCACCCCGATCTTCATGTTGGAAAGCATTACCGTATCCTCCCTGTACTCGTATTTGGACAATCCTTTTCCGTTTTGCTACGCCTGCCGGAACCGCCCGGCCAACGTCTGCAACTGCAAGCCTCTTCAGCCGGTTGTGCCGTTGCGCTGCCTGACAACTTCCCATGGGATTTCAGGCGCGCAGTGCACTAATCAGGGATTCCACCTCTGCCGACGACTCTTCCAGAATGCTGCACAGGGTGTCCTCGTCGAGGGTGAAATCAATATGAGCATCGAAGTTGTCAAGGCCGCTGCCGGCCGATTCCGCGAGCGGAGACAACACCGGCGCAAGCTCGTCGGCCAGCATCAGGGTGTCCGCCAGCGATTGAGGGGGAAAACCAAGGGAGCCTTCCCACATGCCTTCAATTGCCTCGATCACCGCGGCGGGCGCGCTCAACCGCTGCAATACGGCCCGGCCGATTTCCGCGGCGCCTCCATCAAGCCAACCGTTTTCTCCTTCCAGCAGGCCTGGGTAATCCGCCGCCCGGGAAATCAGGTAGAACCCTCCGACTTCATGGGTCATGCCGGCAAAAAAGGCGGTGTCGGGGTTTACGCGGGTTACCCGGCGGGCAATGACCTGAGACAGGGCCGAAACATGGGCGGTGTGCTCCCACAACTGGATCGCAATCCGCCGGTGCGCGGGGATTCGGGACATTCCCGCCATTTGCCGTACCACAACGGACGTGGCCAACACCCGAAGGGTGCTGTAACCGATGCGGGAAATGGCGCTCGTAATGTCGGTAACAGGTTTGCCGGAGCGGTTATAGGCAACGGAGTTTGCCACCGCCACCACACGGGTCGCCAGGAGCGGATCGGCCTGCACGAGCATGGTCAACTGGCCGATGGAACAATCAGGATCGTCGAGCAGTTGCTGTAACTTGAGCGCCATTTCGGTCGTGGTGGGAAAAATGAGTTCGTCCCAGGCAGCCGTTTCGGCAATTTTGGTCACTATGGTTTTAACATCCAATGTTCACTTCCTCTTTGTGTCCGCGTTATTACCAGAGTTCAACTTGCGTCTGGGTTTTCTTCTGGTTGTCCAGTGATCTCTGCCAGCATTGACGGTCTTGTCTCGCCAGACTCTCGTTTTGATCCGGGCTGATCTTTCTGCGGTGAACGGAAAAATCTCCATTGGAAAAATGGATTATCCGTCCGAAAGTGCCGCCAAGGTCTTCCGCATCGACAGGAATCCCTTCAGACGCCAGATAGGTGCGGACGAAACCGCAGTTTACCTGTCCGACACAGTAAAACCGGTTGAAAGCCTCCCTTTTGCCGATAATGGATGCGCCTCCGAAAATCTTTGCGCGCAACGACGAACGGTTTGTCCCTTTGGCCATCATGTCGTTGATCAGCAACTCCATGGCATGCATGCCGTACCGGCCCGCCTCGGCGTCATCAAGCGGCATTCCCTTTGAAGAGCGCGAACTGCTGAGCATGAAATGGTTCATGCCGATCACTCTTCGTTTCGGATCATACAGACATGCGGCAATGCACGATCCAAGCAGGGTCGAGATCACGGCAATATCGTTGGTCGAATAAAATTCGCCCGGATGAATGGTTACCCGGCAGGTGTTTTCATACAGTTCTTTTTTCATGTAAAGCGCATCCATTGTACGTTCTACGCAATTGAACTGGCTCACGATTCGCCGCAGATTGCCGGCAAAGTCGGACGGATGATTTGCTGCTGAAGCGGAATCATTGACTCCACGGGATGTCCGGGCGTTTTGTGCGTGTCGTGCGGGAACCGCCGGTTTCAGATTGAAGCCGCTTCGGCCCTTTGCCGCAGCCGCAACTCTTGCTTTTGCCCTGCAGAAAATCATTGAGCCGGACAACCTTCTCCCTGCCGCAGGCGCACGCGCACCTGATGCGCCTCTCCGGTGCACGGCCCCCGTCGGAGGTGTGTGCCGCCAGGCGGGAGGTATCGACCTCATCCAGAACCACGAGTCTGCCCGATGCCCAGCCGCTGATATCCGTGTAAACCCTTTGTCTGCCTCGCGCCATTACTGCCTCCGTTCAATAGTGTTCCGGTAGTCAAATATTCAAACCCCTGGTGTCGGGGCGCATTGCACGTGCCCTGATTGGGCGAACAGCGGTTCGCCCCTGCGATTCAGATTCAACTCATTTTACGGGCGGTTATGATCTCCTCGAACCGGTTGAACAGTTCGACGTTAAAGGCGCCGCCCCTGGCCTCTTCACGCATCGTCCTGAGGGCCTCGGCGTGGGTCGATGCCTTACGGTACGGCCGTTCGGTAATCATGGCGCTGTAGGCATCGCAGAGTGCCGTCAACTGGGCGCTGCGCGGAATGCAGTCCCCCTTGATGCCGGTTGGATAACCGTTGCCGTCGTATCGTTCGTGGTGATGTCGGACAATGGTGGCGGCGACCTCATTGTTCAGCCCGCTCTGATTCAGGAATTCATATCCCTTCTGGGTGTGCTGTTTCACCTTGTAGTACTCCACCTCGGAGAGGGCGTCCGGTTTCTCCAGGACCTTCTCGGTTATGAAGATCATGCCGAAATCGTGCAGGATCGAGCCGATCCCAATATCGATCATCTCGTCCGGGGTTACGTTGAACAGTTTTTCATGGAGCAGCAGATTGAGGGCGGTCACCTGTACGCTATGGGTATAGATGTAGAAGTTGTGGCCCGCGATAGACTGAAGCGACTCCAGCGCATGGGCGTCGGTCGCCAGGTAGTGCATCAAATGCTGGATCAGCTTGCGGCTGCGCGCCAGGTTGGCGGCCATTTCTGGTGATTCGAACACGTCGATCACGTAATTGACCGAGGTCTGGTAAAGTATCCTTCCCTTGGCCCTGCTGTCGAGATCATCCCTGGCAAGTATGCCGGTGAGGTTCTTCTCCAGATACGTGTTGACCTCTTCCAGGTCGCCGGTCCTGACATAGAGGAACTCGGTAAAATTGCGCTCCAGGCGGCGCCGGTCATCTTCGGTGAACATGCGTTCCTCGTTCTTGTACAGAACGTACTTGCCGGTACTCTTGAGATACAAGGCCACATTGGGGAAAAGGGCGGGGTCGATGCAGTCAATGCTGATGGGCCGCCAGAAACGGTCGTTCATGGTACATCCTTTATCAGGTAAAGATTATTAGTCCTGAAAATTCCTGCTGTATGAGCAGACTCCTCCAGATCGTATTCCGCGTTGCAATCAACAGGGCATTACTCATCTCCTTCATTCCGCGCTCTCCGCGTCTCCACACCCGACTGCTATTTCGGGTGATCTGAATCCCTGACGCGAACCACAATTCATCGTTGGGATTCATCCGTGTCCATGCCTGTCATGGGCCGGCCGAGAAAGTCGGCTTTAAGGAAAAAAAGCGCCCTGCGGTCTTCATCCAGGCCGGCCACGAATGCGTTGCGTCGTTTTTGCTTCAACCGGTCGTACAGTTCATTTTCTTCGTTTCTCGTCATAACGCCGACTGCACGGGCGCGGAATTGTGTATGATCGGGATGATGGCATATGAAGCTGAACCCCAATTTGTGGGCAAAACCGCATTCCGGCTTCTCAACCAGGCATCCTGAAACTTCCTTTAACCCGAATGGCTTTGTGAGACATTTCTGCATGACCGGCTCCTTTCCCTTTGAAATTGCCACCCTACTTGCGGTACACGGTGGATGCCACCGGCGTTAACGGCACGTCGAGTCCGTTTATGGACTCGGAATGTCCCAGGAACAGGTAGCCCCCCTTGACGAGCTGTCGGCAGAACTTGTTCAGAAGCCGCTCCTGGGTCGGCTTATCGAAGTAGATGATCACATTGCGGCAAAAGATCACGTCCATCTGCTCGCGCATATCGAAATCCTCCATGAAGTTCAGCCGGTGAAACCGGACCGTTGCGCGGAGGTGGGGCATGATACGCACCAGGGGTTTGCTCTTGTCCCTGCTTTTCAGGAGATGTTTCCGTTTAAGGTGCAGGGGAATGCCGTCCACCCTGTCCTCGGGGTAAATGGCATGACGGGCCTTGGCAAGCACGTCGGTCGAGATGTCCGTGGCCAGGATGGAGAAGTTGAATCCTGTCCAGGATTCGGCAAATTCCGACAGGACCATGGACATGGTATATGGCTCCTCGCCGGTGGAGCAGCCGGCGCTCCAGATTTTAAACGGAGCCTTTATGCCCGCGCCCCGGCTTTCAATGAGCGTGGGAATGGCCGACTTGGCCAGATAATCGAAATGGCCCGGTTCACGGAAAAAATCGGTCTTGTTGGTCGTTACCGCGTCGATCAGGTGAACAAGTTCATCCCTTTGGCCGGCTGCACTGAAAACATGATTCCCGTATTCCTCGAACGTGCCGAGCCCCAGGGCCTTGATGCGCTTGTGCAACCGGGCCTCCAGCATGATCTTCTTGGCGGGCGGCATCTTTATGCCGGCCACATCATAGATAAGGCTGCTGAAGCGGTTGAACTCCCTTTCCTTGAGAACAGGGGAGATGCCCGGCTGTGATTTCGTATGTGTGCGCTGATTCATCGTAACCTCTCAAAAAACGATGAAAGTTGAGAGTCAAAACCCTTCATCCTTCCCTGCTCCACCGACTGCAACAGCAGACCCATGTCCAGAATCAGGGCCACGGTGCCGTCGCCCAGGATGGTGGCGCCGGAGATCCCCTTGACATCCCGGTACATCCTGCCCAGCGACTTGATGACCGTCTGGTGCTCTCCCACCACGCTGTCCACCACGAAGCCCACCTTGGCGCCGTTGATGTTGGTTATGACGATCTGTTCGATATCCGGCGGAGTACTGTCGATTTCAAAATGCCTGCGCAGCGGGATGTAGGGTATGAGCGCGCCGCGCACGTTGGCCAGGTTGCGGCCGTGGGCTTTGCGAATATCCTCGCGGGTCAGTTCGACGCACTCCTCGACACAGGCCAGCGGCAGAACGAAGCTGTCGCTGGCGATGCGCACCAGCAGGCTGTCGATGATTGCCAGGGTCAGCGGTATCCTGAGGGTAATGGTGCTCCCCCGTCCCGGCGTGCTGGCAATGTCGATGGTGCCGCGCAGCGCCTCGATGGCCTTCTTCACCACGTCCATGCCCACGCCGCGCCCCGATACGCTGGTGACCGTGGCCGCCGTTGAAAAGCCGGGCGCGAAGATCATCTGGTAGATCTCCTGGTCGGACAACTCGGCGGAGGCTGTCATCAGGCCTCTTTCGACGGCCTTTGCGCGGATGCGCTCCTTGTCCAGGCCGGCGCCGTCGTCACGGATGGTGATCAGCACGCTGTCGCCCGAATGGATCGCGCCCAGGTGAACAATGCCCTGGGCCGGTTTTCCGGCGGCGGCCCGCGCATCGGGCATCTCGATGCCGTGGTCGATGCTGTTGCGGATCAGGTGCACCAGCGGGTCGTTGAGGCGCTCGATGACGGTCTTGTCCAATTCCGTCTCGGCCCCTTCGGTCACCATGTCGATCTCCTTGCCCAGCTCCTGGGACAGGTCGCGCACCAGGCGCTTGAACTTGCTGAAGGTGGAGCCTATGGGGAGCATGCGGATATTGAGTACCGTATCGCGCAGTTCATTGGTCAGGCGCTCCACCTCCTCGGCGATGGAGACGAAATCGGCGTCGTTCCGGATGGCGGCCGTCTGGCTGAGATGGGCCTGCACCGTGACCAGTTCGCCCACCAGGTTGACCAGCAGGTCGAGTTTTTCCGCCGGCACGCGGATGCTGGTGGCCGCATCCTGGCCGGCCCGCTCCTGGCGCACGGCCTTGACCTGTTGCTGCTCCACCAGGGCGGCCTGCACCTTGTCCGGCGTGACGATGCCAACGGCCACGGCCAGTTCTCCGAATCGCTTTTGCAACCCCAGGACCTTGTGCATCTCGACCGGACTCAGATCGCCGCGCTCGACCAGGATGTCGCCCAGTTTCTTGTGCTCCTGGCCCATGTCCGCCCGGCTGCCGTCGTCCACCAGGTCGATCCGCAACTCGCAATCGTCCTCGACAAAGATGAAGACATCCTTGATGGCATCCCTGCCGCGGGAGGTGGTCAGGATGATGTCCCAATAGAAATAGCAATGTTCGGGTGTAAGCTCGGACAGAGGCGGGATCAGATCGCTGTGGGCGATGACGTGGCAGGTGCCCAGTTCCCGCAGTTCGTCCAGCAGGCCGGACGGCTTGGTGCCGGTAAGCAATATCTCGGGAAACGGTTTGAAACGGATGCGCCACGTCTGCTGCTCTTCGGTCGCGTCCATGGGGGCAGGCACTTCCCGTTCCGGTTCCGCGCACCGCGCTTTCCCGCTCGATGGTACAAGTTCCTTGAGTCCGGCAATGATTGCCTCCCCTTCGCCCCTATCCACATCAGCGCCGGAAATCGAGGCATCCAGCAGCGCCTTGATATGGTCGCGGGCCCGCAGCGTCAGGTTGAGCAGGTGTTTGCCGACCGATATCAGGCCGTTGCGGGCCAGATCGAAAACCGTCTCCACCTCATGGGTAAACCCGGCGATCTCGTCGAAGCCGAACATGGCGCCGGAGCCCTTGATGGTGTGCATGGCGCGGAACACGCGGCCGACCAGATCGCTGTCCCCCGGATTCTCCTCCAGTTCGAGCAGCGAGGTCTCCAGTTCGGCCAGCAGTTCATATGCCTCTTCGCGATAGGTTGCGATGTGTTGTTCGATCATTGGGTTGCTCCGAGGAGAGAATTTAAATGCGATAACTTCGCCCCCCTCCCAGCCTCCTCCTTTAGGCCCTTTGGGTCCGCCGGGGGGAGGAGCAGTTGTCCCCTCCCCCAGCGGGGGAGGATTAGGGAGGGGGGCGTTTCCTACCCCAACACTTTTTTGATAACTGCAATCAACTGTTCCGGCTTGAAGGGCTTGACGATCCAGCCGGTGGCGCCGGCCGCCTTGCCTTCGGCCTTTCTGGAGTCCTGGGATTCGGTGGTCAGCATGATGATCGGGATGAACTTGTTGAGGCTGCCGGCGCGCACCCCCTTGATCAACCCGATGCCGTCCATGTTGGGCATGTTCAGGTCGGTGATGAGCATATCGACCTTCTGTGCCCCCAGCTTGTTCAAGGCGTCCCGGCCGTCCACGGCCTCGACGACGTCATAGCCGTTCTGTTTGAGCGTGAAACTCACCATCTGCCGGACACTGGCCGAATCATCGGCGGTCATGATCACTTTTGACATTAGCAGGCACCTCCAAACCAACAGCACGGTTCATTACGGTTCTCGCTGCACGGCAACCCCATCGGCGCTCCGGTATCCCTGCCGAGACAAAGAAGGGATTCGGGCAGTTCACCCTCCCTGTCAAGACGTCTCTCCGACGCCGCGGCGGTCTTGCAAGCCGCACAGATCACCTGGGCCGCCGTGATATCGACCTGGTCCAGCCTGCTGATATCAAGCGCCACGCGGGTGGTCCGACGGAATGCTTCCGCCAGGGCCTGGAGAAAATCCGCGCTGTTTTCGATGGTCACGGAACCGCTGACCGTCACCCTTGCCTGAACACCATCGTCGGATACATCCACATTGATAGTTGCAACACCCATTGCATGCACCCCTTTGGAAATAAAATTATGATGTTGAATTATGAAGGTTGAATTTGATTCATAATTCATAATTCAAAAATGCCTTCAAAACAGATCCACATTGTCTCCGAACTCCGATCCTCCACCCATCATGGCCGCCTCCAATACCGGACCCGCCACGGATAGCGGCTCCGGCACCTGTTCGTTGCGCTTGATGGCGATGGACTCGTGGATACGGCGTTCGCTCTCCATGGTGTAGCACTGCTCCATGTGACGCAGGTTTTCCTTGAACTCGGTGCTGGCAGGCTCCCGTTCACGTGCCTTCACGACCACCCGGTCAAGGGCGCTCTCCACCTCTTCCGACATCCGGCGCACCCGCGTGTGGACGTCTATGCCGCCGGTTGTCCGCTCGATGTCATCGGTCAGTTGCCCGACCCGTTCACCAAGGCGGTTCAGCGTGGCGGCCAGGTTTGCGTTCATCTGCCCCAGTTCCGCCAGGATGGTTCCCAGTTCGTCCTCCATGGCCGTTATACGGCCCCCCTGCTGCTCGGTTTCCTGGGTGGCCCCGTCGAACAGATGGGCTGTGGAGGCGTTGGTCTGCCGCAATATCTCCGACACGGTTGCCGTCTGGTTGACCGCATCCACGGACAGCCGTTTGATGGCCTCGGCCAGGACGCCGAGGGCCGCGCCCTCTTTGCCGGTATGGGCGGCCTTGATCTGCGAATTGAGGGCTATGAGGTCTATCTCCGAGCCGATATCTTCGATGTCGGTGACAAATCCGGTGATCTCCCGCATGGTTTCTCCCACCTGCCGTAGCGTCGCCACCATGTCGCCGTTGGATCGGGCGCATGAGGCAAGGACGCCGGTCACGGTGGCCAGGCCCTTGCCCATGGTGTCCATGAACGAGCCATCGGCCGAATCGGCGCTGCCGGTCGTCGAGAGCGTTTCGGCGGCCATGGCGGATTGCTTTCCGGCCACATCCCGCAGGTTGTCTATAATCGATGTGATGGCGTTGCAGAGCGTGTTGGTCGCGTAGCGCAACTGGGCCGCCTGCAGTTCGCAGACATCGCCCGCCTCGATGATCAGCCTTTTCAGAGGTTCGCCGCCCGCGTCGGCATGTTCCAGATCCACAACCAGGCGCCGCAGCGCCTCGACAATGTGCTCGACCTGCTGCCGCGTCATGTCGTGCATCTGCATGGATGCAACGACTTCGCCGATGTTTCCGGACACCTCGCCGGAAATGGAGGAGATCAAAACACCGGAGGAACCGCACCGCGCATTGGCGGCGATCAGGACGTCCAGGCTGCGGGACGTGCCGTCGAGTACGCCGCCCAGTTCGGCATCCTGTGCCGACTCCCTGTTCCGGACAAGCCGCAGGTTGTCAGTAATCATCGACGCCAGCACCTGTCTGTGCCGAAGAATGTCGGCGGATTTTTCGCTGACCATCAGGGACAGCTTTTCCACGTCCATGGCCAGGGTCAGGAATCCCGCCCCCTTGTCTCCCAGACGGGAACTTTCGATCTTGGTAGAAATGCCCAGCATGCGCAACGCCTTGGTCATCTTCTGGAACCCCTCCAGCGGCCCGGAAACCTGGCCGAGAAGCTCCAGTATCCGCTCCAGTGCCCAGCAGTTGTCACGGCTCTGGTTGCGGGCGCCGGCAATGTAGGCCTCCATGTCTCCGATCATCCGGCGCAGGTGGCCAATCAGTGCCTGTACCTGATCGCCGGAGACCGATTCGACCAGTTGGTTGGCCATGGCCGTGATCTCGGACGAGCGCAGGTAGAAATCCTGTAACCGCGAGCCGATCCGCAGGAATTCATCCTCGGTCGCACCGGCCAGCAGCCCGAGCGTGTCGCAGGCAGGCGCGATGAGCGATCGCCATTCTTCGATGACGGCCATGTCCGTTGGTGAGGTGGGAGTCTGTAGGGAATCCATGGGCATTGGGTATCCTTGTAGTGTGGGAGGGGTCAACCGCCCAGCCCGAGAATGTGCAATTCCCGCATCAGCTTCTGTTTGCTGACGGGTTTTACGATGTACGAGGTGGCGCCCCCCTTGTAATAGGCCTGAACAACCGTCTTCGGGTCGTCCAACGCGGTGGTCATGATAACCTTGGCCTCCATGTTCGGGGGTACCCCCATCTCCTTCTCCATCTCCCTGATGCGGCGCAACGCCTCCTGGCCATCGACCCCCGGCATCATGATGTCCATGCAGATCAGGTCATAGGGCTGCTTCTCCTCATGAGCCATACGGAACGATGTGATAGCTTCCTTGCCGTTGATGGCGATGTCGCAATCGCATCCCAAACAAGACATCATGAGTTCCTTGAGAATACGGCGCGATATGAAATCGTCCTCCACGATAAGACACTTCACAATGAGTTCTCCTTTTTGATACCTCTGGTTCTTATCTGCCTTATCCAAAAGCGATGAATCATCCCTCATCTCTCATCAGCCTAAATCAGCGGTCATGCGAACATGAAAGCTGCTGCCTTCCCCAAAGGTGCTTTCCGCCCAGATAGTTCCGCCGATCAACTGCGCGATCTGGCGCGCGATGCTCAACCCCAGTCCCGTGCCCCCGAACCGGCGGGTCATGGAGCCGTCCACCTGCACGAACGGATCAAAAATTCGTTCGAGCATATGCACGGGGATGCCGATGCCGCTGTCTTTCACGGAGAAGCGGATGTCGGCGCGCCGGTCGCAGATCCGCTCCAATGCGACGTCCAGTCTCACCCCGCCCCACTCGGTGAACTTGAGCGCATTGGCAAGCAGGATATCCAGCAGTTGAGCCACGTGCGCGCCGCCGCACCGGATGGCGGGCGGCAACTCCGGGGCAATGTGGACATCGAAGATCATTGCTTTTTCGGCAAAGCGGGGCCGGTAACCGTGCTCCACCGTCTCAAGGATGCCCCGGAGGTCGGTGATCTCATGACACACCGCGTGATTGTCCTTGCTGTGTGCCGAGAAGGAGAGCAACTGGTTGACGAGAACGACCATGTTGTCGGCGGCCTGCCGCGCAAGCAGGACATATTCCCGTGGCGAGCCGGAAAGATCACTGTCCGCCAAAAGGTCCAGGCTTCCGATAACGCCGTTCATGGGGGTGCGCATCTCATGGGTGATGGTGGTCATGAACTCGCTCTTGTCGCTTGCCGCCTTCAGCAGCATCTCACGGGTCGCGTCAAGTTGCGCCAGGGCATTTTTGAGATCCTCGGTGCGAAGCGCCACGGTCTCTTCCAATTCGGCGAGATAGCGCTTCTCCATGCGGCGAAGCCTGGAAAATTCAAGCGACTTGTCGATCACCTTGCACAGGTAGGAATAATCGAACGGCTTGTGGATAAAGTCGAACGCGCCGTTCTTGATGGCATCGACGGCTATCTGCAAGTGGGCGTAACCGGTCATGATGATAACCGGCACGTCCGGCAACCGCTGATGGACCTTGGCAAGAAACGTGAGCCCATCCTCACCGGGCATCATCACATCGGTCAGAATGGCATCCGGTTCATCCGTGCCCAACAGGCGCCAGGCGTCATCGGCGCTGTTCACCGTGCTGGCGCGGTAACCGGAGTATTCCAGGCACATGCGAACCGTATCGAGAATGCCTTCTTCATCGTCGATAACGAGGATATGCGGTATCTGTCCGCTGTTTTGAGCAGTCATGGTCATTAATCTCCTTAAAGGTCAGCATAGCGGCAGGGGTATATATGCCGGGACAACGAATGTTTCCGGTAGGGGCGATCCGGTGGGTCGCCCGCCTTTCGCTGCAATTTCGGTACATATTGCCTGTTGCAACGGGGCGACCCGCCGGGTCGCCCCTACGATTGCCCTACGCCGCCTCCGCGATCATCTCCAGCTTCATTCGCGCCAAACACCCGGTCGATAGACGAACGTGCCGTCATGCGTGCAATTAAGACTCATGGTGCCCCCCTTTACCGCAACCCGTCATGCCCGGATGGAAAAGCCGCCCCCGCTCCACGGCCGTTTCAGCCGGATTTCGCTCTTCCCCTTTGCCTGCCGGTAGCGAGGGCACTCACCATGTCTCTCCGTCAGGCAGAAAATGCCGGTCAGATTGCTGGTCAGTGGTGGTTCGCCAGGCGCTGCGCCGCACCTTGGTTGCGCTGTGTTCTGCATGCGGGGGCATTTGATTCCCTTTGTCATGCCGCCTCAGCGATCATCTCCAACTCATCCGCCTGGAATACCCGGTCGATATCCAGGATCATGACGAACGTGCCGTCATGTTTGCCCATACCCTTGATGAAGTCGGTGTTGAGGTGCGTGCCGATGTGGGGCGCGGCCTCGATCTGTTCCGGCTCCATCTCGTTCACCTCCTGCACCGAGTCGGCCAGGGCGCCCAGCAAGAGGATTTCGCCCTCCATCTCCACTTCGACAACAATGATGCAGGTGTTGATGGTCTGCTCGGTTGCCGCCATGCCGAACTTCAGGCGCAGGTCCATCACCGGCACCACGCTGCCCCGCAGGTTGATGACCCCCCGCATGAACTCCGGTGTCCGGGGCACCTTGGTGACCGAGGTGTATTCCAGGATCTCCCTGACCTTGGCCACGTCCAGGGCAAACACCTCGTCGGCCAGCTTGAAGGTCAGGTACTGGGTTGTTTCCGTTATTGTTGAGACACTCATGGTGTGTAAGCCCCCTTTTGTAATTCAAAACCGGTCTCACACGGAGGCACGAAGGCACAAAGAAAACCAAGATTAAAAGCTTGAAGTCTTTGGGGTAACCATAAAGACTTTTGGTTTTGACTTTCTTCGTGCCTTTGTGCCTCCGTGTGAGTAAATGTTTTTGCCTTGCCATCCCCTGATTTAGAATTTCTCGAATTCGTCATCCAGATGATCGGAACCACCCGTCATGTTGAGGGTGATGCCGGGGCCTTTCTTTGCCACCGGCTTGGGGGCGATGTGGCCTGCGTGCGCTATCTGGACCTTGTGATGCGGAAGACGGGCGCGGGATTGCTGTCGGGCACCGCTGTTGTCGATGCGGAAGAAGCTGATGGTATCCTTCAGCAGGTCGGCCTGGCTGGCCAGTTCTTCCGAGGTGGAGGCCATCTCTTCCGAGGCCGAGGCGTTCTGCTGGATGACCGAGTCCAGTTGCTGGATCGCCTTGCTGATCTGCTCGGCGCCGCTGTCCTGCTCACGGCTGGAGGCGCTGATTTCCTGCACCAGTTCGGCGGTCCGCTGGATGTCCGGCACCATCTTGGTGAGCATCTCCCCGGCTGTCTCGGCTACCTGGACGCTGCGGCTTGAAAGCTCGGATATCTCACCGGCAGCGGACTGGCTCCGCTCGGCCAGCTTGCGTAC